>Ga0207416_1000001_pt1 | contig 745277 bp, 648 predicted proteins | sample PaiPotPPM11metaG_FD_184107 | JGI IMG/M metagenome (GOLD analysis project Ga0207416, IMG submission 184107) | Iron sulfur acid spring bacterial and archeal communities from Banff, Canada, to study Microbial Dark Matter (Phase II) - Paint Pots PPM... ... | reverse complement strand
CGTGATGGGAAATGGTGGTCGCATATGGGCTGGATTCTCACCGGAAGATCCATACACCACGACACAACCACGCTGGCCCACTACGTGCCTGATCTCGCCCATGACAGATTTCATGTATGGATCACCAAGTATCACTACCTGCCGATCACAGTCCTTGGCTTGCTACTGCTGATCAGTGGCGGATTGCCCTTTCTGTTCTGGGGAGTTTTCTTGCGCACGGTTGCTGGATTGCACGCCACCTGGTTAGTGAACTCAGCTACGCACCTCTGGGGCTCTCGCCGTTTTGCCACGCGAGATGATTCCACGAATAACTGGTTTGTCGCCCTGCTGACATTTGGCGAAGGTTGGCATAACAACCATCATGCGCATCCCACTTCCGCTCGACACGGCCTACGCTGGTATGAGGTAGACATGAACTGGTACGGGATCTGGATGCTCAACGTGTTCGGCCTCGCCAAGCAGGTCCAGCTCGCACACGTATCTGACTCTCAGAGCCAACCGAATTCCAGGATTGCCCGGCACTCGCAAAGTGTCGCTGGAGACTAGAATGGAAAGAAGCCTCGTGCGACAAACAAGAGCAGACCGTGTTGAAACTCTGCTTAGCAAGCCCCGGCGACGTTCTCATGGACGCGCCAAACGCTATCGAGTGGATACTGAAAAACTTCAGGAAGCCGTTGCAGAGGAGCTTGCTGCGAAACGAGATAAAAAGACGAAGGCCACATCAAAGCGGAGGCTCGCAAGATGGCAGCCTGAGTCCATCCATGTTAAGATTTCTGGCGGAGTGCTAGGTTTGCACTCCGCCACTTTTTAGTGGATTGGATTAGCTGCCCATCAGCATTCAACCGCGTCACCCTGCACAGCCTTCGGCGCTTGAGTCACGCCGCCTTGCGCGTTTTCGTCGCCTTCTTTCGCCCGGTGCGTGGCTTTTTCCGAGCTGCTGCCGCAGTTTTTCTCGCTTTCGGTGCCGCTTTAGCCGAAGATAGCAATTCCAGCTTGGGCTGTTTCGAAGTACGATGGCGGCCATGATTCAGAGGCTGGATGCGAGCGGCCTGTTCTTCTGTACGCAGCTGAGCGTCTCTATCTTTTTTTCGCTCGTCCTCAAGGTATTCCGGAATCGTCTTCGTTGTCATAGCCGGTGACAGAACTAGCTCCTTCCAAGCTGTTCAATTTTGGCCACTCCCGTCACGATTGATGGGCCGCCAGATATCGCAGCTCTCCGTGGGCTCGGGCGGCATCGGAAAAGACGGCGTCGCTGTCTTTGCTAGTCTCGCTGGACTTGCTTAGGCGGAGAGCTAGGTCTTCAACCAGCTTGGGGAGGTGTCCAGTGCGCTCATTGTCGCTAAGCGGAAGGCGCTTCAGTTCACTGCTCTGTTTCGCGCGCCCTAACCATGCGGCGACGATACTCGTAACGGACCGCTGCAGGATAACGCCCACTCTTTGCTTTTCCAACCGGGCAGCAGGTCTGCGACCGAGCATTTTTTCGCGGAGGAGTTCGGCGAGTCTCCCGGCTTCGAGTGGCTTTACGAGGATTTCGTCCGCTTCCAAAAGGATAGCGGCCATCGCGCCCTGCACGTCGGGGTAACCGCTAACCAGTAGCGTCAGTGCATCCGGTTGAGAATGGCGCATCGCGGTGACCACCGTAAAACCATCACCAGGGTTCGGCATATGGAGGTCAGTGATGAGCGCATCGAAGCTCTCTCTAGCAATACATTTCAGAGCTTCTGTCACGCTGGCGGCGGCGACTACATCAAATCCTTTGCGTTCCAGTGTCACAATCATCATTGCGCGAACCGCATCATCGTCATCTACGAGCAGGACTTTGTGTGTAAACGTTCGTTCGGTGGGACTCATGTGGCACTACCTTGTCGTCACGAATAGTGACAGTGTCGCCCGGGTTCATTTTCAGAAATGTATAAAATTGAACAGTTATTCAAAACGTTAATAGATTACCGTGTTTGAGTCTGAAGCTCGACACGCGGTCATGGGTTAGCGGCGGAGGCGCCGACCGTTCGGACCCTCACGACCGCGTTATTATCTGCCCACACTTTCCCGTTTTCAGGTCGGACTCACACGGGTTCGACCTTTTTCTGCACCCGACGACAAGCGCCATCGCAGGGGTCCCCCAATACTCGCAAAGACTTTCGAGAAGTAGACATCCTGCTTCGAGTTCGCCTTGCTCCAGAAGGCGCTGGCTTGTGGGCGTCATGAATGGGCTGCCGACGATGAACCCGTCATGGGCAAGGTTGTTACCATTTGTGGCACGACAGATTGAGCCCCGAGTTGCACATCCGACGAGTCTAACCAAAGGGTAAAATTGACAAAAGCACGTTGGAATCAAAGCGTGAGGTGGTGCTCAGGTTAGGTGTGGAACAATGTGGCCCACGATTAGACAGTCGCTGATAACCATCTATAACGATGTGTATGACGAACATCTCTTCGTGTTTGCTGCCGGGCTGTCGTACTATTTTGTGCTCTCACTATTTCCGCTGTTGGTTTCGATGGCGTCGCTGCTGGGATATGTACCGATCCCTCAATTGTTTGAGGGCCTTCTAAGCTTGATGGCGAGGCTCGTCCCAGGAGATGGAATGAGTTTGGTGCGCAATATCGTGTCTGATGTCGTCAATCACAAACACCCGCACTTCCTTACGCTTGGATTAATCTTCACGATTTGGACAGTTTCGAGCGGATTTGCCGCGATCATCGACGGCCTTGACGTCGTTTATCGAGTCCGTGAAACTCGCCCGGTTTGGAAGACTCGACCCATTGCGCTGGGACTGACGTTGCTAGCGGGGTCTCTGTTACTCGTGGCGGTAGGATTGATGTTCGAGGGGACGCACCTGGGGATCTGGTTTACAAACAGATTTGCCCTCAATCCGGCCATACTTGGCGCCTGGCGCTTTCTGCGGTGGGGAATAGCCATCGCCTTTGCCGTGCTCGCAGTGGAGGTACTCTACCATTTCGGCCCGAATGTGAAGCAGAGCTTCCGCGATAGTCTGACCGGAGCGATTGTTGCAGTCATGACGTGGATTGGTTTGTCATTCCTGCTGGGAGTTTACTTCAAACACTTTGAGAGTCTTAATAGGAGTTATGGACCGCTAGGGGCCGCGATCGGCTTATATGTGTGGTTTTATCTTTCCGGTTTTGCGATTCTGCTCGGTGGAGAAATTAACTTTCTGCTTGGCGAACTAAAAGGCCACAGCACTCCGCAATCGTCCACCCCCACGCGTACTCAGATCAACAATCTGAATGCCGCAGCGTGAATGACTCCAAGATTTGGGTGACTATCGGCACTGAAGGAGTCCGCGCCAGTGGTAGCAAAATACTCGTTCGGTCCGACGACCCAGGAGACTGGCTTGGAATTACTGAAACCATCCCAGCGAAATCGTGAGCAATCCTGTACAGACTGCGAATGTGCAAATCGCTAGCGTATCGGTAGGCGCGTAGCGGACTCCAAAGGAGGTGCCATGAGTGAGAACCCGAGTGCCACACTGCCCGGAATCGTCGAAAAGGTTTTTATTTCCCGTCTTCCCGGCGAACCTAAAAGCGCACAGATCGGCGTCGAAGGGGCGGATCATCCGCAAATCCGTATCGAGAACACACTGACCAGCGAAAACGGTGAAGATGTTCACTTGAAGCCGGGTGCCAAAGTGAAGGTTACGGTTCGGAGCACACTTGCGGCAACCCCGGAGTGAAAGAAGCCTCAGATTTTCCGACGGCTTGACTTACGCAGCCATCAAGAGTCTGCGTACGGCAACTCGTCAAGCCAGGCGGCCGATCTTCTTCTTGCAGCGGTCCGGGAGGGTCAACGTGCTCTTCACTGGTCTGGTCATTTTCTCAGGCAGAGCCTGCACTCCAAAGGGACTTCGTGAGGGCCAGACGGGGTGAGTTCCCGGAGGCACAGAACGAGGGGATTCCCAATTCTAGGCTGCAATGCCGGTGTGCAAGCAGAGGAGAAGGAATGTTCTTAGCCAGCAAAATCGCATGGGCTGGGGTTGTCTTGATATTGCTGACGACGCAAATCTCGGTGCCACGCACGCCGCCGCTGGGTTCGGGACCCGTTTTCAGCGAAGAAGGGTCGGCGGTCCGGGATCGGAGCGATGTCAAGAAGATGCAGGAAGATCTGCGCAATAGAGGACACTACCGAGGCAAGATCGATGGCGTATTCGGTCTACGGACCCAAGCCAGCATTCGAGCGTATCAAAAGGCGCAGAATTTGCCAATCACCGGACATATTGACAGCCCGACTGCACTCGGACTGGGAGTCAAACCTGAATCGAGCTCAGGCGATTCGAAGAATGTTGAGCGCGAACTTGGGCACGTCCGCGCCGAGACTGCCAACGCGAGTAAGAGAGATAAACCTTCAGCAGGCATCAGGAAGGCTGAGGGCAAAGGAAAAAAGATCTGGCGGAAAGAAGTCTCAAGGGCTACCACTCTCGAAGACAAACGCGGAGTCGGCGCCAATAAACAACAAGCTGAGAACGAAGACTACGACCAGTAGTCCATTCTTTCTTATAGCTTCTAAGGATATTTATGGTCAGCAAAGACACTCTCAACTTCGCTGCGAAGGACCTTCTGAAGAAGATTGGCAAGGAGAAAACTTCCCGGGAGTACTGCAATCAAGAGACCATCTTTAGGCAAGGCGATGCGGCTGACGCGATGTTCTACATCCAGGATGGCAATGTGAAAGTCACGGTTACATCCAGACGTGGCAAAAGGGCAGTTCTAGCGATCCTCCGGCAAGGCGACTTTTTTGGTGAGCGCTGTCTCGTGAGGCGATCTCTGAGGATGTCCACCGCCACGGCAATTCACCAGTCCACTATTGCCCGAGTCAAGAGAAAAACGATAGTGCGAATAATGCAGCAAGAGCCTGCCTTTGCAAAGCTGGTTATCTCTTATCTCCTCTCTCGCATTGTCCGAATCGAGGAAAACTTTGTGGATCAGATCCTGCATTCCAGCGAAAAGCGACTCGCGCGGATTCTCTTGCTGCTAGCCCGTTCTGGAAGTCAATCCGACTCGAAGTCGGTGGTGCTGAAGGTGACTCAGCAGACTCTCGCGGAGATGGTCGGTACGACGCGCTCGCGAGTGAGCTTCTTCATGAACGGCTTTAGGAAGAGGGGATTCATTCACTACAAAGGGGGCTTGCGGGTGCATCGGGGACTGTTCACCTTCGCCCTCCTGGAGTAAGTGGGGTGCGAGTTCCCACACGAGTTCACAAGGAAACCAATGCAGAGCAGGGTAAGACCATCGTCCCCTAGAATCTCGTTCTGAAGGAAACGATAGCGGCCCAAAACTCTTTCGAGTCATGGGGCGCGTCGTTTGAACCGCCTTCTCCGAAGTCTGCTCAAATCCACTCTGCGTTTCGATGAGCACTGTAGAAGATGATTCTAATATCCATGCAGCGTCAGCGCCGTCTGCGCCAACCGAGCCACATACCGAGACCGATGCCCGCGAGCACCGCTCCAGTCAGCTTCTTGCGGTCGGTGATCGGAACGAAACGACTCTGCTGATCACTGATCTCTATAACACCCACGGGAACAGCCCGCACTCCTCCCCCGCCTCCGCCTCCTTCGCCCCGAGCACTGGTATCGCCCACACCACCCGTGCCCGCCCCAGCGCCGTAGCCATACATTATTTTTGCAACCGGTACGATCGTTTTGCCGTGGGCCAAGATGGGTTCGCCGTAGATGGCTTTTACGCTCGCCTGGCTGAGAATGCTTTCCTTCAGGGATTGCAGAAGGGCTTGGGCGCTCATTTCAGAACTCCTTAACGCAACTATTATCCTCTTTTCCTTACCTAAATCTGGCGCTAGTGCGGTAGGCGGTCGTTGAGGCTGTCATCGGCGAGCACGAGCGCCGAGGACCAGAGGTAAACTGGGTATGCGCAAGCGCCTGATCCCGGCGATTTCGAAAGATGCTCAACGCGCAGGAACCCAACGATCATCTTCAAGGCAGAGTCCCAAGAGAGTGACAAAGGAAGTGCCGACAACGTTTCGCACAGTGAGTTTTAGGTTGCGTGCGGCGTGTGCTTTGGCCTGCGCGGGTGGTTAGAGCAAACGTGCGATGCAAACTCCTTCTCGCGCTGAGACTCAAGTTCCGCATCATTGCGTCGATACTCTCGCCGACAGGCGGATCCGTAGGGTTGAAGATCCATGCAAACTGGGAGCAGCCCCAACCGCGCTTTCGCGGTTGGTCTATCCACACAAGCTCGCGCGGCATGGCCGGATTATATGCAGCAAAATCTCAGTGATCAATATTGATCAGTCCCGATTCTGCCTTGGGGCTTAATCTACTTGCGACTATCCAAAGGAGGCATTCATGGGTGGTCACTCTTCCCCAGAAATAACCTGCATACTTTGCAGCAAGCCAGTAGATTTGAAGGTCGATCTGTCTGCTGATGAGAACGGCAAGGCCGTACACACGGAGTGCTACGTCCGCCGGATCACGAACCCACACGGCAGTCCCTCTGCCATGCTTGCCGATTGATTTCTGTGCGGGACAGAGTCGCTTGAAAAGGACGAACGGTGAGGATTGCGGGTGTGCTACGGTCGATCCTTTGCGATCCCTATGCGGTCGAGATGCGGAGTCATGCGCGGTTGCCCAGTGCTGAGTTCACACTTCTGTGTCGGGGCAGCCCCACAGGTCGGACATCGGACGGCGAGGATCTGTTTTGGGCTGAGTTCTTTTGTCACACAAACCTCCACGTGCAAAAGGGTTGTCAATTAAACCAGTTCCGGGAAGCCCAGATGGACGGTCTACGCCCTCCTGATAACGGACATCGGCCGATTCTGCAGAAAGGCGCTGATGAGTGCGCTATTTATCTGCAAGCCGCCGTTGTAGCTGACGAAGCCTTTCTTCTTGAACGCATTCATAAATTTGCTTACCCTTGCGCGGGTAGTACCAACCATTTCCGCGAGGGTTGCTTGGCTCACCTTCAGGGGGTTCTCTGGCTTTGATTCCTTGGTTATTTGCCCAAACAACAACAGAACCCGTGCCAGTCGCTTTTCGCTGAAATTGAAGAATTGATCTGCCAGGTCTTCCTCGACTCGAATAACTCGGGAAAGCAGATATGCATTAAGCAACGCTGCGAACTGCGGGTCGTGCTTGAGCGTGCGAAGCGTGCTCTCCTTCTGCAAGCGAGTGATATTGGAGGGCCCGATTGATCTCGCCGTGTACATCCGCAAAGATTGCCCGCCCAGACAACCTTCGCCAAAAAAACTACCCCGCAGCAGGACGGCGATTATCGCTCTTTTGCGCCGCGTAGCGGCCATCGTGAGCTTAACCGTACCGCTCTGGATATAGAAAACTGCATCGGCTTTGTCGCCTTGCGAAAAAATGATCTCGTTGTCTCGGAAGCTCCGCACAGTCATCGCAGAACGGAACTTTTTGCGGAAAACTGTGGGACTGAAACCGAGAGTTTGTTCAATCGCCATCTGTCTCCTCGGTACAATCAATTCAATTGGAGTACCGTCCTCCGTATAGAAAAATAAATCATATGGCTCGGGAATATGACGTGCATGGTCAATAAAGCTCATACACAATTGCACACAGTATCTACGTGGTAATCTCGGCAAACTGCTCTGACGCCGAGGCTCAGGGTGCGCAGCCAGTTCTCGCAAAAGGCCCTAACTAGGAACAAAACAATCTGCGTGTTCCAAACCGAGAGTCGGTATTGTCCATAGACGAACAAAAGACGAAACGTGTATGATCTTCGCAGGGAAGAAAGCCGAAAACGTGGGCTCGCAATCGTGGCTGATCTGCAGCAAACATCGCACGAGTCCTGTGTATGAGTGGACCGCCGGGTGGGCTAAGTTTCACCGCACCGGAGTGGAACAGCTTCGGACTGGAGCTGCTGGGTGGCAGACCTCTCAGCCAAGCGTTTACAGCTGTGCGAGCCGGAGCAGTTGACGCGATCGTGATCTTGGCAGCGAGGAATGTGAATTTTGTCAGTGCTTTGCGTGGGCTTCTGCTGCGTTCCTCCGTGCCGGGCAGTCTTGCGATAATCAGCCTATCCTTTGACCAGAAATCTCGTGGTCCCGAGGCTTGGTTCGGTATTGCCTTCCCCCAAATCACTTAAATCGCCCCCATTTATTTCTCACATGTTTTCGATAGCTGGAAGCAACACAGGAGCGGAGAGGGAGGTTAGTCAAGGCCGAGTTCTTTGCGCCGCATAGCGGTCGGAGCGAAGCGCAGAGCCTTGACTGGCCTCCTGCGCTCAGTACACTCGCCAGCGGAAAAATGGGAGATCACCCGTTCCCGTGGACGCCGAGTTTTTCCCGCCGCGCTTTCTTCCTGTCCGCCTGCTGCCGCAGTGCTGGCTACTCGGCCACCGAGGTTCAGCGCCACGCTTCGTGGTCTTTGAGCCGGTCCTGCGCCACACGCGCCTTCTGCTTCTTGATCTCGTCCACGATCCCGTCGAACACCTCTTGCGTTATCGACTGCCCCTTCGCCATGGGACCCAGCAGGTTGACCAACAGCAGGCGGCACCCCGTGATCTCCACCATCTCGGCACTGGGTCGAAGGTCCGTCTTGTCCTGTTCGATCTCGCGCAGTACCAGCCCGCGGATCAGCTCCGCGTGCGTCTGCTTCCGCTTCGCCGCCAGCGCTTCGAGCTCGTTTATCTCCGCTTGGTTAAGCTTCGTCCCCACGTGATGCACTCGGAATCGCGCCCGCTTAGCCGCCTCCACTGCTAGGTGCTTCTCATCGAGCAGCGCCATCGCTCCACCTCCCGACAGCTGGGTTTTTACCCAGGTAAAGACGGGTTTCCCCACGGAACCACGGAATACGCTATCTATCGAAAGCCAGGATGGTTCCCCCAGAGTACCCGCAGGTTTCCCCACAGTTCCCTCCCAGGGGTGGAGTGTCAAAATTCTTCCGGTGCGAAGCACCGTTTTGGCAGCACCACGACATCGACGGTAGGGTCACGCCTTCACCGCACGCACAGAAGGCAGTGGACTCCCCCCCGGCTACAAACTTCTTTGCCGGCTCTTTTGCAGACTCCTCCACCGCAGCATTGCTTGGGTCTTTACGTACACGCAAAGCAGAAGCAACTTGTTTGGCCTGTGGAGTCTTCAGAAAGTCCTGGAAGTCACGGTCTTTCGAGAAGACATAGTTCAGCGCCTTGTCCACAACATCGTCCGAGGATGCCTGAATGAAAGCGGCGTACTGATCGACGTGTGTTGCGTGGATCTCATCCCGGCGAACGGACGCACAGAGGTGGCGGATCTGGTTGATCTCAAGCAGTGGCATATTGCTCCCTTATTAGGTAGTGAAATCACGCAACGTCTTTGCCCACAACTTTTGAAGAAGTCGGCGGCAACGGTCGTCGCATTCCGTGGCCTAAGCAGCTGCATGTTGCACCTCGAACACCGGCTCGATCAGGAAGCGCTTCGCGTCGCGGTCCTATCTGCGAAGTGCCAGCACTTCGCAGACGGCGGGTATCCGCAAAGAGGAGTCTTTCCGGCCCCGTTCCGCGGCTGATGAGCAGCGTCTTGCCGCCGCGAATTAAATCAGCTAGGAAATCCGCGAGAGGTCGCGTTAATGTTCCACGCGCAATAAGGTCATCGACCGTGTAATGGCGGCTGTTGAACTTTCTGATCGTCAGCGACGGAGCGGGGCTTACGACCGGCGGAATCATCGATGCAAGGCGCCTCCCATCCGGGGGAGATGCGCGCCCCAGCAACGGGTTGTCTGCATCGAGCTTCTTGCCCACCTGGTTGGCGATGACTTCGAAGCCGGCGCACAGCCCGCTGGCGTCGTAGGAAATGGTGGGTTCCTGGCACAGTCCTCCATCGCGCTTGCAGCACGACGAGGCATCTGGATTGCCCATGATGTCGCTGTCGCTTTCGTCCAGCAACAGCGGTTCAATCGGCTTAAGGAATTGCAGGATCAATTTGAAGCTCATAGCGAGAACCTCACAGCGATGGAAGCCCAGCGGCGAGCTGAGCTTCCGAGAGTGAAAGAGCAAAGAGGTTTATGCGGCCGTTTCCTCCTGGGACGCATCCTCGTGCTCTTGATCTTCTGGGGCGGCCTTTTCGGCGCGGTCCAGCTTCAGGATCGAAGCGATACGAAGTTCCCAGACCCGGTGCCTCGTGTCCGTCTTCTTGCTGTCGTATTCCCGGCTAGGCAGTTCGCCTTCCACCTGGATATGCGCGCCCCTGGTGAAACGTCTTGGTGAACTCCGAGAGCTGCCGAAGACGACGTCAACGGTGCCATTCGGTGGGCGAGATGTACTTGCCGTCGCACCTCATGCCGCTGTTTACCCTAACATTCGGAATTCGTCAATCGGGGGTTGCGTTGGGGGTTGCGTCGTAGACGCCGGAAAGAAATTCTGCCTTAAGCTAGCTGATGTTGTCATGCTCAGTTTCGGGGTAGGGAATCTCCGTGCGAGAGACCACTAGCTTTTTCAACTGAGAACGCTAAGGGTGGTGACTCGATGCCTCCAGCGCCAACGTTCGTCCGAGCGTCTTGGACTTCTAGATGTGCTCACTTCCCCTAAGCAGCTGGGTTCAAGTCGGTTACGAGGAGCGCTAAGGTCGTCGCATCGCCCTATCAATTCCAAGTTAGTCGATCCGGAGTCTAACCCCCAATCGCGGTGCCCGAAGAATGTTGACGGAAAACGCTAAACGATGCCTTGGAAAGAAGTTACTCAACGCGAGTCACATTTCCTTGGCAACCGGTGAACAACATAGCCTGCGTCCGTTTGACCAATATCCTCTTTCAGCTTAAATAGAAAATCGCGGATTGGACTGCTGTAGATCGATGGCCTTTTTCTGGTCGGCCATCGGTCGGGCCTCCGGCGCTAAAGGTTCTACTTAGCATCGAAGGTCTGTAGGGCTCTGAGGCGCTATTTCGCTGCGAAGTGGTGGACATGTTCTACGGCGTGGTCGGCTCGGAGGCGCGGTGCCCATAAAGCTAATGCAGGAAGTGTCGCGAAGACTCTCGATTTGCACGACGACCTTGATGCAGTTTTGAAAATCTCAAAACTAGGATCGTCATCCCGTATCGAGACTGCGTGGACGCTAACGAGGACTCTATGTCAACCCAGCCTAGTACGATCACTCCACGCGAACGCCGACAGTCGGCCCCGGAGGCGCCTGTCAATTCTCAATACGCTGCTCGCTTCCTCAACATGCACCCTAAGACCGTACTTCGTAAGGCTCGCGAAGGGTCGCTTCCAGGACACCCGATTGGGAGAGATCGAAAGCGTTGGCATTTTTATCTTTCGGAGCTAGACCATTGGCTTCGTTGTCAGGTAATCTCAAGCAGCCACCCGCGTCGCCAACCCCAAGGAGATTACATTGGCTAAGCGAACGCGGTATCAGTACGGTAGTGTTGAGATCAACAAACGCGTAACAGGACCGGACGTATGGCTCTATCGCTGGTGGGAACCAACTTCAGACGGACGCAGAACACGAAGGGGTTTCACCGTTGGGACGATAGAACAATACAAGACACAGGCCCACGCTTTGAAAGCAGCAGAAGGCATGCGGCTGATGATCAACGACGGTATTGCACGCCGAGAACCGGTTCTCTTCTGCGGCCTCCTCGACCGTTTTCTTCTCGATCAGAAACAGGAACAGGAAGCCGAACAAATCACCCACAATACTTTAGCCTCTTACCGAAGCATGATTTGCCAACACATTCGACCGAAGTGGGGCGACGCCTACCTCGAAGACGTTCGGCCCGCTTTGGTACAGGACTGGCTTCGCAAGCTCGTCTTCTCACCCAAGTACAAGGGCCACATTCGCTCCCTGATGTACCGCCTTTTCGACAAAGCGATGCTTTGGGAATTGCTGAAGGTGGAACGAAATCCCATGGACTTGGTAGAAGTGAAGGGCATCAGCAAGCGCAGGAAACGTCCTCGCGTCCTTCAGGTGAAGGATGCTTGGCAAATACTCGACACGCTGGTTCAACCGTTTCGAACCATCGTGCTGATTGGCCTGTGCTTTGGTTTGCGAATCAGCGAAATCCTGGGCTTGCGGTGGACGGACTTCGATTTCAAGCGATCAGTAGTTCTGATTCAACGATCAGCGGTCGGAAAGCGGCTCAACAAATTGAAGACGGAGTATTCGCAGGACGAGGTTCCAATCGAACGGGGCTTCATTCTCGAACTGAGGAAATGGCAAGCGCTCTGTCTCGATTCCGAAGGACACTGGCTCTTCCCGAGTCCAGTGACAGGTCGACCGTATCACGCGGACTCGATTCGCACCGATTATCTGGTTCCGACAGGTTTGAAATTGGGACTTGGCAGGATCGGATTTCACACGTTTCGCCACACCTACCGTGCTTGGCTGGACGAAACCGGAGCACCCGTGGGCGTTCAGCAGAAACTCATGCGACACGCGCACGTCTCCACCACCATGGACCAGTATGGAAATGCTTCGGCGTTGGCCAAGCGCAAGGCCAATCGGCCAATCGTGCAACGCCTCTTGAGAAGGTCTGCCAATCAGCAGCTCTCCGTTCAATAAATAAGGGGAACTGGTTGGCAGTTCCCCTTATTGGACAGTTTTGGACAGTTGCTGCAAGTGCCCAATTGCCCGTAACCTTATGATTGCGTTGGTTGCGGGGGGTGGATTTGAACCACCGACCTTTGGGTTATGAGTACCACCATTAACGGAATCTAATGGACTTACGCGGCGCAAAGAGTAACGTAATGTCCGCATCTGGAACTGACTGGAATTGCAGTTGCCCCTTTGTTGCCTCTGGGGCTTGGGACAACCTCGACAATGCGATGAAACAGAGCTGCGCAGAAACGTAGGTTCAGCAACACGGCACATGAATGGCGGGTGTCCGACCGGGAACCAATACAACGATGTGCTGTTCCGGTGCATTCTTCCTCAAAACAATCCACGATGGAACGGTCCGGTGAAACCGAAATATGTGGGACTCATGTCGCCCTGCTCCGGGACGCCGACGCCGAAACCAGCAAGTCAACATCAAGGCGTCGGTCGATCGAGAACTTTCTCAAGGCAGCGGACGATCGGACGATCGCACTGTGCCGCTCGGCGAATGTTTGCGCCTTGCGGTTGATGCTCTTGAAGGGACTTGAACCCCCGCCGCCAGCCTTTTCAGCAGCTAGCAAAAACGTAGTTTCAACAACTTACAAGGTTTGGGTGGGCTGCATAACTACCGTAGAAACGGTACCAGACAGAGCGAGCTTGGGTTCGATTCTTGGGGTAGACGCGACGCTTCCTACACGTTGGAGATTCGTGGTGTCGTCTCCTGATTCTGTTTCGCCACAGGGCATTGCCCAAGAGCGTTTTGAGAATGAGAAATACAAACTAACATTTTAGATTTCTCAATCCTAACGGTTTTGGAAGCTGGGCAATGGAGGCGTGGAAATTCGGCCATAAGCTGTTTTCCTTTCGAAGAGAGGACTCAAACTGGAGTCTGCTCCGGATGGGTACGTTCCTTCATTCTCCCCATATATGCCCTGATCTCGTCGAAGTCCACGGGCGGAAATCATGGTGTCCACAGCAACGTCCATGGAGAGTGAAGCACACACCCCGCTCTAGAGCTGCCTGCGCGATGAGTAGTGCATCGCACGGACTACGATCCTCCGGTCAAGGATGCCAAGACCATTACGGAAATTGTGAACCGGGCCTTGCCAACGAGCGAGTACCGGGCACAATTCGGTCATCTGGTGAAGTTGCGAAAACCCATGAAGCAGATCGACGAAGCCATCGTGTTGAGCAACGAGGTCCGAGGGAATTCGCAACGGTACGTTACCTAACCGACGGGGAACGCGAGTGCTGTTTTCGGTCACAGATTCAGAATCTTCTCCCTCAGTAGCGGAACTGCGAGGTGCCAAGACGGCCCTCCAGCGCCTTAGCCTCAAAGGGCTCTTTATCTGCAGCAGCTTGGTCACGAGCTTACAGACTGTATCGGCACCCAACTTTCCTGTCGGAAAAGGCGATTTTCGACTTCGCGATCTCTTTCGGCGATCTGACTCAATTAAGGAGGTTGGGTTCACGCACTGGACAGAAATGACAAAGCTACAGTCTTTTGATCAGTCAAGCTCACATGAATAGTCGACCGAAGACTTATCCGGCGTAATGCAATCGCAAGTGAGACTCTACGTCATTTACTGTATATCTCTGATCGCTGCGATTGCCGGGGCCCGTTGCCGGCATGGAGAGGAATGAACCATGAACGCCAGAAGCTATTGTTGCTGATGAGTCTCGGCTAACTCCGATTGGGTTTCATCAAGAAATTGGGACCACTCCTCGTCCGCGGCAAATTCCTCGTCGGGAGGGAGCACCGCTTGCGAGGGGGTCACGCGCACTCGGACCTGCAACTGAGTTTCCGCTTTTCCCTTCATCATACCCATGGTGGGCGGAACGTCGGCATAATCGCGGCCGATTGCGGTGCGAATGTGTTTCTCGCTTGCGATTGCATTCATTGTCGGATCAAAGCCGACCCATCCCAGCTTTGGGATTAACGCTTCGATCCAGGCGTGAGTGGCGCCGTCGGCCACCGAATCGCTTTCCTTGCTGTGGTAGAGGTATCCGCTCACGTAGCGGCAAGGAATTCTGGCATTTCTCACCAGAGCGATCATGATGTGGGCAAAGTCCTCGCATACGCCTTGCCGTGACTGTAGGGCATCTTCAATCGGCGAATTGACTCGGGTACTTTTCTTCACATATTTAAAACTACGATGCACGCCGGAAGTGATATCCCGCAAAAATGCCAACGGGCTTCGCCTCCTCCTTTCGCTGGCTCCAATTTCCTCTGCCAACTTTTCAAGCTCAGGCGATGAGCGTGCAAAATGGCTGGGCATCAGCATGTCCCAGTAGTCCTTCTTTTCAAGAAGATCTTCCAATTCTTGCCACACTTCGTACTCCAAGTCTTCGGGGATCGAGGGCTGGGCTTCGATATTCACCAGCGCGTCGGAAATGATAGTGAGCTGGCCGTGCCGCGGAGGCAGGTCGAAGTGATGAACCAGATTGCCGTATGAATCCGTGTAGCCAAAAATGCGGGCGCGCGGGTTTACCGACAACTGGAAGACAAAGCACCTCTGATTGCCCTCGCTTCTGGGATGCATACGGACTTCCATCATGCTCTGCCAGACTGGGCGGCTGTAGCGATAGCACGTGAAGTGGCGAATGGCGTAGAACATTCAGTTTTGAAAGGCAACTTCGATCGGATATTCGATATAAAGTTCGTGTACAGCTGCGTGCAATTCGCTACATTGATCAATGATTGCAGCGAGGTATTGGTGCAACCCGCCGATGATTTCATCGATTCGAGCATATGTGACCTTTGAGCGCAGGCGCCCCATCAATCGTTCGACGTTGTCCGTCCTGCGACTCAAGGAAAGGTCGCTAATTCCCGTCAAGGCCTCGTACATACGATCCACTGAGTAGCGAACGGAATAGGGAAACTCAGCTTTCAACAGCAGAAAATTCGCGATTCGTTCTGAGCGAAGTTCAGCGGTGCAGGCCTTGCAATAGGCTTCAAAGGCGGCGCAGCTGCTCAACAGGCCCACCCAATCCAGATCGTCCGGATGCTTGCCGATATCGAAGTAAGCGTCGAGCATCACGCAGAGATTGCAGGCTCGCTCAATATATTTGCCTAGCTGGATAAAATGCCAGGCTTCGTCGTGATTCATGGTTGCGGCGGCGATGCCGTTAAACCTGTAAGAGCCTTCGCGAACCAGGGTTACTACCCGCATCGCTTCAGCGTCATCATTGGGCTCAAGATCAATGCCGGTAACGTCGTGAAAAAGCCGATTGAGGTGTTCCCACATCTCGGAGCTGATTTCCTCGCGAACCTGCCGCGCGTTTTCGCGGGCAGCTTTAATGCACTTCACAACGGAAAACGATCCCTCCATGTCTGCGACCAGCAAGAAGAGAGCATGCTGGGGATCGACCTTGTTAGAAGCTACACCAGGAGCCAGCGAGGAGACCGCGTGAAACCAACGCTCCTCTGTGGAAAACTTCGCCGGATTCAAGATCAGGCCGTAAGTCGCCTTTAAAACGCGCGAGGCGTTATCCGCGCGCTCAAAATATCGGCTCATCCAGTAAAGGCAGTCGGCTACGCGGGAAAGCATAAGATTGGAAAACCGGTATTCCTCATCTCAATCCGACCTTCACCAGCTCAGTTCTGCAAGACCCAGGTATCCTTCGAGCCGCCTCCTTGAGAGGAATTCACCACCAGCGAACCCTTTCGCAACGCCACTCGGGTCAGTCCGCCGGGCACGATTGTGATTTCTTCGCCGTAAAGAATATAGGGACGCAGATCGACATGGCGTGGCTCAATGATTCCGTCTACCAAGCAGGGGGCGGTTGAAAGATTGATGGTCGGTTGAGCGATGTAATTTCGCGGTTCAGCGTAGATCTTTTGACGAAATTCGGAGCGCTGCTGTTCGCTGCTATGTGGGCCGATCAGCATTCCATAACCGCCGGATTCACCCACGGCCTTCACGACGTACTCCTCCAACTTCTGGCAGACGTGGTCCCGCTGCCCGCGATCGGACATCAATAAAGTTTCGACGTTTTCCAGAATCGGATCTTGATCAAGATAGTAGCGAATGATTTTGGGAACAAAAGCGTAGATCGCTTTATCGTCAGCAACGCCCGTCCCTAGGGCATTGGCTAAGCCTACGTTTCCGGCACGGTAAGCGTTGAAAAGGCCAACCGCACCCAAGGTGGATCCAGTTCCAAAAACCAGAGGATCGAGATAATCGTCGTCGATTCGCCGGTAGATCACATCTACGCGTTGCAAACCGAAGGTCGTCCTCATGTAGACGATATTGTCGTGCACCACCAGATCTCGCCCTTCGACGAGTTCGATTCCCATCTGCCGGGCCAGGTAGGTGTGTTCAAAGTAAGCGGAATTGTAGGATCCGGGAGTGAGTAAAACGACCGTTGGTTCGGGACGGCCTTCTGGAGCGAAAGATCGCAATGTGGAAAGAAGCGCCTGACTGTACTGCTCGATTGGCCGCACTCCACACTTCTGAAACAAAGACGGGAATATTTGCTTCATAACCCGGCGGCTGGTGAGCATGTAAGAGACGCCGCTGGGAACCCGAAGATTGTCCTCTAGAACCACGAAGTTTCCTTCGGGATTTCGAATCAGATCAGTGCCGACCACGGTGATGTAGACGTCGCGCGGGACTTTCACATTGCGCATCTCCCGGCGGTAATGTTTGCAGGTGTAGACGATGCTGCCCGGGACGACGCCGTCTTCGATGATCTTGCCTTCGTGGTAGACGTCTTTGAGAAATAGATTCAGCGCCGTGATGCGCTGCGCTGTTTGCTGCGCTGCAACTCGTCCCGCCCCAGATTCAGGAGCAGGTTGTGCAGGTGAGGCCGCGCTCAATCGTTTCCCATTCGGCGGCCGTGATGATCCTGGGGAGCAGATCGTGAGGAAAGATTCGCTCCGTGCCCTTGTCGTTCCCATAAACGGTGAACGTAATGCCTTGATTGAAGAAAGACTGGTCCGCCTAGGGCGATACTGTTTTCGCGGATGGTCCACGGCGCTGAACATCTCGTCATAAGCGCCGTTCAGCTCATACCGGTAAAGGGCTTCGGCACCGCTGCGATCCGTTGTATCCGTTTCTGTAATCATAGTGACCCCGCCGACCCACGCCAGCATAGCTCACTGGCATTAGGAATTACGATTGGCGTTATTGAAGAAACCGAGCAGAACGCCCGATCGACCCTAGGCTCTGGATCGAGCGACTTCTCTGACGCTTTGGACGGGGTTTTCGTTGCCTTCCGTCTGGAATTCTATGTCGGGCAACTGCTCTACGGCCCTGCGAAGTGACTGTTCCCAGCTGGAATGGATCAGATTCAGGTCTCTGTCGCCAGCTGAGACGCGCCGGTAGCGCGTAATTTGCAGGCTATCTTTCTTATAAAGCAACAGGTCGAAGGGTGGTCCAACGGTCACATTAGAACGCATGGTTGCGTCCATGGATAGCAGGGCGTACTTGGCCGCAACTTCCAGGGAGGTTGTCGGCTGGATACCCCGGTCGAGAACCGGCCGGCCGTACTTGCACTCACCGAGTTGCAGGTACAACGAATCCTCAGTAGCCGCCAGAGGATTTCCCTGGGGATAAATAAGATAAAGGCTAGGATCCTGCCCGCGAACCTGTCCTCCCAGCAGCAAATGAACATTAAAGCTGAAGGAGTCGCGCTCCAGCGACGCGCGGTCGATGTCTGAGACTCTGCGCACGCAGTCTCCCACGATGCGGGCGGCGTCATAGAGCGAACTTGCCTGGGCAAGTCCTCGTCCAGAATCGAAATCATCTCCCAGCAATGTGATTACGGATTGGCTGATGGAGAGGCTGCCGCTGGTTAGGATTACGAAAACTCTCTCGCCAGGCTGAACAAACCGGTACATCTTGCGGCAAACATTGACTTGATCAAAACCCGCGTTGGTCCTCGAATCCGACGCCAGCACTAGACCTTCGCGTACCGCAATTCCCAAACAATATGTCACTTTGGTCCTCTGTTTGAACCTAAGGCATAATACACCGATCTCTCGTCCTGAATTTGTGATCCGGAGCAGCAAGAAAAATGTAAAACATCTACCGTATTCCGTGGTAATTTCTGCATCTCACCCTGCGCGAGCGACACTAGGGATTTCCAACAAACATGCTGATTCGCCTTGGCTACGATATTCAATTTGACGTGATTGGGGAAGTCCCAATCGTGACCTTGCTCAATGTGCACGCCTCGCGCCAGAAGGATTTGCGGGAAGCCGACGAATTAAGTTCCGACCCTCTGGTCAAGATTGAGAACTACCAGGATCCTTTTGGAAATCACGCATGCCGCCTGCTGGCTCCGGCGGGCAAAATCCGCTTTCAGAATTCCACTCTCATTGAAGACTCAGGACTGCCCGATATCGTGTGTCTGGATGCTCCCGAGACCCCGTGAACCAGCTACCGCCGGACGTTATGCCCTATCTTCTGAACAGCCGGTATTGCGAGGTAGATCTGTTATCGAACATGGCTGCGGAGTTGTTTTGGAATGCGCCAAGAGGGTGGGGGCGAGTTCAGGCGGTATGCGATTGGGTTCACAGCAAAGTGACCTTTGGATACGAATTCTCGAATCCCTTTCGCACCGCTCTTGGTGTATTTACGGAGCGCGTAGGCGTCTGCAGAGACTTCCAGCATCTGGCCATTACGTTTGGCCGGGCGCTCAACATTCCCGCCCGCTACGCGACTGGATACCTGGGAGATATTGGAGTACCCCTCGCCCCCAGTCCGATGGACTTCAGCGCCTGGTTTGAAGTTTATCTGGGCGACCGCTGGTGGACGTTTGACGCCAGGCACAACGCTCGCCGCATTGGAAGAGTTCTAATGGCGACCGGGCGCGACGCAACGGACTGCGCGATAACCATGTCATTCGGAAGAGCCCGCTTGATCTCCTTCCAGGTTACTTCTAATGAAGTTCAGGGTTCGTCGGGAGCCACCTGAAAATAGTTCTGCTGTCACCGCATGCGGTTCACAGTTATTGGCATGACCTTTGTTGGGCGCTCCCACTGGGATGGGATTCCTAGTACGCAAATACCTTGAGGAAAACGAAAACCACGACGCCAGTGATCGAAACGTATAACCAAACAGGGAACGTCCAGCTTGCGATTCGCCAGAAGCGCAAACCCATGAAGGTTATTGCCGAAGCCATCGTGTTGACCGACGAGCTCCGAGGAAATCCGCAGGTGCTCTCTGCCTAGCCGTTCGCCCGATACAGTCAAGGCGCTATTCTGTGGGGCTTGTTCGTCTCCGCTTTGAACACAGAGTTGCCGAGAATAAAAGCGTATGATGAGGTTGAACGTGCAGAGTTGGAACGTGCAATGCCACCCCGCAGTTTTCCGCCGCCTCCTTCCCACCGTATCGCAATCCTAATGTCCGGAGCGGGCCGGTTCCTGCAGTGCAGAAACTGCGAACTAATCTTCGAATTTCCAGCTGGGGCCCACTTTGACGAGGTCGTGAAGCAGTTTGAATCTCAAGTGTGCCGCTCCTCGATTTCGAGCGGAAGAATGGAACTAGCAGCGGAAGAGATACCTGAGGGGCCAGGGCGGTTGACCCGAAGAGGCAATCGCAAAGGGGCTGTAATTTCGACCTCGCATACGTGATCGGCGCATCCCGTCGTTCCTGCCTAAACAAATCCCACAGACGCCCCGCGATTCGGTGCAACTCGCGGCCCTTGCCGTCGACATCGCGACCTTCCTTTCATTGTGACCAGGCTCCTTTAGGCGTGAGGCGACTGCGTGGACAGGCTCGTCGGTGACCAGCCGAACTGCAAACCGTTCGCTCGCAGCGCCCAGCAATCGCTGCGCCCTTCCCCGATGCGAAATTACGGCCACGAGTGACCAGTGGTTCAAGCCTGAATGCATTGCCTATTACACGGACCCTAGCCTCGCTAATGAAGACTTCAGTGGAACGCTACAGCACTGATGGTACAGTCTGAGCAGTGGTCGCGATAGAACGTCCTCAGCTCCTGCTCCGCGGTGGTCTTCAGGCGAGCCGCGTCCGCGTGCGCTTCCGTCCGTTCGAGCAAGCGCAAGTAGGCGATGTCAGCCTGCAAGTAACGCGGATGCTGTCGCCCGAGTGTGCGATCAAGGATGGCAAGGCCGCGCTGCATCTCAGCCAGAGCGCTGGCTGTTTGTCCCTGTTCTGCCTTTATATTCCCGACAAGAATGTAGCCCCATCCGGTGGATGCATGTTCTTCCCCGTGCCGCCGCTGCCACAGACTCAGCGAGAGCTGGTAGCTGGATAACGACCCCGAAAGATCGCCCTGCAGTTGCGCGAGCCAACCTTGCATGGAAGATATTGCCGCGAGGTTGTCGTCATCCAGGGCCCTCGCTAAAGTCTCCTCCCTCCTTGCCTGCTCTAAATATTTTCTTCCGTTTCGAATCCGCCGCTGACCGAGGGCAAGGCCTGCCAGATCACTGCAAGCGATCGCCGTTCCTTCGTGGTCCCCGATCTTTTTGTAGAGGTGAAGAGTCTTCTCTTTTATCCGGACTGCGAGATCCGCGTGCCCCATTGCCAGATAAAGGCCTCCAAGATCGTCCAAGGCCATCGCGTAATCCTTGATGTGATTCGGCAATTTCTCCAGTGTGTGAATCGCGCTTTCATAGGCCCGCTGCGCGTCAGCGAAGTCTGCCCAATCCTCATAGGCAAGCGCCAAAATGTTCCATGCCTTGCCAGTGTCGGGCGCATTCAAGGAGCCAGAATCGAGAAGGGCCTGAACGGCTGCGATCGATTGTTTTATTTGCCCATCTCGTTCCAGAGCGAACGCTTCGGCAAGCCGTGGACCTGGGTCTGTTTGAGCTGCCTGCAGGTGAGCAGCCGCCACTATTACAGCCATTACAGTCGAAAGATATGCCTTGCTCAAGCTCATTGGTCCCCCGTCGTGCTCGGAAAATGAAGAACTAACAACCCACCAACACTGTCTTTGAGTTGTGAGATTGAACGACGGAGTCCTTGGTATACTGTTTGCCCAAACTTGGGGCGGATTAAAGTGCCTCGTGGAACTTAGTTGTGCAGTGTCGCACTTCTGCGCTAGGAGTCCAATGCAATAAATCTATTGATTTCAATCAAGCTTTTACTGATAAGAACCCAAAACGCAACATGACATCCCTGCCATAGGTCCGTCATGGATTCGTCACTACTCGGCGATTCAAGATCAAACGCAGCGAAGTGGAAATCGCAGCGATGCCGACGACGATCAGGTTGGCGACGACCATCGGTGCCGAATGGATCGCCACTCCGTATAGCACCCAGGGAGGCAGCCGCAGCCTGAATTCTGCGTAGCGTTGCCGCCTCTTTGAAGAAGTACGAACTCGAGAAGACTGCTGTCGCACTCCAGCCAATCACGTTAAGCCACACTCGGAAATCCTCCTGAATCCCTACTCAAGCGTTCGCTGCAATCGTCAGCGAATCCGTACGCGTTTTTCCCCACTCCTGAAGAACAAATCCTTGGGACTCAAACACGGTTCGAATCCGTACAGGATCGTATCCAGCGATCTCCTCCAGGATCGGCACGAGCACGCAGAGAGCATCGTCGCTTAGTACAGTGCGCTTTGCAATGTCATTGAGGTGTTTGTTCTCGGAGACCGCGATCGTCAATCCGTCCAGCCGGTTGACGTGCAGCATCACGTGGACGTCCGAACTGCCGTCGCCGACATACACCAAACGATCGTGACCCACTCCCGCGCGACTGCGCAGCTCTTCAAGCACCGCAACCTTGCCGTAACCCGCAGGCGCGCGAACAATGGACTGAATCTCGCCTGTATCCGAAGCATAGCGAAATCGCGTTCCATGAATGTGATTTTCGGGAACGATGCCGGCCAACGCTGATTGAATGACTTCCTCTGGCGCAGACGAGAGTACGTGACAACAGAACTGGAAGCCCTCCAGATTCTCAAGAGACCGCAAGAGCAACTCGACGTTTGCCTTCAGACGAACTCGCTTGCCCACTTCGATCAGGTGCTCCTTACGAACACAGCGAAACTCTGGGTCATGGAGCAGGAGATATGCGAGCTCTCCACCTTGCTGCACAAGATGAATGTCCGATAGGCCGGCGACTCGCTGTCGGAAGTGTGAGTTTCCGAGCATCTCACTCAGCACAACGCCCGAATCCTTGTGACTCAGCGTCTGATCGAAGTCGCTGATCAGCAAAAATTCCCGCCTCCGTCTCGATAAACTGGTCAACATGTCAACCTCCTGCACCGCCGGATCCGATGTCGATACAAACTTTCAGATTTCGTTTGGAGAACAACGAGGTTAGGAGTTCGCCCCGCCGCTACGAGCGGCAGACAAATATCTACTTCGCGAAAACCGGCGGCGGAGCAGGATGCGAAGTAAGTTCAGCATGAACGAAGTTGGAGCCCGAGTCCAATGGAAAGAATTTATGGGAGTGATTCACGCGCGGGCATGACCAAGGTAACATCCCGGGCGGACAGATTGCTCCGATGAACTCGGCGTTACCCCGAACTCGAGTTGATTTATGTGGTCTGATGACCAGCCAAATTTCCGCACTTCGGGCTGGTGACGTACGAGCACACAATGCGATCCGGCGAACCGAAGAATTATACGGTCCTTGAGTGCGACGTTCGCCTGACCTCGGGAACTGATACGCGAAGGAATGCCCCAGTTGGCTGCCCTTGGCCGCTTTTTCCAGAAGATCCGCCTTTCCACAAATCAGCGAGAATGCCAGTCGGAAGTCGGAATGGCAACTGACCGAGCGGGCTCCGATATGCCCTCACGATCTCTGGCGCCGCACGTGTAACTCTTCGAATCGCGGATCCAGGTGCAGGAAAATGACCTGATTGGCGTGTTCATCGGCAGCCTTCTCAAGCCAGTCAATTGCTTCGTCGTCTTCGCCAACCGCCAACTGTAACTCTGCAACGTCATACGCTGAAACGTATTTTCCTCCCGAGCGCTCGCGTAACATCGTCGCTAGCACATCCTGCAATGCTGGTTTCCATCCTGATTTTGCATGGATGCTTTTGATCTCAGATAACTTCTCTTTTGAGAATTGGCCAATAATGCTCTGTAAATTCACGAACTCCTGAAAGGCATCCTCATACGAGCCGCGCGACTGGTAGATTTTGATGAGGTAGTAGTGGGAAGCTGGAAAGTCTGGATCGAGGCTAATTGCCGCGCGCAATTGCTGGATAGCCTCATCACCTCGCCCGGAATAAACCAGCATATTTCCGATATCGCAGTTCATGATAGGAGAGAGCGGATCGGCCCCTTGAGCTTTGCGAACTTCGGACAGTGAGGCATCGAACTGCTTGCAAATGACAAGATACCAGGCCAGTCCTTCATGCGCTTCGGAGTTACTGGGATTGAGTTCAATGGCCCTTCGAAACTCCCGTTTAGCACCCGCAAAATCACGGTCGTAGGCCAGCAACTGCCAACCAAATGCCGCGTGACACTCGCTGTTTTCAAGTCCGAGTTCCACGGCCTTGCGAGCTGCCGCCTCGCTCCGAGGATAAGCCTCGTTGGGCGGGAAGACGCTGAAATCAAGGAGGACCTCGTAGGATTCTGCCAATCCAGCATAGGCTGGAGCGTAGGTTGGATTTCTTCAAGAGCTTGCTGGTAGAATTCGATGCTCTTCTTAACTGGCTCGGGATTGAACTTATTGCGCAAATACTCTCCCTTTAAGAAGTCCTCGTAGGCTTCCGGGTCGACCTGATCTGTGATGCGTGCGAGGTTTTTCTGAGGGGCCAAACTGATTTGAATGTGTTGAGCTATAGCCGCTCCCAAGTCTTTCTGCACTTCGAGCAAGTTGCCTACGTCCCGATCGTAGCTTTGTGCCCAGACGTGAGTTTGATCCTTAACTCGAATCAACTCCGCAGAGATACGTATCCGCTGGGTGTCCTTCCGCGCGCTACCCTCGAGGATATAGTCCACGCCGAGTTTGTGTCCGATCTGGTCGAGCGGTTTGTCAGTATGCTTGTACCTCATCATCGAGGTTCGGGCGATCACGCCCAGTTTCTGCGGATTGAGCTCTCCCAAATCGGTGATGGTTTCCTCGGTTAAACCATCGCTGAAGTATTCCTGCTGTGGGTCACCGCTAAGATTCTAAAACGGGAGCACTTATCAGGCACTAGTATTTTTGTATTATTTCGCCGTCAGTCGTGCCTGTATAACGTTATCCGCACGGGATTTCGGCTGCTGTGGGGCTGATCTCCTCTGGTACCTTTCCAACTTCGTTTCAGATGCGGGAAATGCCAACCTCTGGGAGATTTGTGGGTCGGGCTCTGTTCTGGCTCGTTTTTTTTCTGGCCATCTCGGCGGCCTATCTCTACGCGTTTCCTCAGCCGAATATTTTCTATGCAGGCATGGTCGTGCTCCATGCCTCGGGGGGCGGGCTCGCCGCGATCTTTCTGATCCCTGTCTGCTTCCGGCTCGTTCGCGCGGGAAGCTTCTCCTCACGAGTCGGCTGGCTGTTGATCGCGGCAGGCGCTGCGTTGGGCTTGATCCTCATCAAGACGGGCACTCCGCGGACCGAATGGAACAAGCTATATCTCCACATTGTGATTTCACTCGCGGGTTTGGGGCTCCTGATTGCCGGTTGGCTGGGCAGGTGGGAGTCGACTAAATCCAGCGTAGGCGCGGCGGCGGGGCGCGCTGCGATTTGTCTTGCTTTGCTTGCCGGTATTGGCTACGGTGCGCGCTACGTTCGCGAGAGCTGGCAGACGCGTAACCGAATCCAGAATCCTGCCATGCCTCCTGACAACATGAACGGCGAAGGAGACGGCCCCGAGGGGGCGTTCTTCCCCAGCTCCGCGCAGGTTTACGGCAAGCAGAAGATTCCCAGCAAGTTCTTCATGGAGTCCGACTCCTGCAAACGCTGCCACGAGGATATTTACAACCAGTGGTTCAGCTCGGCGCATCATTTTTCTTCGTTCAACAATCAGTGGTATCGCAAGTCGATCGAGTACATGCAGGACACGATCGGCACCAAGCCTTCGAAGTGGTGCGGAGGGTGCCACGATCCCGCGGTGCTCTACGCGGGATTGATGGACACACCGATCAAGCAGATCGTCCACAAGCCTGAAGCGCAGGCGGGACTGGGCTGCATGATGTGCCACTCCATCGCGAACGTAAAGAGCACGATGGGCCAGGCCGATTTCTATCTGGAGTATCCCAAACTGCACGAGTTAGCGGCTACGAAGAATCCGGTGGCACGAGCGCTGCATGATTTCGTGATCCGGCTGAATCCGGAGCCGCACCGGCGCGTCTTCCTCAAGCCGTTCATGCGCGATCAGACGGCAGAGTTCTGCTCTTCCTGCCATAAGGTGCACCTCGACGTGCCGGTGAATAGCTACCGCTGGTTCCGCGGCTTCAATGAGTACGACAACTGGCAGGCCAGCGGAGTTTCGGGACAGGGAGCGCGCTCGTTCTACTATCCGCCAAAACCGCAGCAGTGCGCGGATTGCCATATGCCTGCTGAGGCTTCGAAGGACGCTGGCAACATTAACGGCTTTGTACACTCGCACCGGTTCCCCGGCGCCAACACCGCGGTGCCAACCGCGAACGAAAATGCAGCCCAGCTTAAGCTGACGGAAGATTTTCTGAAGAACGGCGCCTTAACCGTGGATATTTTCGCGCTGTCCCCGGCGCAGGCTAATCTGAAGCCTGGGGCGACGACGCAGTCGGAACTTTCCACGACGTTCGCGGTTGGAGAAGAAGCCGAGAGCAAAGTAAATGCCGAAAGCGCGGGAGAACCCGCTCCCGTGACTGCGCCCTTAAACCTGGTGCAGCCGGCCTTGCGGCGCGGCGATACGCTGCGTGTGGATGTCGTGGTGCGAACCAAGAAAGTCGGACACTTTTTCCCCGGCGGCACCGTCGATGCCTACGATACGTGGCTGGAACTCAAATGCACCGACGACAAGGGACAAACTATCTTCTGGAGCGGCGAAGTCGAAGATAACGGGCATGGACCGGTCGAAAGGGGAGCACACTTTTACCGCTCGTTGCAGATCGACGCGCACGGTAACCCCATCAACAAACGCAATGCCTGGGCTACGCGGGCTGTCGTATATGTGAGGCTCATCCCTCCGGGAGCGGCTGACACCGTGCATTACCGCATGGTCATCCCGAAAAATGTCGGCAACAAGATCACGCTGCATGCGCGGCTTTGCTACCGAAAGTTCTCGTGGTTCGGCACGCAGTTTTCGTTTGTGGGAGTGCCCGATCCGAGCAAGCTAAACGCGGTTGGCTCCGATTACGATGATCGTCCGGCGCTGTTTACCGCGTCGCTGAGCGGAGTTTCGGCGAAAGAAGAGAAGATACCCGACCTGCCGATTGTCGCCATCGCCGAGAACGAAGTTACGCTCCCGGTAGTCGCGCACAACACGCCTGCGGCCGCACCGAAAACCATCGTTCGAAAAGAGGAATGGCAGCGCTGGAACGATTTCGGAATCGGATTGTTCCTGCAAGGGGATTTGAAAGGCGCGGCGGCGGCCTTCGAGAAGGTAACGGAGGCAGATCCGAAGAATCCAGACGGCTGGGTGAACATTGGTCGCTGCGCCGTGCAAGAAGGCGACATGCAGCGAGCTCGAATGGTGCTGGAGAAAGCTTTAGCTTTGTCTCCGAAACTGGCTCGCGCTAATTTCTTTTATGCCAAAGTTCTTCGCGCGGATGGGAACTACGAAGAGGCAGCAGCGAGATTGCGGATTGTGCTGGCGCAATATCCGCGCGACCGAGTCGTGATCAATGATTTGGGACGCATTCTGTTCCTGCAACGCAAATACGAAGACGCGGTGAAGGTCCTACAGTCAGTGTTGGGCATCGATCCCGAAGATTTGCAGGCGCACTACAATCTGATGCTCTGTTACACCGGCCTGGGCCAAGAAAAACTAGCCAAGGAGCACGAGGCGCGCTATCTGCGGTTCAAGGCCGACGAATCGTCGCAGGCCATTACCGGGCCCTACCGCCGGCTTCATCCCGAGGATAACAACGAGCGGCAGGCGGTGCACGAACATGTCTCGGTGCCGGTGCCAGCGATCACAATAACTCATGCAGGGACAGCCGCCTCCGCTATTGGCTCCGGAAAACCCCGGCTATCTTCCACCGTCACCGTTTCCGCCGGGGCCTCAAGGTAATGAAGAGGATAAAGCGTATCCAACTTATCCTTGCGTTGGTCGCGGCGATTCCGGCGATCTGCGGCGCACAGCAGATCCACTTCCGCGACATCACAGCGCAGGCGGGAATCCACTTTACTCACAACAACGGCGCTTTTGGAAAGAAGTGGCTGCCGGAAACCATGGGTCCGGGCTGTGCCTTCATCGATTACGACAACGACGGATACCCCGACATCGTTCTCATCAATGGCAATGACTTTCCCGGTCATCCTCGCGCCGGCGCCACGACTCTGAAGCTTTACCACAACAACGGCAACGGCACCTTCACTGACGTTACGCGGAAGGCGGGGCTTGCGGTTCCCATATTCGGGCTGGGGGTTGCTGTGGGCGACTACGACAACGACGGGTTTGATGATCTCTTTGTGACTGCGCTCGGCCAAAGTCATCTGTTTCACAACAATGGCAACGGCACGTTTAGTGATGTTTCGAAGACCGCTGGACTGTGGGGAACGAGCGAGTTCTCGACGAGCGCAGCGTGGGTAGACTACGACCGCGATGGCAAACTCGATCTCGTGGTCGCGAACTACGTTCAGTGGACCGAGCAGACCGATCTGTACTGTACGCTCGACGGCGCGCACAAGTCGTATTGCACACCGGAATCGTATAAGGGAACTTCGCTGCGGCTGTGGCACAACCTGGGCGGCGGCAAGTTTGAAGACGCAACGCGGAAGGCCGGGCTGGACGATCCCTCTTCGAAGAGCCTGGGCATCGTGGTGCTCGACTACAACGGGGACGGGTGGCCAGACCTCGTGATCGCGAACGACACGCAGCCCAATAAGCTCTACCTGAACAAGAAAGATGGAACGTTCGAGGAACGTGGTGTTGCGGCCGGTATCGCTTTCAGCGAGGACGGCATTGCGCGCGCCGGGATGGGCGCGGATGCCGCCGACTACGATCGTAGTGGTCACGCCAGCGTCATCATAAGCAACTTCGCGAATCAAATGGTCTCGCTATATCACAACGAAGGCAACGGCTTGTTCGTAGATGAAGCGCCTCAGTCCGAGATTGGCCGGGCCACACTGGTCACCCTGGGCTTTGGCTGTTTCTTTTTCGATTATGACAACGATGGCTGGCAGGATATTTTTGTCGCCGACGGCCACATTGAAGATCAGATCGAGCGAGTGCAAAAGCGTGTCAGTTATGCCGAGCCTCCGCATCTGTTCCGCAATCTTGGGGGCGGAAAATTCGCCGAAGTTACGACCTCAATGGGGAAAGCCTTTGCAGCGCCAAAAGTGGGGCGGGCTGCGGCGTACGGCGACATCGACAACGACGGCTTCCTCGACATTCTGCTGACCACGAACGCGGGGCCCGCTTACCTGTTCCATAACGAAGGCGGGACGAACCGCAGCCTGCGCGTCAAACTGGTGGGCACGAAGTCGAATCGAGATGGCATCGGTGCGGTTGTCCGCCTGACCGCAGGGGACGGCAACAATAAAGACAAACAGTGGAAGATGCTGCGCTCGGGATCGAGTTATCTCGCACAGAGCGAACTGGTACTGACCTTCGGCCTGGGCGCAAAAACCAAAGCCGACAGCGTCGAAATTCAGTGGCCCAGCGGGCAGGTGGATAAGCTTTCAAACATCGACGCCGGCCAGACTATTACGGTGCAGGAAGGGAAGGGCGAGATCGCCAGTCGACCATATGGCAGTGCATCGCAATCTCAATCACTTCACAGTCGCGCTGACGCACCCAAAACTCCACCACCTAAAGTGACCTCATTCGTCAATTTCAGGACAAAACTCAGGACAGTGAAATCGCGCGTAGGGCAAACTCGGTTTCTTGCAGCCTCGACATCAGCGCTCATTCGCCTTCTTGGGTTTGGAAATTGGTTTCATTATGGTCCTTTGTCGGTTATGGGTAGAGTTACGGTGGAGTTACGGTCCTACTGAAGGTGATTCCCCAAAACCCGGTGAGCGGAAAGATAATTCGCCGCTTACCGGCATTTTCGACGACTGTTATACAATCCGATCCCAATCGTAATTGGCGGACCGAGGAACGTTCTTGTCAATTCTCCCCGCAGCGCCGGAGCAATCCCTGACTACAGACTTCGGATTGCGGCGTGGAATTCTTTCCCCCATGGAAACGCTGGCGCAGTCGGTTTCTACCATGGCGCCCACGACAACTCCGGCTGCAACGATTCCCCTGGTCTGCGCGCTCGCGGGCAACGGGACGTGGCTCGCGTACGTTCTGGCCACAGTCGCCATTTTGCTCGTCGCTCTATGTATCGCGCGCTTCGCTCGCCACTCGGCCTCTCCCGGTTCGCTTTACACATATGCGTCCATGACTCTGCCGGCCTGGCTCTCCGCAACCGTCGCCTGGAGTCTGCTGCTAGCCTATGTAGCCACCGGCTCCAGCGTGATCGGCGGCTTTTATCACTATGCGAACTTGTTGCTGCGCGATGCGACAGGGCACGTTCTCCGCGGTGCTGCTGTCATTGCTGGTCACCGGAATTTCGATCTGGATTGCATGGCGCGATGTGAAGATTTCCGCGCGCCTCATGTTGTGGATCGAAGCGGCGTCGGTTTCGGTGATCGTGATCGTGGTTGCGCTGCTGCTCGTTCGCCACGGTTGGCATTGGGATATCGACGAACTTCACGTGCATGGAATGACGGGGAGCGGGCTGCGCCTCGGGCTTGTGTTGGCTCTGTTTAGTTTCGTCGGTTTTGAAAGCGCGACCACGCTGGGCGCGGAGGCTCACAATCCTCTGCAGACGATTCCTCGCGCGGTGATCCTGAGTTCCGTTCTGGCCGGAGCTTTCTTCACCGTGTGCGGCTACGCCGAAGTGCTAGGATTTCACACCGTGGGACAGGACCTGGGCGCGAGCCAGGCTCCCATGTACGTACTCGCGCAAGTGGGCGGTGCACCGGTTCTGGGATTGCTGATCGACATTGGCGCTCTGGTGAGCTTGTTCGCCGGAACGCTGGCCTGCGTCACCGCTGCTGCCCGAGTGCTCTTGCGCATGGCGCATGACGGCCTGGCGCACGACTCGCTGCGCGCGACTCACGCTCGCAACCATACTCCCGGCCGCGCTGTGGTCGTTACCGGCATCGCCGCCGTCGCGCCGGTGGCCGTTCTGGCAGCTCGCGGCGCCAGCGGACTCGACGTGTACGGCTGGCTGGGCTCTCTGGCTACCTACGGCTTCATCGTGGCCTACGCGTTAGTGTGCGGAGCGCTGCCGCGCTATTTGCGGCATCATGACTCATTCAATTCGGGTGCGCGCACAATTCCTGGACTGGCCGCAGTGGCCATGATGCTGGCGCTGGTAGGAAATCTCTATCCCGTGCCCGAAGGGCCTTACGGAAAGCTGCCCTACATCTATCTCGCGTATCTGATTACCGGACTGGGATGGTTCATGGTTCGGGCACGCAGTAAGAAGACAGCCTTGGCAGAAACCGCAGAACTCTCAGAGCCATAAGATTTACTGATTCCAGCCAAAAGAATTTTCACTAAGTTTCTACCTTCCGCTTTCGCCGGACTTCGCGTACATTGGCGGCATAGTTTTCCAGCCAGGCAGTGCGGAACAAGGACAGAGTAACGCGGCTCTGCGATCACATCGGAAAACGGCTTGAACAGGCAGTCGTGAAAGGATGCGCTGCAATAGTGTTTCTACCCTGGCGAGGTTCACATTTATGGCGAAGAAGATGAGAGTTGGCATTTTCTTACTGGCTGTGGTGCTTGAGCTATCTCTGACTGCTCTGGCGCAGCAGACCCTGGGCGGAATCACGGGAACTGTCTCCGACAAAAGCGGCAGCGTCTTGCCCGATACCACCGTGACCATCGTCGGAGATCAGACTCAACTGACCCGCACCCAAAAGACGAATGAAAATGGTGCGTACGATTTCGTTAACCTCCCCATCAGCACATACACCGTCACCGTGAGCCACGAAGGATTCCAAACAGAGAAGTTGCCATCCATCCTAGTGCAGGCTAATCGGACTGCGACTTTGAATGTTTCGCTGAAGGTCGGCCAGGTCGGGACAACCATCGAAGTCCAAGCCGCTCCTGCCATGAACGCCGTCGACACCACTAACGGATACATCCTGGAAGAGCAGGAGATTCGTCAGGTGCCTCTCCCCACAGGCAGTTTCACAGGCTTGGCAATTCTTTCTCCCGGCGTGAATGCAGAACTGCCCAATGGTACGGGCGTGAACGCGGGACTAGGGAATCAGCCGATCTGGGCCAATGGCCAACGCGATACCAGCAACACTTTTCTGCTGAATGGCGTCGACGCCAGCAATCTGTTCAATGGCAAGAGCACCAGCCAGGTAGCGTCGGCACGCGTAGTGAACAATACCGGCATTGCCGGGGCGGGCAGCACCACCGCCGAAATCATCCAGAGCACGGCAGCTCCTTATCTAGCCATTGGCCAAGCTTTGCCTACGCCCGCGCCAGAGACCATTCAGGAATTTCGTGTCAACACCTCGATGTACGACGCGCAGCAGGGATCGACCAGCGGCGCGCATATCGACATGAGCACTGCCTCCGGCACCAATGCGTTGCACGGCACCGCATACGTTCACCGCGGAACCGATTGGTTGAATGCCGCTCCCTATTTCTACAACCAGGATTCCAATATCCCCAGTAATGAGAAGGTTCCGCAATTACATCGCTACACGGCGGGCGGATCGATCGGCGGGGCCCTAAAAAAGGATAAGCTTTTTGGCTTCGGCAGCTACCAGCATATTCACGCTTCCGATCTGGAGATTGGAACTTCGCGCACCGCAGTACCTGCCGACCTGACCAATGATCGTAGCCCTGCGGCCCTGGCTCAGATCGCCTCCACCAACTGGGGAACTAGTGTGAACCCTGTGGTCGCAGCCAATCCTCCGGGTGGAAACGGAACACCTAACATCGATCCGGTCGCGTACGCTCTGTTGAACTACAAGCTGCCCAACGGCCAGTATCTGTTCCCTTCCGCGAATCCCAATTTCAGCCCGACTCTCAACTTCCCGGAGAATGTTTTCCTCACGCAGCCTGCCTATTTCATATCCGACCAGGCGGTCGCCGATCTCGATTATTTGCCCACCACGAAAGACACGCTGTCGTTGAAGTACTACTACCAGCACGATCCGAGCACGGCGCCCTTCGGTCTTTCTTCGTTCGAAGGATTCACTCAACGCCTGGACGCGGGCAGCCAGGTAGCATCGATCACCAACACGCAATCCATCCGGCCGAATTTCAGCGTCTCCGAAGTGTTTGGCTTCATTCGCGAAAAAATCTACAGCACAATCGGGCAGCCTTTCACTCCGCAACAGGTAGGCATCAACGCTTTTGGTTCTTCGGTTTTTCCCGGGATTACGATCGTGGACGATCTGGGGAACTTTTCCTCCCTGAATACGAACGCCGTCTTCAACGCCGGCGCCAACATTGGTTCTACAGCGGCCTCGCAGAGCGCTTTCACCGGCGTTTTTCAGAACCGCTGGATGCCATCAGCGAATGCGATTTGGAATTGGGGCAAACACACACTTACCTTCGGTGGAAGCTTTTCCTACACCCAGCTCAACACGCGGGATGAGCGCACGAATTCCGGCATGATCGGCTTCACCAATTTTGCGAACTTTCTAACCGGCTCACCCATCACGTATACGGCAGATGGATTCATCGCCACGACGTTCTTGCAGGGCGATGCCAACCGCTATTACCGCTCGAACGAAACCGGTTGGTATTTACAGGATAAATTTCAGGCTCGTCCAAACCTCAGCTTCAGCGCCGGCATCCGTTTTGACTACCACGGCGGGCTTAAGGAAAAGAATGGCCGAATTTTCAATTTCGACCCGTCGAGATACAGCTACGACGCAGCCACCGACACAATCACATCGAATGGCTTCATCGTGGCGGGAAATAATCCTGACTTCCCGACCAAAGGCGTTAGTGACTCGACCTTAACTGGTCGCCAGTGGGGTCTTGCTCCACGTGTTGGGCTAGCCTGGAGCCCAAGAGAATTTAACGACAAGGTGGTCGTTCGCGCTGGATGGGGCATGTACTACGATCGTGGCGAACTTTTCGCCTACCTTTCCCCAGGATTTGCTTCCGGGGTAATCGCCGGCGGTCCTTTCGGCGTGAACCAGTCTCCCCCATGGGTGAATGCGCAGGCATGCAGCGCGTATGCCTACTCCAATTGCAGCAACCTGGAGGCTCCTTGGGGCACCACGCTCGGTGCGCCTCCTTCGGGCAATCCGGCGGATCTGGTCGTTCCTAACGCGACAGCAATCGCCACCGGACTACCGCTGTTCTCATTTGCCGATTACAACCGCGCCAACAAGCTTCCTTACACGCTCAACGATACGCTCGACATTCAATGGCAGCCGCGTCACGATCTCACGGTCGAGGTCGGCTACGTCGGCAATCTCGGTCGCCATGAGGTCGTTCCCCTGCCCTTCAACCAAGCAAAGATTGCCTCGCCCTCCAACCCCATGCGACCGGGTACGCCCTTTGAGCAGGATTACACTTACGGCTATTCGATCGTTGATGCGCCCGGGAGCTTCAATCCCATCAATCTGCCTAACGGACAGCCCTACCAGGAGACTTTCGAGGGCGGAAACGTCGATCTTCGCGTCCCCTACATCGGTTTTTCCTCCGAGTCGGAGTCTTACACTGCAGCGGGCATCTCGGCCTACAACGCGCTGCAAACCCACGTCGAAAAACGGATGAGTCACGGATTACAGATTGGATTCTCTTACACCTATTCGCACGCAACCGATGAACAAAGCGCACTCGGCCTTTTTTACAACGGCAACAACCCGCAGGATTTGCGCTCCGGTTACGGTCTCTCAGATTTCGACCGCAAACACGTGATGAATTTCACATACACATACGAACTGCCGAAACTTTTCTCGGAGGCTTCGTTCAAGGGCAGGATTGTCGACGGCTGGGCGATTTCCGGATTGACGGTCATCCAAAGTGGCCAACCTTATAGTGTCGTCGATTACTCGGGCGCAGTTGGCAGCATATTCTTCGGTGTGAACGATGGCATTACCAATCCCGTCGTTCCTCTCGCTGGCTGTTCTCCAAAACAGGCGCTCACCGGGAAATCGGGCGCGATCCCTGGCCAGCCCGCGCTTAATCCCAGCTGTTTCGGCCTGCCGTTGCTAAGTCCCGGCGCCTTGAACGGCGCCATCCCGAGCAATGATCCCTACGAAACGAATTTCATCGACCATGGCCAGCGAAATATTTTCCGCCAGGCCTGGCAGCGGCGCGCAGACATCTCGTTGTCCAAGACAACTCAGATTACCGAGCGCTCCTCTTTGAGATTTACCTTTGACGTGTTTAATCTGACCAACACAGCGAGCTTTGATATCCCGATTGATGACGTCAGCCAGAACATTAATTTTCAGGGCTTTCCCTACGTCGGCCAACCGTCAACAATTCCTCCGTGCGACGCGAGTTTCACGGCTCTGTATGTATGCCCGACACTCAGCGGCCTAGGCATCACCAACAAGACCATTGGCAGTCCCCGGCAGATTCAGATGTCAATGCGCTTGACTTTTTGAGATCGTGTTGAAACATCGTAGGGGCAGCTCCTGATTCATCAGGCAAGGCCACGACTGGCTGCCGCCGTATCGACAATCGTCTTGCCGAAGGCCAGTGAAGCTGTGGCGGCTGGCAAAGGATCGCAGCACCTTGCCAGATGGCGCGAATTGGAAATCGTCTACCAGCGTGCTGTCGGGCTTGAGTGTCTGCGCAAGCACGCCAGAACCGCTAGGAACCAGATCCTTCGATCCGGGCCACTGGAGGAGCTTCAGAAGAGCTGCCGCACCCTTTGCTTCTTGAGCAACACGAGCGCTAAGAGAAGGGCTGCTCTTTATTTGTCCGTTCTGATAGGTGGTGGTGTTCGAAGTACGAGTACAAGTTCCTTACACCAACCTCAACCTTGTCGCGTGCCCCTGTCGGCTGTGAGAATTTGAATTTCCTATTGTTTAAGGGTTGCCCTCCAACGTAGAGACACGGGCTCTAACTGTCACGCTCACCGAGAAATTGCTGAAGGAGTGCTTCCCGGCCCTGGGAATCGAGGCTGCGCTTCAATTCTTCCAGGGCCAAGGCGACAACGTGATAGTGATGGAGTCCGGCGTAGCGGGGGTCAGAGGTGATGTCGAGCCAGATCTTATGGAGCTGTTCCACGTCTCTGGGACGAAGGCGGGGCTCGTGAGGACCGAGGGGATATTCGTGACGGCGCCCATCGGAGCCGATGATTTCCATGACCAGCCGGGGCTTAGGTTCTGGAAGGCGTTCCCAGGCGTCCCCGGTTTGTTTGGCTTGTTCGTCGGCGGTGAGTTTCGTCGACAGACCAGAGACTACCCGGGAAGACTCGAGGCGCTGGGCGGTCAGCAGAATGGCGTCAAAAACATCGGTGCCAGGAACCACCAACAGGGAGACACGCTTGCCTTGCTTCTCGGCGAGGGAAACTACTTTTGAAAAGAGTTCCTGCTCGTAGATGTCAAAGACGTCCCGGGCTTCATAGCTGGTGCTGCCGGCAAACGAATGGCGGCCCGGAGAAAGGCGCGCGCTTAGAACAGCCACATCCTGATAGGTGGTGTTCGTGCGGCTCAAGACTTCGCGCAGATGATGCAGGCGGTTCGGATCGCGCACAGTTACCAGAATATTCCCGGAACGGACGCCGACCAGCGCATAGTCGAGCTCCGGGTTGTCGAAGACGCGGAACTGCTCCAGCGATTCGGCTTCGCCGGATTGTTCGCGCCTGGCATAGCGCTCCGACACGGTGAGGATGCAATAGAAGACTCCACTAAAGACCACCCCGGCGATGGTCGCCTCCTTCTTGGTGACCAGATTGGCAATCGCGATCAGGAACAAGAGGCCTGTGATCAGGGCAAGTCCGATGGGTATCTCGCGCTTCCCAATCTTGAGGTTCCCGGGAACTTTCCATTCGCGATGTTCAGCGTACTTGTAGCGCAAGATGAGAACGGCGAGCCCGTTGAAGGAAAAGCTCCACACGACGCCGAATGCGTACAGCGCGGCCAAGACGTAGAAGTTGCCACGACTGAGAACGATCGTCAGTACCTGGAGCAAAGCTATGAGATTGATGGTGCGGTAAGTGGTGCCATATTTCCTGTGAGGACGCTGAAACCAGGAAGTGAGGACGCGCGTTTCGCAGAGCCGGTTCAGCACGCCATTGGCCCCCAGGATGGCGGTGTTTGCCGCGCCGGAAAGAATCAGAACACCTACGAGTACAACGAAGGCATGGAAGAGCAGCTTCGCCAGGGTCGGTCCAACCAGGTACATGGACAGACCACCGATGAGGTTCGCGAAGAAGGTCGGGCGAATTGTATCCGGGATGATCATCACCGCCATAAATGAAACAAACGATGTGAAGACGAGGCTATAGACGAAGATGACTAGGCCGGCACGCTGGAGGTTCAGTAACTTAGGACTTTCAATCTCGCGGTTGACCTGGGCCAGAGTCTCTTCACCACTCATCGCGAGCACGGAATGGCCCATCCCGACCAAGGCCACAATCCACATGATGTGGCTGAAGCGGCTGCCGGTAAGCCAGCCGAGAAACTCGTGATCCAGTTTCATGTTCTCGAGGCTGGGCAAGGGCGGCAGCGAGGCATGGATTTTGAGGACCGTCACCGCGCACCAGACGATCAGGATGATGACCATCACGGTCGTGACTTTCATGATCCAGAGAGCTTTGTCGCTGGACTCGTGAATTCCCTCGATGTTCTTCCACCAGAAATAAAGAATGGCGAGAATGCCGAACGTCGCCGCGAAATGATTCGCGTTGAAGTGGAGAGGGTGTTTCAGGTAGTGGAGCGCCGCCTCTTCGATGAAACCTGCCAGGTACTGCCCGGCTGTCACCGCACTGATGGGACCCGTCAGGATGTAGTCAAACAACAGGGCTGACACAGACAATTTTGCGAGGGTGTCGCCCATGGCCTGCCGAACCACTCGGTAAACGCCGCCGCGCACAAACATGCTGCTGGCCTCGATGTAGACGGCGCGGACGGCGTAGCTGAACAGCATGACGGCAAGAATGAACCAGGGGGCACTTTTGCCGATGACTTTCTCGGCATCGCCCCCTGCGTAGTAAGCGGAGGAGGCGAGATCGGCAAGCACGATGGCAGCGGCTCGCCAGAAGGAGATGAAGCTAAGCATCACCGTCGTGGCGATGAACACCGGAACGGGGGGACGCCTGGGTTGCAGTTGGGGCACTATAGCCTCAGGTTATCTTCTTCCTTCCGACGTTGAGCCTCACTCATGCGCAGAGCTGCAAAGGCTCGCTTCTAGCCGCGCTGATTGGCCGCGTTCTTGAATGCCGACTTTCAGCCCGGAGGGATCGTCGGACATCGAGACTATCCGTGATACGACAACGCGGGTAGGATCGGGAGTCCAGCGTCTGCCGATGATGGCGGAAGCTGGATGTCCCGGAGTCCGGCTGCGTGAATCAGAGTGCAGCCGCCCCGCGTTCCTGATTGCGAATGCGAACGGCTTCATCCACCTTCCAGAGGAAGATTTTGCCGTCGCCAATTTTGCCCGTAGACGCTGTCTTGACGATGGCTTCGATTACGGTATCGACGAGTTTATCATCCAACACGAGCTCCAACTTTACTTTGGGCAGGAGATCGGTTTCGTATTCCCGGCCCCGATAGGTCTCGGTATGTCCTTTTTGCCGTCCGTGGCCGCGGACCTCCGAGACCGTCATACCGTCGACACCAAGTTCGATGAGAGCATCCTTGACCTGCTCAAACCGGTTGGGCTGCACGATCGCTTCGAGTTTCGTCATCCTTTGTCCTCACTTTGAATGCAGATTCGTTATGCGGGAGGCAGACCATGGTCTACCTCCCGTCAATCGACTCCAGTCATTTCCTCAACTGGCAACGTGCGATAGCGGTTTTGCAGTTGCCAGGCTCGCTTTGGCTGGAGCCGCAGGAAGTTCCTGGGTCATCCCGCTCGGCGCACCTAGCGCCGAGATGACATACTCTGGATAAGCCGAAATGCCGTGCTCGTGCAGATCCATACCGTAGGTCTCCATTTCCGCCGGCAAGCGCAACATCCCGATTGCGTTGACCGCAAGCATCACCACCATGGCGACAGCGAATGTGGCGATGGTTATGGAAGCGCTGCCGATGATCTGGGCTTTGAGCACCTGCAGCCCGCCGCCGTAGAACAGGCCGGTTAACGGCGCTGAGTTGTCAGGACTGATCGGACCCGTCGCTCCATATTTCCCGCAAGCGAAAAGACCGAGCGATAGCGTTCCCCAGATGCCGCAAAAGCCATGTACCGGAACCGCGCCGATGGGATCATCAATTCGCAGCCATTCCAGCAGTTCAACTCCCAGAATGACCAGTACTCCGGCGATGCCGCCGAGCAGCACTGAGCCTGTCGGGCTGACCCAGTAGCACGGGCAAGTAATCGCAACCAGGCCGGCCAGAAATCCATTTGTGGTGAAGCTGGCATCCCACTTCTTGGTTATGAAGTAGCCGTAGATGATCGAAGTGAGACCCGCAGCGCAAGCAGCGAGAGTTGTGTTGGTGGCCACTCGGCCGATGCCGACAAAATCCATGGCCGAGAGCGTGCTTCCGGGATTGAACCCGTACCAGCCGAACCAAAGAATAAGTCCACCACTGACGGCGATAGTCAAGTCGTGCGGCAACATCGGTCCGCCTCCGTCGCGCTTGAATCTGCGGCCTAGCCGCGGACCAAGGACAATGGCGCCGGCCAACGCGATAAATCCTCCGATGGTGTGGACAACCGTTGAACCCGCGAAATCGTGGAAGCCCATGCCCAACGAAGGGAAAACATTCCCGGCGCTGCCCATGTTCGCCAGCCAGCCGTCTGGTCCCCAAGCCCAATGTCCGATGATCGGGTAGATAAAGCCGGTGACGCAGATGCTGTAAAGCAAGTCACCGACAAAGCCGGTTCGGCCGATCATCGCGCCCGAAGTAATCGTCGAGCACGTATCAGCGAAAGCGAACTGGAAGATCCAGACCGCCAGGAATGCCACTCCGGTAGTTTCATAGGTCGCTGGCGCGTTTTGCAGAAAGAACCAGTGATAGCCGATGAACCCGTTGCCGTGAGCAAACATGAACGCAAAACCGACGGCGTAGAACAGAATGCCGCAAAGACATGTATCCACTACGCATTCCACCAGTACGTTCACAGTCTCCCGGGAACGACAGAAACCAGCTTCCAGCATGGTGAAACCGACTTGCATGCCGAAAACCAGAAACGCAGCCACCAAGGTCCAGGCGGTGTTGACCGGATTCACCACGTCGGCAGCTTTTACTTCCGGAGCGGCAGTTTGTGCGTACACATGGGTAAAGAAAACTCCCGAGACGATCGCAATGATCATCAAGACCATGGCGATGCCTAGCATCTTGCCGCCCAGAAGCAAAGCTCCGTAACGGCGCCACTCGGGGTCGCGCAGGCGCAAGGCCAGGCGGGATAATTTCTGAGATAGAGTCAATTTCCTTCTTTCTTTGGCAATGACAGACATGTCACAGCTCCTTGTCGTGAGTTTTTGATTTGCTTCAGCTTCCGACTACTCGGCGTCGCGGCCGTTCAAATAAGATCGATTTGCAAAATTCGTGCTCCATTTCTTTCATGAACTCCCGGTGCATCCCTCCGAGTGGAACGTTCCCAAGACTCCGTCGGTCAGCCAGAACCTCAGGCCGCACAGTTTCGCCCGCATGGCAAGCGAGCAGACATTGGCGGCCGCTTGGTCTTCTCGCGTCACTGTACCGGTAATGATCAGTTCGGCGTGCTCGCCTTCTGCTTGCCGGTAGACTCGGAACACAGCTTTCGATAATGAAGGAATGGCATAGAACAGAAGGTTTCGCACAGCCAACGAATCTTCCAATGCCTGCAGGGAAGCGTGGTGCTCGCCCACGCCGGGCGGCAAATAGGCATCCCAGGGATCGGGAGGCCGGGCCATCCATTCGCACTCTGCTTCGTCGCCACGCAACTCCAGTCGCAGGAGCTTGAGGGACGCGCGCGATAGTTCCCCAAAGCGCAGCTGGCGGTGCAAGTTCCGGACGAAATCGGCGGCCTCCCATAGCGGCTTCATCACTTTCCGGTCTCCCTCGGGCTCCGTGGTAACGAAACTGAAAGCACTACTTGTCTCCAGTCGACAGGCGGGCCGTGCTCGTAGGCAGCGTCCAGGCTGCGGGAGTACATGCGTCCACGGAGGACGATGGCCTCTGCGAACACATCCCAGCCCGCACAGCCGTCCAGCGGGCCAGCGGGCCGTTAGAAAATCACAATTTCTATGTTGGATCGGCACGGCGTCGTGCCAAAGAATCGCCTCTTGTCGGCGTCGAAAGAGGGAAGAACCTCTGCTACTCAAATTCAGCTTACGGCTGAATCTTGCTTGTTCGTACTTACAAAGTCAAATTCAAACTTTTCATCGTCGGCATCGGCTAAGTCTTCGGCCAGATGTTTCCTCCGTACACTTATAACCATCTTTGTTTGACCGCATGACTGAGCGTCACCGCTTCTGCGATGTCCTTCATGGACTTGCGCCGGTGCTGACTCTGCCGCTGCAGCATGAGGTACGCCTCCGCCTCGCTGATCTTCAGATCGCGCTGCAGGATGCCCTTGGCGCGCTCAACCAGCTTTCTCACTTCCAGACGATCCGCCAGTTGTGATTTTTCTTTCTCCAGGCGCGCCATCTCGATCTCAGCCCCCACCAGAAAACCAACGGTCGAAACCAAACTGATCTCGCGTTCTGTGTAATCATGCGTAGCGATGTTCTGCAGGTTGATGACGCCCACAACCCGTCCGCGGCTCAACAAGGGAACCGACAAAAAGGCTTCGAAGCGATCCTCGGGTAGTTCGTTGAAGAGCCGAAAACGCGGGTCCAATGCGGCATCCTGGGCAATTACAACTGGCTTCTGATGCTTGGCGACCCAACCCGTAATACCCTGCCCGAGCTTCAGCTTCAACTTACCAACGGCTTCCGGATGGGAGTTCTTCGAGGCCCGCAACACCAACTCGTCTCCTTCCAAGAGGTACACGAAGCATGAGTCACACTTGACCAGGGCGGTGGCAAAATCAACGACCTCGTTCAGTATGTCGTCAAAATCCACCTCCGCGGCCATTCGACTGGCGATGCCATGCAGAAAAACCACGTCAGCGCCGTGCCCCGTTCCGCCATTGGATGGAACAGCGCGAACCGGCGAAGGTGACCCACTGCGTACCGAACATTCTCCCGAAGTATTCATGCTGCCCACCCTAGCCACTCGCTGGCGGAAACACAATTATCCTTTGGTATTGAAGGCTATGAAAAAAATTGATTCAACAGATCAGGAGGAAACTATCTGCGCTCGCGGGGCTTGAGCTTGTCTGACATTCTGACCAACTCGGCCAAAGAACTGGCTTCCATCTTTTGCATCACGTGACTGCGATGAGCCTTCACCGTCACTTCGCTCAAGCCAAGCTGGGCACCGATTTCCTTGTTGATGAGTCCGGTGACTACCAAGTCCATGACTTCTCGTTCGCGCGATGTGAGCTGATCGACTCGCGCTTGCAAAACGGCGATCTCGGCTTGCTCGTCCCGACGAATGCGATCCCGATCAAGTCCCTGACGAACCGCTGCCAGAAGGTCTTCTTTCTGGAACGGCTTCATCAGAAACTCGATGGCTCCCGCCTTCATCGCGCGCGAGGTCATGGGGACATCGCCGTGTGCAGTAATAAAGATGACGGGAATGGACACATTTGCTTTTGCGAGCTGCTCCTGGAATTCGAGGCCGCCGACGCCGGGAAGCCTCACGTCGAGCACCAGGCAACTTGGAGCGCTGGGACGCGGCGCCTTCCAGAACGCTTCCGTTGAGTCAAACACTTTGGCCCGCAGACCGACTGATTCGAGTAGGTTGCTGATGGCATCGCGAACTGAGGCGTCGTCGTCGACAACGAAGATGGTGGGCCGGGCGTCAGCCATTGGAATCTCGTGGATGAACTGGAAGTGTAAATTGGAAGATGGCACCGCCGGAAGGCCGAGGTGATGCCCACAGGCGGCCTTCATGAGCCTCAATAATCGACCGGCTGATCGACAAGCCCATGCCAATGCCGTGAGGCTTGGTTGTAAAAAACGGGTCGAAAATTTTCTCGTTGGCTTCAGCGTCCAGACCCATGCCGGAATCCTCGACTCGAACCACTAACTCTGACTCGTCGCCACGCGCGCTGATGAGTAGTTCCTTGGAACGATCGCTCGTCTCGGCCATGGCATCCATGCCATTCATCATGAGGTTCAGCACAACCTGCTGCAACTGAACCCGGTCCGCGGTGACCTTCGGCAGGCCCGGAACAAGGTCGGTTCGGATCGCGATACGGCGCCGTATCGCGTCATCGCGCAGGAATGTCGTCAACTCGTGAATGACTTCGTTGATATCGAGCCAGTCCTTCGCAGGCGCTTCCTTCTTGAACAGCGAGCGAATGCGGGCTAGCACGGCCCCAGCCCGCGTGCCGTCTTGGATGATCCTCTGCACCGTCTGCTGCGCCTTTTCCAGATTGGGGGGATTCGCCGACAGCCACTCGCTACACGCATGTCCGTGCGTCACCACTGCCGTCAGCGGCTGGTTGATTTCATGAGCAATCGAGGCCGTCAGTTCTCCCATGCTCAGCACCTGGGAAAGGTGTGCAAGTTCTGTTTGCGTCTTCATCAGCTCAGCCGTTCGTTCGGACACCCGGACCTCTAATTGGTCGAGGGCATCCTTAAGGGCTTCTTCGCTCTTCTTCTTCGCAGAGCTTATCCAACTCGCTACTAAGGCGGACGCCACGAATGCTGCAAAGTATGCCTCTGCCGTAGTACTGATGGAGAACGAGTAGAACGGCGGCACAAAGAAATAATCAACCAGAACCGTAGAAAGCACGACTGCGAGAAGTCCGGCAGCCTTCCCCCCAAACCACGCACTCGCCATAACCGCCCCGAAAAATAAAAACAGGAAGGGATACGGGAAAAGACGCTGGAGCAATAACGTTGGAACAAAAGCCGCGACCAAAAAAAACAAAGCGATCCCGCAGTGTCGAATCAACGAGCGAGTTGTCCCTCCAGTCCGGGCGCTACTTTGCATAGATTTCTTGCCCACGGCACAAGGCAGATAACAGATTGTAGCGTGAGAGCAAACTACAACAGCCGCGCGGCTAGTTGCACTGAGAAGTGTACCCAGAATACGTCCTACCCACCCTTGATTGAAATCGCAGCCGAGCTGTGGTTCGCCATAACGTTACACACGCAACAATACAACGACTTCATGCTACTTTGCGTAACGTCCTTCGGCCTGGATAGCAGGCTAATCGGGGTGGGCGAGAGTTGCTCCCAGAGAACGTGGACGAACAAAGGCTGCACCTCGGCTCGGATAAAAGAGAAAGAGCTTCGTCGTCGGCAGAATAGTTCTTGAGTCTACGCCGCTACTGCATAACGATGGTGCAGGCCGCCGAGTCTCGGCAAAGATTGAATCTGTGGCTGGGTGGTCCCTCCAGATATGATGAGGGTCTTGAAGTACCCGCGATTGGTATAGAGAGAGAATGTCGTCCACAAACGCGGACACTCCGTGCCTCGTTCCAAACACCAGAGCATATTCCGTAGGAAACAACGCAACATCAGGGGAGATGTACGAGATAATCTGCTTTCTTTTCTCGTATTTGTTCATGGGCCATAAACCATCGACTAGGAAACAACTTGCTATCCTGGTCGGACTAGTGGCGAAGACATCATTACCAGACTCCGCATCTGTTATCAGAGTCGAAGGAAGCGACCTTTTGTTACTCGACAGCAAATGTACGCGTCAACAGCGCGTCCCTTTTCGCATCCGCGGTAACGAACTCACTGCGACAGGCCACTAGTTACTAGTGCCTACACTTGCGGTTTCCATCAGAGCGCATCGCAACCGGTAACTGAGCGCAAAGCTCTCACGCATGATCAGGTTCAACCCCACAGCTTTTTGGCGCACTTTGTAGGTCGAGCTAGACTGCCGTGCGCTGCAGTTTCAGCCGGCGCAGCAATTGCGCATTCACGGCCACAATAATGGTGGAAAGGCTCATGGCGACTGCTCCCACACTCATAGGCAGGTCCACTCTCCAGCGAACAAGAAGACCTCCGGCGACTGGGATGGCGACGATATTATAGGCAGTCGCCCAAACGAGATTTTGAATCATCTTTCGGTAGGTCGCGCGGGATAACTCGATCGCTCCCACGACGTCGCGCGGATCGCTGCGCACTAGGACGATTCCGGCCGACTCAATTGCCACGTCAGTGCCTGCGCCGATTGCGATTCCGACATCTGCGGTCGCAAGCGCGGGGGCATCATTCACGCCGTCCCCAACCATCGCGACTCTCGCACCGTCCTCCTGAAATCGCTTCACCGCGGATGCCTTGTCAGCGGGAAGGACCTCCGCTGCGACTCTGTCTATCCCGATGTCGTGGGCCACGGAATCGGCCACCTTTTTAGAGTCTCCTGTGATCATCGCCACCTGGATACCAAGCTGATGAAGTTCCGCAACGGCTTCCTTGGACTCGGGCCGAATCTCATCCTCGACCGCGAGAGCCCCGAGCAGGCGCCCTTCCTCAACCACAAAAGTAATGGTCTTCCCCTTGGCTCCCCATTCGGTCGTCAACTTTTCAATTTCGGACGGCACTCCCGCCTTGCTCTCAAGCAAGAGCCGCGGCCCACCAACTACGACGGTCTTGCCGTTGACTAGTCCCTGAGCACCGCGGCCGGGCAGTTCCTGGAATTTTGCCGCGAGCGAGTTAGGTAGGTTCCGCCGCTCGGCTTCAGCCACGATGGCCTTGGCGAGCGGGTGTTCGGAGTTGGCTTCGACAGCCGCGGCGCGCGCGAGCAAATCATTCTCGCTGCCGCCAGGCACCGCCGCGACTCCAGACACTACAGGAGATCCTCGCGTGAGCGTTCCCGTCTTATCGAAAATCACCATGTCCAAATTGCGACCGCGCTCAAGCGCGAGTCTGTCCTTGACCAGAAGACCGTTCTGGGCGCCGAGTGATGTGGAGATCGCGATCACCAGTGGAATCGCCAGTCCCAGGGCATGAGGGCAGGCAATGATGAGAACCGTTGCCGTCCTGATCAGGGCGCGCTCCTTGTCCCCTGAAAGCCACCAGTAGGTGAGAGTGATCGCTCCAGCCGCGACCGCCACGTAGAAGAGGATTGCCGCAGCACGATCGGCAATGGCCTGCGTGCGAGACCCAGAGGCTTGCGCAGCGGCAACGAGACGCATAATGCCTGACAGAGCCGTCTGCTCGCCGACAGCCGTAACGCGAACACGAAGGCTCCCGCCGCTCGCGACTGTGCCCGCAATGACGGCAGCGCCAGGCCCCTTCGATACGGCCCGAGACTCGCCGGTGATCACCGACTCGTCAACATCGGCAGTACCCTCGACTACTGTCCCGTCCGCTGGGACCCTGGTTCCGGGTCTCACCAAAACAACGTCGCCCACGCGCAGTGCGGAGAGCGGGACCGCCTCAATTTCCGCACCGATTATTCGCTCGGCCGTATCCGGAAGCAGCGCAGCAAGAGAGTTGAGTGCGCCTTGGGCCTGGGAAATTGCTCTCATTTGGAGCCAATGCCCGAGAAGCATGATCGTAATCAAAGTCGCCACTTCCCACCAGACTTCAATCTTGAGAAGGCCGAATGTTCCCGCAAGCGACGTGAACAAGGCAACAGTGATTCCCAGGCTGATGAGAGTCATCATGCCGGGCTTGCGGTCGGTAAGTTCATTCCTTGCCCCACGGAGGAAAACCAGGCCGCCATAGAAAAAGATGACCGTTCCGAGGACCGGAGGAATCAAGTTCGAGCCGGGAAAGGAGGGTGCCGTGTATCCAAGCCAATGTTGAACGTCGCTGGACCAGAAGACGACGGGGACCGTGAGAGCGAAGCTCAGCCAAAACTTGTCGCGAAACATGGCCACGGAGTGGCCGGCGTGAAGGTCATGGCCCATATGAGCTTTCGACATCTCGTGACCGACATGTCGATCGGTCGCCTTTCCGTGAACTTCGTGTGTCATGTGGTCCATTTTGCACTCCAAAACAAAGCACCGCGTCCAGCCGCGTTTCGCCAATGCACATTAGATGAATAACCGCTGGACCTTGTTTCGTAAGAAACGAACTCGGAGGCGGTTGCGATCACCCTACACTTGTGTCTCTTGTATTCTCAGTTGCCTGTCTGTCTGTATTCGTGGGGAGGTCGCGGTCCCGCTGGGGCGCTGCAATGACTGCTGCTGTGCCCCCAGCCGGAGCAGCCTTACAATTTCGTTGGTACTAAACGACAACGTTGCGCTGTTGAGGTTTTAGAGTTCCGCGTCTGAGCGCCCTCTCCTTCATGAGCACAAAAAGCACTGGCACGAGGATCAGGACGTGGATGGTTGATGTAATCATTCCTCCTACGATTGGCGCCGCAATCGGCTTCATTACGTCGGAGCCGATGCCGCTTTCCCAAAGAATAGGAACCAGGCTGGCCAGCACTGCGAAGACTGTCATCAGCTTCGGACGAAGCCTTTGCACTGCACCTTCAATGGCTGCTTCTTCGACCTCCTTCTTCGTAATTTGCCGGCCGGACGCAAGGCGATGATCTAACGCTTCATGCAGGTACACGACCATGACTACACCCGTCTCGACGGCAATTCCGAACAGGGCAATGTACCCGACCCAAACGGCCACGCTGAAGTTGTAGCCAAGCAGCCACTGGAGAATCAGGCCGCCGGTCATGGCGTAAAACGTTGGAAGAATCAGCACGAAAGCTTCAGTGACGGAATGAAAAACCATATAGAGCAGCAGAAAAATGATGAAGAATACCACTGGCATGATGATCTTCAGCCGTTCTTTGGCGCGAAGCTCGAACTCATATTCGCCTGACCACTGGTAGGTATAGCCTGCCGGCAGCTTCAGCTTCTGTGCCAATGCCGTTGAGGCCTGCTGCACAAAACCGCCATAGTCTTTTGTATTCAGGTCAAGGTAGACATAACCAGTCAGTTGTCCGTCTTCGTCGCGAATCATGGCCGGTCCATGAGAGAACGAGATTTTAGCCACCTGCTCAATTGGGATCTGTGCGCCGGATGGAGTGGCGATGAGGATGCGACGCAATTCATCCACATTGTCGCGAAAATCACGCTGGTAACGAACGTTCATGGGATAACGTTCGCGGCCTTCGATGTTTTCGGCAACATTCATGCCACCGATGCCGGAGGAGACGGCTTGCTGGACATCGGCAATCGTCAACCCGTACTTGGCTGCTTCGGGACGGTTCACGTCAACGTTTACGTAAAAACCCTGCGCGACATGCTCCGCGAAGATAGAGCGCACTTGTGGAAGACCCGAGAGGACCTGTTGGATTTGCGACCCGAGTTGCTGAATCCCATCCAGAGACATGCCTTGAATCTTCATGCCCAGTGGCGTCTTGATGCCAGTCAACGCCATGTCCAGACGGTTCTCCACCGGCATAGTCCAGGTATTGGTCAGACCAGGAAATTGGAGTTTTTCGTCCATCTCGCGAATCAGCGTCTCGTATGTCATACCGGGCCGCCACTGCTCGCGCGGTTTCAGCATGAGAGTCGTGTCATACATATCGAGAGGAGCATTGTCGGTGGCGCTGTCGGATCGGCCTACAACTCCAAAGACACTTTCCACCTCAGGAAACGATCGCAGAATTCGGTCCTGCTGTTGCATGAGCTGTGAGGCTTGGGTGATACCGATTCCCGGCAGAGATGTTGGCATATACAGAGATGATCCTTCGAATAACGGCGGCATGAACTGGCTTCCCAATCTAAACATCAGCGGGAACGTTACCACCAGAAAGAGAAGGTTCAGCAGGAGTGTCGTTTTACGGTACTTTAAGCAACGACGCAGGATAGGGAGGTACAGAGACTGCGTGAAGCGGGAAATCGGATTCGCCGACTCAGGTCTTAGCTTGCCCTTGATGAAGATCACCATCAGCACTGGAACGAGTGTGATTGCCAGCAGTGAGGAGAAACCGACTGCCAAAGTCTTGGTCCATGCCAGCGGCTTGAACATCCGTCCTTCCTGGGCTTCGAGCAGGAAGACCGGAATGAAGGACACGACAATGATCAGCAGCGAAAAGAACAGAGCCGGTCCCACCTGTTTGGCTGCGTCGATCAGGATGCGGCGGCGGTGTTTTTCAGTCGCCTCACCCTTCTCGGTAACTTCAATCGGCTCTTCGTAGGTGATGTGTTCAGCACCCACAGTGCCGACCGGGGCTGGATGATTGTGCAATCGCTCGGATAAATGACGGTAGCCATTCTCGACCATGACGATTGCGGCATCCACGAGTACCCCGATTGCCAATGCCAAGCCACCCAACGACATGATGTTAGAGCTGACGTGGAGGTAATACATGGGGATGAACGAGGCAACGACCGCAATCGGGAGGGTGATGATGGGGATCAGCGCCGAACGGAAATGGAACAGAAACACAATAATCACCAGGCTGACGATGATTGCCTCTTCAATCAGATCCCGTTGCAGTGTTTTAATTGACTCTTGAATCAAGCCGGCACGGTCATAGCCCGCGACCACTTCTACTCCTGGTGGGAGGGAGCCTTTAATCTCCGAAAGCTTCTTCTTCACGCCGTCGATTACGTTGAGAGCGTTTAGGCCGTAACGCATTACGACGATTCCGCCCACCGTTTCACCCTCCCCCTGCCACTCCGCTACACCTTCGCGGATGTCGGGTCCGAATGAAACTGTACCCAAGTCTCTAATCAACACCGGTGTTCCGTTCTTGGCATTGACGGGAACGTTCTCCAGATCGGCAAGAGACTTCAGATAACCAAGGCCGCGGATGTAATAGCGAGTCCCACTCAACTCCAGCACACGACCGCCAACCTCGTTGGTGCTTGACTTGACGCGGTCAATCACAGTTGAGAGTGGAATGCCATAAGCAAGCAGTTTGTTGGGATCAAGCTGAACTTGATACTGGCGGACGAAACCTCCGATACTTGCGACCTCAGCTACCCCCGGAACAGTTTCGAGCTGGTAGCGCAAATGCCAGTCCTGCACAGCTCGCAGATCAGCCAAGCTGTATTTATGCGTGTGGTCTACCAGGGCGTACTCATAAACCCAGCCGGCCCCAGTTGCATCCGGACCGATCGCTGGATGAACATTCGCAGGCAATCGCCCCTGGATGGTTTGCAAGTATTCAAGGACCCGCGAACGTGCCCAGTAGATGTCTGTACCATCTTCGAAGACGACGAACACATACGAATCGTTGAACATGGTCTGGGCGCGCACAGCCTTGACTTGCGGAGCCGCCAGTAACGCGGTGACGATGGGGTATGTGACCTGGTCTTCGATGATGTCAGGTGGTTCGCCCTCCCACGCGGTGTGAATGATCACTTGCACGTCGGAAATATCTGGTAGCGCATCCAGCGGAATGCGGTTCACGGACCAGATACCTGCCATGACAAGTAAGAAAGTTCCAGTGAATACCAGGAAACGGTTGTGGGCACACCACTCAATGATCCAATTGATCACGTTACATTCCTCCTGTGGCGTTCACCGACAGCTGCTTGCTTGCAATCACAGTCCCGTTCTGGCGAACGGTGATGGAAACCTGCCAAGTCCCGCCCGATCCCAGATCACCCTTGCCTTCGTACAAACCATTGCCCTTGTCGGACAGGTCAACGGTTGTTTTCAACGCAGACATTCCCATTGCGGGCATCGCGGGCATAAAGAATGTGAGGGTCACTTGCGCGCCGGCGATGGGAGCTCCGTTGGCGCCGTTCAGCTTTACGTGGAAAACGTTACCGCCTTTCTTGGGAGGCGAGGGATCCGTGGTCAGTTCTACGTTGGCTTGCGGAGATCCTTCCGGACGATTCATTGCTGCAGCCGCGCCTGCTCCTGGAGGTGGAGGAACGAACGCGCCTGCGGCGGCCTGCAACTGGGCCTCAGAATCAATCAGGAAGTTTGCCGAAGTGACGATCGAGTCGCCCTGCTTTACTCCTTTCAGGACAACGTAGTCTTCGCCAACCCGTGGTCCTAGCTCGACGTCGTGCGGCTCAATGTTTCCTTCTCCCTTGCTGATGAAAAGAAGATTTCGCGTCCCGGAATGAAACACCGCGGATGCCGGCACCGTCAGCGCCCTGCGCATTTGAGATTTGAGTGCCACGTTGACAAACATCCCCGGTTTCAATTGCAATCCCGGATTCGGGAGTGCCAAGCGCACTCGTACGGTGCGTGTGTTCATGTCGACCTGAGGCAGAATGAACTCCACACGGCCCTTAAACGTTTTTCCAGGGTAAGCCTCCACCGTGACCTCGGCGGAATCTCCGGGCCGGATTCGTCCGACATCGGTCTGGAACACCTGGGCGTAAACCCAGACAGTCGAGAGATCCGCGACCGCATACAGTTTCGTCTCCGGCTGCACGTACATATTGGGTAGAGCGTTGCGCTCGGTAATGTAGCCGGATACAGGAGAGTTGATCGTAAGATCGGTAATCACCTTTCCAGTGGATTCCAGTTTGGCAATTTCGCTTTCCGGTATTTCCCATTGCTGGAGACGCTCTTTTGCTGCGGAAACAAGGGTGCCGGCCCCAACCGCCACGCCGTCAATCGAGCTTTGTCCAAGTTGCTGTTGGTTCTTGCGCGCCAAAAGATATTCCTGCTCAGTTGTAACGAGGTCAGGACTGTAAATCGTGAACAGCGGCTGGCCCTTATGGACTAAGTCATAGGTGGCGTCCACGAAGACTTTGTGAATCCAGCCTGGAAAACGCAACTGAACATTCGCCAGCCGGCGTTCATCCACATCGACATTGCCTGTGACTCGGATTTCATCGCCGACAGTTCTCACTTCGACTGTGCCAAGCTTCAGGCCGATGCTCTGCATCCGTTGCGGAGTAAGTTGTACCGGGACCAATGGCGCCTCACTATCTTGAGGAGCGGTACTAGACGCGGGGTCAGTCGCTGTTGCAGATTGCAAGCCCACTTGTTGACTGCTGTCGTCCCTTGCTGTCGCGGGATGCTGTGAATGCCACCAGAATGCCAACAGAGCCAACCCCAAAAGCACGTTCAGACCAATGGCCAAAACCATGCCGCGCCGATAATGTGCCTGATTTTCTTGTGTGTTCATTGGAAATTCACCCCCGTTAGCGCTTCCAGTTGAGCCAACGCTGATTCGTGATCCGCCAGCTCTCGTTCGTACTCAATTTGCAGGCCGAGAACCTCGAGGAATGACGACAGGAGCGTTTGGAAATCCTGCCGATTAGCTTGGTAAGCTGCCAATGCCGAACGAAACGTTGCTTCCGACTGCGGGATGAGGCCTTCTTTATAGATCTCTAGTTGTTCCCCAGAGGTTTGCGCCACAACGTACTGATCCTGGACTTCAGCCAGCCGTTGTTGTGTCTCCGCTTCAAGCTGTTTGTTGGCCTGATCTCGGCTGGCCTCGGCCTCGGCAAGTTCGGCTTTGCGCCGACCACGGTTCGGCAGCGTGACGCTGAAGCTTGCCATGTAGTAATCGCGGAATTTGCGATCGGTATTTTGGTACATGTACTGGACGGCGAAATCCGGGCGGAATTCCTTCTTCGCAAGCTCCATTTGCGATTCTGTCTTGGCCAGCATCGCCTGTTGAACTTGCACATCCGGATTTTGCTGTTTTGCCAGACTTAGCAAATCAGAAGCGCTGTGGGTGAGTGTTCTCTCGGCCAGCGGCTCTGTCTGGATGTCGGAAGTATCTTGCGACCGGTTGAGGATCTGCTTGACCTGGGCCTCCAGTTGTCCCACTTCGCGGTGATGCATGGTGATCTCTTGCAGGATTTTCGTGTGCTGCAACTGCGCCTTCAAAACCTCCTGCTGCGTGCCCTGCCCAACGCGATACCGCGACTCTACGATCTGCTCGACGTCTTTCAACACCTGATCATTACGCTCCAGCACGGACAAGGTTTGCTGGAGGTACGCCAGACGGAAGTAAGCAGACTTGAGTTTGTTCGTCACCGTTCTGCGCACCGATTCAATTTGCACGTGGCGGACATCGGCCTCGCGGTTGGCCACTTGGCCGCGCAGCCCGCGCTTTCCTGGATAGGGGATCTCCTGAGAGGCGCCCAAACCGATGTATGCGAATTCGCTATTGGTGTATCCGGCAAAAGGACGGGGGCTTCCTACGGAGAACTGCTGGACCGTGACTTGAGTGTCCGGCAGCGCCGACACCTGCCGAGCGACGTGAGTTGCCGCCGTGTAACCGAGTTCGGCGGCAGCTATTTCGGGATTATTTCGCTCCACTTCGAGAATCAGATCTTTTAGGGCGACTGGTGGGACTGAATTGTGAAGCTGGGTATCGACCGGCGCGGTGGTAGCAACCTGTTGACTTTGCTGGGCGAGAACTGAATTAACCAACACCAAAACGACTCCGAGCCGTCTCAGCGTGACACTGCGACTGAGAGCCCGCGCCAATAGGCGCGGCAAAACACAAAGAGCTTCCATCTTCTCCTCCAAACAGGAAATACACGAGTACGCACACGAACGCGTGCGCTACCGCGAAAGGCGGAAGCTCAATTAGATCCTCAGGATGTCAGAAGAAGACGGGGGAGATTGCGGAGGCGAGTGGCCGAGCACAGCAGAGGTTGTTGAACCAAGCTGGGGTATTACTGAGAGCTGATTTGTCGGCTGCGCCAGGTAGAGAAGCTGCACCTGATACGCCAGCCTGAAAGACGATTTCGCTACGGTGCTCCGATCAGGAGCGCTGATTGTCTTGCAGCAGGAATGCGATGAGGGCATCCCGTTATGGCTGCATTGGTTGGCCATTCTCCGGCAGCATGCTTGCTCCGCAGGGGTAAGAACGGAGGACGGCAACATACATGCCATCAGCGGCTCTCCCCCCATCAGAAGTCCCAGCAGCAAAACTCCGAGTTTGGCGCCATGCCTCATCAGAATCCAATGAACCTTAGTTTATCCGCCTCTTTCCATTAGACGCAAGATACCGTGGAAGGTTTCGCCACATCTCCGCTTCATAAGGCCCAATACCCAGCAAGTCGCGCTGCTAGAATTGGACCTGTTGAATACCCAACTCCAGTACGCAGAACAGAGTACCCTCTCTATATCAGAACCGGATCGTGTCTCTTCAACTCATCACGATTCTTTGGATGTAGAGGTACGAATACGTATCGCAAGGATCGCTAAAGCTTTTTGAATCACCGATAACATTTTTGGAATCCTTCGATAAACAAGGGCGAAGCTGGGTTTTTTCCCGAGCCTCACTTTTTCGTGCACGCCAAGCGATCTCTCAGAGGCAGATGCCAGCAGTTAGGAACTTGCGGGCCATCGCATTACCCGGAGGCAAGAACCATGTCGAGAGCGGTAACGGTAAGTGGTGGTCCTTCTAGTCTGCGCCAAGTCATTTCGGTGGGTCGGCACCAGTTGTTCGCGGATGAACCGAAGGCATCTGGCGGCCAGGATGAGGGGCCGGACCCGTACGAGTTGCTGCTGTCCGCGCTGGGGTCATGTACGAACATGACCCTTCGCATGTATGCTGACCGCAAAGGGTGGCCACTCAAGGATATTCGGGTCGTTTTGACGCATTCGAAGAATTACGCCAAGGACTGCGTTGACTGTGAACAACCAGCAGCAATGCTCGACCGAATCGAGCGACGAATTACCCTGATTGGCGAGCTGTCGGCAGAGCAACGGCAAAAGCTGCTGATGATCGCAAATCTTTGTCCGGTGCACAAATCGTTGACTTCGAAGATCGATGTCCAGACTGAATTGGTTGACCCGTCGTTGTAACGGGCAATAATTCCGAAAAGACACCCCAAGGGCGGAGATCCCATGTCGAATGTTTTGCTGCCGGGTACACCGGCGCCTGATTTCACTTTGCATGCCACGCCGGACCAAACGCTGGCGCTCAAGGGACTACGCGGCAGACCGGTTATCCTGGCTTTTTATCCAGCCGACTGGAGCCCGGTGTGTGGGGACCAGATGGCGCTCTACAACGAGGTCCTGCCCGAGTTTCAGCGATTTAACGCCGAGCTGCTGGGCATTTCCGTGGACGGCGTTTGGTGCCACGCGGCATTTTCACGTGATCGCAAGCTCCACTTTCCGCTGCTTGCTGACTTCGAACCCAAAGGCGCGGTGGCGAAGTTGTACGGAGCTTTCCGCGACGGAGAAGGAATTGCCGAGCGCGCTCTTTTTGTCATCGATAAGAACGGAACCATCCGCTGGAGCTATTGCTCTCCCATAGCAGTCAACCCTGGGGCCGACGGGATTCTCGAGGCTCTCGAGAATCTTCCGAAATGAGGCCGTTATGGCAAAGCTGAAAGTGCCGGTCGGTCCTACCGATCACTCCCAGGGTCCTTCCGACGCTCCGGTCACGCTGGTCGAATATGGCGACTACGAATGTCCTCACTGTGGACATGCATACCCGATCGTCAAAGCGCTTCAGAAGAGGTTCGGAAAACAGTTGCGTTTCGCGTTTCGAAATTTCCCGCTGCGAGAAATCCATCCCCATGCTGAGGCCGCTGCCGAAACCGCTGAGTTTGCCGCAACACACGGCAAGTTCTGGGAGATGCACGACGTCATCTTCGAAAACCAAAATTCTCTGAGCGAGGAAATGCTCGGTGAGCTAGCTCAACGCCTCGCGCTGGATAGGCAAGCGCTCAGGGAGGCACTAGGGTCGGGCGCTTTTGCCGAGCGTGTGCAGAGGGACTTTTCCGGCGGCGTGCGCAGCGGGGTGAACGGAACGCCGACATTTTTTGTCAATGGCATGCGTCACGATGGCGACTTCGAGATGGAGACGCTTCGCGAAGTGATCAGCACAGCGGCTGGCCAATAGACGTCGTTTTCTCAGATACAGGTCACTGATCCGGCGAACAAGCTGAAACAGTTGTTCGGGATCCTGTTCGGCCGATGCCTGTCTGCAAAATTCAAGCCACTCTTCTTATTTGTCTTGCACAAGTGCCCCTTCATGCCGCAGCGGAATCGCCTTGGAATTCAAGAGGCTGATATTGCTCTAGGGACAATTGAAATTCTGCGGTTGTTCCGGTATCAGCAGTTTTCCAGAGTCTTGCTAGCTCTAGCTGTGCTGATATAAGCCGGGCATGCCCGAAAGGGTGCTGCAAGGCGGCGGGTGTAACACGAACACTAATTCTGCGGCTTCGGGTGCCTGGCGTTCGTAAGTCCTGATTCATCGCATTGCAAGAAACGCAAGGCTCGGCAATACGCCCACCTTGCGCCTGCAAACTTGGAGGCCAAGGTGTCCGGCTACCACAATCAGAATTCCCGATTCGGGAAGAATACTCGGCACGTTTTATTCGCGTCACTTATCTTGTGGAACGTAACGGCCCGAGGGACAGTTGGCGGCCACGGTTTAGCAGCTAAAATGGTGTCTGTTCCAATCGCTCTCTTTTCGGAAGCAGTTTCTGGATGTCCGATGTGCAGCACCAAATCTAACGAACAGAAAAAGGCAAATTATGAATGAGGCTCTAAGAGCAAAACTCGATGAAGCACGGGAACGGATGAACAGTCAGCAGGCCGGGATCAACGCGGATCGCAAAAACGATGATTGAGCAACGCGAGAGTGGGGCAGAGAAAAGCAACGGCCAGCGAATGCGGAACGCGCTCAGTTAAGGAACTCGCTGACCGATGAGGATCGAAGGGAGATTGAAGAACGCATACAGCAACTTCTCGACGACAACCCGGCATTATCTCCAGCGAATGCCCGGACACTGGACTCGAAGGCAGAGCCGTCTGGTGTCTCTCTCGAAGTGCTTGAGGAATACTATTTTCTGAGGGACATGGCAGCTTGATTGCTGCTCATCATCGACCTCTAGCGCCTGCCAGATGTGCCCGCATCAAATAGGTAGCAATTAGGACTGGCTGGTGGGACACTGTCGTATGCAATCGACCGCACGAAAGCTCGAATTTCACAAAAGCTCTCAGTTTACCGGGTGGGCTTGCACAACGTGCGGTTGGGCTCAGCCCCTTGCCCGCAAAGCTGAATCCGCTCGCGATCTGCCAAGCAACGTAGAGACTGACTTCGCGAATCACGAGTGCGCTAAATTCCCACGCAGCGAACCGACACCCCCATACACGAATTGATCTCAAGCTGCGCCGTCACTGATCCGTTGTCATGACTTCCCCTCCGACGCGCCAACTACTGCCCGTAGACTTTTCGATTGGAAAACGAACGCGATCATCCCCACGCATCATACCTTGCTCTGGGGAGTAGCAGTTCTTTTGAGAACTGAGGATGATCATGACTCCCAGGCTATCTCCGCGCACGATCAAGGGAACGGCGCAGTAGGATCGAATACCTTCGATCAGATTCTGCTGTTCGATCTGAAATTCAATCTCTTTTTGCAGGTCCCTGCGCACGATGGCTTTTTTGTGCTGGAACACCCATCCATGATGGGTTTCTTTGCAGTCCAGCATCAAGCCAATGCGATAGAAGCTGTCCGGACCGCAGCCCTCGGCGGCAGCTAACTTGAGTGCGCCCTTGTCGGGCGCATACAGGCTCAAGCCCATTCGATCGTAAGGAAGCACCTTTTTCACGGCGTGGCAAGCCCCGCTGAAAACTTCATTGATCCCGGGCCGAGTGATTGCAGCTTGGTTGACCTCCAGTATCGTCGCATACCGCTGCTTTGTTCTTAATCGTGCCGTCATGTGTGATTGCACCTGGTTTCGAAATACCGAGCTGTCTCATTTGTAGCATGCAAAACATTCAGTCAGAAAGCCACCCGCTGGCTTTATTACGAAATCAGAACACGAGCGCTCACTGTAGGCGCGGAAGACACTGTATCCTCACCAGTTCGGATCCGATGCACCCGTTCTCGGAGCGATGCCAGGCAATTCTGTGTACCTACAGGAATGCACAGTAAGATTCCCACGTCCGCTAGAGATAGGAACCGCTGTTCGGTTGGACGGTCTTTCCTCTAAGGCTAACGTTATGGCGCGGGTAGTGAACTGCATTCACTGGGGCGGTCTGAGAAGTCTTGGCTGCTGGGATTGGCGCTGGATGAGCGGGGCAATGTCTGGAGTGTCTCCGCGCCGGCACTAGATTGGGTGCGATAACAATTCGCCGAGCCAGGAATTATTCTTCATGCACGCGCCTTTACCGGCAAAGCGGGCGGCCCAAAACCAGTGCCATCGAGGTTGGCTACACGCATTGTGATTCGAAGATGTGCGGCAAGAGAAGCCTTTAGTGATTGTTAAATAACTGTAGTGTAAATCACTGAATATGGTACGGTTAGCATCTCGCAGACCTTCTTCACGAACCACTTGATTCGACTGGAACCTCGTAGAGTCTCCTCCACCTTCCCGGTCACACTGTCGACATCTTAAGGAAGTGGGAGTTCCAATAGACTATTCTCTCGGATAGCTCAGGGCATCCGAAATCCTGGGGTCACGTGAGTCGCGGACTACAGTCCGTTCTAGTGCGACATGTACTGCCGGGACAATCTGGAATCAGCCGAACGAATGCAGAGATGTGCTTGTTTGCAAACCGAAACAAGAATCCTCACGCTGGTAATTAGGGACGCCGACCGACGAACATACATAGAAGGTGCGCTCTTGAACGACAATGCGGATGTGCCAATCCCTTCCGTCATACTCCGAACCGAGCACCTCAGTCGTAGCGTTAACGGCAGACTCATTGTGGATGATGTCAGTTTTGAGGTTAACCAAGGCGACATCCTCGCCGTGGTCGGACCAAGTGGGGCAGGGAAGTCCTCGTTGTTGCGACTGCTGAATCGGCTCGACGAGCCGACATCCGGAACCTACTTTGTCGAGGGTCGGGACTATCGTGATTTTGCTCCCCGTGAGTTGCGACGTCGGGTTGGAATGGTAATGCAATCCGCCTATCTATTCACCGGATCGGTTGCGGACAATCTGCGGTTTGGACCGCGGCAGCGGGGAGAAAACCTTTCCGACGCCATTGTGTCCGATCTTGTGGCTGAGGTCGGTCTCCCTGATTTCGCATCGCGCTCGGTAGACAACTTATCGGGCGGGGAAGCACAACGTGTTTCATTGGCGCGAGCCCTGGCAAACTCGCCAGCAGTACTGCTAGCCGATGAGCCAACTTCCGCGCTGGACGAAGAAGCTAAGCGCGGGATCGAGCGTCTTGTTGTCAACATAGTCCGGCAGCACGGACTCACCTGCATTATCGTCACCCACGATACGGCCCAGGCCGGTCGTGTAGCCACTCGTGTCCTAGTCATGGATGCGGGAAAGCTCAAGCGCATCGGTCCTACCCAGGAGGTTCTCAGTGCAGAACACACTTAGCAGTCGTCTGATGCTTGGTTTGGCCCAAGCGGGCATCGCCGCCGCGGCTTCGATGGTTGTGGTGCTTTTCGCGCGTCGTCGCAACATTCACCTGGAATCCGAGCTTTTCATCGCGTTGGTGCGCGGCATTGCTCAGATCGTGGCAGTTGGTTCTGTTCTGGTCCTGCTGCTCCGCGGACCGAGGTGGACCAGCGGAATTATCCTTGCCGGAATGATGCTTGCTGCCGCGAGCACCTCTTCGCGCCGTGCGAGAGTGCCGGGAGCCTTTCAGGTATCGCTCTATGCCATTTTTGCGGGCGCTGGTTCGGTGATCGCCCTCATGACATTTGCGCGCGTAATCGACAGCGCAATCACCGCGCTCGTGCCAGTTGGGAGCATGCTGGTCGCAAACGCCATGAACACTAACAGCCTTGCACTAAACCGATTCAAGGCCGACGTGCAGTCCCATGTTGGCCAAATCGAATCTGCGCTGGCGCTCGGAGCCGGGGCAGAACAGACGGTTACTCCGTACGTGGAAGCCTCTTTCCGAGCCAGCCTTATCCCCGCTATCGATTCGCTTCGTTCACTTGGCATTGTGTGGATCCCGGGCCTGATGGCGGGCATGGTACTCTCCGGCGCACCACCCCTCTACTCAGCGATTTATCAATTCGTGGTTCTCGCGATGATCTTTGCCGCCTCGGGCCTCACGTCTCTAATAAGTACAACCCTGATCCGCAAGCACGCCTTCAGCGCGGCAGAACAGCTTGTGCTACGGCCAGAATTACCGGCCCATTAGCATTCAAGCTGACGCCGAGTTGCTAGGTTTTGGTGGCCACGGCACTAACCAGGCAGCACACCGAACGGCCGCCAGCTCAGAAGTCACGGACGGCGAGGTTGGCCAGTCGATTGGCCTCGGTGTTTTCCTCACGGGGAACATGCGATATGGAGAAACCCAGGGACCGGGCCAGCTTGCGGCAAGTCCAGTTGAGGGAGTAAAGACGTGGGCTCCGGCACTTGTACACGCCGGTCATTTGCTTTACGACCACTTCGGAGTCGGAATAGACATGCAGGCGCTGCGCTTTCAGCGAGAGTGCGCATTGCAAGGCTTCCATCAAGGCAACATATTCGGCGACGTTGCTGTCCTGACGGCCAATCCACTTTGCGATTCGTATTGGATCCGGTGCGGCACCCTCGATCACTACTCCGACGCCAGAGGGCCCAGGATTTCCGAAGGAGCCACCATCGATATGTGCGATCAGATCCGACACGCGCACCCCTTCCATAACCATCAGCGACCAGCGGATCCCCGTCAAGATGCTTACTTGGTTCGCCCTGGCCCTCCTAGTTGTCGCGCCCTGTGAACGATACTGTGGAAAAATGGAAAGAATGTGACTTTCCATTCATCAAGCATTGCTAATTCAATGGATTGCGGTCCACACAGGACTGCTCTTGGGAACTCGGTTTGCACTGAAAAAGGGCATTGACAATGTTGAACCAAGTGTTTAGGTTGGCTCGCGTCGACGGCTGAAAGGGTTGGCGAAAATAAAACGTTTCCGACCCGAACTAGGCTGGGTGATTCGCTCGAAAGGGCAACCGGACGAGCAGCCAAACCCGAAAAAACCGACTGACTTCTGCGAGGAGGCAGTTGGGGTTTGGGACTGCGAAAGCAGTGATCGCATCGAAGGCTGTGACGGTACATGCATCCACGCTGTCGACTCCCTCGCAGGAGTTGGTGGCTAGAGCATAGCCAATGTCACAGCCTTTCCTATTCCAGATTCCTAATTACCCAATCTTGTAGGGATCCAAGAAAAAGACTTACCAGTGATTGGTTGCGATTCCACGCACCCGTTTTTCAGTCAGAAGTCTGAATAATTGCGTCCGAGCGCCGAGTCGACACGCTCTCTGTCCACGAAGCGGGAATCGTACAATAGGGAAGTCATGCCCGTGACAGTCGAGATGCATAATACTGGCGATTCTCGGGTGGGGAGGGAGATTCTTGTCGTCGTTGAACACCTGCTCGGTGATAGGCCGGGAGAATGGCGGGTCTTAATCCTAGGGTCTCGCGCAAACGACAACTGGGAAATGAAAGTCGAGGGACCAAATGGATTTGAGCGTTCGTATACTCTACTTGGCGCTGCCGGAGAGCACGAGCCCGAGAGAATACGAGCGGTGCTTCTCAAGCTACTGCCGGCGACCATGTCATAATCCGCTTAACGTGTCCTTTTTTTCAAAGCTGTTGCTCAGATCGGACAAATAAAACAAGGGCATTCTCGAACGCGGAAATTGGAATGGGAAAGACTCTGAATTCGAATCACAGTCTGGTAGGGCACATAACGCGCGCCCTGAACAAGATTAGGAAACCGAGCACCGCCGAAGAGATCACCGATTTACTCAACAGCGAACTGGATTCAGGAGATCGGGGTTTCCAAACAAGAGAAGTGGCAGAGTGGTTGCGGGATGCAAGCGACACGACAGTGACTCTGTATTGGTTGAGGACTCGTCCTCGCAAGTAACCATTTAGTTCCCAAGAGTCTTTTGCATCTTTTGCATCTGCACGAAACATGCCGGCTGTTGAGGTGAAACATGTATGCACACTACCAATTCATCCGCCCGATGAGGCGGGCCTCCTGCCCTTGCGATTCGGCCTAGGCCTCGTACTTCATCATGCCTGAACTGAGTTGCAGCTCCTGCTGCGATATGGCTTCGCTGGAGAAGGCGCGGGTTGCCAGTCCTATCGCGCCCAGTCTTCGGGAGGTGTTTGGACGCCCCAGACGTTGCCCCGCTCATCCAGCGCCAGTCCAAGTAACCAAAGCTTCTCATACTCCCCAATCCGGATACAGTTCACTACCCGCGCAGTGACAGCGGTTTGGCTAGGGAGACCCTCTAGCCGAACTGCAGATCCAATTTCCAGCGGACGATGGAACCGTGCCGCGCATCCTTGTGGGTTCACGAGGACTGTCAGGCACGACTCGGAAAACGGATGAGCTGGATCCAGACTGATGAGAGTGATCTCAATCTGGAAGCTGATCCGAGTGCCACATCTGGCCTGCGATTTATCGGGCGCGGACATGCTTGGTTTGATGAATCCCCCGCGGGGTGAAAATAAAAGCAAGAGTTCGCCATGACTGCAAAGGTTTCACTTGGGACAATTGTTGCGAGTCCGGTCTAGATGGTAAACGGGATTCATTAGAACGGACCCTCCAAACCAGGGAAGTAGCGGAGTCCTTGCGGATGAAACCGATATTGACATTGCCGCTTTACTGGTTAATGATTCGCCTTCGCAAAACAACAATCGAGTTGAGCACTGGGGTAATCGGCGCCGACATTGACAGAACGGGTAAGTCGGAATCATCAGGAACTATTTTCCCAACCAGCCAGCCCGTGTGCCAATGCATAGTGGACAAGGTCAGCCCGGGTGTGCAACGCCAGCTTTTTGTATATCCGCTCACGATAAGTCTGCACGGTTTTTTCGCTTAGGTCGAGTTCCTTAGATATCTCTTTCGTTGTAAAGCCCAAGGCAATCGCCCGTAAGACGTCAATTTCTCGCCGACTGAGATGCTTGCCATGCTGGCCAGTCGCCGCGGTGATTGGACTGAGCAGATGATCGGGCACAGAGTCGCTCAACCGTGGGTCCAGAAATCGCCGACCGCGGTAAACTTGTTTGACAGCCTGAAACAGTTCTGACTGGGCGGCGGCCTTGAGAATGTACCCTAGAGCCCCGGTCGCAAACACAGCGAGCACATAAGTAGTATTGTCATTCGAGCTCAGAACAAGAATTCGAGCGTCCGGCACAACCGTTAAAACACTGGCAGGTACGCGTAGGCTTGACGAGCTGTGGGTAGCGACTTCGAGCAGTAATACATCCGGTGAGAGGGTCTGACAGGTCCGGGGTAGAGCCTTTCCGATATTGGTTTCGGTCAGCAAAACGTCGAATACGTCGTCTATTTTGAGTAGCTGGCGAAGAGCGCTCCGTACGAGTTGGTAATCAGACGCCACCAAAACACGAATCTTTGCCATTTCTTTTCTGGGGAAGGGCAGACCGCTCGGGACACTCCGTCGGCTCCTTCACCAACAACTGATCCTCCGAATCTTGCTGTATCGCTCTCGTCAAGAGTTCAACAAGCCAACTTTTGCTATCCAAAGCCTACCCACACAATTGCAATGAGTGCTGAAAGGTTTTGTTGTACAGATTGTTTGCTGAAGAACACAGCTGCCGCTCCGGCTCACGCGGAGCTCGATTCAACGTCTGCCAGTCTACGTATGTCGTGATCGCTACTGTATCAATCGCGGCTGCGGCTGTCTGTCAGCAAAAATGTCCACAAACGTCCACGACTGTCTCTCGCACACCACTAGTCCCAGCACGTGTAGCCCCCGAGGCATTCCTCCGGGGTTGCGCGCGCAGCGCGCAATGACGCCTGTCATTCTGAGCGAGGAGCGCGCTCGCCGAAGCGCAGCGCGCTCCAAGTCGATCCCTACTCCTAAGCCAAATCGGCGGGTAGGGATTCCTCGCTGCGCTCGGAATGACGCACGTCTTTGCAGCGTTCAGGGCTGCAACGAAGTTTCGTCGCCCGGCAAGCTGTGAGCAGAAGTGGAAGCCCTCTTGTGCCCGCACGCAGTGCAATACCCACAGCGGGTTCTAGACCCACCACCCTGTGGATTACTTTTCATCTGCAATTCATCCGGATGAAACCTGCCCGTAACAACCGCGCTTCAACCTTCTTCCTCAGCATCTTCACTAGGAGGAAGTTCATGTCTGAAGTATCTTTCTGTGCGATAGCGCGGCAGCACGCTGCAGTGGCTATCAGCCTCGTGGCGCTGATTGCAAATCTCGGTTCGCCGATTCCAGCGGCGGCCCGCGATAACGATAAGCGCTCCACCGCAACTCCTATCAAGCACGTGATCGTCATTATTGGAGAGAACCGCACCTTCGACCACGTTTTCGCCACGTATCAGCCGCGGCATGGCGAGACGATTTCCAACCTGCTCTCGAAAGGCATCGTCAACGCCGACGGAACTCCCGGGCCCAACTTTTGGCAAGCCAGCCAATCCTCGGCAACCGACACGTCAGCCGATGGATTCCAGCTCAGCCCCGCCAACAATGTCAGTTATTCCGTTCTGCCTCCGGTTCTCGCCGGCGGATACACCACCGCGCCATTTCCCGACGTCGCTACCGCCAAGGCGTTCGAAAACGGTCTCCCTGACGATTACTACGTCTATCTGACGACCGGCGGCACCGGTCTCGCTCATGGCGCCGTCGACACGCGCATTCCAAACGCCACCTCGAAGCCGTCCGGTCCTTTCCAGATAACGTCGGCAACCCATCCCTACGACGCCTATGACAACAGCCCCGTCCACCGCTTCTATCAGATGTGGCAGCAATTCGATTGCAATGCCTCGAACGCGACCGCGGCGAATCCCAGCGGCTGCAAAGGCGATCTTTTCCCGTGGGTCGAAACGACGATCGGCGCTGGTTCCAATGGAGCGGCCCAGCCGGCCGGCTTCGGTGACACCAGCACAAAAGAGGGTTCGACCTCAATGGGCTTCTACAACATACAGCAGGGAGACGCGCCTTACTTGAAATACCTCGCCGACCACTACGCGATAAGCGACAACTTCCACCAGTCGGTCATGGGCGGGACCGGCGCCAATCACGTGATGCTCGGCACCGGCGATGGCATCTGGTTTGCCGATTCCAATGGCAATCCGGCACAGCCTCCGCAAAATGTGTTCATCTCGGCTGGTCCGAACTCAGGCACTGTTGACGAAATCGAAAATCCGAATCCCGCTCCCGGAACCAATAATTGGTACACCGAAGACGGTTATGGCAACGGTTCATTTGGATCTCCGTCTTCCGGCGGAGGAACTTACAGCGCTTGCGCCGACACGACGCAACCCGGCGTTGCGCCGATTACGTCCCACCTTGCCTTGCTGCGCCGGCCCATCGATCCTCACTGCGAAGCCGGTCACTACTATCTTCTGAACAACTACAACCCCGGCTACCTTGGCGACGGAACGAACGCCTACTCGGCCGCGGTGCTCTCCGATCCCGGCCAGACCGTCTTCACCATTCCGCCATCGCCACTGCGGAGCATCGGCGACGAACTCATGGAGAAGAACATCTCGTTCGCCTACTACGGCGACCAGTGGAGCACCTACCTTGCCAATCCCGATAACAACTACGTCACCGCAGATAACACCTTCTGCAATATCTGCGACTTCTTCCTCTACCAGACCTCGATCATGAGTACGCCCGCCGGACGCGCCCACAATCAGGACACGACGGCTCTGTACCAGTCGCTCAAAGACGGCACTCTTCCAGCCGTCTCGTTCGTAAAGCCTGACGGTTGGCTCGACGGCCATCCGGCATCCTCGAAGTTGAACCTGTTCGAAGGATTCGTGAAGAAGATCGTCGACGGCGTCAAGGCCAACGAAGAACTCTGGGAAAGCACCGCCATCATCGTGACATTCGATGAGGGAGGCGGCTACTACGATTCCGGATACATCCAGCCGCTCGACTACTTCGGTGACGGAACGCGCATCCCGACCCTGGTGGTTTCGCCTTTCACTAAGGCGGGCCACATCTCCCACACTTACACGGATCACGTTTCGATTCTGAAGTTCATCGAGGCGAATTGGCGCCTGGCTCCGGTCACCAGCCGCAGCCGCGACAATTTCCCGAATCCAGTTGCCAGCAAGAAAAACCCCTACGTCCCGCTGAATAGCCCAGCCATCGGCGACATGATGGACCTGTTCAGCTTCAACGAAGGGCATAGATAGTCCGCTCTCGACCTGCTTGGCCTACCTTTGTCGCTTTATGCGACAGAGCCTGCAGGTTGCTCCACCCTCGTCGCTCCCGTTGGAGCGACAGGGTGGAGTTTTTGACCGTCGAAAGACGGCGGGTTTCACGCATCGCTCCGCGATGCGGGTCGGAGGAATGCCTCCGACCTACACAAACTCCAAAGTGTGACACCTCATTTTAGTGACTCCCGTAATTGACTTGCCCCGAGCCCCCATGTGTCGGGGCGTTTTCTTGGGCGAAATCACTACCCGGCATGTCTCGCGATTTTAAGCAATATCCCTGCGAGAACGAGGATTGACCCGATAACTAGAAGAACCGCGGACGCTGCCCTGATCCACATAGAGCCTCAATTTTTGGCGATTGAATCTGTGGATAATCAAGATCATCAACAGAAGCACAATTGCAATGCCGATAACGATGTACCTAAGATTGTCGTCCGTCAATCGGGTGCGCCGCCGCGCATTACGCTACTCTTTCCGACCTCCACTGTTCGTAGGTTTTCCCAGAGTACTCCCCTTCGCGGGCTGCAAATGTTGACTAATGTTTACCTTTCAAGTTAAGGGCTATGTCTTGCGCCTCCAGTTTGACTGCCCAGACGCATGACCAGCCATTCGGCGACTTCGGAAACGCTTAACAGTTTATTTCATAGCGGCCACGTGAGTTCCTTCCTGTGATCCGAACCACGCAACTACTCCAAAACTTGCCTCGCGTCAACTGTCAGGATTGGGGGTCGGGGTTTCAGCAACGCACTGTTAGGACAATACCCGTTGTGAGTGCGATTCAAAGTAGCCCACTACTGCCTTCTCGCGGTTGGTCTTTCTTTATTGCCTCCTGCTTTCATCTATTGGGTCTCCGACCGAGCAGCCTTTCGCTCTTTCGCACCTTGAGAAAAAGGAACAGCAATTCACCAAAGACGCCGCAAAAGACCCTTTACTCCGACCTCCGCACCCTAGGCAGAATCCTAGATCTCCGCTGTGAAAAATGAGACTGACGCGCTCGCCCGGCCGTAAGGCCGAAGCGGAATCACACACCTGCGTGACTCAGATCACATCTCGTACTGCCAAACCTGTGTGATTCTCCACGCATTGTGGCAGGGGTAGCCCTATGGACAGGCCCATATTGGTATCAGGGATCGCGAAGCTGGCAATGGCCGGACAGCAAGCGGGTTTCACAGTTGAGCAGATGATCGGGCTCTTGAATGCCGGACTTGGGGTCGAAGAGCTAATCGACCTCATTGCATGGCATCTGGAGCAGCCTACGCCACTTGCTCCAGCCTCCTCGGTTTCGGCTGGATTGTTTAAACGGGTGATTCCGTAAGCAAATCTCTGCGGTTCACGCAAAAAGGCTCTTTATGTTTGTAGAAACGATTCCCTTTGATCTGAAACAAGCCCTCGAAGATGGTAGCGACAGAATTCACAGGAAAAAGTCCGTAGTTTTGTTCCGGCGTGGCGAAAGAGCGGCTGGCATGTTTGTGATCCTTCGCGGAAAAGTGACTCTTGACTATGGCGCCGATTCAGCGTGTAGCCGCTGCTGCGGTCCCGGTGCGCTAGTGGGCTTGCCCTCTACTCTCACTTTGAACGACTAACGGGTGACTGCCACGGTGACGGAAGATGCCGACTTCATCTTTTGGAGTCCGAGACGGCTACATTCGTTACTGCGTGGGCGCCCTGATATTCGCGAAATGTTAATGGCAATTCTGAGTACCACGCAATGGAAACACGATTGACCAATCGAGTGGACCACTTCAATCCAGTCGGAGATCGGGTATGAACGAGCACAACTCGTTAGACAGGTCATGAAGGAAACTGATCCTGTGAAATACAACAGACTTGCCGCCAAGATTCGCCACATTCTTCTAAAGCGCGAACACCTTCGAAACGCTCTAAGACCGATCGGGGCGGAAACCACCGTCTCCATTATCGGTAATCAAAAAATTCCCCGTTGCCGTCATAACGGTCAAGCGTACTATGGGAACTATGAGTCTTGATGATCCCTCAAGCGGGACGAAATTCAAGATCGGCCTTGCTGTAATTCTGGAACGTCTTGCAAATTGGACACTTGAGGGACTGAAATCCGCCGTGCATCTACGGTTTGGTCGGATATTTTTCGTCGGATGGCTGATCCCCGACAAAGTCAAAAGTGATATCCGCGCGGAAATGTTTGCACTTGACTATCCAACGCGCGCCCATAAGACGATACAGCTCCTGTTCATCTAAGCACGGCCGATTGAACGCGGAAGCAGAGCGCCCGGCTTCGCGGATACTCAGCCGCCGTTGCATGGCCTCTCGTTGGGGCACGCGAATTAGGAAGACGAAGCCTGTTCCCACAATCCATCTGTGTCAACCGTGCGGATTATTGTCGTGGCGCACCGGCGTTCTCTCACGACGCTGCGGCGCAGGAGGGGCACTGTGCTGGCGCAAAGGGGCCGGCCTCGAAGTCGACTCATGTTGCGCTTGCGGCGGACGGGGGGAACTTTGTGGTCGCAACTCCTTTTGCGGACGCGAAACGTTCTGCGGACGCGAGTTCGACGGATGTGACACCATGGGCGGAGAACTAAAATCCCGCGTTGAATGCTGGGTTTGCGGCGGACGAAGGGAACTTTGTGGTCGCAACTCGTTTTGCAGACGCGCAAAGTTCTGCGGACGCGAGTTGGACGGATGTGACACGATGGGCGGAGAATTAAAATCCCGCGTTGAACGTTGCGCTTGCAACGGACGAGGCGAACTCTGAGTACTGGGCTCGTTTTGCGGACGCGAGTTCGGCGAATGTACCGCGTTCGGTGGAGGATTGAAAGAACGATTGTTCGAAAAACGAGTATCGTTTGGGCGAGGCGAAGTTCTCGAGCGACTGTAATTCGTCTGCTGGTTCGGCGAACGCTCCCCTGCGGGAGGCGTGAACGGATGGAAGCCGTCGTTTCGCAGGCCAGCGGAATTTGAATCCCTTCGCGGGTTTAGCGAATTCATCGAGCGATTTACTGTCCGGTTGGCATTGTTCGAATTCATAACGGTAAAGGGACGGTTCACCTGAGTTGCCGGTCCACGCGCCGCTCGCGGCGAGATAGATGGCGCTCGATACGGTACTCCGGCGGCTTTGGCCGGAACTGCGGAATGAAAGTCCGCTGGCCTTACTGTCGCCGCCACTGGCGGACGTCCCTGGTTAACGCGCGCAAAGAGATCGCGGTTTTTTGCCGCAGCCTGTTGATGGTGAGCCTGAACCGGGAGGGGGGCCTGATGGCGTTCTTGCTCAACAACACGTTCTTGCCAAGTCGGACGCGCCTTAACGCCGCCGTCACCACCGGTGTAGCTGACACGGCTGACGGTAGTGTTGTTCACGATAACCGTCTTGTTGTAAACATTCGTGATGTTTGTTACGTTCACGTTGGTCACGCTGCGGTTGTAATAGAAGTCGCTCCCACGCCACTCGCCACCGTAGAAACCTTCCCTGGTGTAGCCGAAGCCGTAATCAATGCCGCCATAGAATCCGACATGCGCACCCCAATATCCCACGTGAAAGAGGTAGAACCCTTCGTTCCATTCCCACCATCCAGGAGTCCAGAGCATGCCCACGGGAGCAAGCACCCAGGTGCCAGGCACCCAATAGTAGCCCTCGTCATCGTCCCAAGCCCAATAGCCCGGCGTCCACAAATAGCCAGGTCCGGGACAGAGGGGTTGCGTATATACAGGGAGGGATGGAGGGGCTATGCTCACCGAAAAGAGCACATCGATCTGACTGAAAGAAACTCCTGAAAAGGTAACGGTGAGGAATGCCAACAACAACCAGTGAACTAATCGTTTACGGTTCATCCGTTTACCCTCTTCCCCGCCTGATGTCACCACGAGGATAGCCTCCAGTTTCGAAGGCCGACAATCAATTGCTGCAGATGATAGCGCTATCTATGTAAAACACTCGAACATGAAAATGTTGCTCTGTTAACCCCTTGGGTCTCACGCGATCGGATTGGCGCAGCTTCCATCCTGCCTGAGTGCACGTCGAGTTCCAATGAGAGCGAACGCGACATTCCTTTGTTTCCATACTTCTGTGGACGTAAGAGAGTTCGGGTTTTGGACGAGCACCGGAATCGCGCCGGAGACTGGCCCAATTAGGCCAGGATGGTGGTTCTCGGCCATCTTGAAGAGGCTTAATACCCCGCGACTGATCTACGAGGTCGCGGTATCTCCGGGCGAATCGAGGACAGGTGCAGGTCACAGACCGGACAACCTGCAATCCGTGCGGCCAGAAGGAATACCGCACTCATGGAGATGCTGCTGGACTTGCTCATGCGACAGTTCAAAGACGCTGGCGCGGGTACCGAACATCCGGAATTCGCCGTTCACCGGGCGAAGACGCGCGAGAATTGGACATTAGGGCTAGTAAAAGGACATTGTGCCTTACTGGCGTGGAACGGAGTGTGATCTCATTGACAAGTCAGTGTAGCGGTCCCACTTATGGTGGCTGACGTGTTCTGCACTCCATTATTCACAGTGAATTGCAGGTTCTCGGGAGCACTCGCGGTAACTGTGATATTGCCAGGTGCGGAGCAAGTCGCTTCGCCAGTCGAACCGATAGTAGCCGCGGCAGTGCCGGTACTGGTCGGCGAAGTCTTCCACGAAAGCCCGTCTACTTGTGACAATTCCCGACTCTTACCGTTCGCGAAATGTCCGGTCGCGGTGTAGCCAACCTGGCCCTGAGGGTTGCTGGTCGTGATGGCCGATTGAGGACTTACCGTGATACTCGTCAAGTTTGCGTGACCTGCGCCGCAGCCCATGAGACCAACAACTGCCGCCGCCACGAGATACAACATGTACTTCATAGGCTGACTCCAGGCAGTTCAGATGCGGGGCATCTGCTCTCGGTTGGTTTCGACTTTCCTCCAAACGCTCTGGAAAACTCTTCTCGTAACCGGCAGCCCCGACACTAGTCATCGGATTCGACGATCCCCAACCCGCCAGCACCAAACACAAAACACAGCCACCAAAGAATCTGATCATGCTTTTAACCCCCCAACCCGCTTCGCCCAACCGACGCCGGAGGAAGCTGTCATACTTACTTAAAGGGTAAAGTCGCGCAGTTCTGAAACGCTCTTTTTATGGAGCTAAAGCAAAACTGAGGTAACCACATGGCTAAACTTCAACTACCCTACAAAGTGACACAAGTAGCCCACTACCCAATTTCACGAACAGCAACAAACGCAGGATCGTTTTAACCTGCGCGCGCGTTTCGGAGTAGTAGACGGTGAAAGATCCCTATAAAGTTTTGCGCGAGAAAGAGCAGGATGTCGAGCGGCTCCGCAAAGAGATTCAGGCGCTGCGCACAGTGATTCCGCTGCTTGCTGATGACCAACCCTCCGCCGCTGATGCCGATAATGTTATGCGCGAACTGCGCGAGGCCACTTCCCGCAAAGGTATGCCTGAGCTGGAACCCTTCGCCAGGCACTTGCGAACTTCGAGCTCGCAAAGCGGTAAGCGCCATCCGCGACGTGTCGGGTCTGAAACATCTCCAAGCGCCAGTACCGAAACCGATCCCGGCGACACAAATCGCTAATTTCCTTTTCAGCGTGAGAAAATTCTCGGCGTGCCTCAGAAGCAGAAAATCAATCTCGAAAAAGTGATGGCGTCCCTCAACACTTCGTGCCCGAAGTGCGGATGCTCGATTACGCTTGACAAGATCCGCCGCATCGACTCTGAGCGGATCGCGTGTCCTGAATGTGGGGAGCGTTTCGTCCCCCAGAAGCACAGACCATAACCATATCTCCGGCACGCGGGCCCGGAGGTTTGAAGACCCAAGCACATTTGGAGCAGCCCCAACCACGAAAGCGCGGTTGGTCGATCCACACCATCTCGCGCGGCATTGCAGCATTGTACCGGGGGAGTGGTTTAACTGCGACTGTCCACGTTGTGCGGCCTATCAGGCCGATTAGAACTCACAACTCGATTTAGGTTCACCGCGTGCGCGCGCGGCGAAGCCAGTCACGCTGTCCGCTCGATATCCTCCGGCATCACCGTCGGAGGGGCCGCCGTCTTCGAACTTCAGAACAAAAGTCGTGATGTGTTTCCTCGCCAGAGGTAGGCTGCCCTTGTCAATGATCACGGCTTTCTGGCCAGAGCGAATCAGTCTCACGGTATCGCCGATCTCGAACCTTTTTCCGAACATTTTGCTCAACATTTCGGTCGTTCCTCTCGCAAAGCGTCGCAAAGAACCGTCATCACAGTTCTAAGATGAGATAGCAAGCCCCAAGGTGTCGCGCGCTGCCTCCCTGCCGGGGTATTTTGAGTGAAATCGAGATTTTGCAACACCTACCGTCTAAGCTCTGCACTAGCATGTGGGCATACTCTCATCGGAGCAGATGAATCACACCATATCCTAGGATCAAAAGACCACACACGATCAACACCGCTGAGAACTCGATTGGTACTGGATCGCTCTGTTCACTCACTTCCGGGAATCCACGAGCACCGACACCCTTCCGTTTAATCCCGGCCCAAACGAGGCTTAAGCCACCAATGCAGGCCAAGATATTTTGGAAGTTGGCGTAGGTCAAGATCGGCAAAACCCCACTCAATGTCAATGCGTGAAATAGAGATGTTACAACAACAACTCGCTCGTTCGGCGGCGATGCCCTGATACGATTGCCCCGATGAGCCGAATTGCCTTGTACTTCGCATCAGGTGAGTCTCTGTACCTTGGCGCTGCCCTGCTACTGCTTGTGGTAGTCGCGCCTCCACTTCTGAAACGCACATGGATGTTGCGGGCACGCAATGTGGTGGCATGGGTCGCCTTGATCTTTATGGTGATGGCCTGTCCGCCGTTTGCCCTAGTTGTTGATCTGATCTTCGTTGCCCTGTTTGTGCTCTGGTTCATCACGTCAAATCAGGCCTCGCCGTCGCGAACGTCTATGGGACTGCAAAGGGGTTCAATGCTTGTTCTAGCGGCGTTCCTGCTCGTTCTTACGGCCATCGAGTTTTCTCACCGGGTGATGCCAAGGATTACGGGCAGTACCAGCGACCATCTTGTCGTCATTGGGGATTCCATGTCATCTGGAATTGATCCCCGTCTTGAGGCGTGGCCACTTGTGCTCCAGCAAACATGTGGAGTGGAGGTAAGAAATCTAGCGAGGCCGGGAGCACAGGTGAGCGAAGGGCTGCTTATCGCAAGGGATTTGACGGACCGAGATCATCTGGTGCTAATCGAAATTGGTGGCAATGACTTACTGATGGGAGTGTCATCAGACGAGTATGAAAAGGCGCTCGATGCACTGCTGTCAAAAGTTGCCGCTCCCAACCGCACGGTCTTAATGTTCGAATTGCCACTGTTGCCGAACAAGATTGCCTATGGTCGGATTCAGCGCCGCCTGAGCGCAAAATATCGCGTATCGCTCATTCCGAAGCGATACCTCGCGCGCAAGTGATAGGCGACGCAAACGCAACGACTGACGGGCTGCATCTTTCGGCTTCAGGTGCACATCGCATAGCGGCATTAGTAGCGCAGGTTTTGTCGCCACTCTTGAAATCATGTCAGTCCCAGTCGAATCTTGCCGGGGATTGACCATGACTGTCGCTATCAGGCCCTTTCACTCAAACCGGTGGGCATGATGAGTGAAATTGATTCCATGACAATGTCGGCTCCCTAGCCCCGAGTAAACTTGGTGGTGCTAACCAACCAAAAGGCTCGGGAGAAAAGGAGCCGATATGTTGATTATAGGATGCGATTACCACCCGAGCTTTCAGCAAATTGCGTTTGTGGATACGGACACAGGGGAATTCCAGGAACGGCGACTCGAGCACCGCGAGGAAGCAGAGAAGTTCTACCGTGAGCTCGCAGTCCAGGGAGTGAGAGTACGCGTGGGGATGGAAGCCAGCGGGCAAGCGCGCTGGTTCGAGCGACTACTGGCAGAACTGAACATCGAGTTGTGGATCGGGGACGCCACCGAGATCGCTAGGAAGCGGGGACGCAAGCAGAAGACCGATCGCCAGGATGCGCAACACATTCTGCACTTGCTGCTGAAGGATGACTTTCCGCAGATTTGGGTGCCGAGCTGGGAGAATCGCGATCTGCGGCAACTGCTGTGGCACCGGCACCGCATGGTGCAGGCGCGCACGCGGATGATGAACCAGTTGCAAGCGGTGGCACTGAACGAAGGTCTCCGCTGCAAGAAGAAGCTGTGGCGGGAAGGGGGACGAACACAGTTGGAGGCCTTCCGGCTAGCTCCGTGGGCGAGCCGGCGACGGCACGATCTGCTGGAGTTGCTGGATCGACTGAACCCGAAGATCGCCGAACTGAGTCAGGCGATCGAGCAAGAAGTGCGGAACTGCCCTGTGGCCCAGCGCTTGATGACCCATCCCGGAGTGGGTCCGCTGACGGCACCGGCGTTCGTGCTGATCATCGAGAGAGCGGATCGGTTTCAGTGTGGCAAGCAGATCGCGAGCTATCTGGGACTGGTGCCATTGGAGGACTCGAGCGGGAATCGGCGGCGACTGGGACACATCACGAAACAAGGCAACTCTCTATTACGTTTCCTGCTGGTAGAAGCGGCACAAGTGACGGTGCGCAGCCTTCCGGAATGGCGCAGCAAGTATGTACACCTGACGATGCGGCGCGGACGGAAAATCGCCAAGGTGGCCATGGCGCGAAAACTGGCGGTTCGCCTTTACTGGATGATGCGCAAGGAATGGGATTACAAGCAGCTGAAAGAGTTCGGTTCGCACGCGGGACAACCCGGACATCGCGATGGTGTGAAGTCAAACATCGAGTAATTGATTGGGTATCCCGCTCCCTCTGCACGGGGGAGTTCGAAGTAGTAATCATGATCGAGGTTGTGACCGAAGAGATGCATGGGTCGGACTGAGTTTCCGACCTGACACGGATTACGAGCGGGCCTTGGTTGGTTATGGCAGAACCTTCAACGAGAGCGAAATGGCGCGCTCTTCGGAGTGCACGGGTTAGTACGCTCAAAAGTGCTTGACAGCGCCGACATTGTCAGAGAGGCGATGTTTCAACAATCAGGAAGAATGCTTGCGCCAAAAGAGTCTTGAATCCGGCGCAACGAACGCGAACTGATCCACTCCACCAAATTTTGATTCGTTCATGTTGACCCAGCCTACGACCCCAGAACTCATCTTCACTTTCGCCCACCAAACTTTTTCTCCGAGATCAACGTATGTACCCGCGCAGTCAGTCCCAAGGCAGCCGCTTCGAACTTTTTGCTTTGTGTGTAATCCAAACCCTGGCGCCACATCCAGTACAGATGCACGGCCAGCTTGCGGGCCATTGCTACTTTCGCAATCTTCCGCCCGCGCCGCATGGCGAGATGAAAGAACTTACTTCGCCACTGGGGTTGACTTCGTACCGTGACCTGTGCCGCTTCCACCAGCAGAAACCGGAGCAGAACGTTTCCCTGTTTGCTGATGTGTCCCAGTCTCCTCCGGTCCCCACTGGATTTTTCCTCAGGAACCAAACCCACATAGCTGGCGATCTGCTTGCCGCAGTAAAAGCGCTCCGGAGTTCCGATCACCAACTCGAAAGCCACTGCCGTCAGCGGACCGACTCCGGGATGCGTCCTGAGCAACCGTGTCACCGGACGTTTCTCCACCTCCACTTCCAGCGCCTGCGTGAGTTCCTGGATCATGGGTGTCAGTTGGTCGAGTAAGTCGAGTAAGTCCCGCCGCCGTCGGCTAGCCCAAGGAGCCAGTACGATCGACTCCAGTTCCTGGCGACCGGCCGGCCGCCACAACGCCTTCTTGCGACGCAAGCCTTCGTTCAGCGGCAAAAACCGGGAGTTGCCCGGTTCCCATAGAACGATGAGCTGGGTCGCCGGCAATCGGCAGGCAGATTCTCATCTTGGACAGGCGGCTTACGTCAGCTTAAATGGCCGAAGGGGAAGGGAGAAAGCCCACACTCTGTTCAAACTGCTGGTTAGCGACCTCCAGGTTCCCGGAAGATTTCACTAAGAGTGTCCTATTTTGCACAGAACTGCGAGTGGGCAAAGTGTAAAAGCTAACACCTAGGTCAAAGAGGAGTATTTTGAGGAGGTCGTATCCTATGCGCAAACTGTTTCTATTGATGGTCGTGCTCTGTCTCGCCGCGACCCTGGCCGCAGCACAAACACAGCCGGCTGCCAGTGTCTGCGAGATCCACGTAAACAAGGTCAAGCCGGGCATGGCGTCCCAGTACGAGCAGGCGCGCGCCAAGCATATGGCTTGGCACAAGGGGCAGAACGATTCCTGGTCCTGGGCCGTCTGGGAGATCACCACGGGCGAAGGCACCGGCAACTACCTGGTCGGAAGTTGCGGGCACGATTGGAAGGACTTCGACGGGCGCGACAAGTTCCAGGCCGCCGACTCCACTAACGCTAGCTCCACCATGGGTCCGTATCTCGCATCCGACACGATGGGGTACTACGTGCAGCGTCCGGACCTATCTCCAGCCACTCCTTCCGGCCCACCGCCGCCGTACCTCAGCGTCACGCATTTCTTCCTCAGGCCGGAAGGCGTGCTCGATTTTAGCGATGGCGTGAAGAAAGCCAGTGCCGCCATGGCCAAAGCCATGCCCAACAATCCATCGAATTGGTATTCCCTCTCCAACGGTGGACCCGGTCCTGAAGTCGTGCTCGTCCGTGACCTCAAGAGCATCTCCGAATTGCAGGGAGTTCCGGGAAAAACAGTCGACCAAATCGTCCAGGAAGCCTACGGAGATCAGGGCGCCGCCGTCATGGTCGCGATCCGAAAGGCTTACAACAGATCCTACTCCGAGCTGCTGCATTTTCGTCCGGACCTGAGCTATATGCCAGCGGCCGCCAAGCCCTGACCGACAAAAAAAGGAACACGAGAAACCGGGTGGAGAATCGCATCAGCTAACGCTCCACCCGGAACTCGCAGCAGTACCTATTTCTGGATGGTTTTGACAGTGCTTCCAAGAAGAATATGGACGTTTAATAGCGCGCGGCACAGTCGAATTGACCGCGAGTCGGGGCGCCTTTTACTCTTTTCGCGGCCACATCGCGGACGGGGCCTGAAGTTGAGTATCCGACGGAAGGAGTGGCCAGATTAACGCGTTGTTCCATGGTCGAAAGCCCGCTATCTATTTGATCGCCTCTGACCATACATTAGCTTTCGCGTTTGCAGTGGCTGAGCATCTGCAGAACGGGTGGAACCAGAACCGTTGGGCGGCCGCGCCAGAAGTACCTTGGCGAGCGGTGTTTGATCCGTTCCCAAAAGTGGTAGAGTCACGGGTAACCCTTCCATAATTCGGTAAGTGAAGGTTTGTGAACAAACTGAGCGTTATCTCCTACCTTTACGGACAGACTGTCAGACGGCAATTATTCTCGGTTCGCCGCGAGCAGCGTCAGAGGCGTCATTCGTTGACTAGCGGATGTCGCGCCCGTAAGATGAGGCGACATCCGCTAGGCTTGCATCTTCGAATGATCGGCCAGATAATTTCGCGCTACCGCGTCGTCGAAAAGCTTGGCGGCGGCGGGATGGGCGTGGTCTACAAGGCTGAGGACACGCGGCTGCATCGCTTCGTCGCTCTCAAGTTCCTGCCCGAAGAAGTGGCTCGTGACCCGCAAGCGCTCGCCCGCTTCCAGCGCGAGGCGCAAGCGGCTTCGGCACTCAATCATCCGAACATCTGCACCATTCACGACATTGGCGAGGAGAACGGCCAGGCGTTCATCGCCATGGAGTACCTCGACGGCATGACGCTGAAACACCGCATCGGGGGGCGCCCGCTGGATATGGAAGTCCTGCTACCCCTCGCCACTGAAGTGGCCGATGCGCTCGACGCCGCGCACGCCAAGGGCATCGTGCATCGCGACATAAAGCCAGCCAACATCTTTGTAACCGAGCGCGGGCACGCCAAGATCCTCGACTTCGGGTTGGCGAAGGTCGCGGCCGCCTGCAGTTCCTCCAGCCAGATGGCATCCGACAACACGCTGACGCGCACGGTGAACGAACAGCAGTTGACCAGTCCCGGGGCTGCGCTGGGCACGGTGTGTTACATGTCGCCGGAGCAGGTGCGGGCGAAAGAGTTGGATGCCCGCACCGATTTGTTCTCGTTTGGAGCGGTGCTGTATGAGATGGCGACGGGAGTGTTGCCGTTTCAAGGAGAGAGTTCGGGAGTCATCTTCAAGGCGATCCTCGATTCGACTCCGCCGCCAGCGATTCGGTTTAATTCCTCGCTGCCGCCAAAGCTGGAAGACATCATCAACAAAGCCCTGGAGAAAGATCGCAGCCTGCGCTACCAGAGTGCAGCGGAGATGCGGGCTGACCTGCAACGCCTGAAGCGTGATACCGACTCGGGGCGCTCGGGCTTCATTTCGGGGTCGCAAGCAGGCGCGCAACCAGCGATTGCTGCTATAAGCGGTGCGAGCTCAGCAGTTCTCCCGGCGCAATCTCGCTCAAGCCGGAAACTCTGGGCTTTCGCCGGCGGCGGAGTCGCGCTGATCATCGTCGGCGTGCTCGCCTACATCGCATCCCGCCCTGTCCCCACGCCGAGTGTTTCGGGCTATGTTGCCATCACACATGATGGGAATCGCAAGAGCATCGTCGGAACCGACGGCGCACGGCTCTATCTGGGCGAGTTCTCTGCGGAAGGAAATCTTTTCGGCCAGGTTTCGGTCAACGGCGGAGAAGTGGCCAAGGTGCCACTTCCAACTGGGACCATGGCCCAGCTCGCGGTTTCGGCTGACGGCTCTACCTTATTGGCTGCCGACTGGGTGGGACAGACCGCATTCCACGGCCCCCTGTGGGCCGTGCCGGTGCTGGGTGGCTCGCCCCGCAAACTGGGAGACGCCGCTGCTCAGGTCGGAGAATTTTCCCCCGATGGCCAAACCATTGCCTATGGCGATGGCAACGACCTGGATCTGATCAATAGCGATGGCACCGGACAGCGCAAACTGATCTCGCTTCCCGACATGGCATTCGATCCCTCTTTTTCGCCGGATGGTAGCGTGGTCCGCTTCCGCCTTGGCGGGGGGCTTTATGGAGAAGGTCCGCTTTGGGAAGTTTCCATCAACGGTAAGAATCTGCATCCGTTGTTGCCCAATTGGCGCAATCCTCCAAGGGAGTGCTGCGGCAAGTGGACGGCCGACGGGCAGTATTTTGTCTTCGCTTCTCAAGGCAATATCTGGGCTCGATCGGAAAAACGGGGTTTGTTTGGGAGAAGCGTTCCTCAGCCTGTGCAATTGACGTCCGGGCCTATGACGTTCTGGTCGCCTCAGCCCAGCAGGGATGGGAAGAAACTGTTCGTGGGTGGTGGGTTGGCGCGCGGCGAACTTTCGCACTATGACGTGAAGTCTCAACAGTTTCTTCCTTTTCTCGGAGGAATCTCTGCCGATAGTGTGAGCTTCTCCAAAGATGGTCAATGGGTAGCATATACCGCATATCCTGAGTCAACCCTCTGGCGCAGCAGGGCGGACGGAAGCCAGCGCCTTCAGCTTACGTATCCGCCCATGATCGCGTTGCTGCCGAGTTGGTCCCCCGATGGCAAGCGACTTAGCTTCTACGACCTAGCGCCCGGCCGCAATGCGAAGTTGCGCACGATTTCGGTAGATGGAGGCGGATCCATAGAACAGATCGCTGACGATCCAGAGGACAAACTGGATGCCGGTTGGTCCCCTGACGGCACCAGGATTATCTTCGGCAATGCGCCTGCGAGTCCCCAAAGCGTTATTCAATTGCTGGATGTAAACACCCATCAAGTATCGACCGTGCCCGGATCGACCGGCCTCTACTCCCCACGGTGGTCTCCGGATGGACGCTACATCGCGGCCATGAATTTCGATTCGCGAGTGCTGATGCTCTTTGACTTTCAAACTCAGAAATGGCAGGAACTCGCCCGCGTCACGATGGGCTTCCCCAACTGGTCGAAGAATTCAGACTACGTATACTTCTTGCACGAAGAAGATCATCCCTCAGTGATGCGAGTCCACATTAGCGATCACAAAGTCGAAACCGTCGCCGACCTGAAGCGTTTCCGCCAGGCAGGTTACTGGAGCGTCTGGCTGGGTATGGCTCCCGATGATTCTCCGCTCCTGCTTCGCGACACCGGCACCCAAGAAATTTACGCGCTCGACTGGCAGACGAAATAACTTGCTCGCTGGTCATCTCAGGCAGACCATTGCGGAAGGGCGACGAAATTGCCAACCAAAAGGCGATTGTTCCTGGCCAATCAGAGCAGGCTTGCGGTGCACGGACTACATGACCGAGAAACCTAAGCCTCTGATTGTCAGAAGGTAGCCCCGGATAAATCACTGTCGTAACCGCATTATAAAAGGGCGCCCCTTTGGAGTAGGTTGTGATCGTTCGCATCATCACCTACGAAAGGAGCACCCTCGTGAACGATGAAAAGTATATTGGGCTGGACGTACATCAAGCAACGATCTCGGTGGCCGTGATGGATGCCAACGGCAAGGTGGTCATGGAATCCATCCTGGAGACGAAAGCAGCAACCATTCTTGAGTTCTTTGCGGGACTGCGTGGAACGATTGTAGCGGCCATTTTCCTGGGCCACCTGTACGGTGTACCGCTCGGACCGACGCAGCTTTTGGTCATTGCTTTCACAGGAATCCTGGCGAGCTTTAGTGTACCTGGGGTTCCGCACGGGTGGTTGCTCGTAATCTCTCCGTTGATGGTCACCATGGGGATTCCTGCAGAGGGGATCGGACTGCTGATAGCCGTCGACGCCATTCCGGACATTTTCATGACGACGTTGAATGTCACCGGCGATATGGGTGCTGCCACCTGCACGAGCTTGAGCAGCCAAGCTCAGGCTGTGCCACTGCACGAATGAGATTCAAATTGTTTCGCAATTGTTTCGTAGTGTGCTCCGGCGGGGAAGCTAAAGGCCAACCCACAAACGATACACGTGAGAAAGCGACCCGTGCCTGACATCAGGACACCAATGTGATGGGTGGCAGGAGTACTACTATTGAACGACATCGCATAAATCAACTCTCTGCGTACAAGATCATTATAGGTTATAAGCTGATTGTAAGTCTTATTTTTTCTTGTTACGAATTACGGATGAATACCCCTTGCTTGTTTTGCAAAGCAGGCACTGTGGTACAGATACTCGCAATCTTTCCCTGATCGTGACTTTCAAACTTGTACCGAAGGCGGATTATTTCACGGCGGCCCTTGATGCCCGATCAAACTCCTGCTTGATCCGCGAGTAATCTGAGCCGAAGACGATTCTGGCCGTCTTACCCAGACTTAGGAAGATTTTGCGAGCTTTGATGGGCTCGCCCGCCTTCTCTCGAATGGCAGCGCTAATTTCCGACCGAAAGAAGTCGAGCAAGTCTGTGGGTAGAATGCTCACCATGGGGCAGGTTTAGCGTGGCTGTTAAGACGAGGCCATTCTGCATCTACTGTGGGCGCGTTTTCCATTTCGGCGTACCTCTATAGTGTCATTGTGGGACACACTAATAGTGTCATTGTGGGAACACTTCTAGAACAAACCGTTGTGCTCCCTCGCCTCTTAACCGTTGTACTGCCCCGCACCTTTACGAAGGAGATCGAAACCCGCTGGCGCTACTTCGGTCTGGTCCTGTTAGGGACTGGCGTTCTGCTTCAACTTGTTTCTGCGATTGCGGGATTGTGATAAAAGGCGTCGGGTATTCCGCAAGGTTCGTGCGACAGAATCCGATCCAGTGACTCCTCGAAATGGCGCCGCTGCAGGAGGGACGATCGGCGTGCTATCCCCAGTCTTGATCCGCGACTGAAGCCTGTCGCAGCCGCGATCTGTTAAGAGAAGAAGCAGGGCCATATCACTGGCTCGAATGTTGGAAAGGAGAAATTGATCATGCCACAACAGACACAATCCGCGGCCGTTTCAGGCGTGCCCAGCATTCCTACACCTAAAACCACCGCAGTGCTGGTCATTGAGACTGCTAAGCCGGGCGTGACCGCGCAACAAATCATGGCTGTCATACCGGCAGAGATTCGGGCAACTGTGAAGCTCTACCTCGACGGGAAGATCCAACAGTGGTATTCGCGCGGCGACGGCAAAGGGGTGATCTTCCTGGTCAACGCAAATACCGAAAACGAGGCACGAGCTCTCATGGAAACCCTGCCTCTGGCAAAGGAAGAGTTGCTCCATCACGAGTACATTCCCGTCGGACCCTTGATGCCCTTGAGGGCATTGATGTGCCAGCTGCGCAGCAGTGACCCTCCACGCGAGAGCGCTACTGCGGCAAGGGAACCCTCTTGGAGTAAGCGATCATGAACAAGCCGAGAATTATTGTGACTGGCGCGACGGGGAAGACAGGCAGCGTCGTAGTTGCCGAACTGCTGAAAGCCGGCCATCCCGTCCGCGCTATGGTCCACCGCGAAGATGACCGCAGTGCGCGGCTGAAGGCACAGGGAGCCGAGATCGTTATCGCCGACATGAGCGATGTCGAACGCATCGCCGATGCGTTAAGGGATGTTCAGCGCGCCTATTATTGTCCGCCTTACGATCCCTACATGATTCAGGGCGCGGTCGCCTTCGCGGTTGCCGCAAAGGAATCGCGGCTCGAACAGATCGTTGGCCTGAGCCAATGGCTGGCGAGTCCCTCGCATCCCTCACTCGCAACACGCCAGAGCTGGCTCGTGGACCGGCTGTTCTCCATGACTCCGGGAGTGGCGCATACCATCATCAACCCGGGCTTTTTCGCTGATGCTTACCTGGTGACGATTGGTTTGGCCAGGTGGGGACAGGAAGAAGATGTCTGGGGGTAAGGGAGACACACTTCGGCGAGACGCTCTGCAGCGGGCCGACAGCGCGGTGTGAAGCTAACCGTGATAGCCGACGACCAGCCTTGCGCGAACCCCAGGTCTCAACTTTCGGGTTGCCCTTTAATCGCGACCCAGGGGGATCGGAAATTGGGGGAAGGTAATCTCTTTAAGCCATTCTCATCAGTCTAAGCAATGCTTCAAATCGCGGATCTGAACGAAGTCCATCTAGTCTTGGATCTCCATTGGCCACAAAGCTGAACCATGCACATCGCTCTTTAGCGGCTTTCTCAAACCAATCTAGCGCCACGTCCTGCACACCCAAAGCGAGGTAAACGAGGCCAACCGAGTATTTGTCAACATGCCTAGTCTGTGCTTGGCCGACTAAATTCTGAAGAATCTCGCGCGCCTCTTGCGAACGCCCTGCCTTAGCATAAGCATGAGCTAGTGAGCCCGCGCCTAAGGGCTCGCCCTCAAACAGTTGCGTCGCCTTTTCAAACTGGGTTGTCGCTTCTTCGAACTTAGACTCTTGCTCATAAGCGATTCCCAAGTGGAGCCTCAGCAACGGATAGTCCGGGGCAATATCCAAGGCTTTCAGACACACTTTAACTGCCTCTGAGTATCGGCGGCTCATAAACAGGTTGTAAGCTGCGCCATGTGCGACGACGGCGGATAGTGGTTCCAGTTCGAACGCCTTGGCGATCCAACGATCGGCTTCCTCGTATCGTCCGCGAGCCACCAAGGTCATGGCATACCAATACGGGGCGACCCAATACCTTGCGTCCAGTTCAAGAGCCTGCTGAAATTCTCGATCCGAATTTTCCCAATCCCAGTCGGCAAAGGCTCGGACGAAGGCCATAGAAGTGTGAGCCTCGGTTGAATCCGGATCGAGCGCGACGGCAGCGGCTGCGGCAGCCTTTGCCTTGGCCCAACCCTCTTTTGGAGCAATTACCCCTAACGAGCACAGATGACTGTAGCAGTCCGCCAATCCTGAATATGCTAAGGCGTAGCCCGGATCATTCTCGATTGCTTCCTGAAAATATCGATAGCCCTTCCGTATCTCTTGAGGTGTCCTCCTGTTCCAGCAGTAGCGGCCTCGCAAATAAAACTGATAAGCCACACTGTTTTCTGTGAAGCGTTTAGCGCCGCGTTCCGTCTCTTTACCGTTTAGCTGTACACGGAGGCTTTCGGATATGTTCTTCGCAATCTCTTCCTCGACTTCGTAGAGGTCGGCGAGTCTGCGGTTGTAGCGCTCGCCCCAAAGCTGTGAACCCTGAGTCACATCGATCAACTCGGCGCTGACAATGAGTGCTCCGTCCCGCTGAATAACCCTGCCTGTAAGCACAGCCTCAACTTCGAGTTTGCAACCGATCGCCTGAGGGTTTGCGACTTTTCCTCGGTAGCGGAAAACGGTGCTTCGCGGCGCTACACGCAGTCCGGTCATCTTTGAAAGACTATTGATAATGTTTTCCGTGATTCCTTCGCTGAGATAGTCACCGTTTGGGTCTGGGCGGTCACTTTTAAACGGGAGTACGGCAATCGAGCTGAGAGTCCTTCTTCGGCCCATCGAAGTCGGCGTCGCGGCTTTGGAGTCTGTTTCTCCCGGTTTCAGCGCGACGTGGTTATTCGCCACTACTCTTCCGAGCAGTCGATATCCTCGTCGTGACACGGTTTCAACATATCGCGGTCGATTAACCGTATCGCCCAAGGCTTCACGCAGTCTTTGCATCGCGGCATTGATGCACGGCGCAAACTGAACAAATGTGTCGTTGGGCCAAAGTCTCCTGCGGATCTCCTCCCGCAGCACCACATCGCCCGGTCTCTCCAGGAGCATGAGAAGAATCTGAAAAGGTTGTTCCTGGAGCAAGATCTTCCGCCCGTGCTTAGTCAGTTCGCCAGCGCGAATATCAAGCTCAAAAGGTCCGAATCGAACGATGCCAGCGAGCGAATCGGTTCGGTTAACTGGAGAGTCTCCACTCATCGTAAAAGGAACTACACAGCGGGTTTTCGGGAGTCTACCACGGGCTGGCGTACTTTAACTCCTGATTATGGTGGGATTTGCAGGCACGGTAGCTCGTTATCGAGATTTCATCCAAAAATACCTCGCTTGCCATCAGCGTCTAGTGCAGAATCCGTGCAGTTCCCGGATCGTATTCGAGGGGCTCGGAGGGGAACCATGGGTCAGTATGCCGCGGAGGACTTACGGAAATCCGTTCGTGGCGTTGTGCTGTTCCCGGGGCAAGAGGGCTACGACGCCGCACGCAAAGTTCCCAACGCCATGATTGATCGGAAACCGGCGATAATTGTGCGGTGCGCTGGAGCTGCCGACGTGATTTCATGCGTACGGTTTGCGCGTGAGCACGACCTCCTGGTCTCCGTCCGCGGCGGAGGCGGGAAAGCAGTCTGTGACGGCGCCCTCATGATCGATCTGTCGTGCATGAAAGGCATCCGCGTCGACCCGCAGCAGCGTACAGCCCGTGCTGAACCCGGCCTGACGCTCGGCGAATTTGATCACGAAACGCAGGCCTTTGGTCTAGCCACGGCACTCGGAACAGTCTCGAAAACAGGCATCGCCGGGCTGACCCTCGGGGGTGGCTTTGGTCACCTGTCCGGTAAATACGGTCTCGCCTGCGACAACCTGATCGCTGTAGACGTGATTACGGCGGATGGGCACCTGATAAAAGCGAACGCTTCCGAGCACCAAGATCTTTTCTGGGGCCTACGGGGAGGAGGCGGTAACTTTGGGATCGTCACCTCTTTTGAATATCGCCTACACGCGATAGCAACCGTGCTAGGAGGTGGCGTGCTCTATCCGGCGACAAAGGCAAAGGAAATCCTTCCGTTTTACAAGGAGTTCGCAGAGGCCAGCCCCGACGAATTGGTTATCCAGGCCGGATCAATGACGATGGATGGTGCTCCGGTGTTCTTGGTCGGCGGGTGCTACTGTGGATCGCTTGCAGACGGAGAAAAACTGTTGAAACCCCTGCGAACTTTTGGTTCGCCGATTGCCGACATGTTTGCGCCAGTCAGTTATACACAAATGCAAAGCATGTTCGACCCCTTTTTCCCGCCTGGGCGCCAGACGTATGTAAAAGCAAACTTCATCAGCAGCCTGAGCGACAAGGCCATGGATACAATCGCGGAGTTCGCTGGCACTAGTCCATCTGTGCACACGTTTGGCCCATGGATCGAGCACTGGCATGGAGCCGCCACTCGCGTGGCAGCCGCAGATACTGCTTTTCCTCACCGGCAATACCCTTACAACTTTTCCGTTTGGTCAAATTGGGTCAGTTCATCCGAATCGGAAGAAAACATCAAATGGTCGCGCGCCTGTTGGGACGCGATGCGCCCATTCATGGCGGACGGCTCGTACGTCAACTATTTAGAAGATGAAGGAGACCCGCTCGCACGTGCAGCCTATGGACCGAATTACGATCGGCTCGCTGCTCTTAAGAATAAATACGATCCCACGAATTTCTTCCGCATGAACCACAACATCAAGCCGTCATAGAGGAGCGTCCCAAGCTTCCACGTCCTTCTCTTTCTGAGCGGCAGGCAAGGCGAGCGGCTCGCAAAGCTGTACGGTATGCGGACCCAAGGGCATTCCCTTCGTTCAGGAACGAGCCGGCAACGTGGAAGTTCCGCAAGGCTGACCGTGTGATCTACGACCAGGCACCAGCGCAAACTTGGCATTTCTGCGCGTGCGGGAAGGCGGCCACACGGTTCATACGGGAAAAGTTCGACAGCAGGGTATGGGTGTGCGCTGGCTGTTTCGCGACAAAAGAAAACGCTACCATTAGTACTCGTCTGGCATTGGATGACAGTGGTAACAGAGAGCCAGGTCGATGCCGCGCTTAACGGAATCCCCGCCGATAGCGCTGGAGGCTCGTTTCAAAAATGAGGGCACGGTGCACGAGGCGCCCACGGGCGAGATAGAGGTGCGGGACACGCTCGGCTGGCTCGTCGCCACCGCGACGCTGCCGGTGAGGAACGTGCTGCCGGGCGTCGAGCGGAAGGTGGCGGCATCGGTCCGCCTGACCCATCTCTACCTCTCTATAGAATCAAGGAGTGGGTGTCTCTTTTTTACGCACGATTTCCACAACTTCTTTCTAATTTGCAGCCTTTTCCCACAGGTGCCGCCGTTGCACTCCTGATCGGCCCGCCGCCCGCTGTCACAATATAGGGTTTGATAAAGCGTGCCAGGGATTCCAAGCAGCAAATGACGATCGGGCCGATAGTCGGACGACGGCGAATCCAAGATTCCGAGGCCCTCAGCGGGAACTGGGGGCGTTTCTATTTTGGAATTAACCGGAGACGTCAAAACCAAGTTGTGCTCCGCTGTCGCCAGTTCTAGAATGACGTTAGCAACTTTCCCCGAGGAGGTCGTATGCCCCACTACGATTTCTTCTGCCACAATTGTAAGAAACACTTCTCCAAAATCCTGTCCCTCATCGATTACGAAGAGGGGGAGCTAGTCTGTCCGCACTGTGGCAGCAAGGAAGTCGAGCAGTGCTGGTCTGCCTTCAACGCGATTACGTCGAAGAAAAGCGCCTAAGCCAACTGCGCCAGGAGTTTACGTATGCGCTTCGACAAATTCTCTTTCGGTTCCATCCAGATTGACGGCACCGTGTACGCGCACGATGTCATCATCGATCGCGGTGAAATCCGCAAGCGCAAGAAAAAATCTTCCAAGAAATTTCGCGAACAGTTCGGCCACACGCCGCTCTCGTTAGAAGAGGAAATCCCCTGGCAATGCCACCAACTCATCATCGGCAATGGTGCATAGGGTCGATTGCCCGTCATGCAGGGAGTACAGCGCGAAGCCGAGCGTCACCAGGTCAAATTGCTTGTTCTGCCCACCATCGAAGCGATCGGAGTGTTGAAGCGGGAGCCCAAGACACCAACGCAATTCTTCATGTCACGTGCTGAATGCCCTCATCTGGTGGCGATTGCACCATTTCTGTAGCAAATTGACAGCGGCGAGCGGCACCCAGTTCTCTACCGCAGCCGGCATAGCGACTCGGTTTGCCCTGAAGAGTCTCGGCGAAAAGGTAGCGATTCGCGGCGGCGATGTGCCGCGCCAAGTCCCCTAACGTGAATTTTCCTTGCCGAAACGACCAGTCGACTTTGTCTGGGGGGAATGCAGCGCACAACCCGCATGGTCCTCTGATGCACCTTGCCGAAGTAGTCGAGAAATATGCCAAGGTCCCGAATCTCCACGTTCTTGCCCTTTCAGATTCAAGTGCTAAAATCACCCGGTCGAGCGGACACTGGTCTCGCATCTCTGCAAAGTTGCGATGGTATCGTCCGGTCGTTAAGCTCGTCGAGCACTTCCTCTGATCGCGTGATAAACAACCAGCACAACAACCGAGCCGATCACAGCTACGATTAAACTGTAGATGTTTAGTCCGGTCACGCCGTGTGCTCCAAACATGCTGAAGACGTAACCGCCGACGATCGCGCCCACAATGCCGAGTACAATATCCAGCAGTAAACCTTCCCCAGTTTTGTTCACTAGCTTGCTTCCGATGAATCCAGCGATTAACCCCAACAGAATCCACGCCAGAATTGACATAAACTTTTCTCCTTACTGCTTCGATCGAGTATTCGCATTGTACCGACTTAGGTAAAGATCAGGCACCGCAGAAAGTCTCATACTTGCTGACGTGCTTTCAGATGACGGCCTTATGACACTAAGCCGCAGGTCTCGACAGCTTTCGCCTTCAACCTGCTCGCTCCTGAGTGCTTCTTCCGCCCGCTGCGTCGTGATCAAACCGCCTGACCCTTCGAGACCCCTGTAGATAGCAGCGGCAATCGCAGCGCCAATTAATGGAGCGACGATAAACAACCATATCTGATGCAAAGTCCACCCGGACCAAGAGGGCCGGTCCGATGCTACGGGCGGATTGACGGACGTGTTTGTGACCGGTGTCCCGACAAGGTGCACTAACGTCAGCATCAATCCGATCGCCAAGCCTGTAAACCCTGCCGGTGATTTCTCGTCGGTGGTGCCAAGCACAGTGATCACAAACATAGTCGTAGGGACAATTTCGACTACGAAAGCAGCAAGCAGAGTGTAATGGCCCAGGCGAATGTACCCCGTAGCCATTTGAGGCCAGCCCGCGCACCACTGCGCTGTACCCCGTTCGGACCGCCCGAGGCAATAAAAAGCACAAGAGCTGCGCCGACTGTTCCGATCTGTGGGCCGCCCAGTACTGCTGCTCCAATGCCGCCCATCACTAGAACAAATGTGCCAAACAGCTCTGCGGCATATCTCATGCCAGCTAGTGAGCCTCACACTGGGACTTCATTGTCGTCATGCGACCCGGCTATAAGCATCTGAACCGTGCTGCTTAACCATTTTGTTGTAGAGACCCATTAACATGAAGGCCGCAGGCCACTGGCCTATGAAGAGTGCCCAATCGTGTTTACCTAGCATTTTCAAAACGGCTGATGCGGCTATCGATCCAAACGCTGCCGCTAAGTATCCCGAGCTCGGAATTCGCGAGGTCTGCGATTCGATAGCTCCGGTGATGCGATCTTCTCCGACTCCACCACGTACCTTGTTTTCCATAATCTCCTGCTTTCGTTTCAAAATTAGTGCTGTCCTCTAAGCACGAGACCTGAGGGCACTTCTGCACTGAGGAAATAATAGGAGGGGCAAACACTCAACTGGCGAGGATGGCCGATCCGGATAGTCCCATTAGTACAATGCACTTCCCCTCCTCAGTACGTAAATACTCTGCATACCGTAGGCGCCAAAAGCTGGCTTACTGTATGGCCTCCTAATGAAAATCGGTCCCATTTTGAGGCAGGCATAAAAGCCCCGCCGATTTATCGATTTAATCGTGTTCAATTTACTCAAATGTGCGTGGAGCTACTGCCGAGGCTCTTAGTACCGAAGCGCAGGCGATGTTCTGGCCTGAACCCCACGCCTCCACCTCCCCCTTGCGTGCGTATGGCATTCAGTTTCTCGGCTGACATGCCTTTTCCGACATCTTCAACCGCCAGAGAAACATTCTCGCTTGTGCGAACGAGATGAATCCCCGCACTTCGGCTGCCGGAGTGCCGATAAACGTTCGTCAAACACTCTTGCACAATCCGAAACATGACCAACTCCATCTCTGAAGGCAGCCTGCCGAAATCTTCTGGAATACTCAATGAGACATCGCAACCGCTCCGTGTCGACAGACCTTCTACATACATCCGAAGTGCTCCAGCTAACCCGACTTCGTCCAATAGCGGCGGATGTAATAAATAGGAGACCGTGCGTATCTCTTTGCTTAGCTGTTGAACTAACTGCTGTCCATTTTCCGCCGACTTCAGAAGTTCGCCAGAGCTTCGATCGGCCTGCTGAACGATTGTTGCAAGGTTCATATCAAGCGCCGCTAAAGTTTTGTCCCACACTGTCGTGCAGCTCGCGCGCAAGATGCCGTCGTTCCTCGTCTTGTGTCCGCATCAATTGTTGCGAAAGCTGTCTGAGTTCCTCCGCCTGTCTTAGCACCTCTTTATTTCGCTGTGCGACTTCTTCTGTTCGATCTCGTACTCGCGCGTCCAGACTGCTCGCCAGCCGACGAAGCTGCTCCTCGCTTTCGCGTAATATTTCACGGGTTTGCACATGAGCGGAGATATCTCGGAAATAGCACACCACACCGTAACGACCATCGGGGAGTAAAAGTCGGTGGATCTGCCACTCATAGAACAGCTGCTCCCCATTGTCGTCAAGACGCTCGCCAATCCACTCAGGAACAACGAATGGCTCACCGATTTCAAGTGTGTGGCGGAAGTGTTTAATGACTTCAACTGCAGTCGTACGCGAACTGAGGCCAACAATCACTTCTTCAAACCCTCGACCGATCAGGTCAGGCAGATTCTTGAACATCAGGCGAGCGATGGGATTTACAGCCCGAATCCGTAAATCAGCATCGATCAAGTAGACGCCCATCGGCGCAGCATTGAGAAGGGTTTCAAACTGGGCAGTACGCCGCCGAACTTCCTCCTCCGCTTGCTTGCGTTGAGTGATGTCGACCAGCATGTTGATGCCGCCGACGATCCTACCCTGAGCATCATGTAGAGCCCTCGGATACGGAACAAACCAACGACGTTTACCGTCTGGCCGCTCTCCAATGATTTCGATCCCATCCGTGATGTTGCCCCCCTGCAGCGCAACCGCCATGGGACACTGGTCGTGGGGCAGGAAAGTTCCATCTGACTGAAACATTTTCCAACTCACGCACCATCGGTCTGTGCCGAGTTCCGGCACGCGGCCCGAAAACTCAACAGCTGCGGGGTTGAAGTGCGTGAGCCGGCCTTCGGCATCGGTGGTGTAAACGGCTGCGGGCAGCATGTCGATCATTTCGCGGAAGCGTCGCTCGCTTTCGCGTAATTCTGTTTCCATCTTTTTGCGATCGGTGATATCACGCGTGAAACAACGACTGCGATCAAAGATTCCATCTTCGAATGACGCGGTGGAATCGATAAGAACGTGGCGAACGAGCCGTCTTTGCAACGCAGACGTGCTTCGTGGTCGCGCACTAGCTCGCCGCGCCTGAGGCGATCAAGAATGTCCTTAATCACTGGCGAGTCAACATGAAACTCGGCGATCTGGTGTCCTATGTACTCGTCGAGCGTATTGCCGAGAAGATCCAGCTGGGTTTGGTTGGCCCAGATAATCGTGCCATCTCCCGCAACAAAGTGAATCCCGATAGTGGCATTTGCAACGAAATCTTGGAGTGTCGCTTCGCTCCGGCGCAGAGCTTCTTCGGTCCTTTTTCGCTCCGCAACTTCTTCCTTGAGAGCGTCAACCTGCTTCAAAACTTGGTAAGACGAAGATGCGAAGTTGCCCAAGGATCTCATGAGCCGCTCGTCTTCCGCATCGAACTGTCGGCTCTGGTCATGTGCGATAACCCAAATGGTCCCTACCGGTTTCTCAGCAACATGGAAGGGGATCAATAGCGCTTCGACGACAGCTGGTGAGGTCCGAAGAAGTGGGCTCAAGAAATACCGTTCGGGGTGCGAGAAAAGTAGCACGCTATTTCGATCCAGAACGGCGCCACAAGGGCTCAACTCGCGGGGTATTGTAGCTCCGAGATATTCAGAACACTGCCCAGCAACCGCAGACCACCGAAAAGTCTGTTGTCCATGTTGCTCTTCGAGCAGGCTGATGCCGGCCGAATGGGCTCGAGACAATTCCAAAGCTATTTCGACCAGCTTTTGCAGGACGGTCTCAGGTGAATTGGCCATCTCCCGTGCCAATGTCGCCAGTGCCCGATTCTCCGCTTCGTAATCCGGAGACCGTGGTGGACGCTCTCGTAGTAGTGGCGTAATGATCACCGACTCCAGCGGGATGTTACCTTCTTGACTCAATGAAAACAGTTCCGAAGCCATCTGCAGCCTCCCACATCGATTGGCGAGTGATAAATAACTAAAAGGAAGGGGGTTTACTACTCGCGGAGTCGTGTCAACGAGAAGAACACCACGTCGGAGTACCCGCAACCACTTCGGCATTACCGCTTGCGTGATGCGGATTATACAATTAAATGTTCGCTACCGCACTCACAGTCTGTGCCGTCGCCAATTTAGCGCGCTCAGCGTCTACCTGATTGATTCGCGGGCGATTTTCAGTCGGGAAAATTGAAGGTTGCATCGACGTAGTGCCACACGATAAGGCAATTGGGTCTTAGTGCGCGTCGGAGAAGACTCGATTCGCGGCGCGGTTCCTGAGCGGCATCCTCGCTGTAACCTGGGTACCGGAACCCTCCGAGCGGATCTCTAACCTCCCTCCCAGTTCTCTTACTCTCTCTCGCATGCCACGAAACCCGACGCCCGCGCGGCCTTTTGAGGTTAATTCGAGTTGTCTTTCGAGCGAGATGCCCTTGCCTTCATCTTTGACTTCAATCTGAACGTCACTGTTGTCCTGAGTTAGGGAGATTGCGGCGTTTGTGCTTCCCGAATGTCGGTGGATGTTGGTCAAGCATTCCTGCACGATTCGGAAGATTGAAGTTTCCATCTCCTGTGGCAGACGCTTCAGCTCCGGAGAAATTGTCAGTTCAACCTCAATCTTGCTTCTCTGAGAAAACTCTCTTACGTACCAGTCCAGGGCAGATGCAAGTCCGAGTTCATCGAGTAAGGGTGGATGCAAAAGATGCGAGATGGTACGAATGTCGCCGGACATTTGCTCTGCCAGTCGCTGACTGTCAGAAATACTTTTGACTAACCCTGTGTCGGCATTCTTCTCTTTCAAGTAAGCGAGATTCATGCTGAGAGCGGCAATGAGCTGCCCCACACTGTCATGCAAGTCGCGGGCTATTCGTCTGTGTTCTTCATCCTGTATCCGCAAAATCCGGGCTGAGAGTTCCTGCAGACTCAGGTTTGCGGCCTCGAGCTCGGCGGTCCGCTCTTGTACCAGTCTCTCCAGTTCCTGGCTTGCTTCTCGAAGCTGAAGAGCAGTTTGTTCTTGTGCTCTGACTGCGCTCTGGAGCTCACTGCGGGCTCCGTCAAGCTCTTCGGCCAGTGCCCGAGCTTGGGCAGCAGAATTCTGAGCTATTTTGGCTTGGCTGATTGCTACTTGGGCATTTCTCTCATTCCGAAAGCCCGCTTCCAGAATGGGTAACAATAAGGAGAATTCAGCAATAGCCGCAGCCTGAGCGTCCTCCCCCTGAATGACAAGCGCCGAACTGCCAACTGCATAACCAGTTGCGCTGACAACGTTTCCGCTACCGGGAAAGCTCACCTCGCCAGTGTACTGGCCTGATTTTACTGTTTGACTCAGAAACGATCGCCAAAGTTTAGAATGCGGAAGTGTCTGGGGAAATCCGGGCGCAGGCAGGAGAACGCTTGCTTGTTGATCGGGAATGAATATCAGGAAGGCTGTGGTACCAAAGCAGCTGCGAAGCTCAGCTATAGCGTCCGGTCGGCCAGCGGGATCTAACAATCGCGCTGCCATTGAGATGAGTTTGGGTGAGGTCATCAATCATCACTGGGGAACAATACAAACTACCGCCGTGCAGTTGTGAAATGCCGTGAACTGTCCCTCAGTGCGCGCGATTTGACCATAGGTATTACATCCGGCCAAAGGCGTGGGTCCTAAAATCTTCTGGACGCGATCGACCTCGGTTCGAAAGTTATCGCCTAATCGCAGGCGGGTAGCTGCACAGTCAAAAAACAATGCTACTGACGCTTCGACACCATCCAGTTTGCTCAAAGCTGATTGAGTGGCGTCGGCTGCCGCATCTGCGGCAGAAGCACTGGTAGCTTTCATGAGACACACTGTAGAACCTGTCGGGACCTCGGCTGCGCAATCGATCGAACCGTCGGCGTTCGCGCACAGTGGAACTCTCAGCTTGTAACCGGCTGGAGTATCAATGCCGATAATATTTTGCAGGAAAAAGGGCATGGGATCGTCCATATTGAAGTGTTGTCGCGTACTTTCTGCGAATTCCTGAAATGCTTCAACCGCCGGCGCTGCATTCAAACTGATCAGGCGGACGCCGTCGGCCTCAGTCACCCGCAAAGGGTCACTGGCGGGTGTCCATCCGTGATGAAAGCCTATTCCGAACGGTTTTTCGGACACCATCTCCAGTGCGACCGCGGCGTCAGTGATAGCCTCGACCCCGCAGAATACGTGAGTGCGCTGAAAACGCGCATCGTCACCCGCGCCACCCCCAAAAAGTTGGTATCGGCCAGCAGTGGCGAGCGTGAGTTGCTCGAGAAATTCCTCTGTGTGTCCAGCCAACGCATCCGTCAGCACAAGGGCTGAAAGATGATGCGAGCTGGTTCCTGTGCGTCGAAACGAAGAAACGATTTGCTTGGCCGCCGCCGCTGGACTGGTTCTCAACCCTTTCCCTAATCCGACGCTAAACTTGATTTCTTTCGACCAGATCGCCACTGCACACGCAGAAGAACTGGAAATACGGCCGGTTAAGAACTCGCCCGCCGACGAACATCCGACTAAGGTTTTAGGTCGGCAAGCATTGGAGATAGCGGTAAGAAGTGCAACATAATCGTAGATGGGCGAAGCAAACACGATGACCGCGTCCGGCGGTTCTTTCCGACCCTTGCGACAGATGCCATCTCCCAATTGGCATCCTGCGGCTACACTTTCTGTTAAATCAGTATTGACAACAACGGATACGGTCATTTGTCCTTTTACGTTGAAACAGACTGGCTGGGCATGAAAAAGTGAGGCAAACTCAGAAAGGCCACGCTCTCCTATTGGCATTATAGGTACAGTCGCGACCGGACCGAATACAGTCTCCGCTGTAGCTCGAACGAAGTGAGCCGTCATCTATCGAAAATCCCCGAGCAGTTTCATGACGTGGGTTATGCACGCATCCCAGGTTACCTCAAAGAATTCCCAAATGGGCGGAATACAGTTTTGAGGGTATTGACTCACCACCCTAAAATTCGCCTGTTGAAGATTCACGGTCGAGCGGGTCGCCTGTGTTTGCATGAATACGCATTGACGTAAAGGGTGTGAGGCGAAACGGTTAGCTGTCTCGACGAGTGAACCGCCCGCAGGACGCGGGAATTCTCAGCATCAACGCAAACGTAGAAAGAACCGTCGGACGTCATATTTTTCATTTCTACGCGGGCAGGGAGGCGAATTGTTATGAGCGATAGCTATCCAAATCAGGAGCTTCGTACAAGATTGTCCAGGGCCGGAATCCCCGAGTCGCAGCACAGCTTGGAATCGCTTGTTTCCTTCATGCCCCTGGATCTTAATGTTCAATCGTTCGACCGGAAGGACACTGACAGCATTGCAGAGATGGTTTTGTACTTCGTTGCTAAAGGCTTGGTTAAGCCAGCGATGGCTGCCAACAACATTTTGCTCGATATGCCTTGGGGCTCGCACATTTGCGAGTTCTACGATTCCAAGAAAGGCCTGGTGGATATGCTCGTGCCCTATTTCAAGGAGGGACTGGAGAGGGACGAGGCGTGTGTCTGGATCGTTGCCGATCTCACCATCCAAGAGGCTAGGGACGTTTTGGCCGCTGCTGTTCCCGACCTGAACGAGCGTGAGGCCAAAGGACAGATGAAATTCGCGCATCATTCGGAGTTCCACACGCACGGGGGACGGCTGAGGCCTATCAACACTTTGATCGATCAGTGGGAAAAAATCGTTCCAATCGCGAACAGCTCTGCGGGATTTCGGGCGTCCGGCAGCATGGCCTGGATCAAGGACGAGCAGGACATGGCCGAGTTCGCGGCATATGAAGATAAGGTCCACATGGTCATCAATAACTCCCGCATCACGGCTATTTGCACCTATCCTACTGAGCTAGCCACCATGTTCCCTGCAAAGGAGCTTCCCCATAGCCACAACAAAATCTTGGTAAAACGGGGCGAGTGGGTTTATGAAAAGATGAAGGACTCGCAGGAAGTATACTCGATATTCGATGCGATAACTAAGCAAAGGCCTGTGATGTAGGATCGGGCGAAATGGGGAATTCCGAATGGAGAAAACAGCCCGACATCAATGTTTGATATACGCCGGAGCACCCTCGCAACTGCTGCCAGCTCTGGCAGCCAAAATGCGACGGATGCTGGATGCCAACTATCGGTGTCTATATCTGAACAGCCCCGCAATGGTGGCTGGGATGTGCTCTTATCTTGCTGCCCGCGGTGTTGATGTGGCCGTCGAGAGAGCTAAAACCAGACTCCTACTTTCATCCGATCAGACCCAACTCGCCGGGGGAGGTTTCGACATCGAACAGATGATATGCAAGCTTGAGGCTGCGGTCATTGATGCTATGAGAGACGGGTATAAAGGACTGTGGGCCACAGGAGACATGCTGTGGGAGTTCGGAAGCGAAAGAAATCTCCCCAAGCTGGGAGAATATGAGCGGCGGCTGGAGGAGCTATTCCACAGGCAACCAACGCTTTGCGGCATTTGCCAATACCATTGTGATTTGCTACCGCCGGAGATTCTGCGCTGGGCGCTCTTGACGCATCGAGCGCTCTTCGTAGATGAGACGCTCTCTCGCATCAATCCCCACTACGCTAATGTGGGAATTCCTTCCGGAAACCTAAAGAATTCTGAGCTGGATGCGACGATAGCCGCGATTCGGGGCTGCGGGACTGCGTAGCAGCCCAAATCAGAGATTGTTCCCCATCAACAGGTGTGATTAGAGCTCGTAGGAAGCTGCGGAATTCTTATCGAACTCGTATCGAACCCTCGCGCTAGTGCAATTGGGGAGACCGATTTTTCGCTTGGACATGCTGCTGGAGATGCTGTCTTAAGAGAAGTCTCCGAAAGACTCAAATCTGGTTTGAGATCCTACGACGGCGTGGGGCGTTATCGCGGAGAAGAGTTTGTTCTGGTTTTACCTGGTTGTGATCTTGCGGCAACTGTCCGCCGTACACAGCAAATCCGTCGGAGAGTCTCGTCGGCCGCGATCATGTCTCAGAAAGGGATCATCGATGTCACCTTGAGCATGGGTATTAGTATCCTTCACGCTAGTGATGATGCAACCGTCGAATCGGTTCTGAATAAGGCTGATGTGGCGCTTTATCGTGCCAAAGAAAAAGGCAGAATCGTGTTGAATGGTCGGAATGCGGAGAATACCTATAAGTTGAGGGCCTTGATTCTACTTGTTCTACTTTCTATACCTGGCCCGAATCAAAACTTCATGAGGACGAGTTTTAAAGCTTTCATCTCAACCTCGATTGCGACCTTTCCCCGGAAGTGTATGATCTTTCGTTCTCGTTTCGTGATCTTGCGAAGTTCGCACAGGGCTGCCAACATCTAGGGCGTGATGTCATGAAGATCTTGCTGGTTGAAGATTCCTACATCGAACGGCACAGGATCGGCGGTTACTTACCGACTGGGGGCTCGATTTCCTTGCCGTCGGAAGCGGTACAGAAGCGGTCTTCCTATTGGAAGGTCCCGAGCCTCCCGAAATGGTTCTGCTCGATTGGATGCTGCCCGGTCTCGACGGCATCGATGTAAGCCGCCGCATCAGGGCAGATGGAACGGTAGCAAAGTACATCTACGCCGTCATGCTCACAGCCAAGAACCGGAAGCAGGATCTGCTGCTTGCCATGGAAGCCGGCGCCGATGACTATCTGGCCAAGCCTGTAGATCCTTCGGAATTGCGTGCCCGGATTATGGTGGGCAAGAGGATCCTGGAACTTCAGCAATCTCTGCGTTTTGCTGCCACTCACGATTTCCTGACCAACCTTTTAAACCGCTCAAAAATAATTGCAGCTGTCGAGCGAGAGCTTTCACGCAGTGGACGCGATGGGAAGCCTGCCACGATCATCATGGCCGACATCGATCACTTCAAGAACGTGAACGATTCACTCGGCCACGCCGCAGGCGACGAGGTTTTGAAAGAAGTGGCCCGCAAGTTGAAATCGGACTTGCGGCCCTACGATGTCGTGGGACGATATGGAGGTGAAGAGTTCCTCATCATTCTACCGGGCTGCGAGCTAACCATCGGTGCCCGCCGCGCCGATGAGATTCGTAACCTGGTCGCAAAAGACCCAATTGTGACTCCCTTTGGCAAAACCTCGGCCATCGTTAGCATGGGGATAACCGTGACTTGCCGGAGCCGCACTCACTCGGTGTCGGCTTCACGAAGCCGATGTCGGCATGTATACGGCCAAGAAGAACGGTAGGAATCGCGTCGAACTCTTTTCCGTAACAGCTCAGCAGGCTGGTGCGGGGCAGAGCTAGCCAAAGCCCGAAAGCAACAACATGCTCTCTAATTGCCACCCAAGGACGCATCGTCGCGGTGGCGTGGCAACAAATCAATTCCGGCACCTCGACCTGTTTCCCCACTGCCCATTGCCCTACCTAGCTGACTGGCAACTGCAAGAATTCCATTTCTTAAGTTAGCGCTTATGCTTCTTCGCCCCCGCCTTCAACTTCGACCACCTCGCCCGCTGCGCCGCCGCGATCTTCCTCCGGGCTGAAATCGACATGGTGCGCTTCACAGATGCTGAGCCAGTTGTTTTCGCTACTCCGGCTGCTGGTTGCGATCCCTTTCGAGCCCTCGCCCATCTCGCCCTTTGCGCCTGCGCCATCTTCCGCCGCGAAGCTACCGAAATAATTCGCTTCGGTTGGTTTGTTTTTCGGGATGTTCCCGAACCGTTTAACGACTCGATCACGGAAATCGCTTGATCCAATTTCTGCATGTGTAACTGCGCCCTGCTACGCTCTGCGCGGAGCTGCTGAAGCGCATTCTCTAGATTTGCCATAATCCCCCTCAAGATTGACAGCGGGCTTCATTGTATAGGATCAGAGAGATTTGCCTTCCAGTCCCGCAGCTCGTTGAGAACATCAGGACCTACAGGGGATGGAGTCGCTAGTCGACGCTAGCGGTGAAGTGGGCCGAGCGAATCACCGAGACGTGACGGCCCTGACGCCTATAGTCCGGCCTTTAGCAACGAAGATGTACAGGAAAAACTCCCCCGTTTACGATTCCTAACGTATAGCTCGCTCAAGGTGGATATGGAATAATTCGTAAGGCACAAATGCAAGGGAAACCAAGCTGTGGGTTGCGGCCTGGACGTTACCGAAACTATATCCGTGTTAGGAGACTGCCATGAAGAAGAGGATATTAGTCTGCGCGATAAGCGCATTGTTGCTTGCAATCACCAGTTGGGCTGACGACAAAGAGAAGGACGAGGATCGTCTGAAGAATGCCAGCACGGTGCTGACAGAGATTTTCAATCTTCCAGACGACATTCCTCAAGATCTCCTCGATAAAGCCGACTGTGTGATTGTTTTTCCATCGGTCCTCAAGGCAGCGTTTGTGGTCGGCGGTAGTTATGGCCGCGGTGCGATGACGTGCCGCAGAGGCGAGAATCTCAACGGCGCCTGGGGCGCGCCCTCAATGATGGCCCTTGAGGGTGGCAGCGTAGGCTTTCAGATCGGCGGGCAAGCGACTGACTTCGTTCTTCTCGTGATGAATGACCGCGGTGCGAATGGAATCTTGAGCAGCAAAGTGAAGCTCGGGGCAGACGCGTCCGTAGCAGCAGGACCAGTCGGTCGTGACGCTTCTGCAGAAACCGATGTCTCGATGCGTGCTGAAATACTGAGCTATTCACGCGCGCGCGGATTATTCGCAGGCATTTCCCTGGAGGGTTCGACGATCCGACCTGACAACGACGCAAACAAGAGAATCTACGGGGAGAAAATCTCGGCGAAGGACATTGTAATTGGTTACGAGACGCATGTCCCTCCCGCAGCAGAGGGCCTTATCTCGACGCTTAATGCGAAGACGCGGAAGCACAAGTCGTGATAGCAATTGTTTTTAATTCAGGCCTTCTTCATCACCGAGTTCCTATATCGATAGATCGCCGATGGCGTCTGTCTATCTCATTAACTCCGCCAAAGGTCTGTCAACCAAGAGAAGGCGGACGTGGTGAATTCCTGAAGTCGCTGCATCAACCGAAAAAGGCAATGATGAGTTCATGAGATTTTGAACGACTGCTAGATCGGACATGCGAACGATAACTCGTAGCCGTTTGGATCGGGCATATGGAAATAGCGCTCTCCCCAGGACGCATCTCGCGGAATTTCTGGATCAAATCCCCGATCCTTTAGATAATTCCAGAGAGCGTCCACATTCGTGACGTAGAAGATAAGCCGCCCCCAGTGAGTCACAGCGTCACCCTGCTCCAGATTGAGGATCGCAGATTGTGCGTCTCTTGCACGCAGTGAAGAGAACCCCGTGCCCTCTCCACCGTAAAGAAGCTCCATGCCTAAAACGTCTCTGTAAAACCGCAGAGACTCTGTCATGTTCACAACCCGAAAAGTGACGGCGGAAATTCTCTCAATCGTCGTTGTCATACGCCACGAGTTTACCTCGGCTCCCGTTGAATTGTAGCTTGCTTGGAGATTCAGCCCGTTCGTCTTCCGAAGTCTTCGGGTATCTCTAAGCCTGTTCGTTAAGTCTGTTCGTTGTTTGTTGTGCGGCACACGTTCGTCCGGTGGGCATACCCTATAATAAGTTCTGCTAGGGGAAGTGGCCTATCGCCTATATCGTAGCCGAACCCTGCGTCGGGACCAAAGACACCGCGTGCGTCGTACAGTGTCCGCGGCCAAGCGTCCTCTGCAACGCCCGGTCTGGTGGCACATGCTGCGCGTTTACACCCGCCACTATCCACCCTGCCCACAAGCCGACATCAACTGCCATCGGTGCCGGTATCCGAAGTGGATCAATCGCACTTTCCCCAACGGCAAGTTTGTTCGCCGAGCCGTCGAAGACTCGAAGCTCGGCGACTGCTGAGCGAAAAGCCCGCGTTATTGGAAGCCCAAGCCGACCCTTTGCAAAATGCATTCGTCTTACGAGCTGTACCAAGTTCTGACTTCGAAACTGGCAAGCTCGAGGGCAGGGTGCTACATATGGACAGCGGCAGGGAACTGGAGTTCCCATCAGTTAAAGAGATGGTCATGTTCTGCATTACGCACAACTGCGGAAAGGGTGCAGGGCGCTAAGGACTCGTAAAGTGCCGAAACAACTCAGACACATCAATTAAAAGAGCCGCTAGGCGCTGACCTTATTCCGCTTTCGTGCAATGGCATTCGCGTACGTTGTGTCGAGGAGGCGATTCCTTGAGGATCCAACTGCACCGGATTTTGCACCGACTGCTTGCATCGGGCGGCTACTGAGGGCTACTGGCGGTGTTCGGGCGGCTCGCTGGAAGTAATTGAGGCGAAAGGTAGAAGCTGTAGTATCAGAAGCTTGTAAAGAATAGCTAAAGTGATGGCATCAGATGGTGTGTCTGCCAGTTCCACCACTTCCGCACGCCTAAAACCAGCCTGAAGATCGCCTTTAATCTTAGCACGCAGTCGGCTAGATTTGGGATTCCAAGATCCTCAGAGACTGGTTTTGTCAGCCCGAAAACAGAAGAACCGCGGCTTCCCCACCGGCCCTTAGATGATTTAGGATTCTCTGATTCCGTACTCGAACTCCAACTTTGGGAGGCCGTTTTCCCATGGCAGAAGCCAAAGTCATCGCAAATCAGAAAACGATTATCCAGAATCAGAAGGCCATCCTCGCCAATCAAGCTGCAATCAAGGCGAACCAGAAGAGCATCAAAGGCAATCAAGCAGCCATCTTGAAGAATCAATCGAGCATCCTCAAAAACCAGGGCATCCTCAACACGATCGTCAAGAACCAGAAACAGATTCTCGCCCGGCTGAACAAGTGATTCCGAACGTGGCTTCGATCATTGCTTTTGCGAAGGCGGGGCCGAGGGCGCATCCATAGCAATGGCTTGGGCTGAAATGAATCCTTTGCCTTCTTTCACCGTGATGAACTGATTCGGCTTGACGGCTGAGACTGTATCCTTTTGGCCGCTGGGCCACACAATTTCCAGGCTCACAGTCTTGCCATCCTCCGGTTTGCCCAGGCCGAAGGTGAGTGGCAGTTCGCTCTGGGACAAATAACTCGACCCAGTCTTAACCATTTCGAAGAGGCGCGTTCCTTTGTTGGTCTTGACCGTGACCTTTGCCCCGATGCCGTCACGATTTGACCGCGTGCCCACCGTCTTGATCCGCAGCATGTCGTTCTGGTTTCCATTTTCGTTTCGCAGAAGCCGCGCTGTGCCATTGTTGGCGGTAATCACCAGATCCAGGTCGCCGTCATTGTCGAAATCTCCGTAGGCCGCGCCCCGGCCCACGATCGCCCGTTGCATTGCTGGGCCGAGTCTCGTCGTCACTTCCTCAAATTTGTTTTTCCCCAAGTTGCGGAAAAGATGCGGCGGTTGAGCATATTTGACGTTGGGCTGCACCACGCTGATGTCATCGGATACGTGGCCGTTAATGGCGAGAATATCCGGCAGGCCGTCGAGATCGTAGTCAAAAAAGAAAGTGCCGAACGTAAGCGACTTCGTCGACATCCTGCTGATGCCCGTTGCCGGAGCTTCATCGGTGAACAAGCCCGAGCCATCATTGTGATAAAGCGCCATCCCCTCATTGGTAAAGTTGCCAATCACCAGGCTCTGCCAACCAGAGTTGTCGTAATCAGCCGCGTCCGTACCCATCCCGGCGCGGACTGTGCCGGCCTCGCTATAAGCCAGACCCGCAGCCACTCCGACCTCAGTGAACGTTCCATTGCGATTATTGTGATAGAGCTTGTTGGGCTCGGTATCGTTAGAAACGAAAAGGTCGACCCACCCATCGTTGTCATAGTCCAGCAACGCGATTCCCAGTGCTTTGCTCGTAGGATCGTAAAGGCCGGCGCGCCGTGTAACGTTCTCAAACGTCCCATCGCCCTTGTTGTGGAACAGCGTCGAGCTTTGACCTTTGTAGTTCTGCGGAGTGCAGTAGGACTTGTTCTTATTGTCGAGCGAGCAGTATTGGTCGTTCTCAATCGACCAGTCAATGTAGTGGGCGACGAAAAGATCCAGCTTGCCGTCATTGTCAAAGTCAAACCAAACGGCGCTCGCAGAAAATCCGGGATCGGCCACGCCCGCCTTGGCGGTGACGTCTGCAAACCTGCCGTTTCGCAAATTGTGAAAGAGATGGTTGGAGCCGACGGTGGTGATGTAGATGTCGTCGTAACCGTCGTTATCATAATCGCCGACGGCGCAGCCCAGACCGTACATCTCCAGTGCAAGCCCAGCCTGCCCCGTTACATCGGTGAAGGTTCCGTCCCGATTGTTGTGATACAACGCGGGGTACGATTTGCCCGACTTATGCTCCGGCCAATCCATGGAATTGACCAGCAAAATATCCTGCCAACCATCGTTGTCGTAATCGATAAAGCAAACGCCGCTGCCCATGGTCTCCGGCAGATATTTTTTTCCAAAGGCGCCGCTGTTATGCTTGAAGTGAATGCCGGCCTGCACGGTTATATCTGTGAACTCGATAGGACCGGAAGGCCGCGAATGCCTAACCACCGGTTCCGGCTCTGGCGAATGAGTTGGAGGTGGGGCCGTCGTTGAGGCGGGCGCTTGCGTCGCCGGAGCAGGTTGTGGTTCGCTCGACTGTTGTTTTGTGCAACCCGCCAGCCCAAACAAAGCAGCCAGCAACAAACAGCAAACCACTCGACGTTGCGACATTAAAGATTGACAGTCCCTTTCACGAACGATCACTGCGTCACCGTCAGTTGTGCAGCGTTGGCGCGGCGCGAATCCATCCAAATTTCGACGAGTATGGCGATCGGCCCCACGATGAACAGCGCATAAAAAGGCGCGTAAACAATCTGGTCTAGGCGCATAATCATTTCAAGCAGTGCGATCAGGAACACGACCAGGCATTGGCCGCGCTTGGATCGAACCGTCGTCTTGGGATCGGTAATCATGAAGAAGATGAAGAGCTGATACATTGGCCCGGTGATCGGCGCAATCTCCGACTGCCACGGGCTTCCGGTCATCCAGCTCCTTAAAAACGCAAAAGCAATAAACGATGCGACATAAATACCGGTGATGTGAAAGCGCCTCAGCCGCCAAATGATTGCTGAGCCAAGCGCCCAGATCACCAGCATAGGCAAAAGATAGTTGCCCCACTGAATGCTCAAGCTCGCCACGGTCTCCGGCGCCAGAAAAAGCATTGCGGAGATGCCGAAGTTCGACGGATTCCAGATATGGCGGCCCTTTACCCGCAACACATATTTGGACGTGATCGAAAGCGCGCTGCACAACGCGTAGGGCCAGTAGGCGGGCGAACGAACCAGAATGCCAACGCTGATGCCCGTAATGTATGCGCTGGCGGGATGTATCCATTTGCGGTAGAAAATCTGCCCCAAGGCCAGTTCCAGCAGAATGCTGGTAACAATCGCCAGCAGCGTTTTCCAATAGCTTTCGAGAATGCCGAAGGTCAAGTGGCCGGTGAGCAGAATGCAAGTAATGAATGCCGGCGCGATATAGCGATTGTCGAGGCTGAACAGCGGCTTCCGCCGCGTGGGCGTCGGAGGCGGCAAAACCGGTGCAGTCACCTGTTGACTCACGCTGCCTCCTTGATCTTGTGCAGTTGATTCACGGCTGGCTTTTCGATCGTCTGAACTTTGCCCGATGGCCAGCGAATCACCGCCTTTTGGATCTGCGCATTCTTCCCCAAACCGAAATGCAGGCGGCGATCATTTTCTGAAGCAAATCCGCAGCCGCCGGAAACCTCTTGCACTTGCTGCTGGCCGTTCCAAAATAACGTGACTCGGGCGCCGATTGCGCTGCGGTTGCTGGTAGTTCCTTCCAGCTCAAATTCAATCCACTGGTTCTCGGGCGCGACCGTGTTCTTATAAACGAGCAACGGTCCATTCTGGTTGGCAACGACAACGTCCAGCACTCCACGATTCCACAAATCCACCAGCGCCACGGAACGACCATCATAGGTATCGGTAGCGCCGACCGCCTGCGCCACATCGACAAATTTCCCGGCGCCGTCGTTCAGCCAGACTCGCTTGGACTGGTAGCCTGACAAACTGCGCCCTTCGAATGCGGGCCAATTCTTCGCATCGCCGATGATGGTGCTGTTGCCGCCCGCCACCTTGGAAAAGTCGTACCAATAACTTCGATTTCGATCGAGAGAGATGTAGCCATTTGTCAGATACAAGTCGAGTGTCCCATCATTGTTCAAGTCGCCGAACTGCCCGCCAAAGCTCCATCCGCCCAGTTCCACGCCAAAGTCCCGCGCCAGATTCTGATACTGAATCGTGTCGCCCGCCGTGCCTTCCTTTGGCACCCACAAATTGTTTCCCTGGATGAGAATGCCGTCCTCGGAAATGTTGGAAACGTACACCGCGTACCGGCCCTGGTTGAGGATATCGCCAAACGCAGCATTCATGCCGCTTTTCGGGATGAAGCCAACACCGGTCTTTTCGCCAACCTCGTGAAAGCGTTTCCCGTCGTTGAAGTAGAGTTCCGCCACCCCATAGTCATTTGCGATAAACAAATCCGGATGGCCCGTCCCGCGCAAGTCTGCGGCGGCGGCGGCCAATGCCCATCGCCGGCTGTCGATGCCGACTTTCCCGCTGACCTCCTCAAATTTGCCATTGCCGAGATTGTGAAACAGATACTTTCGTCCGCCATTCTTGGCGTATTCAAAACTCTCGGGCATGATGCGCGTAGTCGTGAGATGCCAGAGATCAATGTCTTCGGAATAATATCCTCCGACAAAAAGATCGAGGAGTCCATCGCCGTCGTAATCGAACCAGATAGCCGTGTTCGCGTTGATCCAGGACGGCAATCCAGCCTGCTCAGTGACGCGCGTGAAACTGTGTCCGTGATCGTTATGGAATAATTCCGGACGTCCCCACTTGATCAGAAAAAGATCTTCATACCCGTCATTATCGAAGTCTCCCCAAACCGCGCCCATCGAAACTCCGGTGCCTTGCTGGTTGACGTCGGCAATTCCCATCTCGCTCGCCACATCTTTGAAAGTTCCGTCGTGCATATTTCGATATAGGGCATTCTTGCTTCCGATCGCACTGTTGGTCACGTAGATGTCGGGCCAGCCGTCGCGATCGAAATCGACGATCGAGACCGACGCGCCCATCGACGCAACCTCAGGCATGATCGGATCCAGCTTGGAATCGAGCTTGGGCGAATGATGCACAAAATTGATGCCGGCAGCATGGGAAACTTCTTCAAGATAGAAACCGTGGCGTGCCAGCGCTGTCTTGGCGTCGACCTTCGCTCGGTCGCTGCCACGGCCCCCCGAGACGCGTTTCATGACCAGAGGGGTGGCCAACAGCGCCACAAAAAACAGAACCAGAAAGCCCTTTGCAACGCGGTTGCCTGTCATTTCCCATTCTCATCCCTGAGCGCGTTCTTGAACACTTCAGGCGTGACGTAGCGCGTCTGATAGGTCTGCCAATCCTCAGGATGATGGCGATACACCCACTCATCTTCCAGCCTACTGGGCGGCGTCGTGTACTGGTTCTTGGCATGATACGGCAACGGCAGCACGGTCTTGCCAAAGGTAGAGTTGTAATCGCCGTCCTTGATCCAGCCATCGCCGGCGATGATGTAATCGCGCACCCAACCTGCCGGCGGAGGCGGTTGCTCCGCAAAACGGAACGTCATTTCATCGCCGGAGTTCATGATGACGTAACGATCGTCCACGCGCGCCAGCAGTTCGCGTACGTCGCCATAGCGCGTGTAGTAGCCGACCAGATCGCGCCAGCGTTGTTTCGATCCCTCAAGTTGGTTGTAGTCCGGGATTTCCGGCGAAGAGAAATTCGCCTGGTTCATCACCGAATATCCCCGAAAATGAAGGTCTGCCACAGACGGATCAATGTGCGTGACCTTCAGCTTAGTATCGGGTAGACCTCGCGCCCACTCGATAGAGTCCCAGTAAATCTCAAGATTGGTTCGAAGACGCACGCGATGCGGCGTCCCCGGACGAAAAACGTTAGTGAGATCGAACAAACATATTTTCTTGCGGCCAGCCGGAAAACCCAAGCTCGCTTTCGCGACCACCCAGCCCCCGCGACCGTCCGACACTTCCAGGCTCAACCCGTGGGCCGAGTCGTGGTGGCCCTGGCTAATCGCGACATTGATCGACGAGTCCGTAGGATGCATCCAGCCCTTGGCGATCAGGTAGAGTGGACCACTCGTGGGTGCGTTGTCGCCGAGATCAACCTCAACGTAATGATCGCGTGTGACCCCTTGATATTGGCCGCGACCGAAAGTATCCAGGTATTTTCCGTCCAGCGTGCTGACAATGTCGGTCACATCCTGACCGTTGTCATCGACTGCACGCGCAATCTTCTGCCGGGTGGCAACGGTCGTGATCGCAAGTTTCGCGGGTGGAATCACAAACCGCTCGTCGACGAAAACGTCCGTCCCCGCCGGATGGTCAACCGTCATGAGCGCAAGAGAATCGTAATAATAGGTCTCCCACAGTTCGGCCGTAATGCGAAGATCGTAAAAACCATCGTGCGGCACGAGTTCATCGTGCCCGATTTTGTACCACTCTTCGGTCGCTTCCACGCGTGCCGTACCCAGAGTGTTGATGCGCAATCCGATCGCGGAACTCCATGGGACGGCGTCCTTTACAAACTCGACTTGCTTGCCGTCATAAGCAAACAGGTAGGGACAAGAACCCTTGATGCGCTGCACCGTCACGATCTCTGTGTCAGCTTTGACGCCGAATTCAGCGCGGATCGACCCATTGGGCCAGAGCACGCGCACCACATCCGTGCTCGTCTGCTCGCCCAATCCAAAATGCACCTGGGGGCCGGTAATCGGTTGCATCTGCACCAGCAAGCCAGAGCGGATTTCCATTTCGCCGCCAATGCCGAACGGGTTGATGCGCTGGTCGCCGGTAGCCTGTGCGGCGTGGGGCCGAATTACTTGCCAGTGATAATTCTTTGACCCGTGATTGACGCCATCGAGCACCTGTCCGTCCGCAGAAACGGCCAGCAGATCGAGCCTGCCCTCGCCCGTCAGATCGGCCACGTCAAAGGCTGCGGCGAGCGGAACTGGCTGGTTCAGCAGAACGAACTTTCCTTGTTCGTCTCCAAGCCATACCAGCGGAGCAGCAATGCCAGAGACAGGCGCCGACGGCGATAGCAGCAAATCGAGCGCCCCGTTGTTATCCAAATCCGCCACGCGCAGGCGGACGTCACTGGCAAGGTAGTTGTTGGCATTCGGAACGCGCGCGACTTCGCCGATATCCCAGTCGCCTTCGTCCTTGGGTGAAATCCGCACGATCGCGCCGTCGACCTGCACCGCAACCAGATCAAGGACGCCGTCATTGTCCACATCCGCTGCCGCAATCGCCTTCACCAATGACGAATTCGCGGGGAAGGCTCGCTCACGAAATTGGCCGGACCGCTCGTTGACAAATATGTGAAGGCGTCCTGCGCTATCGATGATGGACGCATCGGGATTGCCGTCCCCATCGAGATCGGCCCAGGCAAATCCACGCAGACCGGAGACTCCGGCGAAGGGATGAATCGCCGTAAAGGTGCCGTCGCCGTTGTTTCTTAAGACCAACGGCGCGCCTTCGCTCGCCCCCAGAACGACGTCGAGATCGCCATCTGCCTCAATGTCAACGGCCCACGCACCGGTATAGCGCCCATTGATCACGGATTTCGGCAGTTTGGTCTGCGCGGTCACATCAATAAATTTGGTGGGGCTGTCTTGGCGGAAGAAACGCACGCCACCCGCACCCGCAAGAACCAGGTCCGTCTTGAAATCGTAGTTGAAGTCTATTTGCAAAACTCCCTCCGGCGACGGCGGAGTCGCAGAAGGGCCGCCGGGAAAGGGAAGCGTTGGCCCGCTAGCCAAATGCAATTCGTGCCCATTTGCCTCGGCAGCAACGGGGGCGCCCGTGCTCCCCAGCTGAATGGCCCCAACCCAATTCCAATGACGGTTGCCGGCATCGCCCAGTGGTTTGGGATCAAATCGCAGAGCCAGGTCAGGCGGAGCCGGCTTGAAAATCGGCTGCCCCAATCGCAGAAAATGCATGAAAGGCTGCGCTTCCTCCCCGGCCGGCGCCTTTATGACCGAAAGACTTTGGCGGTACTCGGGAACACGCATGAGCACGTTACGCAGAAAGGTGGTTCGGGTGGCAGCCGCGTGCAAATCTGTGCCGGCGGCCGCAGCCTGCACTGCTGTAAGCTGCTGCTGTACCTCGGGCGGCCACGCCGACGATCGGGCGCTAATCTCAGCCACCGCAGATTTCAAAGTGGCGGAATCTCCGCGCTTCGCAGCAACCCGGCTCAACTCGAGCAAGGCCGCCAGATTGTCTGGCTGCGCCGCCAGAATCTTTTGCAAGACCTGCTGCACGTCGGTTTCGCCGTTGGTATCACCTTGCCGTTCGATTTCTTCCGCAAGGGCATAAGCGGCCCGCAGGTTCTTGGGGTTCAACTCTGTGGCCTTGCGCAGGTCGGCAATCGCTTGCGCGGAATTGCCGCGTTCGCCCTCGAGAAGTCCCATTAAATAGTAGATCTGATCATTTTGAGGGGCCAGATCGCGCGCGCGATCCAGCCTTTGCGCCGACGCATCATAGTTTCGCTGTCGCAACGCCAGCACTCCCCAGTTTCCCCATCCTGCAGGTTCGGCGGGTACGAGTTGAGTTACTTCCGAAAGCTTGCTCTCGGCGTGGACGTCATCGCCAACCTGCAGCGCTGCCAATCCGACATAGAACGCCGAAACCACGTCCGCATAAGCCTTGGTTCCTTTTTCAGGCAGCTTCGCGCTCGTATGGCATCCGGGCAGTGAGAACACAAAGCTCCCGAGTATGACCAGCGCCGCCATGCGTCGACCAGAGACTAATTGCTCGGCACGCCGCTCCAACGCACGGCTCCAACCGCGAAACGCGTCAATGTACATTACGAACGAACCCCCATCCGAAATGGACATCGCATTCTCAGTTGACACGTTCCGCCTTGCCTGCCAACGACGACGCGTTGGCTGCACCATTTTCGTTGCCTAGTTGCGCGTTCCTGCGTCGCCTTACGCGCGAGATTCCACGGAACCACAAAAACGCCACCAGGAGAAACGGCAACAGAAAAAATAAAAGGTCCCACCGGCCGAACCCCGGCGGAGTCACTAACACTTGCGCAGTAGCCTCACCGCTCCCCTGCGCACTCTGCACCACAAGATGCACGCGCCACAACTCCTGCCTGTCGAACGCGGCCGTGGCGTTGTATTGCACCTGCCCACGCGACTTCACTCGTTGGGCTTCATAAAACTCTTCAGGCAACCTGCCAGTCAGCGGCTGCACGCCAATTCTTATCTTCAGATCGCTGGGAATCGCGCCGCCCGGCGACGGTTGCACGAAAACGTAAAACGCTCCCGTACCCACATCGGGATGAGTCCAGAGAGCAACTATACAGGGCCCGACTTTTTGGTTCTCGATGATAGGGAAGGGAGGTCCGTTATGGGCGCTGGCCGCGGCCGGCAACATCAGCGCGAGTGCAACCAGTATCCCAACCGAGATTTCTCTTCTGCGGGTACGGAGATTTAGCATCTTTCAGCGAGCACCACCACGACACAATAGCGTCAAACGATTATCCACTCATCATTGTGGCGCGCATTTCCATCGGCTGAAACATCAGCCACATTGACGCGCACCACAGAACCAGGCACACCGCCGCCCAGGGAAGAAAAGCCCGCAATGGCCGATCCGGCGCATCATCTTCCGCGAGCCCGTAGGTCACTACCAGGGAGCCTGCCAATCCTAGCAGCAGAAATCCAATCTCGAAGACTTGCACGACATTTGCTGGCAGGCCCGTTAAGCTCCAACGAGGCTCTCCCAGGAAAGGTCGACCCAGACTCGCGATGGCATTCTGAGTCACCGGAATCAACGTATACAGTCCCGTCAAAAAGTGAAAGCAATAGTGAGCCAACCACATTCCAAAGCCTAGAGGGACCAGTCCGTAGGTATATCTCACGGCCAAGGGCAACAGAGCGCGCTTGCCGCTGACGCGTGTGCGGGTGAACCAAGCTGCCAGCCCCAACAGCAGCACCGGCTCCAAAATCAGAAAAAAGGTGAAAATCACGCCCAGCACCGGAGCTTCATGGTTCACATGCAGAACTTGTCCCAGCCAACTCTCCACCGCATAGACCGGACTGACCATGCCAAACGCATTCAGCAGCGCACCAAACGTGAACACGATTGCCAACGCTGCCAGATCCTTGCGGCGCGAAAAGTACCCGATACCCGATCGCAACGGATCCGTCGTCAGCTCACTCGCAGGCAGCCGGCTCAATATACCAATGTTGTCGTGCGGACAGGCATGAACGCAGTCCAGACAGAAAGTGCAATCCATGTTGCCCACCTTGCTGGGCTGAAACAGCGCCAACTCGCATCCGCGGATCGTCACCAGATCCGAAACCGGCTCGCGCCGCCCACGAATGCAGTCCTTGGTATGGCAGCGCGTGCACACATCCTGTTCGCGCACTTTCACTTCGAACGGTGACAGCGTAGACGCTACAAAATTGAACTGCCCGATCGGGCACACGAACTTGCAGAAAGAGGCGTGCTTGAAAAACCCATCCACGACGAGCACGGAAGCAAAGTAGGCCACAATCAGCCAAGCCGTCCACCAGGGCGACGACCACAAGTCAAACAGCTCATACGTAAAGAGGATCAAAACGAAGAGCCCAACCGAAATCCACTTATTGCGCAGTGCGCGAGGCCAGTTGAAGCGAGGTTTAAAGAGTCGGCGTGCCCACTGACGCACTAGCATGAAAGGGCACGCCAGACAGAAGAAATTTCCCGCGCAAAGCAGCACTAGCACGAGCACGCCCCGAAAATTAAGCCAACTCAGGGTCGTCGCGAGATTCTTCGGCGCCAACGTCGGTCCAAAGAGGCCGTGCAGGATCATGAGGATGCTCACCACCAGCAGGGGAGCCTGAAGCAGCGGACGAGCATAACGCCAGCGGAATAAATCGCCCAACACCGGGACGCGCAACAAGTCAAACGGCAGCGACTCAGCAGTTTCCAGGGCCGGAATGGAGGATGGATTCAACCGCTTACCTAGTTGGGTCGGACGCCTCTTACTTCGATCTGCCGTTCCAGCTTCTTCCCGCCGGGCTGGGTGACGTGGAGCAGGATTATCCAATCGCCCGCCATCTGAAAGTTCAAACGCGCTTGATAGCGCCCAGGTTGTTCTTCCTTCGCATCTGCGAACACGGGACCCATGCCCGCATGCGACATGTCCGCTTCCACCACGATGCGCGCTCCCGTAATCGCTTTGCCGACTGCATCGGCCAACTTAAAAGTGAATGTTGTGATGCCGACACGCGCCGGCGCAGGGGAGATCTCGTGCTCAACTGTGACCAAATCCGGCGATGCTGCCGGTCGGGAACAGCCGGCTATCAGCAGAGTTGCCGCGCACAAAAAGCCCACTAGAACTCGACAAGACACTCTTAGGCGGCTTTGGGCAGAGCGTGGCGGCCCCACTCGCACGTGCAAGCCGCGTTCCCCTCTTCACCCACTGGCGGAAACATGTGGTAATACATTCCGATCACCATCGGAATGAACACGATCGAGTTGTAAAAGAGGTGGAGTTCAACCCGCGGAAAAACCAGTTGCAGGACGCTGCAGGGCACCGGCTTACCCCAGAAATTGTGGTGAAAGGTCGCCTGCCAGATCAGCAAAAAATGCTCGATGTGGTGCCAGAACTGAATCCAAAACGCCACCATCCACCAGGTATGCGAAACGCCGGTAAAGCCCTTGCGGAATATCCAAATGCCAATCAGCATGACCAGCGCATAACCGTAATGCAGTGTTTCTGTCTGGATCAGCCAGGGATAAAACAATCCAAGTAGCCCCAGAGCCTTTGGCCTCGGCCAGCCCATGACATAAATCTGATAGGCCTGAACCAGGTGCTCCGCCCAATGCCCCAGCACAATCACCATGAAGATCTGAAGCGCACGCTCATGCCAGCGCGTGTTGAGCTTTTCGGAAAGGCTTGGGCTCGTGCTTGGCGCAGTACAAACGTCGGGAACCGCAGGATGAGAAATTGCCATTACCGTCTCCCCAGACACTTCCTAGAAAATGTGATCACGATCACATTGCGCCCCATGCTGGGTCAATAGTGAAATTATATTAGTGCCGTCTCTGCCCGGTGCCTGCTTCAAAAATGCAGGTTAGTCTCCAGGAAGATAAGCTGCCCGTTCGGGTTTTTCGGATAAATCGACGCAATCACGCCTTTGCCCCAGGCATGGCCATAATAAAGAGTGGCGGCGAGGTATCGCGTGAGTGGATAGTCGGCGCTGAGGTCCCAAACATTGGCTAAGCCTCGGTTGCCATTGCTTGGCCGGCCAGTATAGCCAAACGTCTGAGGCTGAAATGCACCCCCTCCCAGATACCAGAAATCGGAGGCGCTCGCCAGCCGCAGCGCGTGCACTTCGCTGCGTAACCCCAGCTTCGAAGTTGGCCGCAGGTTCAGCGTCCCGTACAAGTCCTCGTTATTCATCATATTGTAGAAAGGGAAGCGCGCGTACTGGCGCGGGGTCGTCAGCACCTGAAAGAACGTACCGTGATGCGAGTCCTTGGCGTTCCCGTCGCCGCTGCCGTACGAATATCCCGCGCTCAACCAAGGCTTTAGAGCTTTGACAGGTGGCTGCCATCCGGCTTCACCCACGAACGAGCCGGCACGTTGCGTCAGATTGCCCCAGGAACCGGTCTGCACCGCCCCCCAAACCAGGAAGTCGAACTTGCCGCTGTTAGTGGTGTTGACTACGTGCGCGTAATCCGCGCCCCAGGTTGCGATCTCAATTTTGCCGATGTCAGCCGCGCGAATCGGGGCAGGACGGTTATCCGTCTTCAGAATCCGCGTGCGGTGATCGATGTAGCCCAGCGCGAATACGCGCAGTTCTCCCGCGTTCTGCCGCGTATTGACCGAGCGGGTGTAGGCGCCATAGTAGGTGTCCACATTCAGTTCGTCCATTCCCTTGACTTGAAACACTCCTTCGGTGGGCCGCGCGCCGAAGAAAGTAAAATTATTCTGCCCTGAGTTCGCCGAGAGTTGGACTCCGTCATAAGTTCTCTGCACGGCGGCAAAAGCGAAATTCGAAATCAGCCGGCTCGAAATGCGAGTCTGAATCACCGTCGCCAATAACGGATCTTTGGGCGTGACCTCAAGCCCGTCGAAATATTCGAAGCGGCCCAGTTTCAAACCGGCTGGTCCAAGATGCTTGAAGTTCACAAACGCTTGCTTCACAAATCCATTCGCGACGTTGGTGTGATTATTGTTCGCCGCATAGTAGGTGCCGCCCAGTCCAAGTTGGCCCTGCGGGGCCGCTACCACGGCGTTATTGGGCAAGCCGAGAATCGACGGCTGTTCTCCTTCGACAAACCAGTCAATGCGTTCGCCGGTTTGCCCGATGCCGACACGCAAAAGGGAATCCCAGAAAGGGTAGTCGCTGTTGCCGGTCTTGCCCTCGAACCAGTTCCACCCTTCCGTGCGGGTGCGCCAATTGACCGAAATCTCAAGTGGCCCAATTTTGTGCTTCGCGGGCCGCGCTGGCTTCTGTGTAGAGTCCACGGCTGCTTGTCCGGCTGCGGGCGCAGCCGCCGACGTTGATGCCACCGCCGGTCTGGCTCCGGATTCCGAAGTTGCTGGCAAAGCGTTTTGGGCGAAGACAAATCCACCCAAGAAAAGAACCGTCCCCAAACCGACGCACGTTGCAAATGGCAATTTCATATCATCCCCAATCTGAGCGCTTTGCGAGAGTTGTCACGACGCCCGCAAGACACGCAGCCCACAGTTTTTTCCCGGTTACCCAGAAGTAAGTTCGCGGCCCAACCGGCGAACTCAATAGTTGTTGTTGAAAACACTCCCCCACAAATTAGTGAGGCATTCTGGGGTAGTCCTGGCGGCGGGTCAATAACCGATTCGTACTAGAGAGCCTCGTCGTAAGATTCTGCGCCGTAGTCGCACGCTTAAAAGGAAGAGAAAAGCCTTTAACCGCGAAGGCCGCTGAGGGAAGCCGCAAAGAACGCTGAGAAGCACAAAATCAAGATTTGCTCAGCGGCCTCAGCGGCTCTTCTCGGCGAACTCTGCGGTTAAAGGCTTCGCTGTTCGGGCCAGTATAGGGTTTCAAGCCTTGGGCGCCGCCGTGGGCTCTGCCCACGAACCGCAACGGCCTCGCATGCCTTGACGGAACTTCTCGCGTTCCTCAGGGGTCATCTTCTCCCAGCGTTCAATCATGCGCCGGCGCCAGTACATGTGCCTCCCCGGCCCGCCGCGAAATCCCCCGAACAGAATCTTGCTCAGAACCAGCAGGCCAACCGCTTGCCAGAAGGTGATCACATGCCACCCGAAGACTGCGGGCATCAGCCAGTTCCACAGCCGCAGGACCACAAAGCTAAACACGATTACAAACAGCACGGCAAACAATGCAAATTTCAATATTCTCAGGATCCGATTTCTTCTCATCGTTTTGTCCTCATGATTGCGTAAATTCGTCGTGGATAGCCTGCAGCCGTTCTCGCAAGTGAAGCACCGCATAATGCTTGCGTGAAAGCAGCGTACTCACGTTCGTTCCGCTCTCTGCCGCGAGCTCTTTGAAGCTCCGCCCCATCACCTCGTGGGCGATGAACACTTCGCGCTGCTCGTCAGGCAATTCGTCCAGCGCTGCTTCCAGCTCTTCCATCAGCACCATGCGCGTGTACGCTGCGTCCGGTCCGGCGTCAGGGGAGGGAAGCAGCTCTTCCAGTTCAAGCCGCTCTCCATCTTCGGTGGTCGTGGCTGGGGCGTTCCGCAACGCCTCCCGCTGCCTGCGGCGAAACAAGTCAACAATTCGATTCCGAGCCACCCGAAACAGCCACGCCGTAACCTGCTCCACGGGCCTGATCATGCGGTAGGCCTCGATCAGTTCATAAAAGACTTCCTGCAGGATATCTTCTGCGTCTTCCCGGTCAGCCACACGTCGGCGGATGAAGTTGCGAAGCCGGTTCTGATCCCGATCGATCGCTTCAGAAATCCGCCGATCTTGCTCCGCCATGATCCCCGGTTTTCTCAGCGCTTGGTCCATCCACTGATGTAGACGAATGAGCGAGGCAAATATTTTATGGGACTGTAGCGCCGCCGTCCCGGCGCTCAAACAAAAAAAAGCCGGTCCGCATTTCGCAGACCGGCCCGATTGTTCAGGGTGAGAGAATTCGACAGTCTAATCGCCCGACGGTAACAGCATCTCCTCCGGACCCAGGTCAATGTTGACCGGCGCCTGTGGACAGTTGCCGAGGATCGGCTGGCAAGCCGCGTCGGGACCGTGTTCCGGGCGCAGCAGTGGTTTCTTTTCCATGAACTGATCCGTTTCGGTGGATCCGGCCAGCGCCGTCGTCGAAGCCAAACCGCCGCTGATTACCTGCTGCACCTGGTCAAAATATCCGGTGCCCACGAAGCGCTGGTGCTTCACCGCCTCGTATCCATACTGCGTCTCGCGGCTGAATTCTTTTTCCTGTAGCCGCGAATAAGCGGTCATGCCCGCCAGTTTGTATCCTCGCGCCAACTCGAACATGCTGAGATTCAGCGCGTGGAAGCCCGCCAGGGTCACGAACTGAAACTTGTATCCCATGCGTGCCAGTTCCGGCTGGAAGCGAGCAATCGTCAGCTCGTCCAGATTCTTGCGCCAGTTGAAACTTGGCGAGCAGTTGTAGGCCAGCAGTTTCCCGGGATACTTCGCGTGAATCGCTTCCGCGAAACGGCGTGCCTCTTCCATGTCCGGATGCGAAGTCTCGCACCAGATCATGTCCGCGTAAGGGGCGTACGCAAGACCGCGTGCGATGGCCGAGTCAATTCCGCCGCGAATGCGGAAGAACCCTTCGGAGGTGCGTTCACCCGTGCAGAACTCGCGGTCTCGCGGGTCAATGTCGCTGGTCAGCAGGTGAGCGCTGTCCGCGTCGGTACGAGCCATGATCAATGTCGGCACGCCCATCACGTCGGCCGCCAGCCGCGCCGCCACCAACTTTTGAATCGCCTCAGTCGTAGAGACCAGAACCTTGCCGCCAAGATGTCCGCACTTTTTCGCCGATGAAAGCTGATCTTCGAAGTGCACGCAAGCGGCGCCTGCTTCGATCATTCCCTTCATCAGTTCGAACGCATTCAGCGTGCCGCCGAACCCCGCTTCCGCATCGGCAATCAGCGGAGCAAACCAAGTCTGCCCCGGAGCCACCTTGCCTTCGGCGTGATGCACCTGGTCCGCGCGCTGCAGCGCGTTGTTGATGCGGCGGCAAAGATTCGGAACGCTGTCTGCCGGATACAAACTCTGGTCGGGATACATCGTGCCCGCATTATTGGCGTCGGCCGCGACCTGCCATCCGCTGACATAAATCGCCTTCAGCCCCGCCTGCACCTGCTGCACCGCCTGGTTGCCGCTCATCGCACCCAGAGCGTTAATGTAAGGATCCGTCTGCAGAAGTTCCCACAGGCGCTCGGCGCCCATGCGGGCCAGCGTGTGTTCGATATGAATCGAGCCCCGCAGCCGCAGCACATCTTCGGCTGTGTACGGGCGCTCGACGCCCTTCCAACGCGGATTGGACGCCCAATCCTGGTTCATCGCCGCCTGGGCCAGAGCATATTGCGCGACCCTTTCCTGATCACTCAAGGAGTGCTCGATCTGATGTGAGGTTAAGGATTGTGCGCTGTGTCCGTTTCCGTTGGCTGACATGTACTCTCTCTCCTGAAAAATTGATTCGTTGTTGCGTCGCTGCTAAGCCGGGTTGAATTCTCCGTTCACGATCATGGCTTCACTGATTTCGCGAGCGCGTCGGAAACGCTCCGCCTCTTCTGGATCTGCGTTTGCGGGGAGGCTCGAGAGCAATCGCTCCAGTTCCTCATCGAACAACTGCGTGATGAACTCCGGCGTATGCTTTACCGCCTGGCCTCGCTCATCCTGCACAGCAACCAGGTCGCGATGCAGCACGCGCTGCGCAATCATCAGACGGTAAATGCGGTCGGTGGCAAGGTCTTCCATGTAACCGTCGAGCAGGCTGGCGCCTCTTCCGCTGAGCACGCCGTGCCGGTAACGGATCACCGTGCGCACAGCCGCTCGCGTACCGTTCACCGTGCGTGCGCCCACGCCCACCGGCTGCGGCCGCAGATCGGGATAGCGACTCGCATTCTTCGGCCGTGCCTGTAGCTGGTTCGGGTAAGGGAACTGCGAAACTGCGATCGCGTTCTGATCGGGATGTCCCGTCCAGGCGCCATCCATCAGGCAGTCGGCTTCGTTCTTCTTGTCCTTTTCAAGAACGGCGAGCGCGCGTGCATTCAATTCTGCATCTTCGCGGCTGGGATACAGCGCGGTCATGCCGCCAATCGCAAGAATGCCGCGGTGGTGGCAAATCTCCGGCATCAGTTCGCGCAGGTTCTGAAAGAACGCCACGTTGTAAGGAATCGTGTTACGGTCCGGCAGAACCCAGTCGGGATCGTCAAGATTGAAGTGAATCAGGCTGGCCATGTAATCCCAGCGGCCCAGATTCAGTCCGATGATGTGATCGCGCAGGTTGTAGGCGAACTCCTCCATCTGAAACGCCAGCGGGTGTGACTCCACCAGCGCCATGCACTTGATGTAGTTGTGCGCCAGGCCGCGCCACTCGGCCAGCGCCTGGAACAGATCGCGCCACCAGAGCGCCTCTTCCGCTGACTCTGATTTCGGAATGTAGATGCACAGCGGATCCTTCAACTCCGCCGGTTCAATGCTGTAGAAGATTCGCGCCACATCGAACAGCGATGCGGAAACCAGTTCACCGGGAATCAGCCCTGCCTGGTTGAGATGCAATCCGCGCGGCCGCGTGAAGATTACAGTGCTGTTCCGCTGAAGCTGAACCGTTCGTTCGCGCTTCTTGTCGTAATAGCTAAGCTCGCCGCGCAGGCAGGCGAGAATATTGGCCACGCCCGTTTCGTGATGCGACCACTCGTTCACGCAGGAATCTTCCAGGTCGAGCATCACCCCGGGCGCGCCCGAGTTCAACATCTTGACGCATAGTTCAGCATCGTCGGCAGGGCCAGTCATCTGGTTGCGCTGATCCTGGCACCACGCCGGCAGCGTAATGCGCCAGCCGTTGCGCACGGTGTCGGACGGGAAGCGGTGCTTGGGCTTGTCGCCTTCCAGTGATCGCTGCAGCACGTCCGCCCGCTTCAGCGCGAGTTCCTGCTGGCGGGGAGTAAATCTCCGGTGCAGCGGCAAGAAAAAATCCACAAAACCGGCGGGAAGATCGCGCTGAGGATCGAATCCCTCAGGCGTGCTACTGATCGGGTTGATTCGAGTTTCGGTGTCGGTCGTGGCTACTGCGGTTGGCGTCATAAATCGAGTCCCGTTTAATCGCTTCCTTTGTGCGTTCAATTAGTAGAACAGCAATTCGTAATACTGGCGGATCGTACGATGCTGCCCCAGCCGCGTCAAGGCGGTTGTTCAATATACGGAACATACATTCATTTTGTTGGACACCTAAGGTTTTTGCTACCATAACGATTTGGCGAGTCTCGCACGATGAATTCCAAAGACGAATCTCCTTCGGTTGCGGTTGAGCGCGCGCTGGCCATGCTCGAGGCGGTCGCTCATGAACCGGAAGGCCTGAGCAACGCCGAAATCAGCCGCAAGCTCCAGATTCCAAAGAGTTCTGCCAGCTACATCCTGCGCACGCTCGAAACCCAGGGCTACCTGAATCGGGATGAAACCAACGGAAAATATCGCGTCGGCCTGAAAATTCTGAGTCTCAGCCGCGGCGCTCTCAGCGGAATCGATGTCCGTGAAGTCGCACTGCCCATCATGCGTCATCTTGTGGAAAAGACGAGCCTCACCTGCCATCTGGCGATTCTCGATGGACCCGAGGCCGTCTACATCGAGAAGGTCGAGCCTCCGGGATTTATCCGCATGGACACCTGGGTGGGCCGCCGCATGCGCGTTCACGCCACCAGCGTGGGCAAAGCGCTAGTAGCCCATATTCCGCAGGAGCGCCTCGAAGAAATCATTGCCGATCGCGCGATGGAGAAACGCACTCCGAAAACCATCACCACCCTGCCGCGCCTATTGAAGGAACTGGAAAAAGTGCGCACCCAGGGCTACGCAGTCGATGATGAGGAAAATAATCTGGGAGCGCGCTGCGTCGGCGCTCCCGTGTTTAACCAGCAGGGTGCGATCGAAGCCAGCTTGGGCCTCAGCGGAACCATTGGCCAGGTCAACCATCAAACCATGCCGCGCATTGTGGAAGCATTGAAAGACGCGGCCCGGCATATCTCCATACAGTTGGGCTATCGCGCTCCGCACCGCCGCGCCGGCGCCTAAGGAAACTCAGCTCTTGGGACGAACTTCCACATGAGCAACGAAAATTCCACTCGTCAGATCATTCAGCACTATGCGGAGGCCGATGAGTTTGCCCGTCTTCGCACGGGCTGGTTTCAACTGGAGCAGGCCCGCACGCAGGAACTGATTCTCCGCCACCTGCCTCCGCCGCCAGCCACAATCATCGACGCTGGTGGAGGCGCCGGAGCCTATGCCTGTTGGCTCGCGGCGCGCGGCTATCAAGTACATCTGATCGATCCTGTAGCCAAGCATGTGGAGCAGGCGCGAGCCGTATCGTCACAACGGCCCGGGCATCCTCTCGCTTCGGCCGAGATCGGCGATGCCCGGGATTTACCTCAGGAAGACGCTACCGCGGATGCAGTCCTGCTGCTTGGCCCGCTCTATCATCTCGTCGAAAAGCACGGCCGCCTCGCCTGCCTGCGCGAAGCTTACCGCGTGCTGCGTGAAGGAGGCCTGGTGTGGGGCGCGGCGATCAGCCATTTCGCATCGTTTCTAGATTCGCTGGCGCACGGATTTTTCGATGATCCGGTTTTCGCGTCAATCCTGGCGCGTGATTTGGAAGAAGGTCAGCATCGCAACCCCACCGGCAATCTCCTCTACTTCACGGATGCGTTCTTTCATCGTCCGGAAGAACTCGCCGGCGAATTTCTGAACGCCGGTTTTGAGGTGTTGGAGTTGCTAGCCATCGAAGGTCCGGGCTGGCTGGCCCACGACTTCGAACGCTTGTGGAACGATCCGCAACAGCGGGAACGTCTGCTCGCCGCCGTTCGGAAGGTCGAGAGCGAACCGTGCCTGTTGGGAGCAAGTTCCCACATCATGACGATCGCGCGAAAATAACCCGGACGATTTCCCTACACAACGACAAGCCGACACTAAGCTGCGACCGCTGTCGGCCGGTAAGTGAGGTCCGCAATCAGTGGATTCACTAACCGCACCATGTCACACCAGTTCATGCGAACCAGTTCGCGATGCGTGCCCGCGCTAAAGGTGATTTCTTCGTTTTCGGCAAGGCTCGCATCCGCATACACCGCCATGTCGTAGAGATTTCCAAACGGAGGCATCGCGCCGGTTTCGCAATCGGGGAAGGCATCTTTGAATTCCTGTTCCGAAGCCGTTCGCGCGCCCGTCAGGGTTTTCAGCCGATTGAGGTCCACGTGCAGCGATGCCGGGACGACCGCCATGGCCAGGATGGAATCGATCTTGACGATCACCGTCTTTGCCAATTTTTTCCCTGACACATGCGTCAGCGCGGCGATCCCTTGAGCGGTGTAGGCAAGGGAATGGGAAATGACCAGATATTTGATGTGGCGGGAATCGAGAAACTCACGAAGCTTGGACAGTTGCATAAGACCTCCTCGAGGGGAACGAACGTTGAGGGGCCACCTGCATGGCTCTGTGGTCAGAATCTTATCCGCAGCGGACAGATTTTGCGGTGACTGGAATCACTGCACTTTTATTCGAGATACTGTTCCGGGAAGTTGCTGGAATAGCGCTGCTGCAGCTTGCGCAGCGAGCACGCCAGGACAAGCTTCAGGCGGAACTTTTCCCTTCAAGCCTTCAATACTTCACGATCGCCGCAAACGATTTGGGATCGAGCGACGCTCCGCCGACCAGGGCCCCGTCAATCTCTTCCTGAGCCATCAGCGCTGAGGCATTATCCGGCTTCACCGACCCGCCGTACAGAATCCGCAGCTTCGTCGCGAATTCTTCGCCGAAAATCTCAGTCGCTTCGCGCCGGATCACCGCATGGGCCTCGGCCGCGAGTTGCGGCGTTGCAGTCTTGCCCGTGCCAATTGCCCAAACCGGCTCGTACGCGACGACGAGCTTTGCCGCCTTCTTTGCCGAGAGCGCATGGAACGCCCGCACGCATTGCCGGCGCAGAACGTCATCGGTGAGTCCAGCCTCGCGCTCTTGTAATACTTCACCCACACAGCAGATCGGAGTCAGTCCAGACTCCAGCGCGGTTTTCAGGCGCAGGTTCACGGTGTCATCGGTCTCGCCAAAATACTGGCGTCGCTCGGAATGGCCGATGATCACGTGGGTCACGCCCAGACACAACAGCATGGGCGCCGAAATCTCTCCGGTATACGCTCCGTCCGCCTTCCAGTGGACGTTCTGCACACCGATGGCGACGTTGGAACCGCGGGCTGCTTCAATCGCGGTCGCGACATCCGTATAGGGTGGGCAGACTACGATTTCGTCGCGATCGTGTCCCGACACCAGCGGCAAAAAGGCGCGAAAGAAATCGCGAGTCTCGTCCGGAGTCTTGTACATCTTCCAGTTGGCGGCCATTACTTTTTTTCTCATGAGTGAGCCTTTTCAATTCGGAATGAGGAAACAGGGAATGAGGAAGCGGCGTTCGTATGGTGAAGCTGTTCTGCCGCGCGCTCGTAGGCGTGCAAGGTGGAGACGTCAAACAGCACGAATCGGCAAAGCGTGACATGCTTCGCGGCAGCGAGAGCTTCGAGCGTGCCAGAAATCGCAATCGGCGCGGCCTCGGTTACCGGATATCCATACGCGCCCGTCGAAATTGCGGGAAATGCCAGCGAGGTGAGAGCGTGCTCGTCTGCCAATCGCACAGACTCGCGGTGACAGCTTGCCAAAATTCCGGGCTCGCCGTGCTCGCCGCCGCGATAGATTGGCCCGACGGTGTGAATGACGTGTTTCGCCGCGAGCCGTCCGCCGCTAGTGATTACGGCCTTTCCCGCCGGCAGTGTCCTGATCTTGCCGACGATTTGTCGGCATTCGGCAAGGATGGCCGGCCCTCCGGCGCGATGAATCGCGCCATCCACTCCCCCTCCGCCAAGAAGGGAAGAATTCGCCGCATTTACGATCGCGTCGGTGGTTTCCGCGGTGATATCCGCCGGGCCGTGGATCTCAATCGCCTTCCCACCATCGAGCAAGAGCCGAATTGTGAACTTGTGCACGTCGGTCGTCACGCTTGGTTCCGTCGGTTCTTGACGCCGAGGGCAAGACGCTCTCGGGACAGCCGGCGAGACGCCGGCGCTGCTATTTTCTTCACTTCTTATCTGTCAGTGCTTCGACGCCCGGCAGTTTCTTTCCTTCCAGGAATTCCAGCGACGCGCCGCCTCCGGTCGAGATGTGCGTGATCTTATCGGCCACGTTGGCGGCGTGCACCGCTGCGACGGAATCGCCGCCGCCCACAATCGAAATCGCGCCGCCATTTTCCGCCACCGCATGGGCGATCTTGAATGTGCCGCGAGAGAATCCCGGAACCTCGAACACGCCCATCGGCCCGTTCCACACGATGGTTCGCGCGGTAGAGATTTCTTCGGAGAACAGTTCGATCGTCTTGGGCCCGATGTCGAGCGCCATCTTGTCGGCCGGGATGGGCTGGCCCACGCCGATCTGTTGCGTCACCGCACCGGCCTCCGGCTTTCTCGCCACCACGTGATCAATTGGCAACAGGAATTTCAGATTCCGCTTCTTCGCCTCTGCCAGCAACTGTTTGGCGAGTTCAACTTTGTCGGCCTCGAGCAGCGACTTACCGATCTCCTGTCCCTGCGCCTTCAGGAACGTATAGGCCATTCCGCCGCCGATGATCAGCGAATTCACCTTGTTCATCAGGTTCTTGATCACGCCAATTTTGTCGCCCACCTTGGCGCCGCCCAGTATTGCAACGAACGGCTCTTCGGGATGTTCCAGCGCCTTGCCCAGATACTTCAGTTCCTTTTCCATGAGCAACCCGGCGGCGGACTGCTTCATGAACTTGGTCATCCCCACGGTCGATGCATGGGCTCGATGAGCAGTCCCAAACGCGTCATTAACGTAATATTCCGCTAGGTTTGCGAGTTGCCGGGCGAACTTCTCGTCGTTGGCTTCTTCCTCCGCGTGGAAGCGCAGGTTCTCCAACAGCAGCGTCTGTCCCTTTTCCAGTTGCGTTGCAACTTCCTCCGCCTCGGGCCCCACGCACTCGGGACAGAAGCCGACGTTCTCACCTCGCGCCAGTTCCTTATCCAGCAGCATCCGCAGACGCTCCGCCACCGGCTTCATGCTCATCTTGGGATTGGGTTTGCCCTTCGGCCGGCCAAGATGCGAAGCCAGGATCAGGCGCGCCCCATGGCGCAGCGCGTACTCGATGGTGGGCAAAGTTTCGCGAATGCGAGTGTCGTCCATGACGCGCCCGTCATCCAGCGGCACATTGAAGTCGACGCGCATAAAAACGCGGTTGCCATTGAGCGGAAGATCACGAATGGAGAGCTTGGACATTGCTGGTCGTCCTTCTTCAGGTGAACTGAGAGGTAGAGGGTGCCCAATCCTAACGCCGCGTTCTTTGCGGCGTTAGGATGGGCTCCGCAATAGCTACAGACCCTTACCGGCGATATAGTTGATCAGGTCGCGCACGCGGCAAGAGTATCCCCACTCGTTGTCGTACCAGGAGATCACCTTCACGCAGTTGCCGCCGACCACCATCGTACAGGGCGCATCGACGATCGAGGAGCGCGAGTCGCCCTTGTAGTCGGACGATACTAGTTCGTGCTCTTCGTATCCCAAATAGCCCTTCAACGGCCCCGACTCCGTCGCTTTTTTCAGCGCCGCGTTGACTTCTTCCTTGGTCGTTTTCTTCTCGACCCATGCTACGAAGTCGACCACTGAGACATTGGGTGTCGGCACGCGCATGGAAAATCCATCAATCTTGCCGCCGAGTTCCGGAATCACAAGCTTCAGCGCCTTTGCGGCCCCGGTCGTGGTCGGAATCATCGACAGTGCCGCCGCACGCGCGCGCCGCAGGTCCTTGTGCGGGAAGTCGAGAATCACCTGATCGTTGGTATAGGAGTGAATCGTCGTCATGGTGCCGCTGACGATCTTGAACTGGTCCTGGATCACTTTGGCGACGGGCGCCAGGCAGTTCGTGGTGCACGAAGCATTCGAAATAACGTTGTGCTTCGCTCCATCATATTTCTCGTGATTCACGCCCAGCACCAGCGTGATGTCCTCATTTTTTGCTGGAGCCGAGATGATGACCTTCTTCACCGGCCCGCGCAGGTGCTTCTTGGCGTCGTTGGCATCGGTGAAGCGTCCCGTCGACTCGATCACGACCTGCGCTCCCACCGACTCCCAAGGCAGCGCCGCGGGATCTTTTTCTTTGAAGACCTTGATCGTCTTGCCGTCGACCGTAATGCTGTCGGCTCCCGCGGAAACTTGATTGGGAAGATTGCCCAGCACCGAGTCGTACTTCAGAAGATGAGCCAGAGTTTTCGGATCCGTCAGGTCGTTGACCGCGACGAAATCCAGGTTTGAATCCTTCAGCGAAGCGCGCAGCACGTTGCGGCCAATTCGTCCGAAGCCGTTAATGCCTACTTTGATAGCCATGTTTCCTCCGTAAATTTATGAGGGCGTAATCAGGTTCAGCTGACGATTGAGTTGTAAACCTTTGATGTTAGCAGGGAAGTGGAACCAACGTAAATGACGACGGTCTGCTTTGGGACACCCACGGTTCCAATCACGGAATCCCGTGTGCCAAGTCACTGACAAGTGGAAGCGCGGAGCTTTCTACCACAGTCCATGTAGGGACAGCCGCCTCGGCTGTCGGATCGAGCGCAGTTCGATCAAGTTTTATGCAAGTAGCTAGTAACCTGACCATCGGGCCTCCGGCCAGAAGGACAGCCGAGGCGGCTGTCCCTACACAAATCGTCTGTGACTTCGGTCACTCCTACCCGCGACCCTTATCACTGCCCACGAACGCCTCCCATCCTTTAATAGACCTGCGGAGAAAATGGTGCTGAGCGGCACCGCCGCACATCCCCAACCAAGAAGGCGCCCATGGTCAACGACGACGTTGTGAAGTGCCCGCTATGCGGCGGGTTCACCCATATCGAACAGACCGAACTGCGGGAGGCATTGAAGAATCCTCGTCTGCGCGAGCAAGTCGAACTTTACATCGCGCAGCTGCTGAACTCCCCGGGGGAAGATCTCACCGCCGTCGGCGCCGCCCAGGCAGGCCGCAGTTTCCAGAAGGACGTTCATAGCTGGAACCCCTGCGTGCCCATGTGGAAGAGAAGCGCGAAAGAGTAGGTAATCGCCACGGCAGATTCCACGCTCACCACAGAACGTGACCCTAATCACAGCCCGCTACGCAGCCCAGCGATATACCCAAGAGTGTGCATGCGCACCCTTGGCCATAGTTCGCGCCGGCGAAACGCAGGGAGGAAATTATGTTAATCAGCAAGCAGCAGGCCCTCGACTATCACAATGGGTCTCGCCCAGGAAAAATTGAAGTCACACCCACTAAGCCCTGCCGAACGCAGCGCGACCTCAGTTTGGCCTATACGCCGGGCGTCGCCGAACCTTGCCTCGAAATTCAGAAAAATCCGCACGACGCTTTCAAATACACCGGCCGCGGCAATCTGGTCGCCGTCCTGAGCAATGGAACCGCGGTGCTTGGCCTGGGCGACATCGGCGCCCTCGCTGGTAAGCCCGTCATGGAAGGCAAAGCGGTCCTGTTCAAACGTTTCGCCGACGTCGACGTTTTCGACATCGAAGTCAACAGCCACAATCCCGAAGAAATCATCAAGCTCTGCCAGTTGCTCGAGCCCACTTTCGGCGGCATCAATCTCGAAGACATCAAGGCTCCCGATTGCTTCCAGATCGAAGAAACCTTACGCAAGACCATGAAGATTCCCGTCTTCCACGACGACCAGCACGGAACCGCGATTATCTCCGGCGCGGCCCTGCTCAACGCTCTGGAAGTCGTCGGCAAGGACATTCGCAAAGTGCGCGTAGTTTTCAACGGCGCTGGTGCAGCCGGCATTGCCTGCGCCGAGCACTACGTGCGCCTGGGAGTGAAGCGCGAAAACATCCTTCTCTGCGACACCAAGGGTGTCGTCTACAAAGGCCGCAAAGACGGCATGAATAAATACAAAGAGCGCTTCGCGCAAGACACCAAGCTGCGCACTCTTGCCGAAGCCATGGTTGGCGCGGACGTCTTCGCCGGACTGTCGGTAAAAGATGCGATCAATCAAGACATGGTCCGTTCCATGGCAGCCGACCCGATCGTCTTCGCCATGGCGAACCCCGATCCCGAGATTACCTACGAAGACGCCAAGGCCGCTCGTCCCGATGTGATCATCGCCACCGGGCGCTCCGACTATCCCAACCAGGTCAACAACGTGCTCGGATTCCCGTTCATCTTCCGCGGGGCACTCGACGTGCGCGCCACCGCCATCAACGAAGAAATGAAGCTGGCAGCCACTCACGCGCTCGCCGACCTTGCCAAGGAAGACGTTCCCGACTCCGTTTGCCGCGTCTATGGAGTGCCCCGCCTGCAGTTTGGCCGCGAGTATCTCATTCCCAAGCCTTTCGATACACGCGTGCTGGTTTGGGAAGCGTCGGCCGTAGCCGAAGCCGCCATGCGCAGCGGAGTCGCGCAGGAGCCCGTCGATCTCAAGACTTATCGCACTCAACTTGAGCGCCGCTTGGGCAAGGCCTACGAAGTCTCGCGCACTATGATTCACAAAGCACAAGCCAATCCCAAGCAGGTTGTGTTTCCCGAGGGCGACAACGAAAAAATCCTGCGCGCCTGCCACGTGCTGGTCGAAGAAAGAATCGGTCATCCCATCTTGCTCGGCGATCCCACAAAAATTCAAAACCGCGCGCAGGAACTTGGAGTCAACCTGGCCGGCATGAAGATTGTCGATCCGGCGGCTTCGGACCACCATGAGTCCTATGTTCTGGAATTGTTCCGCTTGCGGCAGCGTCGCGGCGTCACTCTTCAGGAGGCCGAGACCCTGATCGATGACCGCAATGTCTTTGGCTCCATGATGGTCCACATGGGCGATGCCGACGCGCTGGTCTCCGGCGTGACCCAGCATTTTCCTGACACCATTCGTCCCGCGCTGCAGATTGTTCGCATGCGCGAGGGCCTGCACCGCGTCTCTGGTTGCTACGCCGTCATCACCCGCAAAGGAGAAATCTTCTTCCTCGCCGACACCAGTGTGAATATCGAACCTACAGCGGAAGACTTGGTAGAGATCGCGCTCTGCACTGCGCATATGGCGCGCCGCTTTGATTTGATTCCGCGCGTAGCCATGCTGTCGTTTTCCAGTTTCGGCGGCGTCGACCATCCCATCTGCACGAAGGTGCGCAAGGCGGTGGAAATGATCAAGTTCGCCGATCCCACACTGATCGTCGACGGAGAGATCATGGCCGACGAGGCTCTCTCTCCCGAGATCATCGAAGAGCAGTATCCCTTCAGCTCTCTGAAGGGCGGCGCCAACGTGCTGATTTTCCCCGATCTCTCTTCGGCCAACATTGCAACGAAACTGGTGGCGAAGATTGGCGGCGGCGAACTCATCGGCCCAATTCTGATGGGCATGAGCCGTCCCGTCCATGTGCTGCAGCGCTCGGCAACAGTCGAAGTGGTAGTAAACGTAGCCGCCATCGCGGTAGTGGATGCGCAAGAAAACGACACGTATTCGCATCCTCACGTGCACGTCTCAGTCGAGCCCGAACTAGTAGGCGAAGACTGATCGGCAAAGTAGAGGCGCGAGCAAAGTAGCGCCGGCGCCCCGCCGGCTGTCGCGGGAGCTTGCCCTGAGCTTGTCGAAGGGGCGTCTCGCCCGCGCACCGCTTGAGCGCCAGCACAGCAGGAGGAACCGTCACCTATGTCGACGCTCTGGAAATCTCGCTACGCGCAGCGCACGCTGGGAATCAAAAGCTCCGCCATCCGCGAGCTTCTGAAAGTCACGCAGAAGCCGGAGATCATCTCCTTCGGCGGCGGACTCCCCGCACCCGACGTTTTCCCGGTCAAGCGCTTCGAAGACGCCTGCCACAAAGTCCTCACCGAGCACGGCGCGCAGGCTCTGCAATACGGCACCACCGAAGGCTACCAACCCCTGCGCGAGATGATCGCGCGCAACCTCGCCCGCTACCGAATCATCGCCAGCGCTGACAATGTCCTTATCACCTCCGGCTCGCAACAGGCTCTCGATCTGATCGGCAAGCTGCTCATCAATCGCGGCGACCGCGTACTCGTTGAGGCCCCCACATACTTAGGCGCTCTGCAGGCCTTCAATGTCTACGGCGCGCAATACGTCTCCGTTGCGGTCGACGACGACGGACTGCTCACCGATCAGCTCGATCCCAGCCTGCGCGCCGGGCCCAAGTTCATGTACGTCCTGCCGAATTTCCAGAATCCCGCAGGAGTTACCCTATCGGAAGGCCGGCGCCACCAGCTCATTCTCCTCGCCGACAAATACGGCATCCCCATCATCGAAGACGATCCTTACGGCCAGTTGCGTTACGAAGGTGAGCACATTCCCCCGCTCGTCGTCCTCGACCGCGAGAACCTGCGCCGCGACAACGGCTTCACCCTCGGCAACGTCATTTACCTCAGCACCTTCTCAAAGACTCTTGCGCCGGGAATCCGCCTGGCGTGGATCGTCGCCCCCGAAGACGTGATCAGCAAGCTGGTACAACTGAAGCAGGCGGCCGACCTGCACACCTCGACCTTCGCCCAATATGTTGTGTATGAAGTCGCTCGTGACGGATTCCTCGACCAGCACGTCAAGTTGATCCGGCAAGTCTATCGCGAGCGCCGCGACGTTATGCTCAACTCTCTGCACCAGTACTTCCCCCCGGAAGTTACCTGGACTCATCCTCAGGGCGGCCTGTTTCTGTGGGCAACGATGCCGGAAGGCACCGATTCGCAGTCCCTTCTCCGTTCTGCGCTGGCGGAAAATGTGGCTTTCGTCCCCGGCGATAGTTTCTACGCCGAGAACAGTCACGAGGGCGGCCGCCACATGCGCCTGAACTTCTCCTACTGCCAGCCAGAGCAAATTCACGAAGGCATCCGCCGCCTCTCCGTAGCGGTGAAGATGCAACTGCGCGCGAACCATCACGCTTCGCCAGTGAGGTAAAGCCGTTGCCAGTAGAGTCGGGTCGCAGCCCCGGCGGCAAGGCAAGTATGGGACAGCCGCCCTCGGCTGTCCGCCGGGCGCCAGCCCGGCATCTTTCGTCAGCAGTTCCGGTGACCACAATCACATTTTCCGGTGACGCAAAACACCGCCCGATCCGCCCCCAAGACCCATCCTGTAATTGCCCAAACTGTCGTCAAGTTGGGCAAGCCGACAGCTGATGGCTGAAACCTGACAGCTGTTTTGCGGAGGTGCTCTATGACGGTCTCGGTACTGATTGCTCTTGCCGTCGTCACTCTCGCGGTAGGTCTCTTTGTCTTTCGCGCTATCCCCGGAGTCCGCGCCTACTTCGACTACCGCGGAAAGCGGATCATCACCTGTCCAGAAACTCACACGGCCGCGGCCGTCAACGTCGCCGCCGGAGAAGCCGCTGTAGGAGCCTTCCTCACCGAGCCCACGCTTCGCCTGAAAGAATGTTCACGCTGGCCCGAGCGCCAGGACTGTGGCCAGGAATGCCTGCAGCAGATCGAAACCGATCCCGCAAACTGCCTGATGTGGAATATCGTCTCGCAGTGGTATGAAGGGAAGAACTGCGTGTTTTGCCACAAACCGATCGGCTCGCTTCATCATCTCGATCACGCGCCCGCATTGTTAGGGCCGGATTTCAAGACTGCGGAGTGGAGAGAGTTCCGCCCCGAGCAGCTTCCCGAAGTCTTCTCCAGATATCAAGCGGTTTGCTGGAATTGCCACGTGGCGGAAACCTTCCGCCGCCTGCATCCTGAACTGATCGTCGACCGGCCCGTTGAATCCAGGCAGATGATGTAGGAATCTGCCTAACCTACGCGCGGCGAGGCGTGAACAATTCCCGGATGTTGCTCTGACGGAGTGTATGACACGAGCGGGCGCTCTAAGGCACGGAATTTGCAGTCTCGCGGTTACGCTTGCGGAATACTCTACGCTGAATGTCAGGCCAAAACTCATCAAAGAGGCCGCCCAAAGTGCCATATCCCAAAGCAATCGTCGCCCGGCTCAAGGTCAGCACCGCACCTCGATCATTTTCATAGACAGGGATCGCTGGGGTAGTGGACGTGGCCGGAATTGTGCGAATCAGCGAGTTTCCCGGATAGTACAAATTCGAAATCGCCCCGCTGGTGAATGCTCCCAGCACGTTCGAAAAATTGAATTGTCGTCCACCTTTGTCCGTGTGACAGACAAATTCCTGTTTCAGGCCGTAGACCAATCGATGTCCATAGCCGCCTTCACCCAGCCGAAAGTATCTGGGATCTTCCTTCAACACGACGGGATAAAAATAATTACTCCAGAAGCCGGAAGAAACTTCATCCGCCAGCGAAGCTCCGAAACGTTTCCCGTAGCCCTGCGCCCCCTGACCATAGGCAGGAAATTCGTTCTGCCCCTGGCTTAACGCTGCCTGCACCCCGACGACGCCGATCGTCACCGGATCGAACGCCGACTTAGCGAACAAATGAAATTTCTCGCCTCGCGTCAATGCAGGCGCATCCTGCCGGCTGGTCACGCCAAACTGTGGCAGCACGCCGAGAGCGCGTTGCGATTGTTCCTTACGCTCGATCTCTTTTTCTTTCTGCGACTTGATTCCCGAACTTTTGTCTGCTCGCGAAGCAGGCGCCTCTGGCCGTGGACTTGGAGTCGGCTCCGACTTCTGATCCTGGGGCGAACTCTGCTGTCCCGCAGAAAGGCCGCAGCCCACGCTCAGCACGATAACCGCCAAGAACAGTTGGACCAAGACCTCCAACTGTCTGGGCTTTTTCGCAGATAGAGTGTCTGGATTCAAAACAGTGATTACCTTACGGATGACGATGGAGCACATGCGTCGCAATGTCAGGCCAGAACTCGCGAAACGTGTTCGTGAGCGCATCCCTCCCCATCGCCCATCCATATTTCACCGCTAGTGCCCCCGCGGTACGATCCGAGCTGGGGTAATAGGAGAGTGAGATTCCCTGGGCAGCCGCTCGCCCGAAAATTTCGGACGCGTTCAGGGTATTGTTGCCATTGTAATCGGGGGTAATCAGAATCCGAGTCGCCGCATAAATCGCGCGTTTCAGAAACTTGCCCTCGCCCATGGCATAGTAGCGCTCGTCCTCATGCAACACGGTGGGAAAGGCAAAAATCACCATGTAATTGCCCACTGTCTTGTCGACAAAACCGTGCCAGTAATATTGTCCGAACCCGGGCATGCCTTCCCCCAACTTCGGATGTGCGTCTGACCACTCCGCGAAGGCCGAGGTGATGCCCACGAATACAAACGAGGAGTAATCGAAACTGTTCAGCGTGGCGATCTTGAATGCCTCCTTCGGCGTTGGCGGTGGAGGGGTCGCACCCGCGCTTACCGCGCGGTAGTTGGGCATAATCCCCAAGATTCGTTTGGGTTGTTCCTTCGAAGGCGGTGCCCCAGCCGTGGCCGGAGCCTGGTCCTTAACCGCCGACGGGGCGGATGGCACCGTCGGATCCGCGGCAGGCGCCTGTGGTTGGCTCTGCGTCGACGAATCTCCACTCGATGGCGGGATGCCTTCTTGTGCGACAGCCAATAACGGCAAAAGGCTAGCGAGCACAACACCCGCCGCAAGTCTTGCGGCAAACTTAGTAGACAAGAATTTTCCTCGACATAGAATCAGTCCCCCGCTGCTTTGAACGATAGATGCGCCGTTTGGAACTGGAGATTTCTTTTATTCTATCAATCCTGCGACATCCTTCTTCTTCGAACTATTAACGATTTACATTCGTTTACAACACTTTCGGCCGTGTCCTGAAGGCACAGACTCCCGAAAAGAAAAGAGCGACCGAAATTTCCAGCCGCCCTCTCATCTTGACTATGCCTCACCTTAGAAGTGGAACCCCAGTTCCGCCGTTAGCGTTCTGGGTGTGACGTAGTGCGTTCCGCTAAATGTGGAGAGGAAGTTGTAGAGTGCGTACTTGTTGGTCACATTGATGGCCGTGAGGCGCACGCTGACTTTATATTTGTCGCCCTTAAAAATGTTGTCGTGCCCGATCGCGACGTCAAACAAACTTCGCGCCGCAATTCGCGCAGGATTCTTATCATCGTTCTCCGTGTTCGGAGCCGGTACCTGCAACAGACTGGATCCGAATTGCGATACCGGACACGGATTGGGCAGCGGCCGTGTCGGAGTCGCGCGTGCGGCGCCACAAAAAAGTCCCGCTTCGAATTCCTGGTCGGCCGTTAACGGAACCCCGAACGAATCCGTCATCGCGATCGCTCGAGCGCCGCTGGAATCGGTCGTGGTCTGCGCGCAATTCCCACCGTAGCAGGGAGTCTGCCCGGCCACCTGCCCACTGTCATACCGCCAGTTGAATCCGAACCACGGGCCCGCGTTCCAGGGTTGATATTGCAGATGCGTGGTCGAATTGAACTTCTCATCGTGGTCAATCCGGAATGGAGTCGAACCAGAAGCCAGCACGGTGGACGGTACCGCTCCCGCTCCCCCAATCTGCGGCGTGAAGAACCGCGCCGCCACGCTGGAGAAGACTGCCAGCGCTGAGAACCCGTGCAAGTTCGGAACGCTCACGCGCCCCGCATATCCCGGAATCTTCGACCGCTCCCATTCCACCGGAAATGTAATCGGTGTATTGCCCAGAATGCTGAAGTCATAACCATTATGGGTGTACTTCCAAATGTATTCGCCGGAGAATACGAGATAGCGCCCAAATGCCTGCTGGATTCCCGCATGAAACTCGTTGCGCCAGCCCGGAGCCAGCGGAGTTGGCTGTCCCGCTTCAAAGCATCCCAATAGCGGATTCAGCACTGTGTTATTGCACCCGGTGCTGGAAAGAATCAGGTTCTCATTAAACGGAGTTTCCAACACGCGCGCATACGAAACCCGCAGCACGGTTTTGGTCTTCTTTATGTTGTAGGCGACCCCAAGACGTGGCTCGGCCTCCCGATGGGTAGAAAGGCCATTGTAAAAGTCCCCGCGTAGCCCGAGGTTGAAGGCCCAGCTTCCCTTGGTGATGTTGTCCTCGAGATAGAGGGCAAACTCCTTCACGTCTGTGTGGCCGTTGAAATTATAGAGATCGCCTCCACCGGGTTGGGTCAAATCGTAGGGGAACAAATCCGTACATGGCGAATCGATCGCCTGGTGCGTGACGCTGTTGTAGCAGGGATTGCCATTTGTGTCCGTCAGCGACGGTAGAAGCGTCGGGTCGACGACGCCCAGTCGGTCGTTTTCGTTGAGAAAAGTTTGCTGATAAACCGCTCCCGCCTTCAGATTGTGAATCCCTTTAACGTACGACAACTGCGAACGCAGGCCGGCGTTGGTTAGTGTCCGATCCTGTCCCACCGTTTCCCGCTGCAGGTTTGTCGGGCCGAGATCAGCGAACGGGTTGCCGCTCGGATAGTAATTAAAGTGGTCGCGCCGGACGAAAGCGCCCAGCGTGAACACCGAGTTTGAATTGATGAGCCGTGTCCAAGACGGCGCAATGTTGAAAGTCTGAATCTGCGAGCGCTGGTCGGACGGGCCTACGACGTTCCCGTTGGGATCAAGCCCGCCATTATTGACTACAACCCCGTTCCAGGGAGTGGCATTTTGCGCGTCGAAAGTGTTCGGTGTCTGGAACCACGAACGTGTGTACTCGAAGTTAACGTGCAGTGAGTCCGCCGCGGAAAGCTGATAGTCCACGCGATCAAACAGATTTTCCTCGTTCCCCTTGTCATGCATCACAACAAACTCAGGAGGATCGAGAAATCGTCCGCTATTTAGACCACTCGCCGAAATGAAATTTCCCCAGCTCTTGCCCCCATAGGCCATGTTGAACGCAACGTTCGAGGTTCCAAAGGAACCATAGGAAGCCGTCAGGCTCCCGTGCGGCGTCGTGACACCCTGTCCCGACTGCGTCGTGACATTAATGACGACGCTAGTCTTGTCCCCGTATTCCGCGGGCGGCGCTCCTGAGATTACTTCCATCGACTGAATCGCATCCATGGGAATCTGGTTGGAGAAGACTTTGCTCTGCTGATCGGTGATCGGCTGCCCATCCACGGAAAAAGAATTTTCAGCGTGATCGCCCAAACCTTGAAAGAGCCCATTGGAGTCGGCCGAAATGCCTGGGGTAGCCAACGTAACCAGCGAACTTACCGACGACGATTGGCTTTCCAGCGGCAGCTTATTGAATAGATTCCTGTCCACGTCGGTGTGGAACGTCGGATCGTTCTCGATCAGATCTCCGGCTTCCGCTGCCACCGTGACCTGTTCCGTGGAAGTCGCCACTTGCAGTTTGACGGCAACATTGAGCGGAACCGAGGAGCGTGGTTCCACGTCTTGCGCTTGGGCCGCAAATCCCGGCGCCGTGACCGTAAGGTGATATGGGTTGAAAGGAATGTTCGTGAACTCGAATTTCCCGGAGTTGTCCGTGGTAGTCGACCGGTCAAACCCGCTTACTGGATTGCGAACTTCTACAGTCGCGTTTGGCACCACCGCGCCGGTCGAATCAACCACCGTGCCACTGATCGAACCAGAGTTTCCCGTAGACTGTGCCCAGCCGGCGGCGGCCATGAAAGTGGCGGCGAAAATGGCGATCAAACGCCATTTGTAAAGAGTAGGCATTGCATCCTCCTGAGGATGAAGAGAGTAGGGAATCGCCGGCACGAGTGCCGGAGGTCGAATCGGGTGAGTCCCTACAGGACAGGAGGGCCGCGAATGCCCAGGTCAGAAAAATCGAACCGGGTCTTCGCGTTGACGTCTTCTTCTCGTAGCAAACCGATCGCGGCAAATTCCGGAGCGGTCGGGCTGGAACCTAAGGTGGGGCTGGCGCTGTGCGCTACTACGCAAACCGAGCATGAAGCCGAGTCTCTCTGGGTTGGGTGATGATGGGTAGACTCCGCCGCCGCCGTCCACAACATCAGGGACAGGCACAGCCATGTCGACCATCGTATCCACAACCGCATTACTTACCGGACCACGCTTTCCTGCTTTGGGATTAGACTCTTCGAAGCTTATAAGGGTTATCCACCCCAAGGCAATCTCGGGCAAGTTACTATAGAGACAAGCGCTTCGTAAGACCTTGGAGTCGCGCGGCACTAAAAAAGATTCGAGAAATCCACCGGCGCAGCCGCGGAGCGGCGAAAGAATGCAGCCCACAGCGCAAGCTGTGGGGTAGCCCCCGGAAGAGATCAAAAAGCCCCGGAGGGGCGAAAGAACCGAACCACTCAAAACGCACTAATATCCAAACGCGAGGAAATCATGGCAGAACCAACCTACGAAGAACTGAAAGCCAAACTCTCCCAACTCGAAAAAGAAGTCGAAACCAAAAAGCGTTCCGGCGACCTGATCTTCAAAGTCGGCGAAAAAGGCGGTGTCAGCGTCTACGGCCTCGGACGTTTCCCAGTCACCCTCTACTACGAACAATGGAACCGCCTGCTGGGCGCTGCCAACGAGATCAAGTCCTTCATGGAAGAAAACAAGTCCAAGCTAAAACTCAAAGACCAGTCGTAATTAAAAAGAAAACCGGGTGCCCCACCCTTGTCCCGCCGTTTTGTGGCAGGACAGGGTGGGGATTTTGACGTTTCGTTTTTCTTCACGAACATCTCACCGAATCATTTCCTGCTGAGGACGCCACGTTCTGCAAAACCTTCTTGACAAATATATATACTAACTAATATATATACTCTCCATGACCAAGGTGGACCCGAACTCCTTCCTCCCCCTCAAGACCCAGTGGTTCCATATCATGCTCTCCCTCGCCGGCGGGGAGCAGCACGGCTACGGAATCATGCAGGAAGTCCTGAACCGCACCACCGGAAAAGTGCGCCTGTGGCCCGCCACGCTCTATGGATCGATCAAGCGCCTGATCGAAGCCGAACTCATCGCCGAATCCGACGACCGCCCCGCTCCCGAGCATGACGACGCCCGCCGCCGCTATTACCGCCTCACACCGCTCGGCCGCCGTGTGCTTGACGCGGAGTGCGAGCGCCTCCAGGAATTGGTTCGCGCCATTCAAATGAAGCGAAGGATGGTAACGGAATGAATCTCGCATTGCGCATCTACTGCCGCTTGGCCCAGGCCTTTCCTCACGAATTTAGACTGGCCTATGGCGACGAAGTCATGCAGCTGGGCGAAGACGTCGTCGAAGACATCGCCAAAAGACACGGTGTATTTGGACTGATCCGCCTGATCGCGGACATCGCGATTCGCCTGCCCATCGAATATCTCACCGAGATGCGCCACGATATGCGCTACGCAACGCGAGCGCTCATGAAGTCACCGGGATTCGCCCTGGTCGGAATCATCTCGATGGGCCTTGGAATTGGCCTGACCACCAATGTGTACAGCTCAAGGTGGGCGTTGCTGACGCGCGAGCTGCCGTCAGCGACCAACGCCAAGCGCCTGGTGATGCCCGACAAACCGGTTTCGTATTACTACATCGAGCAATATCGCGAGCAAAAGAATCTGCTGACCGGCGTGGCCGCGCTTCAGAACGGTGTCCCATTCAACGTCAGCCTGCAGGCACGCACAGACGCGAACCCACAGCGCATCTTCGGACAACTTGTATCCCCGAATTACTTCTCCGTGCTCGGCATAGCACCCCAGCGTGGACGACTGCTTAGTCCCGACACGGACAAGCCCGGCGACGCGCCTGTGGTCGTGATTAGCGACCGTTTCTGGCGCACTCGCCTAAACTCTTCGCCCGACGTGGTGGGCCAAACCTTGCGCCTGAACCACCAAACAGCAACCATCGTAGGAATCACGCCCGAGAATTTCGATGGCGCTCTTTCCTTGTATCCGTCCGAGCTTTTCGTTCCCACCACCGTGCCGGCCACGCTGGCGCCGGAACTGGCCAACGATGTACTGCACCAACGCAACGCCAGGGAATTTCTGGCAATGATGTGCCTCGCCCCCGGCGTCACCATCGATCCCGCCGAGGCCGCGCTCGATGTAATCACGCGCCACTTGGACGAACAGGATCCGTCCGCCCCACCGCAGGCCGACAAGGCCAAACGCGTTGTCCTGCTTCCGGCCGGAACTCGGACTCCGATCCCCCGAAATCTGAAGCTCGTAGTCGCCGCATTCTTTGCCGTAATGATGGGCCTGATTATGACCATCGCTTGTATGAACCTGGCGACCATGCTGCTCGCCCGCGGCGTCAATCGCCGCAAGGAGTTGGCGATTCGCCTGGGAATCGGTGCCAGCCGCTTCCGCTTGATCCGTCAGATGATCAGCGAAGGCATTGTGCTCTCGCTGCTGGGCGGCGTCGCAGGATTCGCGCTCGCCTACGGCCTCTCGATCCTGAACGCGCAACTGCCGCAACCCGCTGCTGCGCCCCTCGCGCCCGACGTTACACTGGATTGGCGCGCCGCCGTCTTCGCATTCGCCGTCGCTATCCTGTGCGGCACTGTATTCAGCCTTGCGCCCGCCTTTCAATCCACCAAAACCGATATAGCAAGCGCCCTCAAGGAAGGCTCGGCTCTTCAGTTGCCAGGTTATCGCCGTTTCAGCCTGCGCAATCTGGCCGTGGTAGCGCAGGTTACAGGGTCGCTCATGCTGCTGTTGATCACTGGTTTTCTGGTGGTGGGCCTGAGCCGCGCCAACAACATCGAAACCAAGTTCGATCCCAGGACGATGGTCCTCGTATCCCTCGATCCCGTGCGTGACGGCTACACTCCCGAAAAGGCGGAGGCTCTCTTCGAGAAACTTCCCGAACGCCTGCGCGCTTCTGGCATCGTGCGCGGCTTTGCCCTGGCGGCCCAGCCGCCATTCGCCGTCAAAGACGATGATGAAACCATTCCCTTGACTGCGGAAGACTCGCACGACGCATCAAGAGTGCAGATAACGGCATTAGAAGAACCCGTAGGCGCCGGCTATTTTGCGTTGTTGAGCGAGCCCATGCTCGCCGGCAGGGACTTCGAGGACTTCGATCAACGGAACCTCGACCAATTAAATCCGGATCAACCGGGCCAGACCGCCGCTTCGAAGACCGTGCCTGCGATACTGAACGAAAGCGCGGCTCGCGGCTTTTTTAAAAATACGAATGCAATTGGCCAGCATTTCAGGGACTCCAAACGATCCTACAAAGTAGTCGGCGTGGTGCGGGATATTAAGGACGGAAGCGGCGCCCGGCTACCGATCGTCTACATGCCGCTTTCGCGTCATGATTTCGCGCATCCGCCAGCCGGGGGCATCACCGTGATTGCTCGTTCGGATGCAGGACAGGACGCGCTGAGCGGCATTCGCAACGTGATTGCTTCTATCGATCCCAATCTTAGCCTCTTCGATGTGCAAACCCTCAGCGAATACCTGCAGTTCAGCCGTTACCTCATGTGGTCGGCTCTGCGCACCTACGGAGGCATCGGCTTGTTCGGCCTCATACTCTCCGCAATCGGGCTCGCGGGTGTCACGGGCTATGCGGTGGCGCAACGCCGCCGCGAGATTGGAATTCGCATGGCACTCGGCGCGCGCAAGGGACAGGTGCTGTGCCTCGTGCTGCGGGAAGGAACGGCTCTCATCGCGCTGGGTACGATCCTGGGATTTCTCGGCTCGTTTGCGCTCTCAAGAATGCTTTCTTCCGTGAGCAGCCAATTTGCCGACACCTTCCAAATCGGCACCAACGATCCCCGCCTGCTCTTCGGTGCGCCGCTGCTGCTGGCGACGTTGGCCCTGCTAGCTTGTTACGTCCCAGCCCGCACCGCCGCCAAAATCGATCCGCTAAAGGCATTGCGCGAGGGATAAATTGAAGCCAGAGGTTGAGTCCCCTGGTTCCGATGCAGAGGTCATAGCGGAATGATTTCAACGATAGCTCGCGTCCGCTTCGAAAAATCTCGTCGGTATCCTGGACAATCGCAGGAGCCCGCGGTAGAACGACTCGGAATCACTGCCATCCAGCCTTACACCACGCCATCGAGCTGATAAACCGTCTGTCCTCAGCCTATTCTCAAGCATCGAATTGCGAGTCAGGGAACAATTGCCGGGGCCGACGTCCCATCGGACCATTTGCCAACCCAGACCATGAAAATAGTCGCCCGTTCTTCCGGGTCATTCGACGCCAAAACCGGCGACTCGGGCAGATTGGCGCCCCAACTTTTCGTCGCGTCGCCAGGAACAAGAAACATCAGATGTGGATGCCAGCTCTTGCCGCGGTCGTTTAAGTACTGTTGCTTCGACATCATGTAGCACATGGCTCCCGGCTCCAGTTCAGGCAACTCTTTTTTATCCAATGCCGATGCAGTCGCCTCGATGATCTCGGTCTTGGATTTTCCTGTCACCACCAGTTTGGTCTTCATCAAGAAGATAGGCGCAAAGGTTCTGGCGGCTGCCGGATTGAAGCAAATGGGGGAACGCACTTTGGGATTCCAGAACTCCGCATCATCGGTAGCGGCGCCCCATGATCGTTCCACCAGGCAGAGAAAGCCATTCGTGCCCTTCACTGTGGTCGTGTATCCCTTTGTTCCCAGCACCATCACTTCGGCTGCGTCCGAAACCGATGCTGGGGCAGCGCTGCGAGCCAGCGCGATTTCAGAATTCCCGTCGGCGATTAAATACTGATCGAGAGCAGCCATTGCCGGATAGGAAAACTTCTCGGCCTGCGCTCGTGCCCAGCAGGGTACGACGGCCAAAACAAGCTGGACGAGAAATGCTAACGCAAGAAAACCAAGTATCTTCTTCTGCATAGAACTCCCCGGTACGCGTCTTCGCTTCAGGCTTGGCAACACTGGTGAAATCGCCAGCAATATTGCCGTCGATATTACATCAAAGGGCCGGTTAAACCCGGAATCTCGCGAATCGAAAATGCACTCGGCCGGCTCCGCTGTACGAGGGAATATCAGCCTGGCGGTTCACTGGGGCCGTTTGGGGCGTCAGAAACCATTTCTAAAGCCTAAATCGAAGCGGGGTGAATGGGGAGCGTCAACGACTGGAAATGACCCCATCCGAAAAACCGCAGACCCCTATGTTTCGCGAAATCCCCGCTGTCGCAATAATCTACTGTGATGCAAACGTATTTTCCTCACAGTAACTTGTGATAACGCCTGGTTTCGACAGTTAGGTGTCCGAAGCAGACTCACCCGAGCAGTATGTGTCTAGGAACAATTCGACGCCGAAGTCACCCAATTCTTCGAGGAGTGAGGGAGAAAAAGTCGGACCGCCATTGAAGCTGGACGTAAAGTGTCCGCAAAATAGGGACACTTTGAACTGGTGCTGGTAGTCCCGCAGGGTCGCTTGACGAGAAGCGAACATTGACAGAAGGGCTTGCAGTCCCTGTTCCAGCGAGCGCCATTCCCGTCCTCTATTATCGGCCTTAACCTCATACTCCCACATCGACTCGTCCCACGCCGAACCCCCACCGGGACGCGCCTGTCCTTCGATTCTGACTTGCGTAGGTTCTATGCCGAGTTCCGAGGTGATTGTGGACGGGTCCAACGTTTTGCCGCTAATTCGCAATGAAACCAGATAGGAGTGCATGCCTGTCGATTATCGCAGCATCTCGGCACCGGTTGCGCCAACTCCAACACGTAACTGGCGAAACATCCCCGTTACACTCACCGACGCCAACCAGGGGTTTTGAGCGCTATCGCCTGGTAACAACAGTTACCTGTAATTGAACGGGGCTTCGAGGTAAGGTGTCCAGTATGAGACCCGGCATTCTATTCACTCTAGTCGCGTCTGGATTCATCTTTGGGTGGTGCTCTCCGCAGGGAGAGGCCGCAACTAATGAGCGGCAGGCGGAAGCCGTGGTCACGCATCTGTACGAGCAGATCGTGCTCCGAAAACCTCTCGGGATTCCACACGAAGCCGACCGTGAAGCCATCCTGCCGTTTCTGAGTGACGATCTGATTCGGCGTTTTGATGCGGCCCAAGCCTGCGAAAGCGACTACTACCGTCAACACTCCGGGAATGACAGGAAACCTGAATTTGCTTGGCTGGAGAGCGACCTCTTTTCCGGCAACAACGAGGAAGCCCTACCGTCTGCCGCAGTCATACAGAGTACCGCTCGGCAGCGGGATGGCTCTTTCCACGTGCAAGTACAACTTACCTACAGCGAATCGTTCAAAACGTATGGTCGCACCCCTGATCCCGCGAACACGTTCAAATGGACCGTTGTGGCTACTGTTGTTCGAGACGGCAACCGATTCGCAGTTGCAGACGTTCTGTACTTGAATGAAGGCTCGAAACGAATTGACTCACGACTGTCGCATACCCTCAGCGTAGGTTGTGAAAACGGAAAATGGGTAGGGAGTAACAAGTAACTGTTGCAAAATCCCCATAGCACTCAGAATTGGCTTTGCGGCACAAAGCGTGTAATGGCCTGATAGCGTCAGTTGACATGCAGCATCGAGAAAAGTGAGATGATTAGGAGCTACAGCCGAGGTGCATATGGTGCGGAAAGTTCAGTGCCCACAATGCTTCGGATCGATTCAGGTTTCCAGGGCAATCCTCGGCAGGAATAGTCAATGCATTCACTGCGGCGCGAAGCTACAGGTTGCGCCGATCTATTCCCGAGTGCTCTCGGTACTCAGCATGGTGATTGGGGTTTGTCTCATGTGGGAGTATGGCGTCGCGATTTTTAGCATCTTCGTCTTTGCTTTTCCGATGTGGTTGCTCGTCTTGTTTGTCATGGTGCGTGTTGTGCCCTATATCGTGCCACCTCGCTTAGAACTTCGCGACTCCGGCAGCTTCACAACTCTCGGCTCATTGAACCGAACGACAGAAGAAGATCACGTTCGGCGGATGTCCTGAAAATCGTTGCCCCGGCTGCGATTCCGTTGGCCAGAGCCATCCTCCGACAAGGCCAGTTGTTGAAACATCGCCATTTCACTCATCGTCCCTGCGACGGGGGATTTTGAGCGCTATCGCCGGATAACAACACTTGAATGCGGTCGACTCGGAATCACTACTTAACTCCGCGAAAGAAATCAATCGCCATTTTGATTTCGGCATCCTCTGCACTGGTGTGACCACCTTCAACGGGCAAGGCCTGAACGTCTAGCCCATGTTGTCTCGCCAAGGCGGCTGTCGGCTGGCTAGACATAGCAAAGTTTTTTTCTTCCGTGCCGTAGTACAGTCGTGTTGGACATCTGAAGCTAGTAGCGTAAGCCCTTGCTGAGCGGAGTTGGAGTTCTCTAGCGTCTCGATAGTTGAAAGGAACATCTGATGCAGCCCCGATTGCTACTGCATGTCTCGTATACCCAACCGCATCAGGTGACCCGGAGAACGATGCGGCAGCACGAAAATGCGGATAGGTCAGGGCTGTAAGCATCGTGAGAGTTCCTCCTGTGCTCAAACCAGCGACATATAGCCTTGTTTGATCAACAAAGGGTTGTTGCCGAAGGTACTCGGCAGCGCCGATGACATCGTCAACCTCGTCATAGAACATTGTGAACTGTCCGGGCTGGCCATTTTCTCCCCTTCGATTGGGCAGCATCACGATGAAACCCGCGTCCCGGAACTCTTTCGTCTCCTCCCAATCAGACGCATCGAAGCAGAAACCGCCGTGCAGGAACAGCACTGCTGGATATTTCTGGTCCTGCCCCGAGGGACGATTTAGCCAAGCCCTGAGACGCAACCCACCCGAGGGGAAATAGACCTCTGCAACGCCGTCCGGCGGTCGGGAATCCTTACAGTCTTCCTGATGGGGTGCAGGGCCTTTTCTCAGAAGTTCTGTATGAAAACCCTTTCGTGCCTCCGCGTAATCCTCCGTCTGAATCGCGACGTCTGGGACCACCATGACATCGATCTTCGCAGGCGAAGGGTTCTGTGCGGACCCCGGCGGAGCCAATAGACCGAGGAAATTCAATAAAAGAATCGCCTTACACGCTCGATGTGGCAATGGGTCCATCTAGCTCCTCCTTCGAGAGTTGGAACGGTTCTCGCACAGGATTTTGCGGTCATTTTAGGTGTTTGACGGTATTTCAGCACCCTAACTGTCGTAACATCCCCATTTCACTCATGGATTCCGCAAAGGCAACCGTATAACGGAACAAGGTGATTAGTGGGTGACGGACGCGCCAAGCTTTCCCGAGGCGCTCGCCTTCGCAATCAATCGCTTCAAATGTTCCTTGTATGCCCCAAGGCCCGGATCATCGATCTTAGCCCCGACTTCGACAGCTCTCTGAACGTTTTCCGTCGCCAGGTCTAATTTATTGTCAGCTTCGTAACCATCACCCAAACTGTCATATACATTGGCGGACGCGGGGTAAAGTTCCACGTTGCGCTTGAAGACAACTACGGCTTCTGCAACCTTTTTTTCTCCGAGTAGCTGGTAGCCGAGATTGTTCATGGTATTTTCCGGCGGGGGAATTTCATAACCGTAGCGGCTGGAGAGTTCGCGGTAGTGCGCTTCCAGCCCCTGAAGTCCGCCTATGATCTTGCCATCCTGATCGGCCGGCGCATGCCAATCAAGAAAAACCTCCCGCAGACCGTCATAGTATCCACGCAGCACGCTTGAGCCATGGTCCTCGTCGGGGTAGATCGCCGACTTCCAGCGAAAATCCTTCGGCGTTTTATGCGTCAGAGTTTTCTGCAAGGCGTCGAAAGGGCTACGCATTTGCGGGCCCTCATTGCCTAAATCGAAGAAGAACGTTTTGTTGAGTTCAGCGTGCGCCGCGAAGAAGTCTTGTGCTTGGTGCAGGGTGCTTTGATTGTCCCACCACAAGCTGGGGCTCGCCGCGATATACGCCTGATACATATCGGGTCGAGTAATGAGGATGTGAACCGCCAAGAGCCCGCCGAAAGAATGTCCAGCGAAAATCTTATAAGGCGCAACGCGGTATCGTCGTTCAATCTCCGGCATGAGTTCGTTCTGGATGAAATCGACGAAATGATCGGCTCCGCCGCTGGTGGGGTCGGCATGGACTGTGCCATCGGCATTTTTCTCATCCGCGTGACTGGGCGTCATGTCTCGGGTGCGGTCGGTGTTCGCGATGCCAACAATGACCAGCGGGGGCATGCGGTCGCCGAGCAGAAGAAAATCCATGGTGCTAGCCACCAGATTGATGTGGGTGGGACCATCCACCAGGTAAAGCACAGGAAATGGCCGTTCGGTCTTCTCGTAATTTTGCGGCGTGCGAACCCAAACAACGCGGTCTTCGTTCAAGATGTTGGAATGTATTGTCAGCTTCTGTGGAATCGGTGGCGCTATATTCTGCGCGGCAAGGTGAATCGAGAACAAACAAAAGGCCAGCAGCGAACCGGCCACACGACGAGAAGTACGCAGCATTGAAGCCACCCCCACGCCATTTTCGACGATTCAACCTGGCGCCTGTTAGCTAAATAAATTTAGTCTCGACGGACCCCGCGATTCGGCAGCTACTGCTTGGCACCATGAGCATTGCGCCGAGCAGCAAAAAAACAGGAAATAAGCAGCCGTTCTATATCGCACGACCGCTCCAAAACACCAAAGGTTGTCTTCCCTGATTGCTTCGATTGGGCCGATTACTTCGCAAAGAAGTCTCATGGATTCCATTCGCTCGCCGGGATGACGGTCCGCATGTGCGCGCCGAGCGCACATCCAGCCGCCAGAGACCCTTGCGCTGTCAGGTGCGTTCCGTCCGACTTCGGGAGCGTCGACGCATCGGATGCAATATGTACGTTGGGCATGGTAGCGGCGACCTGTCGTTGGGCCAGCGCAACGTCGCGGACCGCCGTGAGGCATATGAAGAAATGGACCGTCTGAGCTTGGCCTGCGGTCGCGCGCACATCTACGTCGAGATCCGCGAATAGCTGTCGCAGTTGTGCGGCATAATTCGGATTCCCTGCATCCGATTCACCTTGCATCCAAATAATGGCCGGCACGCTGTAGTGACCGCTGGAAAGGGCTCGCCCGGCCGCGACCTGGGAGATCAGGCGCGCATAGGGTGCCGTACCTTTGGAAAGTCCAGCGATGGGTGTGCCGCCGCGACCTGCAGCCGACCCAATTCTCGCACCGGGGAGCCCTTCCAGTTCGAGTAAGGCACCGTAGAGCGGCGTGACGCCCGGCATGTCAATGTTCCAAGCGCCTATGTCGACGGGCGCTGTGCTGTCGGCGAACGGGACCAGCGCATTTATGCCACCGCGCGGAATTACTCCGCTTGCGAACATGAGGCCAACGTTCTGTTCTGGCGGGATGGTGACATCAGTTGGCCATCGATCGACCGAGCGCTCACCGAGACTCAGGCTCTGGCCGTAGCTGAGGATGTGCTGGAACGCGCTGGCCTCGACGGCCATGCGCTGTTGTGGCCCAACGGGGCAGCCCCCGCTACCACCGCCGCAACAGCATAGAGCGAGACAAAGAAGCGCGGGACATGTTGCCCGCACAAAATTCAATGTTTGGGCCTCATTGACCTTTCCGCTGGTCATCGCCTCTTCCAATCATTTGTTGCTCGTCTGTTGGACGGCGGGCGAAGTCACGAAAATTGGACCCTTGTCCGCCTCGCTCGACGTCTTCCGACACTCCGGTATCTCGATAATATTCGTGTTGCGCGACTCTGATTTTTATGCGGAATCTTGGCGTTGAGTTTCCAACCATCAAAATAATCGGTTTTCGGCGTTTGAATTGCAAGTCTGTGGACAATTGGCGGAACTGATGTCTTATCGGGCCATTTGCCAACCCAGGCCTGTCAAACCCGTAATGTCGCTGATCGAAAATCCAATCGGTCGGCTCCGCTCTGTCGGGGAATATCAGCCTGGGTGTTCATCTCGTCCCGTTTGGCCCGTCAGAAGCCATTTTCTAAAGCAAAAGCGTGGTGGTAGACCATTAGCGATTGGAAATGAAGATTGTCGCAACTAGTCGCAAATGGATAGCGACGAAATCTTCCGCCGGCTATTGACCGCTGCGCAGTGGCTGAGCACTTCCGCTATTTCGCCTTGTCTTCATGGCTGTTCGCGCTTAGTCTGTTTTCTATCACCGTCCCAAGGTCAATCCCAATCGAGGCCTTACCTCGTGGTCTGTGAGCATTGCTTCACCCTCCGGGGCGTCTCCGCGAATTCCCGAGTTCGGATTAGCCATCAACCGTCTGTTCGGAGGACGGTCATGAGCTTGAGCGTGTCCGCAATGCTTTTGATCCTAACGTTGGGAGTTGCCACTGGACAGACAAACTCCGTTCCCGCCGGGAAAGACAAATCTGTGTACGCGGAACTGGCAAAGGCTCCCAAAAAGGCCGTCGCCCGTCACAATCCATTACAAGACGACCCCGATGCGGTGGCGGCAGGCCGGAAACTCTTTGCTTTGCATTGTGCCGAGTGCCACGGCGAATTGGCGGAGGGTGGCCGGAAGGCTCCGAGTCTGCTCGCCGAGCAAGTGCAACAGGCCACGCCTGGCACGCTCTTCTGGATACTCACCAATGGAGTCGTCCGCCATGGTATGCCCGTGTGGTCCAAGTTGCCGGAACCGCAACGTTGGCAAATTGTCAGCTATCTCAAATCACTTACTCCCACTGGAAAGTCTCCACAATGATCGAGACGAATAATTCTCAAATGGCGGCGGTGATATTTTTGTGGACTTTTCGACCTCACGGTTGTGATATCTGACCTTGACCGTCAAATTTAAGGGTCTGATCATGGTCAAGGCGGAGGCGGCATATGCAAAAATCGCAAAACCGACCTTAACTCCTTTGTTGTCAATATTTTGCAGGGTATCTTTGCAGAACCCGCGCCAGTCAAGGCTTTCAGAGGGTCCGGGGGAGGGGGTACCCCTGAAAACTCCAGATTCTCCCAAAATGAAACTGCTTGAAACCGCCTCGCGGAAGCCGAATCTGGAAGATTTTTTAAAAAATTCCAAGAGCTTCAGTGGCTCAAAAAATCGCTCAACCGCACCAACAAAATCCAGATTCAACGACCAAAACGAAAAGCACATTCCACCGCTGACCAAAGGTACCCAACTCAGAACTGAGAACCAGAAACTGAGAACCATTTTTCCGTTTATAATCAAAAGACCGTGCCAAAGTATTCCATCGTAGTCCCGCTCCACAACGAGCAGGAGAACGTCACCGACCTCTACGACCGCCTCAAGGCGGTCATGGAAGCGCACGGCGAAAGCTTTGAAATTGTTCTAGTCGACGACGGCTCATCCGATCACACTTTCGCCATGCTGCGTGAAATCGCGGCCGTTGATAGCCGCGTTACCGTCGTCAAGTTGCGCCGCAACTTCGGCCAGACCGCAGGTTTGGCAGCCGGTTTCGACCATGCCCGCGGAGAATACATAATCGCCATGGATGGCGATCTGCAGCACGATCCCAATGACATTCCATTGTTTCTGGAAAAGATTGCGGCGGGGTACGACATCGTCAGCGGCTGGCGCAAAGTTCGTGTCGACAATTTCTGGATGCGCCGCATCCCTTCGCGTATTGCCAACTGGTTGATGGCCAAGATCAGTGGCGTCGACATCCACGACTTCGGAACCACGTTCAAAGCCTACCGCCGCGACATTCTCGAGCAGGTGCCGCTTTACGGCGAACTACACCGCTTCATCCCCGCCCTCGCCTCGTGGCACGGCGCAAGCATCTGCGAAGTCGCGATCCGCAACGTGAACCGCGAGCGCGGGGTTTCGCACTATGGCATCACGCGTACCTTCCGCGTCTTCTTCGATCTGCTGACCATCCGATTCCTGCTGCGTTATCTGTCGCGCCCGCTGCACTTCTTCGGCAGCGTGGGAATGATGAGCATCTTCGGTGGCAGCGCAATTGTGCTCTGGCTGGGCGCCGAAAAGTTCCTGCGCCACATTCCCGTCATGGCGCAACATGGCCCGCTGATGATGACGTCGATGGGCCTGCTGCTCGGTGGCCTGAATCTGCTGGCCATCGGACTACTCGGCGAAATGCAAGTCCGCCATTACCACGAGCCCAGCCGCCGCGCCCCCTATTCCGTCGATCGCGTCCTCCGCGCCCAAAGCGAAGAACAAAGCGTCTCGGAATAGCTGTTGCCTATGTGGGGACAGCCGCCCTTGGCTGTCCTTCGAGCGCAAGCCCGAACGGCGTGAAAAACTTTTTCGCGCCGAGCCCGCCGCTAAGACCGCCAGTTTTTCTCTGTGTCCTCTGCGACTCCTCAGCGAACTCTGCGCTTTAAGATCTTGACCGCAGAGTACGCAAAGAAAATCGCTAAGTCCGCCAAGCAAAGGCATCGAGATCCGAAGATTTTCCCACCCACGTCGACTTCTAAATGCTGATTTCCTTCCGGCGTATAATAAGCAGTTTGCCGCGATCAGGAGTTTCCTGCCATGGAGAGAGCCACTCAACACGAACTGCAGTTAGCCCGCCGGATGTCGCGCCTTGGCACGGAAACTGCCTTCGAAGTTCTGAATAAAGCGCGCGCGCTCGAGCGTCAGGGCAAGAGCATCATCCACTTGGAAATCGGCGAACCGGATTTCGACACGCCCTCCAACGTGATCGAGGCCGGTGTTGACGCCATGCGCAAGGGCTGGACGCATTACGGTCCTTCCGCAGGTCTCCCAGATCTGCGTCAGGCCATCGCCGAATACGTCAGCCGCTCTCGCGGCGTGAAGGTCTCGAGCGAAGAGGTCGTGGTGGTCCCTGGCGGAAAACCCATTATTTTCTTTACGATTCTGTCGTTAATTGATGAGGAAGATGAGGTCATCTATCCCAATCCCGGCTTTCCCATCTACGAGTCGATGATCCACTACGTGGGCGGACGCGCCGTTCCCATTCAATTGCGCGAAGATCGCGACTTCTCTCTCGACGTCGACGAACTGGCCTCGCTCATCAATGATCGCACCAAGCTGATTATCTTGAACTCGCCGCAGAATCCTACCGGCGGAGTTCTGGAACGCCGAGACATCGAGCAAATTGCGAAGATCATCGGCGACCGCAACGTGATGATCTTGTCAGACGAGATCTACAGCCGACTGCTGTTCGACGGAGCACAGCATTTCTCCATCATGTCGGTGCCCGGAATGCAGGAGCGCACCATCCTGCTCGACGGTTTCTCTAAAACCTACGCCATGACCGGATGGCGCATGGGCTACGGCGTAATGCGTCCCGATCTGGCAACGCACATCACGCGATTGATGACCAACTCCAATTCCTGTACCGCCAGCTTCACGCAAGTTGCGGGCATCGAGGCCATACGTGGTGACCAGAGTTCCGTGGACCACATGCGCGACGAATTCCAGCGTCGCCGGGATGTGTTTGTCGCCGGGCTAAACAAGATTAAGGGCATCTCCTGCCGCATGCCGAAAGGTGCGTTCTACGTATTTCCTAACATCAAGAAGACGGGCTGGAAATCAAAAGCGCTCGCCGACGCGCTTCTGGAACAAGCAGGAGTAGCGGCCCTCTCGGGCACTGCCTTCGGGGAATTCGGCGAAGGCTACCTTCGCTTCAGCGTCGCCAATTCGCCGGAAAATCTCCAGCAGGCGCTAGAGCGCATCGACCAGTGGATGTACAAGAAAGGCTAAGGAGGTTCTGGTTCGGTGCGGCCGGCAGCGCCGGATGGGTGCCATTGATCGAGGTCAATGCTGCTTTTCCGCGGTGAACCGGGAGAATGGATTGTGAAGAGAGTCTTCACAAATTCACCTTCTCCACAGATTGTGAATGACGAGAATTTCTTGTGCCAACCTGCGGGAGACTCAATTTCGTCAGGCGCCGAGGGCCGAGTTTCCAGCCACTCCGCCATCTCCTCGCCCATTGCAGGAAGGAATTTACGGTCACGAATTCGTTCTAATAAATGTCGTTTGATAGGAGCCGGATATTTGTGATAATTCGTTGAACTCTAACCGGCATTCGTATCCGGGAACATCGCCTCTAGGATCTTCTCGGCGGCCTGTTCTTCCTCTTTAGACCCCAGTTGTGTAAGGTCTCTCGCTTCGAAGAGTTCTTTGAGTGCCTTCTTTGGATTCAGCCGCGGGGCAGCCTGGATTGAGGCCAGACGTTCGAGGATCCCGTCGATGTCGCGAACTTGTGATACCAAACGCTCGCGCGCCTGAACCAATATCTCACGCGCCTTTCCAAGATGATCGACACTACGAGTGGCGCCGGTCGATCCCGCTGCGCGAACCCGTCTTGACATAACTCCTCCAATTTTTATGATACAAGCGTGAAAGAGGGCTTTTCAATCTTGCTCTTCGGTCGACTGGTATGGACAAACCGAAGCCAAACATCAAACCCAGATCTAGCCGTCCCCAAGCGCCTGGTTACGGCTTTCCCAAGGGCACAAAGGGCTTGCTGCATTGGTCTTGAGCTGAGCAGCGGCTAAAGAAATCTCACAACTACTGGATGACTACCGTCAAAGCAGACTGCTCCCCTCACACCATGGTTGTCTGGGGTCTATGGCAGGACGGACGCTTGCTCTTCAGCCCCGGCGGCAAGTCGCAAAAAGCGCGCAACCTGGAACACAACGCAAACTGCGTGGTCTGCACTGAACTCGCCCATGAGGCCGGCATCGTTCAAGGCATTGCAGAAGTCGCCGACGTGGTTGCGCGCCGCAAATTCCTGTCGCAGTACGAACTCAAATATAAGTTTGACATGTCGTCCATGAAGGATGACATCCTCTCCATGAAGGAGCCAGTGTATGCAGTGCGCCCGCAAGTCGTTTTCGGCCTGTGGGAGAAGCATTTTCAGAGCAAGTCCACCCGCTGGAGATTTAGCTGATCGAATGTGGTGCCGGCGCCCTCGCCCGCGAAACTGTCCTTAGTAAAAATGCTTTGGCTCGAAGCGAACCCTGCTGCGCATCACTCAAGGCTCCCAGGACCCTCACGTTCTGTCCGCTTCCAACGCTTCGCGGGCGAGGGGCCCGCGCCACACTTGGGTCACCCCGCAATGTGATTGCAATCACGGCTTCCGGAATGGCTGCTCGATACCCTCGCTAGAGCAGTTCTGTGTGTTTCTCCGGTGCGGGAGGGATGTCATGGCCCTTACGGATTCCATCAGCGGAAAGATCATCCGCGAATATTCCATCGAAGAATTGAAAGACGCTGCCAACCTGATGCGCGGCTACGATCTGGTCGCACTGCATGCGGCCGGTTCGGGCCACGCGGGCGGCACGCTCTCCATCATGGACATTACGGCGGCCCTTTATTTGAAGATTGCCAACCACGATCCACGAAATCCCAACTGGGCTGGGCGCGACCGCATTGTCTGGTCGACTGGGCACAAGGCTCCCAGCCTGTACTTGGGCCTGGCCTTCGCCGGATTCTGTCCGCTCGATGACGTGGTCACGCTGCGCAAGCTGAGTTCACCTTACCAGGGACATCCGCACTGGCTGAAACTGCCGGGCGTAGAAGCCTCCACCGGATCGTTGGGCCAGGGATTAAGCATCGCAGTCGGTCTGGCGCTGGCCGCGCGCCTTGATGAAAGGAAGCACAAGATCTTCTGCATCATGGGCGACGGCGAACAGCAGGAAGGTCAAGTCTGGGAGGCCGCGATGGAGGCCGGACATTACCACCTGGACAATCTGGTCGGAATCATCGACTGCAATCGTCTGCAGATCGATGGCCAGGTCAAGGATGTCATGTCCATTGAGCCATTGTGCGCCAAATACAGCAGCTTCGGCTGGGACGTGATGCGCATCGATGGCCACGATATGAGACAAGTGGTGGATGCGCTGCAGCAAGCCAGGGCCATAACCGGAAGACCGCTCATCATTCTCGCCAATACGGTCAAAGGCAAAGGCGTCAGCTTCATGGAGGATCAGGCGGGTTGGCACGGCAAAGCGCCGAACTATGAAGAGCTGATTAAGGCGTTGGAGGAGTTGGCCCTGATCGATCGCATTCCGGTGCAGCATTTATTGGACAAAGCAAAACATTACCAGGAAGAAGTGGATCGCAAGCTTGACGCGAAAATGCCGAAGTTCACTCGCGACTACTGGTGGAACGCCGCCGGCGACACGATGAAAGTGAAAATGGAGCCCACGCGCAAAGGCTTCGGCCAGTCACTGGCGGAAAACGGCGATGACGAGCGCGTGGTCTGTCTGGGGCTCGACATTTCCGGGTCAATTACGATCAGCGATTTTTATTCCGGCAAGCCGCAACGCAAGAAACGCTGGATTAGCATGGGCATTGCCGAGCAATCAGCCACTTCGGCTGCCGCCGGGCTGGCCCGGGAAGGCAAGCTGCCCGTGCTGGGAACCTATGCGACATTTGCCGCAGCACGCAATCTCGATCAGATTCGGACCTCCGTCTGCTATGGCAACTTCAATGTGATGATCGCGGGAGCGCACGGTGGCGTTTCCGTGGGAGCCGACGGCGCGACCCATCAGGCGCTCGAAGATCTTTTTGCCATGCAAGGTCTGCCCAATATGTCGGTCGTGGTGCCTTGCGACGTCGTGGAGACGCGCAAGGCGACCAGTTATCTGTTGCTGCAGCACAAAGGCCCGAAGTACATCCGCTTTGCTCGCGAGGCGACACCGGTGGTGACCGACGCGAAAACGCCATTCGTTTTCGGGCAGGCCAATGTGATTCGCTTGCGGCGAGAGGGACCGGACTTTTTGGAGGCGTTCGAAACCGTACTGGCACCCGATTATAAAAACGAAAACGAGGATCTCAGCATCGTTGCCTGTGGACCCATGGTTCCCGAGGCGATGCGTGCCGCTTATATCCTCAAGAAAGAGTTCGGCTATGAGACCCGCATCCTCAATATTCATACGCTGAAGCCGATCGACACGGAGGCAATCGTGCGCGCGGCCCGGGACACCGGCATTGTCGTGACTGCCGAGGAGCATCAGATTGGCGCTTTGGCCTGGCGGGTCAGCGGCATTCTTACCGAAAGTCCCCAACTCTACGGATTGCCCCTGATCACCGGGGCGATTGGCGTGAAAGATCGCTTCGGAGACTCGGGTGCTCCCTGGGAATTGATCAAAGAATTCGAGGTCAGCGCCGAGCACATTGCGCACAGAGCTGCCGAGTTGATGGCGTTCAAGAAGAAGAGGGCGGAAGAGAAGAAGGAAGAGCGCGAGCATCTCTTCTACGCAGGGATGCGGTAGAACCAGGCAGCGAAGCATCGCGATCGTTACTTTCGTGACCGATACTGTGTGATTCTGGTCATGCGCCGCTCAGGAATCATCCTACCTATAATTGGTCCGACAGCATGTTGACCTTCTGCGCTCGCCAGTTGACACTGTGGTTAATCCTGCTAAACAATTAAAGCTTCCTGCAATCATTCGTTCGCTTCCTGAGGAGGAAGAGTGTATGGCCGATGAAGGCGATGGACAGTACGTACAGGTCGAGCAACAGTCGAACGCCGGCAAGTGGATTTTGATCGTGCTGGCGATTTTGGTTGTGGCGGGGTTCGGATATGCCCAGTATAGTTCGCACTCGCAGATCCAGGCGCTGACACAAAACTTGAGCGCCAGCCAGGCCCAGGTCAAAGAGTTGCAGAATCGGATGCAAACCGCGGAAGCGCAGGAAGAGACGCTGGCGCGCCAAGCCGGCATGACCAAGAAAGAACTTGCGCAACGCTCCGCTGCCATACAGGCAGAACAACGAGCGGCTGAAGCTCGCATCGAACAAGAACAAAAAGCGCAGATCAACGCCGTGACCGGAGAACTCACTGGCGTGAAGTCCGATGTCGGTGGCGTGCGAACCGACGTGGCTTCGACCCGCGCCGATCTGGAAGCTACCAAAGCCAAGCTGCAAAGCACGATTGGCGATCTTGGCATGCAGAGCGGATTAATCGCGCATACGCAGAGCGACCTGGAGGTTCTGAAGCATAAGGGCGACCGCAATTACTACGAGTTCACGCTGCTGAAAGGCGCCAAGCCGCAGCCGGTCGCGACCGTGAGCCTGCAGCTCAAAAAGGCAGATGCCAAGAAGGGTAAGTTTACGGTGAATGTCACCGCCGACGACCGCACGATCGAGAAGAAGGACCGCAACGTTGCAGAGCCGATTCAGTTTTACTCGGGGCGCGATCACTTACTATTTGAGCTGGTGGTGTGGACGGTGGACAAGAACAAGGCCACGGGATATTTGAGCACGCCGAAAAATGCTCCCGTGCCGGTGACGGCGAACTAAATACTCAATCATGAGCGGAGCGTTTTTTCCCGGCGGCCACGTGCTGCTGCAGATTGTGGTGCGCACCGGCGTGATTTATCTGCTGGTGCTGATTGGCGTGCGCTTAAGCGGCAAGCGGGAGGTTGGGCAGATGACTCCGTTCGACCTGACGCTGCTGCTCCTCCTTTCGAACTCCGTGCAGAACGCGATGACTGGGCCGGACACATCCCTGATGGGGGGCGCGGTGGCCGCAGCTACGCTGCTGGTTCTAAATTATCTGGTCGCCGATGTTTCCGGTGTCAGCAAGCGCCTTCGACGCTTGATTCAAGGCCAGCCCAGTCTTCTGGTACACGATGGGAAAGTGATTGAAACCCACATGGCGCGGGAGCACGTCAGCATGGACGAATTGCATCGAGCGCTGCGCGAGCACGGGATCAATAGCTGCGACCAGGTGGCGCTCGCGGTGCTTGAAGTGGATGGCTCGATCAGCTGCCTGAAGTACGACGAGATCAAGCCGGACGCGAACACACATCTGGTGCGGCGAAGATTTATTCAGAAGAAGCAGTAGCGCGATGGGGTTGATGAGCGTTATCGGGATTAGTCTATATTCCAGCACAGCCAAAACTGCGGGGACTATAACGCCGTCGTGTGGCAGAAATTTCACATCCTGAGCCGAGCACAAGTTTTGTTTCTGGCCTCGGTGTGTGCCGCACTGATTGCGGTTGCCATTGCTCTTGCTTCGATCCCTGCTGACGGGATTTCGTGGAATCGTTTCCTTGGACCTTCCAGGCAATTTGATCCATTTATAAATTTTGGCTTGGCCTTTGTATCGGTGCTCCCCGTTTTTCTCGGGTACTACCACCTAGGACGGCTGGGCTTTTTGCTTAGTGTCGCAGCGGGATTCGCGCTCGCTTGGATCATGGCGGTTTGCGAAATTTTGTGCTTCGTGTTTGTCGGGCATCTTTTCGGAAGCGCGAGGCTCAGCGCGTTTGCCTATGCTGGGTGTGACATCTTCGTGTACCTCCTCATTGCATGGCTCCATTTAAAGGCTGCAATGTCTCCATCAGTGCGTGATGCTCAGCGAAAGCTTCACCTACTTCCTACTGGAACGATCTAGCTGGTTGTGTCAGCGGTTACCCTCAAACGCCATGATGGGTCTTGAGTGGTTCCCGTGCAGTCACGAGGAGATTGTGGTGACATCTTTGCGCCGAATCACTGCAGTCTCAAGAACTTCATACACACGGGCGAACCCACATCCAGCACCTGGCCCGTGGGCGTCAGGCGGCCGGTTTTCGGGTCGATTCGAAATACGACAATGTTGTCGGACTTCTGGTTGGCGGCGAAAAGGAACCTGCCGGTCGGGTCGATCTCGAAGCTGCGCGGAATCTTGCCTTGGGTTGGCGTGTAGGCGACCGGCGTTAGCGTCCCTTTCGTGGAATCGATTGCGAACTCGGTGATCGTGTCGCTGCCGCGGTTCGAGGCATAGAGGAATTTGCCGGAAGGATACATCTCGATTTCCGCATCGTCATTCTGGCCGTTGAAGTCTTTGGGCAGCGTCGAGATCGTTTGCAGGGGATGCAGCGTTCCGGCTTTTTCGTCGTTCGAAAACACCGTGACGGTCGAGTGCATTTCGGCGACGACATAGGCGTACTTTCCGCTCGGGCTCAAAGCGAAGTGGCGCGGGCCGGCCCCGGGATCTAGTTTGGCGAAGGGAGGATTGTTGGGCGTGAGCGATCCGCTGGCGCTGTCGAATTTGTAGACCAGTAACTCGTCGAGGCCGAGGTCATCGACCATGGCGAAACGATTGTCGGGCGACAGGTCGATGGAGTGGGCGTGGGCTTTCTCCTGGCGCTCGGGATTGGTGCCGTGGCCGGTGTGCTGCACGAAGGCTGAGGCCTCGCCGAGCTTTCCGTCCTCGAGAACGGGGAAGACTGCGACGCTGCCGCCGGTGTAGTTCGCCACCAAAACGTATTTGCCAGTTCTATCGAGCGTGATATAGCACGGATCGGCGCCGCGCGACGGGACTTCGTTCAGGAAAGTGAGCTTGCCGGTGGAGCGATCGATGGAGAACGCGATAACGCCGCCGCTGTTCGGGCCCTTGTAATTTTGAACTTCGTTTACGGCGTAGAGGAAGCGGCCGTTGGGGTGCAGCGCCACGAAAGATGGATTGATCGTTTCCGCGGCTAGGCCCAGGGGAATAATCTGTCCGGTGTCGGCGTCAAAGCGGTAGGCGGAGATGCCTTTGCTCTTGCTGCCATCTTCGGTGTAGGTGCCTACGTAGAAAAGATATTTGCCGTGCTGCTCGGCCGGAGCCGCGGAGAGAAGCGTCGATGGGACAACTACAGCCAACAGGATGAGTACGCGAAGAGCGGAATGTTTCATGCTTTTATAGAAACGCATTCAGGCCTTTCGGGCAAGGCAGACGCCTCAGATTGTCTACCAAAAAAATCGAGCTGCGAGGACAGCCGCGGGCGGCTGTCCCCACATGTTATTTCGCAGCGGCGGCTCATTTCGTTAACGTGACTGGCACTGTCTGGTCGTAGGGCCAGATCACTACGCTCACGGATTTTCGCTGGTTGAATACATCCAAAGTTACCGGGAAGGCGACCATGATAGTTCTAGTGGTGCTCTCGCCGGGCTGGAGCTTGGTTTCGGGCGGCAGGGCAGGCTGCGCTCCAGCTTTCAGCGTGGGGAACGCCTGAAAGTATCGATCGAAGTCGATGGCGGACACGGCATCGGCGCTAGGAGGCGGATCGCCGCTGGCAGGTTTGAGGACGCCCTGGAGAGTGTGGACGTAGAGAGTTTTGTCGCTGGTGTTGCGCAGGGTGAAGGTCAAAGCGACCATGGTCGAGCCCTGACCGGGAATCTCCACCGCGGACACGTTGTCGAGCGAGCCGGAAGCCTGCGGCGTAGGGCGCTTCAGGATGGATGCGATGCCCACCACGACCAAGACGGCGCCGATCGCGATCAGGACAATCTTGGCGGGCGGCAGATTCTTTTTCGCGGTGCCGTATTCCTCGCCAATGTTGATGGTTGGACCCTTGGGCGCGGGTGGCGCGGCCTGGGGCGAGGGCGGCTTTGGCGGAGGAGTTGGATCGGGCATAGGATTTTGGCGTTCCTAGGGGATTTTACGCTTGCACGGATGGCGTTTTAAAGAATTTAACCGCTGAGAACGCGGAGATGTGCGCGGAGAACGCGGAGAGGGGCAAGATCAAAGAGGAAGACCATCTGCCTCGATCGTTCATGCGAGGGAATCTTGATTGTCTATTTGCTTCTTTCCGTCGAGGAATCCGGAATTGGAATCTCTGCTACCACTTCCAGGTCGCGGTCGCCGCTTTTCCAGACTTGCTCTCGAGCCGATTTCGGCATGACGACGCAGCCATGCGAAGCGCAGCCGGGCGATTCTTTGGAATCGCCGTGGAGCAGGAAGCCGTCGCGGCCGAAAGTCGGCGTGTCGACAGATGGCGTTAGAGTTAGGACGTATGGACCGTGTTCCGCCGTGTTGACCGGTGGGCCCACGATGGTCCAATCGCCCCGCGGTATGGGACCGACGTCGTGCACGCCCTCCATTTCGGGATTGTTCTTGCCGGGACCAGCGCCGGAATAGCCGGTTGCCACGTGTTTGCCATCCTGTTGCAGTTCGCCGGTTTTTTGCGCGTAGGTCCACGCGAATGCGTTCAGGTCGCCTATTGAATTTTTGTCGATGTCCACGGTTTCACTCTCGCTATGGTTTGGGCTGCGTGCCAAGTATTGGAGGGTAGGAAACGAGGGGCTAGGTTATGTGAACATCGGAGCAAAAAAGTCTGTGGAAAACTATGGGGCATTATACGAGCCTGTCAGGACGGTCGGCGCGGGGAAGAATCCGGGAAGGGCATGGCTTCAGCCGTGCCGATCGCTTTTGCGCGGGGCAGCCGCCAGGATCAAGACCCCGACGGGGCTTTGGTGACCTCCCAGGTCTCGCAAAACCGGCGAGACCTGGGGCACCCTGGCGTCTTCACCAGCCGTGCTTCATTGCTTTGGCGAATTCTGGCGCTGCCAGCGTGTTCAGCACATCTGGCGGGGTCAGCCAGGCGCGCCTGGCTTGCAGGACACCGTAGCGGATTTTTTCCATGTGTGAGGTGTGGTGAGAATCGGTGTTGATTACGATCTTGACGCCTTGCTGCTTGGCTTGGCGGAGGTGCACGTCGCTCAGGTCGAGGCGATCGGGATAAGCATTCAGCTCCATGGCGACTTTGTGTTTTGCGGCGGCGGCCAGGACCGCATGCATGTCGAAGGCGTAGGAATCGCGGCGCAGCTGGATGCGGCCGGTGGGATGTCCGATGATCGAGGTGTTCCGATTCTCAATGGCTTTCAGCAGGCGGTCGGTCATCTTCGCGGGTTCCTGGTTGAAGACCGAGTGGACGCTGGCGATTACGATGTCCATTTGCGAAAGCACTTCGTCGGAGAGATCGAGGTCGCCGTCGGCCAGGATGTCGACCTCGATGCCGGCAAAAATCGTGATGCCCTCGATCTTCTTGCCCGCTTCCCGAATGCGCTGGATGTGCGCGACGGCGCGCGGGTCGTCGAGGCCATTGGCGAAGGCGAGATTTTTGGAGTGGTCGGTGATGGCCATGTATTTGTAGCCCCGCGCATTCGCAGCCTCGGCCATTTCTTCGATCGTGTTGCGACCGTCGGTTTCGACGGTGTGCATGTGGACGTCGCCTCGCAGATCTTCCTGCGTGATTAATCGAGGTAGGGTGTGGTCGCGGGCCAGGTCGATTTCGCCAAGATTTTCGCGCATCTCGGGCGGGATGTAGTCGAGGTTCAGCTTGGCGTAAATTTCTTCTTCGGTCTTACCGGCGACCGGCGTTCCGCCATCGAGCATGGCCAGGCTGTACTCGTTCAACGTGTAACCCATCTTGAGGGCGCGTTGGCGCAGGGCCACGTTATGGGCCTTGGATCCGGTGAAGTACTGCATGGCGGCGCCGAAGGATTCTGGTGGCAGCAGGCGCACATCCACTTGCATGCCTCCACGCAGGTGGAAGCTGATTTTGTTGTCGCCGCTGGCGATGACGTCCATGAGTGGCGGATATTGGGCGACGTAGGCAATGGCCTTCTGGCGTCCTTCCTCGGAAGTGCAGGCGGGTCCGGTGACCAGGATGTCGAGGTCGCCGACGGTATCGCGGCCGCGGCGCAGCGAACCGGCAGGCGTGATCTTGTCGATGCCGGAATATTTCTCAAGATACGCTGTGAGCTTTTCGGCCTCGATTTCTGCGGCGTCAATCAGGAAGCGGCCGCCGATGCGGCGATAGTCCTCGATGGCCTTCAACAACTTGGCTTCGTGCTTTTCGCCCATCCGCGGGAGTTCGCGGATTTTTCCTTCGCGCGCCAGTTTTTCGACGCCGTCAACATCGCAGATTTTGTAGGCGCTCCAGATCAGCGCGATGGTCTTCGGCCCTAGACCCTGAATTTTCAGCAACGTCAGCATCGAGGGATGGTATTTCTCCAGCAACTCGGTCTGAATCGCGAGTTTGCCGTCCGTGAAGAGCTCCTGCAGGTTTCGGAGCATGCTTTTGCCAATGCCGGGAATGGCGAGGACCTGCTTGGGATCGGCGATCAGCTCTTTTATCGGTTGTGATAAATTCTCGATGGCCTGAGCGGCGTTGCGGTAGGAACGGATGCGGAACGAATCCTGCCCGTCGATTTCGAGCAGGTCGGCGGTCTCGTAGAGAATGTTGGCGATGGCCTTGTTGTCCACCGACTTAAGATAAACAAGATTGGACGGCAGGGCTAGCGGAGGCTACGGATGCACCGTCGTTAAGAGGTAGACCTGCAGCTCGAATCTGCTCCAGACACTACGGCGGGGCGGGTGCCAAGGTGCGCTCGCTGGAGCGAAGAGTTTGCTGCACGTGGCGGGGAATGCCACTACGCAGCTGAAGCTTTCGTTACGTTCGCGGCCTGCGGGCCCTTTTGACCCTCGGTGATTTCGAACTCTACCGGGTCGCCTTCCTGCAGGCTCTTGTATCCCTCGGAGCTAATCGCGCTGTAGTGAACAAAAACATCCGGCCCATCCGCACGACCGATGAAGCCGTATCCCTTCGCGTTATTGAACCACTTAACGGTTCCTTTCAATCGTTCCACGCATTACCCCCGTTGTTGCACGCCCTTATTTGGGGGAGAGGGCGTGCTCACAGTTAAAGCAGCCCATAGGATGCATTTTGGTGCGCCAGGGGTAGGCTGTCAATCGGTAGGATTATCTAAAAATAGTTCAAAAAGGGGCACTCCGAGCGGAGTCTTAGCGTCGTCGGGGCGCGCCTGTCTGGGCCCTCTTTCGGTTCGTTGTGCGCGCCAGGCGATCAAGCCACAACACCGAGGCAATGGTCTTGGCATCGCGTATGGTTCCGTTGACTGCCATTTGGACCGCCGTTGGCAAGGGCACCAGACGCTTATAGATAAATTCGTCATCCTCGGGTTCGGCTTGACCAGCACGCAAGCCGGTTGCAAGAAAGACGGCCATGGTCTCGGCGACGAAGCCGGGACTGGCATAGAACTTCAGGATGCGGCGCCATTTGATCGCGGTGTATCCGGTTTCTTCCAGCAGTTCGCGCTTGGCGGCTTCGAGTTCCTGCTCGCCGGAATCGATGCGGCCGGCAGGTAATTCCCACAGAAAATCCTTTGCTGCATGGCGATACTGTCGTTCCAGGAGAACGCGGGGCTTGGCGCTGGAATCATCGACGGCCAGCACGACGACCGAGCCGGTGTGATGAATGACGTCGCGCCGCGCCCGCACGCCGCCGGGTTCCTCGACGTGGTCGGTGGTGACGGTGAAGACCGGACCACGGTATACGGTCTTGGAGGAGACGAGGCGCTCTTTGGTTCGCCGATTGCGGGTGGGTTTGCGGGACGATTTGGCCATACAGACAATATAAAACACGATTTCCGACATCCGGCTCCCGGCTTTGGAACGACCGCAGGGATCGGCAGATTGACAGGTGGGTACTTTCGAAAGCTGGCAGCGAAAGCCGGAAGCCTCTTCTGCTATGCTGCCCCGCATGGCGGCAAAGCCTCTGGTCGCAATTGTTGGGGCAGGAAATTTCGGAGCGGCCCTCGCGGTGTCGCTGAAGCGGGTGGGCTACCGGATCGAGGCTGTGATTGCTCGTTCCGCCGGCGCTTCGCTGAAAAACGGGCAGAGACTGGCAAAGGAAATCGGGGCGCGGGCATTGGTTAATCCGGCGGCGTTACAGGCTCATTTGGTTTGGTTCTGTGTGCCGGACGGTGAAATCGCCCGTGCCGCGCGGGCTCTTGCGGGAAAGATGGAATGGAAGGGAAGAGTCGCGTTGCATTCCAGCGGCGCGCTGACGATTGACGAACTGGGAGCCTTGCGCAAACGTGGAGCGGCGGTCGCCTCGGTGCATCCGTTGATGACGTTTGTACGGGGATCGCGGCCGCCGCTGGCGGGTGTACCGTTTGCGCTTGAGGGCGACGCGGCTGCGGTACGGCTGGCGCGACGCGTGATTGCAGATGTGGGTGGTCACGCCTATCCAATCCGTAAGCGCGCCAAGGCTGGTTATCACGCTTGGGGAACTTTTGCTTCGCCTCTTTTTACGGCGCTTCTCGCCACTACGGAGCAGGTGGCGACGCTCGCGGGAGTGGAACGAAAAATCGCGAAGCGACGGATGATCCCCATCCTGCTGCAGACTCTGGCAAACTATGCTGCCTTCGACGCGGGCGACGCGTTCAGCGGGCCGATCGTCCGAGGTGACGTCGATACGGTGAAACGGCACTTGCAAGTGCTGCGCACCATGCCGGCTGCCCGCGAAGTCTACTCGGCACTGGCTCGGGCAGCCCTGCAGTATTTGCCCGCTAAGAACAAGGGTGAGCTCAAGAAGGTTCTCGCGGGTGAAGCTCATTGAGTCGCCGGCCTTCCACCTCGCAGACGCGCCTGCGCCCACACGGCAAGTTGATCTTCGCGCTGCTGATTGCGCTCGGAACCAGTTACTACTACTTCGACTTGCTTCTGCCCCGGGCGCGCCTTGCCGATGTGGCCAACGATATGCTTGGGCCTTACGCCTATGGCGGCGACTTTTATCCCATCTGGCTGACCGGCCGCGAAGTGCTTCTTCACGGAACCAATCCGTACACGCAGGAGATGACGCGGAAAATCCAGATTGGACTCTTCGGACGACCGATGGATCCGCATCGTCCAGCGGACCCGCCTCCCGATTTTCGGGCGTTCTCTTATCCGCTGTACGCGGATCTACTGGCGGCGCCGTTGCTGCCGCTTTCGTTTAACGCGGTTCGATTGGTACTTGGAGTTCTTCTACCGCTGCTGACGGCGGCCAGCCTCGTGCTCTGGCTTCGTGCTTTTCACCTGCAGGTTTCGACCAGCACGCTGGCGATCGCAACGATTCTTCTGCTCGTCAGTTATCCGGTATTGGAGGGAGTGTATGCCCAGCAGGCAGGCTTACTGGTTGGGGTAGCGTTGGCGATGGCGATGGCAGCGCTGTCTCGGGAACGTCACTTTCTAGCAGGAGTATTGGTCGCGTTTGCTTCCGTGAAACCACAATTAGTTTGGCTCCTCGCTTTATGGCTACTGCTATGGGCAGTCAGCGACTGGAAACAGCGAAAGAGTTTTGTGCTTAGCTTTGGGATTACTTTGGCGTTGTTGGTGCTATTGAGCCAACTGATTTTGCCCGGATGGCTGAGAGGCTGGTGGAGGGCAGTGGTTGGGTATTCGCGCTATACATTGCCACCACTCACACAACTTGTGCTGGGCAGATACCTGGGAATTGCAACTGGGCTTGTTCTTCTCGCCTTGGCTGGCGTAGTTGGCTGGAACACGCGTCGCCAGCCCCCGGGCTCCCCCGGCTTTTCACTAACGGCAAGCTTCGTCCTCGCGGTCACCGTCATCCTGGCGCCGACCGGCGGTGCGGTGTACGACCAGGTAATTTTGCTTCCTGGGATTTGTTGGCTGGGATTTCGCCGGGCTGAAATCTTGAATGCAGGTCGTCCTATGCGCGTACTCGCAATCGCCACCCTAGTCGCACTATGTTGGCAATGGTTCGTCGCTTGTGGAGTCGCGCTTGGCTCGCTGGCCTTGCCGGATTGGGCAAGGAATCCGGCAGTTCTGGTTTTTCCAACGCGCTTTGCGGCACCGTTGCCGTTCGCAATCTTGGCATTATTGTCGTTCTTTGCGGTCCGGTTGCTGAGAGGGCAGGCCGAAGTCCTTACGTGAAAAGATGCCCGAGCTTTTCTTTCTTGGTCTTGAGGTATTCTTCGGCGTGCGGACTGGGCGTGACCTCGCAGGGTACACGCTCCACCACCTTCACTCCGGCGCGCTCCAGTGCATTCACCTTCTCGGGATTGTTCGACAGCAGGCGCACGTGCGTGACGCCCAGCGTCTTGAGAATGCCTGCCGGGAGCGCGAAGTCGCGGTAATCGTTCTTGAAGCCCAGGCGTTCGTTGGCCTCAACTGTGTCGAGGCCTTCGTCCTGCAGTTCGTAGGCTTGCAGTTTGGCCATCAAGCCAATGCCACGTCCTTCCTGCAGTTCATAGATCACAATGCCTGCCCTTTCTTCCGCGATCATTGACAGCGACATTTCAAGCTGCTGGCGACAGTCGCAGCGCAAGGAATGAAAGACGTCGCCAGTCAGGCATTGCGAATGAATGCGCACCAGCGGCGGAGCGGACTGCACGTCGCCGGTCACCAGTGCGACCGCTTCTTCCACGCGGCGATCGCCATCCGAACCCGTGCGTCCGCGAAATCCGTAGATCCGAAATTTGCCCCAGCGGGTGGGAAAATCGGCGGATGCGACCTCTACCAATTCGTTTTGACTCACGGCCTCATTATAGTGGCTGAACATCGCTCAAGCTCAGCTTTTACACGCACGAAGAGTGAATAGGCAACTAGCGGGTAGTCGCACCCTCATACCTTTTGCATAGGACGCAATGATGAGCACGATTACAGCTAGCCGCGGGCGCGGAAGTGGAAGATGGCATCCTGCTTGGAGGCGATCGGTGCGCCGTTGCGCGTGGCGGGCTGGAAGTGCCAGTTATTGAGCGCGAGCAGAACCTTCTCGTCGAGCTTGGGGCCAAGGCTATGGAGAACTTTCTTGTCGACGATATCTCCATGCGTATCGATCACGATCTCAACCACGACGTTGCCTTCCGAGTCGGGTAATTCCCACGGATAAGCCACCGGATCAGACGTGCTGACAGGCAATGCGGGCCGAATTTCGTTGCCGGAAAATGGGCCGTTATTCAAAGTTCCATAAAGCGGGCCTGCCTCGGCGCCGTGGCCCAAGGCCGAAAGAGTCTGCGTTTTGGAAGCATCCTCGGCATTCGTGCGGGCAAGCGTATTGGGCGGCGCGGTCAATTTCGCGGTCTGTGCGGGCGACTTCCACATCAACTTCTCGTGACCGAGCCGCTGGTGACGGTAACGCTGTGTCGCAGTGTCGGAAGAACTCTCGCTGCTGTCGTCGGGAGATTTGCTGGGCCAGTAGAGTCGGGTAACGGACTTGCCATTGTGTCCCATAGCCACCGAGACTGCGGTGAGCAATTGCGGCGCCGGCGGATGAAGAAGCCAGGCCAGCAGCAGCAGATGGAAAGCAAGCGAACCGGTCCCGAGCCAGCGTTGCCGGCGAGCGGTCACCGGATTCAGTTGCGCAAACATCAGACAATACCTGCGGATGGCGTTCGCCGCAGCCTAATGATAATAGTTAGACGTTAGTTCACGGGAGTCGTCAAGAAATTTCCCTCAGCGTGATTCTCGGGGGGTACTCGTTCGTAACGCGCATCGGCGCACCGATCCATAGATAGGTGCAGTCCGAAGGTTGGTGCCGATTCTGGAAGGCTGATAAAATGGGCGAGCAGATCACCCATCTCATATGGGGCTATAGCTCAGCTGGGAGAGCGCATCGTTCGCAACGATGAGGTCGTCGGTTCGATCCCGACTAGCTCCACCATTTTTCGGTCAACCCCCTTCTTGGCGCGAAGTGACGCCACGAATTCAATTGGATCCCACCAATACGAACCGCCAGGGAGCGATTTGCAGGAAGCTCTTTGCTGCCACGCCTTCGACTTGTTCGACGGTACAAGGCGGGCAAGGCGTCGAGGAACCTGTTAAACTCAATCGAGTCAATCAGTCCCCGTCGTCTAGCCTGGCCTAGGACATCGCCCTTTCACGGCGGTAACACGGGTTCAAATCCCGTCGGGGACGCCAACAAAACAAAAGATTTATCGGAGTCGAGCCATTTCGCCGTGGGTTTGAAAGGGTTCGATAACAGAAAGTCACTCCTTGAAAGCATGTTCTCCCGCCAGTTCTTATCTCGGCAGCAGAATCATTTTCACCAACTTCGTCTGTGCAGCACGCTTGGTTGAAGTGACGGCCTGGGTATAGGTATCCGCCGTCACTTTGTAGTTCGAATGGCGCAACAACTCCTGAATCGTCTTGATATCTTCGCCATTCGCCTTCATCAAAGTGCCGAACGTGTGTCGCAGCGTATGCCACCCCACGTTGCCCGGAATCTCTGCCGCTTCGAGCGCCGGCTTTAGATGGGCGCGAAAAAGCGACCCCGGCCAATACGGTTGTTTGCCCTTCTTGTGTGGACTGGCAAACACCCAATCGCCCGGTTGGGCATAGGGAGCCTGGATCTTCCAATTCAGCAGGACCTCGGCCAATTCCGCGTCGAGCGGGATTGGCTTGCGCGAAGCTTCTGTCTTGCAGCGGGTGATCTTCTGCTTGACCACGGCACGAGTGACGTTTACCTCTAACGCTTCGAAGTTCACGTCTTCCCATTTGAGGCCGAGCAATTCTCCCACTCTCAGACCACTTGATGCATCGAGCAGAACCGCTGTGCGGCAAGGCTCCCCCAGATGTGAAAGAAAGGCCTTGATCTGCTCGATGGTCAGAACCACCGGAGTGTTTCTGCGCTTGGCACTCTGCCGAACGTGAGTGATGGGATTGCGCGTCGCCCATTCCCAACGAATGGCATGGCTGTAGACGGCGCTCATGATGTTCCTGATCTTCGCCTTGCTGCCAGGTGCCAAGGTAAGGGATTTCAGCCATTGTTCGACCTGCACGGACTTCACGTCCGGCAGACGATACGACTTCCAACGTGGCAGAATCCACTTCCTCAAATAGCCTTGGTAAGTGTCCTGCGTGGCATACGACTTTCGGTTCTCGTCCTCGGCGATTTCTTCGGGGAGATCTGACTTCTTGTAGAAGATGTCCGGCATTTCGTGTTGGCGATAATGCTGGACGAGGGTCTCGAAGCAGATCTCCTTCAATTGCTGCCGAGGGGTTTGTTCGTTGATGGTGAGACGTAAAGCGTCCACCGCATTTTGCGCGTCGGACTCGGTCTTGAATTCCTCGACCGTGCCAACCACTACTTTGCGATATCTCTTCGTTCCATCGGGTTGGATTTCGTACCATCTGAATATCCAAACGTTTTGGCCTGACTTGCGCTTTACGCGCTGAAGACTTCCTTTCTGGTGTCGTGCGCGCCTGAACATTTTCTCTCCTCTCTTTTAGGCGGCACGGATCGCTGGCGAACAGCTTAGCGTGACTCGCCCTACCGAGTCGAGCGAGAATTCAACTAGCCATCTTGTGTTCAAGCCAGTCGTTTAGAACGGAAGCGCGGAAGCGCCACAGCCTACCAACTTGCACACCCGTGATCACACCGTTGCGAGCCATTTTCTGAAGAGTCTTGGGATGGATTTTCAGTAGAGCTGCTGCTTCATCGCTATCGAGCAACTGTTCAAAGGTCATTTCATGGATTTCCGCCTTGTGGGCTGGTGTGGAAACAAGGTTGGACATCGCCGTCTCCGAGAGTGTTTTTGTGCAGCTTGGGAGCTGTCAGAGCAGTTTGAAGGTACGTTCAGACGCGGAGCGGAGTCCAATTCATTTTCGGAAAGGCCTTATGCGCAACAGGAATAATCTAGGCGAAAATCTAGAGACGAACTCAGGAACGGCCATCCATAGGTGCTTGCCGTGTCCCAGTATGTTCATCAGTGACCGACAACTCCTGATAATTCCTACACGCGCATCGGGTGGTGTCGTGTGCTTTCATCTGTCTCGCTAAAGAATTGCGGCTAATGTCTTCTTCGCAGACATCGATCCAGGGTTCTCCGTCACTAACCCTTCTTTCCTCTGCTAATCGGAGTGAACGTAAGTACACATCTGCGTTCGCTCGTAGCAATGAGGAGGACATGCACGTAACTGCTTTCGTAACCAAACAAGAAAGCAATTGTGTTCGGGATGTTGTGCCAACGGCCGCACGGTATGAGTGCCAGGAATAATGATCTGATGAGAAAGTATTGGACGCTACATACTCTGCACTACTAGGGTGAACCAAACGCAGCGATCTGAGGATCAACGCTGGAGGCTCCCATGTCGCGTTTCACTCAAGTAAACGGTCCGCCCCGGAAGCGAAGAGAGATCCGCTCTCGGTTAACACTCACAAAAGCTTCACTCCTCGCTCTTCTGCTGCTTACACCGCTGGCCCTTCAAGCCCAAGGGAGTCCTTTCGATACTGGTTTTAACGCACTGCAAACGCTGTTCACTGGGACAGTCGCGAAGGTCGCTAGTCTGATCGCCATCGTGATCGGAGGTTACGGCTTCGCCCACGGAGAACCCGGTGCAAAAAAGGCACTGGCCGGCGTCGCCGCCGGAACGGGCATCGCCGTTCTTGCCGTGAATGTCCTGAGTTGGCTCTGGGGCGTATAGCGCCATTCCCAGCCACCTTCAACCGGCGATTGCGCGAGGGCGTCATGCCAGACAGAGCACACCAGAAGCGCCGTACAAATCGAGTCTTCAAGAGTCTGCACAAGCCGCTCACCTACTTGGGCGTTGAGCGGACGCTCTTCTACTTCGTCTGCGTGAGCGCCGTGGGCGCCTTCAACCTCTTCAATTCCATTCTCGCAGGTATCGCCGTCTTCATTGGCGGCTTTGCCTTCGGCCATTGGGTAACGAACAGCGATCCGGCATTCCTCCGCATCCTCGCAAAGTCCGAACGCTACAAGCTGCGCTATGACGCCGCGAAGCAGCAGGTTCCCCGCGTGGAGGTAGTGTGATGCTGCGCCTCGACAAGGTCATCAAGCCGTGGAAAGAGAGTGCGGCTCTCAACGACCACATCAACCTCTATGGCTTTTGGAACGAGACGGCCTTCCTTACCAAGAGCGGTGATGTCGGCATGATTCTCAGCGTTCCCGGCGTGGACTACGAAAGTCTTGACCGCTCGGACCAAGAGTATGCAGTGAAGCGGTTGGAAGCGGCGCTGAAAGCCTTTGGCCCAGGCTTCCATGTTTACCAATATCTCTTCAAATCGAACCGCCCCGACATACCGTTCGCAACATATGATGACCCGATTGTGAAAGCGGCGATTGACCAGCGCCGGAAGTTCTTTGAAGCCAAACGCGACCATCTTTATGAGATTGAAATCTTCTACTGCATCCTGCTCGAAGGGTCCCGGTCGAAGACCGGCGTCGGCACGGCGCTAGCTCGACTGTTACGCGATCCAGAGGGCGCGATTGCCGAACTCAAATCGCAGTTCACCAACGACAACATGAAGAAGTTGTTACGGACGCATATCGAGCGGGATCTTCAACGGCTCGACCAGCACGTGCAGGCATTCGCTCGGCAGCTCGCAGATTTCATGCAAGTAGAGGTCTTGAATCAGCAGGGGCAATTCACGTTTTTCCGCCGCTTGCTGAATTATGACGACTGGCGTATTGCGGGTAGACCGCAGTCCACACAGTTTCTCGACTATCAGGTGGTCAACTCCGACATCGAAGCGGAACGCGATCATCTGCGGGTCGGCGATCACACCGTCCGCGTACTGACGATGAAAGAGGCGATCACCGAGACGCGGCCTCTAGTGCTGGACGCTCTGCTGAAGATCTCGGCCAAGTTCTATGTCGTCACGGAGTGGACGCCGTTGCCCGCAGACAAGGCCCGCAAAGAAGTGAACAAGCGCCGCCGCCACTTCAATATGTCCAAAACAGGATTCGTCTCCCAGATGGGCAACGACGCCACGAAGATGAACCCGCGCGACGTGCTCGTGGACGAGTCCAAACAGGCTGACATCGAAAATCTTGGCGATTGCTTGCGTGCTCTCGGTGACGGCCAATCGGTGGGAGATTTCTCGCTCACGATTGTGCTGTATGGACGGTCGCGAACAGAACTCGATCAGCTTCTGGCCGAGTTTACTGGCGTCTTCACCAACGCCGACGGCAATCTGTTCGCGGAAACCTACAACCAGTTGAATGCCTATTTCGCCACCGTGCCAGGCAACTATGCGATGAACCTCCGCCAGTTGTATCTGCTTAACACGAACTACGCCGACCTGTCTTTTCTGTTCACGATCCTTCCCGGCGAGAAGACGAACGCGCATCTCGGCACGGAGTACCTAGCGGTCGTCGAAACCGACAACAGCACGCCCTACTTCCTCAACCTACACACCCGCGACGTTGCCCATACCCTAATTCTCGGGATGACAGGCAGTGGCAAGTCGTATCTGTGCGTTTTTTTGTTGCAGAACGCGCAGAAATACAAGCCGCTGACTTTCATCTTTGATATCGGCGGCAGCTTCCAGTCGCTTACGACGATATTCAAGGGCTCGTATCTCAATGTGGGTCAGGAAGCGCGGGACTTCACCATCAACCCGTTCTCGCTGCCTCAGACCAAAGAGAACCTGCAGTTTCTCTTCACTTTCTTCCGAGTACTCATTGAGGGCAACGGACAGCGTTACCGTCTGGACTTCAAAGAAGAACGCCGCCTGTGGGATGCGATCGAGCGGATTTACGTGCTTGAGCCCAACCAGCGCACAATCTCAAACTTTAGCAACATCATCGGCGAGTTGAAAGAACGCCTGCACCGCTGGACCCGCGGCGGACAGTACGGATTTCTCTTTGACAACGCCGAGGACACGCTTTCGTTCAAAAGCTTTCAGACGTTCAATTTCCACGGATGGAATGATGCGCCGGAAGTATTGGAACCACTTCTGTTTTATGTTTTGCATCGGGCGTCGAATGAGATCACTGACCTGAAGAACCTCGGCACCCCGAAGTTCTTCCTGCTCGATGAAGCGTGGCTTTTCATCAAGAACGAGACCATTCGCAATTATGTGGTGCAGGCTCAGAAGACCTGGCGCAAGCACCTAGCCACGATGATCTTGGCGACGCAATCCATCAAAGAACTTGAGGAATCGGGGATGCTAGCGATAGTGGCAGAGAGTTGCCCGACAAAGATCTTCCTCGCCAACCCGGATATGAACCGTGACGTTTACCGTGAAGCGTTTCATCTGAACGACACGGAACTGAACCTTATCGACGGCCTTATTCCACCGGGGCAGATGCTGATTCGGAAAGCGCAGACCTCTAAGAAAGTACATTTGAACGTCGATTCCGTCTCGCACTGGATGGCGACCAACAACGCCCGCGACAACCTGAAGAAGCAGGAGTATTTCAACCGCTTCGGTTTTGCCGATGGGCTTCGCCATCTGGCGGAAGAGTGGCCATTCCAGCCGCGCCCGCTGGCGGCATCAACCACCAACACCAACCCGTAAGGAGAAGAGTATGCGACACCTGAGATTCATCGTGAATTTTGTTTTGGTGGTTTTCTCCATCGGTGCCCTGGCACAGGACTCTGCGCGCACGGTGCAGTATCACTCGCAGGACATCGTTCCCATCCGCGCCAAGGTGAAATATACGACCCTGATCGAACTGCCCACTACCGAGAAGATCATGGAGGCCGCCACGGGTGACAAGGAGTTCTGGATCGTAGACGTGGTTGGCAACTTTTGTTTCGTGCATCCGGCGAAGCAAGGCATCAGCTCGAACTTGAATCTCATTACGGACAAGGGGAACATCTACAGTTTCACCCTCCAGGACATCTCCGCCACATCGACCACCCCTGATTTGAAAGTGATCGTCGAACCCGCCGATCGCTCTGCCATCGTGGCCGCGAGCGGCCCTCCGCAGTTCGTGCCCGCAGCCCAACTCGAACAGTCGCGGCAGCAACTCGCCGCTCTTCAATCACACGTTGAACAAGCTGTGGATGAGTACAAGAGCGCATATCCCACACAGCTCAAGTTCGACTATGCCTACAAGGCGAACGAAGGCCCGTTCGACATTCAGTCGATCTATCACGACGACAAATTCACCTACATCAAGACCAATGCCCGCGAAAAGTTCAGCGTGTACGAAATGAAGGACGGCAAGCCCAACCTCGTCACCTACGACCTCCGGGAAGGGACGTACATCATCCCGAAGATCATGGACAGCGGATATGTGGAGCTGGGCAAGAAGCGGATGGAATTTACGCGCAAGGGATCACCGTCATGACCGAAAACGCTTTTGCTTCCCACCCAGAGCCGCAAGCCGAACCGACGTTGCGCCGCAACCTGGAACTGCCAAAAGGTGTCTTGCAGAAGAACCTCAAGACGTTCGTTTATCTAGGTGCGGCATTGCTCGTGATTGTGGCGGCGCTCTTCAGTTCGTCCGGCAAGAAGACCCCCGCGCAACAGGCCAGCGCGAAAGGCCAACCACCGCAACCAGCCTTGCAGGACAACACCGACAGCAACGTGCAGGAGTTGAAGAACCAGCTTCAGGCTGAACGTCAGAAAGAACAGCAGGCGACAATGGCCGCCCCTGCGATGGGAGATTCAGCGTTCGCCTCTGCGACTCCCCAGCAGCGAGTTGCAGCCACGGCCTATGGACCGACCGGCGTTGCCGTGACCTGTGTTCAGGGCCAGCCCTGTCCGCAAGCGCAGCAGGACAACATGCAGATGCAACTCACGCCTGTGCAACAGCAGGCACAGTTGATCGCTGCGAAAGAACGCGAACGGGCTGACAACTCCCGTTTCGCTTCCAATCTTGTGTACTCCCGCTCTGCCGATCCGCCGCAACAACAACAGCAAGGCCAGACGATGCCCACCCAATATGGCCCCGCCGAACGGCAGACAAACAGCAGTCTCGTCTCCCCACAAGCCGAAAGAAAACAGGAGGACACACCCGCAGGCTATAAACGCCCACTGGAGGCCAATGTTGATTCAGCCGTCGGTCAGCCCTATCTCGTCTACGAGGGTTCGGTTCTCGACACCGTTCTCATGAATCGTCTGGATGGAGACGCCGTAGGGCCGGTTAAAGTCCTGGTCTCAAATCCGCTGTATTCGCACGATCATCAACACGTCATCATTCCCGAGGGAACGGTTGTTTTGGGAGAGGCAAAGAAGATTGGAGCGGCGGGGTTCGGCCAACAGCGCCGCATGGCAGTGGTCTTTCACCGCCTGATAATGCCGGATGGTTACTCCGTCGATCTCGACCAGTTCCAGGGCCTCGATCAGATCGGAGAGGAAGGGCTGAAAGACAAAGTCAACAACCACTACCTCCAGATCTTCGGAACCTCCATAGCTTTGGGCGTGATTGCTGGAGCAAGCCAGATCACACAGGGTGGCGGCACCATAACAACGAGTGGTTCCCAGGCATTCACCAACGGGGCTGCGGGCAGCGTTTCACAGTCTGCCACCACGATCCTTGACCGCTTCATACAGATACCGCCCACCATCACGATCCGAGAGGGCCACCGAGTGAAGGTGTATTTCAGGCAGGACTTGCTTCTTCCTGCGTACTCCAACCACACTATTCCACAGACGTTTTGAGGAGGCTTTCCATGCGAATCGTTGCCCTCTCCCTCTTAGTGCTGTGGACTCTCACCCTTGCCAGCTGTCAGAGCAAAGCGGCAAAAGTGAAACAGTTACAGGATCAATACAACGCTGAATACCCGGCCTAAGCCAAGGATTGTCTCGATCCGGAGACCGCTGGGTCGTCCGATCTTCTGACAGGAAAGAAGCTGACTCAAGAGGAGGTCGCGGCCCTAGAAGCCAAGAAGAAAGAACGTGAAGCACGGTGCAAGCCACAGGCCGACCGTCTCGCGCAGCTCCAAAAGGAGATTCTCGCTGCACAGCAGTAAAGCCGTACTGCTGTAAAGCATCACGAGGCCAACGGCGACGAAGGGATGAGACAAATGAAGAAACTTACCCTTACCGTGCTCGCCGTTGGGTTTGCGGCGTGGCAACCGTTCGCAAATGCACAATTCGGTTCCGGCATCGTCTTCGATCCTACACAGGCTGGGCACGCCGTCACGCAGATCGAGAACGAACAGAGATCCATCGCCAACGAAGTCCGGCAAATCGAGCAAGGCCAACAGATCTTCACCAACACCGTGAAGATCGCCACGACAGCGCTGCAAGCCTACAACGTCGCAAAGCAGCAATACGAACTCACCCACCAGATGATCCTTGCGCCCAGGATGCTCTATGCGCGGTTTCTGTCTCCAACCTCTGACTTGCTGCTGCTGCAGCAAATATCCAACACATATGGCAATTCGATGGGTTGGCTCAATTCGGCAAACACCGGGAAGGGCGCCGCATCCGCGTACCAACAAGTTAGCGTTCCGAACACCAATAACATGATTCCCGGCTACGGCACCGCGAGTATGGCCGGACAGCTCCAGATTGCAGCACAGGGCGCCACTGTTGACATCAGCGACTCAGTGATGACCAACAACCTGCAGTCTCTCGGTACGATCCGTGCCAACCAGACCGCCAGGCAGACGGACATTGCGAATCTGGAGGCCGCGACCCAAACTCAGGACCCGTCGCAGCAGACCATCATGGCTGAACTGCAGCGCATCAATCAGGCCCTGCTCCTGCAACTACGAACATTGCAAGACGCAAACCAGATCAACTCCAACCTTGCGCTGCAGCAGATCATTGCCCAAAAACAGCAACAGGACGCGATGAAATCGACGTTTCGTGACTCTTCTGGATACGAGAGCTATTACAACGCCAATATCACCACGACTAGCAGTGGGTCCGCCAACCTCCTAACGCAGGCGTACTGAGGCAACAAAACGCTAAAGGGCAGGATATATGAGTCTCTTTCAATACATCGCTCAGGCGTGCCAGACGCTTGCTGCGACGGTGGCCCCCTCAATAACAGCAATGGGGGTTCACATCGTCTTGGCATTGGCGACCATCATGATGGTTTGGTTCGGCGTACAAGAGGCTCTGGCATCGGCACACGGCGGCCCAGGGTTCAGTATGGGGAGGTTTCTGAACCTCTTCATGCTGCTCACCTTTGCATACGTGATGGTGAACTACTACAACAGCTCCATTCCCGGACTTGGCTTTTCCATCAAGGGCTTCATCGACGGCGGAACTATCAATCTGGTGAACCTAATTGGATCCGATGGTTCAAACACCATGCTGAACGAAATCCACCAGGCATCCTCCAAGACCGGCCCGTCCATACTGAACACCGTGATGAATCCTTACTACGCAATCGTGTACTTCGCGGTCCAATTCCTATTAGCCATGCTGGCCGCGATTGTGTCAGCAATTGTGGCTTATGGAGCGATTGCAGCCACGATCATCGGAGTGCTCGGTCCGATCTTTATCCCGTTCCTTGTCGTTGAGAAACTTGATTGGCTGTTCTGGGGATGGCTCAAGGCGTATCTGGGGTTCAGCTTTTATAAGGTCGTCGCCGCAGCCACGATGAATGTTCTGTCTCATGTACTAACGAATTATTACATCCAACTTGGCCAGAGCGTGTCGGACCCTTCAACGATAGTTCAGACGTTGCCGCTTCTCGTCCTTCTCGTCCTCGTCAACATCTACATCCTCTTCAAGATTCCGACCATGACCCATAGCTTATTCACTGGCGGTACAGGTGGACACGGCGGAGGCCTGGGCGTTGCGGTAATGGCGATACGGGCCGCAATGTAAACGGCAAGAGAAACGAGGTCACAGATGAGCACAGAGACAACGAATATGGAAACCAAAGCGACCCCGGAAATCACCCGCGCCGCACAGCGTTATCTGGAGCAATATGGCGACCCGTTGGTGATGAACACCTATCTAAAGGTGACCATTCTTGTGCTCGCCGGCGTTTGTATCAGCCTAGCGGCGCTTACCTTCAAGAGTCAGCAAGCCCTCGCAAACATGCACCCAATGATCGTGCGCATTAACGACGTGGGCCACGCCGAAGCAATCGACTACCGGAACTTTCAGTATCGCCCGCAGGAAGCGGAGAACAAGTATTACCTCACCCGCTGGGCCGAACTGTATTTCAGCCGCAATCGTTTCACGATCGAACGTGATCAAACGCAGTCACTTTACTTCCTCAATAGCGACGTGCAACGTGCCGTGATCGACCAGGAACGCAAGGACAACAGCATTCAGAATTACGTAAAAGACAGCACCCTGCCCTATGTCGATGTCGAGATCAAGAATGTGATCCTTGACGACCTGCGACTGTCGCCATATTCGGCACGCATCGAGTTCGAGAAGGTGTACACCAACCCCGCGGATCATTCCGAACTCAAGCGGGAGCGATGGACAGCCAGCGTCACTTATGTCTTTCGCGAGAATGTGAAGAACAATGAGCTTGCCGTGAACCCCCTCGGTCTGACCATCGTGCGCTTCCGGGCCGACCAGGCATTCAGCTAGGGATTCATCGACCTGCCGAGAGGCTAATTCATGTCGTTTCTTGCTGCTAATCCGGCTGACTCACCCCACCTGTCCCCGTGCACGGTGGAGCAGGCGAACCAGAGCCTTCAGACGCGCAACGGCGGTGGCAAATTGCGTCCTTCTTACGGCGGACATGCCAGTTCGAATCGCATTGCAATTGCTGTGAACTTCCGCAGCCGTGCAGATGAAAACTTTGCTCCGGCGCGTGTCTGCCGTTATGTATCCCGTCTTTTGCTCGGTCACAGTTTCGGGACCTTTCCGGCGCCCGGCGGCACTCGGTCTTCTGCTTCGCATTACGCGCCCCTTCGGGGTCTCGGTTCCTCCCAAAACAAGTTTGCAAACCACGGCAAAGTACGCCGCGCAAACTTCTTTCGGGCCCCTCCCAGAAAGCAGACCTTCGGCACTTGGGAGCCGGGCCCACTCGCTAAGCTCCGCCCAGTGTGACCCGAGCAACAACGGGCGAATTCAACAAACGGAGACACCTCTTATGTACCAGAACAAAGTAACCCTCATCGGCTTCCTCGGCAGCAACCCAGAAGTCCGCACCGCCAACAATCGCAGCTTCACGACTCTTTCGCTGGCAACCAAGTCCTCCTACAAGAAGGACGACAAGTACATCTCGCACACCGAATGGCACCGTTGTGTAGTCTTCGGCAAACTCTCGGAGTTCGCCAAGACGCTCACCAAAGGCGCACATGTCCAGGTGGAAGGCGAACTGCGAAGCCGGGAGTACGACAGCAAGAAGACGGACACGAAGCAGCGCGTCTGGGAAATTCGGGTCGCTTCGATCCTGAAGCTGGACCGCGCCGAAAAGGCCGCACCGGAGGATCAGGAACACGATGAATCACCCCAGGAGGAGACGGCCGCATAGGGCCTTGCTCTTCTTTCTCGGAAGCCTAGCTCAACGCTGGGCTTCCATCGCTGTGAGGTTCCCGCTATGAGCTTCGAGTTAATCCTGCCATTCCTTCGACCGATTGAACCGCTATTGCTGGACGACAGCATCAGCGAAATCATGGGCAATCCCGATGCCTCATGGTGGTACGAACGCGACGGAATCATCCGCCAGGAAAAGACTATTTTCTTCGACGCGGGCAAACTCCGCACTGGACTTGAAGTCATTGCCAATCAACTCGGTAAGAAACTTGACGAAGATAACCCACTCCTGAACGCCCAGCTTCCAGATGGGAGCCGGCTTGCGGCAGTAATCCCTCCCGTTGTGCGCCCTTTACCTGCCCTGACAATCAGGAAATTCACCAGTCGCCATTACACCGTCGATGACCTTATCGCTCGCGGAACGCTGAGCCGCTCGCTTGCGGACTTTTTAGCGGAGCAGATTCGCAACGGAAAGACGTTGCTTATCAGTGGTGGAACGGGGACTGGAAAGACGACACTCTTGCGGATATTGGCTGACTTTATTCCAGAACAGGATCGGATCGTCGTCATCGAGGACACCTCAGAGCTCCACATCAAGAAGCCAAACATTCTGGCGGTCGAATGCCAGACCGACACATTCAAGTCCAACATCTCTTTCGATGACCTTCTAAAGTCCGCTCTTCGCTGGCGACCAGACCGGATCATCCTCGGCGAAGTGCGCGGAATCGAGTCCCGGACCCTGCTCGATTCCTTCAACACGGGCCATGCGGGATCGATCGCAACGATTCATGCCAATTCGGCAGAGAAGGCTCTCCGGCGATTCGCCAATCTCGTCATGCGCAACCACGCTCAAACCACTTTCTCCGACACCGAGGCAGAGATCGGAGAAGCAGTTGATTTGGTCGTTCATGTCGAGCGACAACCGGGACAACGCATCCTCCGCGAGGTGCTGGCGCTTCGTGGTTATGACCGCAGCGCGAAACGCTTCCTGATCGAGCCGGTATTCGAGGCGCAACGCGGGGAGCCCAGTCCCGCTGCCCACAAAAAGATTGTTTAATTTCGGTACCTGCAAAAGGAGAACAAACATGCCACTGCTTGAGATCAACCAAATCCGCCACATCTGTGCTTCTGTTCGGCTCGATGAAGTCACCGCCGCACAGGTCGATCAGTACGCCGCTTTTATTCACGCATCCGCCGACGACGTTGTGGACAAGGCACTGAACTATGTGTTCTCAAAGGACCGTGACTTCCAGGACTTCCTCAAGACGCCACAAGCCAAGCAGGTTGCGTCGACTTTGCGTGTCCGTAAAGGTCCAAGCAATGGTGCGGCAGAGGAGCCTGCAAAGAAGCTTGTCGCCGGAGTGGAGTCCAACCCTTCTGTGCATGCGGTAAAGGCGTGATCCCACCGTTAATTTCGTGGTGCTGCGAAAACGGTGCTTCGCACCGGAAGAATTTTGACACTCCACCCCTTCGAGGGTCGTGCAAGTGCACCACGGTGCACTTTCAGCGGTTTCAAGGACATAACGATTTCCGGTGCACTTGGGTGCACCCGTCAAACCCGAGGGAACATGGCAATTTTGAAAGCTACGGCACACGCCATTTCTGATACCGACCACGCCCTAAATCGCGTCTTCCCCGTGACCGCGAAGCTAACAAAAGACGAACTGGGAAAGGTTACTGAGTTTGCTAGGTCGCAGGGACTTGCACGGGGCGAATGGATACGCGATGTGATCCTGAAGGAAATGAGCAACGGATCCGCTAGCGATCCATCCCTCGCCGAGATTCTTGGGGTTCGCTTGCTGCTGGTAAATGTGTTGCGGCCTCTGGCGGCAGGCCAGAGACTTACACCAGAGGCGTTCGACAAACTGCTCGACGAAATCAGCGAGGCCAAGCACGCCCTCGCCGGAAAGCTGGCCGCTTCCGCAGGAAGGAAATAGCGATGGCAATGACAAAGTGGGGACGCAAGGAATCCATCATCTGGCCACCGCACAGCCCGATTTATACGTACGGAGCGGTATTCATGGCGCTCGTTCTGACCGGACTTTTTCTTTACTGTCGGTTCACCTTCGGCAACAGCCCCTTGCAGAGGTTCTACACGCCCACCTACATCCGATCGAGCGTTGCAGGAGCAATCGGAACAAGCCGGCGAGACAACTACCGGATGCTCATGGTGGGCGCTCGCGGAATTAGACCGCGTCTGGCGACGAACACCGACGTGACCGACGGCACTACGCCGCAACCGGGCGGCAAGCCCATCCCGCTCGCGCTCTCGCAGCCCGCCTTCCAGCACGGCTATACGATCCTTTACCTAGGGCAGGAGCAGAGCTATATCGACGCGTCCTTGAGTGCCTATCTCAGGAGCGCGGTTTACGGTAGCGATGGCCTTTTCGATCTCTACAAGATCCCCCTGCTTTTCGGTCTGCTATCACTGGTCATCCAGCTGCCGTTTTCCATCACCAAGGACGTTCGACGGCGCAAGGCACTGAGATACGGAAGACGACTTAAAGGCCCCGAGATGATGACTCCGAGGGAGTTCAACAACAGGGTCGGGGGGGATGGCATAGGCATTAAGACCAAAGAAATGAAGACCATGATCCGCATACCGCGACGGGCAGAGGCCCAACACATGCAGATCATCGGGGATACCGGAGCGGGCAAGACTATGATCATGCTCCAAATTCTTCGGCAGATAAAACATCGTGGCGATTCCGCGATCATCTACGACCCCGCACGAGAGTTCGTCAAACGCTTTTACGACCCACAAAACGGCGACGTTATCCTCAATCCGCTCGATAAGCGGTGTCCCTACTGGGGGCCCTCTGAAGAACTCCGCCGACGCTCCGAGGCGAAGGCTCTGGCGGTGTCCCTCTTCCAGCCGCCGCAGGACAAGAAGGGTGAATTTTTCATCGAGTCCCCCCAGAAGATCTTCGCCTTCCTGATGGCCTATGGCCCGACGCCAGAGGAGTTGGTGAAGTGGATGTCGGACCCGCAGGAGATCGACCGAAGGCTGAAAGGAACAGAGCATGCTCACCTGATCGACCCGAGGGCGCACCAACAGCGTGCTGGAGTTCTTGGCTCGCTTGGACTCGTCGCCGACAGCCTCCGCCTCTTGCCGAAAAAGGGCGACGGGAATAGTGAGTGGTCGGCCACAGAGTGGGCCGAGACGCGGCAGGGCTGGATCTTCATTACTTCGCTTCCCGCTGAACGTGAGGCACTTCGACCGCTTCAAAGTCTATGGATCGACCTGCTGGTCTTGCGTCTCCTCAACGAACCGAAGGAAGGACAGAAGCGGGCATGGTTCGTGATCGACGAGTTGGCGAGTTTGCAAAAGCTACCCCAGCTCCATACCGCCATTACAGAGAATCGAAAGAGCGACAACCCTGTGATTCTGGGTTTCCAAGGAAAGGCCCAGCTGGAATACCTATACGGCCACCTGGCTGAGGTTATGCTCTCCCAACCGGCTACCAGCATTTGGCTGAAAACGAAGGAGCCAACGGCTGGCGAGTGGGTCAGCAAGTTTATTGGGAAGGTCGAGATCGAACGGCTGCGCGAAACCCACTTCGACGGTTCCCGTGCTGGCCGGAACTTCGCGCTGGACCGGCAGGTTGAACCGCTAGTGATGGAGTCCGAAATCTCAGGACTACCGGACCTCCACGCCTATATGAAGTACGAGAACTATGTGACGCGCTTCTCATTTCCGTACTTCGATATGCCCGCTGTCACCACTGACTTCGATCTGCGCGACACGCCCGACGACAAGCTCCCCTACGATCCCAAAAACATCGGAGCGGCTAAACCCCTGTTGCGTTGGCTTGCTTTGAAGCCGGAGGCAGATGTGCCCACGCCGCCGCGAAAATCGCCGCGGACCGCGACGGAGATCGTCCCACAGGAGAGCGACGCCGAGCGAAACGTCAACGCCCAACAAAGCCTCAATCTTCGGGGCTAGTAACGGCCATGCTGACTATTTCAAAGCCGCTCTCCGCTACTCAGGCGCAGACCTATCACCAGAGGGAGTTCACCGCTAAGGAACAGAACTATTGGTCGCAACGCGGCGTCATTGCGGGCGAATGGCAAGGCCGATTGGCCGGGCAGTTCGGCCTCGCCGGGACCGTTTCTGCCCAGGACTTCGCGAAACTCAGCCAGGGCCAGCATCCACAGAGCGGCGAGCAGCTTGTGCGGCAACGAGCGTCGTATAAATATCAGGATGCAGACGGCAAGACCATCAACACGATGGAGCATCGAGCCGGATGGGACGCGACCTTCTCCGCACCCAAGTCTGTGTCTCTCACCGCGTTAGTCGGCGGCGATGATCGTGTTCGCGAAGCACACCGGGACAGCGTCCGTGTTGCCCTAGACCAACTTGAATACTACACACAAGCCCGGATCGGGGGGAATCATCCGCCCGAGACCACGGGCAGGTTTATCGCCGCCAAATTTGAGCACGATACGGCCCGCCCGGTCGATGGCTATGTCGCCCCGCAACTGCACACACATGCGGTCGTTTTCAACGTGACGGAGCGCGACAACGGCCAGCCTCGCGCCATCCAGCCGCAGAGCCTCTTCGCCTCACAGCAATTCGCGACCGCTATCTATCAATCCGAATTGACCTACAGACTGCGCCAACTCGGTTACGAAATCACGGCAGGTCGGAGCGGCGCACCGGAGATCAAAGGCTACACGCAGGAATACCTCGACGCATCCAGTCCGCGCAGCCAACAGATTCGTGAGTACCTTGAACGCACGGGCCGCTCGGGGAAGGAAGCTGCCGAGATCGCTGCGCACTCTACGCGTGACCGCAAGGAAATTCATTCGCCACGCGAAGTGATGGCCGCGCATCGGAAGCTGGCGGCGGCCTTTGGGCACCAAGCCGATGCGGTTGTACACGCAGCGTGGGAACGGTCTCAACATCAAGAGAAACCTGTCAACTCGTTTGACCGTGTACGAGAATCTGTGACCTTTTCCCGCGACAAGAACTTCGAGCGTGAGGCCGTTGTAGATGAACGTGCGCTGATCCGCGATGGGCTCCGGCGTGGCATGGGCGAGATCACTCATGCCCAAGTCCGCGCTAATCTTCAAACCCGCTTGGCTTCCGGAGAATTTCAAATCGTCGAGCGCCCTCAGAGCGTTCCCGGCCGTCAGTTCACCACCGCAAAAACCATCGAGGCCGAGCACGAAATTATCCGCAGAGTCCGTGAAGGGCAAAACAATATGGAGCCGGTTCTTCCGCGTCCGCAGGCTATCGCCGTTGCCGACCAGCACCCGAACCTGAACCAGGCACAAAAGAGCGTGGTGGAGGACGTGCTTCGCTCGCCGGACCGCATTCAAGGAATCCAAGGCTTCGCCGGCTCGGGGAAGACGACCACGCTCACGGTCATCCGCAGCGCCGCGGAAAGGCAGGGCTATCAGGTTGAGGGCTTCGCCCCGACCTCCCGCGCCGCGCGACAACTGAATGAGGCAGGAATTGAAGCGGGAACCCTGCAAGGCTTCCTCGTCCGCGCTGCGAATCCCGACCTACGACAGCAAAAGCACTTCTACCTTGTGGATGAATCGAGCCTTGCCAGCACCAACCAGATGCGCGAGTTTCTTTCGCGTGTTGGTCCTAATGACCACGTGCTTCTGGTCGGCGATATCCGCCAGCATCAAGGCGTGGAAGCGGGCCGCCCCTTCGAGCAATTGCAGGAGGCAGGAATGCGAACAGCGACGCTGGACGACATCGTTCGGCAGAAGGACCCAACTCTGAAATCTGCCGTCGAGCTACTGGCGACAAGTCAAGTCTCCGCTGCGCTCGATGTACTCCAGCAACACGGCCATGTGAAGGAAATCCCCGGCGCAGGAGAGCGCATGCTCACCATCGCCAAGAGCTACGTCGAATCACCCGAGAACACTCTCATCGTCTCACCGGACAATGCTTCGCGCCGCGAGTTGAACGTGGCTGTCCGCGAGGAGCTGAAGGCCACCGGAATTCTTGCCCCGGAAGATCATGCTTTTCCTGTTTTAGTTCAGCGTCAGGACATGACCGGAGCGGAACGATCCTGGGCAACCCACTACGAGATCAACGACGTAGTTCGTTACTCACGTGGCAGCAAAGCCATCGGAATCGAAGCCGCCGCCTACGCATCGGTCGTCGCGATCAACCCATCCTCAAACCAACTCACCGTCGAAAAAGCGAACGGAGAACTTGCGACCTACGATCCCCGCCGCCTCACCGGCGTCAGCGTCTACCAAGAGATCGAACGCGAGTTCTCCGTGGGTGACCGCATCCAGTTCACCGCGCCCAATAAATCGCTGGGCGTTGCCAATCGCGACCTCGCAACAGTCGAATCATTTGCGCCGGATGGCCGCGTTACCGCGCGGCTGGACAACGACCGCCAGATCAAATTCAACGCCAGCGAGCATCGTCACTTCGACCACGGCTACGCCGTCACCAGTCACAGCTCCCAGGGCCTCACCGCCGAGCGCGTTCTAGTCCACGCCGATAGCGGCGTCCACCCAAACCTCCTCAACTCGCGCTTCGCCTACGTCTCCATCTCACGCGCTAGCCACCAAGCCACGCTCTTCACCGACGACATGGCAAAACTCGGCCCTCAGCTCGGAGCCGATGTCACGAAGACCTCAGCTCTGGAGATCAATAAAGCCGCATCTATCGCTCAAGGAATTGGACTAGGGCTGTGACAATGCCGACAGTCGCCAGGTTTTCCCTAAGGTTGGAGCACTGCAATTGGATCTGCGGCAAATTCCTCAAACGATTTCGCGGTGTAGTTGACATTGCCTCCTAGAAACCTTTTGTATCGCTCTTGTTCCTGCTGCGCTTCATCAGGCTTCTTTCCCGGATGCTGATTGATAACGGAGATACTGAGCGGAACGACGCGATTGGTTTGAGCGCGCTTCAGCAGATACTTGATGTGTATGTCGGCATCAGGGAATGAGTACCCACAGAAGACGACGTGCTTCACCTTGCGCAAAGCAACATCTGTGCGATTCCAAATCGTGCTGAGAAAAGTGTTGTTCAGGTCTTTATAAAAGGTAGGCGGCACGATGAGCGGAGAATACACACTTCCACATTGTGGGCAGGCCGCCTTGGCAAAATCCGATATGAGGCGGGTCACGACGCCCTTTTCCTTCGGCGTAATTTCGAGTTCGTTGCAGGTCGGACAGAATAGCCAATTCAGTGAGCCATGTGGTTTGAACAGTGAAATGCTTTGGTCACGGCGCGGGCGTCTCCAGTCACCGGGCCTGTCGAAGTTGCGAAATTCTGCTCCATAATCTAGGTCCATCCCATGCACGTGCTCTTCGGTGAGTGCGTTATCGATGAGGATGTCATAGTTAGTTGAGACGAAGGTGACATTCCGCAATTCGTTCGCCTTGTGGAGAGCACCCACAAGCTTGCGATGGAGTTCAGCGTGTCCGCCGAGTTTGGCGTCCAAGACTTTCGCTACGAGAAATACCAGGTACTGAGCGATGAACCTCAGGCGACCACTGTTCGTAGCCCTGTTTTCGATGTCGAAATTCCTGAAAGACTCCTTGCGCATGATGGCAAGGTCCGTGAGACCGAGCACCTCCTCGAAGGTTGGAAACTTAATATTGGGGATATCGCCGTTATCTACATCGATCTGAAACATGAAGGCAAAGAACGTCGCCAGCTCTCGATCCATTTCATCTTGACTGGCTTTGAAGGCTGGGGAGACAAAATAATCCCTGAATAGCTCTCCCTGCAAAGGCGCGCCTTCTGCCTTTGAGGCTCCGGCTCCGAGGAAAATCGCGGTATCGACCATTGGGGCTCCCCTTATGGTGGTTGCTAAGACAAATTCACTGCCCGCGGAGCTTTGGTGACATCGCGGACGCTGGCAGCAGCCTACAATGCGAAGTGTAGATGACATTGCCTCAATGTTAGGGCTCCGCAGAGGCGGCTAGGCTGATGACATGCGGCTTCAGGTATGTGATCAGCGTCAGGAGTTCGTGTCCATTGTGGAAGGCTTCGAATAGGAACAAATGTTCCTCTTGGCGATCATCCCGCAGGATAATCTCCTCCTTCCCGATCGGACCGCGCTTGCGCCAGGAACAATAGCTTCGCACGATATTGAAGCAGTCGCGTTCCGTCAGTCCAGAATACCTTTCCTCAAACAGCCGTGAACGGATGAAGTAGCGGCAGGGGTCCGTCGGATCAAAATCGGCGTCTGGATAACGTGGGTGTTGGCTGACAATACCGAGCGCGGGAATATCGAGCGCTTCAACAAGCCGCCACATCGAAGACGTTAGTGTGTTGCCAAATCTCTTGCTGGCAAGCTGAACGAGAGCGAAAGATGGAGATGAACTCCGTGAGAAATCCACGAACTCGTCTTGGAGAAAGAGGAGCCGCCCCGCTCCGTAATTTGCCTCGGCTTCGACTTGCTCGTGACAATCGGGACTCAGACTGAAGGTGTTGTCCCCATGAAGAAGAGTTTGGTGCCACTCCGTCACGCTGTGGATTACTTCGTGCGCCTCGTTCCAGCGCCATTTTAGTTGATGTAGCGAGCTATCAATGAGAACGCGCTTCCGATCCGGCACATAGAGCGCTTTCAAATCCCATTTGCGAACTGCATCCAGAAGTAGCATCGGCCGTTTTGCGATCTGCTTACCCGCAATAACGGCCTTGCTGAAGAACTCGCGCAATGCGCTGTCGTCTTGAGTGGAATAATACTGCCGGTCGAGCTTTAGCAAGTCGAATACGTCGGCAAGCTCGATGGGCGGTTCCGGATTTCCTAGACCGCGAAGAATTTTGCCGACCTGAATGTCGATATCACGGGCCGTTCGCGTATCTAGGAATCGGTTTTTCACCGTTCACACAGGAACTTTACGTATTCCTTGAGAGCCTCGTGCTCTTCAGATGTTAGTTCCTCTACTGGCTGTGACCGAGCCGCAAATCGTAGAGCCGCTTCTTGGAAATGAATGTCGCGCGCCCGTGCCAGTCCCGAAAGAACGAATAACTTTTCCGCAGGTACGTGGATAAATTGAGCGATCTTCGTAACTGTTCTGGGCGCAGGCATATAATTCTCATCGTTTTCGATACCTATAAGCTCTGCGAGATCCACGTCCAGTTTCTGGGAGAATTGCTCCCAAGTGAGTTTATGCTCACGTCGGCTCAGATTTACTAACGATACGAATGCCTGGCGTGCTGCACTGACTTTCTGGGTCTGTTGCTCCAAATCTTCAACTGCCATGACAAGGCCACCTACCGAAACAAAGCAATTGTCTTCCAATGCCGCCTGTTTCTTAAGCCATTCGCGATCTGAATTAGGTTTCATGGTCTTACTCCGGTTAAGAAATTCTCGGCTTGCTCCGGCGTGTACTCCAGCCAGAGTAGGTTTTGTTTAGCGGAATCGCGACCGACCGGTGTCATTCTGCATGCCTGCCGATAGAATTGTTCTGTAATGGGGAGAGAGTGTAATCCAATCCTGCCCTTACAGTCTTCTTCCTTACTTTTCAGCACGGCGGCTTCAATCAAGCGGCTTCCTATCGGGCTGTAGAGCGGCTTCTCGCCGAGGGCGACCATCAACGTTTTCAGGTTCCACGGCGCAACCTCGACATAATCGACGTAGACAAGCGATCTGTCTGCCTGTTCGGGGAGTCGACATCGGCAGAATTCGCCCACGGTTTCCAGCTTCATCAGGCCTTGCAGTTTCTTGTCGTAGCGAATGCCGTAGAAGGTGTTGGCAAGGACACCCAGCTCAGGAGCCTTGACGGTCCAGTCCCAATGGAAGTGCTGAGGAACGAGGTCACGGCTGCCACGGGAAGCGAGCTGCCGAGCTGCCTTAAGCACAATTGGCCGCCATTCTTGCTGGGCCTCGATGAAATGCTCGACAGTCACTTCATCGAAAAGCTCCGCTGCAACAGGCTCTCCCGTCCTGTTATCGATGATATCGACGCGGGTCTTCACACAACCATTAACTCCGCTTTTTTCTTCTCTTCGTCCTCGAAAAAGAGCTTCTCGCCCCGGCTCAACCGAGCCTCTACCATTTGATACAGTCGTAGCGCCTGGCGCAAGAGTGCGGTCTTGCTGACGTCTTTGCGCGCACTGAGGTCCTCCAACAATCGCATCTCCTGATCCGTCAGGTTGAGAGTCATCGTGCGTTTGTCAGCCATCTGAGCTTCCTCCTGGAATGAAGTATATAGAAAGTACAGTAAAAGTCAACACAAAATATACTTGCATTAGCTAAATTTTATGTATATAATAGCTACCAGTTGAACAAGCGCGCAAGCGCAAGGAGGTTTTATGGAAGTACCGGACCAGAGTGGTAATGACCCGAAAAACGGGCTCGTGGAGGTAATCGAGGTAATTGAAATCGTCGAGCTTGAGGAACATGCCAAGCGGCATGGGACTCATGCTCCTCATGCCAAGCACTATGCATTCCGGGTAGACAAAACGAGGGTTGTTGTAGACACTCCGACCATCACAGGGACAGGAATACTGGCGAAGGTCGGAAAAACACCGCAGCAGTTCAAGCTGTATCAACATAAGCGTGGGCATCAGCCCATTCTCATCGGTCCTGACCAAGTAGTGGATCTCAGGGAACCCGGTGTAGAACGCTTCACGACCATGCCGAAGGACACGACAGAGGGCCTGGAGGCCCCCTGTCTCCGCATGGATTTCCGGCTGCCGTCCGTTGACGAAGAATACCTCAACGGCCTTGGGCTGAGCTGGGAGACGATCCGCGATGGCCAAAATCAATGGCTTATTATCCACAGTTGGAAACTTCCCAACGGCTACAACGTTGCCATCGTAGATCTGGCGCTGATGATACCGAGTAACTATTCAGACAGCCAGATAGACATGGTCTACTTCAAGCCCGCCCTTGGACGGAGCGACGGAAGAGGCATAAACAACCTTTCGCAAATAGTCATCGCTGGCCAGACATGGCAACAATGGTCCCGGCACCGGACCGCCCAGAATCCTTGGCGCGCTAGTATCGATGATGTTGCCAGTCACTTGGGTTTGGTTGACGAATGGCTTCGCCGTGAATTCGGACCAAAGGCATGAAATACGCACTGCGCATGACGGAAAGACAGCACGCTGTGCTGCGATCCCATCTTTTTCCCGGAGACGGAAAGGAAGCGGTGGCGCTGCTCTTCTGCGGACGCTGCAAGGGCGAAACAAGGCATGTATTCACTGTGCAGAGAGTCGTGCTCGTTCCCTATGAGGTCTGCGACCGTCGCCCAGATCGCATCACCTGGCCAACGGATCTTGTCGATGAACTCTTACGGGAGGCGTTCGGAAAAGAACAGGCCATAGTAAAAGTCCACAGCCATCCAACGGAGTATCGGCGATTCTCTGATCTGGATGACCGATCAGATAGGGATTTGTTCGCCTCTATTATTGGCTCTCTGAACGACGAACTCCCGCACGCAAGCGTCATCATGCTTCCTGATGGAGAACTCTTTGGGCGCGTCGTAGCTGACGAAGGCAAAATCATAGGTCCGCTCGCATCGATCATGGCACTGGGACACAATTTGCGGATTTGGCAGGAGCGGCGAAACGAGGAAGCAGGCGGATTCACGGTGCGCCACGCTCAAGCGTTCGGGAATGGCACAACCAGTCTCCTTAGAACGTTGTCTATCGCGATCATTGGCTGTTCTGGCACCGGAAGCGTTGTAGCAGAACAGCTCGCCCGCCTGGGGGTAGGCCGTTTGGTCTTGGTGGACCCTGACGTTGTCGAAGAGAAAAACCTCAATCGGATTTTGAATTCCGGTAAGGAGGATGCATATCTTGCGCGGCCGAAGGTCCACGTTCTAGCCTCTGCTATCGCCCGCATGGGACTAAATCAGGAAGTCGTGACACTAGCGTCGAATCTGATAAACCCTGACGTGGTGCGAAAGGTCGCGGCGTGCGACATCGTTATCGGCTGCATGGATGGGGCGGAAGGGCGACACATGCTGAACCGCCTTGCCACTTTCTACGTCCTGCCCTATTTTGACGTGGGCGTGCGGCTGGATGCAGATGGAAAGGGAGGGATCGAGGGTATCGCGGGAACCGTCCACTATTTGCAGCCGGGCCTTTCGAGCCTTTTAAGTCGCGGTGCATACGATATGAAACGCGTGGAAGCCGAAGAAGTTCGGCGCACCGATCCAGAACTTTACCGCCGTCGAGTCAAGGAAGGGTATTTGCGCGGAGTTGAAGAGGATCGCCCGGCCGTCATCAGCGTCAACACTTTCTTTGCTGCCCTTGCGGTGAATGAGCTGTTAGCGAGGCTTCATCCATTCCGGAACTTGAGCAATGAGAACTTCGCGATCTTGGGCGGAAGCCTCTCGGAAATGCAGTTCTATCCCGAATCTGAGGCCGAGCCTTGCGCAATTCTGCGGCGCCATGTCGGTCGCGGCGACGTCGTGCCGCTTCTGGAACGGCCGGCCCTGTCATGAAAAACGCTTTTCGGATAGCATGGGGGGCCATGCAAGGCCTCCTCGACCGCTGGAAATATAGGAGACGGGTCCGAACGGCTGCAGTACACGAGATCCCCGAGAAACTCGACAGGAGATATATTTACCTCATTGGCTCCGATAATCCCTGGTCGGCGGCCTTGCTCTGTCCATGCGGATGTGGCGAAACGATACATCTCAGCCTGCTGCGAGATGATTCGCCTTTCTGGACTCTTCGGCTAGAAAAAGTAGGTAACCTCCCCACCCTCTCACCTTCAGTATGGCGCACAAAGGGGTGTCGCTCTCACTTCTTCTTGAGGCAAGGCACGATCGTCTGGTGTCGGACCGGGCGGACATCGGTTACGCGCTAGTTGCACTCAGGGAAATGAACCGATCAATAATAGTCATTGCGTCGACAACCATTTTACGTTCAAGCAAGACTGCCTCCGTCTGCCATTTCCGCGGATACCTCGGCAGGCTCTCCGATCGCGCACTCTTGCGCCTCATTCAGCCGTTGCAACCTCTAGCGCAAACATACGCTTGACAATTGGCCGATGACATCTGTGAGAGCGCTCTCGAACTCTCGGCTCACATCCTGGTATCCGCTATTTGCATGAGTGATCTCATGCAAGAGTGTGCCTGCGAACGAAGTGAGCGAGGCCAATTCGGATCGCTTTACGATGATTCTTTTTTTATCCGGTTCCCAAAGACCCTGACACTCCCCACCTGTCCCGAAGTCAGGACGCATGGTTTCAGAGACCCTCACCTCGCGAACCACGGCAGGTAAACCGCCGACAAGCCGCACGATCTGCTGCCAGCGGTCGAAAACCTTTCGTTCCGCTAGCGTAAGATCGTCCCTCGAAACAAACTTGAACTCAAAGCTGCTGTTCCACTCGGCCTGGTAAACGGAGAGATCGCGAATAGGATTGCCCTGCATATCCTTGAGCCCGGCGAGAGACCGTCTAACGTTGTCTGGTATCGCAATGACCTCATATTCGTCTTCGGTCGCGTGATCTATTGAATCGCGTGCGCTGCCAAGCTCCGATGCGGTTACAAACAGCACTTTCTTGCGCGCATTCAGGATCTGACAAGCGTGAACAGCAACGTCGATCCACGTTACCTCATCGTGTTGGGTGCCGCGCTCAATGTTCGACAAGTCGGCGGCCAGCACCTGCGCCACTTCTTCAGATTGTGAAGAGAGGAGCATGCCCTTCACCCTGTCGGTGTATGCCGTCCGTCCTACGTTTGTACGTTCTCTGTTTAGAGCCCTCCGCATCGCGGTCGTGAGAGATGTGATGTTGTACGAAAACGCAAATCGCTCTTCTTCGGCGACGAGGAGACCTGTTACGTAGACTCTGGCATCGCGCCCCGCAGTTCTTTCTAAAATTTGACCGTGAGGAGTGGTTTCGAGCACCCGCTCTCCCGAAAATCGCAGAAAGAAGTGTTTGGCAGCCTTGATGTCTGCCGTCGAGACACCTTGTACTTCAAAGTCGGAACCGTCCATCTTCGGACTACTTGGGGGACTGACCACTGCCTGGAGAGTGATCACATCTTCAAAACCGTACTTCGCCGCCTCTACAAGAGAAATGTCGCAGTGTGCCGACTTGATTTGTACGTGGATGTTCCGACGGCTCAAAGTGGCTAAGGCATCTTTTAACCCAACTCCAAATTTTCCGATGACCTTACCCGCCTTCCTTAGCTTTTCAGGGTTCTCATTCTGTGTCAGGTTTTCGTAGCGGATACCCCGCCCGAAGTCACGGATATGCCAATTCCCCGAGCGATCTGCATTGATCGTGATGTCTCGGGTATTCGACAACACCTGTTCATCAAGTGCGTTCGCTATCAGCTCCCGAATTGCGTGCTTTACCTCCCACCCTTCAAGAATTTTTTCGATATTCAAATCGAAATTCCGTGGTTCATTCTTTGGCATGCCAACAGAGTCCCTTCGTTTGGCTATTTGCGTGGTCGTAATGCCCGCTCAAGATCAATCGCTCGCACGAACCCACTATCTGTGTCTGCATGGAAGCCCGATCCGTCCGTCACCATTGAGGTGGCGGCAAGATAATCGCCAGGTCGACATGTAAAGACGACGATCTGGAAACTACGGGCCTTCTCGGTCAGCAAGGCGCGAAACCACTCCATCCGGTTTACATCACTCTGAACGAGCTGATCATCCAGGACAATAGTTGTGCCTAGATACTCAGCGAGTGACAGCCGGTATAGCGTGGATAATTGCTCGCGGGTTCCGACTGAAATCAGTGATGTCGGCCTCAAACCGCCCGAGACAATAATCCCTTCTGTGGCCAATTGGGCGGTAAGCTGCACGGTCTGGTATCGCCGCTGAGTCAATTCCTGGAAACGCCCAGCGATTGCCGGCGCAAGGGCCTGTCCCAAGTTGCTCGCCTGGGCAGCGTCAGCCGCCTTCATCTGATCGAGCAACAGTCTCCAGGCCTCATATTCCGCCTCGATTTCTTTTTCCTGACGCTCCGCGAGCTCAAATGCCTCGATCGCATCGCGTAAGCGCTCGCGGGCCACCGCACCACCAACCTGTTGGAGAGCGCCCTGCGCCCGCTGGATGTTGCCCTCGATGCCGTCAAGATCTGATTTCAGGCTAACTGCCGCATTCCGGGCAGCATTGAGCTCGTCGTCAGTAACGATCCGATCTGGGACAAGCAGAGCCCCATGACGCGCGGTCGCTTCCTGGACCCTAGCCTCGGCCGCCGCCAGATCCTCGGCATCTCGTTGCCTTCGCAACTCGATGAGTCGACCGTTCGCCGAGGCATGGTTGGTTTTTGCGATCGTTAATTGGCCTAGGGCAGTCTCGACCGCAGTCGCCGCTTGAGTTGCATTCGTACGCGCGCCGCTTAACGCTGCGTCGATGCGCTTTTTTCTCTCGTTTACCGCGTGCTCCAATGAAGCCAACTCTGCCGCAGCGCTTTCCTTCTCGGCGACACCGGCGGCGAGAGCGACTCGCGCGGCAACCAATGCGGAATCTACTCCCTCCGGGAAGACCGTCAGAGCCGCATCCCTCGCCACGATGGCTGCGTCCGTCGCCTTTCTTGACTGCCGGGTTCGCTCGTCAGTGAGTGTGCGCTCATTCGTCGCCTCGCCGGCGATCCTGCGCGCCTCCTCAGCCTCTTTTGACAACCGGTGCCGCAGTTTCCGCAACCCCGTTGTCGGATCAGCGCCAAGCGCCTTAAGATCCGCAGCCAAGGTACCGAGCTCTACGTCTCCAAGCAAGCCGCGGCATACCGCGGCTCGGTCGGACGCCTCGCGCAATGCTTCCATTGTGCCGGCCAATGCGTTGACCTGGCTGCGTAAGGTTTCAAGCTCTGCATCCTTCGCCTTGATGCCGGAGTCCAGTTCTTGAGCCTCAGCGATCTTCGCGTCTAGTCCCTCAAAGTCTCCGACACCAGCCGCAATGAGGTGAGGTTCTACTTCACGACTCCAACGAGTCTCCAAGCCTTTGGCAGTCTCTTGCGCCTCGCGCCTGCCACCGCGGACACGCACGGTCGCGATCTCCGCGATGGAGATTTCAACCTCCGCGTTGGCCTCAACGTCCAGCGGTTGCGCTGTTGAAGTCAATTCGGCCTTCTGCCCATCCTTTTGAACCTGCACATCGAGAAGAGCCTTCGGAGTCACCGTCACCACAAGACCGACGTTGAGCCCAGCCCGCGCGGCAGCGACATCTGTGGCGAGCTTACGCATGGGGACGAGAGCACCAGGAAGCGGAACTGTAATGGCGGAACGCTGCGCGGCCAGCACTCCCCGTTCTCCGGAGGTTGCCTCCAAGCGGGCTCGGAGAGCAGTTTCCCTATCGACTGCGGCTTGAGCATCCTGGGCCCGTTTCTCTGCAGCTTGAGTATCTAGGGCGCGTTCGAGCAAATCGCATCGTTGAAGTTCGTCGTCAGTTTTTTTCGCAGCCGCTATCGCCTTGGAAGCGGATTCTATTGCGCTATCGGCTCTTGCCTGTTGTTCACGGAGCTCGCGTTCGGCTGCAGTAACAGCCTCCCTAAGTTTCTGCGCAGTTAAAGCAGCATCGATTCGTTGCAGGGCTTCGCGCTCAGACTGTTCTGCCGCAGACTTCCGAAGTTCGAGCTGCTGACGAACAACTGTATCCGTCAAGCCTGGATCTGATCCCCCTGCGCGGGCCGACTCTTCCGCAGCTGCGAGGGCGGTGTCTGCCTCCACTTGCCCCTTACGGGCTACACTTAGAATCTGCTCCGATACGTTGATTTTCCCGGCCAGCTCCACGACCTCGTGTTCGGTCGTTGCGACTTCGGTTCTGATCTTCTTGATACGCAGCACATCCTCTCCGGCAATCCGGACCTCTTCCGCGGCGGCTGAGCGGCATGTTGCCTGCGATGCAAGCCTCTCAAGATTTGCGACGAGATCGGTCGCGCCAGCTAATGCCTCCTGTTTCAACGCTCGCCGCCCGGTCAGCTCCCGCAACTGTCTCTCTGCGCCTTCCGATTCCGAAACAATCTTTTCCAGCTTCTCCTTCTCGGCTCTCGTTTCGACGAGTCGGTCTGCAGCGATCTTAAAGACACTACCCCTGGCGGTACTCTTTGCACCTCTGTCGGTGTACGCTGCGTCTCGTCGCGCCTGCGTTTCGCGAAGCAGTGCTACAAAGAGCGGGTCTTGCGCGACCGCTTGCAATGCTGCTGCGATCCGCTCCTGACCGCTGCCGGTCGGGTCATCTTGCAGGCTGCTGTGCAGTACAGCGCTCACGTCGTCCTGCGGCGACAAGAGCGCTGTCGCGAGGAAACTTGCAGGAAGTCCCTTGGCGCCGCCCGTACCGCCGGGTTCGGGAATACCCCAACGCAGGATTTCCCGCAACTTCCCATCAACCTTCCTCCCGCGTTCCAAATCATCGAAGTCCCTACCATTCTTTGATTCCTGCAGAAGCGAAGAGCCGCCCTTGCCGAATTGCTTCCGAATGCGCCAGATGCGTTGCGCTTCGGTTTCAAACGTCATCTCGACAGTCGGATCGCCACTGCCCGTCCACCCCACGTATTGATCGCAATGCGTTGACGTGTGAGGAAGCAGCAACCCCAAGCGGATTGCGGCAACCACCGTGGACTTTCCGAGATCATTGGGTCCGTACAGGACGTTAAGTCCGGGACCGAACTCGATGTCGATGCTTCTGATCACAGCGAAGCTGTTGATACTCAGCCGACGGAGTCTCATAAATCGCGCCCACCTGTCGCATCGTGACTCTGCAGAAGCTTATAAAGGTGCGCCAGCGCCCTTGTAGCTCGCGATTTCTCGGATTCGTCCAACGCACCCGTAATGACGCGGAGTCGCGCAACAGTGTCCTTGAGCACCGGTGGAAGGTCATCCGGAAATTCATCTCCAGAACCGAGTTGCAACCTCAGGTTCGCCAGATCTTCCACCAGGACACCAACGCGGCCGTGCGTCGCGTCAGTCCCGCGCAGGTCCCGCAGTATCCGTTCGACCTCGCTTTCCTCGGACAACGTGACGGTCATGTCGAGATGAAGTCTGACGACATGGCGGTCAAGCCCGGGAGTGGTCAGTACGGCGCGAAGCTCGTGCATGTCACGGCATCGCACATCGATCCACCGCCAGAAGGCGACCGGCTCGGCATCCACTCGGGGCCGCAACCCGCGTCTGAACAATGCGACAAGCGCGACGCGGCCCGCGCCTGCCTCGTCGAAACTAGTGGGCTCGGGAGCGCCTGGGTATACCGTCGGCACCGCTAAATCGTCGGTCACGTCGCGAAATGAATGTGTGTCGCCTATCGCGAGATAATCCAGTCCGCGTTGCACGCCTGCATCGCGACGAATTGGAAAATTCGTCTGGTACCCATCAATATCAAAGGTGCAGCCGTGGACACAACCGATGCGGAGCCGTTCATCGCCAGGTTCGCGCGCCGGAAGCGCCATCGCCAGATCGTTCTCGCCTGCCTTTGAACGGCACGGTCGCGCGTACAAAATCGCGTTGGGCGCGATCTCATATGAGAAATCATCACGGTCGACGATATGCACCCATGCCGGAAGCCTTGATCGAAACGCGTGACCTGGAGCCCACACGGACTCTTGCGTCAAAGGGTCGTGGTTGCCGGGAATCAAAAACAGAGGGGGATGCTCGCCGGCGTGTCCTTGAAAGGTCCTTGCAAGCCCGTCCCAAAAGTCCTGAGCCGGTTCAGGATCGTCGAATATGTCGCCGACGCACACTACTGCGTTGACCGCGTTGCGCCGCGCCACGTCGAGAATCGTCGCGACCACGTCCATACGTGCCCGAGACAACTTTTTCTGTCCCTCTTCCGGAAAGGACGGAAAGCGTCGCCCGAGGTGCCAGTCGGCAGTGTGCAGCAGCCTCAGCACGACGTCTCCAGGTTCGGTCCGGCGATCTGGAACGATGTCTGAAACAGCCGGGTCACTGTCGGCACCCGATAACGAAGCTCGTGATATTCGTCGCGCCATCTTCTATATACCTCGTCCTCCCTGGATTCCAGTGCACTTATGCGGTGCTCAAGACTCTCTTCTTTTGTAGCCAATCGGACGATCTCCGCTTCGACCCGATCTCGGGCACTGGAACCGACAATCTCGTCACGCCTAGCTCTCGCGGCCCGCAGCTTTTCAGCGATACTTGCTCGCTCGCGGCGGCACACCAGAATTTTGTCCTCGACAAACCTCTCAAGCTGACCAATAGCCTCCTCGAAATGCCTCTGCTCGCCTTTCTCGACCTCCCGCTGATCGACGAACACCGCCTCGTCCACTGCGTCATCGAGCCATTGTGCCTCCATGGGAACTTTCAATACCGGACTGGCACTCGCTTGCAAGCGGAGGAGCTTGGCCGCGAGCGATGGATCAATCGGCGTGCCACCGACGATGGCCGCCGCAACTAGCCTCTGAACTGGCTCGAAGCCGAGGTAGTCGACCAGCACGACACACAACAGGCCGACCTTCCCCGTCAGCGCCGCAAGTTCCGAAGAGGAATCTGGGGGAAGTTGCAGCTTAACCGAGTCTCCGCCTGACCATGTTCGGGCGTGCGCAATCGCAGCGTGAACCAGCGGATGTACAAGGTTCAAAGCCTCGGCTTCGGCTAGCACCCTAGCGTCTCCCGTCGCAAAGCGCCGTCCGTCTCCTACCTCAATGGGTAATACGGAGCCAGGCGCGAGTTCAAAAACGACCCGACCAGCCTCGTCGAAACGTCGATACTCAACATGAGTGGCGAGGTATCCATTCACCAGGTCGGCAATGTCCCTATCAAGATCCGCAAGACTTCGGGGCAAGTCCTCCCGCAGGCGTTTGAACACTCTGCGCACGTTCTCGTCAAACCGCGACTCGATAATCTGGGAAGTCCGCTCATATTCCTTCTCGAAAGCCTCCCTGCGCTCCGAAATCTTGTCGCGCAAGGCGGCAATCTCGCGCGTGACTTCGTCGAGCGTGCGAGAACGGCTGTAGATGCCCCGGAGATCGCTCTCAAATTCGACTGATAGCGCCGACACCAAAAGCTCGGGAGTGTCCGTCCGGGGCTCATGCAAAACGTGGTCGGACGCATCAAGGACTCTGCCGAACAGATCCAGCTTTTGGCTCAGTATCTCGAAAGTAAGCCGATGCGCCTCGTTGTCCCGAGCGATGAAATTGACCACTGTGACATCGCGCTGCTGGCTGTACCGATGGCAGCGTCCGATGCGCTGTTCGATGCGCTGCGGGTTCCACGGCAAGTCGTAATTGATAACGGTCTCGCAAAATTGTAGGTTCAAACCTTTTGCGCCCGCCTCGGTGCACACAAGGACCTTCGAACGAGTACGAAATTCGTGCACGAGGGCAAGGCGCACAGCAACTTCGCGACTTGGCCTCACGCCCGATGGAAACCGCGCGGCTTCTTCCTGTTTCCACCGCGCGAGCGCTTGCTGGGCACGCTCGTGATCGTTGACGCCGCGGAAAAGGGTGATGTCGTCGTCCTGAAGACCGATATCCAGAAGGAGACGCCGCAAGTATTCCTGCGTCGTAATCGACTCAGTAAAAACAACGGCTTTTCCGCTGCCCCGACCGTCCCGGCCGAGATCCAGTACCACCTTGATCGCTTCCTGAAAAGAGCGTGCCTTGGCGTCGTTTGGAAGCGACCGCGCGCGGGCGACGAAATCCTCAACGCGAACAAGCTCGGCCCCGAGGGTTGCACCATCAATCTGCGGCGTTGGTTCTTCGGGAGATTCGTCGATTTCCTCCTCGTCCTCAAGGTCACCGAGGACGTCGCTCACAGTGTCGTCGGAACCCAAACCTGATTGGAGACGACGGAGACGGGAGGCGACGTTCTCTAGACTCGCAGCCAACGCGTTGATTGACGAGGCCATCCGCCGGTGGAATCCAATCAGCAGAAGCCTACGTTGCCGGCCGGCGAACGCGTACAGGGACGGTTCAAGAAGGTACTCGGAGACATCGTCGTAGAGAGATCGTTCAGCGTCGCTCATCGCATATTCGTACAATCGGCAGCGACGTTGCGTGAAAGGCCGATCCAGAAACTCCTGGGCCTGACGGCGTAGAGTCCTCCGTTGGACCATCGCGAGACGTCTTTTGAGCTCATGCTCCTGACCAGGGACGAGCGTTCGATCATCCTCAGAGCAGAACACTTTGCGGAACGTCGCGATGTCACCGAGAAGCGTACCTGTTGGCTCGACATATTGGACTAGGCCCCACAGTTCGGCGAGCGAGTTCTGCATCGGCGTCGCGGTGAGCAGCAGGACTGGCGTGGAGCGCAGAAAGCCGCGAACACGGTGCGCCATCAGAGCTTCATCCGAACTCTCGTCGTAAATCCCGTCACGATCGTATCTCTTGTGCAATCCAGCAAAGATCTCGTGTGCTTCGTCGATAACGGCGAGATCAAAGGGCGGGACGGCACCGAGTGGCGTCGCGCCACGCTCGCTGCCAGCGAATTCGCGACCCACCAGATAGACGCCTGGCGCTAAGAAGCTCGTCTCGTTCTCACGTGCCTCGATACCGAACAGATTTAAGAGTTCGCCTTGCCACTGACCGATGAGCGACTTGGGTACGATCAGCAGGATGCGTTGTGCACCCTCCGCGCGGGTTTGGGCAATAACCAAGCCGGCCTCAATCGTCTTTCCCAGACCAACCTCGTCCGCAAGAATGCAACCGCCTTCGCGAAGGCGTCGAAGCGCAAAAATTACAGCGTCAATTTGGTGGGGGTTTGGATCAATCCGCGCTTGGCGCTGCGCAGCCGCATAGCGCTCCCGGTCGTCCGGTCGACGCACGCGAACGAGATCCTCTGCAAGAATGCGCTGGTTAAAAGCGTGTAGTGTCATCCCTGTAACCGCTCTTGTATCTTAGAGACCGACCCCGACGTGGGACATCATGTTGGTTTACCGTCATCCGTTCTGCTGTCCGTCTCTTGCAAAATCTCAGCCGCCCGCCTTTTGACACGATCCACGAGATCGGTGCCGCTCTGGGTTCTCACCGCCGGTTCGACCGTGCTTTCTGGAAAAATGCCTCGTGCGGATAGAGCCTCGAAAACGGGCTTGATCGCAGAATCGGGGTCTCGGAAGAATTGACTCCCTCGGATGCGGACGAAGCGCCAACCGATCCGTTCAAGCACAGCTTGACGCGCCATATCATCTGCCACTTGCTCGATCGGGTGGAAGCGGTCGCCATCGCATTCAACCGCGAGCCGACCGCCGCTGCTTTCAACTACAAGATCGATACGATAATGACCGACCGCCCATTGAGGTCGAACACGGAATCCTGCAGCCAGAAGTCTCTTTAAGACGAGCTTCTCGAATTCCGATTCAGTGCGGCCCTCTAACAATAATTGCTGCTTAATTAACGCGCCGGGGTTCTCGGCATGTTCAATCAATCGCCGCCTAAGATCTCCAGGCTGAAGATCACGCTGACGGTCCAGAGAGTGCACGACCCACAATTGATCCTTGGGTCGGCTGGCAGCGACATTGAACCGTTGTCGAAAAAGATCTTCTTGCCGCATCCGAAGCGGTCCGTCCCCAGGTGAATCAACCATTGAAATGAACATCACGTCTCGTTCATCACCTTGGAATTGAGCAGCAGTCCCGCAAAGGAACTTAACGGCGGCGAGCTCATGCGGAGTCGAGATCTGCCGTACCAACTTCTCGATTTCGATCGCTTGCTCTTCGCCCAAGAGCGAGACTGCTCCAAAGGTCTTTCCTTTGTATTCGGGTTGTTCTATCGCGGCTTGAATGAGCGAAGCGACTGCTCTCGCCTCTTCCACGTTGATTTTCCCATTATTTCGAACGCCTGCAACGCAGTGTGGAACGACGGCAGGGGCCAGAAGCGTACTGGTCGGATCACGAAGAGGCTTGATATCTCCGTTGTAGCTGAGCGCGTTGCTGAAAGAAATGATCTCTGGGACGCAGCGAAAATGTTCCAACAGCCGGATCAGCCCACCAAATGATTGCCTTGCTAAGTCGTACAGAGACATCTTGCCATCGTAGAGAATATTGTTGGGTATGCCCGTGAGGTGCTGGGAAATGAGATTTTCAACCTCCGTGAGTTCTTGCCCAATTGCAAGAGGGCTCACTTGCTCGTGATCCCCCACGACCACTGCCCGTTCGGCGAGATAAAGCGGAAGCAAACCCATCACGTCGCATTGACTAGCTTCGTCAACGATGACTACATCAAAACGTGTTGTCCGTGGGTCAAATGTCTCCGCGACACGAGCGAGAGGCATAATCCAAACCGGAACAGCATTGCGCGCCTTGGCCAGGGTCCGTCTCGCCTGAGCACGAAGTCCCGGCGCTCGCTGACCAGTCCCTCGTCCGATTCTACGGTTAATATCTTTCCACCCTTGAAGTGCTTGACGTTCCTCAAGGCACACACGTTTGCATTGAGCCGACCACGACCGAACTTCAATTAGTCGGGCTGTGGTTCGCCGTAGTTGCGCACTAAGATCATGGATTCTGTTCTGAATGTCTGAAATCGACACTTTCGCTCGGCGATCGAGTTCTTGGACGAACTGCAGCCATCTCCAGGCCTGTTTCGTTGACCCCGGTCCTTCAGATCCGTCATGGCGACCGGTTCTGTTCTGAATCACCGCTGCCCAGGCAGGAGCCGCAATACCAAGCCGTCCTATGAATTCTCGACGGCGTTGAAAAGTCGGACCCAGTACATGCAGATCGGCGAGCCGGCGATATGCAAGGTTGTATGCACGATAATCCTTGTTGCTGACGGCTACTCTTAAATCCAGGACGGCTGATGCTGGAAGAAAGTTTGCGTTTGGCGAAAAAAGAGCGCGGTTCCATCGATGAAACTTACGATCAAGCTCTTTTGACTCAAGTAAGTTGATCCGTGCGGCGACTATTCCTGGGAGGGGACCAATGACTGCATTGACGAGGCGCCGTAACTCCATATGTTCGCCGGGTTGAACCTCTTGTGCATTGATAAAATCATCCCACTTGAAGCCAGCATTCTGAAGAGCCTGGACAAGGGGCTGTAACGCCTGGGAATGCCAGGACAGCAATGCGCGTATTGTGGGAATTGAGAGAACGGCTCCTTCCTCGGGTTTGCTACCAAAGTCCTCCCAGCGAGCTCCTTGTCGGCGCTCTATTTGGTTAGCCCACCTAGTGCCCATCGAATACCGAGCTTCCTGCAAAGAAGCGAACACTTCTAGAGCCTGAAAGTGAGTTACGTTTTGCGGCTGCGCGTCATTTACCCTTGAACTACCAATGAACTTCCGCCACGCAGGTTTCCCCATGAGACGGAATGCATTCAGTTTCCCGCCCCCTTCTAGAAAGGCACGGATCTCCCCGGCGACAATGTGCTGACTCCCGGCAAAAACATCGGCGCCGAGAGTGCATCGACAATCGAGAAGAAGGCCAAGAGAAGATTGGGACTGTGAATGGAGTTTCTCAAGCCTCTGCGCCAACTCCTCCCACGGAGCTATAGCTTCGCTACTCCCTCTTAACCCTGCACCTACGGCATCAAGTTTCCATCCGGCGGCATTGGTCAGCAGATCGACTGAATCACGAATCCTTTCCTTGATCAAGGTAAGTTCGTCTGAGGTTGCTTCGTAAACGGTTTCGCTCCACAGACTTGCGCCAGTTGCCTTATCGGACTCTTGGAGCATTCGCCACCGCTCACACTCACCGGCAAACTCTTCCGCTCCGACCGCCTCTCCGGGAGCCGGTCGCCAGCGACTTAATTCGATTTCAATGTCGGGACTGATGCGGGCGTTCGTGCCGTACATCTCGGCAACTTCCTCATCGGATAGCGGTGCCGCCACTCCTGGTTCGATAGGGCCTGGAATCCAGCCGTTTCGTTCAGTTGTTTCGGCCACAAATCGTGCTGCGACCGAAGGAGGCGTCCGCATTCCGTCGACAATCAAATCGCGATATTCATCCTGACGTGCGTCGATGAGTGCGCGTTGAAGTGCTGACAACTCAGATATCAATCGGTTCCGCTCAGCTTCCAGTCGATCGCCCTCTTGATCCAACATTGCTGGATCATCAGAGGTAAGACGCGCAACCATTGCGTCCACGGAAGCCTCAAGTTGTTTTCTGCTCTCGGTCTCGTTATCCAGAACGCTCACACACAGTGTCTGCAGTGGCTCAACGACCTTGTCGCGAAGTACGCGCAACGCCTTCGATGTGAGCGCGGTGATAAGGACTCTTTTGCCATCGGCCAGCAAATGGCCTATGAGATTGGCAATTGTGTGCGTTTTGCCAGTGCCGGGCGGTCCTTGTACAAGAACGTTCTTGTACCGTTCTAATCGCTGGGCAATTTGGAATTGTTCGTCGTTTGCCTGTTTAGTGAACAGAATTTCGGGTGGCTGTTCCCATGCCGAATAATGACTCGTCGTCCCTAGCTCAGGAAGGGGTGGCTCGATTCCTGAAATCCGAACAAGGCCCGGCGGCAAATCATCTCGATGTTGAAGGTCTTCAAGTACATAGTCGAGCCCAATAGCAAACCCTTGAGCTCTTCGGTGTAAGTAAATCACGGCATCGCAAACAATTTGCGGTCCGCTCGCAAGTTCTACCGTTGCTCCCGGCCTTATGAAGCGTCCCTCCGCATGAAGAGCCGAAGCAACTCGACGCAACGGCCCCTCTATTTTGTCGATGTCAAGTAGATCTAGATCTTGGGCAGCAAATTCTTCATCGGCCTGTTGAATCGTTTGGGCTGCCACCTCTTGGCTTACAGACAACAAGGGTCGCAGGAGTTCTGGCGGTTGTGCTGTCTCAGTGATTTTGAACTCGGGAGTAAAAGGGTCAAATGAAAGTTGAAGCCTCTGAATGACGATCGGATGCCGGATATCGCCCTCGTTCTGCCGCCAAACGAGGATCCCCTGTCCAAGTACTAGCTGAACGGACTCGCCCTCACGCTCGAGTCGACCCTGAAGATCGTAGAGTCGATTAAAAACCTGAAGGGCTCGTTGTGCAGGCAGGGCTTCTCCAACCCAATGATCGCGTTCGATCCTCCACTGCTCAAACGCGTGGACTCGTCCTTCCGCAGGATCAAACTTCTCGACCTCTGTCCCGTCCCCACCTCCCGTCTGGCGTTCCGATAGAGGCTCGATGACGGCTACACTAGGGTCCTTGTAATTACTCGGCAGCCATCCATTCAATACGCTGGGTAGCGCGGGCGGCCTAGGCACGTCCGCCCGACGGACGCGAAGGAGTAGTTCACCCGAATCCTCGTCTTCGGTGCTGCCTCCATCATCTCCGGAGTCTCGGCCCCGCAGCCACAGGCAAGGATGGGTTGGCAGATCGTGAATCCATAGAACCCAAGGCTGTTCCGAGATCTGACGTTTTATAGGATTGCGAAGACCATTGAAGTCCTTCAGAAAACGAAAGATCTGTCGAATACGATTGCGGGCGATCTCGGTGCGTTCCTGGCGTTCATCATTCGGTTCCGGGTTTCCCTCTATCATTGCGACGCCTCGCAAGTACCAGAGTCTGCCACTGCAAACGGCTGCGAACCGACCGGTTCTCGAAATTCGATAACAATCTCCACTCGACGATTCTTTGGTGAGTCCGGATCGGATTTATCGCGCGGATGACGATCGCCATAACCAGCCACTTCTACGCAGCCGCGTTTCGCGAGATCCCTTAAATATTCCAGCCCATCGGGTGGAGCAGGAGATTTTCCCTGATCATTCAGAAGTTCCTGCAAGCCGACACGGGTCTCAGGCGTAAATCCTAGCAGGACGTTGTAAACAGCCCGCGCTCGGTTCTGAGAAAGCTGGAGATTATCCAAGTACGGCCCTACATCGCCGCAACCTACGCCCGACCATTGTCGATCGGCGTGACCCTCAATCCTAATCTGGCGCAAGAGTCTACGACGCTGCCCAATCCATTGAAATAATGTATGTATCTGTTCTTGCTTCCCAGTGGGCAGCGTCCACTGACATTTTGGAAACGACAAGCTCTCTTCCGTTAGAACAAATCGTGCCCACTTCGTCCCAATTTCGACGTCCGCCAGCAAACCTGCGTATTCGTGATGCGATTTGTCGAGTATTTCGCTCTTTAGCTTGTCAACTTCAGTATCGACAGGCTGCCGAGCGGAGGCCATCACTACGACAACCGCCAATAGAGCAAGAAAGGCATCGGCTATGACGGGCCAAACGTCATAATGGAACCTCTGACCTCCACGTCGCCTCGCCATTCCTCTTTACCTGTCCCCAAAAAAGCGCCGGAAAAACCCATCGCCCTTCTTGGCGGAATTGTCACTGTGGTTCGATTGGACCTGCTGAATGGCATCCGCGAGCCGTCGGGACTCGTCGGACGTTTTCCTCAGTTCCACCACCACCTCGTGGATGCTCGTAACTAGTTCTGGAGAACCTATCGGACTATCTCCATCGACTCGCGGCTTTGTTTCGCTGATAGCCTTCGAAAGTGCTCCGATGCTCCGCTCCAAGATCGCCACCAAGTTGTCTAGTCGCTTTGCGATGTTGTCCGCGACGAGGTCCATTCCCGTCGCAACACCTTGTCTCATCCCGTCGGCAATCGACCCACCAATCGCTTCGATTCGCGTCGGGACAGTTTTCAAATCATCTGAGGACCCTTTCAGAATCTCAGTCACCGTTGAAAGAGTGCGGCTACTTGTTTCGACGTGGCCCATGATGAGCTCAAGGTGTGCCGAGTCCGCGCCAGCTCGCCGAACGAGTTCTGCCGATAGACTTTGTATAGCCGGATGCAGGACGCTTACGCTAGCATGAAGCTTTTCGCCTTGCGCGTGCAGCTCCATCATCCGGGACGCCAACTCCACTGCTAATCGCGTGCTCGCACCGCTCAGGTTCTCGGAGGTTTCGTGAATACGACCGAGGAGATCCGTAAGAGATTGCCGTATTTCACCGACGCGCAGGATCACTTCAGCCGTCTGTTTCGTCGCGTCGGAGAGCTGCTCCGCCGCGCTGTCAATCATGTGAGCCCCGGACTTGAAATTGCGTGAGGCAAGCTCCAAGTCGCCCGCCTCCCGCACGGCCCTTGCCGCCTCGGACAGAGCCTTTGCTGCGGCCTCCGCGGATTTTCCGCAGCGTTCGGCGATGTCCTCCATTTGTGTGGCGACCGGCTGCATCGAATTCCTGAAACTGTCAGCAACCGCCTGCGCCTTTTCGGCGATTAGCGCAAGAACGGCATCTTCGATACGAACGGCAATGCGTCGCTCCGGGAGAGTAGGAAGAATATGTCGATGGATAAAATCCTGAGCACGATTCACCGTCGAGAGTGAGGTCCAATCGAGCACTAGGCCGCCCACCGCCGCCAGCAGAGAACCGAGAATGCCCGCAAGAGTCCCCGCGAATACTCCCGCTAGGTGCGGCTGGATCTGCTGCAATGTGTTGCCCTGAACGACCAAGAGTGCTCGGAGTGCAAATATGGTTCCCATAAGCCCGCACAGCAGGGGTGCGTATGAGAAATAGCGGATAGCAGACTGCGTCATGTCTCGGGTGGCTTCAAGTCGTCCGATGATATACTCGGCCGCTGCATCTGGGCTGAGAGGGGCAGTGTGCGCCGGGTCCCCGAAAAACTCGCCCAGCGATCGGTCGAGAGGCCCTAATCTCGGCGGGCGATACTGAGTTGGATTATCACTGCCGCGTCTAAGCGAAATCCGATCGCGAACGTTTGCTAGTGCAAGCAAAAAGCTTGCCCCCAAGCCAGCAAGACCAATAGTCAGGGCTATCCGCCCCCAGAAGACTGCTTCCGGCATTGCCCCTATGAAGAACTCGCCTCTTATAAGAGTATCGAATGGCTGTGGCATTGTTCCTCGATGCCTAACCCGCTCCGGACGCAAGAGACCGCTCAAAGTGCTAGCCAGATTCCAACAACTCTGCCGCGGCGAATTGTACTATCTTCCACAGCCAAGGAGTACACCACTTTGGTCTCATTCCCCATTGATAAGCAATGAGTTACGCCATTCATACACTTGATTCGCGCGGCGCAAAAGACCCTACTCAAGACCGAGAGACGGCAAGGAGCGAACTATCTCCACAGTTTCCAGACTAATGGTCACGATCTGGCCGATGAGGCGGAGAATATAGGTGGGGTCGTCCGGCCTATTTGGGTCATTGGTGATACCGCTGCGCTTGTCGGATGACACTTGATATTGATCGATGACCCATTCCAGGGCGGAGCGGTTGCCTAGACGGTACTCGTAGATTTCCTTCGGGATACCGATGAGAGTTAGAAATTGGTTGTAGATGAGCAAGGTCTTGTCCTTGCTCAACTTCATCTTGATGACGCGGTAGTCGAGTTTTTCTCCGGCCTTCTCTTTCTTGATGAGCGAGTATTCGGGTTGCTGTTCGTAGTGAACGTGGATTTCAGCTAGCCGCTGGCCCGCCTTTGCTAACGAGCTGAAAACTTCAGAATCTTTAACCGTAGACACAAAGGCAAAGGGCACGCGGGGCAGGTCGCGGTGCAGATTGGCTGCGTAGCGGTTTCGGTACTCGGGGTGGTGCAGAACGGCGTAGACGTAATGGAAGATGTCCCACTTGGTGATGGAGGGATCCTGGTAGTGAGCGCGGAATTGTTCGAGGGCCCAGTCGCTGATGTTCTCGCGGCGGTGGTTGCCTGCTTTGGTATAGGTGTAGAAAGGAAAACACTGAAAGCCGTCGGAGGATGCACATAGGTGTAGGTCAACTGGAGTTGACGTTACAAGCACGCTGAACGGAGATCGCCCCGCAAGATCCGTGACAACCAGCATTCGGTTGGCGCTTGGGTCTTGAAGCTTTGGGAAGAACTCGGCCGTGCGACTCGGTTCATCGACGACGAGGTCCGAGAGATAAAGCCACTGCATGGTAAACGGACGATATGTAACAGGTCGGAGATTGGCACTGTCGAACTCGGTCAGGTCCCCAGCCCTGAAATGGCGCTTCAGGTTGCGACTCCACTTTAGTGGGCTGTGCTCAAGGAACTTATCAAGGTCTGTCGGTTCACCCCTGCGTTGAAATCGGGACAGTTCAGAGGCATAACCCTCAAGAAACTCCCCAACGCGTGCGCTTACGTCTTCAGCCTGAAATCCATAAACGAGCGAGTCACGATTTGTGGAGATTCCCAGCGAATGCTCATTGAAAATGCGATCCTGCTGACCAGCCATCGGCGCGAGAGTCGGAAAGTCTGACTGCAGCCCTTGCGTGAGCCACGTGTGCCGTTCGTCAGGGGTAACACGCTGCCAATTGATCAGCTCAACCGAATCGTGACTCCGGAGAAAGTCGAATTTCTGCTCTTTGCGCCAAGAACCGTCAACAGCGGCATAGTCAATCGGGCAGCAAATATCTCTTGATCCCTCAGTTTTCCGCACGAAGACATTGATGCTAACCCCGACCTGAATCCCAAAAACATTGTGTGTTGTGCCCGATAGCTTGGGGTTCTTTCGGACATTACCCCCGAGGTCAAGAACGTAGACGTGGTCGAATTCCGATTCCAGCGATGCTCTGACTCCGTCTAGTGAGTGATCGTCGATGAAGCTGCCATTCGTGACGAGGCAAACGATTCCTTCCGTTCCGATCCTGTCGGTCGCCCACCTAATCGCTTTCACGTAGGGGTCCTGGAGTTTTCGCAGGAGTGTCGCTTGTGAATCCCTTCCATAGGTTTCCGAAATTCGGCTGTCAATCGCCGGGTACTTCCGATTCTTATTATTGTCGCTCTCGTTGACTTGACCGGCGTTATAAGGCGGATTGGCAATGATCACGAAGATTTGTTGCTGCTTCTGATGTTCTACCCGTTGCGTGTTTTGCTCGGTAAACATCGGCACTTGTTTTGACTCTGCTAATTCGAATGTGTCCACTAAACAGATCCCTGGAAACGCCTTGTACTCGCCGGTGCGGTCGAAGTACCCGTGCTCGATATTCATGCTTGCGATGTAATACGGCAGCAGCATGACCTCGTTGCAGTGCAGTTCGTTCTCGTATTTGTATTGCAGATCGGTAGCTTTGATCTCCTGCATGACGCGGACCATGAAGTTGCCGGTGCCGACGAAAGGGTCGAGAATGTGGACACCTTTGTCGCCGAGGGATCGGCCGAATTCTTTTTGCAGAATCCCCTCTACACTGCGCACCATGAAATTGACGATGGGCTGCGGAGTGTAGACGATGCCGTGGGTGTCGGCTTCTTTGGGCGAATACCCCTGGAAGAAGCGCTCATAGACTTTGTTGAGGAAGGCCTGCTTTTCGGAGAAGCTGGTGGCGTTTTCCGCGCTCTGCTCGATGGCTTTGTAGAAGCGCTCGAGGTTGCCGAGGAACTCGTCGCGATTGAAAGCGCGCTTGGTGAGTTCGGTGATTACCTTTTCTATTTCAGCAGCAACTACGTTGCGGCGGGTGAAGTCCGGGTTGGCAAATATCTTGCGGAAAATACGCTCGGTGAGCAGGTGCTGTACCAGCATGCGCTCAACAGCCTCTTCGGAGAGATTGGGATTGATGGCCTGGCGGCAGAGGGCGTAGAAGTCCTCAAAGCTGCGGACGAACGCCGGATTCTGACGGCGTTCGTCGTCGATCGTCTTTTTGACCGCAGCCGCCAGTTCCGGGATCCGCTCGGAGAAATCGCCAACGGCTTGTTCCCACTCCTGAATGTGGGGAGCTTTGTAGTCAAAGAACTGGTTGACGACCTGGACTAAGGACTCCGGGTGCGATATATTCTCGTCGAAAATGCGCGCGCCGCCCTGATAGAGAATCGCGCGTTCAGGGGCCTGGAAAATGATGTTGTCGCGAGGGTAGCCCTTGTCGAGCTTGAATTGGACTTCCTTAGCGAGGTCGTCTTTTTCGTCTTTCGCTTCCCAATAGCCGTGGGGCAAATGGTAAAGATCGACGAGTGCCCCGTCCACGATGACCGAGGAGCCACGGGCACGCTCGATCCGATATTCCGGGACCAGCGTCAGTGGCGGCTTGGCCTTGCGCCCGGATTTGGCCAGCAGATCCTGAAACGCACTGCGGACCGCCATTTCATGATCAATATAGAGTTGGCCGAACTCGCCGAGAGTATCGTAATAAGCCTTGACGGTAGCGTGCGTCGGTTTGAGGGCCAGAGACATATCTTCAAAGTGAAGGCCCAGTGTACAACGTGGATTCCATAACTGCCGGATCCAGTTGAACCGTGTACTTTTGAAGTCAAGGGGAGTCTGGGACTGATTGTTCCGCCCAGCTTTCAAAACAATTCCGCACTATGGGCGCTAGAATGCGCCGCAGAGCACGGCAACACACGCACACGATTGCCAATGAAGAACCCAGCCCGCACCGCTGATCCGACTCTTCAGGCATTCCGACTGGCCCACTCATTATTGCTTTCCCGCTTCAGATCGCCTTCGGCACCTCGGTGGGACATGAATACCGCAGGGTCCAGTGCATGGACTGCCGCCCTCAGCGAGACTCCCAATTCCGCGATTAACCGTTTTATACAAGCGAACCTGCTCGTACCGTTCTCACCTTCGACTCCCGAGGCCCTCACTCAAGGTCTAGCCTCAATCTATGGTGTAGTGCAGCTGAAAGCGATGCTCAAACTTCGACGGTTGAAGGTCAGCGGCAAAAAAGACGAGCTGATTGCAAGGCTTGTCCATTCTGACGGTCAAGGGCTAATCCGTGACGTCTTGGCCCTTGGCTTGTACCAATGCTCAGATGCCGGCATGAATCTCGTCTTTCGGCTAGAAGAGCGCAAACAGCGCGCATACGCCAATGCTGTGGCCGCTATTCATGCAAAAGACTATTCCGCTGCTATTCGTGAATATGAAGCTCTGGAAGATGATCTCGGTTTTCCAAAATTCGGATTTGAAGGTACACCGAGGCCAGCGCTCATTCAGCTCGTAATGACAGTAACGCCGACGATCTTGGACGGCTGTTCACACGAGGTCTTGTCACGGCTGCGAATCGCCATGGCTCTGCAATGCGTGGCAGGTCGCCACGCACCTAAAGACGTACTCCGTGGCTTCAATACCGGAATTCGTCTCGACGCGGAGACAGCTGCACGTATGATCTACTTTTCCGCGAGGCACGCCGAAGATATCCAGCAATGGAAACAGATGAAAGTTACCGAAGTAGCTCATCTTGCCACGCCTGGTTCCTGTTCAGCGTGTACGGCCTTCAATGGCCAGAAATGGAACATCGATCAAGCCCCCGAACTTCCATACCCCCATTGCACCTCCGAAACCGGCTGCCGTTGCCTTTACCTGCCTGTTCGAGACGCATAGCTGTCAGTCCCAACATTACTCTTATCTGAAACCGTCACCTAACTTCATTCGCACCAGGATTACGACCACCCGTCACCCCCACCTAATCTCTAACGGAAGGCTTCGCCAACATTTTTCCACTGCGCCCTCTTCCGGGTGGGACGCCGCTCAGCCGCGGCTCGGACGGGCGTTTCGGACTGCGCCGGTTTCGCGCCGAACCATAAATCAAAAGCGGTTTGTCACTCACCGCGCTTTCACTCACGCCCTCCACCCTCCTTCGGTCTCCGTTCTGTCCCTTTCGCCGTTCCAGTCTTGTTTCTTCCCGCTGCCGCTCAAGTGAAGGAAGAAACAAGCCAGAAACGGCAGAAAGGGAAAAACAATGAAATAGAAGAAGTCAATACACGAACCAAAGAGGCCGTTGATTTCCTCGTCGCAGCTTTGGAGTCCGGCCACAGTGAAGTCCTCACCGCCTACCTCGGAGCAATGGCGAAGTTTCACACCTACAGCTTCGGCAACATCATGCTCATCGCACGTCAGAAGCCCGATGCCACCAACGTTGCCGGACTTCGGACATGGAACTCGCTTGGCCGCTTCGTTAAACGGGGAGAAAAAGGCATTTTCATTCTCGCCCCGATGGTCGGAAAACGAAGCACGAAGGATGTAGCGACCGACGAGCCGAGCGAAGACGCAACAACCGAGGGTCAGCGGACGCTGTACGGATTCCGGGCCGTCTACGTTTTCGATGTCAGCCAGACCGAAGGCAAAGAACTCCCAACACTGACCGAAGTCAATGGCGACGTGAGCGGATACCGCGAACGCCTGTTCCAGTTCGTGGAAGCGCAAAGCGTTGAGCTTAGTTTCTCCGAGCGAATTGCTCCCGCGAAGGGTCTCTCCTATGGCGGGAAGATCACGCTGCTTTCAGGGATGCAGCCAGCCGAGGAGTTTTCCACGCTCGTGCATGAGATTGCCCACGAAATGTTGCACCGTGGCGACCGACGCACGCTGACCACCAAACAAGTCCGCGAGACCGAGGCCGAAGCCGTGGCCTTTGTGGTCTGCCAATCTGTCGGGCTTCAGAACGGAACTTCGTCCCAGGACTACATTCAGCTTTGGCACGGAGACGCTAGTCTTCTGCGCGAGAGCTTGGAAGCCGTTCAACAAACCGCTGCCGTGATCCTCGGGGGCATTGCCCCCGAGCCAGCGGCACTCGCGGCAGCCGCATAACAACGCCAACACGTGCACCATTTGGCTTTCAAGCCCGACGTGTGCGCTGAGTCCATGAACACCTAACCAAAGACACATAAGAGGAGAAAAGATCATGCCTAGTACGCAAAATGCAGTCAACAACCATGAATATCGCAGCGTTCCCATCACCGCGCTTGCCGAGTCCGCCACTAATCCCCGCAAACGCTTCGACGCAAAGAGCCTTGAGGAACTAGCGGCCAGCTTCAAGACGCAAGGGATTCTGGCCCCCCTTCTGGTACGCGAACTAGAAGAAAGCAAGTACGAAGTTGTAGCCGGGGCACGTCGTCTCAGAGCAGCGAAACTGGCGGAACTCGAAAAACTTCCCGTCCGCGTGGTCAAACTGACGGACGCGGAGGCCATTGAGGCGCAGTGCGTTGAAAACCTGCAACGCGAGGACATCCACCCGCTTGAGGAAGCTCTGGGTTTCAAGTCACTCTTGGAACTCGGAGAACCTGCCTACACAATTGCCACCATTGCCTCACGCGCTGGCAAGAGCGAGGCGTATGTCTACGGTCGCATTCGCCTCGCTGACCTCATACCGCCTGTGGCCGAGGCATTCCTGAAAGACCAGATCACCATCGGCCACGCCTTGCTGATCGCCAAGCTCCCGGCTTCGCAACAGCAGGAAGCATTCTCGGCTGCTTTTCGGGGCTTGTGGACAAGCGAAGGCAACAGCCAAGTCCTGATTCCAGTGCGCGAGTTGGGAGCGTGGATCGAATCAAACATCTTGCTACAACTAGCGTCCGCGCCGTTTGACAAGCAGGATGAGACACTCGTTCCCGAAGCAGGTTCGTGTGTCAACTGCCCGAAGCGAACCGGATTCAACAAGCTACTTTTTCCCGACGTGCGCAAAGATTCATGCACGTCGCCCGACTGTTTCCGGGCCAAGATTGACGCTTCCGTGAAAAAGACTCTGGAAACCAAGCCGCAGCTAATCCAGATTTCAGCGGCGTGGAATTCCCGCGAGGGCGCTCCCTTGGGACGGAATCACTATGTGGAGTTGGAGATCAAAAAAACCAAGACGAACGGTGCAAGCATCAAGCTGTCACCCGTTCAGAAACCCTGTGACAAAATGACCGAGGCCCTTGTCATGGACGGGGGCAAGCGCGGACAGGTCGTCAAGGTGTGTGCCGATCCGACTTGCCGAGTCCATCATCCCAACACGCCCTCTCCGCAGCAAGTCGAGCGGGAGCGCGCAGAGGAGCGGAAGCGCATCGAAAAGGAAAAACTGGCCATTACGACTCGCCATCGTATCTTGGCTACGATCCTCCAGCGCGTTTCGGGTCCATTGAAGAAAGCTGACTTGCTGACGGTCTCCGACTACCTGATTGGCCACCTCTCTTATAGCCAAGTTCCGACTCTGGCGAAGCGACACAAGGTAGAGGCGAAGAACGACTCCGCGTCGGCGCAGGAACTTCTGGCCAAGCAAGTCAGCAAATATGACGAGGCCGAACTCTGCAAACTGGTTCTCGAAATCAGTCTGCTGGATTCGGCTTATCAGCGATCCACCTCAAGCCGCGACGACGTTCTCATGGATGTCGCCAAACGCTACCGCATAGATACTGAAAAGCTCCAGAAAGTCGTAGCCAAAGAATTCGCCGCGAAACGAGACAAGAAAGCAATCAAGCCGAGTGTTCGCAAATCAGCAGACTGAGTCGATCCCTGTATATCAGTTTATGGCGGAGTGACAATTAGCACTCCGCTTTTTTGTTCTTGAATGGAGACCCGCCCAAACCTGTGGGCGGGCGTTAACGACTGGTAAAGGTCCTCGTAAACAACTTACGCAAATAGCCGTGACTTTCCGGGTGTAGTCCTGAGATATTGGGTCATCGCCCTGTCAATGCCGGAACACGCACACTGACGCCGAAGGCGAAGGACGGTGTCCAGTACGTCTGTGTCGGCAGCGTGCCGCCGAATCCGGCGCCGAGACTCTGTCCCACCTTCAGGCCCTGCGTCAGGCGGACATCATGTCCGAAGTGACAGAGTCCGCTCATCATGAGTGCCCGATAGGAGATTGACAGGCCGGTCGCGAAATCGGCGGACACGGTATTGGGATTGATTCCCACCGCGCCTGTCCAGTAAACGGCGGACTTCCAGCGTGTCCATTTCAGATCATTCGTCAGGCGGTAGTTTCCCGCCGCGAAGGGAACCACCGTCGGATGCAGGATGTTCTGCGCGACGATCTTATCGGTGACGACGCCGTTGGTGAATACGGGCGCGGCGGAAAAAGATCGCACCGGCAGCGACGAAAAGAACGCGCCCGCCGAGGCTTCCCAGCGGAAAGCGGAATGCACGTTTCCCGGAAACTTATTCGGCGTGTCGGCGAAATTAATCGCCACAGTTGCCAGCAGTTTCTTTTTGGACGAGTCCGTCGCGGCCTGCTGGGAGTTGGCGATCAGGTTGAGCGTATTGACGGCATAAGTGATCGTCCTTGTGACCATGTTGTGGTACACGGCCTCGTCGTCTTTACGCGAGCTAATGTAGACACACTGCACGCCATCAGCGATTTCTTGCTTGGTCACCTTGATCAGAGCGCCGCAATCCTGCTCTTGGTTGTCGAAATCATTCAGGTCGGTGATCCTCTGACTGTAGGCCATGAGGTCGCCGGCGACGGCATCGGCGAGCTTTTGCAGGTTGGTCAGCTGCAAAATCGCAGGTGCGTCGGGTTCGCTGGCCTTCAGCGCTGTATCGTTTGCAATGATCGAAATCCGGCTCGACACCGCGTATTCCGCTTTCAGAAAATCCCCGATATCGGTTTGCGCCGCGTCGAGATCGGCGGCTCCGCCCTTGCCGTTAGGAATGCGGGAATCCGGCGCGAGGGAAGGCTCCAGCTCTTTATAAATATCGATGGCGCTGCTGGCGAGTTCTCCCAGGCAGGCCTGAAAGGCCGAGACAACGTCCTTTACGCCCTTGGCTGGCGGCTTGGTTGTTATCTTCGGGTCGGCGCACGGGTCGGGCGCCGCCGGAGGCGGAACTCCGTATAGCTTGGCGGTGAACTCCGAGAGTTTTCCCAGTGAGGGCAAAAGCCCCTGGACGATGCTGGATGTCACGTCGGGCGTGAGCGTCGCCTGTCCGCTCTGGTAGTCGAGAAAATATCTCTCGTAATCTTTGGGATTCTTGATGACGACAGTGACAATCTGGCTTGAATACATCTGTACCGTCGATGGCGAGACCGGATTGCTTCTGTCGATGACGAGTTTGCAGTTCTCGTTGGTCCTAGCCAATGAGCACACTCTCAATGCATTCACCTGTGCCGGTGAGAATTCTTGTGCCCGGAGCGACAGCGCTGGCAGGAACAGGACGAAGACGAGAAGAGCGAGTGAGAAGGCGCGCGATAATGTTAGTGAGCCAAAAGCAGTCAAGGAGAACCCTCCCTTTACCGCTACGGGGTAGCGGATAAGTTAGATTGTCCCCCTCAGTAGCCAGCATTATAGTCAAAGCTGGTCGCGCTTAGCCAACGACTAAATTGGAAGGAATCCGATCGTGCAATCCATAGTTGTTGTACTTGATGTGTGGGAATTATCCCGCCGGACTCTGTCATGATCGACGGCGATTCCGATCATACGTCTGACAAGGGAACTCCGGGGAAGCTAAATCGGAACACAGGCGCGTCTTCCCGGACTAATGCGCGCACCCTTCGATCATTCGGATGTCAAAAGCGAGAGCCGCCCGGAGCTAGACTGCGCTACGACGGGCGGCTTGCTACCCCCTCATCTCGCGCCTGGATTGTACGACTCTTTTCAAAGTTCCCACACCTGAAAACGATCCAGTGGCAAGGATCACCGCGAAAACGATTGATGGCAAAGAAGGGTGGATTGTGCCTTCCGCAAAGGAGTGGCGTCAGTTGCACGGCAACCCGAGGAGAACCTGACCGTGGATGGGTAGAACATTCAACTCTTGTCTCATGTCACCTTGAGCGAATCTTCAATCCGCCGGCCACAGAGATTCTAGACTTGTAGTTGCGAATTATTCGAGCGTCTCCGGTGCTGACGTGTTGGAACTGGGGTCGAATTTGCACCGCAGGAATGATGTCCACATTCATGCTATGCCCATCCTCAAATTCCACTTCGACAGCAACATATTCTTCGTCGTAGGCGACGTTCATTCTCTTCACAGTTCGGCCACGAGCCTCTATCAATTCGACCCAGGGTTTTGGCATTGAACATAGATCCTTTCTGCTTATCTTGACTCTTCCATGCCCTGCACTAGCCTGAAGATGTAGCTCAAGCGGTGGCCCAAGGCTTCCGCCAGAGTTTCCATGTTGCCCAACAACGGATTGGCCTTCCCCTGCTCGATATGCTCCAGAGTCGTCCGGCTGAACTTTGCAAGCCGGGCAAGTTCAGGGCGGGATAGATGGCGCTTCTTCCGAAGCTGACGAACAACAATTCCAAAGTTCCTTTGAAACTGACGGAATTCGAGCTCAAACTTCCTCTTCCTCCGATTTGGCCGCTTCATGTCTACCCCTCAGTCTGACGAACGAATGGATAGCTCCGTAGGATCTTTCCGTTCCCCGTTGTCCAGTCAATGTGCTCTGGTTCGAACTGCATGAATGGGCGGATACTGAAATGGATGGCAGTGTTGTCGGTGAACTTGACCGAAATATTGTGCCAGTCGGATTCGTTTGCGACCGTGAGCTTCGCCACGGTCTTGCCGATCACCTTTGGATACTCATAGATTCGTTGTGACATTCAGAGTCCTCTCCTTTTTCGCAGGTCTTTTTCTGGCCTAAGAGAGAACCCCTTCATCTGTGGAATGCGGCTCTTGCGAAAGTCCTTATCTAGAGTCTTGATGCAGTTCCGCAAGATGTCTTCCACGAATCGGATTCTCTTGGCGCTGGCATCTTTTGGCCCAAGAATCTCAATCATTAGGGTGGTAGCAACAACCTGTTTAGCCATAGCTCTATTATACCTCATAGATGCAAGAGATTTATTAGATTCCTTGCCTGTAGCGGATGCAACGGCGACGATATGGCATGAAGAGAACAACCTCGGTCACCGTCAAGATGACCGCAGACGATTACGCCCTACTCCAGAAAGCCGCGGATACCATCTGGCCGAAGGCAGTGTTAACTCGTTCAAGCGTGGTGCTCGGACTCGCACGGATCGGAGCAGAGAGCGTCTTGAGACCAGCAAAGAGAAAGTGACTTATGCGTAGTCCGAAGAATGAGTTCGAGAAGGTACTGAGCGAGTGAAGATTCGGGCAGGAAGGAAAATGTCGGAACAGCGCCTCCTGCTGCTGTCTCTTTGTCGTGATGTGCTGAGAACCTATTAGTAGGTTTCGGAGTTTTTGATCCACATTGTCTTTGCCTCCGTACCGTCTTCACTATTTTGGGTATTTCTTGTTCGGGTGTCTCGGTGGTCAGGCCTCCGGTCGGGATTGACTGCCGCACGATTGCGCCTTTCGTGATCATCTCGCATTACGGCGTCTTCACTGATTTTCAGACGCGTTCCCGGACACCGCCTGCCTGCGCGTAATGTACCCGCTGTCCCGAAATCCGGACATGATAAGCAAAAGCCTTGTCTAGACCGTTAAGGCGGGTGCATCATCTAGGAACCAAGGTGTTGTCATGTCTTCTAATGAATTGCTCAACTACTACGAGTCTGTCGTTCCCCTTGATTCTCAGATTCTCGAGGTGGACAATCCGGTCCTCCGCGAATATATGTCTGAACTTCGTGGCGCGTTAGAAGACCGAGCGATCCTACGGATGTTGCGTTTTCAGGCGGGCATCCCCATCTGCTGTGGGGACGGGCACTGTATCACACAACCAAGCGCCCGCTGCATGAAAGGCGAACATCAAACGTGCCCGGAGCACGTAGAGACTTGTTATCTATGCCACCTCTGATCCTGAGTCGCTCCACGAATACGAACCTCCTGCTGTTGCGAAGCCGGTGAACCGTTCGTGGTTTGGCCGCCACTGCCGATTGGTCAATTTGACTCCGACAGGTCGTTCCGCTAAAACGCTTGCTCTGGGCGCAGCTTCGGGGCAAAAGCGCCTTTTGATTTCTACAAGTCGATGAGAAACTATTGGGGAGGCTTCGGGTTCTAATCCCTAACGCCACCGCTTTGCGGCGCCTCGTTGCTACTACTTTGTAGATTCCTTATCTGTGTGGGTTTCTCAGTGGGCGGACGTGTCCCAAGATGGGCGGGCTTTGTGGTCGCTCCGACCGTGGTGCTCCTGACAATCTGCTCTTACTACGCCTGCACTCGCCACTACCGAACGGCTTCTGGCAATGCCGCCAGTTCTCCCGTTAACTCCGCCGCCCTACAACAGTCCACCGATCCGCAGGCGCTACTTAGCGCCGCCGATCACTTCTACTGGTTAAATAACGGACCCGCAGCGACGCCACTCTATACCAGAGCAGAGAAGCTGTTCTCCGAGCGGGACGACGCCAGGAACGAACTTTACGCCAAAGTCGGACGCCTCAGATCAGAAGCCGAAACGATGTCGTTTGTTGACCTTTCACATTTCTTGAACGAACAATTGCAGAATCCCATCGTGCAGGGTGACAAGAAACTGCGTCTTTGGTGCCTGATCGCGAAGGGCTACACGGATATCGAGATTGATTATCGAGCTACGAAACGAGATTGGCTGGAAGCTCAGGGGATTGCGAATGTGTTGGGCGAAAAGCAATGGGCAAATCGGGCTTCCGGCGAATTAGGGCTGGTCGCCTTCCTTGAGGGAAATCCCGGACGAGCCGCGCGGCTGCTAGGCGGCGCGCTCCTCTCCACAATGGCTAGCGGCGACGCAGGCGGTCAGATCAGGTTCTTGGAATTGATCGGCAGAGGCTTCGACGAGGTGAATCGTCATAGTGAGGCACTGAGATTCTTTGAAAGAGCAATCAAGCTTGCAGATGCGGAAAAAGACTCCGGTCTCCCGTACATGGCATACGAGGGGAAGGCACGCGCTCTGGTTGCCATCGGAAAACCAGAAGAGGCAAAGGCAGTACTTGACGACGCACTTGGTAAGGCTCGATCACAACAGAAGCGAGGTCATGAGGCCGAGTTGTTGATCTTGCTTGGAAAGCTGGCTTCGCAAACAGGGGACAGGAAACAGGCCATCGCCGATTTGGAAAGTGCCGCCCAATTCGCAAAGCGAGTCCAATTCTTTCGAATGGAGGCCGACGCCATGTTCGAGTTGGCGACGCTTTACCGCGACGCCGGCGATCTCCTCACGGCAGAGGAACGTGCTACAGATGGCCTAGACGCGAGCCAACGTGTTGGCGATCGTTACTATGTGCCTCGCAACTTGACCATCCTTGCCGACCTGAAGGCGCGGCGCAGTCGCGTTGACGAGGCCAACACCCTTTACGAGCAGGCAGAAGACGTAATTGAAAGCATGTTAATCAGCGTGGATGAGCCTTATTGGAACAGTTCGGTTGCTGCTTCGATGAGTCAAACGTACTTGCAGCATTTTGAACTGGTCACCAAGAGCGGCGACGTGCCCGGCGCTTTCAACGTTTTGGAACGGGTGCGCGGACGGACTCTGGCTTGGGCCCTCGAAGATAGGAAAGCTCTTCGGACGGCCGAGTCTGGGCAGACGGCATCGCTCGAAACAGACCTTGCGGGCCTCCAAGTTCAACTGATGCAAACCAACAGCACAGAAAAGCGCGAGCAACTGATGGATCAATTGGTCGAATATGAGCGACGGCTTGGACTAGCCTGGACAAAGGAGGACGCTCCCGGCCATGGCCTGCCGGTGCGACCTGCGTCCCTGTCGGAGGTCCAAGAAGTCCTGAAACCAGACGAAGTGCTTCTAGAGTACGTTCTGGATAACCCGACTTCCTTCTGCGTTGTGATTTCTCCAAAAAGGGCATACGTCCGAGTGCTACCGGCAGGACGCAAGGAGATCGAGAATCTCAGCCAGCGACTTGTCGGAGAAATTCGCACCAAGGGCACCGGCGCTGAACTTTCAAAGAGGCTCTACGCGATCCTCGTAAAGCCCATCCCGGAAGCAGCCACAGTGCCACGCCTCATCATCGCACCGGATGCAATATTGAACCTGCTTCCGTTTGAGGCGCTTCGCGATGCTCAGGGCGAGTACCTCTTGAAGTCGCGCGTCATAAGCTACGTGCCTTCCGGCACAATTTTGAACGCTCTTCGCCCCGCTGAGAAACAGAAATCAGCTCCCAAACCCCTTCTCGCAGTCGGTGATGTCGAGTACGAGAACCAAGGCGGTGCGGGACGGAGAATCCCAACCCCGGCCTCTATTCGTGGCCGGATTGAGCGCGGGATTGCGGATCTCTCAGGGATTGGCCTTCACGACCTTCCAGAGACGCGAGCGGAGGTCGAGGAAATCGGTAAAATCGTTGGATCGGACGCCGTAATATTGCTTGGCAAGGATGCCACGGAAACCGGATTTAAGAAGCAACCACTTGATCAGTTTCGCATCTTGCATTTGGCTGTCCATGGATTCGCGGACACACAGTACCCAGAACGGTCAGCGCTGGTGTTGGGTGCGGACCCACAATCGAGTGATGACGGTTTGCTGCAAGTGCGGGAGATCATAAGACTGCGATTGAATGCCGAACTCACGACCCTTTCTGCTTGTGACAGTGGCGTTGGCAAATTGCAGGGGCAAGAGGGCATCAGCAACCTGGTGGAAGCATTTCTAGTGGCTGGGTCGAAATCGGTTGTAGCGAGCCTGTGGAGCGCAGACGACACATTCGCTAGTGCACTGATGGAACAGTTTTACCGGCGCTTGGCCCAGGGCGAAGATACGAGTTCGGCTCTGCGAAACGCAAAGCTTGACCTGCTCTCTAAATACGGCGGTCAGGTCAGTCCTTTCTATTGGGCGGCGTTCATAGCCTTAGGGGAGACCTCGACACCGATAGGTATAAAACAGCAATGAATCTGACTCTCGACGACCGCACGAGGATTTTCGACAAAGTCTGCCGACTGGTGAAGACAAAGCATTTCAATCCCGGAATGAACGGCGTGGATTGGAACGCTTTGGTCCGGGATCGCCGGGATCAGATATTGGCGTGTACCGACCCGGAGGTCTTCGAGAAAGAGGTTCACAAATTAGTCGCCGAACTGAAGACGAGTCACACTGGCTTCCGCCATACGGGGATGCGGAATATTCCAGCACGCCACGCAATCAACGCCACTCTGCAGCGCATCGGCGTAAACGGAAGTGAGCGCTGGATGTTCCAAGACGTACATCAAGGTGGTCCAGCCTTCGCGGCCGGCATACGCCCTGGCGACCTCTTGCTCGAATGCGGTGGACGAGAAGTTCGCCCACCAAACGACCTAACGTTCTCTGTAGGCGAATCCGCGAATCTTCTTATTGAAAAGCTCCAGGGCGAAGTGCAGAAGGTCAATGTTCAATTGCCGATACCCAAATCCCAAAAGCACCCGGTTACGGCGCCGCAGGCGGTCACCACCGAAAAGCTCAGCAATGAAATTGGATTACTGAGAGTCGCAATGTTTCCGGGCGCCATCGGTATCGACGTAGCGAAGGACATCGACCGAGGCATCGCCGCTCTCGACGGATGCAGTCGGCTCATTGTCGATCTACGCGGCAACACAGGCGGAGGAATTGGCGGGTTACGCCTGATGAGCTATTTGACGCCCGGAAAGCTTGAGGTGGGCTACAGTCTCACGCGGAAACGTCGCGAGCGCGGCTATCGTCGCGAGGAATTGACTCGATTCGGACGCATTCCGTCCCACAAGGCGACTCTCATATGGTTAGCAGCTCGATATGCCTTCGTTGAGAAATCTATCCTAGTAGTCACCGAAGGACTCGGCGAGCAACGATTTCACGGTCGAATCGTACTATTGGTAAACGAACACACCGCTAGCGCCGGAGAAATGGTTTCAGCGTTTGCAGAGGAAAATAACGTGGCAACCATCGTGGGAACAAAAACGCCAGGCCGTCTGTTGAGCGGCAGTGCCTACAAAGTTGGCCACGGATACATTTTGGGCCTGCCCGTGGCCGCCTACCTGACGTGGAAGGGACGAATGTTGGAGAACAACGGCATCGTCCCAAAATTTTCTATCGAACTCTCGCGAGAAGCCCTGAAGCAAGGAAGGGATACCCAACTCGGAACCGCAATCGAGGTGGTGAGAGCTTTGTAGTCCAAGAATGCCTCTCCTAGGTTACAAATCTGGATAACCTTTTTATGGACACAAGCGCGTTTACCAATACCTGTTCTTCCAAGCCGGCTCAACTCATGATAATGGGTGATTTGGCCGGAATGCATCAATTGAGACTGGCCCACCTAGATCAACCAACAGGAGCTGACGTCCGAGAACTCATTTTCCACCAGCGGTAGGCTCCTATAAACCGAATCGCTTCATTTCCTCTTTTAGTTGCTGTGCACGTTTGGGCGCGCTTCGTTTTTCCCGAACGCTTTTCTTGTGATCGTCTATCTTGCGCTTTACCTCAGCTACGGAAGTCGCCCATGGCCCTGGGATGTAGGCCTGGACGTCGCCCATGTGTTCATTGAACAATGGCATCTCACGCGTATGTTGAACGGTCCTCTCCATTTCGAATTGGAATACGCATTCGTCGTCAATTTTCAATGTGATGGTGACCGGAGTGGTTTCGATCTCGTCTTCCCAGTTGCGCGATCCCCACGAGTCTTTTTCTCTCTTGCCTTCCTTGTAAACAATTTCATATTTCGCGCCGTCATAAAGGAATTTGAAGTGACTGTTTTCGGCGGAGAAGGAATCCTTGATTTCGGGCAGAATCATCTCCGGGTCTTTGGCCAGATATTCCGGATATTGGGACAGACCGTAGTAGCACAGCTCCCAAAGAAGTTCCCGCACCTTCAAGTCTCTCGCGTGTTTCTTCCGTTCCGCTATTTCTTTTCTGATCTCTTCGTCAGTCATGCCTCACCTGCGAGGTAAGCTTGCACCCATTATAGGGGTGGGGGTGCGGGGGCTTGAACCCTAACCCGTTTCTCGGGACCGATGGGGTCTGGATGCGCCAAAGGCTGGGGCAGGACAATCGTTGCTTTCTCTTGCGGTACGAACAAACGCAAATTTGAGCAATTATGACGACCTGACCCGGCGGATCTTCGCTTCAAACGGGCGTTTGGCGGTTCCGTCATGAGTCCAATTCGAGATCCCACTGAGACCCTCCCGGATAGGAAGCGCGGGCCAGTCCTGGAAAAACCAGACTTCCGGGTAGATGGATTTATCGAAACGACGAGTCTTCTGAATCCGCCACGACGTCTGCTCCTTCAGCTGAAGGCCGCAGATGAGATCTTCGAAGACGTAAGCCGCCGCCTCACATTCCAACCAGACAACAATCCCTGTGTCCTTCCAATTCACCGCAATCGGTATATTCGCGAGAACAGCAGTAGTCGAAAGTTGATCGAGAGGTTGATCAGCGGCTGGTCCAACCAAGAATCCGTTTGCCAGCATACCAATGGGTTGATTTCTGATAAGCAACGCCTCGATAAACCACGCCGTCCTCGAGAATTCCTCATCTTGCAAATCGCCCAAGCAAAGGTCCCGCGTCGGCAGTTTCAGCGCTTTGCAGAGATCTGGCCATGCATTCACCGCGTCACCAAGCCTGGTGAGGCTCTCTCCGAAGGTCTCAAGCGGAGTGTCCCAGCCATGTTGCAACTCAATGGTTGCTCCAGGACGAAACAAACGAAAGAAGTTGAAAGGGGCGCCTGCGAGGGGCGTCGGGCGGCGCGGCCGGAACACCTCAGATTCCATCGAATGATAATGATGGCCGTCAGATAGTTTTTCGGTGGCTCGGTCTATCGTGATGCGCAGCCCAGAACGATGGACAAAGTTCTTCTCGGTCCCGAACTCGCGGTACTCGAATGGTTGCACCGCAGTGGCATCGCCTAGGCGGACCCTCACCTTCGTCACGACTGCGCCTCTGCCGGAGACAACTGCTGCCGAGCTATTGGTGTCACGCAACGCCTCGCCAATCACGGGGTGCAGGTCGATGCCCTCCTGTTCCGGATCGATGATGCCTTCCCGAAGAAACTTAAGGCGCACCTGATCCCTGGCCTTCTCATCGACTGAGAACGCTGCGGGGATCCACGGCACACCCACCACGGAGTGCGTCTCTTCACCGGTAGAAACGACAGAAAATCGACTTCCAGGTATGCCGCTGCTTACGCGTTGCTGGATCAGATGCATGCGTAACTGGATTTGTTCAAATGGATTTGTGTAACGCTTCAAGAGCCGCAGAAAAAGAGGCGAATCGGCTGCGAGCGTCTTATAGCTGGGCGTCAACTGGTCATTCTCGGTATCCAGGAACGCGACAAGACGATCAATGAAATTCCGATCCACAAACTGAAAGTGAACTGATTCATCTGAGAGTCGAATGCCGAACAGGCATGTCGCTTGGGTCTGACGTAACAAGTCAGTAGCGTCGATGCGGTTGATGACCAGGCGAGCATCCTCTCCGTCCTCGACCGTCTTTACCTGGGCACCCAGAACAGGTCCTTTCCCTTCGACGGACGTTGAATCAGAAACCGGAGCCATTACTTGGCAAAAGAAATCGATGCCGATGTCTTGCTTCGCTTTATTGGCGGTTAGCTGATGTTTGAGGGCCCAACGTCTGAAGAGCAGCTCTCCTTCCTCGCCGATGATGTTGCTCCGAGCTAGACGTTTTCCTCGATCCACGAGATCCTCACAATTGCCTTTTCTGAGCACCACGCAGAGGACGCCAACATGCGGCTCAATGATGAGGATACACAGTGGTATAAGAACGTGCTGAAGAACCCGTCGATTCGGATCAATCCGCGCGGCGCGGAGGCTGAAGTCAAGGTTGTCCCTAGCATTGAGGCCACTCAGATCTCAACCGTGATCGAGAAATTCCTCCACAAGTACGGGGCCAGCGACATGAGGACGTACCACTCAACCGTCGACGTTGCTGTAGTCGCTGCCATACGGTGTGGCACCGATGGCGAACAAAAGGCGAATATGCTACGCTTTTGCTTGTGGTCCTCCGAACGTGCACAGTTGCGGTAAGGGATCTTCGAGACGTTGAGCACTCCATAGAGGTCACCGCGGAGACACTCTATGAGGCGATCGCCACCGCTCTTGCGGCCTTGCAGCAGGACAACTGGGTAGGAGAGATCGGCCAGGGATTCACCACGGTGACTGTCGTTGTCCAGCAGCCGCCCGTGAAACACGAAGTCAAAATGAAAGATTTTGTCTCATGGCTCAGACGCCAAGGTCGTTCTCCCGCAGAAGTCATTCTGAAGCAAAAACTGGAGAAAATATTGGGCAAGGTTAACCACGGGAGGACGTGACCGAAAGGCTAAAGAAACAAATCGGCAGGAAGAGATCTCCGATGTCTCACTGGCTCGGAGTCTGGGCCGTTTTGTGGGAGTGCTTAGGTTGTTGCCCTGCTTGCGCAGGAGTAGCTTTCATGGCTGAAGGCTGCGTGATGGTCGCACCTGGTGCGAACGGGTCTTTTCCTTCAAGTACCGACGACGCAACGAAGCCAAAGAATATCATCGCGCTCAGCAATCCCCACACGAGAACGACTGGCTTCCAGGGAACGAGAATCCGCATGACAGAACCTCCGGGGACGAAGAGCGGCTCACGATTACGGCTATTATACTGCGAAAAAACCAGACGCCCTTTCTCATCGCTTAGCTTTTTTGTTCTTGTTGTGCTTGCCAGCTCGGGCATGCGCGAGAGCAAGTTTCAGATCGGCAGAGAGATCCATGTTTTCTGTCGCAATGTGAACAGGTACGTCCAGACCAGCTTCGCGGCCGAGATATCCGCTTAATTCCTCCCGAGAGGCGCACATGAATCTGCCTTCTCGCGTCACGGGCATACCTGATCTCGCCCATCGGTGCGCCACCGCTACCGGCTGACCGAGAAAGCTGGCGATTTCATTCCAGCCCTTGAGCCGTTCGTTCTGAGCTGTCGGCTTTATTGCGGGACGACTCTTCTTGGCTGGCTTTTGTTTCTTCTTCATGGGGATTGCGTTCAGAGCAACCGGATAGAAAACCGCGTCCACTCAAGGCCCGGCTGTCGAACGCCAAGGAAGTATGAACCCGGAGAGATGCCGGCGAGATCGACGTTAGCCCTCAGGACCACAATGTGATCTTCAAGTTTAGCCGTGGCACTCGCACGGAAAAGTTCAGCGCCACTCGGATCGAGCAGCGCTACGTCGTACTTCCCCTCGTTGCTTCCGACTGGCAATTCCAAGTTCAAAGTCCTTGCGTTACGAGGAACCTCTAATGCCGGCTGACTAGTCTCGGGCGGGTTTTCTCCACGCACTGTCGCACGGCCACGGAGATCGAGAACCACAACCGCTGCAGTTTGTCCTGATGGCCGACTTCGCACCCATAGCCATCCTCCAACAGCCAGAAGCACGATCGCGGCCGCAGCGAGCCACATCTGTCTCTGCCCCCGCTGACCTGCCGCTTGCTTCCGAATTTCGGTGAATTCCTGAAAGCATGGACTGCAAGAACTGAGATGATCCAGCCATTGATTGGCTTCAGACAATGGAACCTTGTGACGCGCGACACCTTCTAGAAACGCCGAGCCTGGACACCCGATTCGCTCGGGGTTAGGGAAATCTCGGGACAAACCCCGATCCAGCAGATCCAGTATCCGCTTTTCCTCGATGCTCAATCCTTCCTGTTCCTTCAGAAGCCGCCTGCTTTCAATTCGTATCAACAAAGCAAAACTCAATAGCCTCAAATTGCAGTATCACGACGCACCTGATTACAAAATCATTTAACTCCTAGTTTCGCCCGCAGTCGACCGATTGCATAACGAAATCGAAGTTTAGCCTGAGCTTCTGTAAGCCCGAAAAAAATTGCAATCTCGCGCCAGGAATAACCGTACTGCCGCGATGCCCAAACCCTCCGAGTCCAATCATCCATGCGTTGAATGGCTTCGTTGACCTGAATCGATCGCTCGGCATCCGGCATCGACCTTGAATCGTGAGCTTGTGTCAGCGTCTCCAAATCACGGCTCGACGCAACGTTTCGAATAAATTCCGCTCTTTTACGCTCTTTCCTGAGAGCGCGATTGAAGCGGTGGTGAAATACACCAAAGAGATAAGCGTCGAGATCCCGCACCGTCGAACCCCTGCCGTTCAACCTCAATAGCGTTTTCGCAACAGACTGGAGCACGTCCTCCCAAACATCGGTTGCAGTAGCAATCGCATCATCAGAACTCTTATGAGTCTGCTCTCTCATCGCATGGGCTTGGATTCGCGGCCAAAGGCGTCGCGCGGCCGCGATTAACTGATCCAGCTCGTATCGAGTATCCGGATCATTCGAGGTAAAACTTGAGAGAACCCATTCTGGACCCAACTCGGGGCTGGACATCTGGACGGCCTCGACCTTAATGGTAATTAGATGGTCAGCGCACAGGAATCGTGAGACCTAGAAGGCCGTGTTCTGCGCGGGACTCAGAATCACCCAAGGAGTGCCTGTGCAACCTCAAGCCACTCTTCCTGAAGCGAGTTCCGGGCCGGGGACTTTCCCGCCCTCTGGTACCAATACGCGGCATTGGAAGAGTCTCCTTCCTTTCGGTGCAGATATGCGTGAACCCAAGCGCCCGGCTGATTTTCGTCTTGTTGCGCGGATTCGTGAGCCCTCGTCCAGTTGCCTTTAGCATCCCACCACAGTCCAGCAAGCGCATCGCTCAACCCAGCGGGCGGTTCATCTCGAAGCAGGGATTGGCGGAACTCTTGCAGGTTCATGAAGCTAGGTTGCCATCCGCGAACTTCAGGCGTCAACCCGACATTCCTGCATACTCCAACCCAAGCCGTGACGAAAAGTTCTTACTAATACTTTTCCTTGACTCTTGGTTCCTTAAGTAGACATAGGGGTTCGGCTGCACGCCGGAAGCGCCGGCCCGTGCCAGAAGGGCAGAGTGATGCTCAACGCGCCCGAAATGCGTCATCTACAGGCGGTTATCGTTTTGGCTGAAGAACTGAACTTCACGCGAGCCGCCCAGATACTGCGCATTGGACAGCCCGCATTGAGTAAACAGATCACCGAAGTTGAGGGCCTGCACCGCCTTCAGCTCTTCACGCGGAAAAAGGGACGGATCGTGGAACTTACGGAAGCCGGTAGAGCGTTTGTCGAAGAGGCCCGCGCCGCACTTTTCCATGCCGAGAGGGCTATTCATCTAGCCCACGCTGCTCACGAGGGTTCCGAGAATGTCTTGCTGATCGGACATTCGCATTATGCCGACCATGCGTGGATCTCGGCTCTCTTCGCAATTCGCTTGCCGCTCTTTCCCAAACTCAGAGTGCGCCTCGTGACTCGATCTGCAATGGAGCTGGCTCGCGGTGTTTCGGGAGCCGAACTAAATCTTGCTCTCGTGACCGCACCGCCTCTAGATGCTCAGATCACTAGAGTCCCTTTCGCGCGGGCGCCGCTGCATGTGGCACTTCCAGAGACTCATCGATCTGCGCATAAGGAGCAAATTGCCCTTCGGGATCTGGCATCGGACGAGTGGATCATGCTCGCTAGAAACGTCCACCCCATCATCCACGACGCAATCGTGCAGACCGCACAATTAGAGAGAATCGCTCCGAAGGATGCTCATGACGTTATGACAGCACATCAAGCCGTTCATCTTGTCTCCGAACATGTGGGAGTCGCAATCCTTTTCAAGCCTGAAGATCTACAGTCTCAAGAAGAAGGTGTAGTAATAAAACCACTTGCGGATTCGGCACTCTGGTTTGAGACCTGTCTGATAATGCGAGCGGAAGACAGTTCGCGAGCGGTAAACGAATTCGCCCGATCATTCCTTCGGAGATTCGCACCTCAAGTGCTGCCAGCCAGGCAAATGGAGTTGCCACTACCGGCTTAGTTTTCGACGGGTGGGTGCACGGGGCACCACGCCGCTAAGTTCTGGATCTTGGCGCAGCTCGCCCTCGCCAATGTCAGAGACCTGAGCCAGAGTTCGACTTCTCCAGCGTTAACGCGCAGCAACAGATAGCTTCCCCGCCGAGGCAAAATCCATTTCTTCAGATAACCCTCGTACGTAATGAAGCCGATTGCCGCTCCCATGGTCGGCGGAATGATTACATCAACCATTCACGTGTTAATTCTGGTGCCGGTTTTCTTCGTGCTGATGAAAGAACGAGATTTCCGGCGTGGCACGTTGCGACCGGAATCGGCAGAGTAGAGCGGATAACCCTTGGGCAAGTTTGCGCGTTCTAGAGAGTCTAAGGTAGAGTTTTCTAAAGTGCTCCGAAGAACTGCAACTTCGATAGTTCTCCTGGTGGTCTTAATCGCCGGGATCACTCCAACCGGGCTCTGCGCGCTCCTATGCGAACGTCACTCCCGAGCGGAAAGCTCGCGCCACTGCAGTCGGCCTTCAGACAGTATGTCAGGGATGGCTCACGATCACTCCGCCATGAATCATCCACGTGTTCAGGCCATGATTCCGGTAATGGTTTCGCACTCGTGTCAGACGAATTGCGTCACAGAGGAACGACTTAACACTTCGAGAAAGAGTGTTCCTCAAGTGCCGGTAGTCGAAAGTGGCGTTGTCGTCCTGGATACTACGGCCGATTTTGTGCGACCCGATCCCGCAATCGCGTGGAGTTCGGATAGCAGCCCACCATACTCGCCCTCTGTATACAGCGCGTCGTTCAGCATTCTCCGCATCTGAGTTCTACCGTCTCTTTGCTACCAGCCAACGCAGCGACTTGATGTCGCGGCGCATCTCCCTTGTATCCAATGTCCTTTAACTTTCTTGAGGACAATGGATTCTCCAACTCTTGATGAGGAAGAACCATGAAGAACAGACGTGATTTTCTGAGAAATACCGTTGGTCTGGGCGCCGGTTTGGCCGCCGTACCTCACCTGTTTGCAGCGCCGCAGGCGAACGGAACGGCCATGGACATGGACATGAAGCACATGAGCCACGCAACCGAGCGCAGCAACAGTCGGTTCATTTCGGTGGAGACGCCGGACGTTCCGCAGCTTTCGTGGCGCATGGACGGGAGCGTTAAGGAATTCCATCTCGTCGCCGAGCCCGTTAAACAGGAGATATTTCCTGGCCGGGCGGTCGACCTTTGGGGTTACAACGGCAGCGCTCCCGGTCCGACGATTCAAGTGAATCAGGGTGATCGCGTTCGGATCATCGTGGACAATCATCTTCCCGAGGCCACATCAATGCACTGGCACGGCTTCGAGATCCCGAGCGAGATGGACGGAGCGCCCGGTTCGAGTCAAGACCCAATCCCGCCCGGTGGCCGATTTGTCTACGAATTCACGCTCCACCAGGAAGGCACTTATTTCTACCACTCGCACATGGCGATGCAGGAAATGATGGGCATGATCGGCGCGTTCATCATGCATCCCAAGGAGTCATACAAGCCGCGCGTCGATAAAGACTTCGCAATCATTATGCAGGAGTACGCCATCTTGCCGAACATCAAGGTGCCGAACTCCATGAACATGGAGTTCAACTGGCTCACCTTCAACGGAAAATCCGGTCCAGCCAACACTCCGCTGATCGTGCGGCACGGAGAGCGCGTCCGCATCCGTCTCATCAACCTAGGGATGGACCACCACCCGATCCATCTTCACGGCCATCAATTTGTCGTCACCGGCACGGAAGGAGGACGACAGCCACAATCCACTTGGGGACCGGGAAACACCGTGCTCGTGGGTGTAGCGCAGTCGCGCGACGTCGAGTTTGTGGCGACCAATCCGGGAGATTGGATGCTCCATTGCCATCTTCCTCACCACATGATGAACCAGATGTCGTCGATGGTCGGCCCGATGTCACGCCGAAATGGAATGCCTGCGGGTCTCGACATGGAGCGAGGCATGGGAATGCTGCGACAAGGAAGCGCGACGTCCGAGGAAAACGGCCCGAGCCTAGGTCGCGGACTGGGCGTCGGTTCCACAGCGGAGCAAGCGATGTCGAATTCTCCGCTGAAAGCCGAGAATCCGGCGCAACAGCAGGACATGCCGAACATGCCCGACATGCCGCAAGGGATGCAGATGGGCAAGCCCGAGGTCAGCAAGGATGCGAATTCCGTGCCGGGCTTTCCGCAGGACGCCTTCATGGAAGGTCCCATGATGGCGATGGATCAAATGGTCAACAAACCTGAAAACTTCGGCCTGCGTCCCGGCTGGAGCGGCTTCATGGCGGGAATGATGACATTTGTACGCGTGCTGCCTCCAGACAAGTACGACCAAATCATGGAGCTTCGAAAAAAGCAGGAAGGCAATAAGCCAATGAAGATGGACATGCCGGGAATGGAGGACAAACATGAGTAACCTGACGACGCCGGTGAAGTTTCTAGAAGTAAGGGTCGGAACAGTGTCAGCACTCCGTTGTGTAGCGCGATTCGTACTCTGCTTTTCCTGGGCTTTGTTTTTGGCCGCCTTGCCGGGCCGAGCGCAAACTCCAGCTTCCGAGCAGAAGACGATCACGCTCGAAGAACTGCAACAGATGGCCTTGCAGAACAATCCGACATTCCGGCAATCCGCGGCCAACATCCAAGCAGCGGAAGGCAGAAAGAAGCAGTCGGGACTCTACCCAGACCCAACCGTCGGCTACCAAGGCGAACAGATCCGAGGCGGGTCGTTTCACGGGGGCGAGCAGGGTTTTTTCGTTCAGCAGGACATCGTGCTGGGTGGAAAGCTGGGTCTGAATCGAAAGATTTTTGACCAGGAGCTCCAGCAGGCAGTAACAGAGGCCGACGAGCAAAAAGTGCGCGTAGTCACAAACGTGCGGATGTCCTACATCCAAGCGCTGGCTGCCCAGCAGACCCTGGACTTGCGGCAAAACCTTAGCAAGCTTGCCAACGACGCCGTCGAGACCTCCCATCAGCTCGCCAATGTGGGCCAAGCGGACGCTCCCGACGTACTGGAGTCGGAAGTGGAAGCGCAGCAGGCACAACTCGCGGTCACGATGGCCGAACACAACCAGCAGCGGGTCTGGAAGGCGCTGGCCGCCGTGGTGGGGAATCCGCGCTTGCCCTTGATGAAGCTCGAAGGAAGACTTGAGGACACGCCGCCGGTGAATGCGGATGAACTGGTGGAGAAAATCGTCAATGAGAGTCCAGCCGTAAGAATTGCCGAACTCGGCGTAAAACGTGCCGAAGCCGCGTTGGCTCGCGCGAAGCGGGAACCGATTCCCGACCTGCAACTTCGCGGTGGCATACAGCAGAATGGCGAGCTGTTGTCTGACGGAAGATCGGTCGGACTACAGGGCTTTGCCGACGTGGGAGTGAGAATTCCCATTTTTAACCGCAACCAGGGAAACATTGCCACCGCTAAGGCTGATGCAGAAAGGGCGAGGCGCGAAGTCGAGCGCGTGAAGCTTGTCTTACGGGAACGGTCGGCAAGCGTCGTCCAGAACTACACGTTCTCGCAAGCCGCGGTCGACCGCTACAAGAACCAGATGATACCGAGGGCACAAAAGGCGTACGAGATGTACACGAAAAAATACCGGGAAATGGCTGCAGCGTACCCACAGGTCCTCATCGCCCAGAGAACTCTGATGCAACTGGAAGTCTCCTACACCACCGCGCTGGAGACCTTCGCCACCAGTTCACTTTCTCTGCAGTCATACCTGCTCACCGACGGTCTCGAAGCTCCATCGCAGCCCGGTGGAATCGACCAGCCGGTACGTGAGGTCAACATCCCATTCCAGATGGGCGCAAGCCCACAGTAAAGGTAAGTGCATGCGAAAACGCACTCTTCTTTTATCGATCACCTCTGCAGGCATGGCGGGAGCCGCTGCGTTCGGATGGGTGACGATCCGGCGTGGCTTCAGTGCGCGGGATAACCCGTCTGCGCTAGAGGCCTATCTCGCAAAGACGGCACGGAATCTTTCCGTTCCTGCTTCCGAGCGGGATACGAAGAATCCGTTTGCGCCGACAGCGGAAGTTCTCAGCGAAGCGCGAGTTCACTTCGCCGATCATTGCGCCATTTGCCACGGCAATGACGGCACCGGAAAGACGCAAATCGGCCAGAATCTTTATCCGAAGGCTCCGGATATGCGATTGCCACAGACCCAGAACCTGAGTGACGGAGAGCTGTACTACACCATTCACAACGGTATCCGACTGACCGGAATGCCTGCGTGGGGCACGGTGAACAAAGACGACGATAGCTGGAAACTCGTCCTGTTCATACGGCATCTACCGCAACTTACTCCAAATGAAGCACGCGAGATGGAAGCACTCAATCCGAAAGGTCCAGCCGAGAAAGAGGAGGAGCAAGAGGAAGAACAGTTTTTGAATGGTGAACCCAGCAAGCAAACCCCAAACAAACATTGCAGCGCCAAAAGGAGAAGAAACAATGAAACGGACGGTCGCAGTATTCGCTCTCGCGTTAGCATTCTCAGCAATCACATTTGCCCATGGAAATGAGAAGCATGTGATGGGCACGGTCACCAGCATTTCGGTCAATTCCATTACCGTGGAGACCACATCGAAGAAGACGGTCACGGTGAGTTTGAGCGCCGCGACTAACTTCCAAAAGAGTGGATCACCGGCAGCCCTGAAAGATCTAAAAGTCGGCGATAAGGTTGTGATCCATGCCACCGGCCCCGAAGAGAAGCTAGTTGCCACCGAGGTCAGATTTGGAACCATGAGCAAGAACAATATGTCAGAGATGAAAGGGATGGATCACAGCCATCCCCCCGACTCAGCGCCAGAAAATCACTAGTCAGCGACGTGATTCGCTGGGCCACATGATCTACCTATCGCCAATTGACGTCAGCGTTTGACATCGGAGTTGCAAATGGACCACATGACATACCAAGACCGCGAAGCGGTCGAGCAACATCCGGGACACAAGATGTCCGACGCCCACGCGAGCCACGATCGTCACGCCGGACACTCCGTCGCGATGTTTCGTGACAAGTTTTGGTTGAGCTTCGCTCTCACGATTCCCGTGGTCGCCTGGTCGGCCGATGTCCAACACTGGCTTGGGTACAGAGCACCTTCCTTTCCTGGTTCAACATGGATTGCCCCAATCCTCGGAACGGTGATCTTCGTTTACGGCGGCCTCGTTTTTATCCGTGGGGCATGGAGCGAGTTGGCCGACCACAAGCCCGGCATGATGACCCTCATCAGTCTGGCGATGGTAGTCGCCTTTGGCACATCAGTCGCAGCGACACTCGGCATCTTTGAGATAGATGTCTGGTGGGAACTTTCATCTCTTATTACGATCATGGTCCTCGGTCACTGGCTGGAAATGCGTGCCATTTCCCAGGCGCGCGGTGCGCTCAATGCCCTGGCCACTCTGCTCCCAGACACTGCCGAACGGATAAATGGTGCGGAGATTCAAACTGTTGCTCTCTCTGAGTTGCACGTGCGTGATGTTGTTCTCGTCCGACCAGGAAGCCGCGTTCCCGTGGACGGCACAGTCGTCGAGGGCTCTGCCGATGTAGACGAGTCCATGATTACCGGCGAGTCCCGGACCGTCTCAAAGGCGCCGGGTACCGCTGTCATCGCAGGAACGGTCGCGAGCGGCGGTACCCTTCGAGTCCGCGTCACAGCGGTTGGGGAACAGACCGCCCTCTCCGGCATAATGCGGCTCGTTGCTGCTGCACAAGCTTCCGGGTCTCGCACCCAGGCCCTTGCCGATCGTGCGGCAGCAATCCTTTTCTATGTGGCAGTCGTGTCGGGCGCGATTACTTTCATCTACTGGTGGTTTTCCGGAGACAAAGAACACGCTCTGATCAGAACGGCAACCGTCCTCATCATTGCTTGCCCGCACGCCTTGGGACTGGCAATTCCGCTAGTGATTGCGATCTCGACATCGCTGGGGGCTCAGAACGGTCTCCTCGTGAAGGACAGACTCGCGCTGGAAGGCGCTCGTAATTTAGACATGGTGATTTTCGATAAGACCGGAACGCTCACACGTGGCTCCCCTGCATTGTCGGGAGTCGCGGTTCCGGCTGGTGGCAACGAGAATGATTTGCTTGCTATTGCTGCTGCTGTCGAAGCCAACTCCGAACACCCGCTCGCTAAGGCGATCGTAGCCGAGGCCAAGCGTCGAAAACTGCCTATGTTACAAGCTGGCGACTTCGAAGCGCTACCTGGTCGAGGGGCACAGGCGCGCGTAAACGGCAAGAGCATCACAATCGGCGGACCACGTTTGTTGATCGAAGGCAAGATATCAGTACCGCCAGAAGTCGAAAAGTTAACGACCGCTTGGGCGTCCGAGGGAAAGACGGTCCTGTATGTCGTCGCCGAAGCGCAACTGCTCGGCGCTTTCGCCGTCGAAGATGAGATTCGGCCCGAATCAAAGGAGGCGGTCACGGAGCTTCATCAGCTTGGTATCCGGGTCGCGATGATTACCGGAGACTCGAAGACGGTTGCCGATTCGGTCGCCCGACGCATCGGCATCGATGAGATCGCAGCCGAGGTCCTCCCCGCCGACAAGGCTTCAGCAGTGAAGCGCTTTCAGTCGGGCGGCAAGAGGGTCGCAATGGTTGGTGACGGAGTGAACGACGCGCCAGCGCTGGCGACCGCAAATGTGGGAATCGCGATTGGCGCCGGAACCGATGTGGCGATTGAGTCGGCTGGAATCGTCCTCGTACGTAGCGACCCGCGCGATGTTGTGGGAGCGATCAAACTGTCTCGGGCTACCTACCGAAAGATGATTCAAAATCTCGCTTGGGCGACCGCGTATAACCTTGTCGCCATCCCGGTCGCAGGAGGTCTCCTCGTCCGCTGGGGCCTCGATTTGCCCATGAGCGTTGGTGCAGTCGCAATGAGCCTCTCCACCATCATCGTGGCTGCGAATGCACAGTTGCTTCGCCGGCTGGACCTGCAACGGGCGGCTCCATAGACTACCATCGGGGATTTCATACGACACCTGCTCCAATCGGGGAAGCTCGCATCACCGCCCTGCAGATTTGACAGCATATCCCTTATTAGTTAGCTTAGTTACTAAGCGAGTACAAATGCGATGGGAGCTGTACGCAAGAGCAAGCAAGAGTTGGCCGGGGAGATCGTCGGGGGGCTGGCGCGCCGACACAGCACGGCGGTGGTGCTATTTCACCATGCGGTCGCGGAGCGCCTTGGGCTGGGTCCAACCGATCACAAGTGCCTCGACTTGCTGCGCGAGCGCGGGGAAATGGCTGGCAGCGATCTGTGCGCGATCACTGGCCTGACCAGTGGCGCGATCACCGGTGTAGTCGCGAGGTTGGAGCGAGCTGGATACCTGCGTCGTGAACCCGACCCGCACGATGGGCGTAAACAGGTCCTCCACCTAGCACTGGAGCGGTCGCCCATCCAGGACGTGATCCTCCCATTACGAAAAGACGTGGCTGCCCTGTTGGAGAATTTCGATGCCCACCAACTCACCGCTATCTCAGAGTTCCTGGCTCGCACGACGGACCTTATCTACCGTCATGCGGCCTTGCTGCGCGGTGAAACGATTTCTGACTTGGGCCGGACTCGCGTGACTGGACGAGCACCTTTTCCCCACGGTGCCAAATAAGGAGTCTGCAATGAAGGTCCAACGATGACACCCACCCTCCGCAAGTTGACCATCACCGCGCATGTCACCTTTTCGGTCGGCTGGCTCGGCGCGGTCGCCGCCTTCCTGGCTCTCAGCGTCACCGGCCTGACCAGCCATGATGCGGAAGTGGTGCGCAGCGCTTATCTCTCGATGGACTTGATCAGCAGGTTTGTCATCATCCCGATGTGTTTCGCTGCGCTGGCCACCGGCCTTCTCCAGGCACTGGGCACCCCGTGGGGCTTGTTTCGGTACTACTGGATCGCGATGAAATTCGGGCTGGCAATTTTTGCCACCATCGCCTTGCTGGTACACCAATTTGCGGTGATGGCCGTGGCGGCGAAGCGCGTATCAGGAGCTGCGGCAGAAGCATTGTTCAGCCCGGACTTCGGTCCGCTGAAGACAGAACTCGTGCGCGCTCCTAGCCTCTCCATAGTGTTGCTGCTCGTGGTCACGACACTGGGCGTGTACAAACCATGGGGCCTGACTCGCTACGGGCGACGCAAGCAGCAGGAGCGACGTAAAGTACAACAGGAACCTGAGAATGAGACTCCCTTCGGAGTCAAGATCTTCTACGCCGTGATCGGGGTGCTTGTGTTGGTGATCGTCGTGTTACACCTCACCGGCCATGGTTTTGGTAGCCACGGTCACTGACCCTGGAGGCTAACGATTGGATCGCAGCGGTGCTGCTGTTCATCTTGAAGAAGTTTGGCACGGAAAAATCCACGATCAAATCACGACAGCTGGAATTTACTTTTTTCCCGAAGCTTCTCTCACGATCCGGGCAGAGTTCTGGCTTTCGTCGAGCACGGTTACCTCTGACCAGGGTATGTTCTGGTGAGTGACGACCAGGCCAGACGTACTCCTGATGTCGGCAGTCTTTGCTCCATAGTCAACGTCTTCCACCAAGTATGAGAGGGGCGGGTCACCATAAAATACGACATCGCCTACTTTGGGTTTGGTTGGCATGCGAACAGTTTCCCACAGGGCGGAGCCGATTGCTACCTCTGTGAATTTCCATTACCGAGTTGATTATGGCCATCTGAGCTTGCTGCTGCGCTATACTCGAATGCATGCGATCTCGGTCATCCCGCGTAACTGCCACGCTTGTTCTGTTGACCTGCCTCATTTGTCCGCTCCTCGAGACGATCGACACCTGGGATCACACGGTGCAAACCGGAAACGATACTGAATACTCTTTGATAGTTCTCGCGCTGTGCGTCGGAGTGGCGTATACGTTTGCGCGGTTCATCGTCAAATCTGCGCTGCTTGGATTCGTCACAAAGAGTGTCTTCACTTCCTCTCCCCGCAGATCTTTCCTTTTCGCCCCACGTAGTTTCGCTCTACGGCTTTTTGATGCCATAAGTCCCCCCCTCCCGCTGCGCATCTAGAAATCTTCGATGGCGGATGTACGAACACGTGCACAGGAACGCGTCCGCCTGTTCTCCGCGCCGCATAGCGTCGTTCTTCCAATTCGACGAGTAAGGTCTTTTCTCTGTTGTTTATCGGAATGTGTGACCCGAGATGATTCTGGCTTTCCGTTCGTTTTCCGTCCGTCATATTGCTATTGGGCTCGGTGCCTTGTCTGTTTTGTTGTTTCTCGCGGCGGATGCTGACGCACAGGCGTCGCGAGTTGGAGCAACGCTAGAAGGCATTGTGCGCGACACCAGTGGCGCAGTCATTCCGAACTCAAACGTTACGCTGCACAACCCTTCGACCAATCAATTTCGTACGGTGGCAACTGACGGGCAGGGTTTTTTTCGAGCACAGCAGCTTGCTGCCGGCACCTATGACGTGCAAGTGGAACAGATAGGATTTGCACCGTTTCGCCAGGCAGGTGTTGGAGCTAATCTCGGACAGACTGTTCATCTCGACATTGTCCTGGCTCCGGCGTCCGCATCGGAACAGCTGACGGTCAACGCGCAGCCCTCGTCTCTTGATCCCTCGCAGTCGTCAGTCGTTTCCTCTGTAGATCAAGAAAGGATAGAAGAACTACCAGTACGGAGCAGAAATTACTTGGATTTCGTTCTCCTTGCACCAGGGGTTTCGAGTTCACCCGTAGCTTCCGGCGCGAGCGGTTCGACGCCCCTTACTGGCAGTGGCTTCACTTTCGGCGGTCTGAGATCGCGGAGCAACAATCTCTCCATCGATGGCCTCGACAACAACGACGAGTACACAGGTTCGAGTCGTACCGAGCTTTCACCGGAAATTGTGCAGGAATTCCAGGTGGTCAACAATGGCCTTTCAGCAGAGTCCGGTGGAGCCTCGGGAGGGTCCATTAACGTGATCACTCGCTCTGGGACAAACACGGTGCACGGCGACGCGTTTCTATTTGCCCAGGACGGCATATTCAACGCGCGCGACCCGTTCGAAACGGTGTCCGGCAAGCCATCTTTTCGACGCTTCCGCGCTGGCTTTGCTCTGGGTGGGCCCATCGTCAAGGACAAAACGTTTTACTACGCCGCCGTCGAACAAGAACACAATCGAGGGCAGATCGGTTCGGATATCAACCCCAGCGTAGCATCTATCGTAAATGCCTTCCTTGCCACCGGAGGATTTCCAGGACTAGGAACTCGCCAGATCACGACAGCTCTCTCTCCGATTGCGCGCGCGGAAACGGAAGCTGCCGGCAAGCTCAATCACCAGCTCACCAAGAATACTGCTCTGATGCTGCGCTACACCTTTACAAACAACAAGGAATCAGGCGATGCGTTCAACACCAGCGGCCTATTCGACGCGAGTACTCGCGGCAGCAGCTTTACAAGCGACAACGCTCTTTCGGGATCGCTCACCACTGTCTTTGGCTCGGAAGCGGTTAGCGATTTGCGGTTTCAGGCCGCCACACGCCACGCCGTCCTGCGAACAAACGAAACTTTCGGTCCTGAGATTGATATCGCTGGGCTGATCACCTTTGGCCGGCCCTTTACGGGAAATAGCGAACGTCGCGAAAATCATTTCCAAGCCGGCTACACGTACTCTCGCACCCGAGGAAAACACCTCTGGAAGCTCGGTGGAACTGTAAATCGCGTCAGACTGCGGGCTGACGTACCGGACGGAGTCGATGGCATATATCTTTTCGGCTCTTTGGGAGATTTCCTCGTGGGAAATCCCAATCAGTTTCGCCAAGCCTTCGGGGGCCCAAACGTCGATTTCCCGGTGACCAGTTTCGGCGGGTTCGTGCAGGACCATTGGTCCCTTTCCCAGCAACTGACTGTCGACCTTGGTGTACGCTACGATTTCGAGCGCCTGCCGGCTGGATTCAATCAGGACACGAACAACGTCAGCCCGAGAATCGGTGTGGCTTGGAGTCCGTCTCCCAAATGGGTTTTTCGTGCGGGATACGGAATTTTTTTCGACCGCTACGTTCTAGCTAACTTGACACGGGCCGTCGAGAAGAACGGTATACAGGCATTCGAGCAGGTAGCGGACGCAAACGTAGCAGTGGGCATCTTCGCGTCAGCTCAAGGCGGGCCACTTGTTGCGCCTGTATCCGGGATCGCTCCATCCATCTTTCGCTCTGACCCCAAGATAGCCACTCCCTACAGCCAGCAGGCCAGCGCCGGTGCGGAATACTTGCTAGCGAAGAACCTGACGTTGCGCGCTGACTATATGTTCGTGCGTGGCGTCAAGCTGCCACGAACGCTGAACGTCAATTTGTTACCTCCGGTGATCCTCACGCTCGCGAACGCCGTTAGCCTTGGTGTCCGAAACCCAACCCCACAGCAAATCGGACGAGAAGTCTTTTTACCCGGTCGTCTCGATACCCAGTTTGGCGACATCTATCAAGTGCAAGATTCCGCTGGGTCAACCTACAACGGAGCCTCACTCACACTGACTCGCCGAATGAATAACGAACTGGAATTCTCGGCTAGTTATACGCTCTCGAAGACATTTGATAACGCCTCGGACTTCGATGAGCAACCCCAAAATCCCTTCAATCTGCAGGCGGAAAACGCAGTGTCCCGGCAGCATCAGCAACAGCGTTTTGTGTTCAATGCACTCTGGGACTTGCCCATTGGAGAGGAAGAAGACAAAGGCAACAAATCAAGGGGAAACGCGACTTGGCTGGCACAGACCTTCAGCCACATTGAAGTGGCACCGATTGTGACATTGGAAAGTGGCCGGCCTGTGAATCCCCTGACAGGTCTTGACTCGAACCAGAGTCATGCTTTTCCGCTCTCCGCAAGACCCCTGAGCCTGGGAAGAGACTCGCTGAACACACCCGCACTGGTGACGATGGACTTCCGCGTTCTGAAGTACTTCCCATTCGGGGGAGCGAAGCGTCTTGACGTGGTAGCGGAATTCTTCAATTTGTTCAACAGCGCGAATGTGTCCCAGATCAATTCTGTGTTCGGCTCAAACCTAGCGCCGATGGCGGGATTTCGGCAACCGATTGCCGGAACCAGTGCCCGCCAAGTTCAGTTCTCTTTGGATTTCGAGTTTTGAAAAATGACCGAAACGATCCACATGAAGATTGCGGCTTTAAAGAGGACTCTAAAGGAGCTTCGTAATGATGTCGATTTCCAGAAGTAGAAACACGCTTCGTTGTCTTGCGGATGTCTTGGTAGTCTCCGTGGCCCTGGTGTCTGGTCTGACGCCAGCGCACGCTCAGAGCACAGACCCACCCAACGAACAAGCGCAGGGGACGCAATCGGTCTCTAGACCATCCCCCTCGTCCGGGAAGGCGTCGGAAGGCGAGCAACAGACCTCCGCCTCATCGGTGATATGCGGCCCCGCGCATATCGGGCGATGCTTGAAGGACTTAGCGCTCGATCAAGCGGGAATATGGACTAGTCCACTTCGTCTGCGATCTAGAGACGCACTTTGGTTGGTGCCGTTCGCGGGCGCGACAGCAGTTGCCATCCACTATGATCCGAGAGCCCAGCAGGAACTGGGGATCGATCACAGCAGAATCGATGCCAGCAATGCAATCTCGCAATTCGGGTCCACCTACGCCACCATCGGCGCGGGTGGCACTGTGTACTTGGTCGGCCGACTAAGCCACAATGACCATCTTGCAGAAACGGGGCGTTTAGGAACAGAAGCCGTAATCGACGCCACCTTAGTTGCTGAAGCGTTAAAGTTGGCGACCAACCGCGAGCGACCTGATGAAGGAAACGGAACCGGGGGATTCTGGCCCCATGGTACGCGCACCTTCTCTGATAGTTTCCCGTCCGGTCACGCGATTGGAAGCTGGGCTCTCGCGAGAGTGATAGCAGCTGAGTATCCAAACAAGCCGACCCAGATTGGTGTTTACGCTTTTGCTACAGCGATAAGTGTCTCCCGGGTGACCTCACTGAAACACTTCCCCTCGGATGCGCTTGTAGGCAGCGTGTTGGGATACCTGATTGGCGGTTATGTGGTCCGACATCATGCAGCACATGATTTTGATTCGGGCCTCTCGTTTATTCCAACGGTGGATGCGTCCACGCATACCTTTGGGGCCAGTGTCGAACTGCGTCCCGATCAGATGGGCCTCGCAAAGGTCACTCGTCTAATCAATCGGATCTCCCGGAACTAGATTATGAGTTGGAGGGACACTTGGGCATACTTGAAGAAAAGCCTATCGTACTTGAATGTTGCGCACCTTTTTGGCGAACACACGCGCGCCAGCACCTCTATGAGAAGTTAGGTCGAGATTTACGCGGGGCGAGGGGGGATTTGTTGTTTCATCTTGCGCGGTGGTCGAAGCCTTTCTTGGTGGCTGGTTCCATTTTGCTGATCTTTTCCAGTCTGGCACCATCGACCGCGCTTGCGCAGGAGAGTTTCAGCTCTACTGCTCAGGACGGCACTCCTCCGGATGTACCGCAATCGGCACAGGTTACCACTCCACCTGGAGCAAATGATTCACAGCAGACCGGCACCGGAAGTCTATCCGGGACCGTGCTCGATACCAATCGAAACGTGCTTCAGGGTGCACGCGTGATGCTGGCGGACCCATCGGGTTCTGTCATACGGACCGTGGAGTCTGGCAGCAACGGGCAGTTCGCCTTCACAGACTTACCGCCGGATATTTACAAGCTCACAGTCACGGGACCGGGAATGAGCACTTTCACCACGACCGAGATTCCTTTGCGTGCGGGCGAGGGCCTTATTGCTCCAACTGTGACCCTCTCGGTTGCTGGCGGGACCACGAGTGTGACCGTAACTTCTGGAAACAAGGAGGAACTGGCTCAGGAGCAGGTGCGCATCGCGGTGCACCAACGCATCGGCGGCGTCCTCCCGAACTTTTACAGCACCTATGACTGGAACGCACCGCCCATGCAAGCGAAACAGAAATTTCAACTGAGCATTCGTTCCATCATCGATCCGGTTTCGTTCTTAACCACAGCGGGAATTGCGGGCGCGGAGCAATATCAGAACGTTTTCCCGGCATATGGCAGCGGAATAGAAGGGTACGGAAAGCGATACGGCGCTGCGTTCGCGAATCACGTATCTGGCACCCTGTTGGGCAGAGCTGTTTACCCTTCGATTTTTCATCAAGACCCACGCTACTTCTACAAGGGGAAGGGGAGTATCCGGTCGCGCGCGCTGTACGCTATGTCTGCCGCGGTGATCGCCAAGGGCGATGATGGGCGGTGGAAGCCCAATTACTCGCGCGTACTCGGCAACTTCTCCGCGGCAGCCATTTCGAATCTTTACTATCCGGCTTCTGATCGCGGAGCTTCATTAGTCGTATTCAACGGTTTGGCGGGCACGGGTGCGGATGCTGTGGCGAATCTAATCCGGGAATTCGTTCTGAAAGGGATCACCGCGCACGTTCCCAAAGGGGCGAACGGCCAGCCATAGGATGCTCTGATCCGAATTTTTTTAAAGCCCGGAGTGTTTTATGAGCTGATTAGAACTCGATGGACGGTAACACGGTAACGAAGTCCTCCCAAGGGTTTGCTAAGGGTTCGATAACGCTTCCCAAAGGTGACTTTCTGCTCTAATTGTGGCGATCCGTGCCTCTGGTTTCAATTACTTACAAAACGGAGTATCTGTCTGGCATGACGCCCTCGCGTAATCGTCGGTTGAAGGTGGCTGTGAATGGCGCTATACGCCCCAGAGCCAACTCAGAACATTCACGGCAAGAACGGCGATGCCCGTTCCGGCGGCGACGCCCAGTGCCTTTTTTGCACCGGGTTCTCCGTGGGCGAAGCCGTAACCGCCGATCACGATGGCAATCAGACTAGCGACCTTCGCGACTGTCCCAGTGAACAGCGTTTGCAGTGCGTTAAAACCAGCACACCAGAAGCACCGCATAAACCGAGTCTTCAAGAGTTTGCACAAACCTCTCACCTACTTGGGTGTGGAACGGACGCTGTTCTACTTCGTATGCGTCGGCGCCGTGGGGGCCTTCAATCTCTTCAATTCCATCCTTGCAGGTATCGCAGTCTTCATCGGCGGTTTTGCTTTCGGCCATTGGGTAACGAACAGCGATCCGGCATTCCTGCGCATCCTCGCAAAGTCGGAACGCTACAAGCTGCGCTATGACGCCGCGAAGCAGCAAGTTCCCCGCATGGAGGTAGTGTGATGCTGCGTCTCGATAAAGTCATCAAGCCCTGGGAAGAGAGTGCGGCTCTCAACGACCACATCAATCTCTATGGCTTCTGGAACGAGACGGCCTTCCTTACCAAAAGCGGGGATGTCGGCATGATTCTCAGCATTCCCGGCGTGGACTACGAAAGTCTGGACCGCTCCCAACAGGAGTATGCAGTGAAGAGGCTGGAGGCGGCGCTAAAAGCCTTTGGCCCAGGCTTCCACATTTACCAATATCTCTTCAAATCGAACCGCCCCGACATACCATTCGCAACATATGATGACCCCATTGTCGAAGCCGCTATTGACCAGCGACGGAAGTTCTTTGAAGTGAAGCTGGACCATCTCTATCAAGTTGAAATCTTCTATTGCATCCTGCTCGAAGGTGCCCGGTCGAAGACCGGCGTTGGCACGGCACTAGCTCGCCTGTTACGCGATCCAGAGGGAGCGATTGCCGAGCTCAAATCGCAGTTCACCAATGACAGCATGAAGAAGTTCTTGCGGACGCATATCGAGCGCGATCTTCAACGGCTCGAAGTCTCGGAACCAAACGCCCCGTCTGCGAGCGAAGCTCCAGTGTTGCATCGAGTGTGCGCCGATCGAGTATAACGATCTCCTTTTAGCGAACGGAGTGTACTTTCTAAAACCGAGGCTTCCTTCTGTCATGGGAGGTGAAGGTGCGGGAAACGGACCGTTGCACTCAACTCGCCGACGATTTTCTCTTCGTGGCTGAGAAAGAGCTGTCGGGCTTCATCCACGCAAGAGACAAGTTGTTCGGCCCTGAGCAGGCTCGGCAGTCGGCACTGCACTGGATCGAAGAACTAGAGCTTATGAGTTGGCCGTCTGGGGAATCGATCCCAGATTTTCGCCGGGCTACAGTGTGTGCGAGTGCTCGGCTTGGCGCTTTGTTGTCTAGCTCGCTCTGAACTAAGAAAGGGAGTATGTGCCACATGACCCATTTGTTTGATCGTCTCGCGATTGGGGAGTAATCTCCCAGAAGCGTGTTTACCAATTCGCCAGAAACGGCTTCGAGGACCAATCGTTCGATTAGAGACTGCGAAGGGCTGTCATAAAGTTTTCGATCTTGCGAGTCGAGGACGTTTTGCCGGCTTTGAGGTTGCTCTCAATGCATAATCCGGAGAAGAAAGACAGCACCATCTCCGCAATTGCGGAGGGAGCCATCTTGGGCTTTTCCGCCTCGATGTTCATGGCGAGAAGGTGCTGCAATAGCGCTCGATTCTCCGTCACGACCCCGTAAGCCTCGTTCGGAAGGATAGCGAACTCGCGCATCGAGTTGACGGAAAGACATCCCTGCTGGTCCCCCTTGTTAAGAGGTCCATTCTTGAGAAAAGTCTCGATGTTCTTCCAGCCGAGAGGCTCCTTGGTGAGAAGCCCTCGTTTCTCTTGGCTCTTAAGATAGTGCCGAAGGCACGCTACAAAAAGATCCTCCTTGTCTCGGAACTCCGTATACAGCCCTGACTTGTTCACTCCTGTGGCTCGTTCCAGGTCCTGAAGACTCGTGTCCGAAAACCCATGGGTCCAGAAGACAGGCATCGCCTTCTCCAGCACTTCCTCTCGACTGAAGTTCTTCGGGCGCCCCATACACGTATTATCCAATAAAAAACCAAATAGTTCAAAATATCTGCATCCTTGCGATGCCTCCATCATCGTATAGAACCAAGCGGTTCAGAATAGCCTGGCGATCCATCAGATCGTTGAATCCAGGCGAGAGAGGGTCGATGGCTACACTCCAAAACAAAACAGCTCCCGTAAGCGCCGCACCCACGCAGCGAGTTCATGTGATGCCGAATCAGCCACTTTTCACACCATATCGGATGGGAGACCTCGATCTTGCTAACCGCATCGTCATGGCGCCTCTCACCCGGATGCGCGCGCAGTCGCATGATCATGTGCCCACGACGTTGCAGGCAGAGTATTACGCGCAGCGTGCTTCGGCCGGATTGATCATCACCGAGGCCACCGCGATTAGTCCGGAAGGATTTGGCTGGGCTGATACACCTGGCCTCTGGACGGAGGAGCAGGTCCGCGGATGGCGACGTGTCACGGATGCCGTGCATGGAGCCGGCGGCCGCATCATCTCACAGCTCTGGCACACCGGCGCGATCTCGCATCCTGAATTACTGGCCGGCGCGCAGCCCGTGTCCGCCTCGAATGTGGACCCTCGGCAAGTGTCGTTCACCCGGGCGGGAAGGAAGCCCACAGTAACACCGCGGTCTCTGACGAAGCGGGAGATTCAATCCACGGTTGCGGACTTCGCCCGAGCTGCGCGAAACGCCATGGAAGCCGGTTTCGATGGTGTCCAGATCCTCGCCAACTATCTTTATCTTATTTCCCAGTTTCTAAACGTCACCACCAACCTGCGTAAAGACGAATATGGCGGGAGTCTGGAAAATCGCTCGCGTTTTCTCTTCGAAGTAGTTGAGTCGGTCGTGGATGAGGTCGATGCACAACGGGTTGGAGTCAAAATCAGCCCAATGCACGAAGGCGGCGCATTTCAGGCTAACGACGAAACCCTGCCCGTCACCGAATACGCAATTCAGAAACTGAACGCCTACAATCTTTCGCATTTGTTGCTCATGGGGAATACCACCGATTTTTCCGGTACTCCACTTGAGAAATTGGCTGACGATGGCATGTTTCGGCATTTCCGCCCCCTGTTCAAAGGCGCTCTGATCGCGAACGTGAAGATGGACCGTGATCGCGGCAATCGCCTTATCGCGGAAGGTCTCGCAGATCTGGTGGCGTTCGGGCGTCCTTATATCGCAAATCCCGACCTGGTCCAGAGGTTTGCGGAGAATGCCCCTCTTGCCGAGGTCGATTGGGAAACCGTCTACGCCTCGGGGCCGCGTGGCTATTCCGATTACCCAACCTACCAATCATCGCAAGAGAACCTCGGGACCTGACCATGCCAAAGACAACACCCCAACAGAAAAAGGCGAATCGCTCTCAAAGCCTTCGATCCTCTTTCACTCAACATTCACCTACACACAGATTGGAGACATCATGAAACTCACTGGAAACACCATCTTCATTACTGGCGGCGGATCGGGCATTGGCCGCGCGTTGGCCGAGGAGCTGCACAAACGTGGGAACAAGGTAATCATCTCGGGTCGGCGCAAGGGCCATTTGGCTGCCGTCGTGACGGCCAATCCGGGCATCGAGGCGATCGCACTCGACATCGCCGATCCCGACAATATCAACAATGTAGCGAAGAAGCTGATTCAAGAGTATCCCGACCTGAATGTTCTCATCAACAACGCCGGGATCATGGAACCAGATCAGGCGGCTGGTGTCATCGACGATAGATTGCTTCTGTCGACTGTCACGACCAATCTTTTGGGCCCAATTCGGTTGACCTCGGCATTAGTGAATCAACTCAAAAGCCGTCGGGGTGTAATTCTCTACAACACTTCGGTACTTGGGTTCGTGCCCTTGGCTGTGACGGCTGTCTACTCTGCTACTAAGGCTGCACTCCACTCCTATGCGTTGTCGCAACGCTTCCTGCTTCGAGACAGCGGTGTCAGAGTTCTGGAGATGGCGCCGCCATGGGTGCGCACAGAACTCATGAACAGCCAGGAAGCGGAGCAGGCAATGCCCCTCGACCAGTTCATCAACGAAACGTTGGACGTGCTGGGAACAGATGCTGATGAAATCATTGTTGAAGCGGCGAAGTCTCTGCGGGCCAATCCTGGCCCCCATGAGCATGCCTTGGTGAAAGGGTTCAACGAGCAAATGCTGAAGCTATTCGCTCCGAGCCAAGCTTAACGGTGGCCGGGCCGCGTCTCAGTATCAGGCCGACTGAGAGGAGGGGAGAATGAAAAACTATGTCCGAAACTAAGAAGCTGCAAGGAAAAGTGGCCGTTATTACCGGTGGCACGACTGGGATAGGGCTGGCTACAACAAGGCTCTTCGTTAAGGAGGGGGCTTACATATTCATCACCGGCCGTCGTCAGAAAAAACTCGATGAGGCCGTGCAAGCGATCGGTAGCAACGTCACTGGCATTCAGGGAGACGTTGCCAAATTGACCGACCTTGACCGTCTCTACGAGGCCGTAAAGACGAAGGGGCGAATCGATGTCGTTTTCGCCAACGCCGGCGTCGCTGAATTTGCTCCATTGGGAAAGATTACGGAAGAGCATTTCGACAAGCTTTTCGACATCAACGTTAAGGGCACCCTGTTCACCGTGCAGAAAGCCTTGCCGCTGATGAACGATGGCGGCTCGATCATTCTCAATGGCTCAGTCGCAAGCGTGAAAGGTACGCCCGCCTTCGGTGTGTACGGCGCGACCAAGGCCGCCCTCCGTTCTTTCGTGCGGACCTGGACATCGGATCTCAAGGACCGCCATATTCGCTCAAACGTTATTAGCCCAGGTCCGACCGATACGCCGGCTATCGATGGGCAACCTGCGGATGCCATTGCACGGATTGTATCCACCATCCCAATGGGACGCGTGGGGGAACCCGATGAAATAGCCAAGGCGGCGCTGTTTCTAGCTTCGGATGATTCCAGTTTTGTCACGGGTATCGAACTCTTTGTTGATGGCGGAAGAGGACAAATATGATTGAAAGCCGCTGCGCCGCCGCGCCACTTGAGCGGACTTCACAAACCCGCTCAAAACAAGAACGTCAAACGTCGATTTAAGGCTTCTTGATCACCCTTTTGGGTCGCCTCGGACCGACTTGTGTGGAATCTGACAATTTCATTCTCTTTCGAGACCGCTCCGTAGGCGACGTAAGAGGATTACCGTCATTCGGCCCTCTGGCCCCGAAGTGCCATACACGTGGAAGTCGCTTTCGCGATCAATCGGTTCTCCTCGTCGGTGATGGTGCACTCGACGTACCCGATCGTGTGGCCCCGCCGCACCACCGTTCCTTCCGCTTTGAGTTGTGCCTGCCAGACCGGGCGAAAAAAATTGATTTTCAATTCCACGGTAGTAAAGGATTCATCTGGGGCGAGAGTACTTGCAAACGCTATGCCCATCGCGGCATCCGCAATATCGCAAAGAATTCCGCCATGCAGCGTTCCCATGGGATTTGCATGCTGTGGTCCGGCCGCCAAGATGACCGTCGCCCGTCCGTCCGCAATGTCCTTCGCCTCAAATCCAATCAAGCGCGCGATGGGGACGTCATTCGTCTTTGCGCGTTCCCTGAAGTCCGCTTGCGAGCGAATTTCTTGAGCACTCACGACTTGGTGGCTCCGGTCTTCGATTTTCGCGCACGAACCGTGTTTTCGAGGTATTCCTCCAGATGACGGACGGCAAGGTCACGAGGCCCTTCCTTCTTCTGCAGGCGGCTCACCATATGGCTGCCTTCGAGCGTGCTGGCAATCAATGTGGCCAATTTCCCGGAATCGACATCGGAACGAATCTCGCCTCGTCGCTTCCCCTCCTCGGCAATTGATTGCATACGATCAAGCCAGGAACTGAGAGCCTGGCGAGCTTTCGCTCGCAACTTGGGATTGCCGTCATCGCAATCGACGGCCGTGTTCAACAGCGGGCAGCCTCCCGCCACCAGCCCGGTGCGCCGGTCCCGAAAGTTCCGCACGATTTGTTTGAGGCGGTCAACCGTATTCGGAATCTGATCTGTGCCTCCGAAGCGCTTTTCGATTGCGACTTTCCAGGCGTGCTCGAAGGCGTCTCCCGCAAGCTCTTCTTTGCTCTCAAAGTGCCTGTAAATCCCGCCTTTTTCGAGACCAGTGGCTCGCATCAGATCGGAAAGCGCAGCGCCGTCGTATCCTTTTTGATTGAAGATCGGGGCGGCCTTACGAATGATGTCTTGCCGCGTTTGCTCGCCTTTACGCATGTTCCGCTCCTAGCAATGTCAACTCCGCGATAGTACGGTCGCTGGCCGCCCCATACAAGCGGTTGGGTGAGACCGACCGGTCCCAGGTCGCGTTTGACATGCGGCCAGTGAGCGAAATGGGCCATTTTGGACCGCCCGCCCCCGGTTCCGCTAACAACCCTTGGTATTCACGACGACTTGTGAAAACCTGTGGGAGGCTCAAGCACATTAAACCTAAGGTCACCGTCGCTGAGAGGCTCACCGCTTTGCTGGTGGTCATAATGATGCTCCAGCACTACGCGCGAGTCGTTCCATTTCCGTAAGATGCGCCAGCTCACAGTGCAGATTTTGCCTGTCACCCCGGCCAACTCCAGTGTCCAAGCAGAATGGGTCTCGTCGATAGCATCTCCAGGAATCAGCGTTTCTCGAATGGATATCGACACACCACCGACCTCGGCCATTACATGGAGAGGAACCAGGAAGCTGTAAAGAAGTGAGCGTACTCTCGCCTTTCCGCGAATCGGTTCACTCATGGTTTCGCTGCTTCCCTCGATCTCCTCGGCATAAAACTCGTCGAAGATCTCAATATATTCTTCGTAGCTTCGGGTGATCTCCGCATGGACGATGGCTGAGTTTAGGGTACGCTCCGCAGTCCGAGATTGTGTGTACGGATCGGGATGAAACTGATCGGCTGAGACGAAACCACGTTGAGCACTCATTGAAATTCTGCGAAGTCTAAGCCTCGCTCTTGCTTTCTCCCATGTTGGAGCGCCGGCGATTACCAGCGCGAACCGCAGTAGATTCCGCGAAAAACATGGGGACGTTAACAAGCTCACACTGTTGATGACAGAAGGGACCGTGCGGTCGCATAAAGTGTGTTAGCTGCCATACGTGCGAAGCATCGTTGCCAGGCCAAACAAAGTATGCTTCGACGGCGCTACCACGAGCTATCCGCTCCATCTAAGAGGGTGATGTGGTTCCGGGCGGCTTTGGCAAACCTATCATGCATGCCCAGCTTGCATGGGTTCTGGATCGAGGAGTTAGCTATAAACAGTGTTGGCGCAATATAAATGAGACCGATCGGTCGCAGCATGCATCGAAAAGGAACCAGGGCGAAACGAGGGGCCATGAAAATCGACGTTAGGTTTCGTAGAACATGGGAAAGAACTGACGGCATGCGCGCTACGTCGGATCTTCCGATGAACGCCGTAGCCAAGCAGAGGTGAGTTCATGTGGATAGTCAGATCAGCTCTTAACCGCCCATATACGTTCGTTGTTCTCGCGATCCTCATTCTCTTGCTGAGTCCGGCCGTCATTCTTCGGACCCCCACTGACATCTTTCCGAATATCGACATCCCGGTCATTTCGGTCGCCTGGACGTACACAGGACTAAACCCTGAGGATCTGGAAACCCGACTGACCACTCCCTTCGAGAAGGGCCTCACAACGCTGGTAGACAACATCGAGCATATCGAATCGACGACGTACAACGGCACCGCGGTTGTGAAGATCTATCTGCAACCCGGCGCAAGCGTAGACCGCGCGAACTCGCAGGTGGTAGCACTCTCTGGCTTCATTCTGCGGCTCCTTCCTCCGGCCACGCAGCCCCCGGAGATTATCAATTTCAGCGCTTCCAGTGTCCCGGTCCTTCAGCTAGGTGTCTCCGGACCCGGAATGTCGGAACAGCAGCTTAACGATCTCACACTCAATTTCTTGCGCACTCAGCTCATTACCGTGCCGGGCGCGGTCATTCCTTTACCGTATGGGGGCAAGCCGCGGCAGGTCATGATCAATATGGATCAAAACCTGATGCAGGCCAAGAACGTCTCGCCCAGCGACGTTTTGAATTCAGTGAATGCGCAAAACCTTATCTTGCCGTCCGGTACCGCAAAGATCGCCGAAAGCGAGTTGGACGTTCGCGTGAACGTCACACCTCGCACGGTCGCCGAGTTGGGTGACCTTCCTATCAAGCAAGTCGGAGCGAAAACAATTTATTTGAGGGACGTAGCTCGCGTAAGCGACGGGTTTGGTCTTCAAACTAACGTCGTACGACAAGATGGCCACCGTGGTGTGCTGGTCAGCATTCTGAAGGCCGGAACCGCCTCGACTCTAGATGTTGTGGCCGGAATTCAAAAGGTTTTGCCCCGCGCTGCGTTAACCTTGCCGCCACAGTTGAAAATTAGTCCCATCGCGGACCAGTCCCTGTTTGTGCGGAGCGCGATCGACGGTGTGGTCCGCGAAGCAGTCATTGCCGCTGCGCTCACGGGAGTCATGATTCTCGTCTTTATCGGTAGTTGGCGAAGCACGCTCATCATCGCCATCTCCATTCCGTTGTCGATCCTAAGTTCGATTCTGGTGCTTAGTGCTTTACACGAGACGATCAACATCATGACCCTGGGCGGATTGGCGTTGGCAGTCGGGATTTTGGTGGACGACGCCACGGTCGAGATCGAAAACATCAACCGCATCCTCGAAGAAGGTCACGAGACCGATATTCGGCAGGCCATCCTGGATGGCGCCCAGCAAATCGCCGTGCCTGCCCTCGTCTCGACCCTGTGCATCTGCATCGTCTTTATGCCGTTGTTTCTGCTCGGCGGAGTAGCACGATATCTGTTCGTTCCGCTGGCGGAGGCAGTGGTCTTTGCGATGCTCGCGTCCTACATTCTTTCGAGAACGCTGGTGCCGACGCTTGTAATGTACATGCTTAAACTCAATGAGGGACGCGGGGAGTCGCAGAATCTGTTCGTGCGTTTTCAGAAGAGATTCGAGACAAGCTTTGAGCGGCTTCGCAACTCTTATCGCGGTGTGCTGACGCAGTGTCTCGACGCCCGGCGGGTCTTCATCCCAGCATTTCTCGGGATTTGCCTGTGCACACTGCTTTTGGTGCCTTGGCTAGGGCAGGACTTTTTCCCACAGTCTGATGCCGGACAGTTCATCCTCCACGTTCGCGCCAAGACAGGCTCCCGCATCGAAGAGACTGCGCGCCTGTCGGATTTGGTCGAAGACGCGATCCGCGAAAAAGTTCCGCCGGCAGAGTTGGATAACATTCTCGACAACATCGGACTTCCATACAGCCCGCTGAATACAATGCATGCGACGTCGGGTGTGATTGGCGCGAACGATGTCGACGTGCTCGTCTCCCTCCGCAAGAACCACAAGGCGACGGCTGACTACGTCCGCGAGCTGCGCCAAGATCTGCCGCGGGAGTTTCCCGGTGTGAGCTTCTATTTTCTACCCGCAGATATCGTGACCCAGATCCTGAACTTCGGTCTGCCTGCGCCCATTGACGTGCAGATCGAAGGCGCGAACGTGCAGGCCAGCCACGAAATCGCTGACAGGATCCTGACCGAATTGCACCAGGTGTCGGGTCTTAGGGACTTGCATATCCAGCAGCCACTCGACTATCCGACCCTCGAAATAAACGTGGACCGGACCAAGGCATCCCAGGCGGGTTACACGGAGCGGGAGGTGGCTTCAAGCGTTCTGAATTCGCTTAGCGGGAGCTTCCAGATAACCCCGATGTTCTTTGTCAACTGGAACAATGGCGTGAGTTACAACCTGGTCGCGCAGACTCCGCAGTATCGCCTCCAGACGGTCAAAGATGTTCAGAACATTCCCATCGCGGGTGGTAGCAAAGCCAATCCCGAAATTCTGGCTGACGTGGCTTCGATGCAGCGCTCACGCGAAATGGCCATCGTCTCGCATTACAACATCCGTCGCGTGATCGATATTTACGGAGCGGTTGAAGACCGCGATCTGGGAGCTGTAAGCCGGGACGTGCAACGAATCGTCGATGCCAATCGAAAGTCTTTACCACGGGGAACGTTTATCACGATTCGCGGTCAGGTGGAAACCATGCGCAGTTCGTATCTCGGTTTAATTATCGGATTAGGTTTCGCCATCGTACTCGTGTACATGCTGATCGTGGTGAATTTCCAGTCCTGGCTAGACCCCTTCATCATTATTACTGCTCTGCCCGCAGCCATAGCGGGCATCGTTCTTTTTCTCTTTTTCACCCACACAACCCTGAGCGTTCCGGCCCTGATGGGTGCTCTGATGTGCGTCGGGGTTGCGACGGCAAATAGCATCCTCGTGATTTCGTTCGCGAAGGAAAGACTACAAATGCATGGCGACTCAGTTAAGGCGGCGATCGAAGCGGGCGTCACCCGGTTCCGTCCGGTCATTATGACGGCGCTTGCCATGATCATCGGCATGGTGCCGATGGCGTTAGGTCTCGGCGAGGGAGGGGAGCAAAACGCACCTCTGGGACGCGCGGTCATCGGAGGCCTGCTCTGCGCCACTGTAGCAACCCTCGTGTTCGTCCCATCTGTCTTTGCTGTGTTTCATCGACGCGAGTCGGGAATGGAAGGTTCTAACCATGACGCCAATTGAAACCAAGAATCTTGAGGTCGCAACGGAACCGGTTCGGAAGGCTCCAGTTCCGAACAACCCACGACGTGCATTCAGCAAGCGAGCAATCGTGATCACCGCGATCGTTGCCGCGTGTACTGCCTTAGCGATTGGTTCCGGACTGCACGCGCGCGTTAAGGCTGAGACCAGACTACGAGAAAACACGCAGGCTTCGGCCATTCCTTATGTGGATGTGGTCTCTCCCAAAGCGAGTGGAGATGCCGATGAGATCGCGCTGCCAGGGAGTACGTCAGCCTTCAACGACACTCCCATCTACGCGCGGACAAGCGGCTACGTCAAGCAGTGGTACGTAGACATCGGCGTACGCGTAAGAAAAGGCCAACTTCTCGCGACGATTGAAACCCCCGAACTTGACCAACAATTGCAGCAGGCACGGGCCGATCTGGAGAATGCCGAGGCGAATCTCCAATTGGCGACAACCACGGCGGCGCGCTGGCAGCATCTGCTTGAGAGCGATTCTGTTTCGCACCAGGAAACTGACCAGGCCGTCAGCGATCTCCACTCGAAACAGGCTCTGGTGAATTCGAGCAAAGCCAACGTCGAACGCTTAGAGCAACTTCAAGCCTTCGAGCGCGTTACCGCTCCCTTTGATGGTGTGGTTACAGCCCGCAACACGGACATTGGGGCGTTAGTGCAGGCTGGCGACAATTCGGGCCCGAAAGAGCTCTTTCACATGGCGGCCATTCAGACGCTGCGTGTCTATGTTGCCGTGCCCGAAATCTACGCCGCATTTGTGAAGACCGGAGAACAGGCAAAGCTCACGCTCGATGCACTTCCGGGCGAAACGTTGACGGGCACTATCGCCCGCAACGCCGATGCCATTGACGCGACCTCACGCACACTCAATGTTGAGGTGGACGTTCCCAATCCAACAGGACGCCTGCTGCCCGGAGCCTATGCGTTTGTGCACCTCCGCGTTCCTCCCCATCCCGGCTCGGTCAGCATCCCATCAAACGCCTTGCTCTTCCGCGCCGAAGGATTACGAGTAGGAGTTGTTCGCAATGGTCATGTCGAACTCACTCCTATCGCAATCGGGCAGGACTATGGCAGCACGGTCGAGGTGATCTCTGGACTAACAGCGAGCGACACGGTGATTGTGAACCCTTCCGACTCGCTGGCAAATGGAGCTGCTGTACAGCTGGTCGCTAAGAACGCCAATGGAGCAAGACAATGAGAGGCTTTGGCGTTGTTCTCGTGAGTGCCGTTGGACTTCTCCTGTCCGGCTGCATGGTTGGTCCGAGATACGTCAAACCTACGGTTCCGGTGACGCCTAACTTTGCAGAGACACAGGAGTCGAAAGACGGAGACGGATGGAAGGTTGCACAACCAGACGACGACCTTATTCGCGGAAAGTGGTGGGAGCTGTATGGCGATGCAACGTTGAACGAGATCGAAGACCAGGTGGACTCGTCGAACCAAGACCTGAAGATCGCCGAGGCAAATTTACGTCAAGCGCGGGCGGCGATTCGCTTCAATCGCGCCTCACAAGCGCCGACCATTGGAAGTTCTCCCAGCATCTCCGATATTCGAGCTTCTGCTAACAAACCATATTTTCCGTCCAGCTCAGTCAACAATGGCAGCGGAGATTTCATTCTTCCTCTTGACCTCTCGTATGAGGTCGACCTCTGGGGGCGTGTTCGTCGCAGCGTAGCAGCTGCCAGGCAGCAGGCCCAGGCAAGCGCAGCTGACCTGCAAACGGCTCGTTTGAGCCTCCATGCCGAAGTCGCGATCGACTACTTCGAGGTTCGGAGCGCCGACGCCCAGGAAAGACTTCTGAACGATACAGTGAAGGCCTATAGCGAAGCGTTGCGATTAACGCAAAACCGCTTCGAGGGCGGGGCAGCGCCAAAATCGGATGTGGCACAGGCGAAGACACAGCTTGAAGATGCCAAAGTGCTGGCGTCTGATATTACTGTTCAACGCGCCGAGTACGAGCATGCTCTGGCGATTCTCATCGGAAAGCCTCCGGCGGCATTCCATCTCGCTGTTTCTCCACTGAATCTTGTGGCGCCTGTGCTGCCAAACATTCCCGTTGCTCTGCCAGCGCGGCTTCTTGAACGTCGTCCAGATATTGCTGCGGCGGAACGCCGCATGGCGTCTACGAACGAACAAATCGGCATTGCCAAGGCGGCTTATTATCCGACTCTCAATCTGGCCGCGAGTGCAGGTCTAGAGGGCTCTTCCATTTTGAATTGGTTCATCTGGCCGAGCCGTTTCTGGGCTGTGGGACCGCAACTATCGGAGACCCTTTTCGACGCAGGGCGACGCAGGGCGACTACTGAATCAGCCCGCGCAGGATATGACGCCGCCGTGGCTGGCTATCGGCAAACTGTCCTAGATGCGTTCCAGCAAGTCGAGGATAACTTGGTAGTTCTGCGGGTCCTCAGCACTGAATCGATGCAACAACAGCAGGCCACCAGTGCCGCGGAAGAATCGCTCAAGCTGTTTCAGAACCGCTATGCAGGGGGCGTTGACACGTACCTACAAGTGGTCACTTCACAAACCACAGCTTTAACGAACGAGAGAAACGACATTGACATTCTGCGACGACGCCTCGAAGCGAACGTTCTCTTGATCAAAGCCATGGGCGGAGGATGGGATGTTTCGCAATTGCCTCAGTTATAGAGAGGGGTATTTCAATCGCCAGGGTGGTTTCTGTATGACGATAGCGCATGATCACCGGCGCCCGCACATCGCTCTGGAGTGCTCCTTGCCGAGCGAAGTCACTGCGATTTCTCCTTTCGTGGACAAACTCATGCTCTTGCTCAGGAATTGCAGCTATGTTCCTGAAGGGGTGGGCGACATTGAAATCGCGTTGCGGGAAGCCCTGGCAAACGCCATCATTCACGGAAATCATGAGGATCGTCGGAAACACGTCCACGTTACCTGCCGCTGTGAGCCTAGCGAAGTGTCATTCGCTGTAAAGGACGAAGGAAAAGGATTTGACACTAGTAACCTCCCAGACCCTACAGCTCCAGAAAATATTAGATCGGTTCACGGCCGTGGCATCCACGTAATGAAAGCCTTAATGGATGAAGTTCGCTTTGAAGAGGGTGGAGTCGTTGTTCATATGCGAAAGCGCGCCAGCGAGAGCCCAAGGCTGCTTGCCAAGCATCCACATGAGAACGAGACGAATTAGGTTTCGTTATTTGAGAGCCAGAGTTATCTGCCCCAGGTGGTAGGACATGTGGTTGGTTCGACTCAGCAAAACAGCCAATCGGTTCCGGGTCGGATCTTTGGCATAGTCTTCCTCGGACATTGCGTAGTGCCGCTGCAACCATTCGCCCGCGGAAAGAGCTGCAAACTGCGAGAGCAGTTTAGCGTTCACTTCGTCCCAATATTGTTTCAGCTCTCCCGCTGGGGGCAACTGCGTCCCTGTCCCGTCGGGACTGGAGACGAAGATCGCATCGAGTTCTGGATGCAGTCGCTCTCCTAGACCGAGAATTGAGAACATGGCATCGTGAATGGCAGTGAGGTGCCCCCATAGATAGATTAGACGGTTCCTTTCTGGCGCTACTTCTTTCAAAAGCTGATCATCCGTAAGATTTGACAGTGTCTTGTTAGCTCTCTCCAAGATGAGTCGCCACGATTTAATTGCCACTTGTACTGATAATTTGTCCGCTGTCACTGGAATAAGCCCTTTCTTTCTTTCTTTCGATCCATGTCCATCCTTCGCGCACTCCCGCCGATCGTCTCTGGAAGGAGATCGCCAAAGCTCTTCCCAAAATGGAGTAGTGAGGAGACCGTGTGGTCGCAGAATATTAGCGCGTACAACTGAGATGACTATAAGAACGTTGCCCACCGCCGTCTTCGCCATTACAGCGAAAATAGCAAACCTGTCTTTCCGGGCTCCATGCTTGTGAGGCATTGATGCCAGCTCAACAAAGTATGCTCGAACCGCGCTACCAATAGCCAGTATCGCAATCTAACTACCTAGTCTGAGCTATCCCGATAGCAGCTCTGGCAGACCTTCCAGTTATGCCTGACCTGCAATGGGTGCCAGGTCCAAGGAGATAGTGGCCATGAGTTCACCAGTTGTTAGAAGTAGAAACGTGCTCAACAGAAATTCGATGCGCTTCGCTGCCGCTCTGATCGCAGCGCTAATCAGCTTTGTCGTTGGTCCGAACGCAGTTCTGGCTGCTGCTCCTCAGCGTCATGATCAGGTGCCGGGCTTCTACCGACTGAAAGTAGGAGACCTCGAAGTAACGGCGCTATTCGATGGCTTCGGCGTAATCGACCCCCAGTGGCTAAGAGGACCGAAGGCGACGATGGATGGTGTTATTGAGGCACTGCAGGAAGGTCCGCACATGCTCGATGGTGGCGAAACAGGCTTCCTGGTCAACACTGGAAAGCAGTTGATCCTCGTCGATGCGGGCGCGGGCGCCTGGTTTGGCGGAGGAGCGTTGGGGCGGTTGCCAGGCAGCCTCCGCAGCGCAGGCTATACGCCGGAAGAAGTCGACGTCGTCTTGGCCACGCATCTCCACTCCGATCACGTCGGCGGTATCACCACTCAGGATGGAAAGCGGGTTTTTCCGAATGCCGAGATCTATGTTGCGAAGGCTGAGAGCGATTTCTGGTTGTCGCCTGAAATCGCTGCTAAGGCGCCAAAGGATGCACAGCCATTCTTCCAGAGTGCACAAGCGATCGCGGCGCCATACATCAAAGCCGGCAAGTGGCACACGTTTAACGGCTCCGAGACAATCGTTGACGGTATGCAACTCGTCCCCCTGCCTGGTCATACACCGGGCCACACTGGCTATGAATTCTCATCAAAAGGGCAAAAAATCCTGTTTTGGGGCGACACCATCCATGCAGCACTCGTCCAGTTGCAGCATCCAGAGATCACGGTGGTCTTCGATGTCGACCCGACTGCGGCCGCAGCGTCACGGAGTCTATTGCTGACGAGGCTTTCGCACGAGGACGTTTTGATCGCGGGGCCGCACATGTTATTTCCATCCATTGGTCGCCTACGCAATGAGGGGAGTGGCTACAACTGGGAGCCGGTTGCATTCAATGATCACTGGGGCGAGAAGAAATGATGCGAGCACACGAGCTAGCGACGCAGGGGCCGATGATTCCATTCACTTACACCGGAACCTGCGTCGCGCTCGAGTCAATCACGGCAGGATGATGCTTATGAAGAAGTACAAGATCGCTGTTTTGGACGATTACCAAAATGTGGCGCTTGAGAGCGCTGATTGGTCGGTGCTCCGTGATCGAGCGGACATCGCCGTTTTTCAAAACCACCTCGCCGATTCAGACGCCGTGATTGAGCGGTTGCTGCCTTTTGATGTGGTTTGTGTCATGCGCGAGCGGACCCCGCTGCCCCGCAACGTCATCGAGCGCCTTCCCAATCTCAAACTTATTGTTTCGACTGGACCCGTAAACGCGTCGATTGATGTTGCTGCCGCGGGCGACCATGGAATCGCAGTGGTTCACACAGAGTATAGATCGGACCCGACGATTGAATTCACTTGGGCGCTGATCTTGGCCTCTGCCCGCCATATCGTGACGGAGAGCAACTCCGTCCGATCCGGCCGCTGGCAACAAACAGTGGGGACGGATCTCCGTGGAAAGACTTTGGGCGTTCTGGGACTTGGGAACATTGGATCACAGGTCGCGCGGATCGGGACCGCTTTTGGAATGAAGCTGATTGCCTGGAGCCAGAACATGACGCCCGAGTCCGCCAAAGCCGCGGGCGCAGTCTTGGTTTCCAAGGACGAGTTGTTCGAGCGGGCCGATATCCTGACGATCCATTTGGTGTTGAGCAGCCGTACGCGCGGCCTCATAGGAGCCGCGGAGTTGGAGAGAATGAAGAAAACGGCATGGTTGATCAATGCGTCGCGCGGCCCGATCGTCGATGAACAAGCTTTGATCAACGTGTTGAAGAACAAGAAAATCGCCGGCGCAGCGATCGACGTATTCAACACTGAGCCGCTGCCTCCGTCTCACCCTTTCCGGACGCTAGACAACGTACTGGCAACGCCGCATATCGGCTACGTCTCGCAGGGTCTTTACAATACGTTCTACGAGGATACCGTCTCAAATATTAGGAAGTGGCTCGACACCCATTAGGGCGGGACACGCGGGCAGAGTGCTCCTGATCCCAATCATCTAGCACAAATCCTACAAACTAGTGGTTGATAGAGGTGAAGCCTACGCGCCTGACATTGGCGATGAATGATTCAATACCGGCCCCATGCTGTCCGCTAGCTGCTTAGATTCGTAGAAGTTCATTGCTCTCCTCTAAAAACGCTGACTCACGGACTTGTGAGGCATGGTTCGAGCGGCTCGACCAGTCGCCCGTCAGTGATCAGGCCTCTGCCCCTTGCGTTTGCAAGAGCGGATTTGCCGGCAAGCCCTTTACTAAGCAAGTCTGCCTCCATCTTCCGCGCAAGAGAAGCGGGCACCAGGGCGTTCAATATGCGGTTCAGCCGGCCTGGAGCGGTTTTTGAGCAGACCGCTGAGGCCCTCAGATACGCACTGCTCGACGCTCATCGGTTTCATCGGCATGGTCTTCGGGTCGAGGCCGAACTTTTCGGGCACCGCTGTTTTCGTAAACCCGCCTGCCAGTACAGTGACGTAGACACCTAGAGGGTTGAACTCATAGTGAAGCGTCTCGCCAAGGCTGTGTACATACGCCTTCGCGGCTCCGTCATTCGCCATATAGGGAACGCCGGTTTCCGCACCCATTGCCCCCGCGAGGATCAAGCCGCCCCGCCTCCGCTTGGCGAGTTTCGCGCCGAAATGGTGGGTGATGTCCAGATGCGCCATCGTACTGAGCCGCAGACTCGCCTGAAGCAACTGCCGATCAAGCTTCAAGAACTCGCCGGGATTTCCGGTGCCGGCGTTGGAGACGACAAGGCTGATGTCGAGATCGTCAGTGGCGGAGGCGAGTTGCCCGACCTCCGCCACACCCAACATGGGAGTGAGTAAAATCCATTCTCCCGATTCGATTCGCCTTAGTGGACTTCTGAACACTTCGCGGTGTCGTTAGAGTGCATTCAACTTGGTTATGATGGTGGCTGTCGCCAACTTGCCCTCCAATGCTGTACGAAGCCGCTTAATGTAGTCCTGTTCAAGATGAAACTTATGTGCCGCCGTAGAGGAGAAGATCTCAAAGAAAACCAGCTTACACGGCTCGCCCTCCCGTGACGTCTCGAACATCCCCTCACAACCGGTCTCTTGAAGCGTAGGAATGAGTGCTTGCCTGAGCGCGCCTTTCACGTCATCCAAGAATTCGGGTAGAACGGTAAGTTCTGCCAGCAGGTAAATCTTTTGACTGTCCATCGGTGATACTCCTTTGTTTCCGAACTATCTCTGGATACCGTTCGTTTCCACCGTGCGATGTTTTATTTCGCTCACCGTACTTCCTCGACGCAGTACCTCCTTTGATCTCTAGCGATGCAAACCTTTGGGTATGGGATAAATCATCGCCTCAGCCGTTTCGCATTGCACATCATTTCGTTAGATTGCGATGCCCGCTCGCAGTAGCGCTCATGAAGCATGCTTTGTTAAGCTGACATCGATGCTTTCGAAGCATGGGAGTTGGAAATGGAATTACGACATCTTCGCTACTTCGTCGCGGTTGCGGACGCCGGAAACCTGACGGTGGCAGCCCAGCGAATGCTCCACACGTCGCAACCATCGTTGAGTCGGCAGATTCGAGATCTCGAAGACGAGGTCGGCGCCGAACTCCTGACGCGCCGCGCTCGCGGGATCGAACTGACACCGGCGGGTCGAGCTTTTCTCGATCACGCTCGTGTCGTACTATCGCAGGCAGAAGCGGCAGCTGAAGCTGCGCGGCGGGCCGTTCATCCCGCCAAGCCGTGCTTCACCATGGGCTTTCTGACCGGCCACGAATTGACGTGGATGCCCGAAGCCTTGCGGATCTTGCGCGACGAACTGCCTAACATCGACGTGATGATATCGAGTCAATACTCCCCCCTGCTTGCGGAGGGCCTTTCGAAAGGAAAAATCGATGCCGCTTTTCTTCGAAAGGAACGAGCGATGCCAGACCTGGCGTTCCGTCTTCTCGTGAAAGAGCCTTTGATAGTGATCTTGCCTAGTGACCACCATCTCGCTGCGCTCAAAGTCATCAGCCCGAGGGATCTGGTAGGGGAGACATTCGTTATTGTTTCGGGCACGGCGCCTGTACTGCGAACGGTCATCAACAATTACTTGAAGCGGTCTGGAATCAATATCACGCCCGCTCACGAGGCGGACAATGTCACCATGGGACTGTCCTTAATAGTGTCGACGCGCGGCGTAGGGCTATTACCTGCTTACGCACAGAACTTTCTCCCTTCGTCTGTGACAAGTCGCCCTTTGAAGGGAGATACGCCAACTGTCGATTTGGTCCTCGGCTACAGAAAGTCGAACCAGTCTCCCATCCTTAAGCTCTTGCTTTCGAGACTGGACGAGTTGGTCGCTCGGGTCTCGAAGAGGGCGCGCTAAGATTCGAACATTCGCGGCCAGATCAAAGTGCCGCTCCTTCTAGGTCTTGGCTGGATAGCGGGCAAGCGGGGCGTTGGTTTTAATGACCTCGGGGAAGAATTCCGAAGCTGTCGGCAAAACGAAAGTCGTCGCGCTTTATTCCGTCGGGTTTCCCTTGCTGAGCGTCCCCCAGCACTTCCGGCCCTATCTTATTTGAAATATGCAAAGGTACGACTTGTGAGTGCACCCACCTCAGGATCTCGGATCTGCTGACCTAGCGAAAAATTGTGATGTTGCGGATTTTGCTGGTCCGTCGGACTTATTGCTTCGACGGCCGCGACGAAATGGTGGAGTCGTAATTCCGATCTCTAGGCCCATGCTTCGAAAGCATCGATGTCAGCTTAACAAAGCATGCTTCATGAGCGCTACTGCGAGCGCGCATCGCAATCTAAGTGAGTGGTTTGAGCTGATCTCGAAAGCGGATTGGCTGACGTTTACGTCATGCCTGAACTGCATGAGTGGCAGATCAAAGGGGGTAGTCAGCTATGGATTCACCTGTCGTTTTAATTACCGGCGCACTGACAGGCATCGGGCGCGCCACGGCTCTGGCTTTCGCGCACGAAGGAGCGCGGGTCGTTGTTTCCGGTCGGCATGACGATGCAGGCCAGAAGCTAGCCACTGAACTACACAACCTCGAGGCTGAGGCCGAATTTGTGCGCACCGATGTGCGTCACGAAGACGAAGTCAAAAACCTCGTCGAAAAGACCGTTGCTCGTTTCGGTCGCCTCGACATTGCCGTCAATAATGCTGGCACCGAGGGCACTTCAGGTTCGGTTGCCGATGTAACCCCGGAGGGCTATCAAGCCATCTTCGACACCAATGTGCTTGGTGTGCTCCTGAGTATGAAGTACGAGATTCGGGCGATGCTTCAGCAAGGCAAAGGCAGCATCGTTAACATCTCATCTGCGTACGGCAAAGTCGGTGGCCCGACGGCAGCTGTGTATGTCGGCAGCAAGCACGCCGTCGAAGGGATCACAAAGTCTGCGGCGATAGAGCTTGCCGGCACAGGCGTTCGTGTCAACATCGTTGGCCCTGGTCCGACGGAAACAGCGATGTTCAATCGCTTTGCGCAAACGAAGGAAAACAAAGCAAATTTCCTGGAAGCACACATTCCTACCAAACGCATGGGAACGCCCGAAGAAATTGCAAATGCGATCGTGTTCATTGGGTCCGACAAGGCCTCTTACATCATTGGTGCATCCCTGGCGGTGGATGGAGGGATGATCGCGGGCTAATTTTTGGAGCCAAGAAGCACGAGCAAATCACACAAAAAGGAGAATCTCAAATGTCCGGAACAACTCAGATGACTGAAATAAGGAAGACTACACCGGAACAAAACAAGGTTATTGTCATGGAAGCCTTCGACACACTGTTCAACAAACGCGACTACGTTGCAGCGGAACGCTTCTGGTCACCGAACTACATTCAGCACAGCGCACATATCCCCGCAGGTCGTGATGGTCTATTCGGGCTGATAAAGAGCCTGCCCTCAACGGCCAAGCCGCATCGCTTGCGAGTGAGATTTCAAATCGATGATTGACCGCTTCTTGAGCTTCTGCTTGCATCCGATGTACCAATTCCGTCGTTTGCACCGAAGCGTGACCAAGCAGAAACTGTATCTGTTCGAGTTCGCCTCCACTTCTATGGCAGAGGCGGCCGCATTCTATGGCAGAGGCGGGCGCAACTGCGACGAAGATCGTGGGGTGCCAGATTGTCTATTCCGACCCGCTTGACTCACTAAAGCCCGAGCCTGAAGCGCCGACGCCGATCAATCGCAAGGGCCGTCAGCAGACCCATCGACCTAATCCGTAGACCGCCCGTGATGGTATGATATGCGCCGTCACGGGCTCTTCTAGCGCATTAACGTTCGGGGATTCAGCTGCAACACTCCGATGAGTGCTTTCCGTTCGACCTCACTCCATTTCAGCTCGACCGTTTTCACAAGCCAATAGGCACCGAACGCCCCGACACCCGCAGCTTCCAGCCAAAACCCTTTGTGGTTGGAGTTGTATGCGACAACCCAGGCAATCACGGGCAGCACGATCATCGCGCTGCCGAGCACCACATAGGTCGTACGGAAGATCTTGATACCCCTCTTATGTGTCGGATCGTTCGGCACCTGTGCGAGGGTCTTTTGCGAGCAGAACACGCATGTGAATCCCGCACACACGAAAAACGTTATGGCAGCCGGGAAATGGAACGAGTGGTAGCTGAACCCCGGCGTTCGGCACGGCCACTCCATAGGGAAAAGTGCGACGCACGGAGCCGCGATGCCGGCGACATTTAGAGCCCAGTTCTCCCACTGGCTGAAACCTTTCATCAGGAACATTGCTGCCCCTACGAAGAAGAGGTTCCCGACAAACCAGTTTCGCATCGGCCCGCTTCCCTGCTCTTGACAATTAGGGTTGATCGTTGCACCAGGGCAGTTCGGAAGTGAGCATTCCCGAGTGGCGTGGTAATAAGCGCTCATGGAACCTGCGAACGAGACGCCCATTATCTTTCCGCCGAACACAAGCACCAGCGGGAGAGATAGTCCTATAACTCCTACACCGATCCGCAGGTGAATGAACATGGACAGCATTAACTTCTGAATGGGGTTCACCGCACCACCTCCTAAAATTGGGTTATGCGACTAATAAGCGGGGGGATATGGCTTCCTATTAAAACACGAACGGGTCCGTGGCGCGCTAGAACCGCGGGATGCTGAAAAAGCCACCGCGAAAACCCCGCGTCATCAGGGCGCGGTTCATCTCCCTTGGTCTGAGGATCTAAGTGAAATGTCTCCTGTGGATGGGATTCAAGGAGACCCAGTCACGGACAGCTTTCGTTGACCGAAGCCAAAGCGATTTGCATTTGTGCTCACAGAGCACCAACCCACAATCTCTATTGCGCGATTCGCACGACTAAGATACCTGAATGATAAAGTTATCATTCCCCCACGCCACGGCAGTCACGGCGCACGCCCCAGGCCCGGGCACAATTTAGGTTCGTGAACGCTCACAAATATCGGGCGTAAGCGAGGTCCGTTTTGCATAGATCTCCTTTCTGTCCGGGCGTCGGTCGCCCGAGCACATGGTGGATCATTGCAGGTACAATCCAGGTACAAATTGTGGCTCCAACAACGCAGGAATGCCTAGTAAATGTTGGGGAAGACGGGTGAGGTTATTGCTTTGCTGCGGAGATATCCGGCAGGGTTCTGGGGCGCCTGAACTCCAAGACACTTGCACACTGCTGCACTCAAGAGGAGAGCCGGACGATTTCCTCTCCTTCTTCTGAAACAGGTAATCACCTTACCCCATGACAATCCGTCTGCCCATTCTTCGTGAACCAGCACGGCATATGCTTGGTTCCGATGTTGATTTCCGCCGTTATGCTCGTGCAGCTCTCATCGTGTCGCGGCCTCAGCCAGAACTGGAGTATTCAATATGGCGGGGAGACGAATATTGATCCAGCCTTGGATGTCCTGCATGACCAATTTCTTGTCTATGTCGTTGAGAAGGTCATGAAAACCTCCTTCGTAGAGTTTCAGAGTTTTGTCAGTGGAACCGACCATGTCGTAAAAGCGTTGGCTGCCGCTGGGCCGTGTGTTCTTGTCGAGGATACCGTGGAGAATCAGGACTGGCAGCGTGATCAGAGGAAAATTCCTCTTGAGACGGTCGTCAGCACGGACCATCGCGGCCACAGTCTGTGACGGTTGAGTTTCGTGGGCGATCAGCGGATCTTCGTTCATGGCTTGCACTACTTTTGAATCGCGAGAGAATCTCTCATTCGGCAGGTGCAGGATGTGGGCATGCGGCGCAAGGTGGCCCAGCCCCTTGAAAACGGCAAGGGCAAAAGAAGGGGCAGGTATCTCATAAGCAAAGCTTTCACAAATCAGCCCGGCCAACTCGGCTTGGTGCTCCAGGGTGTAGAGGCAAGAAACGACACCGCCTGCGCTGTGGCCAAGCATGAAAAGGGGTAGATTCGGCTCTCGCGATTTTATAATTGCCACAACCGCTTCAACATCACTGACGTAGTCTTCAAACTTCTCAACGTAAAAGCGCTCGCCGTCAGAATTTCCGCGGCCACGTAGATCCAGGGCATACACGGCTAAGCCAATCGCTGCCAATTGCTCAGCCACCCATCCATAATGCCCGCTGTGGGAGTTGAACCCGGGGACGACGACGATAGCTCCACGAGCCTCGCCAGCCGGACGCCACGATCGGAAGAAAATTTGTAGACCACTCGCATCTTCGACTTTTTCTTGATTCATTGTTCCTGATTGTTGCATAGCAGTCTCCTTGAAACGAGATTTTCACAATGTGGCACATACTCTTTAAAGTTGCGCTGTGTCGAGCTAGTGACAATAATCTCCGACTAGTTGCCCCGCACATGACTTTAGTAGGAGGTCGCCGGATGAATCGCGCTAGCCAGTCTAAGGCGCAAGTCAACGTGGGCGGAAATCCTATCGGCATTTGCAGATCCCGATGGGAGTTCTACATAACGTAACGCGCGTGGCTCACCCGTCGGAACGAGCCCGACAGGCCCTTGAAGTCTGCGTAACGCTCGCATTCGAGCCTTGGCTACACTTCTGCGGGTGCAACCAATTAGAAGAGCACACTCGTGATCGGAGTAGTGCTCCAGAATCGACATCACAAAAACAAAGCGCTCTAGCGGTTGTAACCGGGTCACCATATCGATTTCATCGTCCCCGTGTGCTTTATTTTGGCCCGCCCTCCATAACCCCCGTTTTTCATTGCTGTCGTCTGACGTAGGAGAAACCATGGCGATCGCGTTCTTGATCACGCAGCGCTTAGTCCAGGAGCGTGCCCAACTTTCAAATACTACTGGTTCGCTCAGGACTTGCTCGGCAGTCGTGACAAAGCACCGCTCGGCTTTCTCGTGATTTGCGGTCATTAAAAACGAAAGCAGGTACAAAGGCTTCAGCTCTTGTTCGAGCACTTTGCAAAAATCGGCGTCGTTCGCGTAGTCAGCTCGGAAGCCTGCGATTTGTGGTTCTTCTGGACGGGTCATGATTCCTCCTTCCTCTCATCAGGCCGACATTCCGACCACCCCACGGTAGAAACAATTGCACGTTTTAACTCCACGTCTATTTCGCACCGTATCGACGATCATTCTGTACTCCGGCAACTCTAGTTCGAATTCAAGTTAGACGAGGTGGTCAGTCTGATTGGGTCCGTCAAACGGCAAGGAATTCCGAACTGCAGCTGAACGGCGAAACCGATCATTTTGCTGACTCGATTCGCTGGCTATTCTTACTTATTCTCCTCCAGCTACAAGGATCAACTCCCCACTGATCCAGCGCGAGTCGTTCGAGGCCAAGAATACAGCTGGCAGAGCGACGTCATCGGGTTCTCCCATCCGTCCCAATGGAGTCAGTTCCACATAGTGCTTCTGCATGGGACTGTCGGCAAGACCGCCTGAGATAAATCCTTCTGTTGTGATTACACCAGGGTTGAGGGAGTTCACACGGATTTTGCGAGGGCCAAGTTCTTTGGACAGTACCTTCGTGATTGCGTCTACAGCGCCCTTACTAGCGGAGGAAATAACCGATTTTGCGGGTGCGACTGAGTTCACGCGCGACCCTATATTGATGATGCTGCCGCCTTCAGCTGGGAAGAAAGGCAATGCAGCTTTTGTCGTCAGCAGCAATCCCAGGACATTTAGGTCATGTTCGCGATAATACTTCTCGGCCGTCACCTCTTCGAGAGGTCCGAAGGCGTACATGCCTGCGTTGTTCACAAGAATGTCGACCTTACCGTACGTATTTTTCGTCTTCGCAAATAGCTCGGCTATTTCTTTCTCATTCGATACGTCGGCACCGATTGCAACCGCCTTGCCACCCGCCTCAACTATTTCTGAGACGACCTTATCGGCTCCCTCCTTGCTGGTGTGATAGTTCACTACGACCGAAGCGCCTTCCGCTGCGAGCTGTTTGGCAATGGCGGCTCCGATGCCCTTCGATGATCCAGTTACGACAGCAACTTTGTTCGCAAGTTTCATTTCGCTCTCTCTTTCAGACAGTGGATCGGAAGTATTTAATTGCTCTGCGCTTATATCAGGTGCAACGACATAACCATTCGCAATTCGTTGAATTAACGAGGTCTTACTCATTTATGGTGGGCCGTTTTTTCAGCGTTTGCTGAAACTTCGGCCTTGAGCCTCGGCGTCTGCCCAGGTGGATTTGGTATTTTGGTGAGGAGTAATCAGCGGGGAAGCGCGCAAGAATAAATACTTTGAGGCTCTGAGAAAAACATCGTCTTGCAGTGCTACACGCTTACATTTCTGACGCGTATCCGCGAATGGGTTATGCGGTCTTGAAGAGGTGTCGGTTGATTCCCAATTTTCTTATTTTTGACTCGAGTGTTTGTCTCGGAATGCCTAGCTTTATGGCCGCGCCTTTTGGGCCTCCGATTACACCCTCGGCATCGCGCAGTGCGTGTTCGAGCATCTCGCGCTCTCGATCCATCAGATTGGCAACCAGCGGAACAGGGGTCGGCGCTGTCTTCGGTGTCACTCGCGTAAGCCAGGCTTCGTCCACTGAAAATGTGTCCCCCTCGCAAAGAATCACGGCCCGCTCGATCACATTCTGTGGTTCGCGAATATTCCCTGGCCAATCATAAGCCTGGAGCAGTTCCAGGGTTTTCTTGTTGATTCTCCGGAACTTTTTGCCCGCTTTGGTGCCGTAACGATCAATCAAGTAGTCAACCAGCAAAGAGATATCGTCCACCCGATCGCGTAAGGGTGGTACTTGGAGCGGGAAAACGTTGAGCCGATAGAACAAATCCTGACGGAAACTGCCCTCCGCCACGGCAGCGTTCATATTCCTGTTTGTGGCGGCCAATACGCGCACGTCTACTGCAATTGATTGATTGCCCCCAACGCGTTCAAACTCCCGCTCTTGTAGAACCCTTAACAAAGCAACCTGAGTTTCGGGTGGCAGGTCGCCAACTTCATCGAGGAAGATCGTTCCACCGTCCGCCGATTCAAATCGTCCTAGTCGCCGCTGCAGTGCTCCGGTGAACGCACCCCTCTCGTGACCGAACAGTTCCGACGCGATCAAATCGCGAGGAATGGCGGCGCAGTTTACTCGAATGAAAGCACGGCTCGAACGCTTCGACCGGTTATGAATAGCGCGAGCAATTAGTTCCTTGCCCGTTCCGGTCTCACCCAAGATAAGGACCGTGGAATCCGTAGGAGCGACTTTCGACACTTGCTCGAGTACTACGCGCAGCGGTTGGGAAGAACCCACAATTTCCTCGAACATCGAAGAACGTTCGATCTCCTCGCGGAGCGCCACATTCTCATTTCGTATTCTGTCTTCAGCTTTTTTGCGATCCTCGATGTCCGTACCGGTCGTATACCAGCGAATGACCCTTCCATGCTCGTCGAGAAGGGGGTTATAGCGATTCAGAAACCACCGGTACTTGCCATCTTTTCTGAGGAATCGTTGTTCGTTCTCAAACGGAACGCCTCTTAAAAGAGCGGCTCTCCTCTCGTCTTGAACTCTCTCGATATCCTCAGGATGAAAAGCGCGTGTGCGGAACGTTTCAGCCCGAACATCTTCTAGAGTCAGACCTGTAAAGTCGAGAGCCAATCGATTGGCATAGATAATGCGGCCCTCGGGTTGCATAACGACGATGATGTGTGGGATGGCGTCCGTAATCCGGCGGAATTCCTCTTCGTCCCGGCGGAGCTGTTCGTTCGACTTCTTGATCTCGTCCAAAGCAGTAATTAACGCGGCCTGAGTTCGACCTTTCTCAATAGCAATAAGGGCAATGTGGACCGCTCCTTCAATTAGCCGAATGTCGCCAGGTTCCGGGATCCGCGGTTGCGGAGAGTAGATGCAGAAGGTGCCGAGAACTTCGTTATCCTTTGAGACAATCGGCTGCGACCATGCGGAACGAAGGCCATTGCGTAATGCGACATCTCGAAAGGCGACCCAAAAAGGATCCGTAGAGATATCCGAAGCAATCACTCTCTTCTTAAGAAATGCCGCGGTTCCGCAGGAGCCAACGCAGGGGCCGATTTTCACAGGACTGACGAACTTGACCCACTCCTTGGGGACTCGTGCACCGGCTCCAAAGCGAAGGTGCTCGCGATCAGTATCCATTAACAAGATAGAAGAGATGAAGTCGAGGGACTCAGCGTCAAAGTTGGCGCACAGGTTCTCCAGAATCTCCTGAACACTGGCTCCCTCTGTGATCATTTCCAAAGCGCGCTTTTCGCTCGACAATAGCGATTGAGCCCGCTTCAGCTCCTTGAGTTCTCTCTCTAAATTCTCGTGGGTCTGGGATTGAGCAGGAGGATTGCTCTCTTCGTTGTTTATGGCAGCCCCGGTCAGAGCTGGATGGGGTTCACTAGATTCGGTTTTGGACATCGAAGGATTTGTTTCACTGCCGCGCTGCAACGAAATCATAGGTTACCTAGTGCCGGGTGGATTCACGGTACGGACATTCGACGGGGACGTTTGACCGAGATTTGGAGGTGCCCCCCATCGTACCCGTAAGCCAAGGTCTGAGCAAACGGTCAAATCGGCTTCAGCGACTTTGTCCGCGCAGCCGAACTTTCAGCGAACGCTGATAAAGCGGCCTTGCGCTCTCGCCTAAGTGCTTTCGATTCAGTCGATCTGTAGTGGCGCTCTTATTGCAAACTTCTCATTCGTCGAACGCCACACAGGGAGCAGATGACGTTAAAGATCGAAAAATACCTTGATGGAAAGAGATTGGTAATTCGACTGACGGGGCGAATGCAGGTGGAATATCTGGAAGACTTGAAGGCACTGATCGACGACGCAGGCCCCGGAACAGTCTTGAACTTGTGCGATGTGAACTTGGTAGGGGTGGAAGTTGTTCGATTTCTTGCAAATTGGGAAAGTGCCGGCGTCGAGCTCGTCGACTGTTCTCCCTACATTCGAAATTGGATAAACAAAGAGCTGAATAGAACGAACTAAACGACGGATTTAGAAGAGGACAGAAAAACATGAGCAAACAGGAAAATAAGAAATCAAACAATGCTTCTGCAAGGGGAACAGCCGTTATCACTTTGGCGCTCTTGGCAGTCAGCTGCCTTTCAATATTAGTGTTCTCAACAAAAGCGACGGCTCAAGTTGAGCCCAAGACTGCCGTTAGGAATATATTGCTTGTGCATGGCGCCTGGGTGGACGGGTCTAGTTGGGCGAAGGTTATTCCCGCACTTGAAGCCAAAGGGCTTAATGTGGTGTCGGTTCAGATACCGCTGACATCGCTTGCGGACGATGTTGCTGCTACGAAGAGAGCCATCGTTCTCGTGGATGGTCCCGTGCTTCTGGTGGGTCACTCCTACGGAGGAGTTGTGATCACCGAAGCGGGTAACGATCCCAAGGTGAAGGGACTCGTATACATTGCTGCGTTCGCGCCGGATGCCGGCGAATCCGCGGTAACACTTTTAAAGACCGTTCCGGATTCCCCAGTCGGGACGGAACTCAGACCCGACTCCTCCGGTTTTCTCAAACTTACTGAAAAGGGCGTGGATGAGGATTTTGCGGAGGAACTGTCAGCGCCCGAGAAGAAGATCCTATTTGCGACACAGATTCCCACGTCAGTAAACGCTCTTGGAGCCCCTGTCAGTCAAGCCGCCTGGAAGACAAAACCTTCCTGGTTTCTCCTGACGACCAAGGATCGCGTTATCCCCGTCGAATTGGGGAGGAACATGGCGCACAAGCTTAACGCGGAAACGGTGGAAGTTTCGTCCTGCCATGCCGTCGTAGCGGCGCACCCTGAGGAAGTAAGTTCATTAATCATCAAGGCCGGCCAAGCAGGCGGTGGTCCCCGCTAAACGGCAAGTTTCTGCCGGCTCTGAGTTCAGAACAACCTCAATCCGAAGCCCGAATAAGGCCTCAACAATTTATCAAGGAGACAAAATCATGAGCGAAACAGTCCTGACCGAATCAAGTTGCACAGCCACCATCAACGCACCGATCGAGTTCGTCGACATACCAACTTGGCTATTCACGCTACCGGATGCTGAATACCAACGCTGCTCTCCCGCCCACATCGCCGCGGCCGCCACTACAACAGATGACGGTCGACGAATGTCGATCAATGTCGAGACGATTGGCGGCGAACTGATGGTGCAACACTACGTAGAAGATCTCGGTGAAAAGCATCATTGCCGGGTTCTTTCGACTTCCGACCTGTTGACGCCCAGCGGATGGACGACCACGAAAGTTCTCTGGGAGCTAAGTGTCAGAGCCCTCGACGCAGAAACTTGCGAGTTGACCAACCATGTCATCGGCAGTACAACTCCGGAGCTTCTCAAAGCCTTGGACAAAAGGGGGGTGTCGCTCGAGATGGCAAAAGCGTCTAGAGGCAACGCAACGCCTGCGCACAATGCGCAGGAAACGCCGTTCTTCGCTAAGAGTATCGAGAAGAAAGCGTTGGAAGCGAAAGCAAGCGCTCGAAAGATGCAGCCCGTCCTGACTGTTAAGCGCTCGATCGCTTAGCATCGATTCTCACTGTCTTCAGATCAAAAGGCACCAACTTTTTTCCCTAAGGAGATTTATGACATCCGCTACCTATGAAAAGAAAAACACAGCGCTCTTGATCGTCGACCCGTACAACGATTTCATGAGCGAAGGCGGCAAGTTGTATGCGGCTACCAAAGCCACGGCAGACTCCGTCGGTTTCTACCAAAACATGCGAAAGCTGATTCCGGCAGTGCGGGCTGCCGGAATTCAAGTTTTCATTGTCCCCCATCACCGTTCACGGAACGATGACTTTGACAACTGGCTGCATGTCAATCCCGTGCAGCAGGACACGAAAAACAGGATGGCCTTCGCAGTCGACACATGGGGCGGCGAGTGGCACCCTGAGTTTGGGCCGAAGCCAGGTGACGTCGTGGTTCACGAACATTGGGCGCAAAATGGTTTTGCCAATACCGATCTTGACGAACTGCTCAAGCAGCACGGTATTCAGAGATTGGTGTTGGTAGGCTTCATCGCAAATTCCTGTGTCGAAGCAACAGCGCGTTTTGGCATGGAACTGGGCTATCACGTCACCCTCATCAAAGACGCGACGGCGGCCTTCAACCCTGAGGGCATGACGGCTGCTCGGGTGAGCGCCAAGTTGTTTGCCCATGCGGAATTGAATACGGACGAGCTGCTAGCCACTCTGTCTGAGTCGAAGCGACTTCCAGCTGAAGAGCAGACCAATAGCTCACTCGTATCTGCTCACCAAAGCAAGAACTGAGGCCGACCAATATGTCCACACTATTGAAAATCGACGTTAGCTCACGAGGTAATCGATCTATATCCCGAAAGCTCAGCTCGCTTTTCCTTGAACAATGGAGACAGGCTCACGCTGATGGCAATCTCATTGAGCGGGATATTGCTACGACCGACCTCCCGTTTGTTGAGTTCCCCTGGATCACTGCCAATCTCACTAAATCGTCAGCCCGAACCGAGGAGCAAAAGTCTTTGCTCAAACTTAGCGATGACCTGATCGCTGAACTTCAGCAGGCAGACGAATACCTTATCGCAACACCGATGTATAACTACGGAATTCCCGCCAAGCTGAAGGCTTACGTGGATCACATCGTTCGCGCCGGACTTACTTTCAAGATGAACGCCGATGGCAGTTATGCCGGGCTTCTCAGCGGCAAGAAGGCCACTGTCATCATTGCGAGTGCCGGCGAATACATACCTGGGGCACCGCTGAAGGCATGGACACGTTGAAGCCTTACCTGCGCGAGATTCTCGACTACATCGGAGTGACAGAGGTCACTTTTATTCAGTCTGGTTCGACATGGAAGGTGGACAGTGGATCTGAGCAGGCCGATGAACACGTCGCGCCCTTGAAAGCCCAGGTTCAGATGGCGGCAAGCCCATAGGTTGACTGAATACTTCAGTCAGTCACGTCTTTGAGCGGCGTGGAAGTAGAGGTGATTCCAGCTCTTGCCACGATATTTAAAAACTCGTCAAGTAATGTCAGCGACGGCGCGACCTTCCCAAACAAGGCATTAACGCACATTTCGAAAGGACCCGATGGCTACTGCGAAAGAACTTTTGCTTGCGTACATGGATCTGATAAGGAAACCCGAGAAAGCAATTTCTCTCTTTGCGGCAAACGCCGCCATTGAGATCCCTTACTTGGTTGAAGTAGGCCTTCCAGCGAGATTCGAGGGTCACGAGGAGATTTTGATGTTCCTCCGACAGATCAACGTCCTTTTCCCCGATGTGGCTTTCATGAATCTGAAGGTCTTTGTGGATTCACCGGACCAAGTAGTGAGCGAATACGAAGTTCACTGCTCGGCGCCATCGACGAAAAGGCACTATAACCAATTGTTTTTCGGAAGGCTTGTGGCGGAGGGTGGAAAGATCAAGCTTCTGCGCGAAGCAATCAACATTCTCAGCGCTGCCCAAACCATTCTTCCTAATGGGCTTTCCGATGTCGCAGTTCAGCGAAGCGCCTCCCTGTGAAACAAGATCTCTGGATTGCAAGTGTCTACGGCGATTGAAACGGAGCACTCAAAATGATTCAGCCCGATGAATTGAAATCCGTTCCGATTTTCGCCTGCCTGACGGACCCCCAACGTGAACGAATCGCGAAAAATGCTGCGGACCTTTATGTTCAAGCAGGAGAGTGGCTCATTCGAGAGGGCGAGATGCCATCGTTTTTTGTGCTGCTCGAAGGTGCGCTCGAAGTAGAAAAAGAATACGGCGGAACAAGCAAAGTCCGGGGTAGCTACCAGCCCGGCGATTTCTACGGTGAAACGCCCATTCTGCTCGATTCACCCACTATCGCGTCGTTGCGCGCGCGTCTGCCGTCCCGTGTTCTTCGACTGGACCGAATGCTGTTTCAGGAACTGATCGACTTCTCGCCAGAATGCTCCGACATCATCGTGCATACGATGATGAAGCGCGTAGCGACCATCCGCGAATATGTGCGGGATAACAGTCCTATGCGGGCCGTCATCGCCGGTACGCAGTATGACACGGAATGCCGCGACATCCGCATGTTCCTGTCTCTTAACCGCATTCCCTATCTATGGGTTGACAACGAACGCGATCCAGAGCGCGTTCCGCTATGCGTGCTTTCCGACCCCACGGGGGCGTTCGTTTTAGTAGACGACTCAGTGCTGGTCATTCGACCCCTAACAGTTCGCAAGGTTGCCGAGGCGCTAGGCATAAACACGAAGCCAACGAAGAAAGATTATGACGTGGTTGTGGTTGGAGGTGGTCCAGCAGGTCTTGCGGCTGCAGTTTACGGAGCATCGGAAGGATTAAGCGTTCTACTAGTTGAAAAGACTGCGGCGGGTGGCCAGGCAGGCACTTCCTCGCGTATTGAAAACTATCTCGGATTTCATAATGGGATCTCGGGCGACGAGTTGAGTGCGCGAGCGTTGAAGCAGGCCACACGTTTCGGCGCAGAGATGATAGTGACCCGTGAGGTTAAGAAAATTGAGCCGACGCCCAACGGCTATTCTGTAGAACTCGATGGCGGAAGTCGCGTGCAGACTAAAACCGCAGTTCTAGCGACTGGCGTGGATTGGCGCAGGCTAGAGGTCGAGGGAATTGATCGATTACAGGGAAAGGGTATCCTCTATGGCGCCTCCCGAATGGAGGCGCAGTCGGTCGTGGGGAAGGACATCTTTATCGTCGGAGGAGGTAACTCCGCTGGCCAGGCAGCCATGTTCTTTTCGAGCTACGCGGCATCAGTGACAGTGCTTGTGCGCGGCGAGGGTCTGGCACTGACAATGTCACAGTATTTGATCGCCCAGCTCAATCAACGCCAGAACATAACGGTGGAAGCTCATACAGAGGTTGTGTCCGTCGACGGAGAAACCTGTCTGGAGTCAATCCACACGACAATGAACCGCGCCCTTGCTCGTAAGCGTAAAGCTGATGCTCTTTTTGTCATGATCGGGGCAACCGCGAGGACCGATTGGCTTCCGGCGTCGCTTCAGCGCGATGAAAAAGGCTTTGTCCTAACTGGACGTGATCTTCTCGACTGGAGAGGGACCCGATCACCATTTCTACTCGAAACCAACATGCCCGGAATATTTTGCGCGGGCGATGTCCGCCACGACTCGATCAAGCGGGTGTCGAGCGGCGTAGGCGAGGGTAGCATGGCGATCGCTTTCATTAATCAGTACCTTGCCCTTCAGCAGCTAACACAACGCTCGCCGACCTTGGCTGCGTAAGACAAATAGATCCCAGAGATGGGCTCTCGCCCTGTGATCCCGGACGAATGGCATCATCGACAGCGTGGACGTGACAGATTCGGCCGTTTGCGAGGGAACGAGAGACTCCGGGGGGCCAAGTTCTTTAGGAGACTGATGATGGTGACAGTGTGACAGTCTCTTTCTTCGTGATTCTTTCAGGGGAGATCGAGGTCGTAGGCATGATGGTTCATTCCAAAAGATCGTGCTCATCCAAGGCTACATGAGACAGCCGCTCCTGATGGTGAGAGACCCCGGAAAATGTAGGCGCTTAATTCTTGATCCATTCATGATCCACGAACCGTTCCCATCCCTTACTGAAACCGCTTCAGGCAGCCATCCGTGTCGCGTAGTTTCAGTAACTTAGCCTAAACTGCGGCCGTTTCACGGCGCAAACGCGGGTTCAAATCCCGCCGGGGAGGCCAATTCAATGGCTTGCAGGAGAACCGTCTACTCTCTGTTTAACAAGACGATTGGAAATTATGGGCTCGGTGAACATTGACGATTAACGGTAGATCAGATCTATCGACATGGTTCCTCCCGCCTCCCGGACAATCGGGGAGTCGGCGTCCGACAATGACCCACAACTGCGCTGGACCCATGGGTTTTCGGACACGAGTCTTCAGGACCTGGAACAAGCCACAGGAGTGAACAAGTTAGGGCTGTATACGGAGTTCCGAGACATGGATATGACCCTTTGCTCACTGAGCAAAGGGGCCAAACCAGCAGATGTTCCCAGTTGAACTTACACGAGCGCGGATTGCGCATTTTTCATGCGAATTTCCACTCTGCGTCAGATCTCATGTGTTTGCAGAGAGGCGTGGGTTGAGAGCTCATGGTCCGTACTCCAGGTTCCACCTCGGGACGCGCCTGCGTCGTGAGCAGGCGAGTTGTGGGCGGCATCCGTGGCTCTGGTTTGACGAACATCTGTGGCTGGCCTGTCAGATTTGCGAAGCGTGGCTTCGATGGTATGCATCGGTCTTGAGTAGTATCGTATCGTTAAGGGTCGAACGCGGAATCCGAGGTCGAGAATGTGATGAGCTCTGCGCAATCACAGCTCAAACCGAAGCACGAAATAAAACTCAGTGATGCCGCGAGTGTGGTGCAGCCGGCGGGATCTGAATCCAAAAATGTAACCAGTATGACAGCCGAGATGGGGAAGACCGGAATCGACGTCGTAGGCGACATGCCTTGGGGTACACACTTTTGTCTGTTCTATGAGACGCTGACGGATCTCCTCGAACCATTGGTCTCCTATTGCAAAGCTGGATTGGAAAGCCAGGAGTTCTGCCTGTGGGTCGTGGCTGCACCCCTTACTGAGGAAGACGCGACGCATGCGTTGAAACAAGCTGTTCCTGACCTCGATCGATACCTGGACGACCACAGCATCGAGATTGCCTCGGCTCACGATTTTTATTTGCAAAATGGCAGGTTTGATCTCAAGAAAGTGACTGACGGCTTGAATGAGAAACTCGCGAGCGCATCAGCCAGAGGTTACGCCGGCGTAAGGGTGACCGGAGACAGCGCCTGGCTCGAAAAGCGGGACTGGAAGGATTTCTGCGAATTCGAGGATTCAATTAACCAGTTTATCGCCAACCAGCGTCTGACGGTGCTATGCACGTACCCGCTCGCCGCCTTCGGTCCTGATGATGTCCTCGATGTGGTGCGTACACATCAGCTCGCGGTGACAAACCGGCGCGGGATTTGGGACGTTATTGAAACCGCCGGGCGCAAACAAGCTAAGGCCGAAATCAAGCGCCTGAATGAGGAACTCGAACAGCGCGTCGTAGAGCGGACCAGCCAGCTGACAGCAGTCAACAAGGAGTTGACCAAGGAAGTTCTCGAACGACAGCGCGCTGAGGATGAATTAGGGAAGGCTTTCGAAGAAATCAAGCGGCTGAAAGACCGCCTTCATGACGAGAACGTTGTCCTGAGGGAGCAAATCGATCAGGTCTTCATGTTTGAGGAGATTGTGGGTGCCTCTCCCGCTTTGAAAACTGTCCTTTCTAGCATCGTGAAAGTTGCTCCCACCGATTCTACGGTGCTGATTACGGGCGAAACCGGCACTGGGAAGGAACTGATTGCGCGAGCCATACATAAGGGTTCGCAACGTGCTGGCAACGCGTTTATTACCGTCAATTGCGCCGCAGTTCCTTCTTCGCTCATCGCTTCGGAATTGTTTGGCCACGAGAAGGGGGCATTTACCGGCGCTCTGCAGCAGCGACGGGGCCGTTTTGAGTTGGCGCACTGCGGCACGATTTTTCTGGACGAAATCGGCGAGCTTCCCGCGGAAACTCAGATTGCATTGCTTCGAGTGCTCCAGGAGCGCCAATTTGAACGAGTGGGGGGTAGCCGCGTCATTTCCTCTGATGTTCGAATCATCGCCGCTACCAACCGCGACTTGGCGGCAGCCATTACTGCAGGAGCATTTCGCGCCGACCTCTTCTACCGCCTGAATGTTTTCCCGATCCACGTGCCGCCTCTTCGGAACCGAAAGGAAGACATTTCGATGCTGGTGGAGTACTTCGTGAAGCGCTATGCGGAGAAGGCGCGAAAGCAAATCGGCAAGATCGACAAAAATACGCTCAAGCTCTGCCAGTCCTATCCTTGGCCGGGAAACATTCGTGAGCTGCAGAATATCGTCGAGAGGTCCGTAATCCTCTGCAGCGGGGATACCTTTTGGATCGATGAGGCCTGGCTTTCAAGTCAGGACGCACCTCGCTTGGAGTCATCCGGTCCTCTCATTCAGACCGTCCAGAACTATGAGAAGCAACTCATTGAGGCGGCATTGGCGGGAAGCAACGGAAAAGTTGCGGGGCCAAATGGGGCGGCTGCCAAACTGGGAATGCCGCGGTCGTCGCTAGAATTAAAAATCAAACAGCTCAACATAAAGAAGCACACCATCCGGTAAGTTCCCCGTTGAACTCCCGGAATCCTGCCACCTTGCTACGTTCCTGACACTTCAATTCCTTTTAAGGGCCCTGTTTTCAGCGAAATGCGATTGGCTGTTAGGTTGCCCTAATCGTGATCGGTGCTCCGATGGAACGAATGCAGTGCAGCACAGGCGCGACTGCGACGTGCATGGATCGATGACTTTTAGGATTGAGACAGCGGAGCGTGGGACATTCACGGTCTTCATCCTGAGTGGCCGAATCGAAACACGGGCGATCGCCGAGTTGAGGAGGCTTTTTGACCTTCAAACGGAGTATCGCAGCATCGTTTTGGATCTGACAGACGTTAGCTGGGTCGATCGCGACGTGATCGGCTTTCTCGTGCGTTGCGAAGCGGATGGCATGAAGCTTGAGAACTGCCCTGCATATATTCGCGAATGGATGGAGAGAGACAAAGATTAAGGGTGGCATCGACGTGGCAGTGACGCGGTTGTCGCTCAACATAAAAAGGAGAATCTCAAATGTCCGGAACAACTCAGATGGCTGAAATAACGAAGACTACACCCGAACAAAACAAGGCCCATGTCATGGAAGCGTTCGACACACTCTTCAACAAACGCGACTACGTTGCAGCGGAACGCTTCTGGTCACCGAACTATATTCAGCACAGTGCACACATCCCCGCAGGTCGTGATGGTCTATTCGGGCTGATAAAGAGCCTGCCCTCAACGGCCAAGTACGAGCCTGGGGTGATCCTCGCCGAAAGAGACTACGTGATCGCGCACGGTCGTTTCTCGGGTTTGGGGTTCCCGGCGAGCTGGATCGCGACGGACATCATCCGAATGGAAGGCGGTGTAATGGTCGAGCACTGGGATGTGATTCAGGATGAGGCAACGAAGGAGCAGTCCAAGAGTGGGCACCCGATGTTTGGTGACTCGTTTCCGAAGTAAGCAGGCGCTCCTCTATAAGCCCTACAGCGTGTTTCATAAATTCCGGGAAGTGGCCTGGATCTCGGACATCTGTTTGCAGGCGAGATTCCGGGAAGCAGCTTCTAAAAATCGCCGATTTCAACCACAAAGAAAAGAGGATCGCACCATTGAGCACTCATACAGCAGTTACGGTCCCGACGCAGTTTGTTGAGGCAAACGGCATTCGTTTCGCGTACCGACGTTGGGGGAAGCGGAACGGGCTGCCACTTCTTTTCAACCACCACCTCAACGGAAATCTGGACAATTGGGATCCGGCCGTCCTTGACGGCCTCGCCAAGGAGCGCGAAGTCATTATCTTCAATAATGCAGGCGTCGCAAGTTCTACCGGTGAGGTGCCCGCCACCTTCGCAGGCATGGCGAAGAATGCAGAAGCCTTCGTCGATGCTCTGGGGCTAAAGCAGATCGACCTTCTCGGCTTCTCCCTCGGCGGCATGGTCGCCCAGCAGATCACCCTCGACCGTCCTGAACTGATCCGCAGGCTTATTCTGGTCGGAACTGCGCCGCGCGGTTTCGACGCAGGAAATGGCCCGGGGCATATCACTCCGGAGACAGCGGCGATCTTCGCTGTCGCCTACGACCCACCCGAGAACCTCTGGCTCAAGGGCTTCTTTACCGATTCAAAGAAAAGCCAGGAAGCTGGTCGCGCCTACCTAAAGCGCTATTTCTCACGCACGGAGAACCGCGACGCTCCGGTCAATGATAAAGTCGCGCCTGCGCAGAGCGCAGCCATCGGTGAGTGGGGAACAGTCAAGGGCGAGCGTTTCGCTTATCTGAAGAACATCAAGCAGCCGGCGCTGGTCGTGAGCGGAAACCACGACGTCATCATTTACCCGGTGAACGCGCTTCATCTCGTACAGAACATGCCGAATGCCAAGCTGATCGTGTATCCGGACGCCAACCACGGTTCGTGGTACCAGAATCACGAGGACTTTGTTTTCGAGGCAAACCGATTTCTAAACAGCGAGTAGTCGGTTTCATTGAGTGCGTTCTCTTTACATTTATTAAGGAGAACGTCCATGAGAAACGCGAAGGAACTCGCGCTTGAATACATCGCCCCCTCGGTCAGAGATCCGAGGAAGGCGGCGGTAATGTTTGCAGGAACTCGGTCAAGTCTTCTGTCGCGTTAGTCGGCATAGAAAAAAGTTATGACGAGAGGGAGACCACTCACGAAAGGAAACTCTAATGAACAACGTAAGTGCGAAAAAAAATAAACGGGTTATTTTGAACGCCAAGACACTGCTGCTCGAATTCCTCGCCGCCGTCACCCACGGCCAGGATGTCGCCACCCTTTTCGCCGAGGACGGGGCGCTCGAACTGCCGTTTCTGCATTCGTTGGGCATCCCCTGGCGTCACCGGGGTCGCCGGGCGATCCGCGAGCTCCAAGACAGCCTCGCCGGGCTCTATGTGGACTTGGCCTTCAAGCCCGAGGACACCCATGTTCTGATCGACACCCCGGAGCAGGTGTTCGCCGAATACATGGCCCATACGACTGCAAAGGCGACCGGGCGCACTCTCCATCATATGTTTGCCGCCCGTCTCGTGGCCGAGAACGGCTTGATCAAGCTGGTGCGGGAGTCTCTGAACGTGGTCGCCGCGGCCCAGGCCATCCTGCCCGGCGGCGTCAAGGACCTGCCCGATCCGGAGAAAGAGATCTTCTCGCTCCCCCAAGACTACGTGAGCTGAGGGATGATCGCGGACTAAATTCTGCGCCTCGAGCAACTCGCTACTGGGCAACAACGGAGAAAGCACTAATGACTCCACCGCTGCTGCACACTGCACACAGTATCGGTCATTCTATGGAACCTGAGCAGAGCTTCCCTAGCTATTATGAAAGGAGTTTTGACATGCCCAAAGAACAGATGACAAACATTGGCACACTAAGGCAGATAGTTTTACTCAGTTGTAAATCTGCTTTTCTGCGCTTCACGAAGCTTGCGAGTGTCTTTTTATTCTCCGGACTGGCTCTCAACTCCAACGCATTAGCGATGCCCAAGGGCACCTCCGATGCTGAACTCGTAGAGAAACTCAAGGGATTCAAAAACGCATCAATAACAACTCCAGACGGAGTCCGCATTCATTATGTCGAGGGCGGGCAAGGTGAGCCTCTGATCCTGCTGCCAGGATGGCCCGAGACCTGGTGGGAATACCATAAGATTATGCCCGTATTAGCCACGCATTTTCATGTTATCGCTGTCGACATTCGTGGCATGGGGGGTTCGTCAAAACCTGAAGGCGGGTATGACAAGAAGGCCATGGCGAAGGACGTCTACGCCTTGGTTTCGCAGCGCGGCTTTAAGAAGGTGAACATTGCAGGCCACGATATTGGCGCGATGGTGGGATTTGCATTTGCTGCAAACTATCCTGACGCGATTCAAAAACTGGCACTCCTGGACGCGCCTCACCCTAATGAAAATACGATGAAGCGCCCGGGGCTTCCAGCGGTTGGAACGTTCGGTGCAAAGATTGATGAGGATCATCCGATCTACCCATGGTGGTTTGCGTTTCATCAAGTAAAAGGGCTGCCTGAGAAACTCCTTGCAGGTCGCGAAAGTATCTACATCAATTTTCTTCTTGATTATTTAACGAAAGATTCGACGTCTATTAGCGAGTTCGACAGAAAAGTGTATGTCGCCAATTACTCGATTAGTTCAGGCAATGCTTGGTATCAAACTTTTCCACAGGACGTTCTCGATCTCAAACAGTATCAAACGGTGAAAGTGCCGGTGCTTGGATTGGGTTCACTTGCATACGAGTATTTGAAGCTGACGCTTCCGCCGATAGCCTCTAATGTCAAAGTCGTCCGGATTGGAAATAGCGGACACTTTATTGTTGAAGAACAGCCAGAAATGACAGCCCAACACCTTATCGAGTTTTTTGGGACTCCCTGATGTAAGAAAAGAGGGCGTGCCTATTCGGACTCATGATCCGCTGCAGGAATCGAAAGCGGGTGTGCGAGTTCGGACCGCAGGCATTGATGTCGCGTTCCGCATTTTCGCCGTCAGGGTCGGATGTAAAACATGGAGAAGTCGATGGAACTTGTTGCCCCTGGCTCGCCGGATTTACGCGTTGTAGATCAAAGAGGAGGCCTCATGATTGACCCTTACGCCACCCGTCATCACGCAGTACATTGAAGCCGGCGGGACGCGCTATGCCTGCCCAATGATGTCAGACGCAAACATCCGAGCCTATGGATCATTCGTGGCAAGAATTCGACACGTGCAGAGCCAGTCCATACCAATTCTCAGAGTTGCCGTTCCAAAACTCGCGGTACAAGGACGGTACAACATGGGCGTGTTTTCTAACGTTCCTAGCGGCTCCTTACTGGATCAGGTTGTAATTACAAGGCACGGTCGCCCTGCAATGCCTTGATGTCAGGAATTCAAGGTAATGCCAGTTGAGGCCATACGACGAAAGAGCGCGGCCTGAACGCCTATCGCTGTAATCCCACACTTGCATGAAGTCTGCTCCGCTCGTTTGCACCGAATCTCGAACGCCTGGGCGAGGGTTCGATAAGGGTTCGATAAGACTTCCAAAGCGTTTCTTCCGGCTCTAATTGTTGCGATCCGTGCCTCTGGTTTCAATTACTTACAAATCGAAGTATCTCTTTCACGGCGGTAACACGGGTTCAAATCCCGTCGGGGACGCCAAATCTTATCAACGCTTTACACGGAAACCCCATCTGCATCGCGATACACAGAAAATACACGCTCTTTCGGCCGGATCATGCCCACAACTTTGCTTTGCGCCGCCCGCTTGTCGGGCCCGAGAGCTTGGGTGTAGGTATCCAGCGTCATCCTTGACGTTGAATGTCGCAACAACTCCTGCACTACTTTCACATCCTCACCATTGCCCTTGAGAATCGAGGAAAACGTGTGTCGGAAGGTGTGCCACGAAACCTTCTTCTGGATGCCCAACTTTCGGGCCATCGGCTGGATGTAGTCGCGCATCACCGTGCTCAGCCAGACGGGTTGCTTCCCGCGCTTGGCTCCAGCACGGTTGGCATCAGTGGCCCATACATAGTCGGACGGCTTCTTGTACGGTGTCACCGCGTGCCAGGCCAACAGTTCACGAGCCACGAACGCGTCGATCGGCATCAGTTTTCTGGAGGTTTCAGTTTTAACCGGGCCCACGTGCTGGTCAACCAGTGATCGGGTGACACTCACATGGAGCTTCTTGAAATCGAAGTCTTCCCATTTCAGCCCAGCCAGTTCGCCTCGACGAAGCCCGGATGGCATGTCGAGAAACAGCATGGCCCTTTCCCGGATACCAAGAGCTGCCAGAAGCAATTGCATCTCTTGGATTTCGAGAATGTCAGGTGTACGTTCTCGTTTTGCGGAGACGCGCACTCCTGAACGCTTTGTCGGTCCAGTGATGGGGTTCCGATCGGTCAATTCCCACCGGATCGCGTGGTTGAAGATGCTACTCATTGCGTCGCGAATCTTCTCTCTCGTTCCGCCGGCAAGAGGTTTCGGCTTGCCGAACTTCGTTGTGACAAGCGTCTTGAGCCACTGCTCGACCGCGACGGTCTTGATGGCCCGCAACTCCAGCTTTCCCCAGTGGGGAACAACCCACTTGCTCAGAAGCTGCGTCTTCCTAGAGCGGGTAGAGTACGCTTTGCCTTCCGCACCACAGTCCGCAAGTTCGTGGACCGTGTAATGATCTACCGCCTTCGCCATGGTGATCGAAGTCAACTCCGTTGGGCCATCAGTGTTAATGTTTACTCGCAATCTGGTCACTGCCTCGTGCAGTTTCTTGCTTTTCGTCGGATATTCTTCAACGGTTCCGATGACCTTGTTTCGCTCCCGCAACGTTCCGTCACTGCAACGCTCGCGCCAGCGAAAGAGCCATCTTTCCACTCCATCCTTTCTCCTAATTGTCGTGAGACAGCCATTTCGGAAACGTGCCAGCATTCATATCCTCCTTGAATTCTGGCACCGGTCGCAGCTCGAATTTAACTGACCCGGCGCCCAGGAGTCTACCCCGACTCGGTACACAGTGATTCCCCCGCGGTTAGGAGTTACAAGACGAATCGTGACGGACTTCTACTGCCGCACCAGACTGGCCTTGATGACTTGGGAACGAAGCCATTCGTCCAGCTCCGACAGATAGAAGTGCCATCGCTTCCTATCCCTCCCAACTGGATGAGCTGGCAATGTGCCCTCGCGAGCTTTGCGGAGGACGGTTTTGGGATGCATCCTCAGGAGGCGAGCAGCCTCTCGTGAACTGACGGGTATTTCCCTCACCGAATGCGGTGAATCAATGTGCGTTGAAATAAGCGGCGTGGTGGGACCTGGCTGGGTCGACATAGAATCCTCGTTAGCGGCAGGTATTCTCGATGCGAGATGGCGGCCCAGTTGGTCAAGACCGTACGGGACCGGCGATGTTAACCAATTTGATTCATTCCTGCCGGCGTGTCCAATAACTTTTCGGATCGAGTTCATTCCTGCAGGTTATTAAAGACAGCCCAGCTCGATTTCTCACATCCAATTCCCGTTGACAAAGCCACCGCGTGGATAGAGAACTTATTGAACAAGCGGGGCTTGCATAAGGAAGGTCATTCGCCAAGAACGCCCGAGATTCGTTGAGGCAGGGATAGGACCAGCCATCTCACAGTGCTATTCAGGACAATCGCCACAGGTCGCCAGGAAATATTTGTGCGCTCGCGGACGACACAAGCGACAACGGATATGTCCTTGAATTGCAACGTTGATGGAGCTTTTCTCATACCGATCCCGACAATAGTTTTCCCGGCCGATCCCTCTAGCTTTCGAGATTCATAACCCCCAGGAATGAACTCGATCCGAAACGTTATTGGACACCGTGATTCAGTGCGGTTAGGTTTGCGCTAAAAGCAGCCGCTTTAAACCCTGCCGGAGGTGCATATGCCACGTTGGTCCCAGATTTATTTCATCCGTCACATCCAGCCGCTTCTTCGGTCGAAATGCGCACGTCCAACCGCCGTTATTCTTGCGCTGCTTTTCCTCGCGCCTATGGTTGCGATGGCACAGGGTTCACCGTTCGACACCGGCTTTAACGCGATCCAAGGCCTCTTCACCGGCACTATCGCGAAGGTTGCAAGTCTGGTCGCAATCGTGATCGGTGGCTACGGCTTCGCGCACGGGGAACCCGGTGCGAAAAAGGCGCTGGCTGGCGTTGCCGCCGGAACGGGCATTGCCGTTATGGCGGTGAATGTCCTGAGTTGGCTTTGGGGAGTGTAGCGGCTGTTTATCGCTCTGCCCTCGATCCCGTTGCGCGCCACGCTTTAAACGAGAACGATATGCCCGACAAAGCACACCAGAATCGCCGCACAAATCGAGTCTTTAAGAGCCTGCACAAGCCTCTCACCTACTTGGGAGTCGAACGGACGCTGTTCTACTTCGTCTGCGTCGGCGCGGTGGGGGCCTTCAACCTCTTCAATTCCATCCTCGCCGGTATCGCCGTCTTCATTGGCGGCTTTGCCTTCGGCCATTGGGTGACGAACAGCGATCCGGCCTTCCTCCGCATCCTCGCAAAGTCCGAACGGTACAAGCTGCGCTATGACGCTGCGAAGCAGCAAGTTCCACGCGTGGAGGTGGTGTGATGCTGCGTATCGATAAGGTGATCAAGCCGTGGAAAGAGAGTGCGGCCCTGAACGACCACATCAACCTCTATGGCTTCTGGAACGAGACGGCATTCCTTACCAAGAGCGGTGATCTAGGCATGGTTCTCAGCGTTCCCGGTGTCGATTACGAAAGCCTCGACCGTTCGCAACAGGAGTATGCAGTGAAGCGGTTGGAGGCGGCCCTGAAAGCCTTTGGCCCAAGCTTCCATGTTTACCAATACCTCTTCAAAACGAACCGCCCCGACATACCGTTCGCAAAATATGACGACCCGATTGTGGAAGCAGCGATCGAACAACGGCGGAAGTTCTTTGAAGCAAGGCGGGACCGTCTTTATCAGGTTGAGATTTTCTACTGCATCCTGCTTGAAGGCGCCCGGTCGAAGACCGGCGTCGGTACGGCGCTAGCTCGCCTGTTACGCGATCCAGAGGGCGCGATTGCCGAACTCAAATCGCAGTTCACCAACGACAACATGAAGAAGTTGTTGCGGACGCATATCGAGCGCGATCTTCAACGACTCGACCAGCACGTCCAGGCCTTCGCTCGGCAGCTTGCAGATTTCATGCAAATCGAGGTCTTGAATCGCCAAGGCCAGTTCAGGTTCTTCCGCCGCTTGCTGAATTATGACGACTGGCGTGTTGCCGGAAAGCCGCAGTCCACACAGTTTCTCGACTATCAAGTGGCCAACTCCGACATCGAAGCCGAACGCGATCATCTGCGGGTAGGCGATCACATCGTCCGTGTCCTGACGATGAAAGAGGCCATCACAGAGACGCGTCCCCTGGTACTCGACGCACTGCTGAAGATCCCAGCCAACTTCTACGTCGTCACAGAGTGGACGCAGCTCCCCGCGGACAAGGCCCGCAAAGAAGTGGACAAGCGCCGCCGCCACTTCAATATGTCGAAGACGGGATTCGTCTCGCAGATGGGCAACGACACCACGAAGACGAACCCGCGCGACGTGCTGGTGGACGAGTCCAAGCAGGCCGACATTGAAAATCTTGGCGATTGCCTTCGCGCCCTGGGTGAAGGTCAATCGCTTGGCGATTTCTCACTCACGATTGTGCTGTATGGCCGGTCACGAACGGAACTCGATCAGCTCGTTGCGGAATTTACTGGCGTCTTCACCAACGCGGACGGCAATCTGTTTGCGGAAACCTACAACCAGCTGAACGCATATTTCGCTACTGTGCCGGGCAACTATGCGTTCAACCTCCGCCAACTGTACATGCTGAACACGAACTACGCCGACCTTTCTTTTCTCTTTACGATCCTTCCCGGCGAGAAGACGAACGCGCACCTCGGCACGGAGTGCCTGGCAGTCGTCGAAACCGACAACAGCACGCCCTACTTCCTCAACCTGCATACTGGCGACGTTGCCCATACCCTGATTCTCGGGATGAGCGGGAGTGGGAAGTCCTATCTTTGCGTTTTTCTGTTGCAGAACGCACAGAAGTACAAGCCCCTGACTTTCATCTTTGATATCGGCGGCAGTTTTCAGTCGCTTACGACGATATTCGACGGCTCGTATCTCAATGTGGGTCAGGACGCGCGGGACTTCACCATCAACCCCTTCTCGCTGCCTCAGACTAAGGAGAATCTGCAGTTTCTCTTCAGCTTTTTCCGTGTACTCGTTGAGGGCACCGAGCAGCGTTACCGTCTGGACTTCAAAGAGGAACGCCGGCTATGGGACGCGATCGAGCGGATTTACGTGCTGGAGCCCAACCAGCGCACGATCTCGAATTTTGGGAACATCATCGGCGAGTTGAAAGAACGCCTCCACCGCTGGACCTGCGGCGGCCAGTACGGCTTCCTCTTTGACAACGCCGAGGACACGCTTTCGTTCAAAAACTTTCAGACGTTCAATTTCCGCGGTTGGAATGACGCACCGGAGGTTTTGGAACCACTGCTGTTTTATGTTTTGCACCGGGCATCGAATGAAATCACCGACCCGAAGAACCTCGGCACACCCAAGTTCTTCCTGCTCGACGAGGCGTGGCTCTTCATCAAGAACGAGACCATTCGCAATTATGTGGTGCAGGCGCAGAAGACCTGGCGCAAGCACATGGCGGCGATGATCCTTGCCACGCAATCCATTAAAGAACTTGAGGAATCGGGGATGCTGGCGACAGTGGCGGAGAGTTGCCCGACAAAGATCTTCCTTGCCAACCCGGACATGAACCGGGAGGTTTATCGCGAGGCGTTTCATCTGAACGACACCGAACTGGACCTTATCGACGGCCTTGTTCCACCGGGCCAAATGCTGATTCGCAAGGCTCAGACCTCCAAGAAAGTGCATTTGAACGTCGATTCGGTCACGCACTGGATGGCAACAAACAACGCCCGGGACAACCTAAAGAAAAGGGAATATTTCGACCGCCACGGTTTCGCGGATGGGCTTCGCCATCTTGCGGAGGAATGGCCATTCCAGCCGCGTGGGCTGGCCGTATCAACCACCAACACCAACCCCTAAGGAGAGAAGTATGCGACACCTAGGATTCATCGTTGATTGTGTTTTGGTGGTTTTCTCCATCGGTGCTCTGGCCCAAGACTCTGCACGCACAGTGCAGTATCACTCGCAGGACATCGTTCCCATCCGCGCCAAGGTGAAATATACGACTCTTATCGAACTACCCACGACCGAGAAGATCATGGAAGCCGCCACGGGTGACAAGGAGTTCTGGATTGTGGACGTGGTCGGTAACTTCTGCTTTGTGCATCCGGCGAAACAAGGCATCAGCTCCAACTTGAATCTCATTACGGACAAGGGGAACATCTACAGTTTCACTCTCCAGGATATTTCTTCCACGTCGACCACCCCTGATTTGAAAGTGATCGTGGAACCCGCCGATCGCTCTGCCATCGTTGCCGCCAACGGTCCCCCGCAGTTCGTACCCGCCGCCCAACTCGAACAATCGAGGCAGCAGCTTGCCGCTCTGCAGTCGCACGTCGAGCAGGCGGTGGATGAGTACAAAAGCGCCTATCCGACGCGGCTCAAGTTCGACTATGCCTACAAGGCAAACGAAGCTCCCTTCAACATCCAATCGATCTATCACGACGACAGGTTCACATACATCAAGACGAATGCGCCTGAGAAGTTCAGTGTCTATGAGATGAAAGACGGCAAACCCAACCTCGTTACCTACGACCTCCGGGAAGGGACATACATCATCCCGAAGATCATGGATAGCGGATATGTGGAACTCGGCAAAAAGAAGATGGAATTCTCGCGCAAGGGATCGCCGTCATGACTGAGAACGTCTTCACTCCTCACACAGAGCCGCAAGCGGAACCAACGTTGCGCCGCAACCTGGAACTGCCAAAGGGTGTCTTGCAGAAGAACCTCAAGACCTTCGTTTATCTGGGCGCGGCAATGCTGGTGATTTTGGCGGCCCTCTTCAGCTCGTCTGGAAAAAAGATGCCTGGACAACAGGCGAGCCTCAAAGGGCAACCCCCCCAACCAGCCTTGCAGGACAACACCGACAGCAATGTACAGGAGTTGAAGAACCAGCTTCAGGCCGAACGTCAGAAAGAACAGCAGGCGACAATGGCCGCCGCTGCGATGGGAGATTCAGCGCTTGCGTCTGCGACGCCCCAACAGCGGGCTGCGGCCGCGGCCTATGGGCCGACCGGCCTTGCCGCGCCATGCGTTCCGGGCCAGCCCTGCTCGCAAGGTCAGCAGAGCAACATGCAGATGCAACTCACGCCTGTGCAACAGCAGGCACAGTTGATCGCTGCGAAAGAGCGCGAACGGGCGGACGATTCCCGTTTCGCTTCTAATCTTGTGTACTCCCGGTCTGCTGATCCGGCGCAACAACAACAGCAAGGCCAGACGATGCCCGCCCAATATGGCCCTGCCGAACGGCAGACAAACAGCAGTCTCGTCTCCCCACCAGCCGAAGGAAAACAAGAGGACACGCCCGGAGGGTATAAACGCCCACTGGAGGCCAATGTCGATTCGGCCGTCGGTCAGCCCTATCTCGTTTACGAAGGTTCGGTTCTGGACACTGTTCTTATGAATCGCCTCGATGGCGATGCCGTTGGGCCGGTGAAAGTCCTTGTCTCAAATCCGTTGTATTCCCACGATCATCAACACGTGATCATTCCCGAGGGAACGGTTGTTCTGGGTGAGGCAAAGAAGATTGGAGCGGCGGGCTTCGGCCAACAGCGCCGGATGGCCGTCGTTTTTCACCGCCTGATTATGCCAGACGGTTACTCCGTCGATCTCGATCAGTTCCAAGGCCTCGACCAGATCGGAGAGGAAGGGCTGAAAGATAAGGTCAACAACCACTACCTCCAAATCTTCGGCACCTCGATAGCTTTGGGTGTCGTTGCTGGAGCAAGCCAGATCACGCAGGGCGGCGGGACCATCACCACGAGCGGTTCCCAGGCATTCACCAATGGGGCTGCTGGCAGTGTTTCGCAGTCTGCCACCACGATCCTTGACCGCTTCATACAGATACCGCCCACCATCACGATTCGGGAGGGCCACCGCGTAAAAGTGTATTTCACGCAGGACTTGCTTCTTCCTGCGTACTCGAACCACACTATTCCACAGACGTTTTGAGGAGGCTTTCCATGCGAATCGTTACCCTCTCCCTCTTAGTTCTGTGGACTCTCACCCTTGCCGGCTGTCAGAGCAAAGCGGCAAAAGTGAAACAGTTGCAGGATCAGTACAACGCCGAATACCCGCCCTATGCCAAGGAATGCCTGGAGGAAGACAACTCCGGAGCCACAAGACTTCTGACAGGGCAGACTCTGACCAAGGAGCAGATGGCTGACCTCGAAGCCAAGAAGAAAGAACGAGATGCACGGTGCAAGCCACAGGCCGACCGTCTTGCGCAGCTCCAGAAAGAGATTCTCGCTGCACAGCAGTAAAGCCGTACCGCTGTAAAGCCTCACGAAACCAACGGCGACGAAGGGACGAGACAAATGAAGAAACTAACCCTTACCGTGCTCGCCGTTGGGTTTGCGGCAGCATTGCAACCGCTCGCGAGTGCCCAGTTCGGTTCCGGCATCGTGTTCGACCCGACACAGTCGGGCCATGCCGTTGTGCAAATCGAACACGAAGAACAATCCATCTCCAACCAAATCCACCAGATTGAGCAAGGCCAACAAATCTTCACCAACACCGTCAAGATTGCAACAACGGCGTTACAAGCCTACAACGTCGCAAAACAGCAATACGAGCTCACGCACCAGATGATTCTCGCGCCAAGGATGCTCTATGCGCGGTTTCTGTCTCCAACGTCGGACCTGCTACTCCTGCAGCAAATCTCGAATACCTATGGCAATTCGATGGGGTGGCTCAATTCGGCTAATACGGGGAAGGGGGCAGCATCCGCTTACCAGCAAGTTAGCGTTCCGAACACCAGCCACATGATACCCGGCTACGGTACCGCGAGTATGGCCGGGCAGCTGCAAATTGCCGCGCAGGGCGCCACTGTCGACATCAGCGATTCAGTAATGACAAACAACCTGCAAGTACTCGGGACCATCCGCGCCAACCAGACCACACGACAAACGGACATTGCGAGTCTTGAGGCCGCAACCCAAACCCAGGACCCGTCGCAGCAAACCATCATGGCTGAACTTCAGCGCATTAACCAAGCTCTGCTCTTGCAACTGCGCACATTGCAAGACGCAAACCAAATCAACGCCAATCTTGCCCTGCAGCAGATTGTTGCCCAAAAGCAGCAGCAGGACGCCATGAAATCGGCATTTCGTGACTCGGCGGGGTACGAGAGCTACTACAACGCCAACGTAACGACCACCAGCGGTGGTGCAGCGAATCTCCTCACGCAAGCGTACTGACGAGACGCCAGTAAGAGAAGACAGGAGGGCACAGAACATGGGTACAGGTCTTTTTGACTATATCGCTCAGGCGTGCCGATCGCTTGCGGCTACGGCTGCCCCCTCTATTACAGCGATGGGGATTCACATCGTCATAGCGCTCGCCACCATCATGTTGGTTTGGTTCGGCGTTCAGGAGGCGCTGGCATCGGCGCACGGTGGGCCAGGGTTCAGCATGGGGAGGTTCCTCAACCTCTTCATGCTGCTCACCTTTGCCTACGTGATGGTGAACTACTACGACAGTTCCATCCCCGGACTTGGATTCTCCATCAAGGGCTTCATTGACGGAGGCACAATCAATCTTGTGAACCTGATTGGGGCAGATGGTTCCGCCACCATGCTGAACGAGATCCACACGGCATCCTCAAAGACGGGACCATCCTTACTGAATAGTCTGATGTCTCCGTACTACGCGATTGTGTACTTTGTCGTTCAGTTCCTGTTAGCCCTGCTGGCTGGAATCATTTCCGCAATTCTGGCCTATGGCGCGATTGCGGCAACGATCATCGGATTACTCGGGCCGATCTTTATCCCGCTTCTTGTCTTCGACAAGCTCGATTGGCTGTTTTGGAGTTGGCTTAAGGCGTATCTCGGATTCAGCTTTTACAAAGTCGTAGCCGCAGCCACGATGAATGTTCTGTCTCATGTTCTGACCAACTACTACATCCAACTTGGCCAGAGCATGTCAGATCCTTCAACCATGGTTCAGACGCTGCCCCTTCTCATTCTGCTTGTATTGGTCAACATCTACATTCTCTTCAAGATTCCGACCATGACTCACAGCCTATTCACTGGCGGTACTGGCGGCCACGGTGGAGGCTTGGGCATGGCAATGATGGCGATACGGGCGGCGATGTGAACGGCGAGAGAAATAGAGGTCACAGATGAGCACAGAAACAACGAATATGGAAACCAAAGCGACCCCAGAAATCACCCGAGCCGCAGAGCGTTATTTGGAGCAATACGGGGACCCGTTGGTGATGAACACCTATCTTAAGGTGACCATTCTTGCGATGGCCGCCGTCTGTATCGCGCTGGCGGCGCTCACCTTCAAGAGTCAGCAAGCGCTCGCCAACATGCACCCAATGATCGTGCGCATTAACGACGTGGGCCACGCGGAAGCGATCGACTATCGGAACTTTCAGTATCGCCCACAGGAAGCGGAGAACAAGTATTACCTCACCCGCTGGGCGGAACTGTATTTCAGCCGCAATCGCTTCACGATCGAACGGGATCAAACGCAGTCGCTTTACTTCCTCAATAGCGATGTGCAACGTGCCGTGATCGACCAGGAACGCAAGGACAACAGCATTCAGAATTACGTCAAAGACAGCAGCTTGCCGTATGTCGATGTGGAGATCAAGAACGTGATCCTTGACGACCTGCGACAGTCGCCGTATTCGGCGCGCATCGAGTTCGAGAAGGTGTACAGCAACCCCGCGGATCATTCCGAACTCAAGCGGGAGCGATGGACAGCCAGCGTCACCTATGTCTTTCGCGAGAGTGTGAAAAACAATGAGCTTGCCGTAAACCCTCTCGGCCTGACCATCGTGCGCTTCCGGGCCGACCAGGCGTTCAGCTAAAGATTCAGGAATTCATCGACCTGCCCAGAGACTTATTCATGTCATTTCGTGCTACTAATCCGGCTAGCTTTTCCCACCTGTCCTCGTGTCCGGTGGAGTCGGCGAACAAGAGCGTTTCGACGCGCAACTACGGTGGCGAATTGCGTCCTTCTTGCCGTGGACATGCCCGCTCGAATCGAGCCGCGATTGTAACGACCTTCCCTAGCCGACACGCAGATGACAACTTTGCTCTGGAGCGTGTCTGCCGTTATGTATCCCGTCTTTTGCTCGGTCACAGCTTCGAGGCCTTTCCGGCGCCCGGCGGCACTCGGTCTTCTGCTTCGCATCTAGCGCCCCTTCAGGGTCTCGGTTCCTCCCTAAACAAGTTTGGGAACCCCGGCAAAGAACGCCCCTCAAACTTCTTTCGGGCCCCTCCCAGAAAGCAGACATTCGGCACTTGGGAGCCGGGCCCACTCGCTAAGCTCTGCCCAGTGTGACCCGAGCAACAACGGGCGAATTCAACAAACGGAGACACTGTCATGTACCAGAACAAAGTAACCCTCATCGGCTTTCTCGGCAGCAACCCCGAAGCTCGCACCAACAGCGCGGACTTCAGCGTCACTAATCTCTCGCTGGCAACCAAGTCCTCCTATAAGAAGGATGGCAAGTACATCTCGCACACGGAATGGCACCGTTGCGTCGTCTTCGGCAAGCTCTCGGAGTTCGCAAAGACGCTCACCAAGGGCGCACATATCCAGGTGGAAGGCGAACTGCGCAGCCGGGAGTATGAGAGCAAGAAGACGGACAAGAAGCAGCGCGTCTGGGAAATTCGGGTCGCTTCCATCCTGAAGCTGGACCGAGCCGAAAAGGCTACCCCGGAAGATCAGGAGCAAGATGAAGCGCCCCAGGAGGAAACGGCTGCATAAGCCCTCGCTCTTCACTCTCGGAAGCCCAGCTCAACGCTGGGCTTCCATCGCTGTGAGGTTCCCCCTATGAGTTTCGAGTTGATCCTGCCATTCCTTCGGCCCATTGAGCCGCTACTGCTTGACGAAAGCGTCAGCGAAATCATGGGCAACCCGGATGCCTCGTGGTGGTACGAACGCGACGGGATCCTGTCACGAGAGCACAACATTTCGTTCGACGCCGGCAAGCTACAAACCGGTCTCGAAGTCATCGCAAATCAACTCGGCAAGAAGCTCGACGAGGACAACCCACTTCTGCACGCGCAACTCCCGGACGGGAGTCGGTTGGCGGCGGTCATCCCGCCGGTCGTGCGCTGCACACCTGCGCTGATCATCAGGAAATTCACCAGTCGCCATTACACCGTTGATGATCTGATTACTCGCGGCACGCTGACGCGGGCGCTTGCAGAGTTTTTAGCCGAGCAGATTCGCAGCGGTAAGACGCTCCTGATCAGTGGCGGTACCGGTACCGGCAAAACCACGCTATTGCGCATACTCGCCGACTTTATTCCCGAACAGGATCGCCTCGTTGTCATCGAGGATACTTCCGAACTTCAGATCCAGAAGCCGAACATTCTGCCGACGGAATGCCAGACCGATACGTTCAAGGCCAAGATAACTTTTGATGACCTTCTAAAGTCCGCTCTCCGTTGGCGACCGGACCGCATCATTCTCGGGGAAGTCCGCGGAATCGAGGCACGAACGCTGCTCGATTCCTTCAACACGGGCCATGCAGGTTCAATGGCTACGATCCATGCCAACTCGGCGGAGAAAGCCCTTCACCGATTCGCCAATCTCGTGATGCGTAGTCACGCGCAAAGCACCTTCTCCGATACCGGAGCCGAGATCGCAGAAGCTGTCGATTTTGTCGTCCATGTTGAACGTCAGCCAGGCCGCCGCATTGTCCGCGAGGTGCTTGCGCTTCGCGGCTATGACCGCGACGCGAAACGCTTCCTTGTTGACCCCATGTTCCAAGTACAACATGCCACACCATCGGCACGGAGTGCGCCGTCTATTGCTGCTGGCTTGCCGACCAATTCTGCGCTGGAAGAGTCCCTGATTCCACTACCTACAAAGGAGAACCCACATGCCACTGCTTGAGATCAACCAAATCCGACACATCTGTGCCTCTGTTCGGCTGGATGAGGTCACCGCAGCACAGGTCGATCAGTACGCCGCCTTCATCCACGCGTCTGCGGACGATGTTGTGGACAAAGCGCTGAACTATGTCTTCTCGAAGGACCGTGACTTCCAGGACTTTCTCAAGACGCCGCAAGCCAAACAGGTTGCGTCGACTTTGCGTGTCCGTAAAGGCCCGAGCAATGGTGCGACCGAGGAGCCTGCAAAGAAGCTTGTAGCCGGGGTGGAATCCACGCCTTCTGTGCGTGCGGTAAAGGCGTGATCCGGCATTCAATTTCGTGGTGCTGCCAAAACGGTGCTTCGCACCGGAAGAATTTTGACACTCCACCCCTTCGAGGGTCGTGTAAGTGCACCACGGTGCACTTAGTGCGCTATCAACAACATGACAATTTCCGGTGCACTTGAGTGCACCTGTGAAATGGATGGGCGAGATGGCAATTTTGAAAGCAATGCCACACAAAAATTCTCCTTGCGATCGCACTCTAAGTCGCGTCTTCCCGGTGACCGCGAAGCTGACAAAAGGGGAACTGGGTAGGGTGACTGACTTTGCCAGGTCACAGGGACTTGCACGCGGGGAATGGATACGCGATGTGATCCTCCGTGAGGCAGGAGGAGAACCAACGAGCGATCCAGCGCTGGCGGAGATTCTTGGAGTTCGCTTGCTGCTAGTAAACGTGTTGCGACCTCTGGCCTCTGGCCAGCTCCTTGCTCCCGAGGCATTCGACAAACTTCTGGATGAAATCAGCCAGGCGAAGTACAAGCTCGCGGAGAAATTGGCAACTTCTGCAGGAAGGAAATAGGCGATAGCAGTGACCAAGTGGGGACGCAAGGAGACATTGATCTGGCCACCGCACAGCCCGATCTACACCTATGGGGCGCTATTCATTGCGGTCGTTTTGACTGGATTCTTCATTTACTGCCGTTTCACCTTCGGCAACGACGCCTTACAACGTTTCTATACTCCTACATACATGCGATCGAGCATTGCAGGCGCAATCTCGACCGGCCGCCGGAACAATTATCGAATGCTCATGTTGGCCGCTCGCGGAATTCCACCACGTCTGGCGACGAACGCCGACGTCACAGATGGCACAACGCCCGAACCGGGCGGTAAGCCCATTCCACTTGCACTCTCGCGGTCCGCCCTACAGGGCGGCTATGTTCTGCTTTACGTGGGACCGGAGCAGAAGTATATCGACGCGTCCTTGAGTGCCTATCTCAGGCGTGCGATTTACGGAGGCGCCAGCCTTTTCGATCTCTACACACTCCCGGTGCTTTTCGGTCTGCTATCACTCATCATGCAGCTCCCATTTTCTATCGCCAAGGACGTGCGACGGCGGCGACAACTCAGATACGGACGACGCCTGAAAGGCCCCGAGATGATGACGCCGAGAGAGTTCAGCGGAAGGGTCGCTGGAAATGGCATCGGCATCAAGACTGATGGAATGAAGGCCATGATCCGGATACCGGCCAGGGCGGAAGCACAGCACATGCAGATCATCGGAGATACCGGCGCAGGCAAAACCGCGATCATGCTGCAGATCCTTCGACAGATAAAAACTCGTGGCGATTCCGCGATCGTTTACGACCCCGCACGAGAGTTCATCCAGCGCTTTTACGACCCGAAGAACGGCGACGTGATCCTGAATCCGCTCGACAAACGTTGCCCCTATTGGGGACCGGCGGAAGAACTGCGCCGGCGCTCCGAAGCGAAGGCTCTGGCGGTATCCCTGTTCCAGCCGCCGCAGGACAGGAAGGGGGAGTTTTTCATCGAGTCCCCGCAGAAGATCTTTGCATTTCTGATGGCCTATGGCCCAACACCCGAGGAATTAGTGAAATGGATGTCGGACCCGCAGGAGATCGACCGGAGGCTCAAAGGGACGGAGCATGCCCACCTGATCGACCCGAAGGCGGAGCATCAGCGTGCCGGTGTCCTTGGCTCGCTTGGATTGGTCGCTGACAGCCTTCGTCTGCTCCCGAAGAAGGGTGAGGGCAATGGCGAATGGTCGGCCACCGAGTGGGCCGAAACGCGTCAGGGCTGGATCTTTATTACTTCGCTTCCAGCGGAACGTGAGGCGCTCCGTCCGCTTCAGAGTCTATGGATCGATCTGCTCGTCTTGCGCCTTCTAAACGAGCCGAAGGACGGACAGAAGCGGGCATGGTTCGTGATCGATGAGTTGGCAACCCTCCAGAAGCTCCCCCAACTCCATACGGCCATTACCGAAAATCGGAAGAGCAAGAACCCGGTGATTCTGGGTTTCCAGGGTAAGGCGCAGCTGGAATACCTGTACGGTCACCTCGCTGAGGTCATGCTGTCCCAGCCAGCAACCAGCATTTGGCTCAAGACAAAGGAGCCGAGTGCAGGTGAGTGGGTCAGCAAGTTCATCGGAAAAGTCGAGATCGAACGGCTTCGCGAGACCCACTTCGACGGTTCCCGCGCTGGACGAAACTTCGCCTTAGACCGTCAGATTGAACCGTTGGTGATGGAGTCCGAAATCTCCGGACTCCCGGACCTCCACGCCTACATGAAGTATGAAAACTATGTGACACGATTCTCGTTCCCGTACTTTGATATGCCGATTGTCGCAACTGACTTCGATCTGCGGAGTACGCCCGAGGACAAGCTCCCGTACGATCCCAAAGCTATCGGAGGAGCGAAGCCGCAACTACGGTCAACTGAACTGAAGCACGAACCGCTGGTCTCCGCTCCGCCGCAGCGAAAATCGCCGCGGACAGCGACTGAGATACCCCAGGACGCAGACCTTGAGACCCGCGTCAATGCTCAACAAAGCCTCAATCTCAGGGGATAGTTACCTGCAATGCTGACCATTTCCAAGCCGCTCTCCGCTGGCCAAGCACAGACTTACCACCAGAAGGAGTTCACCGCGAAAGAGCAGAACTATTGGTCGCAACGCGGCATCATCGCGGGCGAATGGCAAGGGCGGCTGGCCGGGGAGTTCGGACTTGCCGGGATGGTCTCTGCCGAGGACTTCGCGAAACTCAGCCAGGGCCAACATCCGCAGACGGGCGAGCAGCTGGTCCGCCAACGAGCGTCGTATGAATATCAGGACGCAGAGGGCAAGACCATCAAAACTATGGAGCACCGGGCCGGATGGGATGCCACCTTTTCCGCTCCGAAATCTGTCTCGCTCACCGCGCTTGTCGGTGGAGACGAGCGCGTTCGCGAAGCGCATCGGGAGAGCGTTCGCGTTGCTCTCGACCAGCTCGAACGTTACACACAAGCCCGCATCGGCGGCAACCATCCGCCCGAGACTACGGGCAAGTTTGTCGCTGCCAAGTTTGAGCACGATACCGCTCGCCCGGTCGACGGCTATGTCGCGCCACAACTGCACACCCATGTTTTGGTTTTTAACGTCACCGAACGCGACAACAGCCAGCCTCGCGCGATCCAGCCGCACAGCCTCTTTGCCTCCCAGCAGTTTGCCACGGCCGTCTATCAATCCGAGCTCACCTACCGCGTGCGCCAACTGGGTTATGAGATTACAACAGGGCGAAGCGGCGCTCCGGAGATCAAGGGTTATACCCAGGAATACCTCGACGCATCCAGTCCTAGGAGCCAACAGATTCGTGAATACCTCGAACGCACAGGCCGCTCCGGAAAAGAAGCTGCCGAGATCGCGGCGCACTCGACTCGCGACCGCAAAGAGATCCATTCGCCGGCGGAGGTAATGGCCGCGCACCGGAAGCTGGCAGCTGCGTTTGGGCACCAAGCCAACGCCGTTGTCCGTGCAGCACGTGAACGGTCGCAACATCAGGAGAAGCCCTTCAACTCGTTGGACCGGGTTCGAGAATCTCTTACCTTTTCCCGCGACAAGAACTTCGAGCGCGAGGCGGTTGTGGATGAGCGGGCGCTGATCCGCGACGGCCTGCGTCGTGGGATGGGCGAGATCACGCACACCCAGGTTCGTGCCAATCTTGACGCCCGTTTGGCCTCAGGGGAATTTCAAATCGTCGAACGATCTCAGACCGTTCCCGGCCGCCAGTTCACGACCGCGAAAACCATCCAAGCAGAACATGAGATTCTCCGCCGAACGCGCGAGGGTCTAGATCATTTAGAGCCAGTTCTTTCGCGTCCGCAGGCCATTGCGCTTGCTGATCAATACTCGCATCTCAACCGGGCACAAAAGACCGTGATTGAGGATGTGCTGAGCTCTCGCGATCGCGTTCAAGGAATCCAAGGCTTCGCCGGCTCAGGCAAGACGACCACGCTCGCCGCCATCCGCACTGCTGCGGAAGGGCAGGGCCACCAAGTCGAGGGTTTCGCTCCGACCTCGCGCGCTGCGCGCCAGCTGAAAGAGGCGGGAATCGAAGCTGGAACCCTGCAGTCGTTCCTCGCTCGAACCGGAAATCCAGAAGTACAAGAGCGAAAGCACTTGTACCTTGTCGATGAATCGAGCCTCGCCAGCACTAACCAGGTCCGCGAGTTCCTCTCGCGGCTCGGTGCCGGTGACCGCGTGATTCTGATCGGCGATATCCGCCAACATCAGGGCGTAGAAGCGGGCCGCCCCTTTGAGCAGCTGCAGGACGCCGGAATGCGCACAGCTAGACTCGATGAGATCATCCGCCAGCAGGACCCGGCTCTGAAATCCACAGTCGAATTGCTCGCCACGGGCCAAGTGTCCGCTGCACTCGAAGCACTCCAACAGCAGGGACGCGTGAAGGAAATTCCCAACGCGGAAGACCGCGTCCGCGCAATTGCCAAGACTTACGTTGAATCGCCCCAGAACACTCTGATCGTTTCGCCGGACAACGCGTCCCGCCGCGAGCTGAACGTCGCCGTTCGCCAGGACTTGAAGCTGATCGGAACCCTTGCCACGGACGATCATACGTTCCGTGTCTTGGTTCAGCGACAGGACATGACTGGGGCGGAACGCTCCTGGGCAAACCACTATGAGGTTAACGACATAGTTCGCTATACACGTGGCAGCAAAGCTATTGGAATCGGGGCTGGAGCGTATGCGTCGGTAGTTGCAATCGACCCGGCCGCAAATCTGCTCACGGTCGAAAAGGCGAACCATGAGCTTGCAACCTACGATCCCCGTCGCCTGACCGGCGTGAGTGTCTATCAAGAAATCGACCGCGAGTTCTCCGTAGGCGAGCGTATCCAGTTCACCGCACCCGACAAAGCGCTCGGCGTTGCGAATCGCGACCTTGCCGTCATCGAATCGATCCATCCCGATGGCCGCGTTACCGCAGGCCTTAGCGATTACCGCCAGATTGAATTCAACGCCCGCGAGCATCCTCATTTCGACCACGGCTATGCCGTGACCAGCCACAGCTCGCAGGGCCTTACCGCCGAGCGCGTCCTCGTTCACGCCGACACCAGCGTTCACCCGGACCTGCTCAATCCGCGCTTTGCTTACGTTTCCATCTCGCGCGCCAGCCACGATGCCGTACTCTTTACCGACGACGTGGCGAAACTCGGTCCCCAACTAGGAGCCGATGTCTCAAAGACATCAGCTCTGGAGATCAATCAGGCGTCATCCATCACCCAGGGAATTCGGCTAGGGTTATGACGGTGCTGACCAGCGCACGGAAGGCTCCATTTTGCCGAGCGCGACCCGTGATCGATATCCGATATGTACAGGCATACTCACAAGATATTGATAGACCTATAGTTACAATCTATTATGCATGAAATGTTAATAAAATATTTGACATTTTGACATCTAGACAGTAGCATAAGCATGGAGATTCAGGAACATGCGGACGAGCACACTTGACCATTTGAAGCGACGCCTTCGTCCCGGACGTGTGTACCGCAGAGAGGATCTTCTGCCGTGGTCCCATAGTGTCGATCGACACCTCAAAGAACTTACCGGCGAGGGGACCCTCCAGAAGCTCCGTAACGGCTTGTACTACAGCCCTCGCAAATTTGAATTTGGAGAGGCTCCCGCAGACGAGCACGAGCTGGTGAAAGCGTTCTTGAAGACGGACCGTTTTGTCGTGACTTCCCCGAATGCCTACAACCAGTTGGGGCTTGGGACAACGCAGCTCTACAACAAACGGGTTGTCTACAATCAAAAACGGCATGGGACATTTCCACTCGGCAATCGCATGGTCACCTTCGAGCGCCGCATGAATGTTCCCAGGCAGCTGTCGCCCGAGTTTCTGCTGGTCGATCTTGTTAATGAACTCGGCGACCTTGCGGAGGATCGGGACGCCGTTCTTTCTCGTGTTCGCGAAAAAGCCAAAGAGATGGACCCGAGAAAGCTTTCACGGGCAGTGTCTCTCTACGGCAAATACTCCACGCAGAAAAAGTTTCAGGAGATGTTGCAACATGCCTGACTCTTTTCTGCATGAGCGAAGCGATTTCAAGGCACTTGTCGCGACCGTTGCCGACAGCGAGAAGATTAACGATCCGGCCCTCGTGGAAAAGGACTACTGGATCATGCATGCCGTCTTTGGGCTCAAGCGACTAGGCTTAACGTTTGGGCTCAAGGGCGGTACCTCGCTCTCTAAGGGCTTCGGCGTAATCCATCGCTTTTCCGAAGACATCGACATTCGCATTGAACCCTTCGACGAATTGCTGGTCGATATAAATCCAAATCACGAGAAGCCGCAGCACATCGAGTCGAGACGCCAGTTTTATGAAAAGCTGCGCGACAAGATCAAGATCCCGGGCATTACGGCCGTCGAAAGGGATACGACATACGACGACGCAACGCTCAGGAACGCTGGCCTCAGGCTAAGCTACGAAACCCACTTTGGTTCAATCGCTGGCCTCAAGGATGGAATTCTCCTGGAAGTCGGCTTCGATCAGACCGCCCCGAACCGCTCTGTTACGATTTCGTCCTGGATCGTCCAGTTCGCAAAGGTCAAGAGGCTTCAATACGCCGACAACCGAGCCCTCGACATCCCCTGCTACAACCCCGAATACACTTTTGTGGAAAAGGTCCAGGCTGTGGTTCGAAAATACGGCCAGTTCAAGGGGAGCGGGAAAGTGCCCACGAATTTCCTCAGGCACTACTACGACATTCATCAACTCCTCGACGTCGAAGCGGTGCAGAAATTCATCGGAACCCCGCAATACTTGGAGCACAAGAAAAAGCGCTTCAAATCTTTGGATCACGACGTAGCAAAAAGTGGAGCGTTTACGATCGAAGACGAAAACATCCGCAAGCGATTCGAAGCGGAATATTCAAAGACAGCGCCGCTCTACTATCGCGGCCAGATTCCGTTGGACAAAATCCTCGCTCGCATCCAGCAAGACCTCGCTCGTCTCTAGCTTTAAGGCCCACCAGGTTTGGCCCACGACAAATGTCTCGACTTACGGCGATCAGTCGGCATCTCCGAAAAGTCCTGTAGAAATCGGCTTATTACCGGATTGCAATGTGCCCGCTGTGTGCCGGACATTCGTTATCCCTGAAATCAGATATTAGATTATGATCCGTTCCACTTCGTCGAGAGAAACCTAGGGCCGTCCGATTCCTTATATAACGTGGGAGAAAAGCGAAGGCGCGAATGATTTCATGGTCCGCGATTACAGTTCGTGGATCAAGCGGGAGCCAGCTCACACTATCCTCAAGGTGTAGAATGGCCTCCCTGCTGTTGGGCCCGGGTGCTTTCGCGGGGATCATGTTAAGGGTGAACAGAGTGCCTAGGTGCGTACATCAAGTGCAATTGTACGATGGCAGAACAGTCAATTCCGCTCAGCGTCTATCTATTGCGGTCCGACCGAGTCGGTTCGTTTGAAGCCGCGCTGTCAGTCGGCACAGCGGCGCTGCCCCTAGTCCCGACACTCGACGGCTACGCTATCGGCCTACCTTCGGCTCCCCGAACCCCTGAATGGGTACCCGTCGTCCAATCTGTCCTCCAAAGTCCCGTCGGTTTTTCCATGGTCGGCCAATCGGCTGCCGCATTTCTCGTCGTGCGCCAAGGTGGAAAGACATTTGTCCTGACCTTTGGGTATGCATGGGCAAAACTCGATGACGATTGGCTGGAACCGGATTTTGGTCGTCGCATCGCGTTGAATTTGATTCCGCCGGATCAACTGGTCGAAATTCACGTCGAGCAGATATTCGCCAAATGGCACGTTGCCCGCGAACGCGCGCCGCGAGCCTCGTCAGTTCAGGAATTCGGGGTCCAGTTTGACCGTGATTTAGTCGCCAGCGTTGAAGGTGTTCCGTCCAATTCTCAGTTCGGTAAGAAAATCCGTGGTGCCACAAGCCTGCGCGTGGAAGTCCCCTTCTCCCAACTGACCGACCTCCTTAAAGAATCGATCACTTATTTCGAGAGCGATTCCTACAAGAAGAACTGGCCTGAGATTGACAATATGAAGGTGGTGACGGATGAGGCCCTGGTCGTGCAGTTAGAAAACCAGTTCGATGGCGAACTAAAATCCGGACAAGCGCAGAACAAAATGGTGATGTTTACTCCGGCCTATCGCAAGGCAGACGTTTGGACGGTTGATTCTTATGTTTACGGAAGAATGACGAAGACGCCGGCAACTACACCCTACCTCCTCGTCGATGGATGGCTCAACTATCTGGCCAAGACCAATCGCGAACCGAGCGTTGAGATAGCAAAGGAATCTTTGATTCATCTTATGGATGAGGGAAAGGAGGCGCTGGACCGTTGCAGTGCGTTCCAATGCTTCGGTTATGAACTCTCGTTTGCTGGTCGCCAATACATTCTTTCCTCGGGAATTTGGTATGAGGTCGCCATCGATTTTCTAAACAAGGTGAATAAGACCGCGAGTAAAATCCCGCCACCTAAGATCGCATTGCCCGCATGGAACGGTGTCGAAACTGAGGGTGAGTTCAATCTCAGGTGCGGGCAGGTAGATGGTTTCTATAGCTTCGACGCCAAGAACATCGTGTTCGGCGGCGGCCAATCGAAGTTCGAGTTCTGCGACATCTTCTATCCGAAAAGCAAAACCCTTTACTTCGCCAAGGTTCCTTCAAAATCGAGCGGCATGAGTCATCTGGTCGAGCAAGTAAGGCGGACAACGGAATTGCTTTTTAGCGCCGATGGCGCTTACCGCAAGGAACTCACGAAGGTCTTTCAGAAATACCACAAGGGCGCAAATACGGACTGGCTAAAAACGAGGCCGAAACACGGAGAATGGAACCTGTGCCTCGTTTCGCTGGGAAAGCCAGCCCTTAAATTGCCATTTTTTGCTCGATGCGGTCTCGCAAAGGTCTACACCGATCTCCGGGAACAGGGGCACGATGTATCGTTTCTCACGGTCTAGGTTCGAGTAACAATTTGTCAGTGAGCCGCGAAAAATGGAACCTTAAACACGTAGCAGGTTGTACTCGGAATGGAGTAAGAACTGAAGTTGTATTGTTCTGCCGTTGCATAACAAAGCTGGATAGCCGGATTGTCAAATGCCGCCAGCGCAACACCGACCGTTGAAAGCTTTGTGTTCATTGGTGCGACGAACACATTAAATTCCGGTGTCGAATTTGCCCTCCTCTGAACGGATGCCTTTGCTGCATGCGGGTCTTCGCATGAAAAGGTGAACTCCGAAACACCCCTATACCGATCAGACAAGCGGCTATAAAACTTCCTGTTTAACTCGTGAAGGGGGGGACTGATTGACTCAAGGGGACTTCCGTAGCCAAGTGACAGCATGGTCGGCTCATACTGTCCGATTATGCTCTCAGCCCGCTCCATCTCGTACCCGACAAGCACAATCAGGTGGGTTTTTCGAGTTGGGGAGATCTCTCCAGGATAGCCAAGGACCGACCTGATTTCTCCTACTCCCTTTGTAAGCCATTTTGAGTCGGGAGCAAGTCCGACTGAGTAGTCTGCAGCCCCATTGTAGAGACAAATCACTGAATCCGATGCTGTCACTGTTGCCTGCAGAACGCGGAGGAGGATTAGCAGTGCTTCGTGGGTGAAGCTGGTTATATCAATCACGTAGGTCCGACTCTGTCCGCTTCCTGCTTTTCGCAGCTCCCCTTGCAGTTTGTCGGCGATCACTAGGGGATTGTCCATCGACATTTCCGCCAGGCTGGCGTGTCCGGCAAAAAGTTTAAGCAGTCCTGCGGCTGTCTGATCAATTAACGGGGTGAACGTCACCTTGTTCGCACATACAATCGCATAGTCCACCCGTGATGGATCGACAGCACGCGGAATCACGGTAGATCGTTCCTCAAAACTCGCCGAACAGATGAACACGTCGATTCTGGGCGGCAGCGCCGACGATAGCGAGTCAAGAGCGATTTTCTGAAAAGGCATCCCGGAGCCTATGTTTCCTCAAACAATGGCAGCTGAGCATTCTGCATCAGCGAATCCACATCTCCTCCGCGAACCTTCCGCAGGAAGCTTTTCGGTCGCTCCATTGCCTCGCGAATCGCTGCCGTCGTCATGAACTTGTATCCCGCAAAACTCGTCGGGTCCAGCGTGAACACCGGAGCCAACCGCCGGCTCAGGATGTAGAGCCGCGTTCTCCCGGTTCCTTCCTTGTTCCCGATGGAGGACTCGTGGAAATATCCTAGACGTACACCCAGTTTAAAAACAGCCAGGACCTCGGTGTCGGGTTCGTCCGAGAATGCCACGGAGAATACCCTGCGCTCGGACGAGTTTGAAACGAGAATTTGGTGGAATGTTCCGCCCAGCGCCTGAATCAGGTTTCTCAGTTTCTTGATCTTGTCCAGATGTTCAAAGCTTTCGCCCTCGTCCGCCTCGAGTTTGTCAAACTCGGCGAAGAAGAAAGCCAAGGCCTGCTCCCGAACAACAGTATCCTGCACGGCCGGGTCGATACACTCGATCGGCGCACCTTTCGACTTCGCGCGCATCTCCCCATACATCAATGACGCTGCATCGAGGAAAAATCTTATTATCCCCGATGACAGATGCACCAACTGGGGGAACCCTGCATACTTGTACGTGGAACCCGACTTGCTTGAGCCCTGAAGGTTCTTTATGTAGACGGGGCGCGCATAGCGTGCTGCGTCGTCCGACGCCCGATAGCCCCGACCAGATTCTTGCCAGTTCTCAGTCAGGGCCTTTGCAATTTGCGCGATCGCCTTTTCCTGTTTTTGATAGACCGGGAAGAAATTCGCGGGCTTCGCAGTGATCTTGTGTGCCTTGAGGCGGCGGTCAACAATCTGGGTGACACGCTGGAGATAAAGATTGCGCGACGACGTATATACGGCAGATATATTCACTTCTGAAAAATCATGCGGAGACGCAATCGTCTGGCCGGTCGGGGTGAGGTAGGTCTTATAGGTCATCTGCGTGGAAATCTTCAGGCTGACCAACTCGCTCGTGCGCGAGGATACCCATCCATTCAGGACTTTCGTATGAGTCAGATTCAGGTTGTCAGCGTCATCCACCAACAGAAACACGGGGGCCGAGGGAAGAAAACCGAGGCTTCTGACATCTCTGATCAGGGGAAGCAGGAAATCAAGGTATCCCAGCAGAGGTCCTTCGTAGGCGGGTGGCGTCTCAGTGAGAGCCAGGCCGCGAAGGTATGACAGGACCGTTCCATAGAATTGCGAGAATACATCCTGAAAGTGCTGGAGAGACTCCCCACAGCTGCTAGACGCCGGAGGAGCCGGCAGGCTTTGTGTCCACCCGCTCCACGCAAGCAACCGCCTGAACCCGTGGGAAAAATAATCGCGAAGCTTTTTTGCGTTCCGGCCCTCCCTGTCAGGTATTCCGGCCTTCAGAAGCGATGAAAAGAACTTGGTGGCTGCAAAGGTAACCAGGAAATGTTCGCCGAGCACCAAATCGGATCGGCTGTTCTCAAGTCTCCTGAATTCCGTGAGCGTAATTTCCGTGTTCTTGATCGGCACGTAGACAGCGAAGAAAGGAAGCTCCCGAAGCTTCGTCCGGTGCTTGATTTGCTGGCAGTCAGGCTCGAGAAAGCGGAACATCATGCTTTTTCCGGAGCCGCGCGGCCCGTTCAGAAACGTGTGTCCTGGATTCGGAATATGATAAAAGTCTCCGAATACGTCTACAAAAAGCGACACCACATCCTTCGCCGGAATATCCTCAGGAGTCTGGACAGCGAACGGATTCTCCGGCTCTTTGTTCGCAGGTCGCTTCATGGTTTCTTGCTCATGAATTTCTTGAATGCGTTGCCATTCAGAGGAGACCCATATTCATGCTTCTGCAGCGTCGGGCAGAGCGTGAATATTGTTGGGTTTTTTTCATCCGGATAGCCCGCTTCCTCAAGACTGTACGCTACCTTCGCACGTTCCGTGAGGAAGCTGAATCCGTTAGCATAGACCCTGATCTGAACGTCAATTCTATTAATGTTTATGTCCTGTCGGAGAAAGCGCATGCAGTACATGCGTTCCCGATGCATCTTCATGGTCCGATCATAGATCTCATCCAGCAAGAACACTCGACTGTCGCCCTTGCCGAACTTCTGCTTCACGTCACCCTCGGTCAGATCGAAATCAAGCCTTACTGTCTCAGCCGTCACTTTCACCGATTGAAGCGCAAAGGCATATTTATGATAGATCTCGCTCGCCGCTGGGATATTGTCGATCTTTATTAAATACCTGCTAGCGCGTGTTTTATCGTCCGCCAGTTCGTCCGCAAATCTCAGCAATGCCGCCAGAAAACGCGAACGCACGTCCTGGCCGAGGACATCCTTGCTAACCGGCACCAGACCGAGTTTATCCTTGTTGCCGTCAATGTTCCCTCCATGCGCTTGCGCTATTTGGAAGATCGCCCTTTTCTCGGGCATTTCTTCGCCAAGAACCGGGCCCAACTCCTCCATCACCTTCTCGGCATTCACCTCATGTGTCGCCCGACCGAAAAAATTTCCCAGGTCGTGCACGTGGATCGCCACCAGCAACAGATATTTTTCGTAGCAACTCAGTTTCGCCGCTGGGCTCTTCCTGAGAAGCTCCGAAGCCCGCTGTATAACAGTCTGGATGTGTTCGGGCCCATGGTCCGTGAGGAAGCCGCCGCCATCCGCGAGCGCGGCAGAGACCGTTACGTTCTTGTGGTAGTAATCGTTCAGATGATTTTGGATGTTCTGAAACTGCGTGTTGTAGTCTCGTCCGCCGGGAAATCCATCGCGCGCGCAGCTCGCCAGCTGCTCGATAAGGCTAGCCGCACTCTCTGCGACCGGCGGCGCCGTATTAGTCAATGCACTCACTTTGCAACGCGGACAGCATCAAACACAGCCTTGGCCATCAATGGTGGAACTGCATTTCCCACCTGTTGTTGTTGAAATCCTATCGACCCCACGAACCTGAAGCTGTCGGGGAACGATTGTAGACGGGCGGCCTCGCGCACCGACAGGCCTCTATTCTGTGTTGGATGTATCAACATGTTCTTTCTGAAATTTCCGATTACTACGGAAGGCTGGTTCAGTTTGAGTCTTCTATAAATGCCAGTGTGACACTGGGTTGGGTCAGAGTAATTCCGCATCAGCTTGAGGGGGATGCTCTCCCAGTTCCCGCCACTTGGGATATGGGAATACCGCCTGATGATCTTCTCATCATTTCGTGTCACCAGGTGATTTCCGCACTCTTCCAGACTACCCCTCATCGTGCGGGCGTAATCGGACTTCGGAACCGAACGGTACGTTCTCACGTCGGTCGAGGCACCATTTCTCAAGACCGGCAAGTCGTGGATGGCGGCTTCCACCGTTATCGCAGCTGCCGCCGTCGGAATAGGCTTCGCGACCTTTTTGCCTTGTAGGGAACCCACCACGAAAAGCCGCCACCGGCGTTGGGGCACGCCGAAGTCCGCAGCGTTCAAGATCCACTGGGAGACGGTATACCCTCTCCTTTCCAGGCGTCCAAGGACGGACCGGAGAAAGAAACCGCCCTCTGTTTCCAGAATGCCCTTCACGTTCTCGAATACGACCCAGTCCGGTCGGACATCCATGACGATCCGAAGGTAATGCGTGAACAGCCAATTTAGAGGATTTTCTTTCGTCCGCGTCCGCTGGTTCGAGGTCGAAAACCCTTGGCACGGTGGCCCGCCAAATATCACCACTGGCTTATTGCGAGAGCGGACGCCTTCCGTCCCGATATCCTTGATGGTTTCGATGCTGCAGGTTCTCACATCCGTTTTGGGGTGGTTGGCTTTGTAGGTCGCAGTTGCGTTTTCATCAACGTCGATCGCTGTTCTGATCGAAATACCGGACCACTCGGCTCCAAGAGACATACCTCCAGCGCCGGAAAATAAGTCGATTCCGATCATCAGTATTTACTGTATTAGAAAGCTCGGCTCAGGCTAAAATTTGCAAATACCTATTTGTAACGGAATTGGCCGCGAAAGGGAAGTACGACATAGGCATCAAGCTCCGGGGCACGCCTGCCTCAGTTGCTCTCGGAGCTGATCGAGAGGGATCGTCCGGAATTCACGCAGCCGGGAAATATGAAACGGTTGCTGGAGCGAAATGACACTCCTAGCGGAATAGTAGTCCGCGCAGGCCAGCAGGTTCGTCCTCGCAACGAACTGCTGTTCCCAGGCATCGAGAACAATAATGAGACCGTCCGGGGACCCCGCGCGGCTTAGAGGCATGCACAGTGTTGGCGTCATCCGCACGAAGATCAATCCTTCTTCCAGACCCATTCATCCTCCAGATGCTGAATACGCAGATCAAGTCGCTGTTCGCGAGATTCCCAGTCGATCCAGCGGCACGATATTTCCTGTATTTGGGAGTCATTGACCATCACTCCGTCCGGACCCTGGAGTGCGTCCAGAAGCGGTTTGAGAGTGTTGTCAAGATCTGGACTCCGTGGTGATTCATGCCGATCCCGTTCATGAATCAACCACTCGACATCGACCTTCAGCTCTCCGGTTAGCAGAAATCCGCATTTCGAGGTGTGTTCTCTGACAAGCGCGGTCAATTTGTCTTTTCGCGCGCGGGAGGCCTTGAAGCGCACCGGCTGGACGGCGATGGAGATCGCAAACTCACGGCCATCCGGTCCTGGTTTGCTACCGCACATCTCGCTCGATTCGGAAATCGTGCCGTCAGTGTTTCGTGAACTCGGTCGGCTTGCGGTGTTCTCTGATCTTCGCATAGCTGACAACCAGCTGGGCCCCCTGCTCCACTTTTCCGTCGTAGTCATTCAAAGGTTCATTGTCGAGTCTACCGATGACCACCTTCCTATTGTCGTCACAAACCTCAACGCGAACCCACATCCACTCGCCAACTCCAGTGGCTTCATCAGGAAATTCCACTTTCACGTAATCGCCGCGCTCGTAGGTAGACATTTCAGCTCCGCGTCATCATTTTACCTCTTGGCTTTCGCATCGCCACATCATGGCGGATGTCACCGTCCAAGAAATCTGCTCACTTGTCCGATTATTCCGCGTTCGTTGCGCGTTTTGCACTCCCAGATCACGAGCACCTTCCACCCCGCTGCCTTTAGCGCTGCAATATTTTTCCCATCGCGGGCTTGATTGCCTTGAAGCTTGGGTCCCCAATAGCCTTGGTTCGACTTCGGTATATGCGCCATCTTGCATCTATGGGAGTGCCAGAAGCAGCCGTGAACGAAGATGACTTTCCGGCGCGAAGGAAATACGAGATCAGGCTTGCCAGGTAAGTCAGAACGATGAAGCCGGAACCGATACCCGAGCTTGTGAACCAAGCTGCGAACGGCTAATTCCGGCCGCATACCTTTGCTTCGGATCGCCCGCATGTTCGCGCTTCGATCCATTCATTTGCGCTCTAACGATGCCCGGATTGCATTCTCGTAAACTTGCGCGGGCGGGAGATTATTCGGGGCGGTGAAGGCGAGAGCCACTTGGTCAATCGTCGTCGTTAATTGTCCGCCATGAACCAGCTCACGCTGATTTCCAGGCCCGACCTCGGGTCCTATGTCGTACCACATGATTGTCAGAGAACCAGGCTGGATTGGGTATGGCCGCAAGCCGCCCCCCAGGCGCTCACTAATCTTCCGATAGACCGGGGCCGGACATACGAAGAACAAACCCTTCTGGCACAAGGGTTCTTGCCGCAGGACATGCCCCTTGTAAATGAGTTGCGGGAGAATACGTTTGTTGACGTTTTCCCAATTGAACCCCGCCGTGCTCTTGCCGGGAAAGGCTTTTTCCTTAAGATAGGCTTCGCGTTCGGCGCGATAGTTTCCCGTGGTGTCGATCGATTGCACTTCTACCGCGACGAAGTTTATTAAATCACCTTGCGCGCTGACTCGGGCCAACACCCAGTCAACGAAATATCCGCCGCTCTTGCCGCGTGTCGGAAGCCGAAGCTCTTTTCCCCAGCCCTTCCCGAACACAGCGACACATTCGCCCGTCGTATCGGTAATCGCGTTTGCCGGCAGCAGGGGAACGGCTGGGCCAAACGCAATCCGCGCCACGTCGCGAAGAATTTCATAATTCTTTGCGTAAAGCCGGATCGGGCAGCAGATCACGGGTCCACCGTTCATCGGCTTCAGCGTGCATGCTCCGCTGATTTCGCCGTCATTGAGTGTCTTGACGCATTGCCGGCCGAGGAACGGGCATTCTCTTTTAGCGCGCGCCCGTACAGCAGCGGCAGATCGGTCCTCCGGGTTATAGCCAAAGAACTCGACGATCTTGCTAGCCATGAGCCGCTTCCGATAGAACTTCGGGAATGGCCTCGTGACTTTCGAGATGAGCCCGGATTTGCAGAGCAATGGCCTTCGCCATCAAGACTGGAACCGCATTCCCCACCTGTTCGTATTGAGAAACACGCGGCCCGAGGAACTGGTAGGTATCCGGGAAAGACTGAAACCGTGCCGCTTCACGGACAGTCAAAGAGCGTTCCTGATCGGGTAAAAAAACTGCGCCCCAGTGCGGATCACATTTTGTCATTATGGTTCCCGCCAGCCCATCGTTCCGTAACCGACCGTAACGCTTCGTGTGATCTGACTTCCGTGCGCGCTGCATACCTTTCGGTAAGAGCCTGTGCGGGATGTCCCGCCATGAGCCGCCAGGCTTCACATACTTCATTCGCTCAATATTCTGTTTCGCCAGTTTTGCCCCGAAATGATTGAAAGTTACGCCGTCAGGATTCCGCATCGTCCGCGCATACTCACAACGGGCGTCAGCCGTGTAGCCGACGATCTCCGATCCCTCCCCCATCTCAAGGCGTGGAAGGTCCCCAATTGCCTCGGCGACCGTGACGGGAGGCAAAAGACGGTGTTTGTCGGTGGCATCGAGCCGGAACGTTAAAGTGCTCCCGCCCCGAAAATTTGCGCGGCCGGTCGCATAGTGGGTCGGCCGGGGCGGCGCGATTTCGGAAAACCGCGAGCCCAATAAGATCAACCTCCACCGTTCTTGCGGCACGCCATAATGGGCCGCGAAAAGGATTTTTTCCGAAACGTGATAGCCGTGTTCCGCGAATTCGCGGACGATCTGGCGGAAGACCCTTCCGTCTCCGAGCGATAACAGGCCGGGCACGTTCTCAAATAGAAACGCTTTCGGCTCGAACTCTTCCAGAAACCGCAGATAATCCTTAAAGAGTTTGTTACGCGGATCACTCAGAAAACGCTCTGGAGCATTGATTGAAAAACCCTGGCATGGCGGGCCGCCGACGAGGACATCGAGCGCGCCTTTTTTCAGCCCCAGCCGTTTCCTTACCTGAGCAGGATTTACATCTTCAATGTCGCGCGCCTCGCTCCAGGCTGCAGGATGATTTTGGGAAAAAGTCTCAATGGCCTCCGGCATGCAATCATTCGCGTAAAGACATCCATATCCTGCTTCACGGAACCCTTCCGTGATACCCCCTGCCCCGCAAAACAGATCGATGGTTGTCAGTGGGAACAATTGACGTTGTTCGGCCGGAATAACCGGCGTGCGCGGAGGGACCAGACGCAGTTGCACGCCTTTCGTCTTCATTGCTGCCCTCCTGCTCCACGGTTAAACAAAGGCCACTTTTCTCCGATGTACTGCTCAGCCGCTTCCCTGACAACCCATGCTAGAGAAACTTTCTTCTGCTTGGCGATGATGTCGAGGGTCTCGTAAATCTCCGACGGAAAGCTGATAGACGCCCGCACCGCCGAAGTGCTCTGAATCCTGGTCTGTTTCCTACCGTTCCCCGGTTTGGCCTTCATTTCTGCCTGGCTCCCTCAAGTGTTCACCACATTACACCACACCGGTGAAACTTTAAACCATTACTTCGGGGATCGTCCCGCCATCTTCATTTAATACGGCCTGCGCAAGACCTCAAATATCGATTTACAGGTAATCGTTTGCGCCCCGGCGGCTTGCGCCTGAGCATATGCGGCGGCTAGTTGAGGGCAGAAGTTATTCGGATTCCGGTTCCAGAGCGGATGGGTGATGATCTCCACGATATTGCCGCGCCGGCCCGGCCGGAACACCAGCAAATGTCACAAACTGCCATTGGGCTTGAGACGATACGTAGGCATTTGACGCAGTGGTTGCGAGAGGCTGCCAGTAATGAACGCTAAAATCGATCGCGGCGTTCGGATCGAGAGAAAGGCGCGCGAGATCGAGGCCAAGCCGCCAATCGAGAATATTGTGGAAGGCGAGATTGCTATAGTCGCGCAGGCAGTCAGGGCATGACGTTTGACACGCATCTGAATGAAGTGGGGCCACAAGCGGTGTATAAAAGCTCGGGTCACCCTGACCAGCTAGAAGTCTCATCAGGCTTTCGGCTTCTGCTGGCGTTCCTAGATGCGAGCTGTATCCCGCGCCATTTTCTAAACTGTCGGAGATGAAGATTTCACCCCTAACTTCATTCGCATTCTGGACAACCCGCAAACCGACATTAAGTTCGCGCTCGTCAATGTCGAGCCGCTCGGCAGCTGCAGCCCTCCGCATCATAAAACCCAGGGAGTAAAGCGCAGCACGGCCATTAACGTCCACCGGCGAATAGATGATCCCTGGAGGCCACGCCTGAATTCCAAGTACCAGAACGTCGGTTGGCTTGATCGAGGCGAGCGCGCGCCGATCATGCCCAGCCGCCACATTAATCGCAGGATTGCTGACGCCGACTTGCGCAAGTGCCTCGCGCGTCACCCAGGTTTCTTCCTGACTGAGCTTCTCAAAATCGAACCCGCTACCTGCGTTGTCGTTGACGATGAAAATGGTTTCGACACCCGACCAAATACCGAAATTGGCCCTCGGCGTTAGTGTTTGGAGAGTCGCACCCATTTTGGGACGTGATGCGCGGGGCGTCCACTCAAACACACCGTCAAAATCGCGGTCGCGGTTAAAGAGGGTTCTGAAGCCGAGCGGCTGAGACAGTTGGATCACTTCATAGCCCGGCTGATCTTGTGGCGTCGCAAGGCAAACCGGACATGCCGGTGCTGCATTTACATCGACCGCTTGACACCTTCGGCAGAACCCAATTGGCTGGGGCGGTCCCAGCGGGTTTGGCTGTTGAATGACCGCATTTCCTTGCGGACGGTAGTTCACAACGCCAACCGATGTATGAATAAGACCGTCCTTAACCGTTTCCGCTCCAGGAGCGAATTGACTTATGGCCACGTCCAAATCCCGGTCAACAATACCCTCTTCCGGCGGCCAGTCGTAACCTGCGAAGGGACGCTGGTGAAAGAGATAGCGGACCCGTGTCGGGAAGCCGAACATTGGGAGCAAGCCCACATTCGCGAGGCGCTCACTCAGCGCATCTTGCGGCAGCACCGGGTTGTTCGCGGTCGCCGTGATTCTTCCGATCAGCTGATGATTGACAAAATCGATCATGTCCTGCCGCAGCGCGATCAGGTTCGGATCTGTGTAGGACAAGAGGACATCCGTTATTTGAATGATTGCCGCTTGATTATTCTGAATCCAGATTGAAACCTGCTGTTCAGGGCTTGGGCTCGGAGGGCCCCCAGCTTGAACAGGCGGTAGCGGCTGATTCCACTGCAGTGCGGTGCCGAATTCGCCATGAACGCTGTCCCCTGTTTGCCCGCCGAACAAATTGAGTGCTTCAAATGCTTGCCTCAGAACCTCTTTCACGAGCACGCGCTGAATGATTGCCCGGCGCTCGACATCAACATAAGGCTGCGGCGGCGGGTCTGCCGTAATACGTTGTGGGCGCTGAAAGTAATAGTCATCGTGGCTGCGGCCCCGGCAGACAGTCAAAGCAACCGAGAGCCCTGCCCCCCGCCGTCCAGCGCGCCCAACCCGCTGTTGATAGTTAAAACGCATCGGCGGCATGTTTGCCATCATCACGGCAAGCAGCCCGCCAATGTCTACGCCAGCTTCCATCGTCGTCGTCACGCTCAGCAAGTCTATCGGGTCTGTACACGCGTTTTCCGAACCCGGCAGAACGATGTCCTGAAAGAGCCGCTGCCGTTTGCGTCCGTCCGACTTGTTCGTTTGCCCTGTCAGTTCCTCACAGTTGAGGCGGAACACTCCTTCCGTCTGCGTCGCGAGATACGAATAGTAGTCAGACGCAAGCTGCGCTGCCGTGAGCGCTTGCGGCTGTCCGAGCGTTGTCAGGCAGTCGGTGCACACGCCACCAGCAGCGTGAAGATGAATTCGCCGGCATTGCGGGCACTCATAGAAATCCGCACCTGGCCTTGCGAGACACAAGGTTTGCGATTGCAGCACGAACTGATTCAGGACACCGGAGTTCGTCAGGTGGCCAATCACATCGGCTTCGAATGCGGCTGCATTAAGCCCCCTCAGAATAGCGACTTGCCGAAGGTAGTTCCGCACATAGGCCGGACAAGCTTGTGGTGGTGATGCGTCGTGCGACGAAAGCTTCTTACGCGAACCGAGGAGACGGATAACGCCATCGGCAGCCTCTTGTACGTTCTGGTCAGGCGCTGGAAAACTGAGGCGGTCGGTAGTTGCGAATGCAATATATAAAGATTCGAGGCTTCGCTGCCCTGAAAACACAGTGTCCATCAGTTCCACGAGCGCTTCATCCCGGATTCGGACCAGATGAGCCTGTTGATCGTTCGTCAGTTGGCCGTTTGGCTTTGCGCTTGGAATTCCCCCTGCTGGCCAGTTGAAGAGTGCACTCCAATGGCCCGAGCGGTTCAAGGGATCTGTCCACAGCACGTCCTGCGAATAACCGCCTGGATTTATGCCTCGCCGCAAAAGCTGCGACGATACATCAACCGACAACTGCGATATTGCGTGAGGGCCATGAGCAGCGCGGAGCCCGATGCGATGTGCTGCCTGATGGTATGTCAGCGTGGGAAAAGCTGCTGACGGCTGACTGGCCATCAGGCCTTGCGCCATCGAAAGAGTTAACGCTTCTGACGGATAGGCCGCCGCGTAGGTATTCGCGCTAGCCTGTTCCACGGCACTCAATGCCTGACCGTTAAGTTGGGCAATAAACGCGAGGGCTCCGGCACCCAGATTCCCTAATCCACCCGCAACGGACTGACGGACGGAGTCAAGGTAGTGCGCAAAGCGCATTCCGGCTGATAGTTTGGCTGCGTCTTGACGGCTGTCTGAAAAAACAACCAGTTTTCGACCGCTCGGATTCTCATCGCCAACCTCGCGCAGCAAGACGTCAGACAATACTTGTGCCAGTTTTTGAAAGCCCGTCCGTTGAGTCCGCACTGGAGAGCCGATGCCCCTCCGTGCCCAGTTCGTGTCGCATCGTGGACAGCGAGACGGATAGGCCTTGCCCGCACTCGCCGCAAGTCCTTGGGGAGACGGATCGAGAATTTCTCCGCTTGGCCCATGCATCTGCGGAACGCGGTATAGATAGCCGCGGACTGCTTGAGGATTACCCCCATGTGCAACACGCCCCTCTGCTGGAACAAAGAACGCTGCCTGCCATTGTCTCTGCGCGAGGTCCTGGCTCCATTGCTGCGTCGCCGGTTGCAAGCCGCTCGGAGCTGGCCAGAACACGGCATATCTCGCGTAATCGCGATCCAGAGAAGCCATGTCTGGCGAGGCTTCCAAATCCGGATGATCAGGGCTCAGATACCATTCATTCGGGTTTACGCCGCCGCTCCGGTACCCCCCAAGAAAGACTTCTCCGCATGCTTCGCAATAGAGTAGCTCAACGACTCGTGATCCGCATTGGCATGTGAGCGCCGGCGTGTAATGAAGTTGGCCGACTGGGCACGCGAATGTCCGGGGAGGCGCAACGCTGCAATTCGGGTCCGAGCACGCCCACAGCCCCTGAAGATTTCTGAAGAACAAATGCGCGCGCACGGGGAGCAACGCAGAATCCTGAGCATTCCGCGCTTCGCATATACCTCCGACCAATCCTTCAACAGCGGCTTCGCGCTCGGGCAACGTGAGCGCCGGGAAAAGCTGGTTGCCAATATCCACGGGAAACCGGGGCTGTGGAACTGCTCCCGCCCCTGTCATACATCCAATCCGTAATCCATCTGCCGCCTGAATATGATGCAGCCCCGTATAGATAATCTCGTCAGGAGGCGCGCCAGCTGGAACAGGCGGGGCTCCGACTGCGTCATGAAAGGTTTGCGCGACCGCTGGCAGCCCCGCCGCTGGCGAGGTGCGCAACCCCTGCCCCAAATCGCGCAAGGCCGCCGCATGAGCGCCAAGAGTTTGCACCGCTGCTGGATCTGGAGTTACGGTGTTACCGCCGATGACCCGAAAATGGTTCCGGTTGCGGCCAAAAAATGCTTCGAGGTAATCGAGGCCTGCCGCGTCACTGGTCAACGACGCGCTCGAAGCGATGATACGCAGCTGACTCGAATCTGGAGTCAGCCCCAGACGATCAAGCAAGACACGGATCAGGTACGCCACTTCTGTTCCAGGGGTGCCCCTATATGTATGAAGCTCGTCCACGACAAGATGGAACAACCGGGACTGGTCACCCGCCAGCCATTGCCGGGTCGTATCGAAAATCGGTGTCTCCATGCTCCGCATGAGCATGATGTTCATCATCGAGTAGTTTGTTATAAGGATGTCGGGCGGCTGATCCTGCATGTCCCAGCGCGACCACATCTCGCCTCCGTCCATGCGCGGAAAAAACCGTGCTGCTGACGAACCTGCTACTTGATGCGCCTCTTGCTGCATCGTCCGGAGTTCTTCGCGGAGCTTTGATGTCTTTGCCGTATTTCGCTCGCCGGATACGGGTGTGCGTCCGGTATACCGGCCAAAGTAGAAGCGGTTGCCGCCGCGCCTTGTTTGCAGCCATGTCCGGGCACTATCACTATCGAGAGCCGTCCGCATTCGTCCGAGCTGGTCTTCAACCAGTGCGTTCAACGGATAGAGAATGATTGCGCGCATCGCCGCTGGGCGCACCAGAGGATCTTCGTAGCTGCGTTGTGGAATACGCGGCAGCCACCGGTTGGATGTTGGGCTCAGGCGATGGTTCCACCAGTCCCACCGTGCGTCACGCGGGCCAGGCTGGCCCCAGGATGATGACTCACGGATGAGCGCCGCGATGATGGGAAGCAGGAAACATTCTGTCTTGCCTGAACCAGTGCCGGTCGTCACGATTACGTCATTGCCGTTGACGACGGATTCCGCAAAGACCTGCTGCTGATGCGCATATGGAAGGCGGCCCGGCGGGAACAGTTCCAGCGACACGAAATTCGCAAGATCGGCAACGTCCGCCGCATTCCAGGACGGTCCTAATAATGACTGAGCAATTCCTTGAAATGTGTTGTTACTCGATTGGTAAGCGGGGATCGGCTCGATCAACGGCTGGCGAAAGAGCCTCCCATCAATGTTGAGCAGATTGCGCCGCTCGGCCACGAGGTCTGGGTAGCGCAGATCGAAAGGGCTATCCAGATAGCGCAGATACATCTCGCGCAAGTCATCAAAAAGCGTAAGCGGGTTGCTCATAGTAGATCCTGTCTGAGAACCTCAGCAGCCAAACCTGCAACTTCTTCCGGAACATCGCAATAGGTCAGCCTCGGACGCCCGTAGACCACATCAAACAAAGGAGGGAAGCCGGAGCAAAGAACCAAAGCACGCTCGGTCAACAGCGGCGGCCGGAAGATGGCCGGCAAAGTGAGGCGGCGTTCCGCACGGTTGTATCTCATGACACGGCGTTGACGGCATGACAGGACATAGTATTTTCCAACCGCGCCCGACAGCCGGACCGTCTCCTCACCCTCACGCAAGAAATACTGAGGCGTTTGGTAAAGAGTAAAACGGAACAGGCCGCGTCCGCCCGGCCCGTTCGCCTCCTGAAGCGTAATCGTGCGCCACCTCATAGCTTTTCTTTGGATCGTGAACTGTTTCACGTCCCAATCTCTACCTCCGGCTGGTAATGATTCACGCCTCAGTCCCTTCAGCGAACCAATGCGCGGCAGATGTGAAAGCAAAACCGTCGGCGCGTCCGGTTGACACAGAACCCCCGCGCGTTCTGCCAACTCTATTAACGCTTCTGCGTTGGAAGCGTGAACGCGGATGATGTCGGGACAAAATTCTTTTCCCGCCGAGTAGCCGCTGTCGCCATGCTTCCATCCGCACTCTCAGGGAGCGATCTCGTCGCTCGGTGCATGTTGGGCGTTCTCGGTTCAGCCGGTGCTGCTATCTGTTTGGCGACCTATCGTTTCACTCAACGTCGAACTCGATTTTGTTGGACCGCAGCGTTACCTCTACGCGGCCGTAAGCAGTTGGCTCGTTCGGATCTGGCGGACGCCACACGCGATCACTTACTACGTACAGTCTGTAATGTCCTGGTCCTGGCTGTCGCCACTCGTTCAACTCGGCAGTCGCCGTAAAAGCCTTTTCGGAAAGCTGCTGCGTGCTGACCAACCCGCCGCCCATGAATGCGCCAGCGTGGAAGTGGTCCTCAAGTGGATCGCGGGCCGCGGGTTCGACGCAATAGGTCCCAGGAGCTCGATCGACCGTAACATCTTCTGGTGCGGCAATGCTGAGACACCCATCTGGAAAGTAATTCGAGAAAGGCCTCCGAGAACTTCGTTCACGTAGAGTATCTTCTCCGCCACCTTTTCAGCATCTCCGATAATCAGTGCCCCGGTGGGTCCGCGTAGAGCGTCAAACTGCGCCCGAGTCGCCGGGGGCCAGCCGCGTTCTTTGCCGATCTCCGTGAACGTGTGAGCGTATCCCGGATAAAAATCGTCGGCAGCCTGCTGCGTGGTATCTCCCAAAAAGCCGATTGCGTGAAGTCCGACCAGCAGTTTCTCGGCGGGGTGGCCGGCGCGTCGCCCAGCCTCGCGGTAAAGATCGATCAGGGGCCGAAATCGTTTGGGTTCGCCGCCGATAATGGCGACCATCAGGGGAAGCCCGAGCGTGCCGGCGCGAACGAATGATTCTGGAGTGCCACCGACGCCGACCCAAATAGGCAGTGGATCCTGAAGTGGACGCGGATAGACCGCTTGTCCGGTGAGAGGAGCGCGGTGCCTCCCCGTCCAGTGAACATGGATGTTGTCGCGAACCTTGAGGAGGAGATCCAGCTTTTCCGAGAAGAGCGAGTCGTAGTCTTCAAGATCGAAACCGAAGAGCGGAAAAGCCTCGATTGACGAACCTCGGCCCGCAACAATCTCCGCACGGCCATGGGAGATCAGGTCCAGAGTGGCGAATTCCTGAAAGATTCGGACGGGGTCGGCGGCGCTGAGAACCGTTACCGCACTTGTTAGGCGAATCTTCTTGGTGCGGGTAGCGGCCGCACCCAGGATCACGGGCGGCGCCGAATCCACGAATTCGCTGCGGTGGTGTTCCCCGATGCCAAAGACATCGAGGCCAACCTGGTCGGCCAGGACAATCTCATCCAGCAGATTGTCCATGCGCTGGAGAGCGCTGACGGTCAGACCCGTAGCCGGGTCCGAGATGACTGCTCCGAAGCTGTCGACACCGATCTGCATCTTTGTAACTCCTGACATTTGTGGACCGCACACGTTCAATTCCCGAGCGCGGAATATGTGGAAGTGTTCCTCAGCGATCTCGCAACGTCTTTAGTGCTGTGCCCCAGGCAATCACCTCGTCCGCCATTGAGTGCACAGCCTTGTCGTGCTGTTCGTGCGGCTTAAAGGTCGTGAAGTTCTCGAAATCGGCATAAAGCGAGAGCGCCACCTGCGCCCGCACGTCGGCAATCTTGATTTCGCCCATCACGAGTCTCAAGTTCTCCACCGCTCGGACACCGCCAGCGCCGCCATATCCGACAAATCCCGCCGCCTTGTTATTCCATTCGTGATAAAGGAAATCGATCGCATTCTTCAATGCTGCCGAAGTCGCGTGGTTGTATTCGGGGGTGACGAATATGTAGGCGTCGAGTGAGGCAATTTTCTCGCTCCAGCTCTTGGTGTGGGCCTTGCCGTACTGATGCATGATGGGGGGTACAGGTTCATCGAGGAGTGGCAGTTTGTAATCCTCGATATCGACAACTTCAAACTCCGCGTCGTTGCGGTTCTTCAGGAGGTTGTGCACCCACTCTGCGACGGCCGCGGCTTTGCGTCCCGGTCTCGTACTTCCGACGATGATTCCAACCTTGATCATTTGCTCTTTCTCCCTTCCGGTGGGGTCCTCAGGTAACCGATGGCTACTCACTCAGTGATCATGACCATTTTCCTGCCTTGTTCTCTGGTGCGATTGGGCGTCTCTTCCTGGCGGCTAAGTTGTTCAGCCGCCAGCAGCCCGAGTTTCTTAATGGATCCGTAGAGTTGTTCCTTCTCCTTCTGGGACAGGGTAGACATGAGCGCCTCAAGGTCCCTTGCATGCCGCTCGAAGCACGATGCCGCCAGCCGCTTTCCTTCCACAGTCAGATGAACGACGCGTGCTCGTCGATCAGTTGGGCTCGACTTGCGAACGACCAACCCTAGTTTCTCGAGGCGGTCGACCGCAGCGGTCATTGAACCACTGGCCAGGCGCACTTTATCCTGAATCTCAGAGATGGTGAGCGGGCCCTTGTGCAACAGAGCTTCGAGCGCGACGAAATCCGTGAGGCATAGCCCCATATTGGCAATACTCTGCTCAGCCAGCAGGCTTAAAGCGTGATAACTCTTTGCAATCACCAGCCAAAGCCGCGGTGCTGTGATGACACCACTCTTCTTCATCATGTATGCCCGATCAGGCGACTTGCGGCCGTACCTGGCCCCCGATCCTGTTCTTCGAGGTGAAGGACAACAGTCGATCCACGGAAGCTGCACCTGCACCGCGAATCATCAAAAAGACCGTCATCGCCAGCGCCAGGAGGTGGAACTCAAAGCCTTCTCCCTTTTGAGTCCCCACCCAGTTCATGAAGAAGCCAAACTGGTGATGGACCATTGCGACCGCTACGAGCATGTTGCAAGAGATTCCAAAGGCGGCAACGCGAGTGAACAGGCCGAAGATGAGGCCTAGTCCCCCGAAGAATTCGGCGGCAATGGCCAGAAACGCGAATGCGGCCGGAATGTGCATCATGCCGGTGAAGAAGCCCATTGTGCCGGTGAATCCGTATCCACCGAACCATCCGAGCATCTTCTGGGCGCCGTGGGCGAAGAACACAATCCCCAGCACCAATCGAAGAACGGTTGTGGCAACGTCGTTGTCCGTCGCGATGAGTTTGCGAATCATAGAGTCCTTTCCTCAACGGACAAACAGCAGATATATACATATTAAGATGAAGTATCCTCATATAAGGATTCTTTTTGTCGAGCTAAACAGGGAAGTGCGACAAGACGCGATTCCACGCCATCGGCAAACACCACACAGATGAATGAAGCAGCTTTCGCAGAAAGCGGTGGAATCAGTGTTAGCCTAGTGGCTCGATGGACCACCACACGCTTGCGGCTATCAGCATCACCGGTACATGCCTTGACGTGCTGGGTAGTCTGTATCTTGCCTACGACTTGCTGGGTGGACAGCACGGCCCGTTACGACTGCTTACCCGCGCTGTCACGTACTCAATAGTTTTCGGAGTCGGATACGGTTTGGGGCTGGGTCTTTTTTTGGACTGGCGGCTGGAATTACGACCGGGGTGACTCTAGCGATTGAACTCAATCGAACAGCTCGCGGACTAGATTATTACTCGTTGTCGTGGGAAGGAATGTTTTCCGCCATCCGAGCATTTGGCTTCGGAGCTGGACTATATAGGATAGTAGGCTTTCGATTCGCGGTGGCATTTGCCCTCCTCATCACGATCGGCCAGATTTTGGCGTACTCTCGCGGGATGCGTCCTGCCATAGATTATGTGGCAGCTCGCCGTCCTCGCCTTACACGTCGGCAGTTCTGGGGAACCGTGATCCGCACCTTTGGCTACATCGCCAGTGCCCTTATCTGTAGTGCGTTTATTCATCACGTCGATCACCCTCTGCGATTTGCAATCCGAGTGGGCCTGGTAACAGGCATCGTCACGGGCATTGGGGCCACCGTCAATCCTTACATCGAATACTATGCTGACAGTCTTCCGGAGCGACGCCTCGGAGCCTTCGGCATCGCGCTCATCTTTTGCGGTTTCGTATTCCAATCCCTTCAGTATTGGCTGGCCCTGTTTGATGTCCATCTGACCTAGTCATTCAAAGAACATATGGCCGATCGAAGATTCCCGAAGCACCTTGACGGACAGCGTTTCTATAACCCTGATGCGCCACAGGCGCGTAGTTTTCTCGATGGTCTTCGATGGAAACTGACCACTTCGCGTATGTTCGCCGCAACGGCGCGCAACAGGTCCCGAAGTTCAAGATTTGATGTGATTCGATTCGTCAGGTTCAAAAGCAACTGCAGCTGATCATTTTGATGTTGCGCGCGCCTGAGATTCAAACCATCATCAAGCGCGAAAGCAACGACACGCCCAATCAGCCCCAGGAAGCTTATTTCTTCTTCGCTGAATGGATTCACTGTGTCGCGGATGATCCCGAAAACACCCAAGGGACCATGCGGAGTTATTAATGGAACGCGGATGCTCGAGCCCAGCCGTATTTTCTTTGCGTATTCCCTCAATCGGGGGAATCGTTCCTCTGCATCCCAATCAGGGGTATGCAGCGGGTCTCGGCTGTTGATCGCGCCCCACGTCGCCAGTTCTTCTATCGGGAGGTCCGGCATATGGATTGGGCTCTTGCCCCACAGAAGGTGTTCGATTTCCGTGGAGTTCTCCTTCAACACAACGAAGTAAAGGTGGTCGAAGTGCAGAAACTTGCCAATCTCAGACGCGAGAGTTGTAGCCAGTTCTTCAGGTTCCCGGCACGCAGCGATCGTCTCGCTGATGCGCACAATCGCGTCGTAGCGGTAGCTGCCTGTTTGAGACTCAACGATCGGCTTTGTACCCATAGCGGTGTATTCAGCGCTGGAGCAATGGCTCTAATTTACCCCAAAATCCTCAGATAGATAGATGACTCACTTCCTCTACAGTCGCAACAGAGTGCGACAAGCGAGTTCCTAAAGGACTCCCGCGGGTTCAGGGAACGGTGTGGGCTGCCACGCAGCAAAAGCCAGCCATCCCTGGACCGACCGGCATTGGCGCACAAAATCGTGGTCACAGCTCACATCGCAAGTAGAGATGACTCAAACCGAGTGAATGTTTCACGTATTGTGCGGCTACCTTTTAAGCAGGGCTTCTAACACAATCGACAGTTTCGACCCTTTCAACATTTTTCAAGCTAATCGACCTTCTGCTAACCCCGCGCTTTTCCATTACTTATGTGTGCCGCGACGTTTGGCATCGCTCTTGCCTTGGAGAGAGATGCGGTGCTTCGAATCATTGTGAGGCGGTCATGTGGAAGATTACAACTCGCGGCTTCACGCTGGAGGAAGTGTTAATCATCGCTGCAATGAACCGTGATACCGCTGCCAAACGCGAGAAACGGGCGTCGCCGAAATGAAGGAGATCAAAAGTGGAGCTTAACTCGATCAAACGAACAATACTGGCGGCTGTAGGCGTTTTGGCATTGTCCTCCGTGAACGCAGTGGCACAGGAAATCCCATCAGAAATTAGCCTTCAGGGCACGGGGCTCTTCACAAAAGATGCCGACGGAAATGGGATTCGGCAACACGCGACCGACACCGGTGGATTCCTGATTGGCTATCGCTACAACTTCAATCGTTGGCTTGCAGCAGAGGCGAATTACGGATATGACCGCCAATTCGCAGATTTATTTCGGTGGGACGGGAACTCGCGTAGAGTCCAACATCCATCAGATCACCAACGAAAATTGCTATTGATATGGCGAGGTGACCGCGAAGCCTCCTGCACTCCTTCGGGGAAGGGCCACGGAGGCATTCTCGCGGTCCACCTCATGAAACGTGGCACAGATGTTTGGTTGAACACCCATGCCACATTTCAGCCGCGGCTCATTAAAAGCGGAAGACGATGCCGGCTGACGGTTGCGCAATATGCGTCCAGCTGTCGGTATTTAAGTCCGCGAGATTGAAATCTGGTGCTTTGTATACATAGCCACGGTACTCGGCCCGTAACAAGATGTGCCTGGTGAAAGCGTAGTCGGCACCAACGCCGTAAACGAATGCACCCCTCGTCTCGGTTGTAGCTCCTGCGAAATTGCCGCCGGCGTTCCCGGTCGGATCGAACACCAGAGCGCCGCCGCCAGCTAACGCATACGGCTGGAGCCTGGCAAAGCTCGGCAGTTTTACGACAGCTGAACGCCAAACTTGACAAGGTCGTCCGCATCATTCAAAGAGTCGCATAAATCCGGCAGGAAGCCGCGGCGGAAGCGCGATCGTTGCTGCAGGAATTAGCCACCAATGTTGGCCAACTTGGCGGAAAGGCAAACTGATGCGGGTTGCTGTGGGCCCGACCACAGAGAAAGCGCAGGAGATGATAATGCGTTTTGCAGTGCTGCCTTCCGCAACACATCAGGATTACGCCGACTGGCGAGTCGGCGACGTCGCTGTCACTTCGGCAGGCAGGGTTAACTGAAACGTTGCGCCGCGTCCGTCATTGCCGGTGGCCCACAAGCGGCCGCCGTGTGATTCGATAATGGAACGGCTGATCGCCAACCCCATGCCGGATCCCTCAGGTTTTGTCGTGAAGAAGGCATTGAAAATCTCGTTTATGTTTTCAGCGGGCAAACCTACACCGGTGTCGCTGACGGAGATCAGCAGTGATCCATCCTGGCCCGGCTCCGTTTTGATTTTTAGTTCACCTCCAGTATCCTTCATAGCCTCGATAGCGTTAAGCATTAGGTTCATGAATACTTGCTGAAGCTGTACTCGGTCTGCGGTAATTTTTTTAAGATCAGGCGCCAGGTCTGAGCGCGTTACGATCGAGTACCGGTTGGCCTCGCCCCGCAGCAGCGCGAGCATTTCGCGGACAATTTCGTTTACGTCAACCAATTCACGTTGTGGAGGGGACTTCTTATACAATGACCGCAAACGGTCGATGATCTCGGTCGCGCGAGTCCCGTCTTTCAGAAGTCTCATTGTGGATTCGAGCGCCTCATCCACATCGGGGTGGTCCCGCTTAAGCCAGCGCATGCAGGTCTGGGCATTGATCATGGCCGCGGCGATTGGTTGTTTCAGCTCGTGAGATACGGAAGCGGCCAGCTCTCCCAGCATGCTGACTCTGTTCACGTGTGCGAGGTCCGCCCGTAGTTGCTCGCGCTCTTGTTCGGCACGCTTGCGATCGTCGATATCGGTTGAAACACCGTACCACTTGAGGATTCTTCCGTGCTCATCACGCAGTGGAACGGCACGAGATAGGAACCAACGGTATTGACCGTCCGCCCGCTGATAGCGCACTTCGTTTTCGAAAGGCTCGCCACTCGCCAGAGACGCGCACCATTTCTCCCAGTGTCGTTTTAGGTCTGCGGGGTGAACGGCGTCTTGCCAACCAGAGCCTACCGTCCTCTCGCGAGACAAGCCCGTATATTCCTGCCAGCGGCGATTCCCGAACTCATTTAACCCGTCGGTGCCCGCGATCCACACCATCGTCGGCATTGCCTCGATGACGTCGCGAAGCTCTCGTTCGCTGCGCCGGAGGTCCTCATAGACCTTCTGGAGCTGCTGGGCGGCATAGTTGAAGGCGTTCCCCAAGACTGCCAGCTCATTATTGCCGCGTAAATGGGTCTGGTGCTGAAAGTCGCCTCTGGCCAAGGCCTCGGCGCAGGCAGTGAGTACGGAGAGCGGGCCAGTGACGGTCCGAGTGACATACCAGCCAAGCGCCGTGGCCGCGAGCAATGTCAGCAAGGCCGAAATCGGAACGATTATGAAAAGCCGTTGGCGTGCGTTTTGGGCATCTTCGAGGGCTCGGCTTCGCTGCTGCAGTGCCTGTTGGTCGACTCTCTCCACCAGCAATGAACTGAATTCGATCAGGGCTGGGATTTCGATTGCCGCTCGAAGCTGAACAGCATTCCATTCATCCGCCGTCGCCAGTTGGACTTCTGTGTCGAGTTGCGAAAGCAATAACACTCGGAGGCTTTCGAGTGCGTCGGATATGTGTGCGTCTTGCTCAATATCGGGCGTTGCCTTGAGCATCTGCTCGGTGTGATCGACCCGCTCCAGAAATGACTGTCGCATCGCGGCGGCCTCGCTGGAAAATTCGCGAATGTCATGAGTGGTGGCGAGTACGGCCATCCTATCCCGGAAGCTATAGACATCGAGGTGAATGCGGAGAACGGCGTCAGATATCTGATCGGTCTTACGTACGCGCTGCGCTTGAGCCTCGATTTGCCAGTATTGCCATCCAGCGACTGCATCCGCAGCGATCATTAACAAAACGATCAATACGAAGGAGGCGATCAGATGGAAGCGAATGCTCAGGTCGGTTCGACGAAACAGACTTCGAACGGTGCCAGGCGTTGGGTCGAGCATCTTAGCCGGATTCGTTTCCATGTTGACGTTCTCTTATGGCGACAAGCCTTGACCCTCTACCTTTGCGGAGCTGTTTTATCGAATCCCGCATTCGCAGATATAGCGGATGTTTCCAGCATTTGCTGTAATTCGACTTGCAACTCGTCTGCCGCTTGTTTCGCAGATTTTTTCCGGGTGAGAACCGCGTGTACCGCTTCCCAGTAGGCGCGCGACACCTCCGGATACACCTTTCCCGCCGATCTGGTCGGGCGCAAGACTATGCCCTTACGAAATACTTCTAGAACATGCGGAAACTGGGGATTGGTCGCCAAGAGATCCGGCTCGTTATAGAGCTGAGAAATGGTTGGCGCATCAGTCGTGTTCCGGCATCTTGTGACCTGCTCGTCGCGGCCGGACAGAAAGCGCACCAACATTGCTGCCTCACGTGGATGCAGCGAATATTTTGAAACCCCGAAACCAGATCCTCCTAAAGTAGCGGCTACCTTGGCCTCACCCGGAAGGGGAGCTATGTCAAAGCGATCTCTTATGAGACAGGTTGGGCCGCGATCCGCAATATATTCACTTGCCCAGCTGCGCAGGAACGCTGCTTTCCCCGCCTGCCACAGGTTACCCGCATCCCATTCTCTATAAAGGACGACTCCGGGCGGTGAAATGGAACCTACCCAACCCGCCGCTCTCTGCCATGCACGAATGGTATGAGGGTTGTTTACGGTGACCTTGCCGGTCTCATCGAGTATTGTGCCGCCGCCCTCCGACACTTGCCATTCCAGCGCGTTGCAGGTCAGAGCCTCGGAAGGTGCTCCTTCCCAAACGAAACCCCAGAAATCTTTGTTGCCGCTCGCGCGTTCGCCCGACTGAATCCGCCTCGCCATGAGTTCGAGCCCTTCCCATGTCTCCGGAGGTGCTCGATACCCGTATTTTCGCAGCAGGTCCACACGGTAAAACAACATCCCTTCGTTCAAGTTAGCCGGCAGAGCTACGAGTCGGCCTTTCACTGTGTTGGCCACAATGAGCTCAGGAAAGTGCGCCTCGATCTCTTGCTCGGGAACATATGGCCGGAGGTCGAGGAGATTGTCGGCAAGAATCCCAGACCAGATCACATCGATACCGTAAACATCAGGTACCTTTGCCCGGCCCTCCAGAAGTTTGCGATAGCTTGCCAGCTGCTCTGTTGTTGTTTCGGGTGCGGGAAGGAACTCCACTCGAATCCCGGTTTGCTTTTCGAACAGAGCTAATTCTCCGTTGAGGCGACGCTGATAGTCCCTGCTCACCCATGTCTGATCCATGAGAGTGAGGGTTTTCACTGGTGCAGGCGGGCTAGTCTTGTGACAGGCTTGCATCACAAAGAAGAGGAGGAGACTGACTCCTGCGTGAGCAAAGCGACGCACACGGCCGAGCCACGAGCCGAAGACTCGACCTTCGCGGATTCTGCATGGGTACGCCATCAGTTTGCCTACATCTTGAACCGGGCTCCTCACAAATACGCCCGATGCCCGGACGTGCGAGCCGGAACTTCGCTACCGCCGTACGGCATCGCTCACGCCTGCTCGACTGGCTAGAAGCTGGCCAATCGTTAGTCCTACCGTTGTGCGGGAGTTTTCTAATTTAGATCCGGAGCTCATGGCAACTCGCGGTGTTTCCAGCATTCGCTGTAATTCGACTTGCAACTCATCCGCCGCTTGTTTCGCAGTCTTTTGCCGGATGAGAACCGCGTGTACCGCTTCCCAATAGGCGCGCGACACCTCCGGATACATCTTGCCAGCCGCTCTGGACGGCCGTAGGACTATGCTCTTACGAAATACTTCCAGAACACGCGGGAACTGTGGGTTGCTCGCCAAGACCTCGGGGTCGTCATAGAGCAGAGATATGCTTGGCGCATCAGACGTACTGCGGGATCTTCTGACCTGCTCTTGGCGGCTGCACAGAAAGCGCACCAACATTGCTGCCTCCCGTGGATGCTGCGAATATTTTGAAACCCCGAAACCAGATCCTCCTAAAGTTGCGGCCGTCCTGGCGGAGCCGCTCGGAAGCGGAGCGATGTCGAAGTGATCTCTTATGAGACAGGTTGGGGCGCGATTCGCAATATATTCACTTGCCCAGCTGCGCAGGAACGCCGCTTTCCCCGCCTGCCACAGGTTGCCGGCATCCCATTCTTTATACGTGACCACTCCGGGGGGCGAGATGAAGCCTACCCAACGCGCCGCCCTGTCCCATGCGCGAACGGTCATCCGGTTGTTTACCGTAACCTTCCCGTTCTCGTCGAGTATTGTTCCGCCGGCCTCCGACACCTGCCATTCCAGCGCATTGCAGGTCAGAGCCTCGGAAGGTGCGCCTTCCCAAACGAAACCCCAGAAATCTTTGTTGCCGCTCGCGCGTTCGCCCGACTGAATCCGCCTCGCCATGACTTCGAGCTCTTCCCAGGTCTTCGGCGGCGCTCGATACCCGTATTTTCGAAGCAGATCCACACGGTAAAACAACATCCCCTCGTTCAAATTAGCCGGCAAAGCTACGAGCCGCCCATTCACCGTGTTGTTGGCAATGAGCTCTGGTAAATGCGTTTGGATCTCTTGCTCCGGAATATACGCCCTAAGATCGAGAAGGTTATCGGCAAGAATCCCAGGCCAGATCACGTCGATACCGTAAACATCTGGTACTTTTTGTCCGCCCTCCAATTGTTTGCGAATGATTGCCAGTTGCTCCGCTGCGGTCTCGGGCGCAGGCAGGAACTCCACCCGAATCCCAGTCTGCTGTGTGAACCTGGCGAGTTCTTCGTTGAGACGCCGCTGATACTCCCTGCTCGACCATGCCTGATCAATAAGGGTAAGGGTTTTCACCGGTGCAGGCGGGCTAGTCTTGTGGCAGGCTTGCATCACAAAGAAGAGGAGGAGACTGACTCCTGTGTGAGCAAAGCGACGCACACGGCCGAGCCACGAGCCGGAGACTCGACCTTCGCGGATTCTGCATGGGTACGCCATCAGTCATCCCGTTCTGCCGAACACCCCGAATTACGATGATAGCCCTGCGTTTGGATCGGAAACCTGCGCCAGAACAGAAAACTTAAACGCCGGCGGCGGCAAGTTCGGGTTCGGCTTTGCGTGACCTGACGATCCCGTGCGGGTCGGGCACGAATTTCTTCGCCACACCCTTGTCGAAGTCACGGTTTAACCGGGCGGGGCGTCGTTCAACGGTAAGACAGTGACATTTACGGCCCTCGCGACATTAACCTTGTTATGCAGGATAGCCAATCACAAGTTGCCGGCTGTAAGTTAGCCTGCGCTTGACTCCCACTCTCGGGTCGCAGCGAGGGATATACCTTCGATCCTGGTGGCAATCTTCATCGTCCGGACTTGGCTTGATGGCTCAAACTCCAGACGTACGCCGCGACCGCTGACGCCTGGTCGGGCGTAAGCTGTGCGCCACCCATCGGTGGCATCGGACTGCGGTATTCTTTGGGTTGCGAAACGCCGTCGGTGATTGTTTTCTTGATCCCGGCGTAGCTGCCGTCGCTCCACAACCAGGTCTTGCCTGTTAAGGGCGGACCCAATGGCGTGCCTTGGCCGCTGTCACCGTGACAACCTGTGCATGCAGCACCGCCCACTTGGCCGCGAAAAACACGTTCACCACGCTGGATCATTTCTCGAGTCGCGCCTGCAGGAACTGGCAGGCTGCGCGCATCGGCTGCCCCAGCATTCGGGTGCGTGCCTTCTGGAGGTTGGGCCGCAGTCGCGACGACTTCGCCAGCCGGAGCCGCCGCGCTCGGACAGGGAGTAACTTTCGCAGCGTCGAAGTCCGCACCGCCGCGATAGTCAATTCTGTAGATTCGTCCGCGAACGTCGTCGGAAACATAAAGCGAACCATCTGGCCCCACAGCCAAGCCGCTAGGACGATGCTCGGCTTGACCCGGCGACTCTGTCCTTCCGGCGAAACCATCGGCAAAGATCTCACATTGACCGGATGCGCGGTGTCCGTTGAGCGGCTGAAAGACAACGTTGTAGCCACCTTGCGCATACGGCGCACGGTCCCATGATCCGTGGAAGGCAATGAATACGCCATTCTTGTAATGTGCTGGAAATTGTTCCTTGTCATAGCGCACCATGGCGTTCGGCGCCCAATGAGCAGGGAATACCGCAACGGGAGCAAGTTTGGTGGCGCAGGGGCCGATGGCCTTGCCGCCGTCGCCTTCGTATTCCGGGGCCAGGACTAGCCGCTGCTGAAAAGCGTCGTGATAACACTCGGGCCATCCGTAGTCTCCGTTCGCTTTCAAAAGGAGTAGTTCTTCCGACGGAAGAGTCGCCTCCTCCTCCGGCCTATACAGATCCGGCCAATTCGCGCGTAGCTGATCGCGCCCGTGTTGCGTCACCAGCAGTTGTCCGTCTTCGATGAAAGCAAAACCCTCGGCATTGCGGATTCCCGTGGCGTAGCGCTGCGCAGGGGAAAAGGACTGGTTCGTCTTCTTCGCGTCAAAGCGCCAAATCCCACCGCGCGTCTCAAGTTCAGTGCATGGTTTCAGGCCTGGCGATCCAGGCGTCCGGTTCTTGACCTGACAGGAATTGGTCGCGCTGGCGACGTCGACATACAACGTGCCATCGGTGCCGATGATGAATGGATGCATGGGGTGGTCGCCCCCGAGCGGCAACCCCGAGACGATAGTATCGGGATTACCCTCGGGCGCGATAGAGCCGCTCGACAACGAATAGCGCACGATTCGATCATTGATCTCTGCGTAGATTGCGTCCCGATACATGCCGATCCCGGTGCCGCCGTGTCCACTCATTTGGATCGTTTCGCCAAAGCGCTCGACGACGTCTGCCTTTCCCGAGCCGGTCTTGTCTTGCAGGGCCACAAGAAAGCCGCCCGCATGCGGGGTGTCGTTGCCGTAGTACCTGCCAGACCAGGTATTGACGTAAAGAACTCCGTTGGGCGCAGCTACCATGTGACGTGCGTGACCAATATTGTCGGCAAACACCGTTGCGCAAAAACCGGCGGGTAGCTTCAGGCCACTTTCGTCACTGGGGCATGCTTGGCTTCCCAAGCGTGCGCCCGCGTTGAACCGGTTGCCGGCCCGCATCAAAGAAACGCCTACGGAGATTGTGGCGAGCGCGACGAGAGTATACGAGAGAGTCTTCTTCATTACATCATTCCACAGTGTCGGCGTTGTCTTGGAAATGGCCCGTAGTCGCCTCGGAAGAACTGTTGTCGAAAAAACCGCGAGAGGCGGTCGTGAGAGCGAAAAATACATCAAAATCTCGCAGCTCTCTTGCGAACCGCCTCTCGAGTCGTGCTCTTTTGACGTCAGCAAATAGGCTTCCAATTCAATTTGGAATTTAACGGACGGTGCGCCAGAGATTATCGACCATTAGCACTAGAGTCGACATTTCATGAGTACAGCGGCCAAACGACCTCATTGCTTTCGTATTGCATCTTTCAACGTTACATCCCGATAAAAATTGACCGAGTCGGCACGATCGGGTCAACACCGTCCATATTTCGACACGCATCTGTCGATAAGGGGTCATCCGGATTCATCCTGTCCGTTCGACAAGCAACCAATAGAAGTAACTCCACAGGTTCTGGAAAGTGCATTCCGCTTGAGAGGCGGGCTTATGCGTACGAAAATCTCGGACCGCGCTAGCGCTACAACCCAGGTCATTGGCTCTACCCGCGCTTTCAGGCGCGCGGCAGATCGATGGATCGCACCCAGTGGACTTGGCGCCAACGAACATTTTTAGCGGGTGGAAGTGTGGGACGCAGAAAACTCCCGAAAAGCCGACTCGCTTCCTGCGGAATGCCGCCTGTCACAGCACGGCCATAGGGAACGGGAGATTGGTGAGGCCATTGCAAACACAAACGAATTGTTTTTTGCGTGACCGGCGTGGAACTAGAAATGCACACGGTCAGAATCGAACCGTGATTGGCAATGGTGACTCAACAAGGGAAAGATTCAACATCAAGGAGGGAGTCAGTGAGCGATCAGAACGAGAGCAAGTCCATGGCAGATCTGTCACGAAGGAATTTCTTGGGTGTCAGTTCCACGGCGCTGGCGACAGCAGCGTTGTCTGGAATCGCTGCACATGCGCAGGAAATTCAAGACACGCGCAAAGCAGAAAAAGATATTTCTGCAAGCAATCCAGGACAGGAAAACAAGCCGCTACTGGACGAGAACCCAAGTTCAAACATGCCTCCTCCCACCGATCATGGCGATATCGGTCCAGTCTGGTACTCCTTCGATTTGGTACACAAACGGGTGGAGGAAGGTGGCTGGACGCACGAGGTGAATTCGAAGGTGCTGCCGAGTTCAACCGATCTGGCCGGCGTAAACATGCGGCTTACTGCTGGTAGCTTTCGCGAATTGCACTGGCACACCGCAGATGAGTGGGCGATCATGCTCGACGGCAGCGCCCGCGTCACGGTTATGAATCCGGACGGCACGATGTTTATCGATGACGTGAACAAGGGCGACCTGTGGTTGTTTCCGGCCGGGTTTCCCCATTCCATTCAGGGACTTCGTCCGAATGGTTGCGAGTTCCTGCTAGTGTTCGATGAAGGTAACTTCGCGGAGGACGGCACCTTCCTTCTTTCGGAGACTGTCGCGCACACGCCGCGGAACATCTTGGCCAAGAATTTTGGCCTCGATAAGGAAGTGATCGCGAGAATAGTAAGAAAAGAGGAACTCTACATCTTCCCCGCGGACCTGCCTCTTTCTCTCGCGCAAGACAAGGCGGCCATTGGAGGACAACGAGTGGAATCTCCCATCCAGTACACGTTCAAGATGGCGGGTATGGCTCCCACGCGGAAAACACCGGGAGGCGAAGTTCGTGTTGTGGACTCGCGTAATTTCCCCGTTACCAAGAATGTCGCTGCGGCGATCGTTACTCTCAAGCCCGGCGCCTTGCGCGAGTTGCACTGGCATCCCAATGCCAGCGAGTGGCAGTTCTGGCTGGCGGGCAAAGGTCGCATGAGCATCATCATGAATGAGGGTAGAGCTCGCACCATGGACTTCAATGCCAACGATGTGGGTTTTGTTCCTCGGGTTGCGACCCATGCCATCGAAAACACTGGCGACACCGATTGTGTATTTCTGGAAATGTTCAAGGCCGATCAGTTTGTCGACGTCTCATTGAATAACTGGCTCAGGCGTGTGCCCCCGGAAGCTGTGATGGCTCACGTGAATCTTAACCAGGAACAGATCGCGAAAATCCCTTCAGAAAAGGAACTCGTGATTGCAGGGTAACGGATGCCGTCCGAATTCTCATCGACCGGTTCCGCACGCGACTCGTCGTCGAACTTGCTCCTGGAGACATGCCTTTGATGCCCGTATGAGTGAAATCCGAGGTCGAGCGCCAAGGCAAATTCTGCGTTGAAAAGGTTGCAATGCGAAGATGTATCGTTTTCGTTCTCTCGTTTGTTTTGTGCGTTGCCGGGCAGCGCATGCATGCCCAAGCTGTTCCTAACTCGAGCCCGGATTCTGGATCGAGGGTAAATTCGGGCGCCCCGGCCCCATTTGACCCGGCCGGCAGCGATGATTCCATGAACTGGCTGTTTCCCGTTCACGAGCTCAACCGACGTTTACCCAGCTGGTTCCGCATTGGCGGGGAATTTCGCGGTCGTGTCGAGGGTCAGACAGGAATCGGGTTCGCCAGCACAAATGATTCCTATTTGCTGGATCGCTTGCGCCTGAGAATCGGCATTAAGCCCAAGGAGTGGCTGCTTCTCTACGCCGAATCGCAGGATTCCCGCATTTTCTTCAACCACCATATCGCCAATGCCAATCCATACGAGGATAAGTGGACGGTTTGGCAGGCTTACCCTCAGCTAGGCAGTTCCGAGACAGGTTGGATCGATGTGCTGGCGGGCCGCGAGGTTCTGCGTTTTGGGGATGAACGCGTCATCGGCCCATCAGAATGGCTTAACGTCGGTCGTACTTTCAACGTTGCGCGGGTGGATATTCATCATCCCGGCTTCTTAGTTAGCGTGTTCGCATCGTCAGTAGTCCCTGGCGAAAACACTGACGTACACAATGCGCTCCCTGGCAACAACATGTACGGAGTTTATGGAAGCTTTCAGAACATCGTCACCAAGTCCGACTTCGAGCCCTACGTTCTGTGGCGTGTCGCGCACTCGAACCCTGAACTTTCAGAGACGCTAAATCGTGGACATCTCAATGAAGTCACCATCGGTCTGCACTGGAAGGGCGATCTACCTGCCGCTTTCGATTACGACACCGAATTTGACGGACAGACAGGATCGCTGGGCTCATCTTCCATCGCCGCGTGGGCGGGCTATGCCAGCATAGGCAAGACTTTTCGCAAGGTAGGAGCTACGCCTCGCGTTTTTCTCGAGGGCAATTACGCCTCGGGAACGAAAAACCCGAACGGTCACACATGGAATACTTTCGACCAGATCTATCCTTCGAATCATGACAAGTACGGCTTCGACGATTTGATCGGCCGCCGGAACCTGGAGCAGTTCCGAACCGGCGTCGAAGAAGAGCCCACGAAAAAATGGAAACTCAAACAACAATTTGAAGGCTTCTGGTTGGTCACCTCGAATGACAACTACTACAACGCCGGTGGGGGGATTGCGGTTCCGGCTCACCCCGGGGCAAGCCGCCACGTCGGGAATGAATTCGATATGGTCGCCGAATACGAAGTGAATAAAGGACTCAACTTTGGCTTCGGTTATGGCCGCCTGTTCGCCGGACAATTTCTCAACCAAACTACGCGGGGTCAGGATTACGGCTATCCGTACGCGTACTTCGAATACAACTTTTCCAAATCGGGCTTCCACTTCCCCATCACCCCGAATAAGCCGAACTAGTCTCTCAGCGACAGGTTCCTCGAGTACAGCTTGCTCATCGTCGAAGCACGGCAGCACAGGTATGACCTTGACGATATCTCGACAGACGCTGTCCAAGTACTGACAGCACTCGGCTGCCAGGATCCGAACAACGACAGGACCTCCTTAATAGAGCGCAGAACTAATGGTGTTTGCGCTCAATTGGCTCCCTTGCTCAGTCGTTCGACTGGAATCGAACTTGCTCTGCTGAAAAGAAACCAGTTCTGATCACTTTGAGGTGATACGGCAAGAGTCAGAGTGATGGCCGAATTAGCGAAAATCCAAGAGACTCGAATACCGGATGATATCGCGAGGATGGGAGTCAGTTCATGAACCGGCGCGGATTTTTGCAACTTGTGGGTGCTACCAGTCTTGCGGCATTGACCGCTTCTTGCAACCGAAACCGTTTAGCGATGGGGGCTCTGTCGGGTCCGGCTGACCTTGCTCGATTCCCGGAAAAGACAGAGCTGATCCTACTCACCGACCGCCCGCCGCAGCTGGAAACTCCCATCCACTATTTTCGCCAGGACCTCACGCCGAACGAGGCTTTCTTCGTGCGTTGGCACCTCGAGGGAATCCCTACCTCGGTGGATTTACGCACGTTTAGGTTGAACGTCACTGGCCATGTCCGGCAACCGTTGCAACTCAGCGTGGACGAACTGCGATCGAGCTTCGACCCAATCTCCATTGTCGCCGTCAACCAATGTTCCGGGAATTCCCGCAGTTTTTTCGAGCCTCGCGTTCCAGGCGGTCAGTGGAAGCATGGCGCGGTCGGCAACGCGAAGTGGACCGGTGTCCCCCTGAAGTCGATTTTGGATCGCGCTCAAGTACAGCCAGGCGCCGTGGACGTTTCATTCAACGGGCTTGACGCGCCGCCACTGCTCTCCGTGGCTGACTTCGTGAAAGCTCTTTCCATCGACCACGCACGCGATGGCGAGGTGATGGTCGCCTACGCCATGAATGACCAACCGTTGCCAATGATGAACGGCTTTCCCCTGCGCCTGGTCGTCCCTGGATGGTACGGCACTTATTGGGTAAAAGCTCTAAGCGAGATCACAGTGCTGCCACAACCCTTCAGCAACTTTTGGACGGACAAAGCGTATCGCATTCCCGCCGGTCCCAATGGCACCGAATCTCCAAAGGATTTGGCCAAAGACACGATTCCTATTAATCGATTCAACGTGCGCTCCATCTTCGTTCGTCCCGACCATGAGATGTTGCATTCGGGAGCGTCGACCGAGATCGAGGGCGTCGCTTTCGACTCAGGTTATGGGATTCAACGAGTGGAAGTCTCGACGGACGGAGGAGCCACGTGGGCAGATGCTCGCCTGAATCCGGAAATCGGAAAGTATTCGTGGCGGCGCTGGCGCGCGTTGTGGACACCGAGAAAGCGGGGGCAGTACCGACTCATGGCTCGCGCAACAAATGCCGTCGGAGATACACAGAGCAAGGAACAGTGGAACCGTAGTGGCTTTATGTGGAATGTAATCCAGCAAGTTGACGTCAAGGTGGAGTAACCACACATGGCCCAGAAGATAACAGTCGCGATCCTGACAGTAGGATTTGCGGCGTTGCTCGGCAGCTGTGGACATCCACCAAGCACTTCGCCACCCACAGATCAAGGCATTGCCCGCGCAAAAATGGAATCCACGCCTGAGTCGAACGTAGACAACGCAGTTCATCGGGTCGTGATGCCGCACGACGAACCAGTGTTCCCCCCGGCTCCTGGACGCGATGAATTTGTGACCGCGTGCGTGGTCTGCCATTCGCCGCGATACATCACGATGCAGCCGCGATTTTCCCGGGCTACGTGGCTGAGCGAAGTCAAGAAAATGAAGGACGCGTACGGCGCGCATATTTCTGACGAACAGGTGCTGAAGATCACGGACTACCTAGTTTCTATCAATGGCAAGGCAGCCACTGGTGAAGGTCCGAAAGGAACCTATGGCGAATAACGGAGAAAACCAGCATAAGTCGGTGTCACTGATAAGCCTGGTGGCTTCCGTGCTGTTGCTGGGAACGCTGCTTTCCTGGTGGGGAACACGCGACCCTCGCCAGTTGTTTGGAGAATCATTGCGCCAACCAGTTACCGCCGCGAGTGCGGTTGTTCCGCAAATCACTCAAGTAGAGAGCGCGTTGGTGGACCGCGGTTACGAAATTTCACAGCGACAATGCGCGGGCTGTCACGAAATGACTACGCGTTCCAGCGGCCCCAGCTATCGGGAAATTGTGACATTTTATCGCCGTGGATTTGCCAGTGCGGCCAGCGAGCCCGCTTTGCGCTCTCGACTCGCCTCGGCAGTGAGACATCCGTGGCCCGGGTGGAGCAACTTTGCACCAGGGCCTGCGGAGCCGGGGTTGTCGTTCGATGACCGGATGGCTGTTGCGAGTTGGATGTTGAACGGTTTCGATCGAGAGAAGAATGCTGACAAGGGTGCGGGGCAATGACAACTTTCGCGCAAAATTTAACCGGTCAAGATGAGGGGCCCTATGCCCAAAGTTCACGTGCGCTTCCGACGGTTGAATACGATCTGGTCCGTGCCCACGTATATGCCTCAGTCGTCACCTTAGTGATCTCGGTTCTATTCGGTATTACGGTGGCCACAAAGTTCAGCTTTCCAGAATTTCTGGGTAGCCACCCATGGCTTACCTGGGGAAGGCTTCGCTACAACCATACGCAGGGCATACTTTTCGGATGGCTGGGCAACACGTTCCTGGCATTCTTTTATTATGCTGTTCCACGCTTGGCAAATCGGCCGGTTTTGAGCCGTAAGCTCGGATGGTTTCTCTTCTGGATCTGGAATTTTGCGGTGACTCTCTCAGGATGGGTGCTGGTTCTTGCCGGTTTCAGCCAGCCGCTGGAGTGGGCGGAGTTTCCGCTCGTCGTCGCTGCATTCGTCGTCCTTGCCTTTATCCTGATGGTCTTCGAGTTCGTCCTGCCATTTCTTAGAGCTCGACTCTCCGACCTGTATGTTAGCGGCTGGTACATTATCGGCGGCATTATCTTCACGATGCTTGCGTACCCTGTGGGGAACGTTGTACCTAACCTTGTTCCGGGCGCGCGGGGCGCAGCATTCAGCGGGTTGTGGATTCACGATGCTGTCGGCCTTTTCGTAACGCCATTTGCTCTCGCGATTGCTTATTACGTGATCCCTGCAACCACGCGCCGTCCGATCTACAGTCATTTTCTGTCGATGGTGGGCTTCTGGCTGCTCTTCTTTATTTATCCATTGAACGGGACGCACCACTACGTCTATTCAGCGATCCCCATGTCCGCGCAGAAGGGCGCCATCGTTGCTTCGGCCTATCTCGGAATGGACGTGATTCTGGTTGTCACCAACTTGCTGCTCTCCTTGCGCGGAAATAGTGACATTACTTCGAAGGATGTCCCGCTACGTTTCGTTTGGTTCGGTGTCGTCGCCTATCTCGTCGTGAGTTTACAGGGCTCGGTTCAGGCATTGATGCCAGTCAATCGCTTCATCCACTTTACGGACTGGGTCATCGGGCACTCGCACCTGGCGATGATCGGTTTTGCGAGTTTCATCTCGCTTGGCGGCGTCGCGCATTTGTGGCAGCGCGTGCCCGGAACACGCTACAACGATCGCATGATGACTTGGTCGTTCTGGCTTCTTGCCATAGGCCTGACGCTGATGGTCACCGACCTCACGATTGCGGGCCTGGTGGAGGCTCAGGTCTGGCAATCGAGCGCGCCGTGGATCGATTCTGTGCGTGCGGTCGGAAGCTACTGGCTGGTGCGCACGCTCTCGGGGCTTCCTATTCTCGCGGGATTTGTTCTTTTCTGGACTGGCCTCGTTACCGGACCAAGGTCAGAGACAGTCACGTCCGCTGTCAGACCCATGGCTTCAGAAGACGTGGCCGCATTCGATAATGACTCGGTGGCTGCCCCAGGGTTCAGCTGGACCGGCTGGCTCAGCCATGCTCATGTGGTCGCTTTCGGTGCCGGTGTAGGCTTCTTCGCTTTATCGTTTCTTGTTCTTGCGATTATTCCGGGAAGGGAACTGGAAGATGAAATCAAGCGGGTAGCTCCAGTCACCATGGCAACGCTCACTGCATCCGAACAAAGGGGCCGGGTGATTTATGGACGCGAAGGTTGCGCTTACTGTCATACGGAGCAGGTCCGGTCTTTGGCGGCAGATGTACAGCGTTTTGGAGCGCCGACTGAACCATGGGAAACGAAATATGATTATCCGCAGCTTTGGGGCACGCGACGTATCGGGCCGGACCTATCTCGCGAATTCAACCTTCATAGCCCCGACTGGCAACTCACTCATCTCTTCAATCCCCGGCTAGTGGTGCGAGATTCTGTGATGCCTCCGTATCCGTGGCTATTTAATGGCAACCCGAATCAGCCCACGCAAGAAGGCTTGGATGTGCTGGCCTATGTCCAATCTCTTGGACGCGCGCGACAACTCTCCGGCCTCCAGCTGCAGACGGCAGCTTCAAGCATTTCGCCTGAGGCGGCTGGCATGGCGATGGAAGACGAACCCTCGGCTAACGCCACTCCGCCGACTGTTCCCATTGCTATGACGGGAGGCTACAGCCTTAGCGCACCCGTTCTGCATCCTTCGTCGGATCCTAACGACTTGCAGGAAGAAGTGAGTAGTGGAGCAGCCCTCTTCGCAGCGAATTGTGCTTCGTGTCACGGACGTGCCGGACAGGGCGACGGCAAAGCTTCCGCGAGTCTATTGCCGAAACCGGCAAACCTCACTGCTGCTCGTTTCTCCGATGAACGACTGAGCAGCGTGCTGTGGAATGGAGTCGCGGGCTCCGCCATGCCGCCTTGGCGCCAATTGCCCGCAGAGGATCTGCGCGCGCTGGTTGCCTACGTCGAGAGCCTGCATGTTCCACATGCCGCGCCGTCGACGGAAGAAGCGGCGGGTCTAGGCCTAGGCAAGGCGCTTTTTGCAGCGACTTGCGCCAGTTGTCACGGGGAAAGCGGCGCTGGCAACGTACCGGCAGCGGGCGCACTCGCTCCACCACCAACAAACTTTCATCTTAAAAAGCCGACACAGGAGCGGGCGTGGGACGTTTTGGAAAATGGCGTGCCGGGAACCGCGATGCCTCCCTGGCAGAACCAACTCAGCGCAGATCAAAGGCGCGCCCTGGTCGAGTTCGTTCGTTCTCTCTATGACCCACCGCAGGGGAACTCGGGACAATGATCAACCTAATTGTGGTTATAACTTCGGCCATTATGTTCGCGCTGTTGTTGATGTGGTGGCGATGGGCAGCGTTCCGCAGGTGGATCGAGGCACCGAAATATTCCATGCTTCGGCAGGAACGGCGCTTTGACGATCAAGAGACGGAACGAGAACCGGCAACGAGCTTATCGTCGATAGCGAGCACGCGCGAGTCTCCAAAGAGCAGCATGAACACCTTGTGCTAGAAAACTTCCGAATCCGCGTCTTTCGAACGGTTGCGCATCACATGAACTTCAGCCGTGCAGCCGAGGAACTGTTGTTGACGCAACCCGCGGTGACCCAACAAGTGAAGGCCCTCGAGGACGAACTCGGGGTTCCTCTCTTCGATCGAAGCGGAGGACGGATTGCGCTAACGGAGGGCGGCAAGGTCTTGCTGCCGCTGGCCGATCAGATGAAAGAAATCTCCGATCAGGCTTTTGCAGCGGTTGCTGAAGCCTCGGGAATGCAGGCAGGCGAGTTGGCAGTCGGGGCTTCGCAAACAATTGCGCAATACCTGCTGCCAAACTTCATTGCGGGCTTTATCAAGGCCCATCCTCGGATTCAGATCGTCGCCCACAGCGGCAACACTGAAGCTATGCTAGATGCCCTCATAGCACAGCAGATACACCTCGCCTTAATTGAAGGACCGGACCGGCGCAAGGACCTCAACATCGAACCATTCGTCCAGGACCACATGGTGCTCGTAGTTCCCACCAACCATGAATGGGCAGACCAAGAGGTTGACGTCGAGGCATTACAGCAACAACCGCTCTTAATGCGAGAGTTCGGCTCTGGGTCGCGACGTGTGATCGAGAAGGCAATCGTGGCTGCGGGGCTGAGAAAAAAAGATCTGAGGATCCAAATGGAACTTGATTCGACAGAAGGGCTACTGAGCGCGGTGGAGGCGGGCCTCGGCGTGACGTTCGTTTCACGGTGGGCCGTGCGCAACCAATTGTCGCTGGGGACGCTGAAGATTGCGCGCGTCCGCGGGTTGAAGCTCTCCAGACAATTCTCGATCGCGTATCCCGCCGGACCGGCGCCCACAGGGAATTTAGGAGCATTTCACAGATTCCTGTTGTCTACTTCACTCGAGCTCGCGCCTCGCCTAACCGGGAAGCAGCCTTTCGCGCGAACTGCTCGCTAGTGGCCATCGGATCTGCATTCATACTGCGCTAATACGGAATAACAAATTCTACTTGGACGAGGTGCGATGTTCGCGGGCACACTGATCTCAGAAAGGAAATTTACCAGGAGATTCAGTATGAGAACTCAACTCTTCGCACCCATCGTAATCGCTGTCTTAGCCGCTGCGATAAACGCTAACGCCATTACCAATAAATCACCACATACAAGAACCATCGTTGTGCTGTCGCCTTCTGACACGCCAGTGCTAGCCCAGGCAAACAGCGAAGCGATGTACCTGCACAAACGCGGGGACGGAAGGACTGTGCTTTACGTCGAATCAGCGGAAGGAACAAAGCTGACGGCTCTCGATGTCAGCGATCCGGGAAAGATTCGGCGCGTAGCTGAAACTGAACTAGTTGTCCCCTCACGATTTGATTTCGTCGAGTCCGTGGGAAGTGATAATGCGGTGGTTCGCTACCGCGACGGCTCAGGCGAAGCGCTTCTTAACTTCAAGCAGTACAAACACCCGGTGCTCGGTGACGCATCGGCTTTGACCGGTACGGAAGCGGCGGAGAAGCTCGGAGAGACAGCGCTGTTGTCAGCATCCACAAATGCTGTGGCCGCACCGATCGTTGATAACGATCCAACCTACAAGGTGTGGGACGACTCGAAAGCCGCTCACCCCAACTTGCTAGCGACCATTCGGGGAGTTACACAACGTCTCTCGAACGAAGACACCGGAACGCTGTTTCTTCTTAGCGGAAACGGAATCACAGTGGTACGTAGACTACGCGTCGAGGAGGACCACAAAATTGACGTTATCTGGAAATCACAGACCTAATGTAGTAGGCAAGGACGAGGCGCATGCGACATTCGCCTCGTCCTTGACATCCCCGTGGGCAGTCTGGCTAGGTGGATCAACCCATCATCATTTATCTTCTGTCTCACTGCGTGGCTTCCTGTCAAGCCAACTTCTCGGCCGCGTCCTAATTCTGGATTGGCATCTCTTTCAGGCTCATGTAAAAAGATCCGCTGACACGGCTCCGAACAGGAAATGCACTTGCGCCAACCCTGGATGAGGACACGGCAGTATTCTTGCGCGGCAACACAGAAATTGACACGCCGTGGATAATAACTTCAGGGTTGTAGACTATCTGGGAGCTACCAGAAGAGCAGTAAACCCCCGTTGGATTTCAAGTCCGAGCTTGGGCTTGTTAATCTTCACGGCGGTGAGCGAAATTTGCTGCCGTAAGGCGGTAAGTATGGGCTACGCCTGCGCCAATGACGATACCCACCGAGCAGTTGGCAGTGTCTCAAGACCGGTTGATCTGATTGAGCAAGTCACATGGTTGCCATGAACTTGATTGGCTCGTACAACTACGCGCTCGTGGCGCTTTCGGTATTGATCGCCATGTTTGCCTCGTACGCTGCTCTAGATCTTGCAGGTCGCGTAACTGCGGCGGGCGGTTGGACTCGCGCGGTTTGGCTGCTGGGCGGCGCCGGCGCGATGGGGACTGGTATTTGGTCCATGCACTACATTGGGATGCTGGCGTTCATCTTGCCGATTCCCGTGGCCTACCATTGGCCAACCGTTCTGCTGTCACTGTTTGCGGCCATTCTCGCGTCGGTGATTGCGCTCTATATGGTGAGCCGACAGAAAATGGGTGTATCGCGAGCGGTCGGCGGAAGTGCCCTGATGGGCGCGGGTATTGCGAGTATGCATTACATCGGCATGGCCGCCATGCGTTTACGGGCCATCTGCCAGTTTAATTCCTCGCTTGTCGTCATGTCCGTCGTGTTCGCGGTTCTGATTTCTTTCGCAGCGCTGTGGATTACCCTTCACTTCCGAGATGAGAAGACGGGGATCGGCTGGGAAAAGTTAGCCGGGGCCGCCGTGATGGGTGCTGGGATCTCGGTTATGCATTACACCGGGATGGCCGCCGCCAGTTTCATGCCCTCAGGCATGCCAGTGGACCTGTCTCACGCCGTAAGCATCTCCGCACTTGGCACCGCCGGAATTGCCGCTGTCACCTTTATCGTCCTCGGGTTGGCTCTGCTGACATCCTGGATGGATAGGCGATTCGCTGCCCAGACGTTGGAACTACAGGAAGAGAAGCTGCAGCGAAGCGAGGCGTATTTGGCGGAGGCGCAGAGGCTCACCCACACTGGGAGTTGGGCCTGGCGGCTGGTGGGAGACGTGGCCTTACATCTTTCCGAGGAATGGTATCGCATATACGGCTTGGATCCGGAACAGGGCACGTCGGTTTGGAAGGAACGGCTGCAACGCATTCATCCGGAGGATCGAGTCAAATGGCAAGAGGCAACCGAGCGAGCAATCGCCAAAAAATCGGATTATGAATTGGAGGTGCGACTCTTTCTTCCGGGCGGCACCGTGAAATACATCCACACCGTCGGCCATCCTGTTTTGAATTCATCCGGGGAGTTAGTGCAATTCGTGGGCAGCTCGATGGATGTCACCGAGCGCAGGCAAGCCGAGCAGAAATTCCGTGGGCTTCTGGAGTCCGCTCCGGATGCGATGATCGTGATGAATCGGCAGGGCAAGATCGTACTGGTCAATGCACAAGTGGAGCGGCTATTTGGGTACCAGCGGGAAGAACTTTTGGGCCAGGAGATCGAAATTTTGGTGCCAGAACGATTTCGGGGCCGACACCCCAAACACCGCGCGGAGTTCTTCGCCCAGCCACGGGTGCGGCCGATGGGTGCGGGTCTGCAGCTGTATGGACAGCGAAAAGACGGCACGGAGTTTCCCGTGGAGATCAGTCTCAGTCCCCTGGAGACGGAGGAGGGCAGGCTTGTGTCCGGTGCCATCCGCGACATCACCGAGCGCAAGCGGGCGGAAGAAGCCCTGCGGCGGAGCGAGGGTTATCTGGAAGAAGCGCAGAGGCTCAGCCAAACGGGCAGTTGGGCCTGGCGATCGGTCGGAGATACAGCATTGCACTTGTCCGAGGAATGGTATCGCATATACGGCTTCGATCCAGAAGTGGGCATGCCGGCTTGGGAACAACTGCTGGGGCGGATTCATCCGGATGACCGAGCCAAGTGGCAACGAACCCTCGATCGCGCGATCCGCGAAAAGTCCGAGTATCAAGTTGAATTCCGAATCCTACTTCCGGACGGTACGGTCAAATACGTCCACACAGTCGGCCATCCGCTCTTCAACGCCGCCGGGGATTTGGTGGAATTCGTAGGTAGCTCGATGGACATTACAGAACGCAAGCGGGCGGAAGAGGCTCTGCGGCGGGCTCAGGCCGATCTCGCCCACATCAACCGTGTGAGCATGATGGGGGAATTGGCTGCCTCATTGGCTCATGAGCTCAAACAGCCAATCGCCGCTGCCATAACGAACGCCAAAACCTGTGTACGCTGGCTACAGCGCGATACACCGGATGTCGCTGAGGCTTGCGAGGCGGCATTAAGAATGATCAATGACGCAACCCGCGCTGCTGAGGTTATCGACCGGGTTCGCTCGCTTTACAGGCGAGACACGTCAGACCGGGAGCGGCTTGATGTGAACGCAATCATTCGAGAGATGATCGTTCTGCTGCACGACAAAGCGGATCGGAATTGCATTTCAATCCGCACGGAACTCGACTCAGGCCTTCCGCCGATCACAGCGGATCGCGTACAGCTTCAGCAGGTATTAATGAACCTGATCCTCAACGGTATCGAATCGATGAAAGATGCGAAAGGTGAACTGACTATCACGTCGAAGAAGACCCCGGATGCTCAACTGTTCGTTTCTGTGAGTGACTCGGGCATCGGCCTTCCTGGGGGAGAGGTCGACAGGATTTTCGAGGCCTTCTTCACCACCAAAGCGCAGGGCACCGGCATGGGACTGTCCATCAGTCGGAGGATTATCGAGTGTCACGGAGGTCGTTTGTGGGCGTCGGCCAATTCGGACCGCGGCGCGACATTTCAGTTCACATTGCCCACCGATGTAGCGGCGTCCTCCCCGTCGGCCGCGTAACATTGGGCATCCCCTCGATGTTCTTGTTCGTCCGGCGCGAAGAACACTCACCGTTCAGGGTGAAATGGCATGCCGCGATGCCCGGGCACTGGCCGGCTCTGGGGTGTGCAAGTTTAGGTTGACCACTATCGGATCCTGTCCGTCCCTCACGACCACTGCTTCGCAGGTCTCATTTGGGCTGGCATTGATCTCCTGATGCGGCACGTAAGGTGGAACGTAAATAGAGTCGCCCGGCATGGCTTCATCGCTCAGTTCCAGTTGATCGCCCCATCGCATTCGAATGCGGCCCTTGACCACGTAAAGCACGGTCTCCAGTTCTCCATGGTGATGCGGCCCGGTCCTGGCATCCGCCTGAACCACCATTGTGCCGGCCCACAACTTGCTCGCTCCGGCTTTGGCATGGGTTATCGCAGCGGCGCGCGTCATGCCCGACGTCTGTGGTGTATTCAAATCAAGTTCATCCGAATGTACGATTTTGACCCCATGTTTTGCCCAATCCATTGGTATGCCTCTGGTGGAGTTCTGCATTTTTGTGGCCGCGAACCCGGGGCTGAGCGCGATGCCTCGACCTAAGCTCCGAGGAGCTGACAAGGGATATTGATCAGTCGAATTCGGTGCCTCCATAGCGTCGCGCCGGATCGAATGAAGTGCAGCGTCGGATAGTTTGCCGCCGCTTCTAGTAATAGCCCCCAAGTTCTAAGGATTCAAAGTGCTCATATCCATGCCGACGGGAATATTCCTGCAAGTGTCTCGGTGTCGGTATGACTGCTGGTTGACTGGGTGTCGAAGGAGGGACGCAAGCTTTAGAGGGAATGCAAACTTGTCAAAAGCTGATTGCCGACGCGGCCTTCCGATTTTTTCGCGCATTCAACAACTTGCCGCGATTCTCTGCTCCGCTCAGGTTTGGTATTCCCTTTGCATAGTTGGGTTGGGGGCGCATTCCTGTCGGAATGGCAAGCCCAGACTCCGCACATGAACCTAGGAGAAAACAGAATGAACAAGTTCAAGAACTTTATTTTGTACGTGGGATTGCTATCGGTCTTGGGTGCCATCCCTGCGGTGGCGCAGATCGCCCATAGTGTGACTTTCGATGCGCCGTCAGAGTTTTACGCAGGGAACGCGAGAATGCCTGCGGGCAGCTATAGAGTGACGCAGCCGGACGTAGACTCGAGCCTTTTGTTAGTCGAAACCGTTGACGGTTCGCACTCGGCCTTCGTTGAGTATGACGTCGCCTCCACAAATACTACTCATGCGCAGAGCGACGTTACTTTCAACAAGTATGGCAACGTCGATTTTCTGAGCGCCATCTGGGTCGAAGGACGAAAGTCCGAGATGCAGATCCTGCAGTCGAAATTTGAGCAGAACACGGCCAAAGCAGCGGCCGCGAAAAAACATTCGCTGTCAGCCAAGAGTGCCGGCCAGCCGTAGTGACCGAGCCGACACACTAGGAACTTTTTAACAACTAAAAGGAGAAATCATGAAACTACAAAGCACTAAATTACTTTCAATCGCGCTGTTTTTTGTCTTGACCGCTGCGGCCTTCGCCCAGCAGGTGAAGACCGACTACGATCACAGCGCAAACTTCGGACAATACAAAACGTACTCTTGGGAAAAGGTAAAGACCAAAGATCCGCTGATGGTTGACCGCATCAAGGACGCGGTGAATGCAGCCCTCAGCGCCAAAGGCTGGACCCAGGTGGAATCGAATGGCGATGTGTCAGTTGTCGCCATGGAGATCACGCAGAATCAACAGACTCTCAATACGTTTTACGACAGCTTTGGAGGCGGTTGGCGTTGGAGAGGATTTGGTGGGTTCGGGGAGGCAACGACGACAACCGATACCTATCAGGTCGGTACCCTGGTCGTCGATCTATTTGATGCCAAGGCCAAGAACCTAATCTGGCGAGGCTCGTCCAGCGACACGCTTTCCAACAATCCCGATAAGAACACAAAGAACCTCGACAAGGGAGTGAAAAAGATGTTCGGACATTTTCCGCCCGAGGCGAAAAACTAACGCTTGAAGTCGGAGGGTGGCTTGGGCGTTGATAGTTAGCCCAGCCCCCTTGCGACGGAAGCGATATCCAAGTGGATGAGAGGTGCTCAGGTCCTGCTCACGAATCGGAGACGAAGCGTGGTAATCCACCTTTACCGAAGCAATAGCCAAAATAATTGGTGCGCTTCTACGGAAGAACTTGGCTGTTGAGGAGAATTACTGATGATCGAGAGTCTTACAGGTACTCACGCTGATTGGATTGTAGGAATCGCTCGCGTCGTCTTGGGAATCATATTCTTTGCTCACGGCGCTCAGAAAATGCTGGGCTGGTATGGCGGGTCGGGTCTTGCGAGCACGATGCGCACGTTCACCGAACATCTACACCTTCCATCAACTCTGGCCTTTCTTGTGATCGCCGGGGAATTGGTCAGCGGGATCGGACTCATCGTCGGACTGTTCAGCAGAATTGCCGCGCTATTCATCGTGCTCACCATGGTGGGCGCGATTGCAACTGTGCATTTTCGATTCGGCCTCTTTATGGACTGGTTCGGAAGCCAGAAAGGACACGGGATTGAGTACCATCTGCTGGCGATCGCGCTGGCGTTGCTAGTGGTCGTTAAGGGCGCGGGAGCGTTCTCGTTAGATGGGCTTGTCCACCAATATGTTTCACGAGTCGAACAGTCCAGCGCAGGCAGATGACTGCTCACTCTTGTCCTAGATCCCTTGAGGTCGATGACGCCGTTCCCCCGATTGTGTCAGGGGTCTACTCTTCCGTCAGATCGCGCCTGCAAGGCCATTCCCACCAGCGTCGCCATCAGGATTGCAGGATAAAGTTGTCCAATTAGAGCTTCCGCCGTTGCCAGGGACCGCGCAATGCGATGTTCCGGATACGCATCACCGTAGCTTACGCTGGTCAGGGTGGAAAAGCTGAATTGGATCAAATGACTGGGTTCACCAGTCACTGTTCCAGCGATAGTGGACTGGAAACGGATTGCATCGGGACGCTCTAGTATGAGTACCTTGTATCCGAACGCCCAGGTCAGCCCGATGAGCAAGTAGGCGGCGACTCCGCCCATGACTCTGTGCACACTAACGCGCCCAGGACGAAACGTGTGGCGCAAAGTCATCACTACCAGGATCGCCATCCCGGATACTTTCAGAGCGGTATCTGCGCCCAAATGTGCGAGCGACGAATTGAATTCGACGATTAAATCCGCTGCGAACTCGAGGACAGTCAACCCAACGACTAGGTACATCAGGATCTTCTGTCGAATGGTTGCGACAGCGCCGGAGAAAAGCATGAATGCGAACACCAAGTCTAATCCTATTCGCCCGGGCCGTGACAGGCGAATCATGGGAACAAAAATAATGATGATCACCAGAAGGGCGAGGAAGGAACTCATTCCCCGATCTTCGACCCAGAAGGGAAACAGCGGGGTGTCCGTCGGTTTTTGTGCCACCTGATTTGTGGATGCGTGCATGTTTGTCAAACAAAATGCCCGGACGGCGGAAGCCCAGCGAAAAGGAAAAGTTGAGGCCACAGAATTTGATCGCTCTGTGGCCGCATCGTGTAATTAGCTTCACGCTGCCGGATGCCAACTCGGACCGGTGCGGACTTTCATCTGTGGGGCGATCGTCGTGGTTTCGGGGCCGAGGTCTTTTTCGAACACCGTTCCCCTCCGGGTGACTACGAAAGTCTTGACTCCTGATGATTGGTAATCCGCGGGATACGCGATTAAGGTCAAACCTTTCTTGCTATGAACATCCGCGTGCGATGAGGAGTTCCGCGCCACGATGCGGAAATAGTAGCCATGAAAAGGATTGGGTTCATTGTTGTCTGCATTCGTTGCACCAGCAGAGGACAGGCTCTCGGCGAATCGCGTGATTGGGTCTTCGCTATCCGCCTTGGCGTCGGCTGCGTTTTTTGCCAGAGCGTATTCCTCGCACACTTGAATTGCGGTGGTCTCGTTTTCCCCGATTCTGCGGAACAGGATCTCCTGCCTTCCGCGGTCGGAATCGAAATACCATGCCCCGTTCTTGGAGACTAATGGGAGGGGGAAGGGCCAGTTTTCTGCGCCGATGTACAAAACCGTACTTCCGTCGGGTTCTTGGACCAGGCGGTGCATCTCCCGATATTTCTGGTTGAACTCCTCGCGTTCGAGCTTGTCTTGCTCTTCGTCGCTTGAGGAAGTGACTTCCTTCCCGGCTCCGAGAATGGTTTCCAAAGCCGACTCATCCTCCTTTTGCGTGGCCTGATAGAGGGCGTCGCTTGCCTCGCCAGGGGACGCGAACGTTTTCTGCCGCGCCTCCTGAGCAAAGCTCGATTTGGCAAAGCCCACCACAAGCAGCAAGCCCAATAGAAACAGGGTAAGGACGGCGGATGCGAATCCGTAGGCCAGTCTCACAGTGAATGTTTCAAATGCTTCAAGCTTCATATTGTTAGCGCGCATGAGTTGATTCTCCATATCATCAGTTGGGTTTGATGTAATTAAGCCGAATCACCGGTGACCGCCGCCGCCGTGGAAGCCTCCGCCGCCATGGAAGCCTCCACCTCCGTGGAAACCCCCACCGAAGCTTGACTGCCCGCGAGAAGAGAAGCCTCGTGCGTCTGCCCCATGATTGAAGCCGCTGAAGGCACCCGAATGAGTGCCGGCCTGGGCATGCGATGCAAATGCATGATCGCCACCCGCAAATCCTCTTGCTCCTCCGCCATGAAATCCGCCGTCTCCATGGAATCCACCGGCGTGATCAAAGTGCTCGCGATTGGCGAAAACTCTGCTGTGGGATACGTAGCCGTGGTGGTCGAACATGACCCCGTGGTGCCAATCGTATCCCCAGTGTCCCCATCCCCAGCCAAAACCGCCAAAGAGACCGATTCCAAAGCCGAAGCCCCATGCGAAACCTGGCCCGGTGAGGTACAGTCCGGGATACCAGTACCAGCCCGGCCAGATCCCAATGGGCGCGCCATAGACGAGCCAAGGATCATACTCGGGAACGTAAACAACCTCAGGGTCCGCGGGCTCGATCACAATGGTTTGCCCTTGCTTGCTCACCTTTTCCTGCGATGTGCTCTTTAAGTTGCCGGCCTTTTGCGCACGGTCGCGCATCACCTGAACAGCATTCATCACGTCCTGTTGTTGATTGACGTAAGCATCACCGAGCGACGAGGTCCAAGAGAGATTCTTGTCCATGTTGGCGAGCACGGAAGGAAACTCGGTGAGGGCCTTCACACTCGGATCCCAAGGTTGCTTATCGACTTCTTTTCCGAGTTGCTCACCCTTGAGGTCGGTATGTTGCTGCAGCCAACGGTCTGCTTCCACGACCTGATCGGGATAGGTGGCTGCTGCGAGGATCTGTGCCACCAGAGCATCGGGATCCAGCGCGATCGGCGCGACCAATTGCTGCAACTGTTCGGGCGTCTGTTTCGCCGCTTGAACTGGCGGTGGCGGAACGGATTGGTCCGGCTGCGCGGCGAAGCCTCCGGGCGCGGTGGCTAATACAAGGCAACATGAGAGAAAAAGGGACAAGCTCTGTTTTAGGAATTTCACAAACGGTTCTCCTTCCATCGATCGCCTCCGCGAACGACTGTAGATGTTTCCCCAGTGATGCAAATGGAAACGTCACAAACTATCGTTTTCAGCTGGCCAGATTGGCGGCACGTCGAGGTTCAAGCTGCCGAAACGTGAGCGGACACGACAGATGGTCGCATTGACATGCGATTTCCACGTCTTCGCTTCCGGCGTCCCGTCAGGCTTCGCCGCAATATTCTTCGCTATCCTGTACATCGCACAGACATGGTAAGTGCGCGCACTTCTTCGTCCTTTGATTCGCCATTACGATTCAATCCTTTTCTGGTCGCTTTTCCGATCCCTACGACTTCCAATGCTTGACGTGATTCCGTTCGTTCAACCAAGGCGAGTAAGTTTCTGGAATTAACTCAAGGTCGTCAGTTCGGTGATCACGCTCTCCACAATTGCATTCGGCTCGCCAAACCCGCGTCGCCGCTCGCACGGCTTTTCAGGGTTTTGCGCTAGGCAATAAAACTGAACGAAATCTCGGGTGTCGACGGGCCGATAGTGCGTCAGTATTTGGACGGCCCTCGAGATCGCATCCATTCTTATGGAAGTGAGATTCCAGTTGAGTTTGGAGTCTCGACGCTCTTAAGTGAATGGATCTATTTGTGTCTTGGCACTCTGACTCTCCTTCCATCGACTGGAATAAGACGTGCTCTCGCAACAGGAGAAAGTGAGGTCCAATGGAAGGTCAGGTATTCACATTCGCTAGTTCGCCTTTCGTGCCGGTCGCAATCGGTTTCTTTGGCTTGGCGACTGGCTACTTCATCTGGGGTGGTCAGGCCTTGTTCGGTTTTCCGAAGAGCAGTCCCGAGGTCAACCGCACGCTTGGCTTATGGGGTTTCTGGATGCCGGGCTTCATGCAGTTCCTCACCGGCATCTATCTGCTGACGGGACTGACCTGGTTCAACGTGTTTGGCAAAGCGGCGCCACTGTACATGGCTGGATTAGCCTTCACCGCGTACGGCATTCATTGGTTCGCGATGTCATACCGGCGATATATCGATTCCAGCGCTCAGCCCGACGGCTGGATGGCCATAGCATTCCTGTTTCTCAGCATTCTTGGTGCTGACGTTTTTCGGCGCGCTGGAGACATTCCCGTCATGCTGATTTTTGTGGGCCTTACACTGATCTATGCGGTGGAGATTCCGACCCGCTTACTATCGTGGAATCTTGGTGGCCGCATCGTCGGGCTGTTTCAACTCCTGACCGCTATCTGGCTGATCTATTGCACGTATGCGATGACGGTAGATTTGGCATTGGGCGCGAAGGCCTGGGTCTAAAAGGTCTTTCACGCAATGACGCGCTTGCAATGTATGAAATGCGGACTGATCGCCTGTGTCGTTGCAGTTAGCTCGGCGTTCGCACAATCGCCAATTCGCACAGCTAGCAATGCCTCCGCCGTTGTCTCAAAGGCGCCTGCATCGCCGAACTTGCTGAGAGATTTAAATAGTTCTCTCGAGGCCGTGATCTCAAAGGTTTCACCGGCAGTGGTGCAGATCGTAGTGACCGGGTATGGACCACCGGAGGACCACGGGCACAGCGACGCAGCGCGAATCGTCCGGCAGCATGCGATCGGCACGGGAATCATCGTCGATCCGGACGGCTATATCATGACGAACGCTCATGTGGTCGCGGGTGCGCAACGCATCAAGGTTATTCTGCCCCCGCCAACATCGGACTCTGCGATCGGATTCCAGCCGATCCACGCGAGCGAGATCCTGGAAGCTCGGCTAGTGGGGACTCATAAGCAGTCCGACTTAGCTCTTCTAAAAGTAGATGCGACAGATTTGCCCAGTGCTGCTTTCCGCAGCGAGGTGCGAGTGCAACAAGGCGAATTAGTCTTCGCAATCGGCACTCCGGACGGACTGCGAAATACGGTCACCATGGGGGTGGTCAGCTCTCTCGCCCGGCAACTCGATCCTGATAAGCCCATGGTGTATATCCAAACTGATGCACCGCTCAACCCGGGTAACAGCGGCGGCCCGCTGGTGGATATCGATGGCAATGTTATTGGCATGAACACTCTGATGTTGAGCGAGGGCGGCGGCAGCGAGGGGCTGGGCTTCGCCATTCCAGCGGCAATCGTCAGCTTTGATTATCAAAGTCTTCGCAAGAACGGCCATGTGCAGCGAGTCGCGATTGGATTGAGAACACAGAACATCACGCCTACGCTCGCGGCGGGACTGAATTTGGCGAGAAGTTGGGGAGCTATCGTTTCCGACATTGGTGTTGGCGGCGCGGCAGAGGCGGCAGGTTTAAAGTTAAACGACATCATCCTGGCAATCGACGACAGGCCAATTCTTGGTCTTCCGGATGTGATCATGGCCCTTTACGTCCATCCTCTGGACGAAGTCTTGAAGATAGAGGTGCTTCGAGGCGTGAATCCGCTGTCTTTTTATATTCCGGTTAAGGTGCACCACGAAAACATAGATGACTTGAGCGAACTTCCCGGTCTGCAAAAAAGGCTGGTCCGCAAGCTCAACATTTTTGTGACTGATCTGGACGAAAATGTGGGGCTGGTTGTGGATGCCAGGCGCAGCGAGTCTGGAGTGGTAGTGGTGGCCCAACTCAGCGGGTCAAACGAACTGGACACCGGGCTTGAGGCGGGCGACATCATTCGCGCCGTCGATCGCACCGCGCTGCAGTCGACCTCACAGTTCGTGACCCTGGTCCGCAATCTTAGACCTGGTGATCCGGTCGTCCTTCAAGTTGAACGCAAAGGAAAATTGCAATAGCCTTGCTTTCGAGATGGAGTGAATTTCGAGGCAGCAAGACTCGCGCGTACGGCGTGAAGAGCCGTTGCCTCTGGGCCGTGCTCGAAAATCACTATGGGCGACTGATGACTTAAGGTATGGTTCGTGCGTATATGTCGCGATTCCCTGTGCGCTCGCAATTCGCTGTTGCGCTGCGTTATGGAGGAGCTGTTCTTCTTGTCGCGGGGGCGCTGGGACTGGCATCGCTCCTACGTCACGATAACCTGCCGCATCCGTTCGTTTCATTCTCTTTCGCAGCAATTGCCATTACTTTTTGGTTTGCAGGAAGCGGGCCGGGTCTGCTTGCGCTTTTAGTGTCCTATGTAACGCTGAGCCATATCTTCGTTCCGGGAAGAACCCTGAGCCCTTCGTCGCAATCTTACCTCGTCATTTACGAGATATTTGGGGCAGCTGTGGGTTGGTTTAGCGCTTCCCGCCGCCGAGCAGAACGATTGCTCACGGATGCCCGCGACCACCTGGAGCTGCGGGTGGCGAAGCGAACGAAGGAGCTTACCCATGCCATCAAAGAGTTGCAAGACGTCCAGGCAGAACTTAGGCAGGAGAAGGATCGCCTCAAGCTGCTCTTAGAACTAAGCAACAGCATTGTCTCCAAGTTGGACCTTCGAGACCTCCTTCGTGACATTTCCGCGAGTGTGCGACGGCTGATGCAGTGCGACGCGGTGGGCTTCAACTTGCCAGATCCGGAAACCGGCGAGTTGAAGCTCCTGGCTCTGGATTTTCCGGGGGCGAAGGGATTCTTGCGAGAAGAGACGGTGCGATCGCCGAACTCGCTTGCTGCCATGGCATTCAGCACTGGCGAGCCTACGACATTCAGTATTGGGCACGATGTTTACACGGAAGAGTCGTACGAAAGGGAAGGTTTGCAGTCTGCCTGTTGGCTGCCGTTGATTAGCCGTACTCGAGTGCTGGGCGTCTTAGGACTGTCTCGACTGGAAGATATTCCCTTCTCTCAAGATGATGTCTCCTTCCTGATGCAGATTGCGAGTCAGGTCGCGATTGCGGTGGAAAATGCGCTGTCGTTTCGCCAGATATCCGAGCTCACGAACAAACTCGCACAAGAAAAGCTCTATCTTGAGGACGAGATTCGTACGGAAGCTAATTTCGAGGACATCGTCGGCAAGAGTCAAGCGCTACACCGCGTTTTGAAACTTGTTGAGACAGTCGCTCCCACAGACTCTACCGTGCTGATCTTTGGAGAAACAGGTACAGGTAAGGAATTGATCGCTCGTGCCATTCATAACTTGAGCTCGCGCAATTCAAACACCTTCGTGAAACTAAACTGCGCAGCCCTCCCTGCCGGACTATTGGAGAGCGAACTATTTGGCCACGAAAAAGGTGCATTCACGGGCGCCATCGCCCAGCGCGTTGGACGCCTGGAGCTCGCACACCACGGCACCCTGTTTTTGGACGAGGTCGGGGAGATTCCACTTGAGCTCCAACCGAAGCTCCTTCGTGTCCTCCAGGAGCAGGAGTTTGAGCGGTTGGGAGGCACACGAACTATTCGTACGGATGTGCGTTTGATTGCCGCAACCAATCGTGACCTGGCTGCAATGGTTCAAGATCAGAAGTTTCGCGCTGATCTATTCTTTCGTTTAAACGTATTCCCAGTCGAGCTTCCCCCTTTGCGCGAGCGCGCTGAGGATATTCCGCTCCTGGTCCGGCATTTCGCTGAGGAATTCTCCCGCCGTATGGGCAGGAGAGTTGAAGCCATATCTTCGCAGACGATGAACGCACTGCGCGAGTATCAATGGCCGGGTAATATTCGTGAACTACAGAACGTCATCGAACGATCCGTCATCCTTACATCGGGCCCAAGCCTAAACGTGCCTGTTGCGGAACTGCACCCTCGCGCGATGTCCACGCCAGCCAACGAGGTCGCACCGGCGAAATCGACAAGGCGCATCCCCGTGCGGAGCATTGTTGCGGAAGTCGATCGTAATGAGATCATCCGTGCCCTCGAAGACGCCGGCGGCCGGGTTGGCGGAGCAAGCGGGGCTGCCGCCCGTCTCGGACTCAAGCGGACTACGTTCATCACTCGGATGAATAAGCTTGGCATCAATCCGCGCTCGATGTCGGAACTAAAAATGGACAGCCCCGACACCTCCGACAGTGCCGACATCTCGATACTGCAAGACTTGCCACCTGACTTAACTCCCTCAGAATAAGGCTGTTGCCCGTGACTCACATCTCCTCCCCGATTTGGCATCTTTGTTGCCTTATCCGAAGTATGAAAAAGAAGGCCTCAGTGCTGACGCGCAACATAGCCGACCCTGGACTGCAAGATTCACGACGGTCCCAGGAGGGCGGTGACAACGCACAGCACGAGAACGAAAGGAGAAGAATATGAAAAAGCTTTTTGCTCTGGTTAGCCTAGCTCTCTGCCTGTCAGCGTCATCGTTCGGAGCTGACGTTGTGGGTCATTCCACTAAGGTCGCTGGCAAGGATACGTATAAAGTGGCGAAGGCATCCGCTAAGGAGACCGGCAAGGCCACAATAGCAGTCGTTAAGTTTCTTTTTTAATGTCAACCAGAAATACAACATTTTTCAAGGAGATGAATCATATGAAAATCAATAAGGGCTACATTGCTGTGGGTTTGATCATTGCTTTTGCTCTCTTCTTCGAACTCGGTGCGCATGCTGATGAGTCCGACGAAGCCACAACTATGAGCTTCAGCCAGCCAATCCAAATCCCCGGAAAGGTACTACCCGCTGGAACCTACTTGTTCGAACTGGCCAATCATGGTGACGAACCTAATATTGTTCAGGTTTTCAGTTCGGATCGCACGGTTCTATACGGCACCTTTCTGACGAATTCGACTCAGCGGCAGGAACCCGCCGGTGATACAACCGTCACGTTGGCCGAGCCCGAATCCGAAGCGACGCCTGTCCTAGTGAAGTGGTTCTATCCGGGGCGCGAAATCGGGAACGAATTCGTGTATTCCAAGAAGACAGAGATGGAGTTAGCACGAGACCGGCAGAAGACCATCGTGGTCAGTCAAGAGCCAACGTCCAACTCCGACATCACCAGAGCTGGCAATTGAGCCTATGGCCTGGCATTCGCTCGCTCAGCGGGATTCCGATGCAAGGCGAGTGAATGTCAGGCAAACTATCAGCAGCTTCTAACCAGGGGACGGCGGATTGTCATGTCGGTAAAACCGGCTGGAGTTACGAAGGGAAGGCTGAGTACTGGGTCAGTTTGAAACTGACCCAGTACCGAAGGCTGCGCTGGAAGCGACCAATGGACCGCTCCATTGTAAAATCGGATGGCAAACACCTGACGGCAGTTGACAACTCACAGCGTGGACATGGCTTGAGCTTTATCCTTCCACGACACCTGAGGCGCACGAATGAAGCCAGCCGCTGCTTCCACAGTGTTCGTCATTGACGACGATCCCTTGGTGCGTTCCGCTATTCAAGGCATGCTGAAGTCCGTTGGGCTGCATTCTGCGGCCTTCGAGACGCCGCAAGAATTCCTGCGCAGTAAGCGGCCGGACGAGCCAAGTTGTCTTATTTTGGACGTGAGACTTCCTGGCGCCAACGGTCTCGAATTTCAGCATGAGTTGGCAAATGCGGGCATCCGGATTCCGATTATCTTCATCACCGGATATGGAGATATTCCCATGTCCGTCAAGGCGATGAAATCCGGTGCGGTGGAGTTCCTGACGAAACCCTTTCGCGACCAGGACCTGCTGGATGCGATCCACCAGGCGTTGGAGCGCGATCGAATAATGCGCCAACATGAGAGCGAGCTGGCAGAGTTGCGAAGGCGCTATCAGTCTCTGACCGCACGCGAGCGCGAGGTTATGAGCCTGGTGGTTTCAGGCATGCTGAATAAGCAGGTTGCGTTTGAGCTGGGAACCAGTGAAATCACCGTAAAGATCCAACGCGGCCAAGTGATGCGGAAGATGCAGGCGGAATCACTGGCGGATTTGGTGAGGATGGCAGCGAAGCTTGAGCTTCCGCCCAAGAGTACCGCTGGGCCATCCGGAACTGGTCACGAATGAAACTGCCTTCCAAACTGCAATACTATGGGCTGGCTGTAATTTCCTGCGCTGTGGCGTTGCCGGTGGCATGGCCTATCGATGCACCTGCGTCGTGTTTCATTCTCGCTGTCATGGTGAGTAGTCTTTTCGGAGGGTTGGGGCCGGGCCTTCTAGCCGTCACTCTTTCGGCTATCGCGTACGAACACTTCTTTCTGTGGAGAATAGCTTCTCCAGCCCACGAACCGGCTGCCCTTTTGCGATTTACCGCCTTCCTGGTAGTGACTTTGCTGGTCACCGGGTTAATGGAAACGAAAAGGCGCGCCGAGCATTCCCGCAGCCGCGCCGAGGAGGCTCTTCGTCAGGCAAATTCGGATCTCGCGCGCGTAAGCCGTGCCACCACCATGGGAGAGCTTACTGCCTCCCTGGCGCACGAAGTGAACCAACCTATTGCCGCGGCGGTCACAGACGCCAATACCAGCCTGCGATGGCTCATGCGCGACCCGCCTGATCTGGAAGAGGCTCGCGAAGCTGCGTCGAGAACAATCAAAGATGCAACACGTGCAGCGGAGATCATCAGCCGTGTCCGCCAGCTCTTTAAGAAAGGAACTCCGCAGCGAGAGTTAGTGGATGTAAACGAAATCATTCGCGAGATGGTGGTCCTGCTGCGTAGTGAAACTAACCGGTACTCTATATCGGTCCGAACCAACTTGATGGCTAACCCTGCTCACGTCATGGGGGATCGATTGCAATTGCAGCAGGTGTTGATGAATCTCATCGTTAACAGTATTGATGCGATGAGGAATGTGAATGGGACGCGTGAGCTCACCGTCAGCTCGCAGCCCGGAGAGAACGACGACGTTGTGGTCTCGATCAGCGATACTGGAGTAGGAATCCCGCCGCAGCAAGCGGATCAGATCTTTAATGCATTTTTCACCACCAAGCCTTATGGAACCGGTATGGGACTGCGGATCAGCCGCTCCATCGCGGAAGCACATGGCGGCCGCCTATGGGTTGCGATGAACTCTGCCCGCGGCGCAACCTTTCACCTCAGTCTTCCCGCTAAAGGCGACGGTCAGGGCTGAGACTCATGAGTACTTAGGCCAGCGTTTCGGCTGAGATTGGAGACCTCATACCAACGTATGATTGCCCCGAGGGCTGAGGAGCGCTACTTTTTCGACTATGGCTAATAAGGCGGGGGCAAAGAAGGTCGCGATTGTCGATGACGATGAGTTGATGCGCAATGCGTTGCAGGGCATGCTGAAATCCGTCGGACTCCAGTCACAGGCGTTTGCCTCAGCGGAAGAATTTCTGAAGTCCGGCCAGCAGCACGAGACTGCGTGCCTGATCGCGGATATCCGCATGCCGGGAATGTCAGGGCTGGAACTGCAGGCCCAACTGAACGCCGAACATTGCAGGATTCCGACCATCTTCATTACGGCGCACGGCGACACAAAAATGCGAATGCAGGCGCTACGAGCGGGGGCGGTGGAGTTCCTGGCGAAACCGTTTGACGACGACGTACTGCTTGAGAGTGTTCGAGCAGCGCTAGAAGCCTGATGGCTAGCGCATCTAGGTCAGGGTTCTCCATGGGGGCTATCCAAAGATTCGGCAGCAGTGATCCGGCGCCGTATGAGCGTAGATTCGAGCAGGTCATAGGAAATAGTCCGGCTCTGGAATCGGTCCTCGAACAGGTCGAACGGGTCGCGCCCACGGATTCCACCGTTCTTATCCAGGGAGAAACAGGCACCGGAAAGGAACTGATCGCCCACGCGATTCATAACCTGAGTTCGCGGTGCGGACGCCCCTTCGTGAGGCTGAACTGCGCCGCCATTCCGCTGGATTTGTTAGAGAGTGAACTATTTGGCCATGAGAAGGGCGCGTTCACTGGCGCCATCGCGCAAAAAGTTGGCCGTTTCGAACTGGCCGATAAAGGCACGCTCTTTCTTGATGAAGTAGGGGATATTCCTCCGGCGTTGCAGCCGAAGTTGCTGCGCGTTTTGCAAGAGCAGGAGTTCGAGCGCCTGGGCAGCACTCGCACTCACCAGGTCGATGTTCGGCTGGTGGCCGCCACCAATCGCAATCTGATGGAGATGGCGAACCGGGGTGAATTTCGCAGCGATCTCTACTACCGTCTGAACGTATTTCCGATTCTGTTGCCTCCTTTGCGCGAACGCCGTGAAGACATTCCAGCGCTCGTGGCCCACTTTGTCGAGATTTATAACCGCCGGATGAGTCGCGAGATCGAGCACATTCCTCCGACAACAATGTCGGCGCTGACTTCGTACGAGTGGCCCGGGAACATTCGAGAACTGCAAAACCTGATCGAACGGGCGGTGATCCTTTCCGATAAAGGTGTGCTTCCCAATCCGTTGCCGGCGGCGGGATTCTCTCCTGTCACTAAATCTTCGGCAGCAACCACTCTAAAGGATTCCGAACGTAAGCTGATTCTTCAGACGCTTGAATCAGTCGGTTGGGTGATCGGAGGCCCGAAAGGCGCAGCCACCAAACTTGGATTGAAGCGCACTACGCTGATCCATAAGATGCAGAAGCTGGGGATTTCCCGATCCAGTCACCAAAGCTCCTCACCTGCGATGGAGCCAGGAGAGCAGCGATCGGCTTGAGACACGATATAGTCAGGTCTTACGTCGCTTTCAGCGTGTGCGACAGGCAAATCTCACATGTGTTCCGCGTGCTGGCTGAATGTCCGACGGAGCCAACCACTAGACCTAAAGACACACCGCAAGGCTCATCAACGCTAATAAGGATAGGTCTGGTCGGCATGTTTAGAGACCCTCTCGGTATCGTTCGGCGACTGCCCTACCCCGTCGGGCGACGCAACTAGGATCGGACTTCTGCCCGGCGTGTCGGAGGGCGAGAGCATTCGCAGCGTAATCGCGACCGCTGGAATCAAGTATGCGAACGTTACCCATACCCACATCAAGGCGCCTGCGCGCTCTTGGTCCGCGTAGGGGCTGAGACTGAACCGCAGGGGTGTGGAGAGGTAGAAGGGGTAGACAAGCCGGTCACAAAACACCAAAAACGCGGAAAGAACGTCACAAGGCAGGGTAGCAAGGAAGAGGTACAGAGCTATCGACCACCGACGCGACCTCGCCGCACTCAGGGGCGAGGGCATGACAGGCCACCAGAACAAGAGCCCTGCCACTAAAAACGACAGGTCCTCCAAAATGTGCATCCCCTGCGAACGCATGCCCCACTGAAACGCGACGGGAAGATGCCATCCGATTACGGCTGCTGTACCGGCCAGCCAACACAATGCAGGATAACGAACGCAGTCTTCGAGCCATCGCGCCGACAGACTGCCGACGGGAGGATACCTCTTGATGAACAATTTCGGAAAGCCGCACACCAGCGTAAAGACGGGCGCCCCCGCTAGAATGAGCGGAGCAGCGACGGTCATCAGCAGCAGGTGCTTCAACATATGAATCGTGAGTAACTGATGATCGAGTGCGGAGAGTGGAGATCCGACAACAATCCACACTAAGACAAGGCCACATAGGAAGGCCGCCAGCCGCCAGACGGCGATCAGGTTTGGGAAGGCACTTCGAACAGCGAGCCAACCGCGCAGATAAACCCCGGCTGTGACCACCAGTGCCGGTGTGATCCCGAGAAGAAATAGCCGCCACAGAATCTGGGCATGGGGCTCGGACATAGCCAGGTCTACCGTGGCGGCACCTCGCTGCCGCCGCGCACCACGGCTTGAGAAGCATTGCGTGCCGGCCTCTGGCTGGCCGGGTGCAGAGTTTCCAGAAATGCCACCAGTGCGGTTGTCTCGGCGGGGCTGAGGTTTTTTCCATAGGCCGGCATGTTTCCTCCGCCCTGGATCACCTGGCGAATCAGTTGATCCTCCGTAAGACGAAGAGCAACGGCGTCCAACGCCGGTCCGCGTTGTCCACCTTGGCCATCCAACGAATGACAGTTGTGACACTGCTTGGCTTGAAACACCAGCGCACCCTCGCGCTCCAAGGCCGTGCGTCCGTGTACATATTGCGGTGGAATGGGGTCGCTGCTCCATGCGTCCATGACGGGACTCCAGGGCGTGTGTTCCGCCAATTGAGTCAGAGTGCCGAGGGCTACGGCGATCATGAGTATGGCGAGCACAGCAATCGGCCTGCGCTTCCAGCTCTTTTCCCCTTCCACTGCGACAAATGGAAGCGCCAGCAGGACAAGGATTCCGATGGCAGGACCTATCAGGAGGATCGGCGTCTCGGCAGCCGGGGGCAGGAACGAGAGCAGCGCATACAACCACAGAAAGAAGAAGTCGGGATGTGGTGCGGTTTGAATGATCGTCGGGTCCGGTTGGCCGCCTGGACCAAACGGACCGAAATGGATCGCACAAACAGCAATCGCGAGAAGAATAAAACCGGAGAAAAAAATGTCCTTCCACACCGCGTTCGGCACGAACGGCACACCCTGCTTATGCGTCAGTTCGTGATATTCCTGCATGTAAGTGGATCGCCGAACCACGCGCCCAGGCATAGGCCACTCATTAATTCCTAGCTTGAGCACCATTAGCAGGTGCAGGCCGACAAATGCGATCAGCAGTCCTGGCACAACGAAGACGTGCAGCGCGAAGAATCGCGAGAGCGTTGCGCCAGCAATGATCGGTCCCCCGAGCATCAAATTGACAGCCCAGGGCCCGATTACCGGGACGCGGCTTGCAATGGATGCGCCGATGCCCAATCCCCAGTAAGCATCCTGATCGAATCGCAATACCTGACCTGTAAACGCCATTCCAAGGGTTACTAGTAGGAGAAAGACGCCGACGATCCAGGTGAGTTCTCTTGGAAACTTGTAGGCTCCGAAGAGGAAGACCTGCACCATATGGATCAGCACAATCGCGACCATGAAGTTTGAGCCCCATCCGTGCAGCGCTCGTATGAACCAACCCAAAGCAACGCCATGGTTGAGAGTCTGCAGGCTGTTCCACGCCTCTCCCGCGGAGGGCACGTAGATCAGCGCAAGCAAAATGCCTGTCACGAGTTGCAGCATGAAGCATGTGAGGGCCGCGCTGCCGAAAACATAGAACCAGCTCGCAGTCTCGCGGGGAACTGGGTGCTCAGCCGTTTCGCGAATCGGCGTTTCAAGCTGCAAACGCAGATCGAACCAGTCACCCACTTTTTGAATCACGCGCATGTCGGCTTGCCTCCGGCCTTCCTTGCTACGGGCTGGCCGGGAGTAGGCATCTCGCCAGCCTTGATGAGAAGTTTTCCATTCTCAATTTTGTAGCGGTGCTGGAACAAGCCGCGTTCAGGAGGTCCTGAGGCACGCGATCCGTCCTGGTAGTAGGCGCCGCCATGACAGGGACACATGAAGAGATTTGATTGCGGAAACCATCGAACCGGGCATCCCAAATGCGCGCAGTTGATGGCAAAGATCTGGAAAGTCTGATCATCTACCCTCCGAACCCAGCACGCGATGTTGCCGGTCTCGCCGTCCCAATCATTGACCAACGGATTTCGATAGGTGGCGAGCCGAGTCTGCCCAGCGGGAAACTGTTCCAGTCCACCAAGCGATAGCCACGATTCATAACCAAACTTCTTTTCGCGAGTCACAGGTGAGAGGAGGTAACGCACGATCGGCACCGCCAGGAAGACACCGACAACGCCGTTAAAAAATACTCCCAGTTTCATAAGGGCTGTGCGTCTCGAGATTCTGTTTTCCGCGGTCATTGAATTCCTCCTTGAGCCGGGCTCGCGGCAGCGGTTGGATATGGCTGGCCCGGAAACTTTGGCCGATGGGCGGAAAGCCAGGCCACGACGTCAGAAATGTCTTGCTCCGACATGGGTCTGCCCTCGACGTCACCGCGCCAGTCCGGCGCACCCAACTCGGGCCGACCTGCAATCACGACTGTTCGAAGTTGCTGGTCGCTTACCAGTGCCAGGTACGAGCCATCCACAATCGCGCTGGCCTCGCTCCCTCCGCGGCCGCCCGCTCCGTGACAAGAGGAGCAATAGGTGCGGTACGCTTCGGCTCCATGTTGTGGATCTCCAGGAACCTGCGCTGTGTATGGCGGTGGCGTTTGATTGCCGACAGCATTGGGTTTTGCCCACGACCGAATCCCACTTACAATCGCGTCAACCTGTTTTTCGGTGAGCATTCCGCCCGCACTCTGTGCAAAGGCCGGCATCGGTGTGCCCGGCACGCCGTTGGAGGCGATGCGGCGAATGACGATGTCGTCTGCAATGGCGAGAAAAACCGGATTTGCCAGAGCAATAGCGGCTCCGCCTTTACCATCTGCGCCGTGGCATCCTGCACAGTTCTGTCCGTAGAGCTGTTTGAAGTCAACGACATCGTTTGGTGTCACGACCGTGGGCTCAGGCCGGTACGCGACCGGCGAACTATCGCACGCTATACATGTAAGAAGCGTCACGATCCCAACGATCGCGCTCGCAGTAAAGATGGGTCGATGCGTCATGGCTCACCGTTGCGTCCGCTCTTCTCACGCATCGTTCCAGGTGCTTCAATGCCGGCACGAACGGCGAACGGCAGGTACTGCCAGGTGCGTATGCGCACTTGCCTGGAAACGACGACGCCGGCAACGATACCGAATCCAATCTGAGAAACGACAAACCAGCCCCAGTCGATCCGCTGCTTAAGTACAGGATCCAGCGCCTCGAGCATGATATGGATCAGACCAGACCACAGAACGGGAGCGATCAAACCTCCGAATAGAACCGGGCCGCGAGGAAACATGGGAAGCGTCACGCCATAGAGAAGCCCAACCAGTGAAGAGCACATCACGTGGACGATGGATGCAATGATGAATGCGTCCCAATGAATAGCCGCGAGTTGCTCCGTCGTGGCTCTTGCAGGAAAGAATCCAGCCGACAAAAGGTTGATCGGATACCAGACCCCGTGGCCGCTAAGAATTCCATAGAGCACAGCCAGAATCGCCATGGCTACACTTCCTGCCAAGCCGCCTTTGACGCCCGCCGAAATCGGATAGATCTCCAGCGGGAGTCGTGCCCGCTGCAGTTCCTCGGTCTTCCATTCGACGTGAGCGACTTGCGGGTGGCGGGTTTCCGCAGTTGGCACTCTCCCCGCGATCGGCACGGATTCGTGTTCTTCCTGTGGCAGCACGTCGCGAAACCAGCCAACACAACCGGCTATGGTGAAGAATGCGCCCAGAATGCTAACCGAAGCGCTGGTTACCAATCCCGCAAAGACTAACGTCAGACCGAATGCCAGGATGATCGGCCAAGCCGTTGGAGCTGGCAGTTCGATCGTGCCTTGCTTCGCCCTTTCTGTCTCCGGTGATAAGTCGAGCGTTTCTGAGGCCATCTTCCACCACCTTTCCTCATCGTCCAATCACGTACACGACCGTGAAAACGACAATCCACACCGCGTCGACGAAGTGCCAGTAGAGCGACAAGACGTCGATCCGTTCAGCGTGTTCCGCCCTCACTCTTCCCAGCAGCGTGAAGACCATCACGATAGAGAGGCTCAACAGACCGACAACGACGTGAAACGCGTGCAACCCGACCAACGAGTAATAAGTTGTGCCAAACAGATTCGTGCTGATCGTGAATCCTTCTTTGTAGATCATCCGGTACCATTCGATGCCGGTCCCATACAAAAAAGCAGCACCCAGCGTAATGGTCGCAAGCCACAAGACTCCGAAGCTTTTGATTTCACCCCGGCGAAGAGACTTGGCAGCGAAGTGGATCGTGAGACTGCTGGAAAGCAAACATATCGTGTAGACGATAGGGACACTAAGAACATCCTTCGGCAGGGGTCCCGTCAGGCTCTTGCCAAGATAGAAAACGTACGCCACCACGAAGATTGTGAAAATCGCAGCCTCCGCCGCGATCAGACAAAGCATAGCGACACGTCCGCGATCGGAGGGATTCCACTCAAGCCTCGCTTCGGTCATCGTCATTGATGTCGCATTCATCACAGTTCCCCTGCTATTCGTAATTCCAATCGGGATCGTTCGGGTGCTTCAAATCCCACAGCGGGCGGCGGCTCTTCACTACCGGGATCGAGGCGAAGTTGTAGGCTGGAGGCGGCGAATTCGTGGACCACTCGAGTGTCCAAGCATCCCACGGATCGCTTCCCGCGGCCTTACCGCGGAAATAGGACCAGATCAGGTTTCCCAGGAATACCAAAATTCCGGCAGCCTGGAAAAAAACTCCGATGGTCACGATGAAGTTCCAGGTGTCCCAGCCCCGCCCCGGTTCGTACGTGTAGATTCTTCGCGGCATGCCCAACAATCCTGGGATATGCATGAAGTCGAAGGTCAGGTGGAAACCGATAATGAAAATCCAAAAGTGCAGCTTGCCAAGCGTCTCGCTGTACATCTTCCCCGACATCTTCGGGAACCAGTAGTAAAAGGCTCCAAAAAGACAGAAGAGGATACCGCCAACAATCACGTAGTGAAAATGCGCAACCACGAAATAGGAATTTCCCAAGTGCCAATCGAAGGGGGCCGCACCCTGCATGATGCCTGTGAGACCAGCGATCAGGAACTGGAAAAGAAAAGCGATGCAGAACAGCATCGGAGTCTTGAACTCAATCTTTCCGCCCCACATGGTCGCAAGCCAGTTGAAGATCTTAATGCCGGTGGGAACAGCGATGGCCATGGTCGAAATCACGAAAAAATTGTTGGCCGCAGAGCTCATACCCACGGTAAACATGTGATGCGCCCATACACTCATGCTGATGAACCCGATGGCGATCGTGGCCCCCACCATCACTGAGTAACCGAAGATCGGCTTGCGGGAAAACACTGGGATGATTTCTGAGGCGAATGCGAATGCCGGGAGAACAAGGATATAGACTTCTGGATGACCGAAAACCCAGAAGAAATGCATCCAGATAACGGCTGAGCCTCCTGCCTGCGTATCGAAGAAGTGTCCGCCAAGATAACGGTCGATCAGCAGCATGATCTGCGCCGCCGTTAGCGGACTGACCGCAAGAATCACCAGGTCGGCCATTATGAGGTTGAGCCAGGCAAATAATGGCATTGTGGCTAACGTCATTCCCGGGCAGCGCATGCAGAGCACGGTCGCGATGATATTGATCGCCGTGCCGATGCTGCCGAAACCGGAAATCAGCAATGCGAGAATCCAGAAGTCCGTGCTATGGCCAACTGAAAACGTCTGCGAAGTCAGCGGTGCGTAGGCGAACCACCCAACGTCAGGCGCGTTGCCCGCTCCGTAGAGCCCATTGGCTCCCACTACGCTGAAATACAGAAGCAGGCCACCGAAAGCGGTCATCCAGAAGCTGAAAGCATTTAGACGTGGAAACGCCATGTCCCGCGCCCCAATCATGAGTGGGATGAGGTAATTTGCGAATCCGAACATGAAGGGCATGATCACGAAGAAGATCATGGTGGTTCCGTGCATGGTGAACAGCCGGTTGAATTCCTGGGGGGAAACAAAATTGTTGTGCGGACGGATGAGTTGGATGCGGATAATCATCGCCTCGACCCCGGCGATCAACAGAAACGCAAGGGCATAAATGATGTACAGAATGCCCAGCCTCTTGTGATCGACGGTGGTAACCCATTCGTGGAGCGTCGCGACAATTGGACGCGGTGCGATTGCCGTGCTCGGCATTGCAATCGCATCAGTCGACATCGTGCGACCTCCTCAAAGTCTTAAACGAGGCGCTCAACGAAGCGTCTCCAAATAGGCTGTCACTGCGTCCAGTTCCTTCTCGGTCAACTCCATCGCCGGCATTAAAGAACCAGGCTTGATCGTGTTGGGATTTCGAATCCAACGCCGCAGATTTTCGGAGGTGTTAGGGACCGCGCCAGCTCCGATCGTGTCTCGGCTCATCAGGTGCGTGAGGTCCGGACCGAATCGCCCGTTGGCCACTGTGCCTGACACAGCATGGCAGTTGATGCAGGCGGTCGTTTCGAATATCCGTTGCCCCTCAGAAACGGTGTCATCCACGACTGCAGGCCGGCGTTGCTGACGAATCCACCGGTCAAATTCGTCCCTCGACTGGACGTAAACACGTAGAAGCATTTTGGCGTGTTGGGTTCCGCAATATTGCGCGCACTGCCCGAGATAAACTCCGGTCTCCTGCGGGTCGATCCACATGCTGTTCGGATGGTTCGGAATCAGATCCGTTTTCCCGCCCAGCCGCGGCACCCAAAAACTGTGGTCAGTATCGGCGGATAGCAGCTTGATGAAGGTTGGGGTTGGATGGACCGAATCACTTACCGGAACATGCAGTTCATTTGCCGTTACTACTCCCAGATCCAGGTAACGATACTCCCACCAGAACTGGTGGCCGATTGCCGTCACCGTGATCGCGTTGCCGGGCGGGGCTGTTTTCTGAACGACGGCAATCACCCGTGCTGTCGCCATGAACAATGCGATCACGATGAGGATTGGGACAATCGTCCAGGCCAACTCCACTTGGTTGCTCCCGTATACCTGGGGAGGTTCCCGTCCGTCGTCATTCCGTCGCTTTCTGAATTTCACGACGGAGTAAAGCAGCAAAGCGAAGACGACTAAGAAAATGGCTCCTGTGACTGCCAGTACAAACAGCGACAACCCAAAGATCGATTTTGCTGGCGTCGATGCGGGAGCAAAAATATTTGTCGGACTAAAGGGTGGCGCGGTCTCTGCAAAAGCTGCCCCGACGCCGCAGATCACGACGACAAGCTGCGTCATCCACGTTCGCCACTTAGTTGGGCTACGTGATCGCAATTTCTCTCCTTACTTCCAGGGGGGAGTTAGCGCTTCCGTTTGGCGTTCGTTCCTGACACCTGCAAAGCGGTTGCCAAAAGAGTGATTGAGCCTGAAGTGGCGAGAGGACATTAGCTGCAGGGAAATTGAGCGTTGTGGGATTGGCACTTCAACTGGGCTGCTGGAACTGATGTCGGTAATCGGTCACCTGTCATTCTGTGGTCACGGGCTTTGAGGATCGACCAGTCGAACGTGTTCATATAGGCAACTGTGGAAATCTCTCGGCCCACATAAGGCCTTTAACCCACTTAAATACAACCTGCACAGCCGGTGGCTTGATGGTTTTCAGCTTAGATCTCCATGAGTCGGTTTGGCACTCATCGTGCCCTAGCAGAACCCGAAGGAGAAAGAACCAAACTACAATGAAATCACACATCATTCATACGTTTGAACTAGCGAAGAGAGCAACTTTCGCCATCTTGGTGGCGCCTATACTCCTAATCAATTCTCCGCTGTCGTTCGCCGACAGTGGCTCATGGATTCTCGACTCCGCCACTTCCAGCGCGCGGCTATATCAGGGTTCGGCGGCGAATCCAAACTCGGTAAACACAGGTGTCGCACGTGTGACCGGAAGCGTGAAGGTTGACACAGACAATCTGGACAACTCAGTCTTCAATCTCAGTATTTACGCCGCGGATGAGCAGTGGGAGCACGCACTCAGTCCTGAGGCCACATTGCCAGCCGGCTACGTTCCTGACGCGACAGATCATACTCTGCTGACGTTCCACTCCAAGCGCATTCTCCGCACGAAAACCGGGGAACTGCAAGTTATCGGGGATCTGACATTGACGCGCGTGGAACGCAGTGTGACCCTGACGCCGAGTGAAGCGTATGCCGGGCCGGTCTACGGTGATCCTGTGATTCACACCGAAACTCGCGAAGTTAGCTTTCTATTCCCAAGCTTGAGCGCCGCACTTTCGTCAGATCTCTTGAAGCCAGTAAGTCTGAACGAAAGGAGCGAGTTGGATCTCTCAGGGTCAGCCTCAATTGGCTATGAGAACTTTCCTGAACTGCTGACTGCGATCCAAGCTACGAATTGGCCGGCCGTCGTAAGGGATGAACAGTGTCAGGCGCAATCTACGATTGGTGGTGAGGGTTACGAAGGGCCCAATTGCACCGGAGATGTGATTGCCGTGATCCACCAAGACAACTGTCAGATAACAATGTCAGATGGAGGGGAAGGCTACAGCGGGCCGGTGTGTACCCCGCCCGCAGGCAACGAGACGAAGATCACTTTGAATCTGAAGCTTTTTCACACTGGCGCCGAACCCCCAACCGCGACCCTTTCAGGGAACAGCGCAACTCGCTGAGTGTCAATACTGGAGTGCGAAGTGGCAGTGCATCGACCTTCGCACTCCTTTCCCTTGCAACACACCCAAGAAAGTATGCATACAAATAGCAGGTTTTGGCCCTCGCGGGAATTCGATCGCCACCGACTCGCGCAAGTTTCCTCTGGATATAAAACTCCATATCTCATATTCACATAATCTTTGCGGGCAGACCTGCAGTTCTATTGCTTAAGGACTGAAGGAAAGTCGGAATTGTTGGAACTGGCGTTAGTTCCTGGCCCGAAGATTAATTCCAGCTGCAGCACATGCTCCTCGAAAGAAAGGGCACTACCTTCCGCAAAGATTTGAGGCCGATGTGTGTTGTAAGTCTTAACGAAAAGTGGATCCAGCGTAGCCCGCGGCCACTAGCAGAATGCTCAAGACGATCAGCAAACAGATAGCACCTGCGAATGCCCAGGCCAAGCCCACAGCAAAGGCCTCAAGGTTCAGACTGTTCGGACGCATCAGTTTCCTGTCTATCTTGTCAGTTGCGTTCTCTCTCGAGGGTACCGCCATGGCGGGTAGTTCAATTACCGGGAGAGATTGTGACTTCATGGAGTTTCTCCTTGCAAAATAAACTCTTCGGAAATCGCCTTCCAAGTCTCCAGCGACAGCATTCAGCACAAAGCAGCCTTGTCTAATACAACACAAAAAGAAGCCCCGCCTGTGGACCGGGCAGGGCTCTTCGTCAAAGAAACCAGAACTTGGAGCCTTCCGAGACTGGATTGAGTGAATTACATTCCACTCTGCTCAAAGACCAACGATTCTTTGTTATGACTGAAGTCGATTTCCTTTAGCGTTTGTGTGTTGGCACTGGTTTTGTCAGTCACGACGTCGTCTTGAGTTACGTGGGGATCATTCGTCTTCAATGTTCCTGGCGCCGTGGCAATAGTTCTTCCATCGCGCACGAAATTCACCTGTACCTCTGGGCCGGTACCTTGCCACTCAAGTTTGTAGTTGCCTGGTTTTAGTTGCGTGGCTCCGACTTGTACGGAGTCCGAAATCTCTACCGAGTGCTGGTTTTTGTCTCGCGCCAAAGCGCTTACGGTGGATAGTAGGGTGATCACCGATAATATCGCTGTGTATTTGATTCGTTTCATCGAGCGTACTCTCCTTTGAATAGCTAAGCAGCAGTTCCCGCCCTGACGGGAGGAAACTGCTAACTTATAGACTTTGTGTGTCTTTTTCAATAGATGCCGATCGCTCGATCTAAGGTGCATTTATATCGTTTCACGGTGTAACTATTGGTAAATGTTCGTAATTATTATTGAAGCGCCTGGAAGTGAAAGCCTGGCGGCGTGTCCGCGGATCGACACTGCATTCTTCTAACAATAGAGGCATCGATTTCGTTGTCTTAGCCACTAAGAGTATTTCGGATTGTGCAGCTCAGCTTTTTGTGCGAGGCGCTTGAGCGCGCGAGCCAGCGTTTGGTCGAGAGCGACCTTGGCCTTGTCGTATTCGACTTTGGACAGGTGGCCCCGCTTGTGCTCCACTTCAATTTGGAAGAGTTCCTCCTTGATTCCATTCATCAGTATGCTGGCGGATCCTGCCGCGAGAGGCGGCCGCCCATCTCCCAAAACAGCGGCATCGGGCCGCTCGCAGTCCATTTGTGGTTGCATAGCAGTTACGAAAAAAGAACTATCTTTTTGGCGCCTCAAAGCTCGTGCAGTGGGCTTTGGCCGCGCTACGTAGATGCTTCCAAAGAGCAGCACCGCAGCCGCCCCTCCCAGAACCCACCACCGATACTTGGTCAGAGGATCCGGAGCGTCGATGGGAGGACCCAAACCTCCGCCGGGTCGGTTATTGGACTCTGCGCGGGGAGCAGTATGCTCGACATTCACCGAGTTTTGCGAGTTGCGCCGGCCGGTTTCGTGCGCGCCTACGCCGGAAATATTGAAGGCAAGCTTTTGCCCGGCCGTGACGTCTGATGCCACTCGCACCGTGGCGTCGGGCTGGTTGGGAAAGTTCAGTAATTTGAAGCGCGCCGAACTCGCGGACGCCTTGAACTGCATCCCCTTCGGCAATGTGACCACAAAGTGCTCCAAGGGGTAAATTGTCCTGGGATCAAAGTTCGCGCTGGCACTGTAAGGAAGCAGGTAAGTGACCGCGAAGCGGGTTAACCCCGGCCGCACAGGAAAGTGGAACGAATAGCGGTTCTTTTCGTTTTCGGGGGAGGGGGCGGACTTCACAGGAATGCCGGTTTCGAGGGTAGCCGTCGCGGAATCCGCGATAACGCGTGCGTGATCGGGAACGTAGAACTCCAGATTGCGCTCACTCATCTGCGTGCGCGGTGGCTGCGACCTGTTCTGCACTACGAATTCCCGTGTCACGACAATTTGGCCGTCCGCCGACCGGACATGCATGATGTCGGCAAATACCTTGACGCCGTCTACTTGTTTCGCGACGTCATAGACTTCAATGGCTACAGACGCCGCTCCCGGAGGCACCATGCGGTGATAACTAACGCCTTGATGGATAACGCGAACCAGATGCGCTGCTTGCGGATCCTCCAGTTTGAAGCGGAAGAGGCCAGCGGCGTCCGTCTGAGCGCGACCCGATTCTTCCATCGTCTGGGCTAGCTTGAACACCACGACCTCGTCACCAGCGGACGGTTTGCCCGTTGTGGAATCTTTTACCGTGCCGCTGAGCGTTTGCGCAGCGGCGAAAGAGGTCAATTGCAGGATCAGGATAATGATGGATCCTTGGGTCGTGGCCGTGCGCCAACTCCGTACTGTCGGGCAGCCGAAACGCGCGATCGGGACGATATTCAGCAGAGTTTTCACAGTTTGTATTCCTTTCAAAGTCTCGTATTTCGGCTTCCTCGTTTGGAACTGTTTTCTGCGCGCGCGATCTCGGCGAGTAAAGTGGCAGCTTCGTCCTGCAAAGAAGATTTCAACGACATGTAGTCGATGTCAGGAAGTTTGCCGGCCTTGTACTCGAAGTTGAGATCGCGCAGGTTTTCGTAGACTGCGTCTTTGCGCTCGCGCAAATAGCCCGCGCGCATGTTAGGCGATCCAGGAAAGAGTCTCTCCGGCAGATGAAAAACGTAAAACAAACACGCCACCGTGAGCGTCAGGCATGAAATGAGCCAGATCATAGAGCGGTCTCCCGGCGAGCTTGCTGACGGAAGTTTTCGAACTTGAGGCCGCTTGTCGGGTGCAGGCGTCCGGCGACGTTCGGAAAGGGGCGATTGTTCCAGGCGCAAATTACGAGCGCAATCAAACCATAGCCGGGAGTCAGCGCAGAGAGGGGCACGATATATGCAACCTGGTCAAAGCCGTTTGAAGTCGGCGCCCCCAGCACCGTAGGTCCGTACTCCTGCACGAAGCCTTGCTCGATCAGGCTGTCACTGTCTCCCCGGGCGAGCGATACCGTCAGTTCGTTGCGCATGGCCTCGGACTCGCGGCAGCCGACGTGGTTGCATTCCAAAAGAATCTGATGGCACCCGCAGACGCACAACATTCGGTGGCCGATTTTCGAAAACCGCATCGTGGGATCTCCGGCACCGATGGCCACGAGAACTGCGGCGGACACAGCTACAATCTGCACGGCTTTGATAGTTCGTGCGCGAAGCCTCGAATGTAGGTGTCGAAGGCTGAGCATCAGTCTCCTGTGACCACGGGCTCGGCATGCACCGGCAAAAAGCGGGCGCGGGCGGCAACGCGTTCCGGCGCAGACGCATTTGGGATCAGAGCCAGTACAGTCCCAATCAACATGATCCAGACACCGACCCAGATCCACATTACTAGCGCGTTCAAATGAGCTTTCAAAATAGGGTGACCGTTGTCCGGATTCAATCCTTCAAACACGAGATAGAGATCTTCGTCCAGTGTTGAACGAATGTCCGGCATGGTGGACGTCTGGCGGCTAGCCTTGTAAAAACGCCGCTCCGGAGTCATCGTGGCGATCTGTCTTCCCCCCTTGTAAACGTCGAGCACAGCCCACTCGCTGGCATAGTTGGGTGCATCATCATCAGTGTAGGAGCGGCAGACCAGCGTGTAGGGACCAATTGTCATTTTGTCGCCGTATCCCATTTCGTTCTCTTTCTCCTGATTGAAGGCGGCGCCGGCGAATCCAATGATGACGACCACCACGCCGAAGTGGACAATGTATCCGCCATACCGACGCGTGTTGCGATGGACGAGCTGCACCATCGACGCGAAAATGTTTTGGCCGGTGTGTTTGGAAATAACGCGACCGCCGCGGTAAAACTCGCTGACGACACTCAGAGTTACGAGCACCGACAGTGATACGGCCGTCAACGAATAGAAGTAAGAAATATCCTGCGCGGGTCTAAGGCCGAAAGGCGATCCCCAACTCTGCGGCGTGATCATAAGGAACACGGCGACTCCGATGGCGCCGATGGCGGGCCACATGAAGTTTCGCCTCAGGCTCTCGATCGAAGTCTTGCGCCATGCCAGCAAAGGCCCTACCGCTGTGAGAATCAGGAGCAACAGAGCTACGGGAATCGCGACGCGATTGTAGAAGGGCGCCCCGACCGTGACTTTGTTCCCTTGCACTAATTCCGAAATCTTCGGAAACCACGTACCCCACAGAACGGTAAAGCAGAGAAGAACGAAGAGCAGGTTATTGAACAGAAAACTCGACTCGCGCGAAACCATCGATTCGAGCTTATGTTCGCTGCGCAATTGCGACTTATTTTTGAAAAAGAAAAAGATGAATACCAGCAGCGTGATCGCGAGAAACCACGCAAACCAGTCCCCGATGGAAGACTGTGCGAAGGCATGCACGGAACTGACGATGCCGCTGCGTGTGAGGAACGTTCCCAGAATCGCCAGCCAAAAGGTGGCGAAGACCAGCCAGATGTTCCACATTTTCAGCATGCCACGTTTTTCCTGCATCATGACCGAATGAAGAAAGGCAGTGCCGGTGAGCCAAGGCATCAGCGAAGCGTTCTCGACCGGATCCCAACCCCAGTAACCGCCCCACCCCAGCACGGAATAGGCCCAGTGGGCGCCGAGAAAAATCCCGCAGGTCAAAAAGCCCCAGGTCACCATGGTCCACCGGCGCGTGATACGAATCCATTGTTCTCCTCGATCCCGCATGGCGAGAGCTCCGAGAGCGAACGCGAAAGGCACAGTGAACCCCACGTATCCGAGGTAAAGCATTGGAGGGTGGATCACCATCTCGGGATACTGCAGCAATGGATTCAAGCCGTTGCCGTCCGCTGGCGTGTTTCCCTGCGTAACGGCGAACGGCCGCGCCGCGAAAGTCAACAACAAAAGAAAGAAAACCTGGACTGCGGCAACGACCACGGATGCGTAAGCGAACAAGCGTACATCGGTCTTGTATCGCAGTCGGAGAACCATTCCGTAAGCAGATAGCAAGAGCGCCCAGAACAAAAGGGATCCTTCCTGGCCTGACCACAGCGTGGCGAACTTGTACGGTGCAGGGAGATCACGATTGCTGTGGTGAAGAATGTAGGCAATCGAGAAGTCGTTCTCGAAGGCGGCAACTACCAGTATCATCGCCGCCAGAAATACGAGGGCAAATACAACGATGCCGGCTCGCCGCGCCGTTTCAGCCAAGGGCACTGCAAAGAATCGCCTGCTGACAATTCCTATGATGCCAGCGACGACGCAGTATGCGCTGCAAGCCAGAGCGAGTAAAAGCGCGAAACTTCCGAGTTGAGCCACGCCGATCGTCCTCTCAGAGATGTAGTAAGTCGTCCGAATGTGACAGTGTTTGTTCCCTGTGATAGCAGATGTACACACATAAAGATCGCATACTATTTGCTTGCACTCATCCAGTTAGCCGAACGGGTGTTGAGCTTGTTCACGCCGCTGGTCGTTGGATCGGGCACGCCGGTGGCTTGCTCGGAGGCCACTTTGTAGTAATAAGTTGTCCCCGGCTCCAAACCGTCCATACGTACCCGAAAGACCATCTCACTGTGACTGGGGTTGATTCGGGTTGGGGACTTTGCTGTGAATTCCAGATGATTAGGGTCTGTGCCGTAGTGCACGATGGCGTAATGCAAGATCGTGCCGCCCGGATTCGGAGTAGTCCAACTGATGAAAGCTAACGTGTCGGTGACGGATTCGATCGTGGGGCGAGCGTCATTCTGGCTCGGACTCGAACCTTGTTGCGCGGAGCCTAATCGAGTTTGAACGAGCAATAAGCTCAGGACGAGAATGTTGATCCCTATTGTGAAGCATGCGTGCTTTGCTGAAGTCATATATGCACCTCGTGTGGAGTATTGCTGTAGCAGGCCCTTCATTGAACAAGTGTGAAAGATGTGGAGTGAACCAACAAAACCACATGGTTCACCCCACTTTGCAGAAGCGAGAATCAAACTACGGCTTGTAGCCGTCTACAAGAGTTTTCAAGAAGGCGACAATGTCATCTTCTTCCTCAGAGGACAACCCAAGCTTGCCGATTGTCATGTTTTCATTATTGGGGTCTTCCGGCATCGGCCAGCAGGTTACCTTCTCAATGGTCCCCGATGGACAATTACCGGACAAGACAGGATAGGGATACACATCACGGGTGTTGTAGAAGTGGACTACCTCTTTTAAGCTCGTGAGATAGCCGTTGTGCATGTAGGCTTTCACAAACCCAGGGTAGGGCACCTTCGCTGCATCGCGCGCGGTCGAAGTTTGAAATTTGCCTTCAAATTGCGGCAGCTGTAGTCCCCAGTCCAAATTCGGCGGGGCTCCATAGTAGCCGTCGAGGAACAATCCCATTCCCTCGTCAGTGAAACCGAAGCCGAGCGGGTTGGCGGTAAAACCCCATTGGTCCGGAGTGTCCTCCGAATACCAGGGGAGCTTTACATTCTTGGGAAGGCCAAGGTTGTTGTACGTAGTGTCAGTGAACAGAGGCTGAACACTAGCCGCCTGGCCAGTATCGTGTCCGCCCAGCAGCGTGCTTGACCTTCCATCCAGATGGCAGGTGTTGCAGCTGCCTTTGCCGCGGAACAACTCATATCCCCTCAATTCCTGTGAGGTCAGAGTTGCTTTGTTCGCCAGATAGTAATCGAATTTTGAGGTGAAGGGGCTGACGCTGTCGGAACTCTCGTAAGCGGCAATGGCCTGCGCGAATTCGTCGAAGTCTTTGTTAGCGAGAGTACGGTCCGTCGGGCTGAGTTGAAGCGGTGTTGGGTTTCCTTCAAAAACAGCAGCGCCTGCTGGTGTGCTGCATATCTGCTGAACGTCTGAAGGCCAGTTAATTTCGAGCGAGCCCTCGCCGAAGACTTGCTCGAAAAAGAACTTGTACTCGCTCTGTGAAAGCTTCCACACCAGGCAGGCGGAATCTGGATTGGCCATTTCCTGGGTATCCAATGGAGGTCCTTGGGCTTGGTTAGCCGCGGAATTCTGCAGCTTGTATCCTGTTGCGCGACCATCCCAGAAGTTGCCACCATAGAAATCTGCCTGGCTTTGGTTGTAATGCAGCGGAGGGAAGTAGGATGCATAGGTGTAGCTCTGCGGATTCCGCTTCGCAATCCGCTGGTTTGGGTATGCACCGTGGACGGTAATGGGAACCGATCCCGGGTTCGATCCGCCCGTGAACACGCTCAAGATCGATGCACCGTTTGCGTAGCCAGCTGCCGGGTCATGGCAATAGCTACAAGCTAGGTTCTTGTTTACCGACAAGTTTGGGTCAAAGATCTCGAGCTGCCCAAGGGTCTCGACCTGATGGTAAGGATCCAGTGTCCCTGACTTTGCAGCCACCAAGGCCTGAGCCTCGAGCATCGCTTCCTCAGCTCTGATTCTCTGGAAGTCTGGATCATTGTTGATGATGCATTGCAGGTTCAGTTTTTCGCCTGGCAGTATGCACTGCTGATCGGCTGGTGGAATCTGATAACCAGGTGGAGGTTGAAATTTGAGTGGGGGTGCAGGCTTGGCAGTCTTCTGCGCCGATGCACCTGGCACTGCCATTAGCATAGCGAGCGCGGACAGACCCGCTGTCGAGAGCAATGAGAGTCTTTCTGTACACTTCATGCGACTCACGTTTCCTCCTTACTGCTACTTCAAATTCGCGGTGTTTTGCGGTGCCCAGCTGAGAGCATTCCAAGTACCAGCGTTCCTCCCAGTGTTTCTCGCATTAAGTGTTTCGCGCTGAGATGCCGAGCTAGAGATGGAAATAACTTCGGAATGGAGCACCAAGACATGAATGCTGATAATTGCGGACTCAGATTGCGGAGGCTGGCCTCAGTCGCCTTATCAGCCGAGCAGCGATTCAATGCACATTTGCCAAACATTCGATGATGCTTGCACCTATTACAGCTAGAATTAGCCCCATACCCACGATGATTGCTGCCCAATTAATCACTTGGACCGTAACGATGGCTCGCCTTGCGATTCTTGTACCTATAACCTGCATGCCAAGAGGGAAGCATTTTATGTGCCACGGCATTCATTCGAGTTGCCCGTTTCCGAGCACAACCCATCTGTCGTTGCACTGACCATCGGTCGACAGGTATGTCGAAATAGGGGCACTTACTGACTCGATGCAGGGTCTACCGGATGTCAAGTTGAATATCCGATCAACCTCGTGACAACTATCGAGCGATTCGGCGCGCTCGGCTTGCCCGAGCGTAGGACAAAACTGACGTTTCCAAGCAATCTTGCGCATTTACTCTGTGCTCGGTCTCAAAATTGCCGGACGTGCAGGGATCGAAATCATCGATAGGAAACAACGATGAGAATGCTAAAGTTAATTCTTGCCCTGGCGGCCGCAGGCGTGATTCTTGGGCAAGTGGGCACCGAGAACCGCGAGGCCAGCAAATCGAGAAATCAGATGCTGCCGCATTTCTTCAATTCAGCGCCAGCACAAGTGCTGGTGCGCGCGTGCGGTGATTGCCACTCAAATCACACCGAGTGGCCTTGGTACAGCTATGTTGTGCCGCTTTCCTGGTGGATCACACGAGATGTAAACGAGGGCAGGAGAAAGCTGGACTTTTCCGGATGGGAGACCTATTCGCTGGAGCAGAGGCGGGATAAATTGGATTCGATGTGCGGCGTCATATCGACGGGCAGGATGCCGCCCCGCTCGTACATTGCAATGCATCGGGAAGCAAAACTTACTGACGCCGAAAAGAAAGCAGTGTGTGACTGGATTAAGGAAGAGACGATTGGAGCATCAGATAATGTGAGCAAGAACCCGATGGTTCTTGGCCCGTAGGGGCCTTACGCTATCGAAAATATTTCGGATGACACTCCTGCCCGACCCTAAGATACAGTTTCCAAGCCAGCGATCTCTTCCATCCGCCGCAACACAGCCGAGAAGTCCTTTTCTTCGTCGACAGCCAACTCCTCGGAGTTTACATAAAACGCAGCTTCTGTCGCAGGCATCGAGACATGCTCTTTTGCCGCCGCCTTCAGGATCAGTTCAAAATCTTTGTTCATCAGGCGCAATGGAAATTGCGGGCTGTAATCGTTCACCGCTGCTCTGGCCAGCTTTCCGACGTGAGCCGGCGCGATTACAGCCGTTTTTGACAAGACCTCGAGCAGCCTGTCGCGATCAAGGCCAGCTTTCTCCCCCAGGACCACAGCCTCAGCAATCGCCTGCATCCCTACCCCCAACAATGTGTTGACTACCAGCTTCATCGCTGTTCCTGAACCAGAATCACCCAGGAGAAAATACTGCTTTGCGATGGTCTCAAATATCGGCTGGGCGGCACGGAACAGGTCGCCGCTGCCCCCCGCAAGAAGCGTCAGAGCGCCTTGCTCGGCGGCAGGAGTGCTGCCAGAGATAGCGACGTCCAACACTTCGATGCTACGCCGGGCCCCGAGACCGTGCAACTCGCGAGAGGTGTCTGGAGAGATGGTGCTCATCTCTATCACCACGGATCCCGGTTGGGCGCTGGAAAAGACTCCCTCCGGTTCTGTATACACGCTGCGAACTGCCTCATCGTTGGTCAGGCAAGTGAGAATCACGTCAACTGTGCTCGCCAGTTCCTGAATGTTCTTCGCAACAGTGGCACCCTGTGTGGCGATGGTCGCCGCGTTCGCGAGATTCTTGTCGTACACGAGCAATTTGTAACCATGCGCGAGCAAGCGTTGCGCGATGCGGCTTCCCATGTTTCCCAAGCCGATAAATCCGAGCTTTACCCGATCAGGCGTAAGAGTTGTCATAAAGTCTCCGTTGTATTAAATCGTATGTCCGGCTATATGAATCGCTCCGAAAGTCTGCCGCATTCTCAACCATCACGGCCGCGCGAGCGCAACGAACAGAAAGACGCCCGAGATTCGAAGCAATGCGGAGGGAGAAGCGAGGTGAGAAGAGAAAACAAATATCGATCATCATCTTGCTCCTCTCACCGTCGCTTCTTGGGCGTGTTGCTCTCTTAGGAGCACATACCCCTCCAAACCAGATCTAGTGAGAGTGGAGAATGATTTGTAGGTTCAGCGGCTTAGGCGAGCTAACATATGTCGGTGCATATGAGGAGTAGAAATACCGACACTAGTGTCGCTGTGTTGACTCCCATGCAGATGCCAGAAAGCCACGAGCTCTATGCAACGAGTGCAAAAAAAGGCGGCCCTGAACGGGCCGCCAATCAGGAACGGTCCGAAATCAGAAGGTGAGACTACCCTTGAACTGAATCAGTCGTGGCGAAGCATCGCCACCCAGGAACGATCCCAAAATGCTGGTTGGAGTGTTGACCGTGCTGATGATCGAGCCAAAGTTCGGATTGGAGACGCCGCCGACGGGTTGGTCGAAGTTGGGGTGGTTGAATAGGTTGAAGAATTGAGCTCCGACGCCGATCCGTGCCGCTTCCCAGTGCGGGACTTTGAAATTCTTCATGACGGTGAAATCAGTGTCGAAATATTTCGGTCCATAAAACTGATTGCGTCGTTCGATACCAAAGCCCGTGCTGGCCGGCGTGAACATCGCGTTGGTGAGACATGGGGTCTTGACCGCAGTGGAACCGCAGGACGACGGCGCGCCGCCAAGGTAGTTAGCGAACACGAACGCACCCACACCGCTGAGGTTTCCACCATAATTAAAGGCACTCAGGTTGCCTGTTTGATTTCCGTCCACAACAGTGAATGGCAAACCGCTGCGCGCGAAGATGGTTCCGGAGAACACCCAACCCGACAGGGCAACTTTCGGTCCTTTCCAATACGGCGCATTCCAGACATAGTTCAGGCTGAAGTAGTGTCGAGTGTCATAGTCCGCATTGCCGTAGTTGTAGCGGCGTAAATTGAAGGGATCTTGTGGTGAGAGGACGCTGATGTTAGTCAGCAGTGAGTAAGTGAGGAAGCCAGCATTGGAAACTTCATCCAGGGCGTGACTCCAAGTGTAATTGGCCTGCACTTGCAGGGAATTGAATTGATGTTTTGCGGTTACGCTCAGACCGTTATAGTTCGATACGGCCGGCGTGGATACTTCCGTGATGGTTCCGAAGCGAGGATCCGTTGGGGCAACAGGCAAGTCGCCAAAGGGCGTGGAGCTGTAGGCATTGAGGCCCGCGTTCTGGCTCGCCTCATGCACACCGTGATTGCCCACGTAATTGAGGGCGACGCTGCTTTTCGATCCCAGCGGTTGCTCGACCTGCAGATTCCACTCCTCGTATTGCGGAGCGATTATGCGGTGGGCAGCGTTGTAGAACGAGGGTGGCACAAACAGGGGATCCTGTGCCTGGATCTGACCCAGTGTCTCGCCTGCATGGAAGCCCGTCAAAAACGAGGCATTTGCTCGCGATGCTAGAAGTGCCTGGTTTCCGGACTGGCCGGGCGACAAAGGGCCTGCCCCGGTGATGAACAGATTATTCAGCGGAGCATTGTTCAGCAGATAATCTGCTATCGTGGCAGGGAACATGTCGGTGAACAATCCGAAGCCGCCGCGAATCACCGGGCCCGCGGAACTGAACGGGGACCAGGCGAAGCCGACACGGGGCTGCCAACTAACATTGGTGTATGTACCCAGCGCCTGGTGCAGGCCGGTCTGGATTGCCTGGTCGTATGGAGTGTTGACGTTGTGCGATATGTTGAGAAAATCGGTACCCAAGCGCGCGAAGCAGTTGGTCTGACACACCGGGTTGGAGTTATGATCGCCGCGCAACGCCAGAGTGATCTTTAAGTTTGGACGAGCACTCCACTCGTCTTGTCCATAAAAACCCAAACCGTAGACTGCCACCGGCTGCGTGGCACGAACTGAGAAATTCTGCGCATAGCTGACTCCCTGTCCGTTGTAGAAGCTTGACAGGTCCTCTCCCTGGCTATACCCGATGGTGCCGATGCCCGGCGAGTAGTCCGTCACATCGTTGCGGTGGAAGTTGAGTCCAACCTTCAGCGCATGATTGCCTTTCACTTTCGAGAAGTCATCGATAATCCCATACTGAGTGACGTTGCGACCCTGCGGCCACAGATTCAGATCACGACCGAGAGAAGAAAAAGCGTTTCCACTGAAGCCCAGGCGAAAGGGAATCAATGCGGTTGCCGCAGAGAGGCTATTGGTTGTAAACACCGCGCTGTACCATGAACCTGAGACGATGAACTGGTTCACCGCAGTGCTTCCAAACGAGTGAGTTTCTTGAAGCTGCCCTTCGTACTGTGGCTGTTTACTGAGACCGTCGAAAACGGGACTGATCGGATCTGTATAGGTGGCCTGCAATCCGTGATCGGCGCGGAAGTGGATGAAGGCGCGGTCATTATTGCCGAAGTTCTGGTCGACACGGGCGGTCAGAAGCCACTCGTTGGTCTGATTGCCTGAGGTGGACTGGAACTGCAGAGCGCAAGGAATTGCTGCTGAACCTAATCCAGCGAAGGTGCCGCAACCATCACCCGTCGGCGTCGGGTTCGCGCCCGTGGTCGCGCCTGGGGGCAAGACATCTTTGGCGGTCTTCGCTCCCTGCGCGTTGTTCCATAACGAGAACAAAGTTTGGTAGAAGGGGATCGAGGCCGGTTGTGGCTGCAGGTGAATTAGAGTGGCGGCTTGAAACTGCGGGCTCGGAATGTTGACCTTTGTGCTGGTCGGAAGCAAAACCCGGACGCCTTCCGTGTTGACAAAAAAGAAGGTCTTGTCTTTGCGAATGGGTCCGCCAAACGACGCGGCCCACTGGTTAGCGTTATCAAACGGACGCGGCGTGCCAGTTTGATTGTTGAAGTAGTTGTTGGCATTCAGCGTTCGCCCGTTCCACCAATAAAGCGCATTCCCGTGCCATCGGTCGGACCCGGATTTGGTGACGTAATTCACATTGGCTCCCGCCAAGCCGCCATACTGGCCGGAGTAACCGTTGTTGACGACGGTCGCTTGATCGATGTCATTTTGACCCAGAAGCAGGTTCGTCGCCCCACTGTTGTTAAGGTTCAGAAAGGGATCGTTCTCGTCCATACCGTCAACCGTAAACAGATTTGAGGTTGCCGGTAAGCCGAAAGTAGCGGAGTTGCCGTATCCACCTTGGGTATTCATTACCGCTCCGGGAGATGTCTGCACGATATAGCTCAGGTCATTGCCGGGGTTCGGAACCTCGGCAATCTGTTGCGCCGAAAACGAAGTGGTTAAGTCCGCGTTGTCGGTTTGGACAACATCTCCGCTCCCGGTTACCTCAACAGTTTGAGTCGCAGACGCAAGTTGCACTTGAATATTCAACGTAGTGGTTTGACCGACGGCGACAGAAGCAGCCTGTTGCGAAACCTTAAAATTCGAAGCAGAGACTGAGATGGCGTATGCTCCCGGGCTCAACAAAGAGAATCGGTACGCGCCTTGATCGTTCGTGGTGTGAGTCTGCGTAGCGCCCGTAGCGTTATTCTTCAGCGAGACCTGCGCGTTCGAGATTGCAGCCCCAGATGGGTCGGTGACGATTCCAGCAATGTCACCAGAAGTGAGAGACTGAGCAACAGCTACTCTCGTCGAAAGCGCAACCAGCAAGCAGGTGAAAGCGCAGAGCAACAGATAACGGTTGGACATAAGCGGCGAAACCTCCCAAGCGAATGTGGTTGTCGAACATCACCTCTCCATCGCTACAGGTGACTTGCACACGCCCTGGGCAGGTCTAGAAGATTGTGTTCGATACGAGCCGTGCTGGAGCAATTGCATTTCCACAGTAAAGGCCGCAATGAACAGCGCGCTCACTTCTATGTTTCGATTAAGTTACGTTCAGGAGTTTCCGGCTAGCAGAGAACACTGATGCGAATGCGTGTCCGCTGACTGACGCCTTGACGATGGATTGACTCGCCGTTGGAAGTGCCGCCATAGCTTGACAATTCGACGAATGATCGCGAACCTGCAACAACTGAATTCGCGACCCGCGATAAGATGTCGGACTGGTTGGCTGTTGCTGTCTCACACAGCAAACCGCATGCGGCAACCCGAATTATTAAGCCAGATTGTTTTTCAGCGAGATCCGATCAATTCGGTAACCTCGGACAGTTCCTCGAATTCTTCTTCCGTTAAGCGCAGTGAAGCCGCCGCAACGTTCTGCTCCAGATGTTCGATCGAGGACGTTCCTGGGATTGGCAACATGATCGGAGATCGCCGCAACAGCCAGGCCAAGGCTATCTGTGTGGGGTTCGCATTGTGCGCTTTTGCCGTGCGGTTCAGAACTTCTCCCGCAACTCTGCCGGCTCCAAGGGGGAACCAGGGAATGAAAGCGATCCGGTTTCGCTGGCAATATTCCACCACGTAGTCCCATTCACGGTCCGCAAAGCTATAGCGATTCTGCACGGAGACAATCGGAACAATTTTGCGAGCGCGCTCGATGTGCTCCTGCGTGACGTTGGATAACGCGACCAAACGAATCTTGCCCTCGTGGCGGAGCTCAGCCAGGGTTTCAACCGAAACGTCGAAAGACACTACCGGGTCGGGGATATGGAGTTGGTAAACATCGATGCGATCCAATCGCAGTCTCTTGAGGCTGCCCTCGACTGCTTTCCGGAGGTGAGAGGGAGTTGCATCGTGCGTCCACTGATTCGGGCCGGGCCGATTCCACCCGCCTTTGGTGGCAATCACTAAACCGCTCGGGTACGGAAACAACGCCTCGGCAATCAGTTCCTCGCTTACATAAGGTCCGTATGAATCTGCAGTGTCGATGAAATTGACGTCGAGTTCGACGGCGCGTCGGAGAACCGCGAGCGCCCCCTTGCGATCTTTTGGAGGCCCCCAGATACCTTCGCCAGTAAGGCGCATTGCTCCGTAACCGAGACGGTTGACAGAAAGTTCTCCGCCGAGTGACACCTGGCCAGCCGCGCTTGCAGAAATGTTCTTATTCACAATTCACCTCGATACCTCCGTTGAAGCGGAGTCACTATTTGGATGCCGAACCGCTTTCTTGTGCACCATGAGAAGTTTTGAGCGACTTCAGATAGGTGACAAGCTGCCATCGTTGCCGCTCCGGCAGCGTGCTCCAGGATGGCATTCCCTTGTCAGGAGCTCCTGTCGTGATAAACCAGAAGATCTCTCCGTCAGACGCGGATTGCGTGGACCCGTGCACTAGGGCAGGCATCGCTCCATTCCCTTGCCCATGAGTGCCGTGACAAGAGCTACAGTTCGTTGCGTACAGCCTTGACCCCGCTGCGGCGGCCGTCTGCTGTCCTGCATAGGGATTCTTCATGTGGACACTGGACACTGGCGCATCATGAAACTGCGCGTCTTGCGCATGCAAAAACACCGCTAAAACAATCCACAAAATTGCAAATATTATTGCTGTAGGAAATGATGAGCGTCTAGTGTTTTTCAAAGTTATCTCCTTCGGCTGTTGCTCGCCCTTGACGATTCCATCGAATATGCAAAGGTTAGGCGAGCGTCCGCCACTCTGGGAGAAGCAACTCGCTTGCCAACTTACAAGTCCGTCTTCGTGCAACATGGAAGCTGACTCGTGCAGACTCAGTGACCGCGATTGAACACCCGCGTCGATATGCGGACATGGGGTTCAAATCCTGGCTTGCTCTTGTGAGAAACCCGAATAAATTCTGGACTTTGTCTCCAGTAGATGCAGGGCTGCGTGGCACGCGGAATGCTGTCTAACGAGAGGGAAGGAACGCAAACGATGAAGCTCAAAGTGAATGGGATAGATCACGCCTTCGACGGCGATCCCGACATGCCACTCCTGTGGTACCTACGTGACATTTTGGGACAGACGGGAACAAAGTTTGGTTGCGGCATCGCCTTGTGCGGCGCCTGCACCGTTCATAAAAACGGCGAAGCCATACGGTCGTGTGTTACGCCGATGAGCGCGGTGGCGGATAGTAACATTCGCACGATTGAGGACCTTGGAGCAAACGGCCTTCATCCCGTGCAAGAAGCGTGGATGGAGGTGAACGTTCCGCAATGCGGCTATTGTCAGTCCGGACAGATCATGCAGGCAGTTTCGCTTTTGAAAAATAATCCGCATCCCTCTGATCAGGAAATTGATGACGCGATGGCCGGAAATATCTGTCGCTGCGGCACCTACCAACGAATTCGCCAGGCGATCAAGCTGGCGGCGGGGAAAAACGCATGAGTCCAATGGAAAATGTAAGCCGGCGACGGTTTCTCCAAGGAATTTTCGGGGCAGGAGCGCTTGTCCTTGCTGCTCGATACGTTCCGCCGATGCTCAGGCATGGTCACTCCACAGACGGTCAAACCGATGCGGACCGCGCAACCTTTCATCCCAATCTTTTTGTAGGAATTCAGCAGGATGGAACCGTCTACATCGTGGCTCACCGCTCGGAAATGGGAACGACCATTCGCACATCTTTGCCATTAGTGCTTGCCGATGAGCTTGACGCCGATTGGAAGCGGGTGAAAATCGATCAGGCGATTGGCGATAAGCGATACGGAGATCAAAACACCGACGGGTCGCATTCCATCAGGAGCTTCTTTGACACACTGCGCCAGTGCGGCGCCGCAGCGCGCTTGATGTTGATCCAGGCGGCGGCAGAGCAGTGGAGCGTAACCGTCTCTGAGTGTTCCACGGAAATGCATACCGTAGTTCACAAGGCAACGGGCCGGCGCTTGGGGTACGGAGAACTGGCGTCTGCAGCGGCGCGCCTTCCCGTGCCAAAGACTGAACAACTCAAGCTGAAAGAACCCTCGGATTGGCGCTACATCGGGAAGGGAATGACCAGCGTTGACCTGGAAGATCTCTGCACGGGCAGGGCGATGTATGGAATGGATGCGCGCTTGGATGGCATGGTCTATGCGTCGATCGAACATCCTCCAGTGTTTGGTGGAAAAATAAAAAGTCTCGACGATCAGGAAGCGCTGAAGGTTGCAGGAGTACGCCAGACTGTTCAGATTGATCCGTTCAAGCCGCCTTGTGCATTTCAGCCGCTGGGCGGCGTTGCTGTGATTGCCGACAATACCTGGGCTGCATTCCAGGGGCGCAAGAAACTGAAGATCACCTGGGACAACGGGGCCAACGAATCCTACGACTCCGTCGAATACAAAAAAGAGCTCAGGGAAACGGCGCACAAGCCAGGGAAACTCATCCGCAGCGTAGGCGACTCTAATAAAGAATTCCCCACGGGCAAGAATGTGGTTCAGGCCGACTATTACGTTCCACTTCTGGCCCACACCCCGATGGAGCCGATGGTCGCGCTGGCGGAATTCAAAGACGGAAGACTGACGGCCTGGGCGCCCACCCAAAATCCGCAGGGGGCGCAGGCGATAATAGCCTCGGAAGTCGGCATTCCAGTCGAAGACGTGGTTTGTCATGTCACACTGTTAGGCGGCGGATTTGGAAGAAAATCGAAGCCCGATTACATTGCCGAGGCCGCGGTCTTATCGAAGAAGCTGGAGCGCCCAGTAAAAGTTGTCTGGACCCGCGAAGACGACGTGAAGTTTGACTACTACAACGCGGTAGCTGCGATGTACATGAAGGCTGCTGTCGATGAGAAGGGAAAGCCCACGGCGTGGCTACAGAGGTCGGTGTTTCCGCCAATCACTTCGATCTTCGACGTGAACGCCGTTTATGGAGACCCCCCGCATTTGGCTCAGGGTTGGACCGACCTTCCTTACGATTTGCCCAACATCCGCATTGAGAACGGCCCCGCGCAAGCTCATGTCAGGATCGGTTGGTTGCGCTCCGTAGCGAACATCTATCATGCATTCGCGATCCAGTGTTTTACAGATGAACTGGCCCACCGCGCCAACCGCGATCCCGTGGAGTATATGCTCGACCTGATCGGACCGGCCCGCACTTTGGACTTCACCAACGTGGAATATCCGAACTACGGCGCGGATTACAAAACCTATCCGTGGGAAACAGGCCGGCTGCGGAATGTCATCGAAATGGTCGCCGAAAAATCCGGATGGGCTAGAAAAAAGAGTTCTAAGGGCCACGGGTTTGGATTTGCGGCACATCGCAGTTTCTTGACGTATGTGGCGACGGTCGTGGAAGTGGAGGTGAGTAATGACGGCGAGATACGCATTCCCCGGGTCGACACAGCGGTGGATGCCGGGCTCGTGGTAAATCCGGACGCCACGCGCGCACAATTCGAAGGAGCGGCGGTCTTCGGCACGAGCATTGTGCGCAGCGGAGAGATCACCGCCAAGAACGGTGTAATCCAGCAATCCAATTTCAATGACTATCCCGCGGCTCGAATCAATGAAGTCCCGGATCAAACGAACGTCTACATTACGGAGAGCTCTGCGCCGCCGGCTGGAGTCGGAGAGCCTGGGGTCCCACCATTTGTTGCCGCGTTTTGTAATGCGATTTTCGCCGCCACGGGCAAGCGCCTCCGCGACTTGCCGCTTTCGAGCAGCAATCTGTTCGGATAATATTGCCTCGTACAAATTCACAGGAGGTTTTCTATGTCTCTCAATGACAACGACTCCACTGAATCCCGCTCCAATCGTTCCGATGAGTCGTCGTTGCGCGACAGCGATCCGAGTTCCGGCCTGAGTAGGAGAGAGTTTGTTGGCATGGCTGCAGCTTCGCTGCTGATGGCAGGAACGCTAAGCGGGTCCGCCGAAACCGATCGCAAGAATGGAATTCCGTTTAGAACGCTGGGCCGGACTGGTGAACGGGTCTCGGTGATCGGACTCGGCGGTTATCACTTAGGCAAGCAGAGCGATCCAGCCGAGAGCATTCGCATTATTCGCACGGGACTCGATGAAGGAATCAATTTCCTCGATAACTGCTGGGACTACAACGGCGGAGAGAGCGAAATTCGAATGGGCAAGGCCCTGCGTGACGGCTATCGTCAGAAAGCATTCTTGATGACCAAGATCGATGGTCGAACCAAGACCGCTGCAACCTCTCAGCTCAATGAATCGCTGCAGAGGTTGCAGACCGATCGAATTGACTTACTCCAATTTCACGAAGTGATCCGCGATTCTGATCCGGACCGCGTCTTTGCCGCAGGCGGTGGGATGGAGGCAGTTCTAGAAGCCCAGAAGGCGGGCAAGGTTCGTTTTATCGGATTCACTGGGCATAAGAGTCCAGACATTCACTTGAAAATGCTCGCCACGGCTTCACAGCACGGGTTCAAGTTCGATGCCGTTCAGATGCCTCTTAACGTAATGGACGCCCACTTCAACAGTTTCGAAAAGAAAGTCCTGCCGGTTTTGACTGAGAACGGCATTGGAGTTCTCGGCATGAAACCGATGGGCGATCACCACATCCTTCAGAGCAAGACTGCCACCCCGATCGAGTGTCTCCATTACTCGATGAATCTCCCGACCAGTGTCGTCATCACCGGTTGCGATTCAATACAGATCCTTCAACAAGCTCTCCAGGCGGCCCGCAGCTTTCAGGCGATGGATTCTTCTCAGGTTGCAACTCTTCTGGCAAAAACTTCGAAGGCCGCGGAGTCAGGCCAGTTCGAACTTTACAAGACGAGTCACCAGTTTGACGGCACGTACGCCAACCCGCAGTGGCTCGGCTAAAGAGCACGATCTCAGCGGTTGTGAGGATGTGGCGCCTTTGTTCGGCGCCCCTGTTTTTCTCCGCGACAGTGCAAGTCGTTGAACGGCTGGGCGGAATTATCAGGCACAATCCTTGTTAAAACTGAAAGCCGCGCGTGCTATTGCGATCTTGCGTAATAGCCGGTTCTGGCATGCACGTACAGCTGCGGAAGTCTCTTGGGAACCTGTGTCAATTTGACTTTAATCTTCCGCCACTTGCCATCATCTTTCAAACTGTTCGGACTGTACGCGAGCACATACTGGTTGCGCAACTCAACCCCGATGTGTTGAGTGACTAGTGGAAGATCTCTAGGATTGTCGAGCGTGTAACAGCGAGCGCCGGTCACTTCAGAAATCTGCGTCAGAAGATCAGGGCCTAGAATCGCTTCCGGTGTATGGAATTCCCGGTCGAAAACGCCAACCGAATAGACAAGAACATCGGACTCCTTAATCCTGGACTTCACTTCTTTTTCCGTATAGTGGCTGTGGTTGTCGCCCCCGTCCGAAATAAGGAGCAATGCTTTTCTCGCATACTTCGCCTCGTGCATTTTGTTCAGGCCCAGGTAAAGAGCATCGAGCAGTGCGGTTTGCCCCTTGGGGCGCACAAGAAGCAACTGTTCCTGCAAATCCGCGACTGTATGGGTGAAGGTCTGGACGAGATGTGGTGTGTCTGAAAAGGTAATCAGAAAGAACTCATCTTGTGGGTTCGAAGCCTCCAACAGCTTCAGGACGGCTTCTCGTGCCCTTTCGATCTTCGACGCCATGCTGCCACTCACATCGAGGATCACCCCTAACGATACCGGCGCATCCTCGCGGGAAAAGTGTTTAATCTCTTGTGACTGCTTGCCTTCGAACAGTTGGAAATTACCCCGTTCGAGCCCCACTATCACACGATTCATGGGGTCGGTAACCGTGACTGGCACCAGCACTAGCTCTGTATGTGTGCGAATGGTATCGAGGCCGCTGTTGCTGAGTACGCTTGTCCTCGACTGAACTCTAGGCTCGATGTGAATGTCGGAAATCTCGCTCTGTGCGTGGGCAACTGGAAGTTCTACGCAGAGGAATGCGAAAGCAGCAATCGCTAAAAGTCCGCGAACCGAAGCCAACAGCTGAGGGCCTGGAAACATGACGACTACCTCGAAAACTGTTTATGCACGCTGTGTTCCAAGGTACGAAATGAAGGCTATGTTACGAATTAGCTTCTATGGGAGCGCACGAGACCAAGACTTCGTGACACGATTTGGACGCCTCGATTGAGAAGTGAAGTATTGTCGTTGTCCAAATGCGGACTCCCCAATCCCCCTATTGACACTCTGGACAGTTCGGATTCTTCGTGCTGCTCATCTACTTTTTTACTGGTGAGTGTCGACTCGTGGCATACAGCATTTGGAAAACTGGATGTCGCTCGAGCATCAGGCGGCGGGTGGAATCGTTCGCAACTGCTCAACGCTCGGCAGGTATACGATAAGCCGTTGAAGACGGACAGAAGCCTCTAGGACGCAAGCCTCGACGAATAGTACCCGGGTTGGTTGAGGCAATTGTAGGGAAGGTCGGAGTCATGCTCCAGCAGTTGCGGTTGGCTCGATTACATCGCGTTTCGTCTGGAAACCGGGTCGATAAATCTGCAGCTTCTGCATCTTGTGGATCAGAGTAGTGCGCTTTAATCCAAGTTTGGCAGCCGCGCCGTTCGGACCGCCGATCACCCAACGAACTTGCTCTAGCGTTTGCAGGATCAATGAGCGCTCGGACTCCCTCAGAGTTGTTGCAGCTGGCGGCACGGTGACTGACTGGCTTCTTGTCGTTCGCAAAGGATTGGGAAGCACACCATCTCTTGAAAGAATCACGGCACGTTCGATCAGGTTCTGTAGCTCGCGAATGTTTCCCGGCCAGTGATAGGAGTTCAGCGCGGACATGGTTTCTGGGGGGATGTACTCGATTTTCCGTCCCATCCGTCGGCCAAAAATCTCGACGAAATGCATGACCAAGGCGGGAACATCTTCGGGGCGCGCCCGCAGAGGGGGTAGCAGCACGGGGAAAACATTCAGTCGGTAGTAGAGGTCGCTGCGAAATTGGCCTCGATTCACCATTTCGGCGAGATCACGATTTGTGGCAGCCACTAGCCGAACATCCACCTGGTGCGTCCGGGTGCTACCCAGGCGCTCGAACTCCTGTTCTTGCAAAACGCGCAGCAGTTTAGGCTGCAAGGCCGGCGGAATATCACCGACCTCATCCAGGAAGAGCGTGCCTTTATCCGCGAGTTCAAAACGGCCAATCTTTTGGGCGATCGCTCCGGTAAATGCGCCTTTCTCGTGGCCGAAGAGTTCGCTTTCGAGGAGATCCAGGGGAATGGCCGCGCAATTCAGCCTGACGAATGGGCGTCCGCACCGCGAGCTGATGTTGTGAATGGCGTGCGCGATCAACTCCTTTCCGGTGCCGGTTTCTCCCTGGATAAGAACGGTGGAATCCGTAGGCGCGACCCGTTCGACCTGTTCGAGTACGTCTTCAAGAGCTGGGCTGCTTCCTATGACCTGCTCGAATCTGCGCCCGTAAGAACTCTCGTCAACAGCCCTTGATATCTGGATAGCCGCCACAGAGACCTCCTCGTGTGCACGCCGCTTATCGGGCTCAGCTTCCTAAGGCAGCCCGAACACTCGCCAGCAATGCCTCGTCGTCAAACGGTTTTGCAAGGAACTCCACCGCTCCTGCTTTCAACGCTCGCATTCGCATTTTTTCGTCACCGTGCGCCGTGATGAAGATGGTCGGAATTCGGCGCTGTTCGTCGTTCAGCTCGGCCTGCAATTCCAGCCCCGACATTCCTGGCATGCGGATATCCGCAATCAAACAGGCTGTGTGGTTCTGCTGACCGGAAGTCAGGAATTCTTCCGCGGACGCAAAAGTTTGCGACTGCAATCCGACGGATTTCAACATCCCCTGCAGTGCGCCGCGCATTAAGTCGTCGTCATCGACGATCGCGACTAAGTTAGTCTTGCCTTCGTTGGCCATGATTGAAAGCTAGCAGCGTCGTCTGAAACGCACAATCATACGTTGGTATGCGAGTGCTCATACCAGCGGCACCCTTCCTGGAATGCCTCGAAGAGCCGCATGCGACAACACTGGCCTCAGAAAAAACGGCGACGAACGATTAATCGAATGGAGAAGAGTTCAGCGCTGGAACCGTCCAAATGTTGACATCGTTATCAGCCTGTCGACACCAGGACAGTCAATCTCATTGCCCGTGTAGCGGAAGAAGCCCCGGGATCCTTAGCTTACCGGCAAGGTCACCTTTGGAGAATTGCATGCAAATACCGGGATGGCGTAGCAGCTCCAAATTCGCCCACGCCAGGGATTCCCTCAAAACGCCCATGGTGTTGGCATGAGACTGCTGCGCCAAGAGTTTTCAAGTCCTTCATTGCGGGTGGTCACACTTGTCACTGGTTCTGGATGAACCAGGCAACGCTACAGCGAAGGCAGTAGAAGAAGGGAACTGCTATGACGCGTCAAACAAAATACGCGCGGATTCTATTCCTTAGCGTGGCTGTCTTTTTCGCATTGTACGGTGGTGCCCAGATTGCGGTGCCGGAGCCACCGGAGGTGCGGGCTAAGATTCATGTTGTATCCCTCAGGCTTGATGCCGTAAATGAAAACGGCCGGGATGCGTTTGCTTTCGACGGAGAGACGGTGGCTCCGGTCATCCGCGCTTCTCCCGGTGACACTCTGCGAATCACGTACGTCAACCATCTTCCGCTCATGTCGGCGGAGACGTGTGCCATAAATCCGTGCATGGATATGACGAACTTGCACTTTCATGGGCTCGCCGTGTCCCCAGATGCCCCTCAAGATGATGTGTTAACCATGCTGGCTAAACCGGGTCAGGCTTTGCACTACTCAGTTGAGATTCCACGCGATCATCCGCCAGGTCTTTTCTGGTACCACACCCATCCGCACGGGGAGAGTCACCGGCAAGTACTGGACGGAATGTCGGGAGCCATCGTAATCGAAGGAATGGAGCGCTATCTCCCTGAGCTCTCAAAGCTGCGTGAGCGTGTGATAGTTGTGCGCGGCCGCTCCATCGAGCATGATCCGAATGCCAGCGCACTCATGCACGAGGTTGAAATCCCCACAAAGGGATGCGGAGGAGAGACCGAAAAAGTCGAGGAAATTTTTACCGTCAACGGAGTGATTCGGCCACAAATCGAGATCGCGCCTGAAGAGCGGCAGTTCTGGCGCATTGTGAACGCCTCTGCGGACCGCTATCTGGACTTGCAGTTGGATGGAGAGAGTCTTGAAGTCGTGGCACTTGACGGGCTGCCGCTAGCCTACCACGATCCCAAACATCCGACACAAGCGGCCGATCACATCTTGGTTGCGCCTGCGGGCCGGCTCGAGGCAATCGTTACGGGTCCACCCTCCGGCGCTCATAGAACGCTGCGCACTCTGTGCGTGAATACAGGTCCGGCCGGGGACCCCAACCCCGAGATGGTACTGGCAGATCTTGTGCCGCCAAGGTCCGATCAAATCAAAGCGGACCCACTTTCTCGGAACGCGCATGCCATCAATCACCGTCCTCCGGTTTATAAACCCGTCAACGTTGAGCCGTTCAAGAAAACGGCCCCGGATTTCATTGTCACTTTTACAGAGGACAAGAACGGCTTCTACATCAACGGCCGCAAATTTTCGCCGGACGAGAGTCCGATGACAAGCGTTCGTGTTGGTACGTATCAGCATTGGCGTATTCTCAATGCAACAGCCGAGCTGCATCCTTTTCACATCCACCAGGTTCACTTCTTGGCTTATGCACAAAATGGCGCGCCGCTGCCCGATCCAGCGTGGCTGGACACCGTGAATGTTCCTTATGGCGGCTTTGTCGACGTCATCCTCGACTTTACCGACCCAGTCATCAGGGGTATGTCGGTGTTTCATTGCCATTTGCTGAATCACGAGGACAAGGGGATGATGGCCAAGATCCTGTTCAGGTAATAACGGCTCGGTGGCGTCGATTCGTTTCCAATGCCGCGTAGGAGTGGGACAAACATGAGCGACGTAACTCGCAGATCGTTAATAACCCGGGGAGCGTTAGGCTTACTAACAGTCGGCTTGTTCAGCGGCGTGCCCGACGCAACCGAAGCCCAGCTTGTCTGGAAAACTTCAGAGTGGAAACTCGCCGAATTCGAGAAGCTCGTGACGGATCCAGCCCGGATCAAGCAACTGTACGACGTCGTGCACAATGGCGACGGAAGATTCCTCAACAACATCAAGAATTCTTTCAATGGACTGCAGTTCGGTTTCGGCATCCCGGAGCGGCAAGTCAAGATGGCAGCCGCGCTGCACGGCCCCGCCAACATGCTCAGTTACGACGACTACGTATGGCAGAAGTACCAGATCGGCGAGTGGTTGAAAGTGACCGACCCGGCAACCGGGAAGCCTGCAGTCAAAAACCTCTTCTACAACAGGAAAGTCGGCATGAAGCAAGAGTCTGCCGTCAAGAATCCGGACGACCTGAATTCCATCTATCAGGACACGAGTATGGAAGCCCTGCAATCGCGGGGCGTACAGTTTCTGAGTTGTCATACCGCACTTGAAGAACAGGTTCCGGTCCTTATCTCTCGCAACAAGCTGCCGCAATCGCCGGAAGATGTTGTAAAGGACATGCTTACGCACACCCTGCCGGGAGTCCTGGTCGTAGCCTCCATGGTCGCGGCTATTGCACTTCTCCAAGCCGAAGGTCATTACACATACATCACGGTTTAGACGAGTCGGTGCATGGTCACGACGATCGCAGCTGTCGCCATATCGTCACTGCGGTGACACAGACGGGCGGCGCTACTGGTTTTTCAACGTTTGCGGTTGGCAGCACGATTGCATTTAGACGGTTGATTGGAGTTACGAGCCAAGGTTCGAAGTACTAACGCCGCGGGACAGGAGGAACCGGAGATGGACGAGGACTACATGTTTCTTTGTGGAGTGATGTGGTGCAGGTTCGGTCAGCAAGAAGCGGGCAATGAGCTGTTAAGGGCAGCGACTTCGATGGATCCGGATATGAGAGCACTGGCGCGGGCAATGTTGGCGAAGGGTGCGCTTCGCTTGAGAGACCTGAATATAGCGGCTGCGCCAGTTCTCGCTCGATCCTAGGAGGCACTTATGTGGATGAGATCGTGCGCGGTTTGTAAAGCACTTTTGCGCAAAGTCCGATTGCGTGATTCGGTGCGTTGTCAATGCGGATGGGTCTGGTAGGGCTGTTGAAGCTGATGGACGCTTGCCCAGCACCAATGCCGTGTGATCCTGGAAGAATTTGATTTTGCAAGACCCAGGGGATTTGCGAACGTTATCGACGATGAGAAGAATTCATGTCGCACAACAAGCCAGCCTCGTATCACAGCAACCAATACAACGCGCAATCGGCTTGTCAACACTGCGAGGGGATCATCTGCCACGAGCGCTGGTGTCTGACGCTGAATCCAGTTGTCCACTATGCCTGTGAGATTGTCCTGTATCCCGACAAGCTAGCAATCGGAGACGCCATTATCCTCCACTCACTAGGTGTTGCATGGAGCAATGCGCGCCTCTAGAACGTCCCGTCCGGCCAGGCGCAGAATTATCGGCGGGCTAATGCCTTCTTTCCTGGATCGTACATGCAGCTCTTCAAACCCCCAAGGATGTTGTCTATGCTTGAAGGAATTTTTCAGCCCATGCATTTATTGGTAATCTTTGGAATCGCTTTGCTTGTGTTCGGACCGAAGAAGCTTCCCGAGCTCGGCAAAGGAATCGGAGAGGGTATCCGTGGTTTAGAGTCGGTGATGAAAGACCGCGAGCAGCCCGCTGACAAAATCACGAATCCGCCTCATGATTCATAGAATCAGCACGCCGGGTCGTTGGTGTGAATGCCGTCGGAAGATTCAGTGTGCTCTTCTGACACAGCTGAGTCGTGTCGTTCGACCCGAGTAGGTAAAGTGAAATAAAATGTTGTGCCTTGCGGAGAATTCTTAACAGCCCACAAGCGCCCGCCGTGCGATTCAATAATGGAGCGGCTGATCCGCAATCCCATTCCCGTGCCGTTACTCTTGGTAGTAAAGAACGCGTCAAAGATCTTGTCTGCCTGCTGCAGTGGAAGCCCCACGCCAGTATCGCTGACCGAGATCCGTACCTGACCATTCTCAGCGCACTGCGACTGGGTTGTGAGCTCACGCGCGCCCTCCACATCCTTCATCGCTTCCATGCTGTTCATAATGAGGTTCATCAACACCTGTTGCAGTTGCACGCGATCTCCCATGACCCGAGGGAGGTCCGCAGCAAGTTCCGTCCGAACTGATACGGCAAATTGAGTTGCCTCTCCGTGCAGGAGCAGTATCATCTCTCGAATAATCTCGTTTAGATCGACAACCTCCCATTGGAGGGTATCCTTCTTGAATAGATGGCGGACGCGGTTGACGATCTCACTCGCCCGCCTTCCGTCTAGTACCATTCTTGAGGCAGCCGCGCGCGCTTCCTGCAAATCGGGTTGATCGCGGGAGAGCCAGCGCAAGCAAGTAGTGGCGTCGGTGATGGCTGCGGCAATCGGTTGCTTGATCTCGTGCGCAAGGGAGGCAGTCAGCTCTCCCATGCTGCTCACCCGGTTGGCGTGTGTGAGATCAGCCTGCGCCTGATGCAGAGCTTCCTCCGCTTGCTTGCGTTCGCGGTGGCGCTGCTCGATGCTGCGTACACGGACGCTATAGATGGCCCAGAGCGTCGCCAGAAAAGCGAACACGCACGACACACGGAACCACCATGTGCTCCACCACGGAGGAAGGATCTCGATGAGCACGGCCGCGCCTGGCTCGCTCCAGAGGCCGCGGCTTGTCGCGCCCTGAACGCGAAACTTATAGACACCCTTCGGCAGGGTCGTGTAGGTAGCCAGACGTTCGTCGCTTCCGACTTCGTGCCATTTCTCGTCCAGTCCTTCAAGCTTGTAGCGATACCGGTTGGTAGCCGGGCTGAAATAGCTGAGAGCGGAGAATGCGAACGAGAAAATCCGTTGCTCATGAGAGAGTTTCAACCGAGTCGTATAGGAAATGGACTTGCTCAGTGGCGACCCGCCTCCGATGTCAACCGGATTGCCCGACAGCCGAAATTCTGTGAGCACTACTGGGGGCGTGTACGAAGTGTCTACGACGCCGTCCGGGTGGAAGACAGTAGCTCCGTTAAAGCCCCCGAAGAACATTTCTCCACTTCGATTCTTGAAGCACGCGCCCCAGCCGGTCAAGTCAGGGCCTGGCAGTCCCTCAGCTGTCGAGTAACTCCTGATCGTTTTGCTCTGTGGATCGAAGTTGGCTATCCCATTGTTCGTACTCATCCAAAGATTGCCGCGGTCATCTTCGAGGATGCATCCCACCGCATTTCCAGGCATTCCGTCCGGCCGCGCGTAGACGGTGAAAGTACCCGTCTTGGAGTCGAATTTGTCCAGTCCGTTTTGCGTACCGACCCACATCGTACCCCAGCGATCAAAGTAGACAGAGTTCACCCGGTTGTCGCTCAACGTCCCCGGACGATTTATGTCGTGTTCGTATTTGGTGAACTGACCTGTCGCTGGATCGAAACGTTGCAGACCTGAGGAATCCGTGCCAAGCCACAGTGCTCCCTCCCGGTCCTCGACCAGTTCAAGATAGGAAACGACTCTCTGCGGATCGATCTTATAAATTGTGAAGCGTCCAGTCGCCGAATCGAAACGATTCAGGCCATCGTCGGTGGCGACCCATAGCGTTCCTGCATGGTCGACGAGAAGGCGTGGCACGATATTGTTGCTCAGGCTATATGGATCAGCCGGATTGTGAAGGTACGTCCGGAATGTTCCCGTCCGCGGGTCAAGACGGAGCAGCCCGTGGTTATATGTTCCAGCCCAGAGGTTGCCGGAACGGTCTACGCGAATCGAAATCACATCGGTACTGGCTGGTCCGGTCTTCCGGCGGTAGGCAATGTGGTGCCCAGTTTTGCGGTCGATACAGTTGAGTGCTTCGGGCGTACCGATCCACAGGATTCCCTGATGATCCTCGTATATTGCGCCAACAAAAGGGTCAGCCGTGCCCTCCGAACTGGCTAGATAAGGAATTCTGTTAAACGGCAGAGGTTTCGTCGCAAAATGGGTTACTCCCATCCTACCCAGGCCAGCCCAGAGGCTCCCTTCTCGATCCGCGAATAGGTTCTCGACACTGTTTTGGGGCAGGCTGTTGGGATCAGCAGGGTTGTTGCGGTAACGAATAAGTCTTCGGTGCTCTTGGTCAAACTTAAGCAAACCAGCACCATGCGTTGCAAGCCACAGAGTGCCGTCCCGGTCTTCGGTCATCGCCATTATGACCGTCAGGGCTGTGGTGGACCGCTCCAGTTCGTGAAACGAATAGTTGGTTAGCGTGTTCGTCTTCCGGTCAAACACAGATAACGCGTTGGGTGAGTCGCGAAAGATCCAGAACGTGCCGAAGCGATCCTCGTAGAATCCAAACCCCGCCGGAGCTCCAGCTATTGGAATGTTCCGCGTGACCTTGCCCGCTCTGCGGTCGAATTCGTCCAGGTACCCAATAGTCGCAACCCAGAACCTCCCTTCCTTATCTTCGCCGGTCGATTTGACATGGTCATTACTCAAGCTGGAGGGATCATTTGGATTGTGAGAATACCGCCGGATAGTTCCGGTCGCAGGATCTAAACTGTACAGGCCGTTGGGAGTTGCCAACCACAATAATCCGGCGCTGTCCTGACTAATGTGGCGGACGAACGGAACCGGGTACCGTGTAAACGTCTCGTTCGCTCGATTGAATTTATTGAGAAATTGATCGCATCCGACCCAGAGCGCGCCATCACGATCTTTGAAGAGGGCGTTCACGTAAACCCCGCCGAGGCTGTTGGGATTTCTTGGATCGTGAACGAACAATTTGAAGTTGTACCCGTCGTACCGGTTCAGCCCATATTGCGTGCCAAACCACATGAAGCCCTGATCGTCCTGCACAATCTGGCCAACTTTTGTTTGCGAGAGCCCCTCGGCTGTGGAGAGACGTGCGAATCGGATGTCCCTCCCATCAACAATGGGCAATCGGATCGGTCGAGGATCCACGCTCGCCTGCGGGATCGCGCCTGGAATTGCTGTGATGTGTCCTTTGTCGAAAGGCCTATTGAGGTCGTGAGCCGCAATCTCCGAGTTGCCGGCACTCCCGGATCGCATCAGGAACACGATGAAGAGAAGGGCCCGCTTCAATGTCGTTGCTCCTTCTGGGCAATCTTCGTTCGCCGGCCTCTTTACTTTCATCGCAACCGCCGCCGGCTGTGATGACCTTAACACCCCCGACTTTGGGAGTTGCGACAGCCAGCGACTTTGGTTAGCGGGAGTTTATGGCACGCTCTCTGCTCCCGACAGGAGGAAGCTGCACGTGACAGGATAACGGGAATTGCCGTACGAAACAAAAGTGTTCTCGCCCATCGCCGGACTACTCTAGCTCGAAACCGTCAAGGTGATCTGGGACTAAATCCCTAAGCGCACTCGGTGTGACGTTCATACCTTTGTCTCACACGGTCGCGTGATGCCATTATTGACTCCCGCTGGTCCCGGCCAGGCTGCTGAATACCATTTCGGTGAAGACTTTCGCGGTCACGTATCCACTACCCCACTTGGCATCGAAATCTTTCGTAGGCACCGCCGTGACCACTTCCTCCATCGTCTTTCCTGCTGCGATCAGGTCCTTAACGCTCTGCCGAACCTGCACCAGCATGTCGCGGTAACCCTGCAGATCTGCGCGCGTGGCGACCGGCCCATGTCCTGGGACGATCTTAGTCTGCGCATCTGTTTGCGACAGAATGCGGTCGAGCGACCGAATCATCCCGTCGATTGATCCGCCAGACACTAGATCGATGATGGGATAGACGTGATTCGAAAAGATGTCACCAACGACAGCAATATTCGCCGGAGCAATGAAAATAACGGTGTCTCCGTCCGTATGGGCAGATCCGTAGTTCTCCAAGGTCAGCCGTTCAGTTCCTTGACTCAATCGCAAGCTGCTTGAGTATGTTCTTTCTGGCAACGCCTGTGGTGGATAGTGACCGTCGCGCAAACCCACGAAAGAGACGTCTTGTACGGAGGCGAGCTGCCGCTTAACGTTTTCCTGCGCGAAGATAACAACGCCCGAGGAGCCGAGGTATGTGTTCCCGCCGGTGTGGTCAAAGTGCCAATGAGTATTCACCAGCCGTGTGACAGGACGCATCGTCGTTTTGAAGATCGCCTCGTCCAGTTCGCTAATCCGTGAAGCCAACCCGCTGTCGATCAACAGGGTGCTGCCATCATCGACGATCGCCGTAACGTTTCCTCCATCGCCGGAAAACACGTAAAGACCTTGGCCGAGAGAAACGACCTTCAGAGGACTATTCTCAAACTCTTCCGTAGCCTTTTGGATGACAGTCTGGGCCGTCCCGCCCTGTCCTGTAGCCCGCGAAGCTGCTCCCGTTAGCACCACAGCGAAAGCAAGCAGCTGTATAAAAGCGTATGAGGGCCGCATGTTTCGAAAAACATTCATCTTGGTTACTCCTTACAAACGAGTCGCGTCGGGCTAAGAGATTGTTGAATAGAGGTCCAAGGACGGAAAAGACTCAGACGGAGCCGCCTAGGGCCATCCTGATTACCGCCGAGAGGGCGTTCCTGGAAAAGTAGAGAGCAATGATCGTGGTGGCAACTTCGCTGTAGGACGTGAAAAGAAAACTTGCAAATCTCCGTAAGGGTGAAGATCTTTCTCCTCGACGCTCCGTCCAATTGCGCCCCTGCGAATGTTTTTCATTTCTCCCACACGCGATTATTTCTGGCATTTGCTTGTTAGAAATAGCGGCCGGCCTCGAAGCATTACTACCCGCCACCGCATCCTCCCGTGAGGAGAAGCCGACGGCGAGAATGGAGGATGCGGCTAGGAGGTCGCGCAACGATTTCTCGTTCGGATAAGCAATGACGAGGCGCTCGGGACCAGTTTCGGTGCGAAGCCCTGCTATCACTGCGTATTGCACGCCCGAAGAATCAACCAACTCGTTCACGACCGCATCCTCCGTCACTTGTGCAGCAGCAAGCGGAGTTCCAAACCTGTCTATTGAGGCAAAATCATTGATGAATGAGACTGAAGCGAAATTGCTGGAAAGGAAGTACGGTTGAATGTCGCATGCCACGAGAGAACGACGCTCGACGGACAGCGCGTCAATCCAAGGACATCACCCAGGTTCAAGTTGCTGGGGAAGAAGTGTTGAAGCTCGACAAGGCCGACGCTAGAAGAAGCGATTGAGGCTGTAAGGTACTTTTGCGGCCACAGGGTCATGCAAGGTTGGATTCGTTGCACAGGCGTTGGTAAAATTCCCGTCCTCGCTGAAATCCGCGTGCAAACGGCTCTTCCACCGCGGCCCCGGGATATTGCCGCTGCAGTTCTTCCAAGTCGCTCGCCATCTCCGACGCGATCTGATCAAACTCTTTGCAGCGATTTCTGGCGTGGAGAGCCGCGTCGAAGCCCAAGAGGTAGAATTTCTCGCTGTCTCCGAACTGCCGGCCAGATTTGAGATAGTCTTCTAGCGCCTCGAAGGGCCCAATGGCTGTTTTGGTCCAAGTTATCGCCTTACGCCGCGGTCTCAGCCACGAAAGTTCCGATCTCGCTCAGGTCTTCATCGGTCAGGCGAAGCTCGCCGGCACGCATGACTCCCTCGGCCTGACGCGCGTTGCGGGCGCCGACGATCGCTCCGGTAACTGCAGGGTTGTGTAACGTCCAAGCGATCGCGACTTCACCAGCGGACCTGTTGTGGCGCCTGGCAATCTGGCGCAAGCAATCAACCAGCGCGAGGTTGCGAGACAGATTAGGCTCGGTGAAGTCGGGATGAGTCCTTCGCCAATCGTCCTTGGGGAGTTTGGCCGCGCGCTCGCGGGTCATGGCGCCCGTTAACAAACCAGAAGCCATCGGAGAATAGACAATGACTCCAATGTTTTCTCGCCTGCAGTACGGCAGAATTTGGTCTTCGACCTCGCGGTGCACGAGCGAGTACCGGGGCTGGAGGGAGTTGACGCTAGCGATGGCCTGCGCGCGGCGCAGCTGCGGGACATTGAAGTTGGAAACGCCAATCCAACGTACCTTGCCCTGCTGCTGCAGTTGCGCCATCATTGACCATCCTTCTTCCAGTTCTGCTGAATCGGGTTCAGGAGGCCAATGAATCTGGTAGAGATCAATCACGTTGACGGAGAGAGACGACGCAGGCTGTCTTCGACCTCCCGCCGGATCGAATCAGGGCTCAACACTTTTCTCACATTGCCAGTGGGGTCCCAGCTCAGACCGCATTTGGTGAAGACGTAAGGCCGCGTGCCCGACCACGTCTTGAGCGCACGGGCCACGACTTCCTCGGAGTGTCCTAGACCGTAGACCGCGGCAGTGTCAATCCAGTTGACTCCGAGTTCTAGTGAGCGATAAATGGCGGCGATGGAATCACTGTCGTCCTGCGATCCCCATGCGAACTGCCAGCCCGAGCCGCCGATGGCCCAGGCGCCGTAGCCCACAGGTGTAATGTGCAGGTCCGAGTTGCCGAGTTTGCGCGTTTGCATCCCTGTCTCCTCGTAGAGTTTCGTTGAGCGACTGTCCAACCAGAGCACAGATGCATTCGCATTTCCAAAAACGGCTGGCAACGCAGACGCCCGTTTGACCTTCTGGTGCAAAGGTTTGTGAGTGCCGGTTGCTCAGGATTCTGGAAGGAAACAGTGTTGGCAACGTCAATGTACTGACCTGCTGTCGGCATGCGGACGCTGCGATGTTCATTGTTTTGTGCGGACCCAACACTCCGCCATGCCAACTTCGGTGCGCTCGCCGCGGCTTGCTCTGGAGCATTCGGGCTGGTAACGTGCTCTGAAATAGTTACGCGGTCAGCTAACCCATCTAAGGAGTACTCACATGCCTCGAAAAATCCCAAAGCCCGTTGAAGAACTCTGGAAAGGTTATCCGACTGTTTGGAAAGCGTTTAATGAGTTGGGCAGCCGCTGTCACGAGGCTGGGCCGCTTGACGAGAAGTCTCGACGTCTGGTGAAACTGGCACTCTCAATTGGCGCCGGGCTCGAGGGTGCTACCCACTCTGCCGTTCGGAATGCTCTCAATGGCGGAGTCACGCAGGAAGAGATTGATCACGTGGCACTACTGGCGGTCAGTACGGTGGGGATGCCAGCTGCAACCCGCGCTTTCACGTGGATCCGCGACAAACGTGAGGGATAGATAGAAGCTGCCAGCCCGAGGGCCCAGGGACGAGATCAGGCCCCTCGGAGCGGGCTGTTTTAGAGCTCACATCGAATCAAATTTAAATTTCACAATCACAATGGTAACGTCGTCGTCGAACCCCACGTCACGAGAATAATCTGTAACGCTTTCGAGAATGTGGTTCATTAGCTCATCGGCTGACATCGTATGAGCGCGCCGAATTAGAGTCGACAAACGTTCCATTCCAAATTCTTCTCCCAGCGAATTCTCCGCCTCGATTACGCCATCGGTGTAGAGCACGAGAATGTCACCGGCATTGAGGCTGGCCGAGTTGGTTGCACAAGCGTCGCTGTCGAACATTCCAATCGGAAAGCAGGAGGAGTTCATCGAAACAACATGATTAGCCTTGGCTTGAAACAGGAGGGCGGGATTATGGCCACAGTTGACGTAGCGAAGGGATCGGCTGCGCGCATCAATGTCCGCTAGCAGGAGCGTTACATAACGGCTGCTGTCGGATAATGAAAAGAGCCCGCTATTCAAGCGATTCACCATCTCGAGCATGTCTCGTTTTTCGCTCGCCTCGAACTGTACGGCGGCCGCCGTAGCCGACATCAGAAGCGCTGCCGGAACGCCCTTGCCGGCGACATCTGCAATCACGATCTGAATGGAATGCTCGTCGATCGGGATGTAGGTGTAGTAATCGCCGCTCACACCTCTTGCAGGCTGCATCTTGCCGGCGATTTCCAGCCCGGGGATGGAGGGACGATGGGTGGGCAGAAACATCCTCTGAACCTGTGCTGCTAATTCAACGTCCTGCAGAAGTTGATCGCGTTGGTGACGCACCGTCCGGTCAAGTTGTTCTTTCTGCTTCACATATCTCTGGATGACGTAGACGACGAAGGTGAATCCCACGGCTGCCGTGAGGTTGTGCGCAATTCGTGCCTCTGGGCTTGGATAAGGAGGGCCAAAAAAATCGTGCAGGAAGACACAGACCACGATCAGCGCATAACTGATCCGGGTGCGCAGAAACATGGCGCTTATCCCGAGTGGCAAAATGTATAGATAGCCTAACGAAACAGTAGAGACGATGAAGTCGGCATACGCAACCGCAGCGATCGATGCGAGGATCAGCATCGCTGGCAGCCACTGTGCGCCGGTGGCAGCCACATCCCGCCGCAAGAACGACCGCGAAGAGAGCGACGTTAGAGTTTCAGAGTGAGCCCCTGCGATTGTCGCCGTCGTCATTTCTTTCTTCTGTCGTCAATACAAAAGTCTATTGATTGCGTGGCAGTGGATTCTCCGCCGTCTGCAAGTGACGGCCAAAGGCCTGTAAGAAATCGATGGCTGCCGCCAGACCGCGCAGACTGTCTTTGTTGAGGAGTCGCCGCAACAAGCCAAAGATCCCGATTGGCTTTTCCTTCTCGGCAGTAGCTTCAGCAATACCTTCAGGAATGGCCTTGAAGATGCCCTTGAACCATTCCGGCTCAATGCTCCCGAGGATCTGCCGCCAGAAGAGCAGATTCCTGATCGCACGAATCGCTTCCGGTGTTTTGACATTGTCCACAACGGTTTCCAGAATCTCGTCGCTCGCTGCCAGGGCGCTGCGCACGATTTCCAGCACGCCACGGTTGTGCAACTCCTGCAGCACTTCGTACGCGGCCAAAACCGCTTCAGCATGTTCTCCGGGCGCTTGCTCCAATCGGGCGCGCAACTCAGTCCGTAGATTGCGCGGCGGAATTTCTAGAGGAATTGGTTGAGCCATTGAATCTCCTAACTTCGCTTCTTCGTCTGCAACTGCACCAGACCATTACCATTTCCCGGTGGCGCATAGTCAGCTCGCTTCCACTTGCGTTCGACCTCCACTCCGTTCTGCGGCGTCGGATGACCGAATCGAGGATTGATGCGGGGCAATGGACTCTCTCCGACTTCCGCCAACACTTTCATGTGAACGCTGGCCTCCTTGTAAGCAGGCGTGTCGGTCACGGGATCGGTGTGGCTGCTGGTCAGCCGGTTCACCGGACTCTCGACCGAGTTCATCGGCATGTAGAGCTCCTTACCGTGTACCCGGTCGGTGACCAGTGCACGCACTCGAACCTTCCCGTAGCGCGAGATCAGTTGTACCCAGGTCCCGCTTTGAATGCCGCGTTCCTCGGCCAGTTCAGGCGAGACTTCCACAAACACATCGGGCGTCTTCTCTCGAATTCCTTCGGTGCGGTAGGTAAGGTTGCCTTCGTGAAAATGTTCCAGCAGCCTGCCATTGTTCAGGTGTAAGTCAAATTCAGCGTTCGGAGTCTCGGTAGCACCAATCCAGGAGACGGGAAAGAGCCTCGCTTTTCCATCGGGGAAGGCGAAGTGTTTCGTATAGTGGAGAGGCTGATCGGTTCCGTCTGCGGCCACCGGCCATTGCAGGGATTTATAGCCCGCCAGCCTCTCATAGTTGACGCCGGCAAACATCGGCGTCAGAGATGCGATTTCATCCATCACCTCGGAAGGACGCTGATAGTGCCAACCAGCACCCATCTGGTTGGCTACGTCCTGGACGATCTTCCAATCCGGCCGGCAACCGTCGAGCGGTTCCAGCACTTCATACAGTCGTTGGATGCGACGCTCGGTGCTGGTGAAAGTCCCTTCCTTTTCGAGGCTCGGTGCGCCTGGCAGCACAACGTCAGCGTATTGGCACGTATGGCTGAAAAAAATGTCCTGCACCACGAAGAAATCAAGCTTCTCAAACGCTGCTTCAACGTAGTTGGCGTTGCAATCGACAATGCTCATCTCTTCGCCGATCACGTATAGGGCTTTGACCTTGCCCTTATGAATCGCTTCCACCATCTGGTGATTGTCCAGTCCTTTGGTGGAAGGCAGCTTGACCTTCCAGTCGGTCTCAAAACGCTGGCGCACTTCGGGGTCGTCTACCAATTGGTAGCCGGTCAGCATGTTGGGCATCGATCCGTGATCGCTGGCTCCTTGCACGTTGTTGTGTCCGCGCAGCGGATAGGCGCCAGTTCCCGGTCTCATATAATTGCCGGTGATCAGCAACAGGTTCGAGATGGCCGTGGAGGTATCGGAACCTTGCGATTGCTGGGTGACTCCCATCGCCCAGAGAATGCACGTAGCTTTTGCCTCAGCAATCATGTGTGCGACGGTTCTGATCGACCGTTCGGGAAGACCAGTGAGTCGCTCCGCCGCTTCCAGGGTGTAAGGCACTAAGCTCTTCCGGTATTCTTCCAGTCCGTTCACCCATTGATCCAGAAACTTCGTGTGCGCAAGCCCTTTGTCAAGCAAATAGCGGCTGACGGCGGAGAGCCAGATCAGGTCGGTCCCAGGCTTGGGATGCAGATAGAGGTCTGCGCGCCTTGCCATCTCATTTTCACGTATGTCAGAAACAATGAGCTTCTGCCCGTTCAGCTTGTGAGAACTCTTCACGCGAGTGGCGATGACCGGATGACTCTCCGCCGTGTTGCTGCCAACGATGATGACCAGATCGGCCTTTTCCATGTCGGAGATAGAACCCGAATCGCCGCCGTAACCCACTGTGCGGAACAAGCCCACCGTTGCCGGCGCCTGGCAGTAGCGCGAACAATTGTCGACATTGTTCGTGCCAATCACGGCTCGAGCCAGTTTCTGCATGAGATAGCTTTCTTCATTCGTGCACTTGGACGAAGAGATGAATGCCAGCGAGTCCGCACCATCTTTTGCCTTGATCTCTGAAAGCCTGCGCGCAACGAGGCCAATCGCTTCCTCCCAGCTGGCTTGCCGGAATTTATCGCCCTCGCGAATCAGCGGCGTGGTTAGCCGATCCTCGCTGTTGATGTGCCCCCAGCCAAATTTTCCCTTCACGCACGTAGAGATGCCATTGGCTGGGCCATGCTCGGGAGCGATCTTGAGAATATGGCGATCTTTTGTCCAAACATCGAAGCTGCATCCTACGCCGCAGTAGGTGCAAACTGTCTTTGTCTTGCGGATCCGGTGCTCTCGCATCGCATGCTCGGCCTCGGAGATTTGAAGGATGCTTCCATAGCCCGTTTCGGGCTCGACTCCCTTGACAACCTCGATCATCCCGCTCAAGGCAGACTTTTTCAGAGATGTCAGGAATCCGGCATGGCCCAGCATGCTTTTTTCCATCAGAGCGTTGCAGGGGCAGACCGTGACGCAATGCCCGCACGAAACGCAGCTGGACTCACCGATGGTGGACCCGCCGTCCCACAGCACGCGAGGATTGGGGTCTTCCCAGTTGATCGAGAGCGTTTCATTGACCTCGACGTTCTGGCAGGCCTCTACGCAGCGGCCACAGAGAATGCATTGGTCGGGGTCGTAGCGATAGAACGGATTTGTGTTATCGACCTCATAAGGTTTCGTTCGGAACGGGATCCGCTGATGTTCAATCGCCAGCAATTTCGTCGTGTTGTGGACTACGCAATTGCCGTTGTTGTTGTCGCACACCGTGCAGTAGAGCATGTGATTGCTCAGGATGCGATCAAACGCTTCCACCTGGGCCGCCTCTGCCTTCGCTGACTTCGTGGAGATCGTCATTCCATCGGTGATCGGGGTTGCGCAGGCGCGAACCAGTCGGCCATTCACTTCCACCATGCATGTGTCACACGTCTGAACCGGCCCGAGTTGTGGGTGATAGCAGACATGCGGAACTGATCCGCCGGTACGGTTGATGAGATCGATGAGAAGCTCGTCAGGTGGCGCTTCTTGAGGGACGCCGTCAATTTGTACATTCGCCACAATAATCGTCTCCAGGTTGGCCGGCTAAATCCGTCTAGACCGTCTTTTTGATTGCGTCCCCAGTTCGGCAGAGGCTTGCTCCCAGGCCTGACGCCAATCTGTCAAACACTCGCCTTGACACTGAAATTCGCGGCCGCGTTCTCCCATTCGACCGCCGCATTCCGGGCACACGCAATTCAAAATGCCGGAGATGACATCTACGCTTGGCCTTACATTGCTGCCTCTCATGAAATGCATACGCACCTCGCAAACGAGTACTTCAGTCCGATCATGCTGTGTTCAGAGAAACCGCCGTCGGCGTTGAACCTGAATTACAAACCATCAGTGCATTTCGTTTTCCAAAGTGCGGAACCAAATTGATAGTGGTGAATCATCGTTTCCGAGAAGCGCAATTGTGCTCGAAGACGGGAAATGAAGGTCCACTGCCTGTGCGCTCTTGAGAACCTGGAATTACACCAGGACACGAGAACTGTCGACATACTGACGAAGTGTCAACGGCTGGACGGCTGTCGGTCCCGTCTGTGAGTTCACACCAGCCCGATGTTAACTTCAGTTGATTTATCTCCCTGAAAACAAGCAAATAACTCCCGGTGTGAACGATTGGAAGCAAGCGTGCTTTTCTGGTGTCGTACCGGAGGGGAAGAGCATGCAAGCGACCCAAGCAGTCGGACGCGAACCACAGATGAATCTCGCTGTGCGCGAAAGTGGAACCCGAGAAATGGAAGACGTCCTGACGCGCTACCTGCCGCGGTTCCACAGAAGCGCCTATCGACAACTGGGTAACGCAGCCGACGCGGAGGATGCGGTTCAGGATGCACTGCTGGCCGCCTACAGACACTTAGGCCAGTTCAAAGGCCAGGCTCAAATGTCGACATGGCTTACTGCCATCGTTACGAATTCCGCTCGAATGCAATTGCGTAGACGGCCACGGCAGCCCCATGTCGCTCTAGACGCACCATGCGGGGAGGATGAGAAATATTGCTTGTCCGATCAGTTGGCGGACTCTGGACTAAGTCCCGAAGACGAGTGTCGAAACGCAGAACTTCGGAGACATCTTCTCCAATCTGTGGCCCAGCTCTCAACACCGTTGCGTCGAGCGTTCGAATTACGTGACCTGCATGGGCAATCTGTGAAAGAAGCGGCGCAGACTCTGGGCTTAGCAGAAGGAACCGTAAAGGCCCAGCTTTCGCGGGCGCGAGCGAAGTTGACTCGGCTAATGCGCCGGGCGCTGCGTCCTGGACGTCGTTCAGTTTTGAATCGTACTTCTCGGCCGGCGTTGGTAGGCCGTAAGCAATTAAAAGCGGCTCTTGTTGCATCCAGCGAATACAGCACAACTTGAGGGAGCCGTACTGATTCTGCGTTCGGGGCGTGTATCCGAAAGTTTGGTCACCAAATCGTGATCTAAAGGGCAACGAGATCGCGAACCACGATCTGAATACAGAACAACGGAAAAACAAACGCTATGTGGATTGTTCGACTCGCATTACGGCGACCCTACACATTCGTGGTGATGTCGATCCTGATCCTGATCATGGGAGGACTTGCGATCGTTCGCACACCAACCGACATTTTTCCGAATATTAATATTCCCGTCGTCAGCATCATCTGGAACTATAACGGTCTCATTCCCGAAGACATGAGTGACCGCATCGTGAGTGTCACAGAGCGGTCGCTTACCACTACTGTCGACAACATCGAACACATCGAATCGCAGTCACTCTATGGAGTCGCAGTTGTTAAAGTGTTTCTGCAGCCGACCGCAAACATTCAACAGGGTATCGCCCAGATTACGGCAGTTTCTCAGACCCAACTACGCCAGTTGCCTGCGGGAACAACGCCTCCTCTCATACTGGCCTACAGCGCATCGAGCGTGCCCGTCCTCCAGTTGGCGCTCTCCGGGCAAAATCTGTCGGAGCAACAACTCAATGATTATGGTTTGAATTTCATTCGGACCCAGCTCATCACGGTTCCCGGCGCGTCGGTGCCGTATCCCTATGGCGGCAAACAACGTCAGGTGCTGGTTGATCTCAACACAACCGCCCTGCAGTCGAAGGGGCTATCCGCATTGGATGTGGTGAATGCGATCAGCCTACAGAACCTGATTCTGCCTACTGGAACATCGAAGATCGGGTCCAAGGAATACGACGTTTCCATCACCAATGCAGCCCCACAAACGATTGCGGAACTGAACCGCATTCCAATCAAGACGATCGGTAGCACGACCATCTATATGAAGGATGTCGCATGGGTGCGCGATGGCTTTCCGCCGCAGACCAACATCGTGCGCGTGAACGGGCAGCGTTCGGTCCTGCTGACGATCCAAAAAGCAGGGGATGCGTCCACACTGAACGTGATCGCAGGCATCAAGGCGCTTTTACCTCAAATTGCGATGACAGTTCCGCCCCAACTGCAAATCACCCCCCTGGCGGATCAGTCTATCTTTGTTCGCGGTGCCATCAGCGGAGTGGTCCGGGAAACGCTGATTGCCGCATGCCTGACCGCCTTTATGATTCTTACTTTTCTGGGCAGCTGGCGAAGCACCGTCATCATCGCGACTTCGATTCCTTTGGCGATCCTGACCTCGATCATTGTGCTCAGTGCGATTGGACAAACCATCAACATCATGACGCTCGGAGGGCTTGCTCTGGCAGTCGGCATCCTGGTGGACGATGCCACAGTCGAGGTTGAGAACATCAATCGCAATCGCGCAGCAGAGCCCGAGAAGGACATGGATGAAGTCGTTCTCGACAGTGCATCGCAAATCGCGACCCCTGCTTTCGTATCTACGTTATCCATCTGCATTGTCTTCGCACCCATGTTCTTACTTTCCGGCGTAGCTCGATACCTGTTTGTACCGCTGGCGGAAGCGGTTGTATTTGCCATGTTGGCCTCGTATTTCCTTTCCCGGACCATCGTTCCAACCATGGCCAAGTACCTGTTGCGCGGGGATAAAACCGAGGAAGAACGTGCTAATAGCCGCAATCCTCTCGTACGATTTCAACGGCGTTTTGAAGAGGCCTTTGAAAACTTCCGCCACAGCTATCGCGGCCTGCTCGAAGCTGCTCTCCACCACCGGCAAGCGTTCCTGATTGTGTTCTTCGCGTGCTCCCTTGGTTCTTTGGTCATCCTGGTGCCGTGGCTGGGTCGGGATTTTTTTCCCAACGTCGACAGCGGCACGTTCAAGCTTCATATGCGTGCGCCAACGGGAATGCGAATTGAAGAGACCGCGAACCTCTGTGATCTGGTCGAGAGGTCGATTCGGAATCAAATCCCGGTTGCCGAGGTCAAGAGCGTCATTGACAACATAGGCCTGCCCTATAGTGGCATCAATCTTTCTTACAGCAACTCGGCCCCGGTGGGCACATCGGATGCGGACATTCTTGTGACTCTGTCCGCCAATCACCATCCTACGGATAACTACATTCACCAGCTTCGCCTGACGCTGCCAAAACAGTTTCCCGGCGCGTCATTCGCTTTCTTGCCGGCTGATATGGTCGGGCAGATTCTCAACTTCGGCTTGCCGGCTCCCCTCGATGTGCAGGTCGTTGGGAATAATTTGGAGGGGAATCGGCAATACGCGAGTGCATTGCTGGCCAAATTGAGATACGTCTCAGGAACGGCAGATCTGCGGATCCAGCAACCCTTCGATGAGCCCTATTTGAATATGCGGGTCGAACGTACCAAAGCAGAAGAACTTGGATTTACCGCTCACGATATTGCCCAGAATCTCCTGGTGTCACTGAGCGGGAGTTTCCAAACTTCACCCACGTTCTGGTTGGACCCAAAGAATCATGTCAGCTATCAAATCGCGACTCAGACACCGCAGTACCGCACGGACACTTTGCAAGGCCTTGAGAATATCCCAGTCACGGGGAATGACGCGTCCGCTCTCCCCTCCCTCACTGCGAGTCTGGTTTCGGTGCAGCGTGGAGTGGGAATGGCAGTTGTTTCTCACTACAACGTGGCGCCTGTCATCGACATCTTTGGCGCTGCCGCGGGGCGCGACCTGGGTGGGGTGGCCAGTGACATCAACAAGATCATTGAGGCCACACGCCCGCAATTACCGCGTGGTTCTCGAGTTGTGGTGAGGGGACAGGTTCAGACAATGCGAGCATCGTACATCGGTCTTTTGAGTGGATTGGTGTTCTCGATCGTACTTGTATACCTGCTGATCGTAGTCAACTTCCAGTCCTGGCTCGATCCGTTCATCATGATCTCCGCGCTGCCGGCAGCACTGGCCGGAATCGCTTGGTTCTTATTCATAACGCACACCACTCTCAGCGTGCCGGCGCTCATGGGGGCCATCATGTGTATGGGTGTCGCCACCTCGAACAGCATTCTGGTGGTGAGTTTTGCCACGGAGAAGATGACGGAAGGAATGGATTCTGTGGGAGCCGCGTTGGAAGCTGGATTTACACGCTTTCGCCCCGTACTGATGACTGCCTTGGCCATGATCATCGGCATGGTGCCGATGGCTTTGGGACTCGGGGATGGTGGTGAACAGAACGCTCCCCTTGGCCGGGCGGTTATTGGCGGATTAATTTTCGCAACGGTTTCGACGCTGTTCTTTGTTCCGGCATTCTTCAGCCTTCTGCAAGGTTCACGCCGGCATTCAGTCCAGACACAAGGACACTAGGTGGAAATATGGGGAGTTATTTTATGTTGCCTCAAGCTGAAGATAGACCACAAATGGGCGAGCGGACACCCCCATTGAATAACATCGGGTCAGGGAAGCGCTCGCGCAAAGCCTGGATTGTCCTCGCGATTGTTGTGATCGCGGTTGGCGCCCTCCTAGGTTCGGGAATCTGGTCCCGCGTCAAAGCTGGTGCAACTCTGCGCGCGGAGACAACGCAGGCGGCCCTCCCCGCCGTGTCTGTGGTGTCTCCGAAGCAAACGGCGCCAGCCGACGAAATCATCCTGCCCGGAAACGTGCAGCCATTCATCACTTCACCCATTTACGCGCGCACGAACGGCTATCTAAAAAAGTGGTATTTCGATATCGGCGCACATGTCAAGAAGGGGCAGCTACTTGCTGTCATTGAAACGCCGGAAGTCGATCAGCAACTCCAGCAAGCCCGGAGCAACCTGCTTACCGCGCAGGCAAATCTAGAACTCGCATCCATTACCAAAACCCGATATCAGGGACTCCTGAAGAGCAACGCTGTATCGCAACAGGACGTCGACAACGCGGTCGGGACCTACAATGCGAATGCGGCAATCGTCGAAGCAGACAAGGCAGCCGTGGAGCAATACTCGGCACTGGTATCTTTCGAAAAGGTCTACGCACCTTTCGATGGCGTGATTACCGCGCGCAACACAGACATCGGTGACCTCATCAATTCCGGCAGCAGCAGCAACGTGAAAACAGACCTCTTTCATATCTCTCAACCGGGAACGCTGCGTGTCTACGTGGACGTCCCCGAGGAATACTCGCGGGGAGTCAAAGCCGGCATGACGGCGGATCTAAGCCTTGCCGAATTTCCAGACCGCAAGTTTCAGGGAAAGGTGGTGCGCACCGCCGATGCCATCAATATGACTACCCGCACTCTGCTGATCGAAATCGATGTGGAAAATCCGACCGGCACGCTGCTCACGGGTTCCTACGCAGAGGTCCACTTGGCGGTCCCGACGCTGGCCTCCACTTTCCTGATTCCAGTCAATACTTTGTTATTCCGCACTGAAGGATTACGCGTCGGCGTTGTGAAGGGCGGCAAAGTCGTGCTGACTACCGTCACTCCCGGCCACGATTTTGGCAACGAGATTGAGATCGTCGCCGGCCTCAAGGCGGATGATCAAGTTATCGTCAACCCGCCCGACTCAATCGTTGCGGGACAGCAAGTCCAAATTGTTCAGGCAACATTGCCTGGAGATGCCAAGTGACGCTACCTGCGAAACTTATTTTCGGGCCCTCGCGGAGAATGGCCGTGCCGGTTCTGATAGCGATAGCAGCACTCCAGTTGACTGGATGCGTGGTTGGCCCCAAGTATCACGCGCCAACGGCGCCGGCTCCGCCTGCTTATAAAGAAGCAGGGGACTGGAAGCCCGCCCAACCGAATGATCAAAATCTCGGCGGCTCGTGGTGGACGATATTCCAGGATCCTCAGCTCAATGCGCTGGAAGACCAGGTTAATGTATCGAATCAGAATCTGAAGGCCGCAGAGGCGCAATTCCGTCAGGCTCGAGCCGCCCTACGGTACTATCGCGCCGACTATTTCCCGACCGTGACGTATGGGCCGTCGGCGACTCGTGAACGGGTCTCCTCCCACCGGCCTCCCCCGAATTCAATCTTCAACGGCATCACCTACAACGATTTCGTGCTGCCTTTTAACGTGTCCTACCAGGCTGACGTCTGGGGAAGAGTTCGAAAGAACGTAGAATCCTATCGAGAACAAGCACAAGCTAGTGCGGCAGACCTGGCCACGGTCAATTTGAGCATGCATGCCGATCTGGCCGTGGATTACTTTCAGGCACGTAGTCTGGATGCCGAGGAACAGCTCCTTAACTCTACAGTGAAAGAGTACGAGCAGGCCTTGGAGTTGAACGAGAACCGTTTCGCTGGCGGGATTGCTTCGGAAGTGGAGGTTGAGCAGGCGAGGACTCAACTTGAAACCACGCGGGCGCAGGCCATTGATGTGGATGTTCTGCGGGCGCAGTATGAGCACGCGGTTGCGATTCTAATCGGAAAACCTCCCGCTGAATTCAGCCTGCCCCCACTGCCTCTTACGGCACCGCCTCCACACGTGCCTGTCAGTGTGCCCTCGGAACTGCTGGAAAGACGCCCCGATATTGCAGCCGCGGAGAGGTTGGTGGCATCTGCGAACGCCCAGATCGGAGTAGCGAAGTCGGCCTACTATCCGGTAATCAACTTAGGCGCCACGGGAGGATTTGAAAGCTCCGCCATTACCACTCTATTGAATGGGCCCAGCGGCCTATGGTCAGTGGGGTTGTCGGCGGTCGGAACTGTCTTCGATGTGGGCAGACGCCGCGCCCTTAACGATCAGGCGCGTGCCGCCTACGACTATCAGGTCGCTGCCTATCGAGAAAGCGTGCTCTCCGGATTCCAACAGGTTGAAGACAATCTAGCGGCTGTGAGAATTCTGGAAAACGAGGCTAAGGTGCAGAATGAAGCGGTCGTTGCCGCACAACGCTCGCTCGATCTTTCGGTGACCCGTTATAAGGGCGGCGTCACCAGTTATCTCGAGGTGATCACCGCACAAAGTGCCGCCCTCGCGGATGAAGTCACGGCGGTCAATATCTTAGGACGCCGGATGGCGAACACCGTGTTGCTGATTCAAGCTCTGGGCGGTGGATGGGATCGATCGAGCTTGCCGGATCGGCCGGAATGCTGTGGCAAGCTGGTGAGCGGTAATGTTCATCCCTAAAGTGATCCTCCTCTTTTTTTTCTTGCAATGATTTCTGTGTCTCAATAGGAAAACCTCCTGTCTACTAGGCTGCCGGCTGAGCATTAGGCGAGTCGAAGAGCTAGAATGAACGCCTGCATGGAGAGAGCGCATAGACAAAAAACAGCCGTCGTCGCGCTAGTCACTCTATTGTCGTGCTGCCCTTGGGCTCGCGCACTAGACCCATCTCTCGACATCAATCAATACGCGCACACCACGTGGAAGATCCGCGAAGGATTTTTCAAAGGTAGGATCACCTCATTTGCCCAGACGCCCGATGGGTATCTCTGGTTGGGCACGGAATTCGGCTTGCTCCGCTTTGATGGCGTTCGGAGTGCCCCATGGGACCCGCCCGCGGGCGAGCATCTCCCTAGCAGGTATATTCGAAGCCTGCTCGCCGCACACGATGGTCGTCTCTGGATTGGCACGTACAAAGGGCTGGCACTCTGGAAAGACGGCAAGTTGACAGAGTATAAGGAGCTGGCTGGACAGACCGTTGATGTACTCCTTGAGGATCGTGAAGGCACGGTATGGGCCGGTGGTTACGTGGGTTCGATTGGGAGGTTATGTGCGATTCAAAGTGGCAGCGTCCAATGCTACGGAGATGACGGCCAACTCGGCCTGTGGGTGGCATCCCTGTATGAGGATAGCCGAGGCAATCTTTGGGCTGGAGCACAGAGCGGGTTGTGGCGATGGAAGCCCGGTCCTCCAAAACTATATCCGATGCCTTACCCTGTGCTCGGCACCTCCTCCCAAACTATGAACGAGAGCGACGACGGCGCGCTCTTGATTGCTACCGAGGGCGGGATCAGAAGGCTCGTTGACGAGAAGACCGAGGCATACTCAGTTCCAGGTACCGCGCCACAGCCGCTCAAGGCCCTACGTATGTTCCGGGATCGCAATGGAGGGCTGTGGATTGGAACTACGGACCGAGGCCTCTTGCATGTGCACCAGGGAAGAACGAATGTTTTTGCGCAGTCGGACGGTCTCTCCGGCGACTACATTAATAAGTTCTTCGAAGATCGTGAAGGCAATATTTGGGTGGCTACAGTGAATGGTCTCGACCGCTTTCGCGAGTTCGCCATCCCCACGATTTCCGTAAAGCAAGGTTTGTCTACTGCCATCGTTTGGTCGGTTCTAGGAGGCCGGGACGGCAGTGTGTGGCTTGGCACTCCTGACGGTTTGAACCGATGGAAGAACGGGCAGATCACGATTTACCGTAAGCGAGGTGCACCGGCAGCGAGTGCCGGCCCCAAACAGAAACCACAATTCAACGTGCGCGAGGTGGCCGATGCCGGGTTGCCAGCTGACGGTGTTGAGTCGCTCTTTGAAGATGATCGCGGCCGAATTTGGGCGTTTACCGAGCGTGGGGCTGCCTACTTTGAGAATGGCCGGTTTGTCCCCGTAACCACGAACCATGCCCAGGTCGAGACTCGGCATCCGCGCGATCGACACGGCACTGCTGTATTGGCCTTGGTCGCACCTAGCGGACAGTTGCATTCCATAACCGGGGACAGTTCCGGGAATCTCTGGATAAGCGACCAGCATCAGGGCCTGCTTCATTTGCTTGGGGGCAATGTGGTCGAACTGATCCCTTGGGCCAAGCTGGGTCGAAAGGACTGGGCGATGGTTCTACTCGCTGGTCCGGAGCCCGGCAGTCTATGGCTTGGATTCTCGCGGGGTGGCGTAGCGTATTTCAAAGACGGCAAGGTCCGCCAATCGTATTCAGGCCTTGATGGATTAGGTGAAGGTATTGTCACCAGCCTGAGCCTCGATTCGGATGGTACCTTATGGGCCGCAACCGAGGGCGGGCTAAGCCGGTTGAAAAATGGCCGAGTGGCGAACCTCACCAGCCAAAACGGATTACCCTGCGATACGGTTTTTTGGGTGATGCAAGATGATGCCCATTCCTTCTGGCTGTACACGGCCTGCGGCCTGGTGCGCATAGCAGGGAAAGAGATGAACGCTTGGGTCGCCGACCCCAGGCGGACCATCCAGAACACGGTTTTCGACAGTTCCGATGGAGTGAGGAACCGTGCCCTCACCACAGGCTACACGCCGCTTGTTGCTAAGACCGTGAATGGAAAATTGTGGTTCTTGCCTCTCGACGGAGTCAGCGTCATTGATCCAAGTCACCTGCCCTTCAACAAACTTCCGCCGCCGGTGCAAATCGAGCAAGTTACCGCTGACGGCAAAACCTACTGGCAGAACATGTCAACAGATGCATCTTCTTCGCATCCTACGCTGCCGCCGCTGGTTCGCGATCTCACGATCGATTACACTGCGCTCAGCCTCGTCGCACCCGACAAGATTCATTTTCGTTATAAGCTGGAGGGCCAAGACCCGGACTGGAAGGAGGTCGTCAATGACCGTAGTGCGCACTATTCGAATCTTGTGCCGGGCACCTACCGCTTCCGCGTGACCGCCTGCAATAACAGCGGGGTGTGGAACGAGGGCGGCACGCTCCTGGATTTCTCCATTGCCCCAGCCTACTACCAGACCACCTGGTTCCGCTCGTTGTGCGTAGCCGCTTTAATAGCGTTGCTTTGGGGAATCTACCGAGTGCGCGTTCGCAGCATTCAGGAGCGCTCGGAGCAACTGGCTTTGATTAATTCGAAATTGGAACAACAAATCGTCGAGAGAAAACAGGCGGAAGACGCGCTGGGTCAGGCGCAGGCGGAACTTGCACACGCCAACCGTGTGACCAGCATGGGAGAGCTGGCTGCCTCCATTGCGCACGAGATCAAGCAACCGATCGCCGCAGCCATCACCGACGCTACTACTTGCTTGCGCTGGCTCTCCCGCGATCGACCCGATCTGGAGGAGGCGCGCGCGGCGGCGTCGAGAATCGTACAAGACGGAAAGCGCGCCGGCGAAATCGTCGCCCGAGTCCAGTTGCTCTTCCACAGGGAAACTCCGCAGCGGGAATCGGTCAATCTAAACGAGATCATTCGAGAGATGGCGCTTCTCCTGCATAGCGAGACAATTCAATTCGCCGTATTCGTTCGGACGGAACTCGCAGCAGATCTCCCTCCGGTCATGGGAGATCGCGTGGAACTGCAACAGGTGTTAATGAACCTGATGCTGAACAGCATCGACGCAATGAAGAATGTAGATGGAACGCGCAAGCTCACTGTCCAGTCGCAACGCTGTGAAAACGGTCAGGTCCTTATCTCGGTAAGCGATACCGGCGTGGGGCTTCCGCCGCAGCAGGCGGACAAGATCTTTAATGCGTTCTTTACCACCAAGACTCACGGCACGGGCATGGGACTGCGGATCAGTCGCTCCATCGTCGAATCGCACGGGGGCCGATTATGGGCTGTCGACAACGCCCCTCGCGGCGCGAGATTTTGTTTCACACTGCCTGCCTGCGGCGAGACACGCGACTAAGTTGCGTCGGGAGTTCGCGCTGGAACCGAGATGATACCCAGCTCGATTCAATCGCCGGAGGTCAAGGACAATGAGAACCGCTCTTGACCGCATGAAACGCTGTGACTAGGGTCTCATAGCAACGGTTCGGGCCCTGACATCTGGAAATCCGTCCTGACCGGCGTCGGCAACCCGGAAAAGGTTCCCGTCAGCGGACCTACGAACTGTGGACGCGTGGACTGGAAATGATCCTGTGCGCGCGCAAGAATCTTTAGTGTTATTGATTAGTTGTGAGTGCTAGGTATGGTAGGCCGTACTTGACTCTTAATCGGTAGTTCGATGGATCGTTGGGTTTGTAACCCAACGGTTGGCACCCAAGAGAGATTATTTCCAAGCTGCCGGACTCGCGTCTAAAAGAGGGCAATCGGCCATTGTTGGTTCGCCTGGCGACCGCACACAAAACGCACACACGATTTGCAACCCGAGCGGAGTATGCGGGTTGTGCGGATCATCGAATCAGCAACTTACTGATAACAGGGCACGCAGAATCGTTCAACTCCGTCCCTGGCCACCATGTTTTCAATTACTTGGGAGAAATTGTTTAAACCTCGCCCACGCCACAAAAGGCCTTATCGTGGGTGGAACATCCAACGAGGCGGGGAAACAGGAAGCCTGATCTTCTCGACTCTCATAGACTTGCTATTAGATAACTTGTCGCAGAGCGCAGCTTCAATCGATTTTGCGCTCTGGGAACGTAAGTGCTTGTATTGATAATGAGGTACGAGGAAAAATTAATACCAGAGAGCCCAGTACAGTGAACACGAGTATTCTCGCGAACCTTGACGAGAAGATCAAGCTCTCTTAGAAGAAATCGTAGCCGTCCAGATCGAAACCGAAAAGCGGAGAAGCCTCCATTGAAAACCTCGCGCAACGATTTCAGCACGCCTATGGGAGGTCAGATCCAGAGTTGCGAATTCCTGAAAGATTTGAGCCGGGCCCGCCGCGCTAAGAACGGGTTACAGCACTCGTTTTAGGAGAATGTTATTAGGGAGCGTAGCGACCGCAGCCAGGATGACAACTGGGACGAAATCAAGAACTCGCTACGTTGGTGTTCGCCGCCGCCAAGAACATCAAGGTGACGTGGGTCGGCCAAGACAATCTCATTCAGTAGATTGTCCATGCGGTGTTCTGGGCTGGGAGCCAGACCTGTAGCCGGATCGACTGATATGTCGTACGCCCATGGTTGGATTCCTTTGAGACGAGGCCGGCGGGGCGCGGATTTTGATTGCCAGAGATCCCGGTTGGACTTTTACCGAGACTTAAGCCGCTTCGGATTCTGTTGCCCAGGAGGCTTGGAATAAGGCCGGCCCTCACTCTCCTTGTATCCACGCCCGATCCAGATTCGACCGACCGGATCCACGGACAGCTACCATGCGGAATTCATAAAGGGGGCTACGTTTATAAAGCCGACTACGTTCGCATACTGTCTAGCCAGAGTAGCGGGGCAAATTCACTCTGACAACCGCGTGATCACTTGCCTTACTTCTCCCTGATTGCGCGCCGCAATTGGCGCATCATGTTAAGAGAACTCTCCTCAAGCGTGCCGTCCTGGTAGATTCCGATGTTGATCGTCGTGACGGCTTGGTGCTCCATGTTGGCTTTCACGTGTGCGATCAAGTCCTCGGTGCTGAATTGAGGCGGTGGAATTGGGCCCGTTTCGCTGTGCACCCATGACGGCAGCATGGAGACCATACCGTGGGCCTGAAATCCTGCGCCAGCCCCCCTCTGAATGTAACGAGACTCAAAGGGATTTTGAAGAGCGTAGAGCTCGCCTGCCCAGTAATCCTGCCAGGGAGTTAAGACTGGAAAGATCCAGAAGTTAAAGGCAGTAATCCGGCCGGGGTTTCCTACTTTACAATAACGGTAGATTGCCTCAATCGGGACATCCGGGTAGGCAGCCAGCGATTGATACCAGGAATCGAACCAATAGCCGGCCAGTTTCTCGCCATACCGAGATCCGATTTCGCTCAGAACATTCTTGTGAATCTCCGTGAATTGCTCCTCACTGAAGGTCAGTTCGTAGAGACCGGTTTCCCCGGTCTTTCCAAAGTTTGTCAATACAGGAGAGTTGATATAAAGAATCAATCTGATTCCGCGTTTCTCCAAAGCACCCTCGATATCGCCGATTAGATCGCGTTTCGTTGTCCATCCCGGATGGACGGTTTCCCACGCGTGGATGGGAGCGGGGCAGTGCGGATGAGCATGGTTCAGAGTGAAGATGACGTAAGCCGCTCCTATTTCTCCCATAAGGCTTGCAAAGGCCTCAACGTCAAAAGCATTGACAGCCTCTGGATACGGCTTCTTCATGCCATCTCGCGGTTGCGTGAAATCTGTCCAATGAAACATGGCCCCATACCCTGCCTTGACAAACCAGTCCGTGCTCGCTCGATGCGCGAGGGCACTTTCTACAGCGGCCGTCATTTCAGCGTCGGCCGAAGCAGGAAGCAGTTCAAGGCATCGCAAGCGGACCATTTCGTCCGTGTCAGCTCCAGATACTTGAAGTGTGACTGGGTTTATTCCGCGGCTTAGATGCAATTTGCCATCGAGCCGCTTCTTTTCGAAATTGACAGACCAGCCACCGTCACTTGAGCGATACACACCCTCGGTGACCTTTAGATCCGATTTAACGGAAGTGGGGCCTGAGACAACTTCAAGATGACAGGACGGGCCGGGAACAGCACATGAAATGAACAGGCCGTACTCACCTTCTTCCAGAGCGGTAGCGTTCCATTTAATGCTGCTTGAACCCTTACAATTCACAGAGATCTTCAAGCCGTCCAGTTTTGCGTTGCCCTCGATCGCCGCCGCTGTCGCTCCGTAGAGACGGATATATGGCGTGAGTCCACGGATGAGAGGTTCTGTTGCCGAGGGAACTGCCCCTCGAAAGGGCAGTGGGGAACCAAACCCTGCTGAAAAGGCGCCGGCAGCGCCACTCATCATAACCTTTAAGAAGTCTTTTCTGCTGAGGGTGTGAGGTTGAAAGGGCGTTTTCAAATATTGCTCTCCTCGCGCAGATCGTGCGTATTGTCCAGGTACTAGTCACCATTACCCGATTTGGCGCAGGTGAACTTCCGGTTGTCACGAAGCGGACCAGCTTCCCAGAGTGAATACGAATCAAACACCACCGTAGAAATGTTGTGCTGGTTATCGGGCGACAGCAGATGGTCGCGCCGAATCGCTGAACAGAAGTCTAGTGGCTGACGTCCGCCAGCTAGCCCAGTTCATCGAAGTCAAAGCGCAACCAATCTAGAAGTAAAGTTTTAATGACAATTGCAGTTCGCGCTCCGTGCTGCGCGTACTGGTTATCGATCCGAGCTGTGCGGGATTGTTCAGATCGTTGACCGGAATTCCCCAGGTTGGCGTATTTGTAGTGTTGAATGCTTCGGCCCTGAACTGGAGACTTCTGCGCTCGCCGATGGGAAAATCACGGAACAGCGACAGATCCAGATTCTTAAACCAGTCTGCTCGAAGGGAATTCCTGCCGGAATCGCCAAACGTAAAAGGTGCAGGCGGGCCAAAAGCGGCAGTGTTGAACCATTCTTTCGTGCTCCGACTTATCGCGTTAGGATCTCCAATTTGATTCGCCCGAACGTTGCCACTCCAGGGGGCGAAATTCCCGACGTTGGGGATGTCAGACGAGATGTAGACGTTATATGGTAACCCTGAAGTGAGAGTCAGGATGCCATTGAGCTGCCAGTATCCGACAAGATAGTTAACGAGTCCTTTGGAATTTGCAAAGCGCCGGCCCTTACCGAACGGCAATGGGGCGGTCGCGCTCGCACTGAGAACATGGGTCAAATCAAAACCGGACACGCTGCGGTCACCCTTGATGTTGTAAGGGTTCTGAACTGAGCAGCTCTCAATACCAAAGAACCCAGAGCAACCGACGTCCATGGACTTTGACCAAGTGTAGGCCACCAAATAGGTAAGCCCGCTCGAACTACGGTGGTTTGTAGAAAATTGGAAAGCATTGTATGAGCTATTACCGATGCTTCTATCATAAAAAGTCGGACTGATATACGGATATGGCTGTCGAGCCGTAACCTCTGCGGGCGTCCCCGGTCCCGGAGTTAATGCAACATTGTACAAGCCACCAACTGTAAGGCGATGGCTTTGAGATCCAACATAATTCGCCGTCAAGACAGTGTTCGAGCTCAACTGCCGCTCGACTCCAAAATTCCATTGCTCCGAATATGGATCCTTGGCCTTCGGATCCCGGTACCACTCAACCTGGCCGAATGGGGTTGGAGCGGGTAAACCCGCCGCACCTAAGCCTGCAAGAGGATCTTGCCAATTCACTGTGGCGACTTCATTCGACGTATTCAGTGCTGGAGTGAGTATTTGCGCTATTGATGGCCAGTCGCCACCAATTCCCTGCACGGTTTGCATGACGCCCGCCCAGAGGTCATTGAACATGCCAAACGAGGCACGCACCACTGTTTTGTCGTTAAGACTATAGGCAATCCCAACTCGGGGTTGGATATTGTCATGAGTATTGGAATACAAGCGATCATTTCTGGAAACAACCACGTGAGGCTGCGGCAGGCCTCCAGGCACGCAGGGAGCTTGGCCGGCACTCGCGCAGTCCGGTGAATTTGTTTGAACGACATAGGTCCCATTGTTGAAATCGATATTCCCCACCTGGCTGGTTTTATCGCTGGTACCTGCCCCATACCCCGGCCAAAGCATTAGGTCATACCGAAGCCCGATATTCACAATTAGTTTGTCTGTTACCTTCCATTTATCCATGAAATAGAAGCCGTAACTGCGCTGCCCAGTAACGGGTGCCACAGTATCTCGACGTGAGGCGCTGGCGGTTGTTCCGATAAGAAACGCTGCCATGGCATCGCCCGTACCGGTCGGCGCTTCCGGATTCGCTGTTTGCGCAGCACCAAAAGTTTCACTCGGACCGCCGCCATGTACAAAAAATGAGTCTGTTTCAAAATTGAAACCACCGGTAAAGGAGTGTTTGCGGAGAACCTTCGTCAAATTGGCTCTCCACTGATAAATGTCCGTGAGCTTGGTTCCGCCTTTGTTTGTGGCGCCAGTATTCGCGTATGCCGGAATGCTCAGCCCTGGGATGGAGCAACCAACCGTACCCGTGAAACCACAGGCGAAACCAGGTGCCAGGCCGGCGGCATTGGCCACCGTTGTCGGGTTTAGCTTGTCATAGGCGTTGCCGACGTTATTCGTGAGGTCGACATGTCCGAATTGCGCATCCAGGATTGTTGACGGGTTGAACTGGTGGTAGTAGGACAACACGTATTGCTTTCCGAACGTTTCGCCCGTAGCGGTCTCCCCAACGATCCCACCGGTTCCGACCCTCGGCTGGTCCGAATTCGTGTACCGAAAAAAGAGAGAGTTAGAGGGGTTGAAGTTTTCGTCTATTCTGAAACTGTATTCATTCTGAGGAGTTAGATTGGAACGAAGGTCATAGCCATTGAAGCCGTTTACGACTGGCAGGGGGGCGGGAAACACCGCCTTGGCGAGGGACACGGCGCCTGAATTCAATACGTTCGAAATGTTATTGTTCGGAAACGGATCGCGGATGAATGACCCGGGTTTGGCAGGGTCGGGCCGCGTCGTGAACGGGTTGTAAAGCTGGATGGGGTTCGGACCTTGCAACAGTGCGCTGAAGTCGCCTGAAAGTTCTGCCGCTGTAGGCACATTGTAAAACGCACCCGTGGAAGGCTGCGCGCGGCGAAACCCTTCATAGCTTCCAAAGAAAAAGGTCTTATTACGGCCGTTGTAAAACGGGAGAACCACCGGACCGCCGAAATTCGCACCGAACTGGTTCTGTTCCAATTTCGAAATGCCTTTAAGCGGATTCTTGGCATCCAGGACAGTGTTGCGGAAGAACTCCCACGCAGTCCCGTGGAAATTGTTCGAGCCAGACTTGCTGACCACGTTGACGATCCCGCCCAAGACTCCTCCGAACTGCGCCTCATCACTGTGGGATTGGACCTTGAACTCTTGAATATCGTCTAGGATTGGCGCTATCGCATAAGTGGTAAAGACTTGGTCGGTATCGTCGATTCCATCCAGCAGGAAGTAGTTGCTGCGATTCGATTGCCCGCTGACGGCGGGAAAGACAAATGAGCCGATCGGGGCAGCCTGTGCGCCACCCGAGTTTTGCGCCACGCTGACCGGACTCACACCCGGCGTGAGGGCCAGAAGTTGCGTGAAGTTTCGGCCGTTGAGCGGCAGGTCCATAACTTGCTTGGACTCTATCACGGTGCCTAGCGTCGCATTCGCGGTTTCAAGGTTGACCGCGGAGGCCTCGACCGTGACGGATTGCTGGGTCGGTCCTACTCGTAGTGTAAAGTCCTGAGTGCTGGCCTGATTGACAAGGACATGTAATCCCGCTTGTGTCGCGGTAGAAAAACCTTCTTTCGTCACTTTCAGAACGTATTCACCAGGTGGCACGCTCACGAAAACGTACAGCCCGGAATCGTTGGTGCGACTCTCCCTGTCTGTCCCAGTGTCAGTGTTGTGGAGAGTCACCGTTGCCTGCGGTAATACCGCACCGCTCGAATCCCGAACAACTCCGTTGAGAGTGGCTGTGGCCTGAGCCGAAGCGCTATGCGGAATCGCGCATATCAATACAAACGCCAGTAGCAGCAACGAGATGCGGTGCCCTAATCCGAATTCACGCAAGCGAGATGAATTCTTGCGTCCCCGAACCAGCGCAAAAAAGCTAGATCCACGGTTGTTCATAAACGCCTCCCACCTCAATTGGTTTGCTACAGCTAACCTCACAAACACTCCTACGGTCACTGGAAAAATCGGCCATCGCGCGGCTCAAAATTATTTTTTTGCGATATTTTTATATATGAAATCACTAGTTCGCAGATCAAACCGCTCACTTATAGCCTCGATTATTTATGCTTGTCAAGTTTTTTCTTATCGGCATAAGAAGACTTTTATCTCAGGCACGCAAAGCCACGAATTTCTCCCCAACTGCTTGATCAAGAGGCACGTAAAGTTGATTTTGGGAACAGATTTGCCGATTCTGGACCGTCCCTGCGCGGGTGAGAGAGTGGGCTATGGTCTCAGCCGTTGAACGGTGCCACCTCCGACTCCGGCCCCACTGTGAGCTGCCCTCGGGCGCACCGCGGGCCGACAGTCCGTTCACGAAGCGCAGCGCAAGGGTCCCCGCGTTGTACTCTCGGCTTCTAGGGGTTCGGAGGAAAGAGCAGCATGACCGAGAGGCCATGCCAAAGAACCCGCGTTCATTTGTGCGCTGAATTGCCTCGACGACCCGCTCTGGTTCGGTTCCATCGGGTGGCACCGACCTTTGAAATGTGTCCATTCTTGGCTGAGAGATTCACGGCAAAGGCGTTGAATCTTATCGTCACTGAAGCCGTACAATCCCTGCAGACGTCGAACATTTCATTGGCCAAGTCGGTGCAGCTTAACGGGGCTAGGTGTCCAATTTCTGGCGCTCTCGCGAGATTCCTCCGATCTCTTGGGAAAGCTGAGAACTCGCTCGTTTCAAGGTTTGGCGTACGATAGCCGTGGTGGTGTGGTCGCCAATTCGGCGGATGTAGGGAACGGTTAGCGCAGCAACCGCATACCCATGCTCGTCCAACACGGGATAACTGACATTGATGATTCCCTCCACCTCGTAACTTTCCTTCTCTTCATAGCCTCGCTCCTTGATGGCGGCAAGATGCGAAGTCAGATCACGCGGAGGCTCAGTTTTGCTGCGTTTGCACCAAGTCTGTATGGCACGTGCCCGAGCTTCTTGCGTTTGGTGTGCCAGGATCACGTGGCCTGTAGCAGCATGCATGAGATCCACAACGGCACCGGCCTTGACATAGAAGCCGGGGCTGACGGGGGAATCCACCTGCGCAATAATCACGACCTGACCCCCGTTGAGCACACCCAAATGACAGGACTGACCAAGTTCGTGAGCAGCTTGCTGCATGATCGGCAAAGCTTGCATAGTCATGCGTTTGATCGGCGGATGCTCTTGCGCGAGCTTGAACAGGTGTAAGCTGAGATGGTAACGATCGCTGTGCGGGCTCTGCGCAATGTAGCCACGTTCTTCGAGGCATAACAGCATGCGAAAGATCTCGGAAATCGTGCGGCCGAGCTTCCGTGCCACGTCACTTTTCGTGAGTCCCGACGGCTCGCTGGCAAACAGCTCCAAGATATCCAAGCCTTTCTCAAGAGCCGGAGTCGGGTACCGACTGGAAGCTTTAGGCGCCTTTTTCTTCATAAATTGTCGAAGCCAACCCGCTGGGTTAGGGTGAACGCAACTGGCAATGATCCTGAAGTGTCAACGGATCTTCTTGCAGCATTGGTCCGTTGCCAACCTGACCGCGCCCACCCGCCAGATCGTTGAAATACTATCGCACTTAGAAAAATCCTTGACAAAGGCATAAAGGCTGGCATAATGTCCCTGTTTTCGTGGGCGCACATAACGTTTTATATATGAAATTCAACGAAACAACAAACAAATGACAAATAGCGCCGACTGTAAAAGAACCGCGTGACGACGGACATCGGGCATTCAACGAAAAAAATTAGATGTCTCCTTTGTGAGATATCCGTGCGAGCTGAAGGCAACGAACTGATTCGCCTTTTCGGTCAAGAGCACCGGTCGAGCATTGTGTAATAAAAGGTAGACAAAATCCTCTTAGTTATGGTCGGAAAATCAGATGCGCGCGTCTGAAATACGTGAGATTCGGAGAATCGTTGTCGGTCTTGTCTTTTTATTTCTCCACTTCCCCGGGTTGAATAGTCAGCAGGCCTCGCATTACGTGCCATCGCTCGATTCTCTTAATCGCCATCCTCTTCCTCAATGGTATGCAGATGCCAAATTAGGGATATTTGTACATTGGGGCCTTTACTCTGTTCCCGGTTGGGCGCCTCTTGTCCACCCGGAGCATGATTTCACATCACAGGAATACATCACTCACAATCCTTATGCAGAGTGGTACTTGAACAGCATGCGGCTAGATGGCTCACCGACACAGGCTTACCATCGTGAACACTACGGCGCCGATTACAATTACTACAACTTTGCTTCGATCTTTAATCGCGAGACTCAGAAATGGAATCCCGATTCCTGGGCAGAGACCTTTCAGCTCGCAGGAGCTAAATACGTCGTTCTCACTACGAAGCATCACGATGGTTTTACGCTCTGGCCGAGCTCAGTTCCGAACCCCACACTCCCCTCTGATCGGCAACATGCCGATCGCGACCTTGTTGGTGAGTTGAGCGCGGCTGTGCGCAAACGGGGCTTACGCATGGGCCTCTACTACTCCGGGGGATATGACTGGACCTTCGTGCCCGGCCCTATCCGGACCAGCGCCGACTACGAAGAGGTGAAGCCTCAAAGCGATGCGTACGGCAAGTACGTGGATGCACATTATAGGGAGTTGATCGAACGTTATCGCCCCGCTGTGCTGTGGAACGATATTGACTACCCCAAATCCGGTCATCCCCTTCAGATCATGGCGGAGTACTACAATTCCGTTCCGGAGGGTGTTATAGACGACCGTTTCGGAGTGAAACATTCCGACTTCAAATCGCCAGAATACCAAACCTTGGATAAAATCAGCCCCAATAAATGGGAAGAGTGCCGTGGTCTTGGACGGTCTTTCGGCTACAACCGGGCGGAGGGGGAAGCTGAAACCATAGCGCCAGGTGAGCTGATCTATTTATTGGTAGATATCGTTAGTAAGAACGGAAACCTTCTGCTTGATGTCGGCCCCGAGGCAGACGGTACTATTCCTCCGGTTCAGATGAGCCGCTTGGAGGCGCTGGGATCTTGGCTCCGTCAAAATGGTGAGGCCATTTACGGTACTCATCCCTGGGAACGAGCCGCAGGCAAAACGTCCGGAGGTGAAGAGGTCCGATTTACAGCCAAGGGGAATTCTCTGTATGCGACGGTATTGGGGAAACCCGCTGGTGCGATGCTCACACTCAAATCCGTTACTCCAAAAGCATCTTCAAAACTCTTTCTTCTCGGACTTCCAAAGCAACTATCGTGGTCCAAGCACGGTGATGACACTGTAATCGATCTTCCTTCTACTCTCCCGGGCCAATATGCATATGTCGTTAAGATGATTCAACCTTAAAGGTTGTCAACGCCGAGACGCTATGGATCGAAGAACCTTTGTCTATACCGCTGCAGGCGCAATTGTCGATCTGTGCCACAGCCTGCGGAATGCCGATGCCCTAAGTACCCGCACTCCGGGCGCCGCTGTAGTCGGCAACGCAGACAGCTGCATCTTTGTAAGCCCTGATGGTGATGACGGACACCCGGGGACGGCTTTGGAGCCCCTCCGGACGTTTCGCGGAGCGCAACTGGCAGCCCGTGAACGCACGAAGCAGAGGTCAGGCGAGTTATCCGTCTACTTCCGCGGAGGCACGTATTACCTTCCAGAAACAGTCGTGCTCGCGCCGGCAGACTCGGGCACAGAGGAAGCACCTATCGTATACACACCTTATCCAGGCGAGCATGTGGTTTTGAGCGGAGGAAGCCGCATCGAGCCCCAATGGACGCCATATCGTGACGACGTTCTGCAAACTCCGGTTCCGCCGGGCATCGAAACCGATCAGCTCTTCGTCAATGGCAAGCGACAGGTCCTAGCCCGATATCCAAATTACGAACCCAATACGAAATATCTCAATGGATGGGCGGAAGACGCCATCAGTCCGGAGCGCGTGAAGCGTTGGGCCGATCCGCGGGGCGGCTATATCCACGCACTCCACGAATATCTCTGGGGCAGCCTTCATTACGAGATCACCGGCACAGATGCAGACGGGCACCTGACCTACGAGGGTGGGTGGCAAACCAATCGTCCCGCGCCGATGCACAAGCAATACCTATACGTTGAAAACATCTTCGAGGAACTGGATGCGCCCGGCGAGTGGTTCCTCGATCGAAAAAAGAACATCCTGTACTACTACCCGCCTAAGGGACTGGACTTAAACAACGCTGTGGTGGAAGTGGTAAGGCTCAAGCATCTTGTGGAGATGCGTGGCACGGCGCAAAGTCCAGTAAAGTGGATTAGCCTTCGCAACTTCACATTCCGGCACACGCTGCGCACGTTTATGGAGACGCGCGAACCTCTCTTGCGCAGCGACTGGCGCATCTACCGTGGGGGAGCGCTGTTATTTGCAGGCACGGAAGATTGCCACGTCGAGAAGTGCATGTTCGATCAGCTTGGCGGCAATTGCATCTTCGTCAGCAACTACAACCGTCGCTTTCATGCGGTTCGCTGTCATCTGGCTGAGGCCTGCGCCAACGGCATCGCATTCGTGGGCGACAAGGACGCGGCCCGAAGTCCGTTGTTCAGCTATGACGATCGGCACAGCATCGATGAACTCGATTTCACGCCCGGCCCCAAGTCGGACAATTATCCGAAAGAATGCACGGTAGAGGATTGCCTCATCTATCGCACTGGACGGATAGAAAAACAAACTGCGCCTATCCATATCGATTTGGCACATCGCATCACGGTGCGACACGTCTCTGCCTACGATGTACCACGGGCGGGCATCAACATTGGTGACGGCTGCTGGGGCGGGCATCACATCGACTTCTGCGACATTTTCGATACCGTCATGGAAACCGGCGACCACGGCTCATTCAATTCCTGGGGACGTGACCGTTGGTGGGAGACCAAAGGCATCGATTTCGATGTTCTGCCGGTCGGGAAATATGCCGAGCTTCCGGTGCTGGACGTCATCGAGCCCAACATCCTCTCCAACACGCGCTGGCGCTGCGATCACGGATGGGATATCGATCTGGACGATGGCAGCACAAACTACCGCATCTATAACAATCTTTGCCTGAATGGTGGCCTGAAGTTGCGCGAGGGCTTTTACCGAATCTGCGAGAACAATGTACTGGTGAACAACTCCCTGCACGCGCATGTGTGGCTCAACGACAGCCACGACGCATTCCGCAGCAATATTGTATGTACGCCCTACCGGCCCATCCGTATGCGCGAGTGGACGCAACAAATCGATTACAACTTGCTCCACGACCCGGACCGGCGAACGCCAATTCCGGCCAAGCCACTCCAGGATCTGAGCCGGCACGATGAACATTCGTTCGACGCCGACGCGCGCTTCATCGACACTGCAACTGGCAATTACAATGTTCAGCCAGACTCGCCCGCTCTCCAGATTGGCTTTGCGAACTTCGATATGCACGACTTCGGTGTGCAGGCTCCGGAGTTGAAAGCAATCGCACGCACGCCAGAACTGCCCACCACTACCAGGCCCAACTCCGTTACCCTCGACTCCGCGCGCAGCCCGGTCGTGGTTCTATGGGAGGGCGCAAAGGTACGGAATGTTGTCGGATTGGACGAAGTTTCTGCTGCTGGAACCCCAGGCGAAACCGGCGTGACGGTGCTGGAAGCGCCACAAGCCAGCCCGGCGGGCAAGGCTGGCTTGACGCCTGGAGATGTGATTCTCGGGTTCGACAACAGACCGGTAAACGACACGCAGGACCTCTTGCGGTACACACGGCAAGCTGGCCGCGGAATGCATGCGAGCATCACAATTCTGCGCTATCAGCAGGCGTCCACGGTCAGCATTGCACTGGAATAGCAATCTCTGCCCGAGGACGATAGACGACTTCAATGTAGGGAAATTCGCAGGCATATTGCCGCGCCACCGCACATATCCAGGGTGCGGAAGTGCACTGGCACAAGTTCCGGATGACGACAAGAGAGAATGAACGAAATTACCCAAATCGCTGCTCAGACTCAGAGCCATCAGCCGGCTCCTGGGATTCAGGTGCATCCAGACCAAGTTGGGTGGGGACCTTTTACTCCGTCGAGCGAGAGGTTTCCGTTTTTGCCATATGGCGCCGGTCCCGGCGGAGTCTGGATAATCTCTCCCGAAGGGAAACACCTGAGCACAATCAAAGTTCCCGAGCGCGTGAGCAATGTGGCCTGGGGCGATAAAGACGGCAAGACGCTCTTGATTACGGCCAGCACCAGTGTGTACCGCATCGAGTTGAAGTTCCGGGAGTGTGAAGCCCTGAGTCGTTTCTAATTCGTCACGTCCGAAATGCCGATTTGTCGGTACAAGTTCACAGATAGATTGGGTGTTGTTTAACCAACGGAGATCGACTACATGCGAATTCGTCTTCTCACCGTTTTATTCATTGGAATTTTCCTCTTGTTACCTTTCGGACTCGCCCAAACTACCGCCAGCCTTGATTCCATTCCTGCGCGTATGCACGACGTGATCGTTGCCAACGAAGTTCCCGGCGCGGTGACGGTGGTCGCGACCGGTGACTCTGTGCTTCGGATGGACGCTCAAGGTTGGGCCGACCCCGAACACAAATCTTTCATGCGCGTGGATTCAATCTTCTGGATCGCATCCATGTCCAAACCGATTACGGCTACCGCGGTTCTGATGCTGATGGAGGAAGGCAAACTCTCCCTCGACGATGCGATCGCGAAATATGTTCCAGAACTTGCTGGCCTCAAAACTGCGGATGGTAAGACGCCGCGAATCACGCTCCGGCACTTGCTCACTCACACCTCCGGAATGGGAGAAGCGACCGACGAAGAGGCGAAAGCCGCGCGCACGCTGTCCGACCTAGTGCCGGCCTTTGCCTCAAAGCCGCTTGCATTCGCGCCGGGGAGCAAATGGAAATACTGTCAGTCCGGCATTCTCACTCTTGGCCGGATCGTAGAAATCGTTTCCGGTGTGCCGTTTGAAGTCTTCCTGCGAACCCGTATCTTCGACCCGCTCGGCATGAAGGATACGACTTTTTATCTGACCGAAGCCCAGATGCCGCGGTGGGTGATACCCGCCAAGCGCGAAGGCGAACAACTGTTGTCGGCGGAAATCGGGCTTCTATACGGCCATCCTCCCACGTGGCGCGACCACTACCCGGCCAGCAACGGTGGCTTGTTCTCGACCGCGCCCGATTACACGCGGTTTGTCCAAATGCTGCTGAATGGCGGCGTGCTCGATGGCAGGCGTTATCTCACAGCCGAGTCGGTGCGCATGATGTCAACTGTCCAAACTGGCGATCTAGTCACTGGCTTCACTCCCGGCAATGGCTGGGGGTTGGGAGTATGCATCGTCCGCCAACCTCAGGGTGTAACTGAATTGCTCTCGCCCGGAACCTTCGGCCACGGCGGAGCCTACGGAACTCAGGCCTGGATCGATATGAAGAGGGGGGTCGCATTAATCATGATGATCCAGCGGTCGAATTTTAAGAATGCCGACGACACGCCGGCCAGGTTCGCCTTCCAGAAGGCCGCACTGGAGTGATTAGAAAACTAGACAGAGAAGGATCTTGATGAAGAAGATATCTGACCAACCAAACAAAAACAGGAACACCGAGCCGTCGTCCCCAGAGCGCCGCACCTTCGTCAAAGGCATCGCTGCCATGGGGGCGGGAGTCGCCGCTTTCCCTCTCTTGACCAACACGGCTGAAGGTCAGGTTCGGGCGGCTCCGGATAACAGAATCCCTTCGGGATCGAGCAGACCCGAGGTCGCTCCTCAAGCCTCCTTGAGCTTCCACGGCGACAAGATCGACTGGCACGGGTTCGACCGTTACGATTTCGTAATGGATAAGCAGACCTTGGCGATCACGCCTTTCAAGGCGCCGGCCGGCGAACAGTCCGGCGAGCTCGGAAACTCGGATCAAGGACAGCTACGATGTGTCGTCGTTGTGCCCAAGCAGGCGGCTCCCGGCAACCCGTGGTCCTGGCGCGGCGTTTACTGGAATCACCAGCCCCAGGCCGAAGTCGAATTGCTCAAGCGGGGTTTTCACGTTGCATACATTTCGGTCGACCCCAAGCCAGGGCCAACAACGGGATTGACTATGAATGAGCTTATGGATCAGCTTGGAATGTCCAGAGCGGCATTATCGGAGTGGGACGCCTGGTATGCTTACCTCACCGGGCAGTATGGGTTTTCGAAGAAACCTGCGTTCATCGGCATGAGCCGGGGCGGGATATTCGAATTCAGTTGGGGCACCGCCAATCCCGACAAGGTCTCCTGCATGTATGCCGACAATCCAGGGATGGAAGGCCAAGCTTTCCAGAGGCTGGTAGAACTGGCGCGGGCCGATGTGCCTATTCTTCAAATCTGCGGCACCCTCGATCCGTTGCTCGGCCAGTATACTTCCGCCATCGAGGGCATCTATCAGCAGTTCGGTGGACGCATCTCGATGATGGTCAAGGAAGGTTACGCCCATCATCCGCATAGCCTGCGCAACCCCAAGCCCATCGCGGACTTTATTGAGCAGAGCGTACAAGCAGTAAGGGGCCCGGCGCCAGCCTTCGCGGGCGACAAGTTCACCAGGACCTCCTACTACAGCAGTGAGAATTTCTTCCGCGATTACCCGGATGAGGACGCTTACATCACCTGCCGCGGCCCCCTGTTTTCGCCGTGCTACAACCGCTACGAGTTCAGCGTGCAAGGCACGCCGATGACCACCGCGGTAATCGCGCCGAGCACTGCGGCCGCAGGCATGCCCTGGGTGTACCGGGCGGGTTTTGTGTTTCGTGACGCGAAGGTCGATCAGGAGCTGCTGGCCAAGGGGTTTCACGTCGTCACCGGCCCCGTAGGGGTCAGCTTCGTGATGAAGGATTGGGACACGGTCTATGAATACCTGACCGGGCACGGCTTTTCGAAGAAGCCGGCAATGGAAGGTGCCGGCGGCGCCGCCGGCGAAGTCTACGCGTGGGCCATCGAAAATCCTGACAAGGTCTCCTGCGTCTACGCCGAGAATCCGCGCATGCACAGTGCCCTGGCGAAAACGCAGCCGCTCGATAATCTCACCCCCCTGGCCAAAGCCAACGTGCCGCTTCTTCACGTTTGCGGCAGCCTCGACCCGTGGTTCAAGGACAATACGCTTGAGGTTGAAAGGCGATACAAGATGCTTGGCGGCAAAATCCAGGTCTTCGTCAAGAAGGGCGAGGGACATTACCCACTCGCACCGGAGGATCCGGCCCCGGTTGTGGACTTTATCACCCGGGCAGCTATGTAGGGGAATTCGGGTTCAGTTTCTTCATCGCCGTGTGCCTTTCCCAACGTTGAGGAAGTGGATTGGATTAGGGAGCAGTCTGGTGCGGATCCTTTGCGTCAGCTTCTGCGGAACATTCCAGTCGTTAAGAAGCGGAAAGATGAGCCCGAGCGAAAAGCTGGGTGTCGGAATCTCGATTGACTGGGGAGCAGTGGAAGGGCTCTCACGGCGGCGAGTCGTCATAACGGCAGACAGTTAGTCGATATCCATCGATTGCTCAGTGAGATGCTTGCGCTGCGGGGAGAGTCCTTTTCTTGGCAAGATCACCGGCCGCAAGCTCATTTGCGACGGCGAGGATCTGAAGCGTCTCGGCGTCATCGGAATCGAGGGAGAGAATGTCTCGCAAACGCCGGATAGCCTCCTGGGGTCTTCCCATCTTGCACAGGAGAAGAGCAGCATTGCGCGGGAAAACCACGTTGGTCACATCTGTTTTCGCTGCCTGATCATAGTGGTCCAGCGCACCGGTAAGATCGCCCTTTTTTTCCAGCTCGATGCCTGTGTTGTTCAAAATAGCCGCTTTCGCCTCCCCATTTGATTCTGCGATGTCGCGTGCGGCCAAGTTCTGAAGCTCCTTCTCGAGACGGGAACTGTTGATCGTATCGCCATTGTGAACGTAGATCCGATAGAGCCGATAGATGGCCGCCCGGTCGTTAGGCTGTAGTCGATGTGCCTCCTCAAGCTGTGCAATTGCTTCTTGCTGTCTGCCTGCGTCTTGGTAAAGCTTGCCGAGGAGCTCATGCGCTGTGAACTTTTCCGGATCTAAAGCCACCGCCTTTTCGAGTTCCGGCATACTCTTTTGGGGCAGGTTGAGATAATAGAACGCTTCCCCTCTCGCGAAGTATGCCTCGGGCCAATTAGGTTGAAATTTAAGAACCTTGCCGTAGGCGTTGATGGTGTCTTGCCACTTCTTTTGATAGTAGACATCACGCGCTTTCAAGCGCCAGAGATCGAGGGCAGATTCTTGCTCTTGCTTGTCGGCGAACTCTATATCCACCTGCTCTTCTGACTCTGCATACTTGCCGGCCCTGGCAAGTACGAGGGCATAGTTAAACCGGGCTCCAGGTAGATGTGGGTCGAGTCGCAGCGCAGTCGAAAGCCTAGCGGACGCTCGATCCAAATCATCAAAATTCGCGAAAGCCAACCCCGAAGACAAGTAGGTCGGAGCGTAGTTCGGGCGCAACGCAATCGCTTGATCGAATTCCTCTGCCGATTCAATCGGCTTCGCCAATAGCGCGAGACAGACTCCTTTCAGTGCGTGTATTTCGCTGGCACCGAGTGCGTGAAGGTCGGCTCGCTCGAGCAGCGATAGGGCGCCTTGCGGATCGCCTCCCTGGACAAGCCTCTTCGCCTGATCCAGCAGTGCAGATGTGCTAGGCGAGTGTTGCGCTCTTGGTGATGTTTGGGCAACACCGATCAACGGGAAGGAGAGTTGACTCATCATCCCCAGAATGGCCAGCCAAGCAGCTACTCTGAGGCGATTCGTCGGGCTGATCGGGCGATAATGAGACTCGAACAACGACACAGGTTTAGTCCTGAATTATAGGGCGCGCGGGGTTCCTTCCGGAAAGTGTCCATCCCTTCAACAATTCATTCCGGTTCCAAGAGGTTTGATCCAGCATCGGTGGCCAGGCTTGGTTAGCTCTTCGCCACAATGACAACGTGGCGCCGCGAGAGCTTTTCCACTGCCTCCCAATCGATTGAAATTCCGATCCCCGGTTCTGCGCCTGGGCTCATTTCCCCTTCTCTCGCGGCGGGAACACTGCGGAGCAGGCGATGCAAAGGATCGGCTCCGGCTTCTTCCGGAATCAACTCAACACTCTCTACGTTCGGGAAGGCGCATGCAAGGTGCACGTGGATGGGACAGAAGACGTGCGGAAACACAGTCCGTCCGGCTGCTGCCGCGATGTTAATCGCCTCGATCGCACCTGTAATTCCCCCCACTGTAGTGGCATCTACACGTAAGATGTCGATGCCATTGACGAGATCGGAGACTACTCGCGCTCCAAAAATGTCCTCCCCGGCCGCAATTGGAGTGACAAGATCCCGACGAAGCTCATGAGTGAGCCGAATATCTGATGCCGCAAAAGGGTCTTCAAGAAAATTCAAACCTAGTCCATCGAACTGGCGGCAGATTCTCCTCGCCTCGGTGAGAGTATTCCAGCTCCAGTGAGCATCCGCCGCTACTCCCCCAGGCATTTTGCCGGCAACCGCCGAAACGTATTTTAGGTCGAATGCTGGATCGTCGCCCTTCAGCATGATCTTCACGCGACGGTACCCGGAATCCGCGAGGCGGCCCACTTCATCCACTACGTCAGCAATAGAACGTTGATCAATGTAGTAACCGGCTACCACAGTTACCTCGGCGGTGGTCCGAAGCCCTCCGATAAATTGAAAGAGCGGCTGCCGCGCCCTCTTACATGCAATGTCCCAAAGTGCAATGTCAATAAGGCTGAGGCCCCGCGTCAAAACGGCGCGGGCCGGAACATTTGCCTGCTCAAGGTTGACCGTCAGCCGTCGCCGCATATCGGAATTATTGTCAAGAATGCGATCAGCCATGTTGCTGAGGATCTCAAACAGCGGCGTTCCTCTCGGATATCCGATAGCTTCTCCGCAGACTCCGTCCTGCGTCTCGATGCGAACTGCAACATAGTCTCGCGTACTAATTTCAACGGGACCCAATCGCAATATCTTAGGAAGAGATACGCAGCATTCCGCGATTGTGATCTTCGAGATTTGCACTCTTCACCCCTTTTGCGGCCCGATTCTCGGGATCAAGCAGCAGGATTCGCTGGATGCCACAAGCGGAGTTCGGTGTCCTTTTCGTAGCCCTTTCCATTCGGAAAGCTGACGAGTTCAAATTGCATTCCCCATGGAGAAAGAAAATAAATCCAGGTCTGTCCGGCATTTGGCCCAACCGTCCTGACTGTCGGCGTACCCAGGAGCCGGACCTCCTTTTCGGAAAGGTACGCAACTGCCGCATCGAAATCATCAACATAGAAAGCCAGATGATGGCCGCCTACATCGCTGTTCCTCGGTTGAATTAAGTTCTGATCGGGAGCTTGGTATTCAAATATCTCGAAATTCGATCCGTGCTTGCAGCGAAAGAACCGCAGCCTGCGCATAACTGTACGCGAGTCAACATTGAGATGCTTCTCCATCCAATCATCGGCAGCCTGAAAGGGTCCAAGTTCAAACATGTATTGGCAGCCAATTACATTCACAAAAAAATCTGTCGCCTGCGCTAGGTCAGGAACTGTGAAGCCGACGTGTTCAGTTCCTCTGAGGCCCGGAATACCCGTTGACTGGCACTTCCCCGATGAAGTGGACACCCCGCCCTCCTTGATCACGGCCTGGACTCGCTACCCAATGAGACCCTGACGCAACGATGCATCTCATCCGTTCAGGCATTGGCTCTCAGTTGTTGCCTGTCGTCGCGTTCGGCGTTGTGTCCGCAGGCAAGTCGCCGAGAACAAACTGAATTCCATTTAGTACCATTTGAGCCAAGGCGGGCGTTTCGAAAAGAGATGGTGTATGCCCCAGAGCGCAGTTGAACACCCGGCCTTCCCCATAGTTCTTGATCCAAACCAGTCCGTAGTCCTTATCAGGGCGGACGTGCCATTGACTCAGGTCCGTCTTTTGGGCATCGATACTGATAAGAACGTGCAGCTTCTCGCGCGAGTAAGGTCCCGTGGGCAGAAAATGATAAAACTCATCTGTCCAGGAGAAAGCTTTACCGCCTAACCCGGCAGTAAGAGGACTGGAAGCGAAATGCGTTGTCAGGGGACTATCCGGATCATCGACCTTTAGCGTGGTCGTTTCGACACGATGAGGGCCGCTTTGTGCTCCGATCAGTTCTCCATACTCCGGTATGTCCATTGAAGCATAGCTTGCGCCGTGAAGGCCGGCGACTCCCCCACCCTGCCGCACAAAGCGGATCAATCCGTCCAGGACCGCCGGGTCGGAGAAGACCTCGCCCACGACGCTATTCAGGAATACGGCATCATATTTAAGAATGTTGGGATATTTCAGATTATTCAGGTCATTGCTGAAGATCGGCTGGTAAGCCCCCGTATTCTCAGCCATTTTCTGAATAGCGAAATTGGCATTGGCGACCGTATCGTGATAGTAGCCTCCCGCCGGGCACAGGTCCACAACCAGGAGCTTTCTCGGCGCTCCAGGAGCTACAGCTGCCTTGCGCGGGAGTGCGGCTTCAATCTTCTCCTTGACCTCAGCCGCGATGCGGTCCACGCTGGTGGGCGGGATAAGACGCGCATCCTCTTCGATACGGTAACCCATGGCAGGGCGGACGATCTTTTCAAGATCTGTTGCCGCTTGCCATAGATCGGCAAGGATACCCCCGAAAACTCCCGCTTGCGGCTCCGTTCCTATAACGATTTGCCATGGATTTACGTCCAACGCGATGAATAACGGTTTGGTCCCTCCATAAGGGCGGCCGCAATTGACACATGCGTTTGGCTGTTCCTGAGGCTGCGGTTCCTGCTCGGCTACTTGCAAAAAAAAACGTTGCAGATTGGCCGTTCCCGTACCCAATCGAACATCGCGTGCATTGGCTCCAAGCCGGCTCCGGTCGCGAAGGCGCACGGCCATCAATCGGTCGTGTATCGTGGCCAGTCCATCGACAGGCCTTATTCCATGCTCCATCCACTGACCGAGATTCGCGCTCACTCCGATGTGCGGGCTGAGTCCCTGAATCGACCTCATCAGGTCTTTCGGAACGTCCTGACTTTCGATCGCGACATTGATTCCGCTCTTGCCGGCAAGACGGTCCAGTTCGGACAGCGATGAAGGCATCGCACTGGTGATGATTGTCTCGGCACCCAATTCCTTTGCAAATGCGAAGAGCTTTTGACGCGATTCGTCATCGGAGGGGATTGTGTCGACCCGATACGCGGTCATTTTGAGTGCAAGAGAGTCGAGTTGCCGCTTAACAAAATCCACATCCTCGGGAGAAAGATGAAAATCCAGCTTCTTACCGATTTGCGGGCTCACCTCTTGATTGTTGTCTCCGCCGATATTGGCCAGGCCCAAGGCATCGGTCAACACCGCCGATTCCGAGAAGGTCAGCGTGGGAAAAATGTTCCCGAATATCCCCACGTGCCAGCCCAACAATCCATCGACCGCGGTGCGGATCTCGCCGGTGGTCGGTCTCACCGACTGGGATCCTCGATGATTCGCCGGAGCCGGCGGAGTCCCACTCGCGATTTGGGACGATGTAATCGCCACAGCCGCGGCAACAAGAACGACCGCTGCGCGCATACTCTTTTTCATGCCGATACCCCATCCAATCTCGAGCTCCTCATCGCTGAGCGCTCGACCACAGTGTCGTAACTTGGGTCGAAAGACCCGGCCAATGTCATTTCAAAATCCATCCGCCCTCTACATGGATGGATTGTCCAGTCACATAGCTCGATTGGTCAGAGGCGAAGAATGCGACCACGTTGCCGATATCGCGAGGCTCTCCTGGCCGGCCGGCAGAGATCTGCGCCACAATGCTGGACAAGATATTGGGGTCCTTTAATATCCACTCCGTCATATGCGTAGCGATGAAGCCCGGATGAACGCAGTTCACGCGTATCCCCAATGGCATCATTTCGGCCGATGTGTTTCGCGTAAGCGCCTCAATGGCAAGCTTGGAGGGAGCGTAATGCGTTCGTCCGGGTAAAATCTTTGCGGACTGGATGGAGCCGATGTTCACGATGTTGCCTTTACGCCCATCGGAGATAACGCGCCGGCAGAAAACCTGCGAACAAAGCCACGGCCCGCGCAGATTAACGTTGGTAACCCGCTCCCACTGCTGATCAGTCATCTCAACGAGAGGCACGATCGTCTCGATGCCGGCATTATTCACCAGAATGTCGATATGGCCGAATTCGCTCCAAACCTTCTCGAACATCGATTCCACCGTGATGCGATCTGAGACGTCCGCCTGGACCGCGATCGCTCGGCGTCCCTTGGACCGAATCCATTCCACGACAGAAGAGGCGCCTTCTGGAGTAATCTCAATATCGTTGACTGCCACGTCTGCCCCCTGCTCCGCAAACACCTCGGCAATCCCGCGGCCGATTCCGCGGCCGGCCCCCGTGACCAAAGCTACCTTGCCTGCAAGGTTCATCTATTATCCCTCCTTCCCTCGGTGCGCTATTGGCTGCCCGCCGACTGCGGCAGGGCAAACACGTAGTAACCTTGCGCGCCCGGCTTGCCTGGGTTGTATGAGACCGATTCTTTCTCGTCACCCACGGCGGCATAGAAGGCGATATACTCGCGGCCGCCAACTTCGTAAACGGCAGGAATTCCATCGGGCATTGCCTCGATTTGCGTCTCCCATAGTGTCTTCCCCGTATCTTTGTCCAAGGCGCGAATGGTTCGATCCCCGCCGCTGGCGATAAACAGGAGCCCGCCGGCGGTGACCACCGGTCCGTTTCTCATGAGAGCAGAGCTTCCCGTATCTGTGATTCCCTTTGCAGCCAGACCAGGGGTAGTCCCGATCGGCCTGCGCCATAGAACCGAACCCTTATTCAGGTCATAGGCGACCAGTGACGACCAGGGAGGGCTGAACGCAGGAAGCCCATTGACTGCGCGGAAGATATTGCCAAAAGGGCCGTAGAAGCGCTTCTGACCCGGTGGAGGGGCAATATGCGAGGACTCCGAGGCCTGACTTGCCTCGCCGAGCTCCGGATTTTTGAGATAAGCCGCCAGAAAGCCAATATCCTGCGGCGACAAGGCGGTCTCCGGGAATGCCGGCATCTCTCCTTTTCCGGCTCGGACCCTAGCCACGAAATGAGGGAAATCCATCTCCTTGGGGAAGGGAATGCGCTCCCGATTCGGTCCGTGGCAGGCAACGCAGGTCTGCATGTACCGTGCATAACCACGCTGCTCGTCCGTTCCACTGGTCGTGCTCCGATGCGACGGAGCTGTTTCGGTTAGCCTGTGGATCGTCGGCAAATCGTACGTCTTCACATACATCACGCCAGTCGACGGGTCCGCCGCGGTGCTGCCCTGGTTGGCACCGCCGTGTTCCCCTGGCACCGCGATCTGATCGCGATTGTAAGCTGGGGGAGTAAAGATGCCTTCGTTGCGTGCATTCACAAGAATGTTACGGATGCGTTCCCTCTCTTCTGGGTCAAGATATGGATTGATGTCGTCGAGCGTGAACTTTTGACGGGCGAACGGCGGAGGCGCGGTCGGGAACGGCTGAGTCGGCCAGGATGCCTCGCCCGGCATATCGGACTGCGAAACGGGCCGCTCTTCAACCGGCCACAAAGGGTCTCCCGTCACCCTGTCCAGAACATACAGGAAGCCGAATTTTGTCGCTTGGGCAACCACATCAACCTTCTTGCCTCCGTGCAGCACAGTGAGAAGTACGGGAGCCGCTGCGGGATCGTAATCCCACAGATCGTGATGGACGAACTGGAAATACCACAGCCGCTTCCCGGTTCGTGCGTCGAGCGCCAGTAAGCAATCCCCATAGAGATTAGCGCCGTTGCGGTCAGCGCCGTATAAGTCATAAGTAGGAGAACCCAGGGGAAAATAAACAATTCCGCGCTTCTCATCCAGCGACATTCCGCCCCAGTCGTTGTTTCCACCAACGTACTTCCATGCGCTCGGAGGGAACGTGTCATATCCAAACTCGCCAGGATGCGGAACCGTATGAAATATCCATTCCATTTTCCCGGTCTTAACATCGTAGGCGCGCAAATCTCCCGGAGGAGAGCCATACATTTCTCCAGGCGCGGAGCCCAGAATGAGCAGATTCTCAAAGACCCGTCCTGGTGTGCCACTTTGAACGCCCTGGGTAAACTCTGAGCGCTCCCGGCCGAGCCCTTCCCGCAGATCCACCTTACCGTCGTTGCCGAACGACCGGATGGTTTCCCCGGTGTTCATGTCAACTTCCTGGAGATAGCCGTCCACGGCAAAGATGAGCCGGCGATCCTTACCATCGGTTGAAATCCAGCGGTTAAAGCCGCGATTCGTAGGCTGTCCACCTTCTACCGGGTGAGCCCAGAGTTGCTTGCCGGTGGCGCCGTCCAGGGCGTAGATACCATCGTCCTTTCCTACCACATACATCACACCATCGATAACCAATGGGTTGAACGAGAACCTTCCAACGGGCCCAGGGGCGGGGACAAACCACTCCTGCTTAAGCCGGCTTACATTTTTCTTATTGATCTGATTGATGGACGAGTAGCTCATCGAATCGGGCGATCCGCCATAGTCACTCCATGAAGAATAGGGTTCGCGGCTCGTGCGGGCTGAAGTCTTCCGGGGGATAACAACGAGTATCAACGAACAACATCCCGCGACTGCGACGAGACACACCAACCACCTGTTGTATCTAGTATCCATGAATACCTTCATCTCTAATAGTTCTACGGACTGGCTAGGTCCGGAACTTATAACCCAGCTTTTCGAGATACGCCTTCGTCGCCTTCACGGTCTCAAGCGGGCTCATCGGACCGTCTTTCAACGAGGGATCCAATTCGACCATCACATCGGGATTCTGGCCTGCGCCCTCCACCATATCGAGGATTGCTGGAATGTCGACTGTGCCCATACCCAGCGGACAATAGCCTGAGTAGTGCTGCCATCCCTTGTAGTCCTTCAAATGCATATGCGTAACAAGTGGCAGAAAGTCCTTGACTACTTGCGCAGCGTCCGCGCCGCCTTTTTGCAGCTGCCCCACATCCGGAGCGAATCTAAGATTCTTGGTGTTGACCGCACCCATGACGGCATAGACCTCATCTCGAGACTCGATGCAGGTTCCGGTATGCTGATGAAGTCCCGTCTTGAACCCCATATCAGTTATCACCGCAGCGTAGTCGTTCAAGGCAGAAATTATGTCGGCGCGGTGTTCCTGGAAGTTATAGGTTTCACGCTTTACACCATTGGGCGCCAGGACAATATAGGTCCCCTCATATTTTTGCACCACTTTGCACAGCTGAGTTATGCGAGCGATCTCATCTTTTCTTTTGGAAGGGTCGACGAGATTGCCGGTGATATACCCGGACCGAAGCGGAACCCCATACTTTGCGATGAAAGGGGTCAGCAAGCCTCTTTGATCCCAGTTATCCAGCACTTCGGGAAACGTCTCAAATGACCAAAAGCCCTGCGCTGAAATATCCGTGAGGGCGGGCCCCAACGTGGTGTCGTCCTGCCCGTTCTTCGGCGGAAATGTACCCCACGTAATACAGGTATGGCCAATTTTGAGTTTTCTAGCGGGCGTCTTCTTGGCAAACGCAGGCTCCAGGTCGGAAATTGCCATCGCGCCCAAACCAAATGCGAGGGTCTTCAGAAAGCTTCGCCGCTCTTGTATTTTGCTCATAGTTGGCTCCTTGATCTCCCGATTCACCGTGCTGCCTCTGGAGTCAGCGTCTCCAACACGAGATCACGTCCTGATCTTAGGAGGCTTTGTTGGTCTGAAGCCTGCATAAGGTTCGAGTGGAACCAGTAACATCTCCGTCATACCAGCCTGGGCAAACGGGAATGTAGCCCACATTTCGCGAACCTGCTCTTCGCCACTTGCCTCCCATAACAAGCATGCGCCGGGCATATCCAGGCGATGCCAGACCTGGCGAATGTATCCTTCTAAGTACAGCTCGCGGGCATGCTCCATCTCCTCCTCTGCTAAGCTCGCGTAATCACCCTCTGCGAATCCTTTCCGGCGTTGCGATATGGATAGAAACTGCATCTCTGCTTCTAACCTCCTGCGCTAATCCTCGAGAATGGCGACCGCTCGGACCGGAGCACCGGTGGTATTTACCCACTTGATGGGGAACAGGCTCAATTTGAATCCGTGGCCCGGGAGTTGATCGAGATTGGTCAGGTTCTCAAGGTGGTAGTACTCGCGCGTCTTCATAACGCAATGCGCTTCCCAGAACTTCTTGCGCTCGAACATCGCCCAAATCGGCGGATCGTAGGTAACGGCGTCGATCCCTGTCATCTTGATACCTTGGTCAAGCAGCCAGTTGGTCGATTCCCCCGTCATTCCGACGTGATCCGTAAGATATTTCTCGCTGTCCTGAATCTTCCCCGCGCCGGTGTGGATTAATACGATATCCAAAGGTTTGAGCGTGTATTGGATCTTGGCCAGTGCGTCTTTCATGTCTTGGACACTGATACCCGCGCCTTTTGGAAGATGACGGAAGTCCAGGCATACGCCCTCCCCATAGCAATATTCGAGCGGAACAGCCTCAGGCCCTGGGGCGTTTTCGCGCATGTGACGCAGCGAATCCATGTGGGTGCCGATATGATCACCGATCACCACCATGTAGTGCGCAGTGAGAGAATCGACGCCGTACTTCACCGCCCCGATCCGCTCGGCAAAGCCCTGCCAGGTTTCGAACATTACCAGGGCCGGGCGCACGACACGCGGAAACGTTATCATTTCGTTGTGCACAGGCATGCTTAGATCGATCAGTGTGCGAGCCATGGAGCAACGTCCCCTTTTACATCTTGCGTCTTCTACTGCGTTGCAGTAATGCCACCGTCTAAATAGAGCGCGTGTCCGGTGATGAAATTCGACGCCGGCGATACCAAAAAGAGCACCGCGCCCATAACGTCCTCTGGTTCACCAATTCGTCCCAGCGGTATACGTGAGATGAGATTTGAATAGAACGAAGGGTCTGCCAACATCTGCGCTACCTGCTCGGTCCGGATGAAGGTGGGGGCGACCACGTTCACATTGATTCCGTTGGGTGCCCACTCGGCCGACAATTGCCTGCACAAAGTAATCAAGCCGCCTTTAGCTGCACAGTAAGCCGCATATCCGCGTCCACGCAAGGCGAGAAGCGAGCGCACCGAGCCAAGGTGGACCTGTTTACCGCCGTTTCCTTGCCGAATCATATGGCGCGCCGCTGCTTGTGCCTGGAACATGGCGCTCTTGAGATTGACGTTGTAGACGTGGTCGAACATCGCTTCGGTGACTTCTTCTGCCTTTTCCTCGCGGTTCAGACCGATGCAGTTCACGAGAATATCCAGACGGCCAAAGTGGTCGGCGGCTTCGTCTACCATCCTCTGCGTTTCAGAGACCGAAACAGCTTCAAAGGCAGTTGCCCATGCATCGTGGCCTTCTGCCTTCAGCGATTCGGCGAAAGCATTGGCACTTGCACCCTTGTGCCCGCTGATGGCAACTTTCGCTCCCGAAGATGCCAAGCCTCGGCTCACCGCTTCCCCGATACCCCCGTAGCCACCTGTAACCAGGGCCACCTTGCCATCTAATCTAAACAGCTTCTCTATAGCGACCATGGATGAGTACTATCCTCATTTTCCGCAACGACAACCGCCGTACGATCTAGCCATGACTCAACTTACTTGAGATTGGCGCTTCCGATGTCCGGTCAAGCCTCATCGGGTCGTTCGGGTGCGAAGCCAGAGGGTGGACGGTAATCGTCAGATACCGAAACAAGGGCAGGGAAGACAATGCATCGTGTAGCCGATCCGCATCGTCAGCGCGCCAGATACCCCAGTTCTCCCGTCGCCCCGGCACTCGCCAAAGACGGAGGAGAATTCCCTCCTTCGCCAACTCGCGGCTCCGTGCCGCCTCTTGTTCTCGCAACTGTTTTTCTCTTTCATCGCCGCCTTCTATGCGGGCGACTTCCATGTGCACTAGAAAGTCCATCATGATCTCTTTGGAACGCCAGTATCTTTGTCACTTGACCTTGAGTAAACGTCGAATTTCGTCGATAACTTTCGCCGCCGTGGGAAGAAGTGCACGCTGCAGGATTGGCGAGGCAGGGATTCTCATATCGGGAGTTGCGACCCTGGCGATCTTGAGAGCCATCTCGTTGCCCAGAAACTCGTGGAGCCGCGCGACGATTTCCCCGCCAAATCCACCAGTTCGATTTGCTTCGTGCAGTACGACCACATTACCCGAAGCACTTCTGACAGCCGCTTGCAGTCCATCGTTGTCCAAGGGGCAGAGCCAGCGAAGATCGAGCACTCCTACGTCCACTCCGCCTTCCTCGAGTTGCCTGGCTGCATCTAAGGCAATCAGCAGCGTAGTTCCCCAGGTAACAATCACCGCGTCACGTCCGGGCTTATGTAATCGTGATCTTCCGATAGGCTCGATTACGTCCGTGAACTCCACGTCCCCCGTCGTTTGATACAGCCCCCTGGCTTCATAGATCACGCACGGATCGGGGGAGGCTGTGGCGGTGCGCAAGAGACTGTAAGCATCTTGTGGCGTTGCAGGAATCGCGATCCGCAATCCAGGGATATGGGCGAGGAGGGCTTCGAGGCATTGGGAATGCTGGGCACACGAACCGGACGTCGCGCCCTGTTGCGTCCGGACAACAATCGGCGCACCCGACCTGCCGCCCGTGATGTAGCGAACGTTAGCAGCCTGGTTGACGATCTGGTCAAGGGTCACCAACATGAAGTCGCCCCACATGATTTCCACGATAGGTTTCATCCCCATCAATGCCGCGCCCACCGCCGAACCGAGAATTGCGCTTTCGGATATGGGCGTGTCGAAGACCCGATCCGCACCAAAATTCTTTTGCAGACCTCGCGATGCGCCGAAGATGCCCCCCGCCTGACCCACGTCTTCGCCATACACCAGGACTTCCGGACGAGTTGCAAGTTCGCGAGACAAAGCTTCATTGACAGCCTGGATGTAACTTACTGCTTTTGTCTGCGGTACCTCAGAAGCGGCGGTGGAGGCTGGCTGGATAGGTGCTTCGCACCACACGTGCCGCCCAGCAGCGGCTGTATCCGGAGGCGGAGAGCTAAGTACGATCCTTTGGACCTCGTCCAGTTCTGCCTTGACACTAATCTCAAGTTCGCGAAAGGCATCGTGTGTAAGCACATTGGCAGCAATCAGCTTGCTCGAAAAAGTGCTGATAGGATCTCGAGCGCGCGCCTGATCACGATCTTCTTTGGGACGGTAGTGCTCGATGTCACGATTGTAATGACCCCACAAGCGCGGGACGCGGCATTCAATCAATACCGGTCCCCGCCCTTCTCGGGCACGATTGGCTGCCTGCAGGATAGTGTCGCGGACAACGAGCGGATCTGAACCATTAATCGTGACCCCTGGGATTCCGTAACCGCTCGCTCTTTGAGCAATCCTTTCCACTTTGAACGTGAGTGAAGTCGGTGTTAGTTCTGACCAGCCGTTGTTCTCACAGATAATGAGCACTGGCAGACTACGAGCGGCTGCGAATGCGAGCCCCTCGTGGGTCGCGCCCTGGTTGAACGCTCCGTCTCCAATGGAGACGACAACTACTTTGCCATTGCCTGTCGCAACGTTCGCCATCGCCACGCCACAGGCAACCGGAACTCCAGCTCCGACGATCGAATTCTCACCGATGAAGCGCCGCTCGGGCGCCATCATGTAGGCTGACCCACCGCGGCCGCCGTTCACGCCGATGCTGCGCTGGCAAATCTCTCCGAAGACTTCGGTTAACGAGAGGCCCGAAGCTAACGCCCACCCGTGCCCTCGATAAGTTGCGATAATCTGGTCAGCCTCTGCGAGCCCGGCAAGGGCTCCTACCGGAACTGCTTCCTGGCCAGCGCACAAATGCGCTGAGCCGACCACTTCGGGAGGTGTTGCCTTGCTCAATTCGAGAGATCTTTTTTCGAGCTCTCTGATGCGCATCATCTCCAACAGCAGCGCGACAGAAGTAGCCCTGTCCTTCTGATCTACATCCGCAACAACCCCCGGGGCCGAAGTAGTCATCGATCGTCCCCACACATCCCCCGATCGCCGCGTTCAAACCTGATGGACTCCAACGCTGACCCAACGGTTCTCGGAGACGACGTAGCTTGCACCCTAGTATCGGCCCCTTCTTTACTCTTCGCCCGCGAAAGGTCCCAGAACGAATGTGGCACTTTATCGCTCCCATTCCTTCTATTCATCCATTGACTCCCTGAACCGCACTCATGTTAGGGACGTGTTAGGTACTTATCGCATAACAATCACCATTCATTAAATGTAATCCCTGCCGCATCATCGCTCTCGAATTCACTGCACAACTGGCTCTTATACAATGCATCGCATCAGGGCCCTGGAGATAGCCCTGATGCGACGCTTCTACATAAAACATTGCACACCCGTTCGGGCGACCGGCTAGAACTCAACTCTAAGACTGAACTGAATCTGTCTGGGAGTAGCTCCGCTGGCGAGGCCACTAACTACTCCGAAGCCACCCCCACCGAAGGTTGTCCCTGGTAGGCCATAGTTTTGAATGTTGAATACATTGAAAAACTCCGCTCGGAATTGCGTATGGAGCCTTTCTTTGATAGGGATATTCTTCATGAGTGAGAAGTCAAAATTGTCGAATGGTGTACTGGCGATGATGCCTCGCCCGGAGTTGCCGTACTGGTTGACCGGATGGGCGAAAGCCGCCGTATTGAATGCCTTCTTATAGTTAGGGTGGCTGAGTCTAGGGTCCCCAATAAGGTTTGCCCTGCCATAGTTAACAAAGCCCGAGGTATTCCCGATGTTTGCCACGTCGATACCAGCATCGGGGAAGGTCAATGGAATCCCTGAGTGCGCCGACAAATTGACGTTTGTTTGCCAACCGCCAAGGATGGCGGAGGCGATGCTGCTGTTCATGAAACGCTTGCCTCTCCCGAAGGGCAATTCATAAATAGCCCACCCGTAGACGATGTGAGTAAGGCTGTTTCCGGATGTGCCGTAATCCTGGCTCAGGTCGTTGTAGTTTTGTACCACGGCAAAACCCCCTGGGCCATTTTCAACGTCGTAGAAGCCGCTCGCGCCGTTGTCCAACGACTTTGAGTAGGTCCAACCGGCCCCGAAAGCAAGGCCGGAAGCCACACGCTTTTCTACCTTCGCCTGCAGCGCATTATAGTTGGCTGTGCCACGATCGGTTGCCATGATGGCCGAGCCAAGCCAAGGGAACGGGCGATTGGTGCCGGCTTCGCCAGGCACCGGAGAATCGTTAGAGAGCCCAGTAATAGGTAGGTGTCTGGTTACGCTGCCTACATAGGAGACTGAGGCGACGAGGCTCGTGCTGAATTGCTTCTGTATCTCAACGTTGAACTGTTGGGAGTAAGCGGGTCTCAGATGGGGATCGTAATACCATCCAAACTGCTGCCACGGTGTCGGAACGGCTGGGAGCGCGTTGGTGCTACTAAGGGTTGGAACAATCGTCGTCATGGTTTGTAAAGGTTGACCAGTGGTGTTAAAGTTCAGGGGAAGCGACGCATTCGAGGGCCATGATTCGAGTCGATCCCTGGGACTTTGGAGGTTGCCTTCCAGAGAGTCATAGACCAAACCCCACCCTCCCCTGATAACCATACTGTCAGTTAACTTGAAAGCGGCACCTATGCGGGGTCCAAACATCTTATAGTATGGATCGGGGCCCATGTTCGGATTCGGTGCGGCAATAACGTGTTGCTTAATGGTCAAATCATTTGCCGGGGTGGAAGACGGGAGGCACGGAGCAAAGATTCCATTGGCCGCATCGCAGGGCGGGGGCAGCTGTCCACCTTTTCCGGGCCCTAGCGCGATTTCCCAGTTTCCGGTGGTCGGATTAAGATTTGCCGCATTCCCTTTCTCTAGATGAGGAGATGACTCGCCGTCCCAACGAAACCCCGCACTGATGGTTAAGCGCGGAGTCACCTTCCAGGTATCCTGGATGTAAGCCGAAGGCATGATCACGCGAAATGCATTCGATTCCGACTGAAAGCGGCCACTGGACGGAATGCCCAGCAAAGCCGAGGCGACCGGATTGCCGGTGCTCGAGGCATTCTGCGGGTCCGACGTTTCGTTTGGCGAGAACTGGAATTGGGCTCCGCCGAAAGATCCACCCTTCGTAAGCCCCTGGGTCCATTCTGGGATGTGCTCTTCATACCCGAAACGCAGTTGGTGTTTTCCACGTATCCAGGTTACGTTTGCGGCGAAATTGGTTGCGTTGGTTGACAAAACATTTGGCCCGTTGCCGCCTATGAGGTTGTAGACACCCCCTCCCCCCAGCACCGCGGCAAAATCAAACTCCGGAAACCCATATGTCGACTCGACCCCTCCATAACCGGTGGGAGCCGGGTTTACTGGCTGTCTCACGTTCTTATTGTTGTATCGGCCGCACCATCCCCCTCGCGCGTCCAGGATAAAATTCGGAGAGAAGACGTGAGTCCAACCGCCACCCCCGTTTCTGTTATCCGCACTGCTGATGCTGTTAAGAATATGGGATCGGGGTACGACGTTGGCTCCGTTGAGAAAGCTGTAGCGGAACCACAGTGAATCCTTCGTTCCAAAGTTCTGGTCAACCCGTCCGCTGAATCCATTGGCATTGTCAGTGCCGACGGAATTGAGAATCGTATTGTTTCCACCCACAGTAGCCGGCGTGAAATTAGGCTTATCGCTGTAGTTCTTTAAGAAGGCTTGAGCGGTAGGGTCGATTAGGTTTTGCGGAACGTGAAGGCCATCTCCTCCAAGCAGCTGTCGTGTGAAGTTTCCTGCGCTTCCAGTGGTTGTATACGGGTTGTACAAAAGTGCCGGGGCGCCGGTACTGGTTACGACGGACGCGTTTGTGAAATCGCCATTTAGCTCAGCCGCTGTCGGCGATACGTAGCTGGCTCCCGCCGCCTTCGCATACCTCCAGCCTTCGTAGGACACGTAAAAATATGTCTTGTTGGTTCCATTGTAGAGGTGTGGGATCCGGACGGGGCCACCGAAAGCGCCGCCAAACTCGTTTTGCCGAAAGGTCGCTGGGGCTGAGGGGAGATTGTTTGTGAAATCTGTAAACGGATTTCGGGCGTCGAATACGTTATTGCGCAAATAGTCCCACGCCGATCCGTGGAAGGAATTCGTCCCAGACTTGGTGACCAGGTTGACGACTCCGCCCAGTACTCCGCCATATTCGGACTGATCGTTATGTGACTGAACTTTGAACTCCTGGATGGTATCGATGATGGGTGGGACATCATACGAACCGCCCATAGCGGATCCGTTGATAATGCCATCGATATACCACAGATTCTCACGGTTCCATTGACCCTGTACCGATGGGAAGGTATACGTCGAGCCTGGGATGCCGGCGGAGCCAAATGTAGCGCTGTAGCCAACGCCGCCATTTTGGGATTGGTTTACCGGGTTGGCGCCGGGCGCCAGCGTGAGAAGCGCCGTGAAGCTTCTTCCGTTGAGCGGCAGATCACTGACCGTGCGCTGTTCCACAACGTTGCCCAACTCGGTCGAAGACGCCTGGAGCAATTCGGCAGTCGCCATGACGTCCACTGTCTGCGATTGCGATCCCACCTGCAGGTGGAAGTCCTGAGTAGAAATCTGGTTTACATCGAGCTTGAGTACCTGGCTCACTGCCGTCTGGAAGCCGGCCTGGGTGACCGTGATTTGGTAGTTTCCAGGCGGAACGAGCGGGAGTTCGTATAAGCCCTCACCATTGGATCGCACCGTTCGAGTCCAGCCGCTCGTGGGGTCTTGCACCTTTACCGTGGAGCCCGCAACAGCTGCTCCGCTCGGGTCGTAAATATGCCCATTGAATTGGCCGGTCGCAGTCTGTGCATTAGCGACCGTGCAGAACAGAATCAGCGTTGCGCAGTAGACGATAGCGACTTCACCCAGGCCAAATGAATCCTTACGTCCTCGAACCAGCGCAAAAAGACTAGAAGCATGGTTATCCATGAACACCTCCCACGTCAATTAGTTTGCCAACCTCACGACACCTCTGTGCGGCTACTGGAAAATCGGCACTTGCGGCCCCAAACTATTTGAGTGCAGGCGTTTTATAGATGAAATTAATTATTCACATATCAAACCGCTCACTTATAGGCCCGATTAATTATTCTTGTCAAGTATTTTTTTCTTAAATTAAGAAAGACATTCTTTCAGGCGGGGTAAAGGGGTGCCCCTTCGCACGACTTCGGCCCCACTGTGGGCGCACCGCGCACCAGGTCCGTACACGAAGCGCAGCGAAGGAGATCTCCGGTTGCGCTTTCACGGCTTCCAGCGGATCGGAGGGAAAGAGCAGCATGACCGAGAGGCCATGCGAAGGAACCGGACGGCAATCGAGTTTGTTGAAGCAGCAGTTGCTCTTCAAGAACGAATTTCCTGAGAAGGAAAACGTTCTTTGAGCAAAACCAGATTTCTTCTACGTTACAACTGAAATCCGATGATCATTCCACACTGGACCATCCGGGTACTGGTACGCGAGCAAAGTTTCCGGAAGTATCTCCGTGCTGTATCCGGGTTTTTCAGGCAGTAGATAGTGGCCGTTTGCTATGCGAGCGGGATCAGCAAAATGTTCATGCAGATGATCTACAAATTCAATGACACGATTTTCGAGCGACGCTGATACACGCAGATAGTCAAAGATTGCCAGGTGCTGCACGCATTCACACAAGCCGACTCCGCCCGCGTGAGGGCAAACCGGGATGTTGAATTTAGCGGCCATCAACAGCACCGCAAGATTCTCGTTCACGCCCGCAACCCGGCAACTGTCAATTTGACAGACATCCATTGCGCCCGCCTGCATGAATTGCTTGAACATGACTCGATTGTGGCAATGCTCACCCGTCGCGATGCGAACGGGTGAAGCCTCTCGGCGAATGCGAGCGTGGCCCAAAATGTCGTCAGGGCTGGTGGGTTCCTCCATCCACCAAGGATCTACTTCAGCCAGCTCTCTTGTGCGGTGAATTGCCTCGATGACACCCCACTTCTGGTTCGCGTCCATCATTAGCTTGTTGTGCGGGCCGATTTCTGCGCGCATCAAGCGCGCACGGCGAAGATCATCGGCCGGGTTACCACCGACCTTTAACTTGAAATGCATCCATCCTTGGCTGAGAGATTCACGGCATAGCCGTCGAATCTTGTCGTCACTGAAGCCGAACCATCCTGCTGAAGTCGTGTATGCGGGATACCCATGCTGTTCAAGCTTTTTTAAACGCACGGCTTGAGATGCGGTACGTGTCCTTAGTAGATCAAGGGCTTCATCCGGAGTAATGGCATCTTCGATATATTTAAAGTCAATCGAACGGACAATCCGCTCGGGTTCAAAATTCGCCAATAGCTTCCAGAGAGGCTTGCCTTCGGTTCGCGCATAAAGATCCCAGACTGCATTGATGAGGGCTGCGGCAGCCAGATGGATTACGCCTTTTTCGGGCCCAAGCCAGCGGAATTGACTGTCTTCCGTAAGCTGCCTAGAAAAAGCGACTGTGTCGTCTGTTACAGAAGATAAATTGCGACCCTGGAGAAATCGCGAAAGATACTCAAGTGCAAGCACGCATAATTCTGTTCCGTGGCCTAGGGTGAAAGCGAGGCCGTATCCTTCGACCCCCACATCTGTTTCCAGAATGCAATATGCCGCCGAGTAATCCGGGTCTGTGTTGACCGAATCCGAGCCAATCTGGTGGCGTGAGGTCGGAAACCGCAGATCAAGGACACGAACGTTCGTGATTATAGGGTCGCTCAAACGAATCAACTCCGCAGAGGGCTTTCAAATGGCGGCAAGCCCTCGGAAATGAAATCATGATGTTCCTTCGCTGCCGCAATTCCGCCAGTCCAGAGGCGATTTTCTGCGATAGCCAACCGGAATCATAATTTCTATTCCTGAAACATTAAATTTGTCAATAAAAATCACTGGAACTTGCGCTGTGGCGAACATTCATCGGCCAAGTCGGTGCGACTTAACGGGGCTAGGAATCGAATTTCTGGCGCTCTCGCGAGATTCCTCCGATCTCTTGGGAAAGCTGAGAACTCGCTCGTTTCAAGGTTTGGCGTACGATAGCCGTGGTGGTGTGGTCGCCAATTCGGCGGATGTAGGGAACGGTTAGCGCAGCAACCGCATACCCATGCTCGTCCAACACGGGATAACTGACATTGATGATTCCCTCCACCTCGTAACTTTCCTTCTCTTCATAGCCTCGCTCCTTGATGGCGGCAAGATGCGAAGTCAGATCACGCGGAGGCTCAGTTTTGCTGCGTTTGCACCAAGTCTGTATGGCACGTGCCCGAGCTTCTTGCGTTTGGTGTGCCAGGATCACGTGGCCTGTAGCAGCATGCATGAGATCCACAACGGCACCGGCCTTGACATAGAAGCCGGGGCTGACGGGGGAATCCACCTGCGCAATAATCACGACCTGACCCCCGTTGAGCACACCCAAATGACAGGACTGACCAAGTTCGTGAGCAGCTTGCTGCATGATCGGCAAAGCTTGCATAGTCATGCGTTTGATCGGCGGATGCTCTTGCGCGAGCTTGAACAGGTGTAAGCTGAGATGGTAACGATCGCTGTGCGGGCTCTGCGCAATGTAGCCACGTTCTTCGAGACATAACAGCATGCGAAAGATCTCGGAAATCGTGCGGCCGAGCTTCCGTGCCACGTCACTTTTCGTGAGTCCCGACGGCTCGCTGGCAAACAGCTCCAATATATCCAAGCCTTTCTCAAGAGCCGGAGTCGGGTACCGACTGGAAGCTTTAGGCGCCTTTTTCCTCATAAATTCTCGAAGCCAACCCGCTGGGTTAGGGTGAACACAACTGGCAATGATGCTGAAGTGTCAACGGATCTTCTTGCAGCATTGGTCCGTTGCCAACCTGACCGCGCCCACCCGCCAGATCGTTGAAATACTATCGCACTTAGAAAAATTCTTGACAAAGGCATAAGGACTGGCATAATGTGCCTGTTTTCGTGGGCGCATATTATGTTTTATATATGAAATTAGCGAGGATTGCAATTAATCGGGTTTGGTGTCACGGGATCCAAGGTGCGGCAGTGCACTGACACAAGTTACGGATGAGGACAAGCGAGAATGGACGAGATTACCCAAAGCGAGAGAATAGCCTCACAAAGGCTATCTAGTCTGGAGTCACCGGCGCGACGCTTACTTATGAAAGGTATGGCAGGCCTTGGCGCGACGCTTGCGTCTTCCTCACTCTCTCCGGCCATCGCTGCTCAGGCTCAGCGTCATCAGCCGGGGGCGCCTGGCAATCAGGTTTCTCCTGTCCAGGATGGGTGGGGACCTTTTACCCCGTCGAGCGGTGCAGGTCGATATCTCCAGCTTTCTTACCCACCGTCCACAAGCAAAGGCGAGCTCCAGCTTGGTGCCGTATATACCCTCTGGATCCCTGACGATATCAAAATCGTGAGAGCGGTGATCGTTCATCAGCACGGCGCCAGCATTCCCGCCGCTCAGGCAGGGGCAACTTCTGCTTACGATTTGCACTGGCAAGCTCTTGCGAAGAAATGGAACTGCGTCCTTCTTGGACCTTCCTATCATGTTCTGAACGATGCGATTGACCTGACTCCAGGAGGCGCCGAGCTGTGGTTCGACCCGAGACAGGGTTCTGAGCGTGTTTTCCTTCGGGCGTTGGACGAGTTTGCGACAAAGTCGGGCCACGCGGAAATCGCTACGGCCCCGTGGTGTCTCTGGGGCCACTCTGGTGGCGGGATATGGGCCAATGTAATGAGCATTCTCCACTCCGACCGAGTGCTCGCTGCTTTTCTTCGTTCGGGTACGGCGGCGATGTTTCGTTCGAGGCCAGAGTTTGTCCAGCCTGAAGTTCCACCTGCGATCTATGAGATTCCTACGATGGTTAACTTCGGCGTAGGAGAAAGAGGAAACCGTCCCTGGGACGGCTCCATTGCCACATTCCAGGAGTACCGAGCCCAGGGATCTCCCATTGGGTTCGCTCCCGATCCGCGTACGGGACACTTCTGCGGGGATTCCCGGTATCTCGCGATCCCGTTCTTCGACGCTTGCCTTCAAATGCGCTTAACCGAATGGAGCAAGATCTTAAGGCCGGTGGACCTGACTTCTGCATGGCTGGCAACTCCGTTCGGGGACACCGCCATGCCTGCAGCGGAATTCAAAGGGGATCCTAACAAGGCCGCGTGGTTGCCGAATGCGGCGGTAGCAAAAATCTGGATGGAGTATGTTAAAAGTGGAACCGTCAGCGACGCGGGCGCACCCCCTGCTCCAGTCAATGTGCGAGCGAACGCTGATGCAAATCACGGCAATGAGATCACATGGGAAGCCGAGGCTGATATCGTCAGTGGACTCGGTGGCTTCATCGTCCTTCGAGACGGGCACGGGATAGCGAAGCTTCCCACGCAACCTCCAGAAGTGGTGTATGGGCGCCTACTCTTTCAGGGCCTCTCTTATCACGACACTCCAGTGGCACCAATCCCTCTGATGAAGCACGTTGACATGTCTGCCCATCCTGGTGCCAAACACGTCTATACGGTGATCGCTTTGAGCGGTGCGGGCGTGCCTTCCATGCCCTCCTTGCCAGCAACCGTCGAGTGAAGGAACAGGCCGAAGCGCCAACGCAAATCTTTTAGTTCACGCTCAGCTGACAATATGGAGTATCCAGTAAAACTGCTTGACAAGCAGAGACCGTAGCGATATATCACTTGAGTAATTTTATTAACAAACATATATTTTTATACGCTAAATAGCATCGCGCGTCGGCTAGTTTTCCAATTTCCGAAAGGACGAGCACTCCACTCCCCTTGTTGTTTTGGTTCTCGGACCGCCGTGCGCTGGTAACGGAGCTTAGTCCGGCATGTTGGGCTAACCTCTAGGCGAAAGCATTTCGAAATAGCGGTGTGTTCCGCTTCTATCGCGGGAAGCGCCGAAAGACCTCCGAAGGGCGAAGTGTCATATAGGAGAACTGATCTCTGAGCTTTCCCAAATTAAACGCGAAGACCTTCACGTTACACGGCCGCACGGCAGTTATCACGGGTGCTGCCAGTGGCATCGGTCGAGCGATTGGCCACATGTTTGCGGCAAACGGCGCTTCAGTGCGCCTCTTGGACATTAATCGAACGCATGCAGAAACGGTTGCGGCGGAGATTACCAGGGCTGGTGGGACAGCCTCGGCATATGAGTGCGACGTGAGTGATAGGGTCTCTGTTGGATCGACATTCCATACAATTTTGCAGCAGGGTCAGGTTGACATTCTCGTAAATAATGCTGGCATCTCGCATATTGGTACGGTCGAAAGCACGACCGAACACGATTTCGACCGCCTTTTTCGCGTGAATGTCAAAGGCTATTTCAACTGTATCAATGCCGTGATCGGAACGATGAAGTCTGCAGAAGGCGGAGTCATTCTAAACATGGCTTCAGTAGCCGGATCTGCCGGACTGGCTGATCGCTTCGCTTACTCCACCAGCAAAGGCGCGGTGATTGCGATGACTTATTCTGTCGCGCGTGACTATATCGGACACAACATTCGTTGTAACTGCATTTCCCCGGCCCGGGTGCATACGACCTTCGTGGATGACTATCTGAAGAAGAATTACCCCGGCCGCGAGCAGGAGACGTTCGAGAAACTGGCGAAGACTCAGCCGATCGGCAGAATGGGCGAACCGGAAGAAGTAGCCTCGCTAGCCCTCTTCTTGTGTTCTGATGCGGCTTCGTTCATTACCGGAGTGAATTACCCTCTGGATGGCGGCTTCATGAATTTGCACGGCTGATAGCGAGCGAACAGTGGACCTGCAACTTGAAAACAAAGTGGTGCTGGTTACCGGCGGAGGCAAAGGCATTGGCGCCGCTATCGTACGAGCCACCGCTGCCGAGGCAGCGATTCCTGTCATTGTGGACCGTGACGCTGAAGCCAGCAAAAACCTTCATGCCGAGGTACGCACAGGCCACGTGATCATCGCGGATCTGTCGTCACCAGCGGATTGCCAAACTGCGATCAATTCGACAGTCGGAAAGTTTGGCCGCCTTGATGCTCTCGTGAACAACGCGGGGATAAATGACAAGGTCGGTCTGGAGCATGGAACTCCAGAACAATACGGAGACTCACTAGGCCGCAATCTGCTGCATTACTACAACATGGCGCATTTCGCGCTCCCATATCTGAAGAAAACGCGCGGCTGCATCGTGAACATCAGTTCAAAAACCGCGATCACCGGTCAAGGTGGTACGTCAGGATATGCGTCATCGAAAGGAGCGATATTGGCTTTGACCCGCGAATGGGCGGCGGAGTTGCTAGGCTACCGCATTCGCGTGAATGCTGTTATTCCCGCAGAGGTCATGACTCCGCTCTATCGTCAGTGGCTTGACACATTCCCTGATCCGGAACGAAAGCTTGAGTCCGTCTTGTCCAAGATCCCTCTTGATCAGAGAATGACCACACCGGACGAGATCGCGGCTATGGTAGTCTTCCTGCTTTCTGCCCGGGCAGCACACATCACCGGTCAGCATGTGTTTGTGGATGGCGGGTACGTGCACCTTGATCGGGCGTTAACCTAAGAAATGACAACCTCAGCACCCATCACCGAGCGGCGATATGTCGCGCCACTGATTCTCGTCACCACCCTGTTTTTTCTCTGGGCGCTGGGAGTCAACCTCAATGATGTTCTCATCCCGCATTTGAAGAAGGTCTTCGATCTGAACGACTTTCAATCGGCACTCATTCAGGTGGCATTCTTCGGCGGTTATTGCCTTTCCGCGTTGCCAGCAGGACGGCTGCTGGAAAGGATCGGCTACAAGAATGGAATCGTTGTTGGTTTGGTTACGTGCGCGGCGGGCGCGCTGCTGTTTATTCCGGCGGCCTCAATTCAGGTGTATGGATTATTTCTTTTTGCTTCATTTGTGATGGCGTGCGGCCAGGGAGTCCTCGAGGTCGCTGCCAACCCTTATGTGACGCTTCTGGGGCCGGCGGAAACTTCAGAGCGGCGGCTAAATCTGGCCCAGTCGTTCAACGCCGTGGGCGCAGTGGTGACACCGTTCATCGGCGCGGCTTTTATTCTCTCGGCTCTCGAGTATTCCCGTGAGAAGTTGACGACCATGACGCCCACAGAGACGGCCGCTTATCGCACGGCGGTGGTCAGCACTGTGAGGATCCCTTACCTCATCATAGCCGCACTTTTTCTCGCCTACGCTGCTGTGATTTTTCTTTCCCAATTGCCAGAAGTCGGCGCAACTGACGGAGCTGTGAGGCAGGAGTCAACCGGGGAAGAGCTGCGCGATATCTGGCGTTATGGCCACCTGGTAAAAGGAGTGATCGCACAATTCTTCTACGTTGGCGCTCAAATCGGCGTAGCCAGCTTCGTCATTCGACTGGCGCAGCATAGTATTCCTGGAATGCTCCAAAAGGATGCTGCGTTCTATTTGAAGTTGCATTTGATTGGCTTCATGCTTGGAAGGTTCTCCGGTTCCTACATTATGAAGCGCGTGCCTGCCGCCAGGCTGCTTTCATGGTTTGCGTTCTCGACTCTGATCTGTCTCCTGGTGGTTCTTCTCGGCTCCGGTGTGGCTCCCCTGTGGGCGGTCGTCCTGATCGGTTTCTTTCATTCGATCATGTTCCCCACCATCTTTGCCCTAAGCATTAAGCAGCTTGGGCGATACACAAAACTGGGGTCGTCCTTGTTGGTGGCTTCAATCTTGGGTGGGGCCATCTTTCCCGCCATCATGGGATTCATCTCCGACCACAGCAACATTCGCGTCGCTTTCATAGTTCCCCTAATCTGCCAGGCCTATGTGCTCTACTTTGCGCTGCGCGGCTATCGGCCTGTTCTGGTACCTCAAGTTGCCGAACTGAGTACCGTGAAATGAACCGCCGATTCTGTTTCGCTCTCGACTTGAAAGGCGATCCCGCTCTGATTGCGGAGTACAGGAAATACCACGAGAAAATCTGGCCCGAGATCACGCAAGGCTTAAAGGACTCCGGTATTGAAGATCTGGAAATTTACCTGCTCGGCACACGCATGTTCATGATCATGGAAGTAAACGAGAGCTTTTCGTTCGAAAAGAAAGCCAAGGCCGACCAGCAGAATCCGAAGGTTCAAGCTTGGGAGCAGCTCATGTGGAAATTCCAGCAAGCGTTGCCGGAAGCGAAGCCTGGCGAAAAATGGCCGCGCATGGAACGTATTTTTAAACTAGAACCTTAGCTGCCAGGCACATCAAGCTCTCGCAGCGAGACTAAACCTTGAGACTTATTCGATTCGGCGAAGCTGGCAGAGAACGGCCGGGAGTCCTCCTCGACGACGGCGCCCGTCTGGATGTCTCGGATTTCGCGTCGGATTATGACGAGGCATTTTTCGCGCGAGGCGGCATGGATGCCCTTCGCGGTTGGCTGAAAACCCACGTCTCTTCGGCTTCGCGCGCCCCGTCCACAATACGTCTGGGTCCGCCAATTTGTCGTCCTAGCAAAATCATTTGCATCGGACTCAACTACCGCGACCACGCGGCGGAGACCGGGGCTGCAATTCCGAAAGAGCCAGTCATCTTCTTCAAAGCAACGACATCCCTAGTCGGACCAAACGATGCGCTGGTGATTCCGAGGAATGCCACCAAGGTGGACTGGGAAGTCGAACTTGCTGTGGTGGTGGGCAAGACCGCGCTCTATGTCCCGACAAAGGAAGCACTCGATTACGTAGCCGGATACGTCTTGCACAACGACTATTCTGAGCGCAGTTTTCAGCTCGAGCGCGGAGGTCAGTGGGTGAAAGGCAAAAGCGCAGATACTTTCGCTCCCTTAGGCCCGTTTCTTGCCTCTCCCGACGAGCTTCCTGATCCGAGCAATCTGAAGATGTGGCTCAAGGTTAACGGGGAGGTTCGGCAAAACAGTTCCACCGCCAATATGATCTTCGATGTTGCGACGCTCCTCTCCTACGTGAGCCAGTTCATGACGTTGCTTCCCGGAGACGTAATCAGCACCGGCACACCAGCCGGGGTTGGGCTGGGAATGAAGCCGCCGCAGTATCTCAAATCTGGAGACGTAGTCGAGTTGGGGATTGAAGGGCTTGGCGAATCCCAGCAACTCGTTGTGAACTTCTCAGAGCGGCGCTATTCAAAGATGCGGTGAACCGCTCACCAGTTCTTCTGCCCTCCCCATACACCGACCAACATGGCTGACCAAGGTCAATTCGACGCTGAGACGCCACGATTTTTATTGACAGATATACTATTTCGGTAATAGAAAAGTGCGGCGAAGTGAATTGGGCACTAAGACGAACGGAGGATCGCGCCCTTGGGCAAGCTGAGATGTGAGGCAGAAACGACATCGAAAAATCTGCTGAATCGCGAGTCGGGGCCGCCATTCAAGGAACGGCGCTCCTTCATCGGCGCCATGGCAACCCTGGGAGCAGGGTTAGCCGGTTCGGTCATCTTACCCGCAACAGCTTTAGCGCAGCCCGCGGCGCAAGTCCCCCCGAAAACAAAATCCACCACAAATGCTTGCGGACGAAACACGGTCATCGCTTCCGACGCGGCAACAGTCGCAGAAACAACCGCAGGGAAAATCCGGGGATTCAGGCGGAACGGTGTATACATTTTCAAAGGTATCCCCTACGGCGCCTCCACGGCTGGCGCCAGGCGTTTCATGCCGCCAGCCAAGCCTGAACCGTGGACGGGAATTCGCAACGCGCTGCAGTATGGCCGTATTTGTCCATACCTGGACTCCGCGCATTTTGATACTGACGGGAAAAACCTGGCGAACTCCGATGAAGATCAGTTCGTGCTGCATCGCGGAGCGTTCCTAACAGTGCCCGGCGAGGACTGCCTGCGTGTGAATGTATGGACCCCGGAGATCAATGCCTCCCATAAGCGCCCAGTCATGGTCTACATGCACGGCGGAGGATTTTCCGCCGGTAGCGGTCATGATCTTCTTTCCTACGACGGCGAAAGGCTTGCCCGCAATCACGATGCAGTGGTCGTGAATCACAATCATCGGCTAAACGTGTATGGCTATCTAAATCTTGGACACTTAGGAGGAGAAGAATATGCCAGCTCCGCCAACGTAGGAATGCTTGACCTCGTGGCGGTTTTAGAGTGGGTTCGCGATAACATCACAACTTTCGGCGGCGATCCGGGTAGCGTAACCATTTTTGGTCAGTCCGGCGGCGGTGGAAAAGTTCTTGCTCTTATGGCAATGCCGGCGGCCAAAGGCTTGTTTCACCGTGCGATCGTGCAAAGCGGACCTTTTCTTAAATCTCTTTCGCCTAATTACTCAGGGCGATTGGCTGAGCAGCTGCTCACAGAGCTGGGGCTATCCAAATCGCAGTTGAGCGAACTTCAGATAATTCCAGTTGATCGGCTTTCAGGCGCTGCGGCCGAAGCCATGAAGAAAATGCCTCGGCCCAAACCTTCCCTTCGCAGAACCTACGGCGAATACGATTGGGGGCCGACAGTCGACGGCCTCATACTTCCTCGCCATCCATTCGATCCGGGAGCTCCGGACATATCTGCGGACGTTCCATTGTTAACCGGCACAGATCTTCACGAGGGTGTAAGTGGGCTCGACCGTCCCGATGCCAATGCGATGGGAGTGGAAGAAGTTAACCGATTGGTGAAGGAAGAATTTGGCGACGGCAGCCAGCCGATCATCGACGCCTACCGGCGCGATTACCCTAACGCGGCTCCCTTTGACCTGTATGCCACCATTGCCGCCGCTTCCTTTCGCCGTCCTGCGTTCGAGCAGGCTACCAGGAAGGCTGCTTTGGGTAGCGCGCCGGCATACTCTTATATATATTCTTGGCGGACGCCGATACTGGATGGCCGTCCCGGTCCGTTTCACGCCGCAGAAATAGCATTCACGTTCGACAATGCTGAAATTTGCGACCATTACAGTGGAGGCACTCCGGCAGCTTTCGTCCTATCGAAGCAGATCAGCACTGCCTGGGTAAATTTTGCCCGAACCGGAAATCCTAATCACAACGGTCTGCCACATTGGCCGCCATATACGCCGGAGGAGCGGGCAACGATGTACTTAGACACGCCCTGCGCAGTGCGCAACGACCCCGAGGGGGAAGGATTGAAGCTCATGGCACACTCCTGAGTTCGAATCACCGCAATAACGGGGCATCCTGCAAATTTCACTGCAACAGCAAGTACTTTGATAAATCAAAATATGAGTATGTCGAGCTCATTTCCTTGCGGTAGTGTAATGCTGTGCACGAACGATTCCCTTGCCTTCTTCGATTGTAAGAATTTGGCCCGCTTCCGCCGATTTGAAGTCTTCGACTTTGCCATCAAGCCAGCGGATTGATATGTCCGCTATTCTCGCGCTGCCAAGGCCGAAGTGCAGGCGAAAATCATTTTGTGAGATGTACGACCCTCCGCTGCGCACTTCGTCAATTTGTTTATGTCCACCAGCAGTGACGGTGAGGCGCGCGCCAATAGCATCCCGCCCGGAGGTGAGAGCGCGCACCAGCAGCGAATTCCCGCTACTTGCAAAGTTTTTGAGCAGCGAGGGTGCTTCGCCCATATTGCTGATTACGACTTCTTCGCTACCGTCATTGTCCAGATCGCCTACCGCCAGTCCGCGTGAGGAATGAACGTTGGTAATGCCCGGACCGCCCTGCGCGGACAGATCAAAGAACTGGCCGTCACCGCGGTTCCAATAGAGAAGTCGTGGCTGCTTATACTTTTCGGCGGTGTGGCCAGTATCTACTTCGGGATACACATGGCCATTCGCGACGATTAGGTCCTTCCAGCCGTCATTATCGAAATCAAGAAATGCGGTTCCCCAACCCAGATATTTTGTGTTCACTGCCAGGCCTGAGCCGATGGTATCGTCTTCGAAGTTGTTTCTCCCTCGATTCTTGTACATGGTGTGGGTGTCATCGGCGAAGTTTGTCTTGAAAATGTCGAGTAGACCATCACCATCGAAATCGGCGGCAGCCGCGCCCATACCGGCTTGTTCGCGCCCGTCTTCATTGTATGCGAGGCCGGCGCGGAGCCCGATCTCTTCAAACATTTTTCCTTCCAGGTTGTGGTAGTACAAACTCGCAGTCGAATCACAAGCCACAAAGATGTCCGGCCAACCATCGTTGTCGAAGTCTCCTGTTAACGCGGTGAATCCGTAGTAGTTCTTAGGACCTGAAATGTGAACCTGATCCGAAATATCAATGAAGTTTCCGTGCCCATCATTTTGATAGAACGAGAGCGTTTCGGGCGGAAGACCGCGGGGGCCGCACATCACCGGCCTTCCTTTCCACTGGCATTGGCCGGTCTGGCCAGGGTGAGGCGTGTGGGCTAGGTCGAAGTCCACATAATGGACGACGACCAGATCCAGAAATCCGTCTCGGTTGAAATCGAGGAACGCGCAACCTGTACTCCAGCGCGGTTTTGGCGAAAGCAGCCCTCGCTCCTTGGTCTCGTCCTTGAACGTGCCATTGCCGAGATTTCGATAGAGAACGTTCTGTCCCCACTGAGTGATGAACAAGTCCGGATATCCATGATTGTCTACGTCTCCGACACAAACCCCCTGTCCCCATCCGGTGGGCTTGATTCCCGCCTTGTCGGTAACGTCTTCGAATTTCAGTCCGCCCAGATTGTGATAAAGGAAATGCTTCGGTTGAGCAGCGTCTTTCTCCAGTCGCCCTGAGTTGATCAGGAAAATGTCAGGCAAACCGTCGTTATCGAAATCGAAGATCGCGACGCCGTTGCCGGTGGTCTCCACTATGTATTGTTTCGAAGTTTCTGAGCCAGAGATGTTTACGCCGGTGAGTCCAGCTTGGGTCGCGATGTCGTGATATTCAACTATTGGCGGTTTCATCCCTGCAGGAAGCGGCCGCGCAGGGACAGCGGTACCTCCCGTGGCCACACCCTGTGCATGCGCGAGCTGAATACTGCCGAGCGCAAGGATTATGAGGCCCAACAAAAAAGGAATCTGGCCAAAAATCCATTCGCCCAACCGGCGGGTACGCACGCGAATCATTTCGCGATCATAACATTCTGGCTGAAGTGGTCCGGCCCCTCTGCTACGATGGAGCGCTAGCAGGAAGCAGACGATGAGGTTGGTCAGCATGCGGCGGTGGGCGCGAATTGCTCGCTGCGCCTGGGTTGTGCAAGCATTCAGCGCGATCTTGTTCGCGCAAATGCCCGCTGCATGCAAAGCTCCAGCGGAGTTGGGGAAGGTGATCGCCACTCAGCCGTCGGCGGATATATACGATGCATTAGGCGCCTACTTTGGCCAGCGGCAGCAGTTGTCGTGCGCAATCGCCGCTTTTGAAGCTGCGGTACACCAGAACCCCAATTCATGGGAGGCGCGCTTCAATCTTTCTCTCGCACTTTTGCAAAACCACGACCCTGCGAGGGCTGCCCGGGAATTGAGAGTTGCAACACGCATAAAGCCCGATAATCCGTTGGGACACATCGCACTCGGAGAAGCGTTGGGCGAGTTGGGACAAAATGAAGGCGCAATCGAAGAATTCAAGTTCGTGCTGAAATCGGACCCAAAGTCCGTGCCAGCCCTGGATGGGTTGGCGAAAGCGTTGATTGCTCAGAAGCGATACTCGGCCGCGATTGCGTACTTGAAAGACTCGTCTGCCGATCCTGTGCTTCAGGATGACCTCGCCGTGGCTTATTCGAGCAACGGGGACGTGGCGGAAGCTGTCAAAGTGCTGTCACAGCTAGTACAACAAAACCCTTCATCAGCGGACCGTCACGCCAGGTTGGGTCTCGCCTACACCCGGGAGTCTCAGTTTCGACAAGCGGTTGACGAGTTCCGCGAGGCGCTACGCCTGGATCCAAGCAATGACGTCACCAGACTTTCATATGTGAAGGCGTTGATTATCCTAGCGGAGTTCCAAACGGCATTGCCCGAAATCCAGAACTACTTCCGGCGCAAGCCGCACGACTTTGACGCGCTTTACCTGATGGGAGTGATTGACCGCGGGCTTGGAAAATACACGGCGGCTGAAGACTTGCTCCGGCAGGCGATAGCACTTGACTCGAACCATTACGACACTCGCTACAACCTGGGCTTTGTGCTTGCGAAGCTGGGAAGGCCGCAAGAGGCAGTGGTTCATCTTGAAAAGGCGGTCCAGCTGAATCCGGCATCGAGCGAAGCTCGATTTCAGCTGGCGGCGGTGTTGCGAAGTCTGGGCCAGGAGCAGAAAGCCCGCGAGGAACTAGAAGGCTTTCAAGAAAAGAAACAGCAGAGCGTCAAAGAGGACGTGGCCGGGACGAAGGTCAACCGGGCCAATGAATATTTTCAAGCGGGCGAGTACCAGCGCGCTGCCGATCTGTACCGCGAAGCTCTGGGTCAGTACCCAGAGAATGCGCGCACCTATTACGATCTGGCTTTGGCCCTGGATCAACTGGGAAAGACCGCCGAGGAACGTGAAGCGCTAAAAAAAGCCATTAGCCTCGATTCCACTCTCGCTCGTGCGCACAATCAGCTGGGATTGCTTTGCCTGCAAGCTGGCCAGCAGGCTCAAGGGGAAACAGAACTGAAAGCAGCGATTTCCCTGGACCCGGGTTACGCAGAGGCGCAGAACAACCTCGGTGTGCTATACGGTCAGCAGGGAAAAAATAAAGAAGCGGAAGAACTCTTCCGTCAGGCGACAGAAAACAATCCGAAGTACACGCAGGCATTCATCAATCTCGGGTTGATTCTCGCAAGTGAATCGCGTTTCCCGGACGCGGAACAACCGATACGGAGCGCCGTCAAGATGAGTCCCGACAACTCCCAGGCACTTAGTGTGCTTGCCATGGTACTCACGCGGATGAAGCGGAGTGAAGAGGGAATCAGCTACTTCCAGCAAGTCATCAAACTGGATCCCAAGTCTTCCGGCGCGCATTTGAATCTGGGAATTGCGTATGCGGACGAGTTCAACCTGGAAGGCGCTCTTGCAGAGTTTTCTGAAGCTGTGAATCTGGACCCAAATTCCGCCCCGGCGCACTACAACAAGGGCCGCGTTCTGCTTGATTTGCGTCGTTACCCAGACGCCAAACCAGAACTTGAAACTGCGGTCCATCTCGACGCTCAGTACGCCGAACCGTGGTATCTGCTGGGACTGATCGAAAAAGCAGCCGGAAATGCCGCGGCCGCTGTCCAGGCGCTGCAGAAGTCTGCTGAGCTTGACCCCAAGAACCCTGACACGCTCTTCGTGCTGGGTCAAGAGCTTCTGCACAATGGGGACCCTGTTGGTGCTGTCGCGCAATGGCGAAAAGTGATCGAGATAAATCCTGAGCATGGTGAGGCACTTTACAACCTGTCCCGCCAATTAGCGCAATCAGATCCTGATGAGTCCAGACGTTTTCAAGCTCGATTCGAAGCGCTGCAGTCACAAAATCAAATCATGGATCGGGCTCAGACTTTGGGAAACTTCGCCTTGGCATCCGCTGCCGCGCACGATTGGCCACAAGCCATCTCACAGTTGCAAGAAGGAATTCAGGTCTGCGGCGGTTGTACTGCACTTGGCCAGTTACATAAGGACCTCGGGCTAATCTATCTCCATTCAGGGGACGCAAAAGACGGACTGCGGGAACTGCTGGAAGCAAAAAAGCTTACGCCCGCCGACCCGGATATAGATAAGGCTATTCGCTTCGCGGAGATTACCCAGAGGTGAAGTGTTGTGGAGTGTACAGCCATCATCGTTGCGATGGCTCTGGTTGCCCGAGATTCTGCTTTGCTGGCTGGGACATGCGCGTAACCCATGATTCTCGAGTCTCTCACGACTTCTCAAGTACTTAGGCGGCCACCCGAAGTCACGTAAGTTGTTTAAAACACAGCATAACCTAGCACAGAAAAGGCTGGCGTCGGCGGTTCAACTCTGTCCCTGGCCACCATATTTTCAATTGGATACAAGCGATTCTTAAAGGCCAAGGACTGCTAGTGACTGTGCATCGTCAAGCGTCCCATGGGATGAATTACGGCCGATTATTCGTGAAGGATTTTCTTCTCAAGCACAATCGCCGGAACTGTCAATGAGTTGCCGAGGTTGTCGTTTTTCGGGGTGTGTCGCAAAGGGTGTCGTAACCTTCTTTTCGCTACCTCCGCATTTCAGCAGCTTCGCCTGCCGCACCGTAATCCAGCGCAGCGTGGACGACATCGAGTTCCGGATGCTGATAATGCATCGCAGTCTTCACATCTCGATGTCCCATGGTTTTCATAAGGGCGGCTAGGTTCCCGATTGTGCTAACCGATAATAAGATTAATTATCGGTGTTAAAATTCTTTATGGAGGCCACAGCAATGGGCGTAGCCAAAGCGGGACGAAAGTCCGACTGGAGGGACGGGTTTGTCTTCCTCGGCAACCACTTGGCTCTGGACTTTCTGAACACGCATCCGGTCCAGAACGGTGAACCTGTTGAGTTGCTCCCTGATTTCGACGCCCTTTTGCGATGGTTTCAGGCGGCCGACCTGCTGGTTTCTCGTCAGGAAACCAGTCTTCGGCAGCAGTGGGGAGAATCAGCTCGAGCCCAGCAGGTCGTAGAAGCCATGCGGGAACTGCGCGAAAGACTGAGGAAGGAGGTCCTCTCCACGGAGCGTGGTGGCACAGTTCATCGCGTGGTATAGACGAACTGAATCACTTAATGGCAGAGCATCCTATTCTCACGAGGCTGAAGGCGAGCCGCAGTACGTCCGCAACAGAGTTGTGGTTCGATCCGCGTCAGCCCGAAGACTTATTTGCTCCCTTGGCGCACAGCGCGGCCACGTTGTTCGCTGACGTGGATCGCAGCCGCGTTCGCAAGTGTGGACAGTGCGTGCTGCACTTCTACGACACAAGCAAGAAAGGGACCCGGCGCTGGTGCAGCATGCAACTGTGTGGAAACCGGCTCAAGGTCGCTGCCTACGCAACTCGTCGACGCATGAATGAGAGCAACTCATTCAGATGAGGCTATAGGTGTCCTTTTTACTTGGCATATCACGGGCGACGAAGCTATCAGGCTACCCTTGTGCTCATAGCAGTTCTCCTTGAGCGTCGATTTGAATCGTTCTGCAACCACACTCACTCAAGGATCGCTTTGGGCTCCATAAGAGCTCCAATTCCATACTTGCCGTATTCGCGGCCTGACGCCCGAGAATTTGAATCCGCCCATGGTGCTTGTGGATCGTCGGTCAGGTTGTTAATCACGACCCTAACGGCTCGCAAACGGGAGGCTACGCCTCGTGCGCGTTCAAGATCAGCTCCAATAATTGCCGAGTGAAGGCCGTAGTTGGAGTCGTTGGCAATGCGGATTGCATCGTCCTCGGAGTCGTAAGCGATGACACTGAGGACTGGGCCAAAGAGTTCTTCTCGCGCGATCGTCATGTAGTTCTTCAGTTCTTCACATTGACAAACACTGTGGGCTTCACGAAAAAGCCCGCTTCAAGCCCCTGAGGACGTCCTTCTCTCCCGACCAGCACCTCCGCGCCGTCTTCAACATTCGAAACAAAAGCACAATGACTTCGCCCAACCTTAGCTTCTCGGAGAGGGCGAGCGCGTCTCTGTCAGGTGGATCGTAACTTTTTCTGCCGCGGTGAATCTGATTGGCATGTGCAGGAATGTCTTTCTGCTGATGCTGGGCTTGGCGTGCATAGTCGCTACCAGTCCAGCGCAGGGAAACCTCAATCACCTCCGCGGGCAAACGTCGCCGTACCTGAAACAGGCAGTTTCCCAACCCGTTGATTGGTATCCTTGGGGTCCAGAGGCCTTCCGGCGTGCCCGCGAACTGGATCGCCCGATTCTGCTGGATGTCGGTGCCGTGTGGTGTTCGTGGTGTAGCCTAATGGATCGCGATACCTACACAAACGTGACGACGGCGAATTACATCAATCAGCATTTTGTTTCGATAAAGGTTGACCTCGATTCAGCTCCGGACTTGGTGGCGCAATTGCAAAGAGCCCAAGCGCTGCTAAACCTGCCTGCCGGGCTTCCACTCATATCTTTCATCACACCAGAGGCAAAGCTCTACTTTGGCGCGGGATATCTGCCGGCAGAGCGCGAGGCGGGCAAACCGTCGTTTCGAGAGGCAGGGGAAGAAGCTCAGAGCCGCTATGCCGATAAAACGAAGATCGAGGAAGAGTCCCTTCAATTGGAGGTTGCCAGGAAACCATGAAGACAATTAGCCGGTTATTGTGGTTATTGCTGCTCTCAGCGTCTACTCTGTTTGCAATCGATAACTTGAAACTCAATCCGCATCTCGACTACGGCAGTGACAGCCTCGACGGTCCACTCATCACCGGACTGGATGCTCAGTCAGGATTTGTTTCGGGCAAGACCAATTACGTCATCATGTACGGCGAGGGATGCTTTAACTCAAAGCGGCAAGCACGTCGCACGGTTGAGCTGTACAATAAGTACCGTTCCCAGGTGCACTTTGTGGTCGTCGACCTTGACGTTCAGCGCTCGCCCGAACAGCAGGAACTGGTCAAGAAATACTACAAGGGCTATATCCCGCATGTCGTCGTATTGAACGCGCACGGCGAGCCCCTTTACAACCAATCCGGCGAAGTGGACTCCGCGGTTATTGAAGACCTCTTCAAGAGATCTGCTGGGCAGTGAGGGAGGGAATCGATGGGCAAGGTCGTATACACTTCGAAGTCAACGATAGAACGCAAGCGCGGCCCGTTGCGTATCGCACATTTGCCAGGCGAGGCTCAGCCAGTCATCTACAGTGTGCACGGCGCGATCGCAGAGCATTATAAAGTTGACCCCGTAAAACTAAGCGAATCACACGCTGCTACGATTGACTACGTTATTTCGGCGACCGCCGGCTGAATGCTGGGCACTTTCGGAGGCGCGCTGGAAGCGCGTCAAATTGATGCCAGCGATGGCAAGCTCAGCGCGGAAGTGACCGGCGAGGTGGAAGAGGAAGATGGAGTGCTGGTCATCCGCAGGATCCATGTAGCGATGCGCCTGATTGCGCTGGAACAGACAAGAGAGAAGGTTGAGCGCGTGCACGCCATTTATGCGATGAACTGTCCCCTGTACCGGACCCTGCACAGCGCCATCCGACTTACGTCGTCATTCCAACTGGTAGCGTCGTGATGATTGTCCGGCCTCGACTCGAACTGGCTGTGACGTTTAGAAGAATCTTCCGAAGAGATTGTTCTCTTAGACCAAGTGGGTCTATTTCGGCATCGGCGAAAACCACACAGATGAAAGAGGCGCTTTGGCAGAAAGCAGTGGAATCAGTGTTAGCCTAGTTGCTCGATGGACCACCACACAGTCGCGGCTATCAGCATCGCCGGTACATGTCTTGATGTGCTCGGTAGTCTTTATCTTGCCTACGACTTGCTGGGTGGACAGCACCGTCCGTTACGACTGCTTACCCGCAGTATTCGATGTAAGGATTGACGGTCGCCCCAATCCCGGTGACAAGCCTGTCACTAAGCCCATACGAATCGCAAATCGCCAAGGATGATCGACGTGATGGATAAAAGCGCTACAAGTAGAGGCAGCGAAGGATTGGTACTACGGCGAAGCATACCAAAGTGTCGCCAAACACCGTCAAAAAGGAGCGATCTACCAAGGCCTGATCGTGGAAGGCATTGTCTAGCATTTAATGTTTTTCAAGATTTTTTGCCGGTCTAAAAGAGTGACAGTCTTGCCGCGAGGGAGCGAATCGAACAAGGAGACCAACTTATGAGCAAGCACATTACGATCTCCCCCAGAGAAGCCGCGGACCGCCTCGCCATCCGGGAGCTCGTTGAGGCCTATGCACATTGCGCCGATCGTCGCGAGGCGAACGGCCAGCTGTCTCTTTTTACGCTAGATACTCACTTTGTGGTCTACATGAACGCAAAGGATCCCAATCCATCGCAGGAACTGCACTCACGCGAGCAACTTGCTCCGGTGTTTGCCGATCTGAACAAGTACGCTGCCACCATGCACTTCGTCGGACAGAGCACGATTCTCACGCTGACCGGCGACCGAGCCACGGGAGAGGCCTACACCCTGGCACATCACCTCACGATCGAAGGTGAAAAGCGACAGCTCATGATCGCTGCCCTCCGCTATTACGATACATTCGTGAAGATGGACGGCACATGGTTGTTTGCCGAGCGCCTGTTGTACGTTGACTGGATTGAAGAGCGCGTTCTGTCATGACGGTGATAAACAAAGAGGCTTGGGCCGCGTTAATGAGTGTTCCAACAGTTGGCCAAAGCGCGTCGCCAACGTCGGCGAGTGCGCGTTGTTGAGGTTTTCTCGATGAATGTCAACCTTCAATCTCGACCGGACTTGTTGCTGCTCCTGTCCTTGTGGTGGCGATTCTGTTGACTCCGGTGTTGAACCAGGATAATTGGAGGCGGCTGGTGCTCGTGGTCGTCACCTTTATACAATTGTCTTATCCATTATCCGGTTGTCGCAGATCAAAAGGTGGGTGTGGCCGTCGGTTCTGTTAGCCTTGGGGAATGCGGTTCTTGTGGTGGCGGGCAATACGTTCCCAAGCCCGACGCTGACCGGAATTCGATGGGCATTTCTCGCTGCCTTCTTTGGGCTCACGGCCACAGGCCTTTTCTCATATCTTAGGAATTCTCGTTCGGTCGCTCAGGCGGAGCTCTACACTGCTGTCAACATCTACTTATTGCTTGGGCTGCTGTGGGCGGCGATTTATCTAGCGATAGATGCTTTCTCTCCGGGTTCAATCCAGGTTGGAAGTTACTCAGCCGACCGGCAGACCGAGCTGCTGTATTTCAGCCTGGTAACGCTTTCTACGATTGGCTACGGCGATATCGTGCCGTTTAGCGGTGAGGCTCGTATATTGGCAGCACTCGAAGGGATTACCGGAGTTCTCTACATAGCGACAACGGTGGCGGTTTTGGTAGGCAGGTTCAGGAACGAATCTTGGGAGTGACTGCGCTGGATCGAGAACGACGAAATTTATGACAACTACAAACCAGGCGTCTTTGAATGCGTCGATGACCGCTCCAATGGTCGGCCGAAACCGTTTCGTCATTGTGGGCGCGACTGGAATGGTCGGCGGATACGCCCTTCGCTACGCCCTCGACAACTCAGAGGTGAAAAGCGTTACGTCAATTGGGCGGAAGAAACTTGGCATCTCGCATCCGAAGCTGGAACAGGTTCTGCATCAGAACTTCGCAGACTGTTCCGCGCTCGCAAACGTACTCTCGAACCAGGACGCGGTGGTCTATTGCCTGGGAGCCTACACAGGGTCGGTTTCGGACGACCAACTGCGTGTCATAACCGCCGACTACGCGATCGAGTTCGCGCGAGTGTTACGTGATAGCAGTCCTGACGCCGCGTTCTCGTTCTTGAGCGGGAGTGGCGCGGATCCGACGGGACAAAGCCGGCTTGCCTTCGCTCGCTACAAGGGCCAGGCCGAGAAGGCCCTACTTGCGGTGGGATTTCCAAGCGTTTACATCTTCCGGCCGGCGTACATTTACCCCGTGGATCCCCGAAAGGAGCCGAATTTGACCTACCGCCTCCTACGGACGATGTATCCGGTGTTTCGAGTGCTGTTCCCCAATCAGGTCATTCGGGCTGACGACTTGGCTCGGGGCATGGTCAATGTCGTTGTCCGGCCAACAGACAGGCCCCAAAGCGTAGTTCTGGAGAACCGCGATATCCGGGCCATGGTTGAGTCGTTTCAACCTTCGCAGCAGTGATTCAGCGAGCATCGCGGGTTCGAGCGTCAGGCGGGTCAATTTGATCCTAACTCGCAAGAGCGAAACGAAAGGGCTCAAGCCTGATTGTGACTTGCTGAAAGGCGCGCGGGCAAATCGCCTTGTTCGTCGGAACCTAGTTTCAATAATTCAGCGGCTGGTGGCCGGAGCCTATATCGTTATTGTGGGGCACGAGAGTGCCGAACACCACGGTTCTTGACAGCCTTGACATCCAGCAATGGTCGAGTCGCTTCATTTTCAAACGGGTGACAGTCTGACACAACGGCGACTGTCCCATAGCGAACCAGAGAAGACGAGAATTCCTGGTGCGCCGTTAGGTACAATGCGGTGGGCAGTTCGAGGTCGCCGCAGCGGAGGCGGCATTCCTTGGGAAGTGACTCCACCAGTTGTTGCGCTTTCTGGCAAAATGATTCCGGGTTACCGGAAAACTTGTGGTGAGGAATCAAAATGGGAATGACTCGCCGGCAATTCGCTCTATCTATGGCAGCTGCCACTACCTTTCGTTCTTCTCTTTTTGAACCCACGCTTTCTCCAGTGGGTGTTTCCCGAGGCGTGGTTCCAGGCAGAGTCACATGGGCGCATGATCCGGCGGCTGTGACTTGGGATGGGACAGGTTCCTGGTGGAAAGACGCCAACAACAACCGGGCGGTCATTGACCGCATGGTTTCGCGCTCTGTTCGGAATCTTACCGATCAAAAGAGCGATCCCCAGGCATGGAGTGCCATCTTCAAGTATTTCAATCGCAGTCATAGTCGCGGCGACGCCGGGTATAAGAGTGGCGAGAGAATAGCAATCAAGGCCAATCTGAACAACACAACGGATCACGGCACAATCGATCGCCTGAACTCTTCGCCCCATTTGATCTTTTCTCTTGTCCGACAATTGACTGGACCGGGACGAGTGCCACAATCATCGATCACCGTCTTCGATTCGAGCCGGTTCATCCCAAGCGATCTCTACGACAAGGTTCACCGTGAGTTTCCCGGTGTCGTGTTTGTGGACCATATCGGAGGCGATGGACGACTAAAGGCCGAGTTCAAACCCAACGCCATCCCTTTCTCAATTGAAAGCAACAATGCTAAAGGGCTCGACACCACAGTCGTTGAAGCCACCTACTTAATTGATGCTGCAGTATTGCGAGCGCATGTGAGTTCGGGCGTGACACTTTGCGCGAAGAATCTGTTCGGTGCTACGAGTATCAATCCCGACTGGCGCAAGAATGCGCACGATGGTTTCCATCACAACAAAGATGGCTCGGCAAGTTACTCCGCATTCACCGATTTTCTGGGTCATAAGGATCTCGGCGAGAAAACCATGCTTTTTCTTATCGATGGGCTCTACGGAAACGACAATGTGGATGGCCCGCCTCACCGCAAATGGAAGATGGCGCCGTTCAATGATGCGTGGCCAAATAGTATTTTCATGTCGCTCGACAGCGTAGCGATCGATTCGGTGGGCTTCGATTTTCTGACATCGGAATGGCCCGATCTCCCGGATATCGCGAATGCCGATAACTACTTGCGCGAATCTGCTTTGGCGAACGACCCACCTTCGAAGACGTTCTATGATCCTGAACGCGACGGCATCCGATGCCGCAGCCTCGGTGTACATGAGCATTGGAATAATGGGACGGACAAGAAGTACTCGCGCAATCTTGGAAAGGCGTACGGGATCGAGCTTTTCCAAGTCTGAAGTAGGGACATACTTCATCCGTCACTGTCGCTGCCGCTAATTGGCGGAGCTGCAACTGCAAACAGGCTATCGATCCTCAGGGGAGGCAAGATGAACCGGAGAGCGTTTTCCTTGTGCTTCACAGCGGCATTGATGCTACCGGCAATTGCGCTTTTCCAATCATTCTTAACCCGGTACAAAGGCTTGCCTTATCACGACAGCCGCTACAGTGGCGGTCCGCAAAAAATACCGGGAAAAGTCTTCTGCGCGTTCTACGACTTGGGCGGCGAGGGAGTCGCGTATCACGACACCGACCCAAAGAATCACGGCAGCGGAGAGTTGAATCCAGCGGATGGGACCTATCTCAATGAATTTCGTATCCATGAGGGAGTAGATACTTCATATACGAAATTTAACCGGAAGCCGGATCCGGTTGACGACAACCCCTTCGACAAGATCGTGCCTCCTGCAGACCTTCTTTATGTTGGCTGGACCGAACCCGGAGAGTGGTTCAACATCACAGTAGATGTGACACAGTCGGGCGCATACGCGGCCGATTTCCTTTATACGTCGAACCGCGGAGGCACAATATCAATCGATGTGAACGGAAAGGACGCCACCGGACCACTGCAGATCACCACAACAAATGATGCTGCCGATCCGATTGCCTGGCGTCAATGGCACCATTGGAATCTGGCTTCGCGATTTTTCAAAGTCCGTCTGAGCAAAGGGAAAAATGTTCTCACGGTGCACATAGTGACGAACGGAAACATGAATCTGGCTTATTTCGACCTCAAACCGGTCCACCAATGAAATGGAAGCTGTTCGATGGGCCACATCTCACTTGCGGACTTCCGTAGTTCGGTATAGCTGGGGCACTGAACGTCGCCCGCTATTTCGGTCTCGTTCGTTGTCTTGGGCTTCGAGAGCCGCAACCCATGCTCTCGGTGTCATTCCAAGAGTCTGTCGGAAGAGTTCGACGAAGGCGCTTGGCTGCCGATAGCCGACCTCAGCCGAAATCGTTTTTACGGAACGTCCCGCTACCAGCAGCTCTATTCCTTTCATCAAACGCACCTGCCTTCGCCAAAACTCGAAACTCGTACCAACTTCTTTGCGGAAAGTCCTTTGAATTGTTCTAACGCTTACACCGACTTTTCTACACAGCGCACTGAGTGAGGGAGCATCGGCCTGGTTTGCAATGAAAGCTTCAGCGACTCCAAGCGCTCTCGAATCCTCGGGGAGCCTGACAAACGTAGGAATTGGGGAGGCGTTGCGTAATTGGAACAAGATGAGATCCCGGAGGGCACGGTGAATATGATTTGTCGTCCGCAACTGCCCGATTCGTACCGCCTCTACCACGAGTTCGCGGAAAAACGGGGAGACGTGCAGAACGGAGCAGATCTTTGGGGCACGCGGGAGAAGGCCTCGTCTTAGATAGAGGGTCCGTATCGAGACTGTACCTGACATCCGAATTCGGTGTCGCGTGCCTGCGGGAATCCAAACGGCGAGATTAGGAGGAGTCAGCCAGAGGCATTGACCTGCCGAGATCTCCATTACCCCGCGCGTTGCGTAGACTAGTTGGTCAGCCCCGTGAGCATGTTCAGCAACGTTGTGTCCAGCAGGATATTCATAGGCAAGGGTGGAAATCGAAACGCCGGTCTTGGGGTCGTATTGCCTTAAGGTCCTGTGTCGCATGAGAGATATATTACGTCGTAACAGCGGTGTAGCGACAACGGCAGATTCGGTAGATACTATTGGTATGGCAAAACAGACATCCGACAGTACTCCGCGGAAATCGAGTCTCGCGGGGCAAAGTGAGTCCATTCTGGGATCTCAAGAGCTAGTGGCTTTTGTGGCCACACGCGACCCGAGTCAAGCCAAAAAGTTCTACCGTGACACTCTTGGGCTGGCGCTGGTTAGCGAGGACGAATTTGCACTCGTGTTTGATGCCTCTGGAACAATGTTACGAGTTACGCGAGTTCAAGAATTGGCAGCAGCGAAATACACCGTATTAGGCTGGCAGGTCCGGGACATCCTGCAGACAGCAAAGGACCTCCAGAGAGCTCACGTCATCTTGGAACGCTACCCAGGAATGCAGCAAGATGAGCTCGGTATTTGGAACTCGCCTAGCGGCGCGCGGGTCGCGTGGTTCAAAGACCCGGATGGAAACACGTTGGGCATCACGCAGTTTTGAACAGACAGGAACGCAGGCATGAACCTTGCTCAACTCTGGCTAGAAAGCGGCTTTTGCTGATCCGCACGCGTTCCGATTCCGCACACGGAAGGCCACGATGAAGTCTGCCGCAAGAGACGATGCCGACGACCTCGTACAAGAGACCTATCTCAAGGCCTTATGCAATTTCGCATCGTTTTGGTCCGGTACCAATTTTCGCGCGTGGATGTTCCGAATCCTGAAGAACACGTTTCTGAATTCTGCTAAACACTGGATCGAAGCATGAGCGCCGCGAATCGTGGATCTGCCGCTGTATTACAGCGAGCCCTTCCTTCTTCTGAAGTGGAGGAAATGTGCTTTCTGAAGTGGAGGACATGTCGTATCAGGAGATTGCGGGAATATTGTCGATCCCGACAGAAACTGTTATGCCGCGCCTGGCCAGAGCGCGGAAGTAAATTCGCAAGTCACTCCTTAGCGCTTACCCGACTATACGGCTTGGACTCTCGCCAATAGCCATTCCTTTGGCACTGACTGAAAAATCAGTTCATCTTCAGGGACGCTAAAGTCGATACCACAGTGCAGACATGTGAACTCACACCACGATCTGGCATTGTCGCGTCCCGTGCGTTCCGGTGGCCTGTAGGAAACTACCAATGCGCCACAGTCGGGAACCGGGCAAATCGACCCTGCCGCCACCACGTCATCGCGCTCATCCCAGTTCTCTAGCATGGAGGCTCACCTCTACGTTGCGTACTCCCGCTGTTATCAAAAACGCGCGACCGAAGGAAATATTCCCGACATTCGCCGCAATTCTTGCAAAATAGAGCGCTCTCGGCGGCTTGAGATGCCAAACCGACATATTAGCCCCGGGATCGCCGGTGGGGACGCTGGCCCCCCGGGCGGTATGGAATAAAAGATCAACACTTTGGTTATCTCTAGTGAGTGGCAACGTGGTTTTCAAGCCAAGGAATTCAATGTGAACAGTCTCAGGATAGTGAACAGTCTCAGGATGATGTTAATAGGACTCACGATCTTGTCTACGGCATCGGCAAGGACAGTTGCACAGGTTGCGAAAGATGCGGGGACGGGGATGCAGGGGGCACATGAAATTCAGGTCACGCTTAGGAAATACGAATTTAACCCTGGCTCGCTGCGTGTCAGGAAAGGTGAACAGGTCAAGCTAGTCATGACCGCCGTGGACCACGATCACGGATTCAAGATAGACGACTTTAACATCAATCAAAAAATCCCTAAGGGAACGACGGTTGTCGTGGAATTCACCGCTGACAAGACAGGCACTTTCCAATTTCGCTGCTCGAATGTCTGTGGTTTAGGCCATAGAAATATGAAAGGAACACTGGTAGTGGAGGAGTGAGAGAAAACCGTCCCATCCGTAGCTCACAAGAAAGAGTCCACGGCTTAAGAGACCATCAGGAGGATCCATCACTACTGCTCGGTCCATCCGAAAATGACCGGCCAGGTCGTGGTGAAGTGAGTAAGGAGCTCTCCGTTTTGCAGCGCGACCGTTATCGGAGCCTTTTCATTCACCGGCATTGCTGCCTCCACGCGCGTAGCCGGGAACGGAGCAGCAAAAGAAACGATTCGTGTGCGATCTCACTTCTTTCTGGAGCGTATTTTGCGACTGTTTCGCAGCGGCTTTGTGGGGGCAGCTGCACTTTTATTTGTCGCCCGGATTGGTGCGCAGTCGTCCACCGTGGAGACGCCGGAGGCGAATCCCGGTCGTCCCACGGTTTCAACTCCTGCGACGTTGACCCCGGTGGGTTACCTGCAATTTGAGAACGGGGGACTCTATGCCGACAGGTCACCTGAGTTCACAACGCTATTTGGCATCAACCAGATTACCAAGCTCACGGTCGCATCCCGCCTTCAGTTGCTCGCCCTGTCGGCACCACTTGCTCGAGCAAGTGGTGCGACCGGCGATGCTCTCTCAGGCAGTCGCCCGGGCGAGGTGTTCGCCGGATTTCAGGCAGTCGTATTGCCCGGGGAGGCGCACAAACCTACCGTAAGCCTCAGCTACATTCGCCGTCTCTACGCGAGTCCTGCACCGGAAATCGACATCGGCACATTCAGGAATAGCGCATTGATCCTGGTGAGTGACGACCTCGCAGGTTTCCATTTCGACATTAACGGCATCGTTTCCGAACAGACTAAAGGCATAATACGCCGAGGACAATTCGGCCAGACTCTCTCGATTTCACACCCACTGGGACCGCTGACAGTCGCAGGCGAACTCTGGCACTTCACGCAGCCACTCACCAGCAGTAATGCCCTCGGGAATCTGTGGGCCGTCTCGTATCCGGTCAGGAAAAATCTTGTACTGGATGCTGGATTCGATCATGGCCTCACTTCTTCTTCGACGCAGTGGGAAGGGTTTGCCGGCTTCACGTACCTTTTGCCGCACCGATTGTGGGGATTCCACCGGCCAAAATAAACATGACGCACTGTCCCTTCCACGCGTGCAATTGTTCAAGAGACACCTCTGGAATAAAAACCGCGCGAGCACCGTTATCAATAGTGACACTCGAAACATTTTAAAAAGGACAAATCATGAAAACATTGTATTTTGCAGCTGTACTTAGTCTGACTTGCCTGCTCGGGTTTGGCGGAAGTGCCTACGCCGCACGCAACAACGCTCATTCAGTCGACATTTCCGATGCCGTGCAAATCGGCGGTACCAGACTGAAACCTGGCAACTACAAAGTGGAGTGGCAAGGGGCCGGCCCTGCGGTACAGGTGAGTTTTCAGCAGAACGGGAAGACTGTAGTCACCGTGCCAGGGACGTTGAAGACGAATGACGATCAAGTCATACAGGACGCAATCGTGACCGAAGCGACCGGCGCGGGCACGTCAACGCTCAAAGAGATCGATTTCCATCATCTAAAAGAGGCGCTAGTGTTTGACCAGAACTTAGGCAGCATGTAGTTGCCATAACTCAGGTGTGAGGTCGATCTACAACTGCGGCCGCATTGGGTTATTTGAGCGCGCCAGGGAGCCTGCGTCCGGAGAGCTGGGAACTTCTCAGAACGCAGGCTCTACGGCAATCTGCACACCTATTGTGTGAATACGCGAGCTTCGGGCGTACGCCACAGAGACGGAGGACCTAAGAATGCTGGAAAGTGTGGTTGCGTTGATGGGCGGTCTGTTGTTGAGTGCTCTGATGGTACTGATCGGTTCTTGTATCGTTGGCTCGATTGTTGCGGCCCTCCTAGCCGTCAGCGGTGGAAGCTAAGAAGAAAAAGTTGGAAGAAATACAAGGCCACCCTAATCACCGGGCGGCCTTTTTACCTCGCGGGTCTAAATACAAATCATAGCGTTGACTATATTTCAAAGCGTGTCTCACGAAGCAAAATGTGGTTCTGGAATAAAGTGTGGCAGACCGCGTTAACACTGACAGAGCGCGAATGCTCCCTAGCATCGAGGGCGCAAGAAGGCCAAGTCGCGCTACTGAGATCGGATCAACCGAGAATTGGCAGGAATACGACATGAAATATCGAGCTATAACATTTGCGTCAACGGCTTTCTTCGTTACCTCTTTAGCTCTTGCTAGCGATACCTGGGTTCTCGACTCTAGCCGATCCAATGCCCGCTTGTTTCAGGGCTCAAAAGCAATTTCAGAGTTAGTGAACACCGGCGTCGCACGCGTGACGGGGAAAGTAAAGCTGGACACAAACGATCTGGACGCCTCGTTCTTTGAACTAAGTATTTATCCTGCGGACGAGGACTGGGGGCGCACACTCAGTCCTGGGGGTACCTTGCCCATTGGCTACGTTCCGGATGCGACGGATCAAACCCTGTTGACGTTCAAGTCGACGCGTATTCTGAGGACACAGAACGGCGAATTGGAGGTCATCGGCGATCTTACGTTGACCCGTGTAGAACGCCCCACCATAGCGACAGCAACTGAAGACTATGCCGGGCCAGTCTACGGTGATCCCGTGATTCGCAACGAAACTCGCAAAATCACGTTTCTATTCCCGAGTGCGGGCGCTGCGCATGTATCGGGACCTTTGACTCCAGCAATGCTGCGGAAAGAAAGAGTGCTAGAGATAGTGGGGTCGGCGCGCTTCGACCGAGACGCGTTCCCTGAACTGTTAATTGCGATAAAAGAGACGAATTGGCCGGCTGTCGTGCAGAACAAAGACTGTCACATGCCATCTACAGTCGGAGAGGACTATAGCGGGGCTCCATGCACCGGGACACTGGTAGCAGCAACTCGCGATAACAACTGTGATGTGCCCGCCTCCGCAGGAGAAGACTACCGCGGCCCTCAATGCACTCCGGCGACCGGCAACCAAATAACAATTGTTCTGGACCTAGAGTTCCTCCACACAGTCCCAGAACCGTCAGCAGGAATGCTTTTGGAGAGCGACGAAACTCGATAACTTATGGCGAATGTTTCCGCTATTGTCGCAGGCATTGTCTTTGTCACACTGGCCGCCACCAACGTGGTGGCGATGCTGGAGGCTTCCCAGCCCTTGCGCAACGGAACGACGAGGGCCCGGCTGATCATTCTTCATAAGGCGTGCGGGTACACGTTTGTGATTCTGCTCTGCATCATGGCCTACAGCATGAGTCAGAGACTTGTAGGTGTGGGAATAACCGGTCATCTGCCAACGCATCTGGTTGTGCATATTGTGCTTGTTCTCATCCTCGTGCCTCTGCTCTTCCTGAAGATATTGATCGCACGCCGCTACAGGCATAGCCATTCAGCGCTGAAGGCACTGGGAATTGCAATCTTCGTAATTTCATTCGCGCTTGTGTCCATTCCCAGCCTCGCCGAACTTCTTCGTTCGGCGAACCCTGGAAGCATGGGGCTGAGGCTCGCGACCGGCTTGGTTGTTGCGGTGTGCCTGGTCCAGTGCGCTTTGGTGTTTAGGAAGAGAAGGCAGCCCCGTGCTTCCGTGGAGTCATCGGGCGTTCCGGAAATTCCCACGCGGCTGACCCCACTAACGGAGCACGAAAACGCGAAGAGCCAAATGCGTCTTCTGCTGTCACAGATCGAGCAGCAAACGCACGACACCAAGACGCTGCGCTTCCAGGTTCTAGGCGAAAGACGGTTTTGTGCTAAGCCAGGTCAGTTCCTGACGTTCCAATGGACGATTGATGGACAACAAGTACGGCGGTCTTACACCGTTTCCTCCTCGCCGGTCCACGAGAACTATGTGGAAATCACACCCAAGCGCATGGAAAATGGATGTGTATCGGTTTTTCTTAATGAGCGGGCCAAGCCAGGCCTCGCGGTGGAAGCAAGCGGACCGTACGGCCGTTTTTACTTTGACGAGACACTCCACAAAAGCATAGTTCTCATTGCGGCCGGGAGCGGGATCACACCCATGATTTCGATGCTGTGTTATATCGACGATCTCAAACTCGCTACTCCTGTGACGCTCCTATATTGTGTGCGCACGGGTGCGGACATCATTTTCGAAAACGAACTGTCGAGGCTTAGCAGGTCTCTTCACAACTTCAAATATGAAGTGTGCCTGTCGAGACCGGATCCAACCTGGAAGGGGCGCAGTGGGCGCCTGACTGAGGAATTTGTCTCTCGGAGCGTGACCGATTTGGATTCACCCACTTTCTTTCTCTGTGGGCCCAAGGGGTTCATGGACCACGCGCGCCACATTCTGTTGACTCTAGGCGTAGCCCAGGACCGGATCCTTCAGGAAAGTTTTGGGGAGAGCAAACCGCCGACTGAGTCTCGTTCACTGGAAACCGGTGCAGTCGATACTGTCGTATTTCTTCACTCGGAAAAGGTTTGCCAGGTTTCCTCCGGAAGTACGCTGCTGGATCTGGCGGAGCGAAACGGCGTCCAGATTCCGTTTGGCTGCCGCCAGGGCCAATGTGGTACGTGTGCTACGCGGGTTCTGAGCGGCACCGTTCAGATGGACGTGGAAGCCGGGCTGACCGCTGAGCAAAAGAATGCTGGATATGTATTGCCTTGTGTGAGCCGGGCTAAAGGAACGCTTGTCTTGTCGGCTTAGGCCGGTTCTCCCTGAAAAATCCCAACGTCCTACAGAACCTTCAATGCCCGAGGGCGACTGTTGCAGGCTGAACCTGCGGTCGTCCTGAGGCTTCGTGCGAAAAACAACGAAGCAGGGAATAAGCCCGACTAGCGTCTAGTTATGAACTGGTGAAGGTCAAAACCGACACATCCTTAAGTCAGTACCATTGAGGTGGAATCGTGAGACTTACGCTTAGCGCAGTAACATTTTTCGGGTTGAGTTTTGTCTTGTTTCAATACTTGCCGGCCCAAGCACAAACGCAGGCTAGCTCGAGTTTTGAGGTGGTCGCAACCCCGAGCGACAACCCCAACAGCGAGCTTTTTGCGGCTTCGGCATCTTCTCCCAACGATATTTGGGCGGTAGGGCAGTCGACGATCCACTTTGATGGCGCCAAGTGGACTGCGTTTTCCGCTCCAATGATCAAAGGCGACAACAACAGCTTTCTGCAGGGGGTCGTCGCTATTTCTCCTACTTTGGCGTGGGCGGCGGGAAACGTGACTGACGGGGCACACCCGGGGCAGGTGATCGAGCAGTGGAATGGAACCAGATGGAGCCTGTTTCCGGGGCCCAAGTTCGGAAAGAGAGACCGAGCGGAGGTCTTCGCCATGACTTCCAGTTCGGCGAATGACGTTTGGGCGATTGGCAACCTGGTGAACCTCGGCAGTGGACTGGCCTCGCCGCTTTTCGAGCACTGGAACGGCACGGGATGGACGGCGACGACACTGGAATCGAACAATCAGTTTTTGTTTGGAGCGTCCGCCGACGCTGCGAATGATGCCTGGGCGGTGGGATTCAACGGTTCAGACAGCATCACAACCTCGGCGATGCACTGGGATGGCACGAACTGGAAGCGTGTGGCAACTCCCAATGTAGGCGAGGGCACAAACAAATTGAACGCTGTGCTGGCGCTGGCGCCGAACGATGCGTGGGCGGTGGGTTTTTCCACGCCGGTTGCGCCTCCCAAACAGGCTGCCACTCTGACGTTGATTGAGCACTTTGATGGCACGAGTTGGGTGGTAGTACCGAGTCCGAATGTTGGACCGAATAGCGCAAATCAGTCGAACCGTTTGCTTGGTTTAACGGCGAATTCGGCCAACGACGTCTGGGCGTTTGGCTCCTACTTCGCGGCCGATGGATCGGGGCACCAGATGACACTGCTATTGCACTGGGACGGGATCAGTTGGACGATTGCACCTAGTCCCAGCTCAACGAAGGCTGGATTTCCGTGTGATCTCCTGTGGACTGGAGTTGTCTCATCACCGGGCGATGTGTGGATTCTCGGGTCCGTGCACAATGGCAGCTTGGCCATACATATGACGAAGGGGGCGGATTCTAGCTTAATTTCCAGTTTCTAGTTTCTGTCTGACGAGTGCTATCGGTTCACGGACCCGGTTTTATCCGGAGAGAACCCAACTGGGTCAGACCGTTCGGTTGCGCCAAGCCGAGGGCTACGCAATCGAAGTCGAGGAGAAGTGGGAGGAGATATGAGCAGCGACGTCCACACCGCGTGGTCCAGAAACGACAAGCTGGCATACCTCTGCTGTTAACACCGGTGAAGGCAAGGACCAATTATGATTCAGTTCGAACGCGAGGCGTGGAGTGATCTGGAAGTTGCTCTTCGCCGGGAGTGGCTGGAAACCAATGGGCTCGGCGGTTTTGCTTCGTCCACAATCGTTGGTTTGAACAGCCGCCGCTACCACGGGCTTCTGGTGGCCGCCACCAAACCACCTGTCGGCCGATTGGTCCTCCTCTCCAAGCTCGAAGAAACGCTGTGGATCGATGGGAAGCGTTTCGATCTATCCGCCAACCGCTATCCAGGTGTTATTTACCCGCGGGGATTTCACCATCTCAAAAAGTTTCGCCTCGACCCGTTTCCAGTGTTTACCTATGAAGTAGAAGGCATCGAGATGGAGAAGTCCGTGTTCATGATTCACGGCGAGAACAGCGCAGTGATTCATTATGAACTGAGGAAGAACAATCGTCCGGAGGTACCGAAGCACCTGCGGCTGGAAATTCGTCCTTTGATTGCATTCCGCGACTATCACGGCACGACCCACGAAAACGGCGCCATTAACCCGGCGGTGCAAGAAAGCTGCGGATTGGCCAGTGTAACTCCTTATCGCGGATTGCCGAGCCTGCACCTAGCGCACAACGCCATCGAGCTACGGAAAACGGGCGATTGGTATCGCAACTTTGAATATGACGCTGAGCGCGAACGCGGGCTCGATTGTTCCGAAGATCTCTTCAACCCCTTTTCTGTGTGTTTCGATCTGCGCTTGCGCCGTCAGGCATCGATCATCGCCTCCACAGAGCAACGTGATGTTACTCAAGCGGTCGAATACAGACGTGCGGAAATCACACGTCGCCGAAAGGCGCTCGTGGCATCCCCCATTGAGGATGATTTTGCCCGAAGCCTCGTCGCTGCTTCAGACCAATACCTGGTTTCGCGTGGCGATGAGAAAACGGTCATCGCGGGCTACCACTGGTTCGGCGACTGGGGTCGCGACACCATGATCGCCCTGCCAGGCCTCACGCTACCGACCGGCAAGTATGAGGTCGCGCGTAGTATCCTGCGCACCTTCGCAAAGCACGTGGATCAGGGCATGTTGCCGAATCGTTTTCCGGACGCGGGCGAAACACCGGAATACAACACGGTCGACGCCGCTCTCTGGTTTTTCGAGGCGGCTCGCGCGTACCTTGCGTACACGAGCGATTTGGAGTTCGTCCGCGATGAACTCTATCCCAGGTTTGCTGACATCATCTCTTGGCACGCTCGCGGGACGCGCTACGGAATCAGAGTGGATCCCAGCGGCTTGCTGGCTTCCGGCGAACCGGGAGTCCAACTTACGTGGATGGACGCCAAAGTTGGCGACTGGGTGGTAACACCGCGCTGGGGCAAGCCTGTTGAAATCCAGGCTCTCTGGTACAACGCGCTGTGCATCATGGAAGACCTGGCCAGCAGGTTCGAGGACGAGGCCGCGCGAAAGCGCTATCGCCACATGGCCGCAGTCGCGCGGTGGAGTTTCAACCGGCTCTTTTGGAACGAAAAGCTCGGTTGCTTGTACGACGTAGTAAACGGGGGTCCGTCCGATCCATCCATTCGCCCCAACCAGATCTTCGCCGTGAGCCTCCCTCACAGCATGTTGCCCCGCGACCGCGCCAGAAGCGTGGTGGAGAAAGTTGAAGAACACCTGCTGACCCCTTTCGGACTTCGCAGTCTCGCACCAAGCGACCCGCAATACCACGGAAGCTACACCGGCGGCCCTCTAGATCGCGACGGAGCTTATCACCGGGGAACTGTTTGGTCGTGGCTGCTGGGACCGTTCATTACCGCGTATATAAAGGTGAATGGAGGAAGCGAGGAGGCCAGGCGCCAAGCGCAAGTCTGGTTGTCTCCTCTCGAGTCGCACCTCGCGGAAGCGGGATTGGGTCATATCTCGGAGATCTTCGAGGGTGATGCGCCTCATCGCCCATGCGGATGTATTGCTCAGGCTTGGAGCGTGGCTGAGATTCTACGGGTCTACTTCGAAGATGTAAGGGATTTGCGTCCGAACTGCGACCAAGTGGCCGCCCAACCCAGACCAAGAACTGGCTAATCGGTTTCGGGCTTCCTCCTTCGGAGGATATTTACAAATTTACAGGCGCGGCCTTTTAAGGCAGCAACAGTCGTTTTCCATACGCGGACGGCTATTTGGCGTTCTGTAGGAATAATGGAAAAGATGCCACGCTTCCTCGAGCCACAAGTCATCGACTAGCGGCTCCAGAGACCCTGGTGGCTAGGAACTAGTAACTACCTTTCATAGCGAGTTCAAGAACGTAATCAAGGCGTTCCTATCCTCAGGGCTCAATTCCTTAAAGCGTTGTGCAGCACCGTGTGCTTCGACATCGTGACGCGAGATAGCATTGTCAAGAGATAATGACTTCAGGTCATGCATGAAACGGGCTTTTGTGCGCAAACCCCAAAGTGGCACGGTTCGTAGTTTGTTTGCCGTGTCTTGCGGTCCAACCTGGACAATGCCATCTCCGGTTCCGATGTCATGTAACAAAAAGTCGCCAAAAGGATGAATTACTTTATCCCCTAGAGCCTCTGGAACCGTAAACATACCACCATCGATAACCGTCCCTGCAGGGGCCGTCGTTATGGATTCCACGTGGCAAACACTGCAACCGACCCGCCGGAAAAGCTCTTCACCTTTCAAGGCTGCGGGCGTCATAGCGAGAACTGTGTCGCGCGGTGGAACCATTGTGCCGCGTATGAACTGAGCAAAGTGGTCGATGTCAGCCAAGCCAAGGTTGTCCGGTTGATCTTCCGGGTCTGTCGTGGTCTTGAGCACTGTCGTAACGTCCTTGGGGCGCAGCCGGTTAGTGATGCCCATCTCGTTGAGATAGGCGTCGGCAATAAAGGAGAGCAAGCTGCTGTGCTGGTCCTTCCAGCCGAAGCGTCCGACACGAGTCTGTCCAGGGGCCTCGAAGATCGGAGCCTGCACCACTTCCCCATGAACCTTACCGTCGGTCAGTTCGGGTTGTTTCTCGGCGATTGCAATCAGAGTCCCATCCCCTATGGCTTCTACAAATCCATCGCCCAGCGTGTTGAGGGCAGCGCGTAACGTGCGGATGTTTTCGGTCGCAGGTATGTGCTCTTGGGCCTCCGGACCGATAGCGCGATCATTCACAATGGACCTGCCGGTAATCGTGTCTTTTCCGTCGTTGATGGAGATTGTCGGGTTGACAAAATTGCCATTTGCATCATTGTGACCCACCCGAAGCTCTGTGGTCTGGCTGGCGGATCCACTATTTGGATTCTGATGGCAAGAGACGCAGCTGGTGGCGTTGTACACAGGTCCAAGCCCATCCGCGACTGCCTTGTTTTCCTCATAGACCTGCTGATCCTGAGCAAAAGTGTCTCCGGGTGGCTCAACGATTCCGTTGCTGATGCTTTGTGCACTATTGAAGCTGGGAGTGTTAAAACCGGCGGGCGCTTCAGTTGCTGACTTCGCTGCGACTCTGGCGAGTCCCGTACCTAAAGCGGCCACTACCGCGAAAAGGCAAGAACAAAGGAGAACCTTCCTCCAATGGGGCATGAGCATGAGCGTTCCTCCATAAGACACAGTTGCGTATCTAGGTGTAAGACGTGAGCTGGCTGATTTGTTGACCTCAATTCCTCAAACCGAGGACCGATCGAGAACTGCAGCTTGAAGTCAGGAAGTCCTGTAATTATCCAAACTGGGTTGGCCAGGGATTATTCCACCGCGGCGAAAAAAAACTGAGAAAACGAAAGAGTGTTAGCCCCGGCTAACCAGCAAGGGCCAACTCTCAGCAGGAGGATTGGAATTTGCAGTGAAGCTGCCGAGGCACAGTGGCAGTCGATATTCTGACGGCCACTCGGCAACTGTCTTGTGCCGCTTAGATCGCATTTAGAGATCAAGTCCTGAAGAACGGTACAGGCATCAGGATTACTGTCGCCCACTCTATGACGCAGTTTTAAACAGTCTTGCGAGACCATCGATGTCCGCAGCACTCGCGTCCCCGATCACGAAATAGCGAAGTCCGCCCTGACTCCATGTTTCCATGTTGAACGACAATTTCGCCGGCTTAGGGGAGCTATCAGTCAACCTGGCTGGCAAGGACCGTTCCTGGAATACGAAAACGGAAATATGGTGTTTCCGCGCGTCGTAAATGAGATGCGCACCCGGCGTTTGCTCAAGATAGGTCATCCTCCCGCCCAGCAGAGAAAATTCGCTATTCTGGAGTTCCGGCAGATTGAAGGCAAAGGGAATCTTCCCTTGGAACCAGGGTTTCACCGTGTGCCGATCTGTGGAGATCACATCGACCGGCGACGAGCTGGCTAGTGTCGCCACGTGCAAGTCTGCAATCTCGCTGAATACCTGGTCTGTGCCGGAGCGGTTGCCCATATAGGTTGTCAGGGTTCCGACCAGGAGAACGACGGCTGCCGCAGCCGCTGGCATCCATCGCAGCCGGAAACTGCGGTGTGCTTTGGGGGCCATATTTCGCTGCATCCGTTTCCGGAACTCAGCGCTGGGAGTGAACCGTTTTCCTGCCAGGTGAATTGCGCGCTTGAACTGCACGCGTGAAAGGGCATCGGCGGAGCAGGAGGGGCAATTACGCACATGAGCGTCGAAAGTTCGCATCTCCTCGTGTGGAAGCTCTCCGTCAAGGTAGGTGTCGAGTCTTTCCTTCCGCGTTTCACAGACCATGGTTCGTCCCCCTAGCAATGCGTGGTGCTGCTTCTTGTTGCGGATGTGGCCGCAATTGATTCCGTAAAGTCTGCCTGGCACGCGATAAACGCGACATTACGGTTCCGATAGGAACCGCGAGCGTCTCGGAAATCTCTTGATACGACATCTCCTCTACCTCACATAAAAGAAGAATCTCTCGGAAATGCACCGGGAGTTCATCGATCGCCTTCTGCAGCAATTCGTGGCTCGATCGCGCCAATAGCAGCGTCTCCGGCGTGTCGCGCTCAATGGCAGCTTCCGGTCCGTCTTCCTCCTCATCGAAATCGAGAGGTACGGTCATTGTGACTTTCAGGCCCTTGCGAGAGGTCAGGAAAGTGTTGCGCAAGATGCGATAGATCCAAGCCCTGAAATTAGTACCCAATTGAAAGGACGAGAACCCTTTCAATGCCTTAACGTAGGTTTCCTGAACCAAGTCTTCGGCTTCGTCGCGATTCTGCGTGAGCCAATGAGCGAAGTTGTAAAGCTGATCGAAGAGAGGCGTGGCCAGTTCTTCGAACGAGTCGAGTTGGAGATTCGCTCCTGACAGGTCCACATAATAAGAACTTCAGGGTCTTGGATTTATTCCCTCAAAACGACGAATGTTGAGGACAACTAAGGGGCAGGCTAGGCTTTGGCGTGACAAACGCCGCAATCACGCCGACCGCTTCTCATGAACGTCCCAAATAATCCCCATCACCTGTGAAAACTAGCTTTCTCCTCAAATATTCCATTGAGAGGAATCAATTCGTCGTCCGGCTGGACGATTGGACAATTTGCGATCCAAGCGGAATAAAGCGTCAAAAAGTCCGTTATCCATGGTGACACTCATTTCACAGGAGTCGGACCGTGAACTACAGGAGAAGCAGATCCTTAGGACGGGTAGGGCGATGGTAAATCCTTTCGATCTAAAGACCGTGCTCTTGGCGAAGCACGCACAACATGTGGTGCTGATCCACTTTCCAATCGCCCTGTTTATTACGGCAGTGGCCTTTGACGTCGTAGAACAATGGACGAAACAACGCGGCTTGGCGGCGGCCGCGTACTACAACTTGCTGGCAGCGGCGATTTCGACCCTCCCGGTTCTCGCCACTGGGCTACTTGCGTGGAAATTCCAACTTGAGGGGCAGAAACTAAAGGGCATGCTATTGCTGCACCTGGTTTTGGCGTTTGTTTCAACGCTGATGATCTGGCTGGTGTGGTGGGTGCATTTCCGCGCGCGACGACGGTCAGTGTACCCGCCAAGTTACCGTTTGGCCGTTGAATTTCTGGCGGTCGGTCTAGTGGCCTTGACGGGGCACTTGGGCGGTTTCTTGAGCGGGGTGAATCTCCCGGTTTAAGGTGCTCCGACGAGATCCAACTCAGGAATACATACAAGGACAGGGAAACGCATTGGGGCAATAGCAAAGAGTCATCTATGCCAGTAGATACAGAAGGTACATCGCGGAAATCCCCGACACCCACGGGCGAGGTCGAACTGGTGAAATTCTTTGCGCAAAGGCGTGCTTGCGACGACCAGGATCATGAAATAGCGTGTTCCGACGCCAGGGCATTCGTGCGGGCAGTGAGGAATGCGTTGCGCACGGTGATGCCGCTGTGGCTAGCGCTCGCCTGGTGGCTGGCAAGGTGACGGAAGCGGAGTTCCCAGCTTCGGTAACTTCTTAATACTCCACCGTGTGTACGCACTTGTAACCGGAAACGAAAATGTTATCCAGGCTTCTTCTAGCGGCGGAAACTCTAAAGCTAATATTCCTAGCAGTTCTGCGTGTAGCTCTCTGGCGGCGTAAGAAGCTCAGGATCTATCAACACCTACAGCCGTCAACACCTCAAGCCGGCCCAAAGATACAACATGAACGACCGAAGAACCACTCGCCAAAAGCCCACGCAGCGTTTACTTCTCGCAGACAAATCGAGGACCACGCACGATCAACCGACGACTGGTCCGAAAGAAACCGGGAATAAGTGCATCGCCCACCAACACAGGCGGACGCGACGGGCGCGGGAACGCCCGTCTCGTCGAATTCGCTCAACGCAGGTCCGAACCCGCCCTTGACGACAACACGAAGCCAGATCTGAATTATGTTCCCTCTCTCGGAGGCCATCCCCTCCCGTGGGCATCGCCACCGTTGTATTCCCCTGTCAGTCTTTCGGCTGGAGAAATCGGCAATGTTGTCCGGGCAACCGCAAAAGTTTCTGAACACCCCTTCATTTTTGCTGGGAATAAAACCAGCTCACATCAGTTATCAACTTAGAACGTACAAAAACAACGGAGGCCAGATGACGGACAAGAAAAAAGATCTTATCGATCAGAAATTGCAAGACCTCAATAACGACGGGGTTGATCGTCGTGGATTCCTCAAGTGCATGGCATGGGCCGGTACGGGCCTGGTCTGGACTATGAGCGGCGGTATTCCATCGTCCCGGGCGTTTGCCAAGACCGCACATCGAAGTGGTGGCAATGGCGGCGATTTCACCTTTGTGCAGATTAGCGACAGTCATATCGGTTTTAACAAACCGGCCAACCCAGACGTCACCGCTACCCTGCAGGTTGCGATCAACAAGATCAACGCGATGCCCCACAAGCCGGATTTCATCATTCACACCGGTGATCTGAGTCAGCTCTCGAAGCCGAGTGAGTTCGACACGCTGGACCAGGCGTTAAAAGCGGCGTCCGCGAAACAAATCTACTTTGTGCCAGGCGAGCACGACATGCTGAGCGACAACGGCGAGCAATATCTCCAACGCTATGGGAAAGGCACAAAAGGCAGTGGCTGGTACAGCTTCGATCAGAAGGGCGTCCACTTTGTGGGGCTCGTGAACGTCGCCAATCTCAAGGCCGGCGGCATGGGGTCACTCGGTCACGAACAGTTGGAGTGGTTGGAGGACGATCTCAAGGGCCGTTCTGCCAGCACTCCGATTGTGCTCTTTGCACACATTCCACTGTGGACCATCTATCCCGAGTGGGGTTGGGGAACCGACGACAGTGTACAAGCCTTGTCTTACGTCAAGCGCTTCGGTTCCGTGACGGTGTTGAACGGCCACATCCACCAGATCATGCAGAAGATCGAAGGGAAAGTTTCGTTCCATACGGCGATGTCGACCGCCTTTCCTCAACCCGCGCCGGGAACTGCTCCCTCAGCTGGACCCATGAAGGTTCCAGCCGACCAGTTGCAACGAGTGTTGGGAATCACGGACGTGAACTATCTGGTTAGTGGACGTAGCCTTGCGGTTGTCGATTCGCCACTTGCCGACTCGGCGTCTGCGGCTTCAGGAAGTGGCAGCGGATCCGGGGGCCGTTAACTCAAGTCTTGCGTGGACGGTCAACGATTAGTCCCTGACCAATGAGAATCAAGGAAGAAAATCAAACTGTTAAAGGAAACAGAACAATGAAACGGAACAGTGTCTGGGTTGCAAGTTTCACAGCTGCGGTAATCATTGCGATCGTACTGCTAATCGCGGGATCACCGACCGTCTCGGCCAATGACCAACCCTCCGCGGCAAACGCGGCTGTAAACATCGACAATTTCGTGTTTGGCCCGCAAACGATTACAGTGCCCGTCGGAGCGACAGTCACGTGGACAAACAAAGACGACATTCCCCATACCTCAGTCAGCACAGATGGTGTGTTTAAGTCCAAAGTGCTGGATACGGATGAGAAGTTTTCCTACACGTTTACCAAGGCGGGAACCTATCCCTATTACTGCACAATCCACCCGAAAATGACCGGCAAAGTCGTGGTGCAGTGAGATCAGACGTCTAACTGGTGCGCAAGGAGACGGCCCCCTGCTCGCAGCCACATCGGTTGCGCAGCAAAAGGGTCGTTCTCCGAAGCGCCGTGAACGACAATGAACGCAAACTCGACACAATTAGCTGCCAGCAACGACCTGGACCTTGTCCACGCTAGCAAGAAAGGGGATGCTGCTGCTTTCGAGCAACTTGTAAAGCGATACGACCGCAGACTTCTCCGAATCTCTCAAACCGTCACGCGTAATAGGGAAGACTCCGAGGACGCGGTCCAAGAAGCGCTCTTGAAAGCCTTTCAGAGTCTGGGGAAATTCAGAGAGGACTCGCAATTCTCAACCTGGATGATTCGCATTACTGTGAACGAGTCGCTTATGAAGCTGCGAAAACAGCGTGCCCAGAAAGAGGTTTCTCTGGACGAGGATTTTGAGTCGGATGGGGACGCGCTTGCAGTGGACGTGCCCGATCGTGCCCCGAATCCGGAGCAACTCTGTTGGGCTTCCGAATTGCGAGATATCCTTGCCAGAACCGTAGAAGAATTACGCCCGATTTTGCGGACGGTTTTTGTACTCCGTGACGTCGAGGGACTCTCAATCGAACAAACCGCACAAGTGCTAAACCTTAGCCAAGCCGCAGTGAAGGCACGGCTCTGGCGAGTGCGGTTACACCTTCGCGAACGCCTTGACAGATACTTCGACGAGCGGAGGCCCTTTGCGGCCCAGGAGCCAGCTCCGACCAGCAGGGTGACGAAGAAGATTATTGGTCTCTTTGCCGAGTGCCTTCGTGACTCGATCCCTCGCGCATATTCGACCAGTGTCGCTCTGTAACGAAATTCTTCCCCGATTAAACTTCCCGCCAACTCTCTAAGAGGCAGACTCAACGCCTGCACGTAGCAGTCCTCGCCATAGCGCTGACTATGAATGCTAGCGGTACATCAGTTACACACTATCGACACACAAGTGACAAGCAAATGACATTGGAGGTGAATCTCGTCAGTCATGAGCGCGTCTAACCTAGTGACGCTTACATGTCTTTAGATGACCGAAGCGTACGCGGCGGCAGGTACGGAATAAGACCATCACGAACGCAGTTATCCATAATGAAAGAGTCACTTTAGATCGATAAGGAGAAGTCATGACAAAGTCGTATTTGATAGCAGTACTTATGTTGACGTGCTTACTTGGAGTCGGGGTAAGTGCCCGTGCTCAAGATGCCGATGGGGTCGCCGTGAGTGTTCCGTTCGAGTTCGTGGCGGGAGACGTAACGCTCCCAGCGGGAGACTACAGGGTAAGCCGTGATAATCCTGGCGCAAATCGAGAACTAGCCATCAGTGGCTATAAGAAAGGGAAGGTATTTGTACTTCCGGTAGCGTTTGACAATGGTCCTTCCAATCAGCCGACGCTCAGCTTCGAGCATGTCGGCGGCAAGTACTTTCTGAGCAGTATCAAAACACCCAGCGGCGTCTATACCTTGCCGGCCTCACGCGAGATGATCATGCTTGGCAAGGCGAACTCTCCAAGCTCGAACACCGCAGCCGCTTCAGGCGGTCAATAGGTCGGGATCAAGATGTCGAGATCGTGCAAGTTGCGGCAGAGAGTTCGAGACTCAAGAAAAATCAAGCTGATGCTCGATTCTCTGTCCAACCTGCATGTTCAAAACCGAACCACTATTCAGATTCATAGTCGCACAAATCCAACACTCATATTTGTTAGAGGACACGATGAAGAAAGCAATCTCGTTAATCGGACTGCTGATGACGCCAGCAATTCCCTCGGGATTGCTGGCTCAGCAGGCCCGCTATTCTCAGACTAACCTGGTCTCCAACACTGGCGGCGTACCCAATACCACAGATCCTCAACTCTTTGATCCCTGGGGGATCTTCTTCAACGTTAACAGTTTCTGCAGCCTCTACGCCTCCGGTCGGCGGATACCCGGCTTTCCCATTGCCAGGCTTGGGCTGGTTTGGAACTATATTGACCACCTGCAAGAAGATGCCGTTTGCCTGCAAGCATCTTGTAGGAATGAGCGTGTTCGGCTTGCTGCTTCTCGTTTCACTATTCACTCTGGGATGCGGCGGCAACAACGCCAAAGCAACAACGCCAAAGCACCTGTCTCATCTCAAACCACTTTAACTGTAGCGTGCACATCAGGTGCATTAAGCCATAGCGTACCCGTCAGCGTCACTGTCAACTAATGCCCGAGTCTTGGCAAGGGCGACCTTTTGGTGCGCCCTTGTTCCGATTCACCGAACGGTCGCGCTCTATAAGGTTTCTAGGAGCGGCGACCCTAATCAATAGCAAGCAACCAAGGCAAGAAGAACAGGCGAGGAGAGTGGACGCAAATGCCGGAATTAACGTCATACGGTCTCACAGGTCTAGTCGTGATACTGCTCGTCGCGTTCTGTATCGCATATAAGTGATTTCTCAAAAAATGTGGAATAAAAGCGAACGGGAGCAGTTCACATACTGTTGGAACCAAATCAAGAGCCAAAAGAAGTGGAGCATCGACATGAAGGATGGCGGTCAGCAGAAATGGGCGGATACTCGTTTGTTCATACCAACACCGTTGCTGTCAATCTTTTTCGTCCTGATGGCTGTCGTCAGCCTGTGGGCGCAAACCGCAACCACGGGAAATATCTCAGGTCTGGTTACAGATCCATCGGCGGCCGTGATTGCCGGCGTTCCAGTGACATTGAAGAATCTTGACACCGGTAGTTCCACTTCCACCACGACCAACGGGCAAGGATTATTCAGTTTTTCACTTCTGCAACCCGGACGCTACTCGGTGACGGCGAATACTGCCGGATTTCAAGCGATTACCAGGAATGTAACGGTTGCGCTTGGTACCAGCAGCACCGCAAACCTGCAATTGTCTCTCTCATCGCAGAATGAATCCCTTGAAGTTTCCGACGCGATAGCAGGCGTGCAAACCGAGGACGCCAATCTGGAAACAAACTTCAACGCCCAGCAGATCGCCGTCTTGCCGAATCCGGGAAATGACCTGAGCGCTGTTGCCTTGACGGCGCCTGGGGTGGTGATGAACACGACCGGGGGATCTGTGTTTGGCGGCGGTAACTATGAGTTCTTCGGTTTGCCGTCGAACTCCAATGTGTTCACCTACGATGGGGCCAACGACAACGACCCCTACTTCAACATCAACAACAGCGGTGCCACCAACCTGACGCTGGGGTTGAACGATGTGCAGGAGACTAGCGTAGTGACCAATGGCTACAGCGGCCAATTTGGCGGGTTGGCGGGCGCGAATATCAATTACGTCTCGAAGTCCGGAACTAATTCCTTTCATGGAAATGCGGAATACTGGTGGAACGGCCGAGCTTTAAACTCCAACAACTATTTCCGGAATCAGGCGAATGCAGTCGCCGGGAGCGATGTCGCCCCGCGGCCGTTTGTGAATGCGAATCAGTATGCGACGTCATTCGGTGGGCCGATCAAGAAGGACAAATCGTTCTTTTTTGTCGACTACGAAGGCATCCGCCTGGTGATTCCATCGCTTTTTTCAGTAAATCTTCCTACTCAGCAATTTGAAAATGCGGTAGTTGCCAACTTAAACAACGTCAGTCCCGCCTCGGTGCCGTTTTACAACCAACTATTCGGAGTGTGGAACGCGACGCCGGGTGCTGCCCGCTCCCAGAACACTCTCGCGGGTGGGGGCTGTTCTAACGTCACTAGCCTGGCAGGAGTCGCGTTCGGGACAGGCAACCCGTGTGCCACGCAACTACAGGGCGGAACGTCGCAGGCAACCAACGATTATCTGATTGTGGGCCGCTATGATCAGAACATTGGCAACAACGACAAACTGTTCGTCCGAGTGCAACATGAAAGCGGCCTCCAGGCAACGTACACCGACCCTCTAAGCGCTGCCTTCGATGCCCATAGCGCTCAGCCGGAGTGGCAAAGCCAGTTGAGCGAGACCCACACATTCGGTAACAATAAAGTTAACAACTTCGTCGCGTCACTCCAGTGGTATAGCGCGCTCTTCACAATTACGAATCCCACTGCCGAATTCCAGACTCTTCCGCAGACAGTTGCCTTCGGCGATAACTCGCTATTCCCTTTGAATAATTTGGGTACCGCCTTTCCGCAAGGCCGGTCGGTGACCCAGTACAACATTGTCGACGACTTCAGCTGGACACACGGAAGACATGGCCTCCGCTTCGGAGTGAATTTCCGACGTGACGATGTAAGCGACCACAATTTCACTAACGTGATTCCCTTTGCCCAAGAAACGTCGCTGAACGATTTTGCTTTTGGTGGCGTCGCTCCTGGCAACACTGGCGTTGGAAGCCTGATCGCGCAGAATTTTCCTCTCAACACAAACGTTCCGATCGCACTTTATCAACTCGGGTGGTATGCGTCAGACGAAGTAAAAGTGACTTCCAATTTGAAGCTGACGCTGAGCATGCGGTTTGACCACCTGTCGAATCCAGTCTGCCAGAGCAATTGCTTCCAAAGCTTGTCAGGCTCATTTCAGAACCTAGACCGGACGGCGCCTGTGAACCAGGCCTTGACCACGGGCTTGAAAACTGCCTTTCCGTCGGTCACCGCGATCGTGTATGAGCCGAGGGTCGGCTTCGCATGGTCGCCGTTTGGTGCAAAGAATACTGTGGTCCGCGGGGGATTCGGCATTTTCAGTGATGCCATTCCAACGGGCGGAATCGATGACATCTTAACCAACGCCCCAAATGATCCGTCATTCGCCCTCTTCAATGGTGCCCTATCACCCGCGGCCCCGGGGAACTTAAATGGACAAGCGATCGCGGCCAATGCTGCTTTTCGCGCCAATTTTGCCAATGGCGGCGCGGTTCCTGCCTTCAACTTCTTTAATCCTGGAAAAGTGCAGATTCCGCGTTATGACGAGTGGGACCTCGAAGTACAACAGGCTTTGGGCTGGCACACCACGATCAGCGCGAAATATGTAGGAAATCACGGTGAACATGAGGAGATCACGAATCCAGCCCTAAACGCTTTTAGTCCAACGGGCGCCCCATTCGGGGGGCTGCCGCTCACTCAGCCGGATCCGCGATTCGGAGTGGTTGCCCAGACACAGAACTCCGGCAACTCAAACTACAACGGGGTCACGCTGACTGCTGCGCACACGATGAATGGCGGCTTCCAGTTTCAGGCGTCCTATACGTATAGTCACGCCTTGGACGAGATCTCGAATAGCTCGTTGAACCCCTTCGGCGTGAATAGCAACGGCAACGTTGACGTTGTCACGCCGCTCAATCCGTTCAATATCCGGCAACTCAACTACGGCAATGCGGATTACGATGTCCGGCAGTCATTCGTCATGAACTACGTTTGGAGCGATGCCTTCCGGCACCTCACCGCCCGCGGTCCCAACGCGCTAGTAAAGGGCTGGACGCTCTCCGGAACGATCTTCAAGCACACAGGATTTCCATACTCGATCTGGAGCAGTAACGAGACAGCCGCGTTGCAAGGGAGTTTGTTCGGGAGCACAAGTCCCGCCACAACCACAGCGGTCCTCGCGAACGTCGTGGGGAATCCAAACATTAACTGTGGTAGCTCAGCCGCACAACTCGTAAACGGGCAGCCAAATCCATGCTACAACTCGGCTAATTTCGCTGATCCCACGAGTAATTTCGGAACGCAACGCCGTAACCAGTTTCGCGGCCCAGGTTACTTTGACACGGATTTCGACGTAGAAAAGTCATTCGGACTACCAAAGTGGGAAAAGGCCCAGTTCTCGGTAGGTGCGCGATTCTTTAATTTTTTCAACCACCCGAACTTTGCCTTCCCCAACACAAATGTGGACAGCAACCAGTTCGGACAAATCACGCAGACAGTCAGTCAGCCCACGACAATTTATGGCGCAGGGCTAGGAGCGGATGCATCTCCAAGAGTAATCGAACTACAAGCAAAGTTCGTCTTTTAGCCGGCAAGCGAACGAAGGAGGTGGTCTTGATTTCAGAGGTCGCCTCCTTTTCGTGTGCCCCGGAAGTTTTTATTCAGCAATTCCTTTGCCGCCCTTCGACCTTCGCGTCTTGAGCTACTGCGGAATAAGTGGGGACCGGCCGAGTTGTATTCGTAGAGGTAAGAGCAGAACAAGGAAGAAGCGAGACGGCGGCTTAGGTCCAAATCTGACAGCGACGTTGTAGTGGCTGAGTTGCGCAAAGAGTTGACAATCAAATGACATCTTTGATGCATCTCGGACTATGCCACCTAGGTCTAAAGCACAGTACCACTGAAACAAAAATCATAAGAAAAGGAATCGGAGCGAAAAGATGAAAGAAACGAATTCTCCATCTAAGGTGGTGTCTGAGACGAAGCCATCGGAAGCCAACCAGTCTTCGACAGAAGATGTTCAGCGTCACTGGCAAGGTGTAGTCAAGAGACGATCGTTCCTCAAAGGCTTGGGGATCGCGGGCACGGCACTCTCGGCTGGGGCCTTATTGGGGACTGAGAGCAACGCGGAAACCGTCCGAAGCAGAGGCAAGCTATCCAAGGGCGATGTTGCACTACTGCAGTTCGCGCTGTGGGCCGAACTTGTCGAGAGTGATCTGTGGACCCAATACGCTGAACTCGGCGGAGTCGGGCCTTCAGGCGGCGGTGCCGCTCAGGCGAGCGAAGAATTCCAGGGATTCATCGGCGGAAATCCTGCCTACACCCTGGCGCTTGAAAATCTGGACGGCGACATGCCGCAGTACATTACCGACAACACCGATGATGAATTGAGCCACGCAGCGTTTCTTACGGCCTTCTTGAGGTCAAGGGGTGAGGCACCGCTCGACCTCACACCATTTCAAAATCTGCCGAGCAGTCAGGCGACAGGGGCAAGGCAAATCAAACGGATCACCAATCTCATGAACCTCAACGTCGACCTCAGTTGGTACACCCGCTATCGCAGTGGAGACAACCCCGATTTAGGTACGGCGTTTACGGGACCTTTCGTCATTAAGAACCAACCGGCGATTCCGTTAAATGATACCGACACTCCCCCTTCGACCAATCCAACAGTTCCCATCACGGGCCGTGATGCCGAGCGCATACAAGCGATCGCCAACACCGCGGGATTTCACTTTGCGTTTATTGAGCAGGGCGGCGCAAGCCTCTATCCGACTCTGGCCTTTAAGGCAACCGATCCAACCGTCCTGCGAATTCTGGTGAGCATTGGCGGAGTCGAAATTGACCACTTCGGGCTGTGGCACGATAAGGGCGGTAACGCAGTGTCTCAACCTTTGGCCGGTGTTGTCGATCCTGTGACCGGGCTGACCTTTCCGGATCTCAACAACCCTGCCACAGAGCTCACCCAGACCAACAAGATCCTGCCTGAGCCCTGCAGTTTCATCAGCAAGAGCCTCCCCCCGTGTTCGGTGATCCGACCGACATCGACCGAGGATGGCGGCGCAGTGGCTACTGTGAAGGCTTTCACGGAAGACGGGCTCTTCATTGGTCAACCGAGCGAGTTTCTTGAATTATCGATGCGGTTGGCCGTCGCAGCAGATTCGGTCCGACGGGGCTTTTAACTGTTGCAAGCTCTCCCCCGTTGTCTGGGCGGGCGCTGTCATCTGGTGACAGGTTGCAGCGCCTGCATTTTTACTAACATTTTGAGATTTCGCACTCGATATAGGGAGCACATATGTTTGAAGGACTGTTTCAACCCATGCATCTGTTGGTGATTTTCGGAATTGCCCTGCTCGTGTTCGGACCCAAGAAACTTCCGGAACTCGGCAAAGGAATCGGAGAGGGCATCCGTGGCTTCAAGGCTGCAATGAGACCTGACGAAGACAAGTCGGCCAGCACTACAGCTATCGTTGCCGACGACCAAATCTTAACTAAGAGGTAAACTCTGTTGGGCTCCGAAATCCTGCTCATCCTTGCGCTTGGATTACTGATATTGGGTCCCAAGCGGCTGCACACATTAATAGGACATGTGGCGCGCGCCAAAGCTCAGTTCGAAGAGGCGAGCCGCGGCCTCAAATCTCAGCTCGTGGCGGAACTCGACTCTACGCATACGGAGAGAGAAACTGATACTTCGCATGAATTGGTTGGCGACCAGTGAACCATCCTCGGATCGTTGGTATCGGAACGGCGAACCCATTGGTTAGGCTAACTCAAGAGCGGCGCTTCCGTGCTGCGGGCGACCAGGGCGAGCGCATCCGCAACATCTTCCCGAATTAGCGTATTGATCATCACCATTTTTATCTAGAAGGCACTCTGAATCGCGGAGAGTCCTGATAGCTGAATCAGAGGTATCTGCGCGGCGACATGCAAACAGATTGCCGAGCGATTCACAACTGCGTGAAGTCAGACGGGACTAGCGTGCAGGATATCGATTTCCTTGAGTCTGCAGCGGCTATGTGCGTTCGGATGTAGGTAGTCGCCTCATCACGGATATGGACTTCAGTAACAACCTGCAGGGAGCGTCGATACTTCTCGATCTGAATATGCTGGCGATGACCTGAAGTTTGGTAATTTCATTAGTAATTCAGGAAATATTTTCCCTCGTGGCTAGTTCTAGATGGTATGAGTGCCAGATCGCAGTGATTGCGTCGCCCCTAGTCGGGCACTAAATCCAAACAAAGGAATAAGGATATGTCTAAGACCCTGGTTTCCCTTGCTCTCCTGTGTGCCAGTCTCCAGGCTCAAGTCACAGGAGCACCGATTACAGCGAATGCTGAACCATTCGCTGTAGGCTCCGCTGCCCCGGTCAATCCAGTTATCGAATGGAATAGAACTCTCCTCGAGATCCTACGGACTGCCGGAGCCCAGCCTCCCACCATTCATTCGACTCGCAGCTTTGCCATTCTGCATGCTTCCATCTTTGACGCGGTCAATAACATCGACGGAACCTATACTCCGTACCTCGTACGTCTCTCGGACGTTTCGCGACTGGCTTCGCAACCAGCCGCGGCAGACCGAGCGGCGCATGACGTCCTCGTCGTACTCTACCCGACGTTTCAGACAACGCTCGACGCTGAACTTCAGCAGGACTTGGCGCAGATTCCGGAAGGACAGGACAAAGCGGACGGCGTCACCGTCGGACAAAAAGTTGCCGCGCAGATTCTGGCGTTCCGCAGCACCGACGGAGCGACTGTCACACTGCCTCCTTATATTCCGGGAAACCAGCCGGGAGACTACCAATTGACGCCTCCCAATTTCGCACCAGCTGACTTTATACAATGGCCTCAGGTCACTCCGTTCGCCCTGGCACGTGCTGATGAATTTCGCCCGGGGCCGCCACCGCAGCTGACCAGCGAGGAGTACACAAAGACCTTCGATGAAGTCAAGAGTCTGGGTTTCATCAGCAGTAAGACTCGTACCCAGGAGCAGACGCTGATTGGAAGCTTCTGGAACGGCAACATTCAGGACTTCTGGAACGAAATCGCGCAGACCGCCGCGTTGGGACATCACCTCGGTCTGGCCCGTAGCGCGCGATTATTTGCTCTACTGAATATCAGCCTGGCTGACACTACGATCGCCTTCTTCGAGGCTAAGTATACCTACCAATTCTGGAGGCCAGTGACCGCGATTGAACTGGCCGGCGATGACGGCAATCCCGACACCGAGCCCGACCCGAATTGGCTCCCGTTGACGACCAAGACCGCTCCAGACCCTTCATACCCCTGCGCCCACAGTGCCATCAGTTTTGCTGGAGCCGAAGTCCTAAAGTCCGACCTAGGTGATCGGTTCACGTTTGATGTCACCTCCGAGTCGTTGAAGGGAGTTACGCGCCACTTCACCAGCTTCTCGGCGGCAGCGCAGGAGGCGGGCCTGAGCCGAATCTATGCCGGCCAGCATTTTCGGACCGACCACATCGCTGGCAAACGTCTCGGCAAGAACGTGGCAGAGTCGATCGTCGATACGATTCTGCTCGCGAGGTGAATGACAACCTGGAGTTGACCGAATGTGCGTCGTTAGGGAGTCTGCTTCGATACTAGATCATAAGGACGCCAACGCGCGCTACCAGGCCGCTAGTGTATTGATCGACAGTGAAGCCGGCCGACAACGGATATGGACAATCTCACCAGACAGGCTTTTGGTAGGTTTGAAAAAAGCATCTAGGAACCGATGCTTCTCTAAACAGGCGGACGCCACTGCCCGTTGGCAGTGGCGTTCATGGTTGCGGAGATCGGATTTGAAGCGCCGACCTTTGGGTTATGCGATCTGACTAACCTCTCGATGAGAGTCGGACTGTACCTTCATCCACGAGAGATGATCGCCATCCAGTCTCTTCGCCTTCCCGCACCGTTGCGGGGCTTGGTTCTGTATTGCCATATCGCTTGCGCGACGTAGGTTCCACCGACTTTGACGAGTGATGTTCTGTTTTTATGCTCTGCACAAGTCCAAAACCTGTAGATTCCGGCACAGGACTATAGTCTCCAACCGGACACGCTAAGAGACGTGTTTTCAGCAACGCTGGAGGCTGCTGGAAAAGGGATTCTGGCACACTCGTGACAGTCTGCCACAGATCTCCCGAAGCCGACTTCGGGCCAGCGTCGTCCTTGGGGATCACTTCCGGTTTGCTCGTGACACGGCAAGAATTCATTGCGCCCGCAATGCATTCCGGAACCCGATCGGGGTTGCGATGTAATAGTGAGGAACGCGTGATCTAGAACGCTGGTTACTCGTACCGCAACGCCACCATAGGATCGACCTTTGCTGCGCGCCTCGCCGGAATGAAGCACGCAGCCAATGCGATGATCGTCAGCACCACGGCAACGCCTGCAAACGTTGCGGGATCGCGTACCGGAACCCCGTACACAATGCTCGACAGCGCCCGGCCAACCGCGAGTGCGCCGAGCAGGCCGATGCCGATTCCGATCAAACCAACTTTCATCCCCTCGGCAACGACCAGACGCTGCACAACCCCAGGCTGTGCACCGAGCGCGATGCGCAAGCCGATCTCGCGCGTGCGTTGATTCACCGAGTAGGCAAGTACGGCGTAGATTCCAATCGCAGCGATCAGCAGTGCCATACCCGCGAACAACATGAGCAGCCTTGCATTCAACCGAGGCTGAGCGGCGCTATTCGAAACCCAATCTTCCATCGTGCGCACGTTCGCCAAAGGAAGGTTCGGATCGAGTTCGCGCACTTTCTGGCGAATCATGGGAACGAGCGCCTCTGGTGAGCCGTCAGTACGCACGACGATATCCATGCTGACGACGGAGACTCGCAAGGCCGTCGACCCTATCCGCCAGGCCAGCGGGTAATACAGTGCAGGCGACTGTTGATTCAAGGCGGTGTTGCGCACGTCGGCGACAACGCCCACAACCGAAAACTGCGTCTTGTTGGGATCGGCTGCGCGATAGAAAGTTCGGCCTATCGGATCGGTATCGCCCCATAATCTTCTAGCCGTGTCTTGGCTGACGATTGTGACCGGCGGAGAATCGGGACCATCCGCGTAAGTAAAATACCGGCCGCGCAGCAGTGGGATGGACATGGTCTGAAAGTAGCTGCCACTCACCATGCGCCAATCAATCGCTGCCGGGGTACCAGGCGGAAGCACCGATTCTTGAGCGATGATCGGGCTCGTTGTATAGCTGCCTGCGCCGAAAGGAAGTCCACTCGAAACTGCTACGCTGCGAGCGCCGGGGATCGCCTGCAGCGAATCCAGCAGCGTGTGGTAGAACTGCGGCATGGCAGCGTTGATCGGATATTTCGCTGTTGGCAAGGCAAGCTGGAATGTGATCAACCGGTGTGAATCGAACCCGACGCGAGCGTGTTCCAGATTCGAAAGGGTGCGAATCAACAATCCAGCACCGATCAGCAGAACTGTAGCGAGCGCAAGCTCGACAGCAGCCAGCCCATTGCGCAGACGACCACGCACGCCCGACGAACCGCGCCCAGTCTGCTTCAGCACATCATGGATGTCGAGTTTGGTCATATGCCATGCAGGCGCAAGGCCGAATAGCAGTCCAGTGACGACAGTCGCTGCCACCGCAAACAACAGCGCCGTCGTGTCGACATGCACTTCGGGAATCGGAAGTGTATTAGCTGGCAATGTGCCATTCAGTGCCCGCACTGCCCAGAACGCTCCGGCTAAGCCCATCGCTCCACCGACAGAGGCCAGCGTGACGCTTTCAATCAGCAACTGGCGAATCAAACGAGCACGGCTGGCGCCGGCCGCCGTACGCACCGCCATCTCCTGCTGGCGTGCGATTGCGCGCGACAACAACAAGTTTGCAATGTTCGCGCACGCAATGAGCAGAACAAAAAAGACGGCGAACAGCAGGACCAGCAGCCCGGTCTGAAGGTCTGGAGTGACGAACGTCTCTTTCAAGGTGAACAGGTGAACACCCCAGTCGCGGATCTCCGGATACGTCTGGTCCATGTGGGACGAGATCGTGTCCATCTCCGCCTGTGCCTGCTGGCGCGAAACGCCGGCTTTGAGCAGGCCGAAAACGAGCAGCACGTGGTTGAGGCGAAGTTCTTTTGGCGGATCGATGACGAGCGGTGTATACACGTCGGCCGAGGAAATCAAGCTCAGGGTGGCGGGCGCGATGCCGACGATTGTCGTTGCCTGTCCGTTCAGGTTGATGGTTCTGCCGATCGCGTTTCGGTCGGCGCCAAAGCGGCGCTTCCACAGGCCTTCGCTGATCATGGCCACCGGAGTCGAACCGGGCTTTTCTTCATCGTCGGTGAATGACCGACCGGTGACCGGCGATATGCCCAGAGTGCGAGTCAGGGCGGGACTAATCAGGTTCCCGTAGAGTTGCTCGGGATCGCCATTGCCGGTGAGGGTGTAGGTGCTGAATCCGACCGCGGCGATCTCCTGAAACGAATGTTGCTGCTCTCGCCAGGACAGAAAATTCAAAACTGATGCGCCGAAGCTGGGGAGATTGAGCTTGTCATTTTTCTCGGCGATCTGCAGCACGTGCGACGGATTTCGAAACGGCAACGGGCGCAGCAGTTCGGCGTTGACGAAACTGAAAATGGAAGTGTTGGCAGCGATCATGAGCGCCACCGTGAGCACAACTGCGACCGTAAAAAGCGGCGTGCGCAGCATTTTGCGTACGGCGTAGCGAATGTCTCCAATCAAAGTTTCCATTTCACTCCTCACTCGTAACGCAGAGCTACCATGGGATCGACCTGGGCCGCGCGGCGTGCAGGTATGCACCCAGCTAATGCTGCTACGGCAATCAGTATGATCGAGGCCGCAGCGAAGGTCAGCGGGTCCCACGATCGAACTCCGTACAGCAGGTGCGAAAGAATTGAGAGAGTTCGGGTGAGGACTACTGTACCTACGGCACCGACCGCTATGCCAAGCAGCACTAGTTTCAATTCTTGTCCAATAAACAGGCGAAGAACTTTTCCTTTACTTGCGCCAAGCGCCATGCGAATACCGATCTCCTGCACGCGCTGTGTGATGGAATAGGAAATCATGCCGTAAATTCCGACTGACGCCAGCAGCAAAGCCAGCCCCGCAAACGCGCCGAGCAGAATCATTGGAAAGCGCTGCGCAGACATGGAATCCGAAATAATCTGCCGCATCGTTTGCACGTTGTATATCGGCTGGTCATTGCTGTCTTGATAGATCGCTGCCTTGACCGCAGGGATTAGCGTCGCAGCGTCGAGCGGCGTGCGAACGATTATGCTCGCGTCGGGATAATTGAAGGGCACCCACTGGTCCGGATCTTGATACAGCGAATAATACGCCTGATACTGATTGGCCGGACCGCTATCCTGCAGGTCTGCATATGTCACGTGGTTTACGACGCCGACAATCGCGCATGGACCAAACGCCGCGAATCCGGCAGTGATGGTATGCCCGATAGGTTTTCCATCGGGGAAAAACGCCCGAACAAAATTGTTGTCGATGACTGCTACGCAGGGCGATTTTGTGTCGTCGTGCTCGGTCAGAAAACGCCCTTGAAGCAGTTGCATTCCCATGGTGCGAAGATAATCTGGTCCGGTAAGAAACCAGCCCATTCGTGGCGCAGCCTGCAGCGATTCTGGTTTTTGGGAGTCGAGCCAAAATGGCAGGTATCCCCCCTGTCCGCTCAGCGGAACCGCGGTAGAAAAGTCTGCCGTCTCCACCCCAGGGATCTGACGAATTCGTTCGATCAACTGTTTGTAAGCGACGCGAGTGCCCGAAGGCGTTTTTGTGAGCGAATGTGAGACACCAACCTTGAGGGCCATGATGTTATTGCTATCAAAGCCCGGATTAACGTTCCACAAGTGAAGAATTGTGCGAAACAGCAGGCCGGCGGCCACTAGCAGCACGAGCGTTAGCGCTACTTGTACAACTACGAAACTGCTCTGAGTACGACGATGGACGATGGTCGAACCTCGCCCACCCTCCTTAAGCGATAATTGCAGATCGGCGCTCCAACTTTTGAGAGCAGGCGCGAGGCCAAACAAAATCCCAACCATCAGCGAGACTATCAATGTGTAGAGCAGGACGGGAGCGTTCACGCTAACGTCCTCGCTGCGCGGCAAGATTCCAGGCATCGCCGGCAAGGCGAAACTAATTCCGAGGAAAGCAATCAAGCTCCCCAAACCGGCGCCGGTGAGTGAAAGAATGACGCTTTCTGTCAATAGTTGCCGCATGAGGCGCGAGCGATTCGCCCCAAGCGCCGACCGAATGGCAAACTCTCTGCCGCGTCCCGCTGAACGGGCCAGAAGGAGATTGGCAATATTCGCGCAGGCGATCAACAAAACCAGTCCAACTGCACCTAAGAGTAAAGCGAGTGTCTGACCGGCATCGCCAACGATTACCTGCTTTAGAGGCTCAACATAAATTCCCAAGTCTCGGTTGTCGTTTGGATACAGACGATCGAGACGACTCTGGATTGTACTCATCTCCGCCTGGCTTTGAGATAGGCTCACTCCCAGTTTCACGCGCGCCAAGGTGAAGATGCCATCATGACTTGCTCGATTGTTCAGTATTAACGGGTCTAACTGCCCGAGAGGCGTATAAACGTCGACGTCGTCATTGAGACGAAATCCAGCGGGAGCGACCCCTACAATCGAATAATTCACGCCGTCCAGTGTTACGCTCTTGCTCAGTACTGCGGGGCTGCGGGCAAACCGTTCCCTCCACAACCGATGGCTAATGACTACCACCGGCGCTCCCCCGTGCTGATTTTCTTCGGGGGTAATTTCTCGCCCCAGCGCCAGTTTCGTTCCGAGCGTGCTGAAGAAACCCGAGGAGACTTGGCTGGCCTTAAGGTGCGAAGGCGCGCCAGGAAACGTGAGGTCAATTTGTTGCTCCCTAAACGCAGCCATCTGTTGAAACGATCGAGCGCTCTGCTGCCAGTCTTGAAAGTTTGGATATGAATCCCAGACACGTGGAAAGCGTGGATTGCTTTCCCAAACCACAACCAGACGATCCGGCTCGCGATAGTGCAGTGGCGCGAGTACCACGCCTTCCAGGACGCTGAAGATTGCCGTATTCGCACCAATCCCTAGGGCCAAAGTAATAACGGCGACCGTGGTGAATCCTGGGCTCTTTTGCAACTGCCGCAGCGCATAGCGGAAATCTTGACCCAATGCAGATATCATTCGTAGCCTCAGAACAAACTGCTAAAATCCGGTCAACTTACGGCTAGAGGGGGTGCAATCACTAACGATTGGTGCGCACAACTGGCGAACGGCATCGACTATTGCTTCGGGGCGTTGTCTTGGAATATCGTGCCCCACATCCGACAGAATCACCTGCTTACCGCGCGTTGAGGTTTGTAGCAGTCGCGGCTGCAGCGTCCGTACCCAGAGTTGCTGAAAGCGAGTGAAATCTTCCGGGCTAAGAGCGCTTCTCAGGGTCTCATCCCGTTGGGTAGCCGTTAATACCACTAAAGGTTTATCGCCGAGCGTGCCCGATACACGGGCTTGCTCGGCACTGGTTTGAATTTCTTTCAACTCGCTAGCTCGAGCTTTCAGATATTTCGACTGAAGTATCAGATAGGCGTCAGAACCGAGGAATTTTCGAAATCTCAGCCTTGCGATGCCGAGCGTAATCTGTGGCGGCATCCAATCGGCCTGGCCTTGCCAACGGCTCAATAGCTCTACGCCGAAGCGCCTCCAAGCTAACGGCAGGAGCTGATACTGATCTTCCTGCGGAGAATCTGCGAGGACCATGCCTGCGACTTCGTTCGGGAATTCTCCGTTAAAAACGCGCACATTGTAACCTCCGAACGAGTGACCCACCAAAATATACGGCGGGTATTCCCCAGCATTTTGCAGAAGCGTGTGCAGTTCGCGAGAAATCTGCAAACTTGTTCGTGGGAGTGGTCCGGCATCGCTCTCCCCGTAACCAGCACGGTCATAGGAACAAACCCGGGTGAAGCTTGAGATTCGCAGTTGTACGGGCCGCCATTCGGACAACAGGTCGCCCAAGCCGCTCTCAAGAACTACAGTTGGGCTGCCATTTCCTGCACAGTTGATTTTCAAACGGTAACCGCCGACATCCACAAGACGGCCCGGTTCTGGGGAGCGACGGGCGTCCATGCGACTTCCGAGGATCTCGTAGGCTGCGCCAATCATTGGCAACATCAATATGGAACCGAAAATCGTTAGTAGAACTTTGCGTCGCATGAGAGAGCCTTGTGCCCAACGGCCGGGCGATCGCGGGTATTCTCCACTTGCTCGGCAACTCGGAAGACCGCGATTCGCGTTGAGGATGCAGAGCGTTCTTTGAGATCGTCTCGACTCGGCTCTAAATAAACAAAACCACCGAGCAGCAGTTTTATTCCATAACGCAGCGAATAATTTCCGGGGAACAAAACCCAGTCCTCGCGGTTATCCACTTAGAGGCGCGCACAGCTCCTACCCGGAGAACTAAAGTCGCTGGCTACTTGCGATTCTGCGCGCAGGATCAGCATAATGAGGAAGCTATCTCTCCACTCAGCGCGTGCCTTGGTGATCGCCTTGGCCCTTGTGGGCTACGCGTTGCCTCCGACCAGTTTAGCACAGAACTCCGCTGGAAATACTCCCCTGACCCGAGCTGCTCAACAACTGCAAGCCGAGAGTGGCCCTTCCGCCGGATCTCCGGCGCTCAGGGCTGATTCGAGGCCAATCAAGGTAGACGTCAGTCTAGTGCTGCTGTCAGTGTCCGTAGTAGACCCGCTGAACCGCGAGGTTGTCGGCCTGGATAAGGAAAACTTCGAAGTCCTCGAGGGAAAGGAAAAGCAAGTGATTCGGCACTTTTCTGGTGAGGACGCTCCTATTTCGCTGGGCGTCATCTTCGATGTAAGCGGCAGCATGGCGGATAAGATCGACCGGGCACGTGATGCTGTCGTCGAGTTTTTCAAAACAGCCAACCCCCAAGACGAGTTCTTTATGATCACATTCAACGACCAGCCACAGGGAGTCGTGGATTTCACACAATCGGTGGAGGATATCGCGGAAAGGCTTCTTAACACCGTGCCCAAAGGTCGCACGGCCCTCCTGGACGCGATTTACCTGGGCCTTCGCAAGATGAATGCCGCCAAATACGAGAAAAAAGCATTACTCATCATCTCCGATGGGGGAGACAATCACAGCCGCTATTCGGAGAGCGAGATTAAGAACTTGGTCAAGGAATCGGATGTACAGATTTATTCAATTGGCATTTATGACCACTATTTCCAAACTGAAGAGGAACGGTTGGGCCCGCAGTTGTTGAGTGATATTTCAGAGATCACGGGTGGTCGCGCGTTCTCAATTGAAAATCCCAACGACTTGACGGATGTCGCGGCCAAGATTGGGGTCGAATTGCGCAACCAATATCTGCTGGGATACCGGCCAACCACTTCGGTGCGCGACGGTAAATGGCACAAGATGCAAGTGAAGATCATTCCACCCAAGGGACTGCCGCCTCTGCGGGTTTACGCGAGGACCGGCTACTATGCGTCTTCCGAATGACCATGCAGCGCGACGGCTTGGACCATATCGGCGCGGATAAACGCCAAAGCGCTTATCTCCTAGTCGAGTACCAAAAGATGCTCAATTCCAACGTCCTTACACTGTACGATCTGATGATCAATCAGAAGCGCTCCGAGGAGGCGACCGCCAAATTTGTGAGTCCGTCGTACTTCCAACACAACCCGCTGATTCCTGACGGCTCTGTCGCACTCGGCCGGTTTTTCGCCAAAATTACCAGTGAGCGGCCTCGGGCACGCGTCGTGGTTCACCAGATCATTGCGGTCGGCCACTACGTGTGGGCGCATTTGAACTTCCTCAACCTGTTCAACGATGATCCCGACGACACCGGCATTGCTGGCGTCGATATCTATCGCATGGACGCTGAAGGGAAAGCCGTCGAGCACTGGGATACGTTGCAACTCGTGGGCACGCCTCAAAACTCCGCTCCGATCATCGCGCCGAACATTCCGCGTGCGAATGCCAACGGCATGTTCTGACCGCAACGCGGGCAAGGCCAAGTAACTTCGTTCGCCAACAACTAAGAAAAAAGGATGGATGGAGGAACTATCTCATGTCGACCAACTTGACCGCTGTGCTTCAACAGCTTTTGCGGAATACATCGAATCTCAAGGTGCTCCAGCAACTCATGACACTGGACGCTACCTACGTTTCATTGAACTTCGACAACCCCGAACTCAAGAACATTGAGCCGTGGGCCGGCACTCACAAAGGCCACAGGCTCTGTCTGATGTCTTTGCGGCAATCCAACGCTTCTGGAAAACACTCGAATTCAAGGTCCCCGACACCATCGAGCAGGGTCGCCGCCGCCTTCTTCGGCTCTTTTACTTACAAATCGAACGTTACTGGCAAGGAAATCACGTCTCCGTTTGGCCTGTTGGCGCGCTTTGAGGGGGGAAAGGTGGCCTACGTGCAGTTTCTCGAGGACAGCTATGGTACTGCGGACTCGTTCAAAACCGGCGGCAAGACACGATTCCACAGCGATCCCTCCGGAAAAGAGGTGGAGATTTAATGCCGAATAGATCGTCACTGGTGAATTCATCCCTGTCACGGACTTGTCCGCACGGATTTTGAACGTACCAACTGTAGCTCGCATCCGGTAGTTGTGGGAGAATCAACGTCGGGCGGCAACTAGATTGGAGGATAAACGATGAAAGCTGCAGTGATCCACGCGTATGGTTCGCCTGATGAACTTAAATTCGAGGACATGCCCGATCCGTCTCCTGGGCCGGGCGAGGTGCTCATAAGGACTGCCGCCACGAGTATCAATCCGCTTGACGTGAAGATGAGATCAGGGGCGGTCAAGGAACTTTTTCCAGTGTCTTTTCCTGCAATCCTGGGCTGGGATGTTTCTGGAACCGTGGAGAAGGTTGGCCCCGGTGTGAAAACTTTCACCAAAGGTGACAAAGTCTTCGCACAGACGGCGCAAGCAGACGCTACGATGTGCGTGGTTAAGGTGGCTGATCTCGCGCGGGTGCCGGATGGGATGGACTTGGTATCGGTGGCGGCGTTGCCTACTGTCACGACAACCGGGGCTGAACTGGCCGCTCTCGCACTTGAAGGAAAGAAGGGTGGCACTCTGTTGGTGACCGGTGCCGCTGGAAATGTCGGCCGTTCCGCGATCTTTGTGGCAAAGGAGAAAGGTGCCACTGTAATCGCGGGTGTACGGAAAGGACAAATCGAGGAAGCGCGAGCCCTAGGGGCTGACCGCATACTTGCGCTGGATGATGAGACGGCTGTTGCAGGCCTGGAGTTGCTGGATGCCATCGCCGATACGGTTAATGGGCCGACAGCAACAAAGTTGATAGGCAAGCTCAAGCAGGGAGGAGTTTTCGCATCGGTGCTAAGCGCGCCGACCAACGCGGCTGAGTATCCTTCCATTTCAGTCAAAACGATGCAAGTGAAGGCGGACCCGCGGGTGCTATCGCACATGGCTGAAGCGGTGAGGTCCGGGAAGCTATCGATCCCGCTTGGCCAGCGTTTCGCACTGAAAGACGCGAACAAGGCGCACGCAGCAGCGGAAAAGGGTGCCGCGGGGAAAATCCTGCTGGTCGCGTAAGAGGATCCCTAGTCCATCATAATTTCTTACTGGACATCATATTGGAGAAAACTGGAAACCCACTTCTTCTGGACACCGGCAAGCGGCTGATCGTGCCCTTGGTTGCGTTTACCCGAATGCGCGTTCAGGCTAGCAACCTAGACGCATCCCCGTGGGTGCCGGAGGTGTCGAACCAGAGGATACTTTATGCCCTTACAATGTGAGATCCACATTTGGCCGAACAGACCGTAGCTCTCATTACAGGTCTCTTTCGTGTTCCCCCGCAATTCTGGAGAACAATCCTGATCTCTAAGGAGTTGTTGCGGGGCGGCATGCTTTAGCCCTGCACAGTCCCGCATAAAGCGACGGCTGAAATCTGTGGCTCGGGGAGGATGTTTTGTTGCGCGTCCGCGATTTTTCTGTTTGCGTTCTAATTGTATTTCTGATTTCCCTCCGCATTTCTAGGGCCCAGCAAGATAAACAAAAGCCTCAGAGCAGCAGGGGAGGAATTGCCTCGGGAGCAGTTGCGGCTCCTATTTATGACTCTCAGAATCGGCCCATCACCGCCGGCGGGTTTGTCGACAAGGGGCCGGTCATCTTCGAAGACGCCACGAAGCAGGCCGGAGTCGGTAGCTGGCGCCACAAAATGGGCGTGCCAGAGAAAAACTTCATTGTTGAGACCAATGGTTCGGGCGTCTGCCTGATCGACTTCGACAACGATGGCTGGCTCGATATCTATCTCGTGAACGGCGCGACATTCGATTCTCTGGATGGAAAGGAAGAGCCGGCACACGCCGCACTGTTCCACAACAATCATAACGGAACGTTCACCGAAGTAGCGCAAAAGGCCGGTGTGGCGAATGATCGCTGGGGATACGGCTGCTCGGTTGCGGATTATGACAACGACGGCTGGCCCGATCTCTTTGTCGGCAACTACGGCAAGAACCGGCTCTACCACAACAACCATGATGGCACCTTTACTGACGTGGCTGAAAAAGCCGGTGTGCAATTGGGCAACTGGTCTGCAGGTTCAGCGTGGGGCGACTATGACGGTGATGGGTTATTGGATCTGTATGTTGCGGGGTATGTTCACCTCGACCGCGAGAACCTGCCGATCGGCGGAAGCAAGGCGATGAACTATGCGTTCTGCCAGTATCGTGGGATTTCAGTGAATTGCGGACCGCGCGGATTACCTGGCGAAGCAGACCATCTTTTCCATAACAATGGCGACGGCACCTTCACCGATGTCACTGTGAAGGCAGGCGTACAGGATAAACAACCCTACTACGGCTTCACGGCAATTTTTGTCTCACTCAATGCAAACGGCCGCCCCGACCTGGTTGTCGGGAATGACTCACAACCCAATTACCTCTATATCAACAAAGGCGATGGGACGTTCGAAGACGACAGTTACTCGTCCGGGTTTGCGCTCAACGACGACGGCCGCGAGATCGCCTCGATGGGTATTGCCGTGGGGGACTATGAAAACAACGGCCAGGTGGATTTTTTTGTTACCGACTTTGGTGACGACTACAAGGTGCTCTACCACAACGACGGCAACAACAGCTTCTCTGACGTGAGCTATAAGGCCGGTGTCTCACGAACCACGATTCCATTCGTCGGTTGGGGGGACGGTTTTCTCGATTACGACAACGATGGCTGGCTTGATCTCTTTATGGTGAACGGCCATGTTTATCCGCAGGTAGACCAATACAAGTGGGGCACGTCGTTTGCTGAAAGGCCGCTGCTCTTTCACAACACACCGAATCCAGAAGGGAAGGGTCGAAGATTCGAATACGTTCCTCCCGTTCAGGGAACCGGGCTGGCCGCGGTCATTCCGGCACGCGGAGCAGCATTTGGCGATCTGTTCAATGACGGCAAGATCGATGTTGTGATCAACCCGATTGACGGTCCTCCCGTGTTGCTTCGCAATGTGAACGCCGATCATCATCACTGGGTCGAGGTTCAACTCGTCGGAGGACCCAAAAGCCCGCGCGACGCGACGTGCGCAACCGCGTTTTTGACCGCCAACGGAATGCGCCAACGTCAGGACGTGCTTGCGAGTGGAAGTTATATATCTTCGAACGACCGCCGTTTGCATTTCGGCCTGGGGGATGCGACGGATGGAGGAAGCCTGGATATCCACTGGCCATCGGGCGAAAGGGAAACGATCAAGCTACCTGAAGTAGATCGCATCTACACCGTCACTGAAGGCAATGGCATTACTGGCGCCCTTTGCGGAGCAGCGGAGTGTGAGAAAAACGTGCGAAAGGCCAAAGCTCATCGGTAGGGCCGAGATCACAGCATCGCAAGTCGGCCGACTTGCGACCTCATTGCTGCTGATTAGCCTGGTTCGTTATACACGCCGATCTCAGCAATGTGAGGCATCTGCTTGCTGCTTTCCAACACCAACCGCAGCCTCTGCGATGAAACGCGAGGAATGCTATGAATTGCCGTAGGCGTCGGCTTTTCGCCCTGTGCCAGCGTAGTCCAGTTCACACCGTTCCAGCACTCAAAACGATAGCTGCGAATCCGGCTTTCCAAATAGTCATCTCCTTTGCCAACAGGCTCCGCGAGCGAGATAACATTGAAGCTCTCCTGTTTTTGCAGGTCTACCTCTAACCAGCCTGAGTTTTGCCCCTTCTCCAAGTACCAGCTCGAATGAAAGTCACCATCGTTCGCTTCATCCGCGCCCACAGTATCGGGGTAAGAACTGGCATGAATTGGCTTGCCCCTGGCCAGATTTCGCGTCGTGATCACGATGTGCTTGCTAAGTTTTGCCATGGGTCCAGGATGCGTCCATGCCCTCCCAATCTCCTCCAAGCGGCTCACAAGATTCGACGCGAGCCGTCCTTCGCGGTTCGGTGGAGCATTGAGAACCAGGTTGCACTGTCTGAGATTCAGTGGCCGAAGCCACTCGTCAACAACAGTCTTTACTGCCTTGAGAGGTCCATTCGCGTCTCGCTGCTTCCAGAACGATCCTTGGGTAAGGGTCGCACAGGAGAGGGCAGGCACGTCACTACCTTCTGGGACCTTCTGCCCGGCATTCTGCTCAAAAGCCTTCACATCGGAGTAGTAGAGTCCGCTCGGAGGATATTGACTGGCATTGAGATCGCAGATCAGGCAGTCGGGCTGGAGATTTTTAATGTGCTCATAGATCTCGTGAAACGGTACCTCTTCATAGGTGATGCGACTCCACGGTGCATCCCAGCCATCTGTGATGAGGATATCAACTTCTCCATAGCGCGTGAACAACTCGGTCAATTGATCTTTGATGAGCTGAACCTTCACCGGTGTCCACGTTGAAATGGCGGATGTCATCGCGTAACGACAAGATCGAATAATAAAACCCCACCCGCAGGCCAGCCTTGCGGAAGGAGTTGACATAGGCGCGGACGATGTCGGTCGAATAGGGCGTCTGACCCACGCTTGCCGCCATCGTCTTCGTAGGCCACAGGCAAAAGCCATCGTGATGTCGGGTCGTCAGACATCCCCAAGTCATGTTCGCCGAGTGCGCAGCCATGGCCCATTGATCCGTATCGAGAGCGGTTGGACGAAAGAGATCAGCGGGCGATGTCGGATCGCCCCATTCGCGGTCCTGAAAAGTGGCCATATTGAAATGCAGGAACATGCCGAATCGCAGATCCACAAACCTTTGTTGTAGATCGTGGAGCGGCAGTCCGCGACGCGGAGTTGCGCGCTGCGTATCGTTCTGCTCCGTTGCGACGCCGTGACTAGAGGCTAGCATCGCTGCGATCGCTGTTCGCGTGGCCAGTTGGAAGAACTCTCTACGTGACGTCATTTTCGATGCGCGTACCTCCAGCAAGATCAGAGCAGCTTGGATTCCGAATTTAGCACAGTCGAGTCAGGCTTAATCTAAAGCGTCTAAGTTGCCGCAACGGACTCCGGAAGAAACTTTTGCAAAGTCGAAATTTGACGCAGTCCGCAGTGAGGCAGGCCGAGTCTTGAGCGTGTTGACGCTGACGGCCAGCTCAATTTCGCGAAGCACCTGCCCACATGGGCGGGTTTCCGGATGCAGTGCTCTTGGAGGAGTCAACACTCTACGTTTCTTTTCGCAGCTCCACTCCGGTATCGCCGGACCGGATGATGTATCTCTGCACTCCACGGCGCACATGCCGCAGTTCGCCCACGAAACCTCTGGGCGTGTCTGCATTCAGGAGTTCCGGTGCCTCGCCGAGTTTTGGCATATAACCGAAGAGCGTGCAGAGGACGGTTTCTGCAAAGGCTCCGCCGCCCGTACACTCGCGCATGCAGCCCTGACGCTGAGCAATGCGAACCGGTGCGTCGCGTTCTCGCCTCTTTACTCCGTAGAACTCGCGCGCCTGCGCGTACACGCCTTCCTGGACTGCGGCATGGGTCCGCCGCAGAAAGGGAACTGCGATGTTCCAGTAACCCAGACGGCACAAGGCATCAACCGTCACGGCAGGCCACGCGTCGTAGGCGCCCATCGGCCCGTGGTCGGGGCGGTCAGAGATCGTCGCTGCCAGATCGAGTTGGGATTGCGCGCGCATCCAGTTCTCCATCAACAATTCGCGTTGAACGAACTCAACCATTTCACGGCGAACGTTGGGCGGCAAGTCTGCAGCCAGGAAACGACCGACAGTGGCGAAGTCGTAGCAGTGGCGCATCTCCACCCGTGTTCCATCGCGATGCAGACTTGCCCACACGCCCTTTCCCGGTTCGTAAAGCGTCATCACCGCCTTGAACATCGCGTCCGCCTCGAGACGCAAATGGCGGGCTTCGTCGCTGTCACCGCTCTCCTCGAAAATCTCGGCAAGTTCTCGCATCATCCACACATTGGCGGAGTTGAACGAAGGAACTTTGTTGATGTAGGTAGGCACACATTCCAGCAGATTGAGAGCGCCACCGTAATCAGCAAGCTGGTCTGTAGGGTTCAACCGCAGTTTCTTCCAGTTTGTCGCTAGAACGTGCATGCGTTGCAGCACCGTCTGGTCGGCGATCTTCTCCCGGAGGAACTCCTTGTCCAGCGTGACAACGAGATACGACCAAGCTAGCCGGAAGATGGAGAGATCGTTTGCCGCATATCCGCGCAGATCCCATCCGGCGGGAACCTCCAGATGCTTGGGCGAAGGAGGTCCTTCAGCTTTGAAAACGATAACCGCGCTCTCGTGCGGGTCCTGCTCAAGAAACAACTTGATTTGCTCCTTCATCTGCTTGGGTTCGAGCAAGGCGAAAAGAGTAGAGAACAGCGACGTGTCCCAGTAGAAGACCACTCCTTTGGGGCGTTCACCGCTGGTGATAAAGGTCCTGTTGCTCCACAGATTGGTTCGCAACAGGACAAGTAACGTAAGCACACTACGGTAGTAGATCTCACGGATCGCCGCATCGTTTGTAACCAGCAACGGAGCATTGCCTGAGAAGAAGTCGTTGTCCGGCGTGAAGGCGCTCTTCCACCTGTTCTCCCATTCGGCTTTGGTGCGGTCCCATTGTGTTTCGAACCACTCGCTTGTAAGGCCAGGGCGTCCGGGCTTGCCTGGTTCCACCACTTGCATCAGGAAGCGAATTTCGCGGGTTTCTCTCGGGGCGACGCTCATCTGCCACTCGGCAAACTGACCGTCTGTTTTGTTTTGCGGAAGATCGAAGAAACGATAAACATAGTCCATCTTCCATTTGTCCGACGTGGCCCGGATCTCTCCAGGGCCAATAAACTCCCGGTCCACCGGCTTCCAGCCTGGATCCACAGTCAGCGCTACGTGAAAAGATTTGGCGGTCATGCCATTATTAGTGAACTTCACTCGCCACATGACCACCGCGTCTTCTATAACCAGCCTGTTCGTGGTGAGCACCTCGAGATCGCCTACTTGTGCGCGGCGTACCGCCTGGAAGGCAAACCACCTGCAGTTCGTACTCTCGTAGGACCGGTCATCAATTGTCATGCCACAAAGCGGCAGGGAATAATAGATGGGCCAACGCGGTCCGGATTCGTCGCCATAGAGTTGACCGCCAGGCAGGAAGTTCACCCCGACAAGATCTGGCGCGCAGGCGGCCATCTCGTGGAAGTTATGCAGCGAAGGCATCTGCGCAAGCAGGCCGCAATCCAGCCAGCCGGTTCCTAATTCGTCTAGCGTCGGTGGCCCTGACGCACCCGACGACGTTGCTGCGCTATCCGCAGCAAATCCAAAGGCCATGCCGGGAAGTAGTTGCGCTGAGAGCGCCGCCATACCGGTTTCGCAGAACATCCGCCGGCTTATGGTGTTATGCACTACCGAAAGGGTTTCGCTCCTGGCTTTACGCATCGTTTCACATAGCTCCATTCATCCGTATCTTCCGAAGTACCGCTGTAGCACGGGGCACAATTCGAGAAACCCGCAGTCAGTGCCAACTGGACCCGAACTCGATTGCAGCCGACCTACGTGTTCAGGGTTTCAATGCGCAGCGTGATCAAATCCCAGCCAGGTACGTCCACTTGTGGATCGATTCTTTCAAGCGGTAGCTCGCTGAGGTTGCTGCGCCAAACCTTAATCGGTCTCCCATCCGCCCAGGTCAAGCCGGCCTTACGGTCTTGTCCCGACGCGCCGAAAAGCTGGACAATCCACGCGCTGCCGTCTGCGCTTCGCTTGCACTCCTGCACAAGCACATCTTCCTGATCTATCCGAAGCTTCAGCCCCATTCGGGATTGTTGCCTGTGAGCTGAAGCAACAAGGGGCTGTGACGTCGCAGTTCCAAAACGGCTTGCCGCAGCAGGGTCGTAACCGCGGTGCGGACGAAGTCCATACCGAAACTCGACGGGGCCATCCTGGTAGGCGCGGTAATTCGTTCCCCAATGATTGTTCATGATCCAGGAATAGAACGTTTGTGTGGGCATAATATGCTTTCGCCAGATCTCAGGATGAGTTTGCGAGCCTAGCATGGTGGCTGAAAGAGAGCCGATTTCTACCAGAGGCGCATCAAGTGTTGCACATGTGACACCGTACTCTGCGTTTGCGACATCAATCCACCGGCCCACAGGCAACCAGTTCTTGCAAGAACCCGGCAGTTGATCATCTTCGGGACGCATAACCGCGAGTGGAACGTCAATGTGAATCTGACCATTCTCAATAGCGAAAGGAAAGGCAAATTGTAGGCTTTCTTTAGATTCATGCTGCGCAAAATCTCCGCCTGGGCCTCCTTGACCTGGGTTCGGATTCAGGAGAGCACGTTTCTTATTTACGATATTGGATATTTCAATCCAATCTGCAGAGGCCTTCAATCGCACGCGGCGAACAAGGTCTACGCATCCAGGTGCGGAAGACTCGATGCGAATCACGGCAACGAGGGGGCCGGGCTCCTCGATGGCGATGCGTACAGGCCCACTCGTACTCACCTTCGATGTGTCTTTGCCTTCAAGGAATAGGTATTGATTGATTGCCTGGTCCCGGCTGGTGTCCACAAGGTTGCGCGCACTCTCGTTGGACGTCAGCTCGACGATGTTGCCGCTGTTGCTGTCGACTTTCGCACGTACGATGCCGTTATCCAGGACCCCTTCCAACACCGTCACCCGCTTTGCCAGAACATGCGGGGCCGCTGCTGAAAGATGAAAGCTGGCACTTCCCAGCGGAGGAACATTCTCAGCGAGAAAGGCTAATTCTCCCGTCGAAAGACGCTGTGATGGAACAGAAGTGCCTTGTTCATTCTTGACATGGTCCTTGCCTAGGGACTTCTCCTTCGAGATCACAATCACTTCTGTCCGCGGCCAAGAACAGGTGTTATGCACATCTACATTCGAGCTATTCTTCTCGCTTGCATAAGCGTCGAGCACCCTGTCGAAAAGCCTCTTCGATTCGTTATCGGCGTCAACAGCGAATTGGCGTTTCACCTGCCATTGTTGTGTGACAAAAGGGTTCTCAGAATCCGAAACACTATTCCACGCTCCCCATGTGTGTTCCGAATACAACAAGACATTTCTCCAGGCGGCGTTGAAATCGGCGCTGTTGTATGCCTGCGGTGCGAGCATCGCAGAGAGTGTTGACGCCTGGACCAACCGCTCGGCTGCTCCGCGGTTCATTCGTGTCTCCAAGGCCGATGACCCGGCTCCATCCTCCCAGTAAGGAGTCAAATCGCCCTTGAACTGGGGTAGCTGGTGGCCATGTTGTTTCTCGAAAGCCGCAAACGCATCGCTGGTTGTGGAGATGGAGAATCGCGGCCATTCGTATTCCTGATTCCACTTTTTCACGAACTCGCAAATCTCCGGATCAGGTTCCGCATTGTCGCCATGGCCGGACCATCGGATGTAGGAAATCTGATAAGGGAACCCGATCTCATCCAGTCTGGCTTGATACTTGTTGACCCACTGTGTGTCCAGCTTCATGATGTGCGACATTGCATAGCCGGTCCACGGAATCCAGACAAGCACTCTTTCGTTGCCTGACGGAGAAATCCACCAGAATGGCTTATCTTGCCACTCAACCATAAAGTTTCCAATGCGGTCGAAGAAATTGGGGGCAGCCGAGAAGTAGCGGATGCCTGCTTGGGCCATCGCGGAGACCGTTCCCCAGGTATAGCCAGGAACATCGCTGATCATGGCAGAGTCAACGGGGATCCCACACTGACTGCCTAATTCGGTCGAGTAGCGAAATAATTGGAGAAGTTCTTCAGGGCGGCAAAGGCCAGTTAGCTCGTTCGCATACATGCCGTTTAGCCCGATCCAACCCTTCTTCACAGCGCTGATCAGTTCTTGGCGTTCGGGCTCTGTCTTGGTCCGCATGAACTGATCTGCTCCCCAAAGGACTTCTAGGTTCCAAACGAATCGCGCACCGGGCGGGTACTTGGCGGTGTTTCGCGCCAGTTCGATTCCCCTGGATATATTTGCCATTTGTTTTTCTTCAACATTGCTCTGGAGATCCGTATATCCAAGGTCATGGTGGGAATGAGGCAGGATGAAGATCAGCAATTTGCGCGCTGGTTCTACGCGAACCTCGGCTGACTCCGACTTGCCGGCGATCTCATAATTGATAACCATCTGCCGAGCTGTTTCAACCGGGTCGACATAGATGTTGAATGTGTGGGTGCCCGCAGACAGAATTCGGCTCTCGCTTTCCTGGCGATTGACGACAACGACCAAAGTTGCATCCGTTCCGGCATGCTCGATCGTCAATTGGATCGGTTGGACAAGCTTCCCCCCTTTATTTGCCAACGCGCGAATTGGAGTGGCAAAGGTCGACTTCTCCGTCAAGGTTTGATCTAGGCCTAGAGCTGATATCCGAGGACTCACCCAAGCGATGCCGACTGCAGCGGCAATTCCCTTTATGACTTTGCGTCTTTCCATCCGGCAAGAAATTTCTAATCTGGCGAGTGCGAACAAACCCGAACGAGCGTCACGCAGGCCCAGTGATGCTACCCGCGAAACCCCCTTGCATTCGGTGCGGCTCGACGGTCTGTCGCGTGAGAATCCTACGGGGCTAATGCTCGAATGTCAACATAACACTCGTATATAACGACCAAAAGTTATATTATCGCGCACTGAAAGCGTTCAGATCGAGCGGGATAATCTCCGCCCAGGCCATGTGCGAACCGGGATCCGATAGCGCTTCTCGCAAGGGCTGGTAGAGTCCTATTCGCCCTGGGAGGACTGACCTTTCTGATTTACTGCGATGGCGTCGACTCAGATCCTTTGCGCGTTGGGGGCGGCGTTTGCCGGGTCAGATTCGCGTACTTATCTGCCAACTCCTTTTCACCCAGCCGCCGATAGATCTGTTCTAGAAGATTGTAGACCTGGAGATTAAGAATGCCACCGGTCTCTTCAGTGAGGCTGGCAGCGCGCTCCGCATCCGACCGTGCCTGTGCATAGTTGCCCGTGCGTAAGTTTAGCTTGGCTCTGTCGTACCAAGTATCTCGATAATCGGGCACCAGTTCCACGGCTCGGTCTAGATGCAGCTTACTCTCCGCAAGACGATTTCGCTTGGCAAGAAATCGACCGTAGTTGTAATCGAGAAAGGCGTCGTATTGTTGCCCTTCATGATTCACCTGGAGACCGCGCCTGTATGCTGCGTCGGCGCGATCGACTTCCCCAAGCGGTTCCAAGTTGAGCGCCAAATAATCCCAGGCAGAGGCGTAGCCGGGATCGAGGTCAACTACCTTTTGAAAATGCTTTACCGCTTCGCCGGGACGCTTCGTGCGATCGTAGAGTACTCCAAGTTGAAACTGCGATTCAGCGTTGTCGGGATCGAGTTCGCAGGACATGATCAGCAGCTCCTCACCTTGCTTGGATTGACCCTTCATTATCAGGATCTGTCCTCGCACGGCAAGCGCCGCGGGATTATTCACGTCTTGCGAAACTGCCGCTTCGGAGAGTTCGTCAGCTTGTTGATATTTACCCTGATCGATCAGAAAGTGTGCAAAGTAAGCCAAGCCTGCAGGATCGTTGGGCACCTTCTCAAGATATTTCGAGAACAAGTCACGCGCCTCCGCGGCGCCCTGCGAAGCTTTGATTCTTGCCTCGGCCAGCAGGATTGAAGAGCAGTCGGGATGTTCCGCCTTGAGGAGCGTTAGCCGATCCTCTGCAGCCGAGAATTGGTTGCGATTCAGGTTTGTCGAGAGAGACTTAAGTTGAATCTCTGCTCCGGCACAAGCGTCGGCATTCGAGTCGGTCGAGACCTCACTGGTGGCTGCTATGCATCGGACAGCCATGCCCAAGCAAAGAACGGAGCCATATAGCGCCCTCACAATGCTCCCTCCGTCACCTTGAGAAACTGGTCCGCTTTCACATTGTGCAGAGTCTGAACTGTTCCGCTCGGCCAGCGAAGTGTGATTTCCTTTACCAACGTGTCGGCGCCGAGCCCAAAATGAACGCGCTTGTCCGAAGAGCTCGCATAGCTTCCAGCGGTCGTCACCTGGTTGAATTGCACTGAGCCGGACTGAGAGGTGAGCTTGATCTGCGTTCCAATGCCGTCACGGTTGCTCTTTGTACCGATAGTCTGGATCAGGAGCCAATGGTTGCCGTTCGCCGTCGTATTGTAGAGCAGCTCCGCCTGCCCTGCGATTACGGAGACAACGATGTCAACCTTGCCGTCATTATTCAAGTCTCCAAACGCTGCTCCACGATGTGCTGCGCGCAGACTGAGGCCAGGGCCTGCGTGTGCACTTACGTCTTGAAAGGTGTTGTCTTTCATGTTCTCGAAGACGGCGTTGGTCTGAAGATAATGCTGCTGAGGATCAATATCGGCATTTTCACTGACATGGGAGTTGGCGCTGAAGAGGTCTTTGTAGCCGTCATTGTTAAGGTCGACGATTCCAGCTCCCCAGCCGCTCATCTTGTATGTCGAGAAACCAATATTGGCGGGATAAGTTTCCATGCTGAAGAGATCGTTTCCCTCGTTTCGATACAAAGGGAAGGTTTCGCCACCCAACGCTGTAATAAATATTCCAGGCCTTCCATCGTTTCGATAGTCTCGAAAATCGACACCCATGCTTGAAACAGGAATACCATCTTCCGTATAGGCCACGCCGGCTTCTACACCGACCTCATCGAACCCCTTACCTTGGCGATTCTTGAACAGAAAGTTTCTTTGGTTGTCGTTGGCTACGAAGATGTCCATCCATCCGTCTGCGTCGTAGTCAGCCAAGGCGACGCCCATTCCCTTTCCAATTTGATCGGCGATGCCAGTAGACATGGAAACATCGGTGAAGGTTCCGTCGCCGTTGTTGTGATACAGAATGTTCGGCTCACCGGGGTAGAGAGATGGCGGGCATGATAGGCGTTTCCCCGGCAAACCACAGACCTTTGACGTCTCCGGTGACCAGTCAAGATAGTTCGTCACGAACAGATCGAGACGACCATCATTGTCGTAATCAATCCACGCTGCCGAGACGGAGAGTAGTTTCTTGCCAGCGGAATTAACACCGGATACGCCGGCCTTTTCGGTGACATCGGTAAAGGTTCCGTCGTGATTGTTGCGGTACAAAATATTATGATTAATTCCAGTGACGTAAAGATCTGTCCAACCATCATTGTCAAAATCCGCTGCAGCAACGCCGATGCTGTAGCCTGTCCCGCTCAAGCCCGCTTTGTCGGTAACATCGGTGAATGTTCCGTCATTATTGTTGTGATACAAGCGGTTGTAAAAGCCAGGAACTTCTTTGGACAGAGAAGGTATCCGGGCGCCATTTGTGAAGAAGATGTCGAGAAAGCCGTCGTTGTCGTAATCCAGCAATGCGACTCCGCCGGGAATGCTGTCGATGATCGGCTTGTCAACGGTGGTTCCGTTGTTCAAAACAAAATCTACACCGGATTGCGGCTGGCGATTTTCGAAGCTGATTCCAGCCGCGTTTTGGGTCGGAGGTTGCGTGCGCATCTCCCGCGCTACTAAGGCGATAAGCAACCAACCAGATAAGCACACTAGGCGGTGATGCGAGGTGGGATGGTTCATTCTGACGTGATGTTGGTTCAAGTGGATGTCATCTTTAACCCACACGTTGAACCTTCAATCTACGAGCGACTAAACATGAAGATCTCTTGATCAAACAGGGGCGCATGCCCATTCAAGGGGCGTGCTCATTCGCGCGTGATCGTAGTCGCGCACCATGCGATTTGTCAATCACTTATAATGATTACATTTCTAATAACGATCACGTATTATGATATTGTTGATGGTGCAGTGATGCCCGAGATCTGCGCAGTCCCCGACCTACCGGTCAGGGCCGCAATCATCGGAAAAGAATCTCGGGGAGATGAGTTCGATGAGGTGTTTCGATCACATCTTAAGATCGTCTGATCACACTGAGATATAGTAAACGAGAGGCCGAATCGGCTTTTTGCGCTCCACTATATGGCTCCCAAGACCGATAATCTCATCGCACGTCACGAACACATTCTTCGTCGCCTGCAGGAGACGGGCGGTGTCGAAGTCGATGAACTTTGCAACACCCTCGGCGCATCGATAGCAACCATCCGGCGAGATCTCGAAGATCTTGAAAGCCGGTCGCTTTTGAGGCGAACGCGAGGCGGAGCTGTCCCGATCGGGCCACTATTCTACGAACCGTTTCGAAATGATAGTTCTTTCCAGGACAAAGTTAACAGCTTCGCAGAAGAGAAACGGCGGATTGCGGCTGCAGCAGCTGCTCTCGTCAGCACGGGACAGACTGTTGCCTTAAGTGGGGGTACCACGACCACTGAAGTGGTGCGGTGTTTGAGAGTTCTTACTGACATCTCGATCATTACAAATACGGTGAACGTGGCAATGGAGTTGAGCAACAGGAAAGATATCGAGGTGATCGTAACGGGAGGGCACCTCCGTGGAAGTTGGTTCACTCTCGTGGGCCCGCTAGCGAACGCCGCGGCTGAGGCGCTCTTCTCCGACATCATGTTCATCGGTGTCGACGGCATCCATGCAAAACAAGGTCTCACTTGCACCAATCCCCACGAAGCGGAAGTCCTGCGCAAACTTGTGCAGCGCGCCAAAATGAAGGTTGTGGTGGCTGATCACAGCAAACTCGGTTCGGTCAGCAAGTACCTCCTCTGCCCAGCAAAAGGCATAGACAAACTGATTACCGATATTGGGGCATCTGCTTCAGCGATTGCGCCCTTCGAAAAACTCGGCATTGACGTCACCTTGGTTTAGGTTCAGATTTACGGATTTGATCGAGAGACGCCTCACCGATCTGCCTCTGCGCCGCTGAGATAGATGACGCTCAAGACCAGGAGAATTCGAGCCAAACGCTGTGCAGATCGGCACTCGCCGCTGAAGACTTCGCCGGGGTTGCGGCCAGAATCATGAAGATTTGGAACGTGGCCCAACCAATCGATGTCCCGAAGCGGCCCACGTAGCGGCGCGTTCCCGGAATCCCATCCGACATTTATGGCCTAAGCAAGGGCCAGACCAACGGGTTGAACAAGATCCCAAACAGCACCCGCGAAATCCCCCAACCGGCACCGAACAGGACGGGAACAGCAAATTCGGGCGCAGTCAGCAAATCAAGAGCCCGAAACAACTGATTACACCAGACGCAAGCGCCCACGTCAGAACAACGAAAGAGACCCGGCTGAAAATGAGCCAAGAGTTCTCCCAGGTCGTCGACCCCTTCAGAGCACATGAACCATCATTCGCCAAGAAAAGTACAATTCGATCATTATTTATGATTGACAACCACGGTTTCGCTCGCATATGCTGCCCCGCAGCCAAGAATGGCATGGGGTATGCGTGGCCTTGGCAAACCCCTCGCAACCCGATGGGTGCGCAACTGATCGCGCAAGCCCGGATCGAAAAACTTTTCGGAGGACAAAGCTTATGTACAAAGCTTCTCGGAGCGCCAAGGTGCGTACGTCTTCAGTTGAGTGGTGGAAGACCTGCAGAGTATTTGCCTTCTGGCAAGCGTGTCTTCTGAGTGGAATCCTATTGCTATCCGGCACGGGCTTTGCACAGCTATCAACGGCATCGTTGAGCGGAGTTGTGAAAGATTCCAGCGGCGCGGCAGTTCCCAAAAGTAAAGTCATGCTGAAAAACGTGGCTACCGCCGTCGGGCACACAACCACAACCAATGAGGCGGGCGCCTATCTCTTCCTCGATATCACCCCGGGTAGCTATGTGGTTTCCGCATCGGCTCCAGGCTTCGGGGAGCATCGGGTTCCGGAGTTCACACTTGCGGTCGGACAGGCCGCAACGATTGATTTTGCTCTGTCCGTTGGTTCACAAAACGAGGTAGTGACGGTGCATGGCGCCACGCCCCAACTGGAGACGTCAAGTGCCAATCTCGGCAACGTTGTCGAAACGAAACAGGTGAACGATCTCCCGCTCAACGGGCGCGACTTTACCCACCTCCTTACCTTAACCCCGGGTGTATCTCCGGTAAATAATGGACAGGGCGGTCCCTCAGGAGGCCAATATGCAACGCCAGAGCCAATTAATCAGGCCTCGGTGATTCCCTCCGTCAATGGGCAGGGTAACCGAAGCAATTACTTCTTCACGGATGGTCTGAGTAATTTTGGTGCCTTTCACAGTGTGTATGCGGTTCCACCCATCATCGATGAAATTCAGGAATTCAAAGTCGTGTCTCACACAGACAGCGCGGAATACGGGTCGGTAACCGGTGGAGTCGTCAATGCAGTCACAAAGTCCGGCACAAACCAACTTCACGGCTCAGTGTTCGAGTATGCCCGCAATGGAATTTTCGATGGGCAGCAAGCTTTCACTGCGTCCCGTCCGGATTTTCGGCAAAATGAATTCGGCGGAGTTGTCGGCGGCCCAGTTTTAATCCCGAAACTATACAACGGCAAGAATAAGACATTCTTCTTCGCGGCATACCAGGGATTCCGTTATTCACTGACCCAGGCTAAATTAATCAAAGTTCCCACTGCCGCGCAGCTTGCCGGAGATGAGAGTTCCTGGCCGACACAGATATACAACCCGTTCTCTACTCGACCAGACCCAGCCAATCCCGGCCAGTACATTCGTGACCCATACCCGGGGAACCAGATTACTCCCGATCCCAACATGGTAGCCTGGGCGAAGTTTATCTACCCTGCCGCCGGGCCTGTACTTGATGCAAGCGGAGATAATGCGACTGACTCAACTCCAACCACTCAGCACATCAATCAATTCACTGCCCGGATTGACCAAAAAATTAGCCAGAATGACTCAGCATGGTTTCGCTATAGCTACGACACCAGCGTAGTAAGTTCTTCCCTTGGCGTTCCCGGAATACCCAACCTGGTCACTGTTCCGAACCGGAACTATGGCGGCAGTTACGTACATGTCTTCAGTCCGAGTCTCATCGTTCAGGTTGCAGTTGGCCGGACTGAAGTGGGAGACAACGCGACGGCTGCCTTTACAAAGGGGTCGGCGGGCATCATCAGCCAGATTGGATTCTCGCCGGCATTTGTCGGCAATTTCAAGGCAGCACCGGGAAGGAGCTTTCTTCCTGGAACTGGTATCGTCGGCGGATATCCCAGCGTAGGCGAAGTCTACGCGCTCCACCCCAAAGTTCCGAATGCCAACCAGTACAGTGGCGTTCTGACGAAGACATTCGGAAAGCACGAGATTCATGTTGGCGGAGGTTTCATCACCAATAAATTCTTCAGTCCGATCACGACCGATGACCTCCAATTCGGCGCTCAGGCAACCGCGAACACAAATCCTCAAGACACGGTCAATACCGGCGACCCGCTTGCCTCCTTTCTTCTCAACGTTCCGGTGGGAGCCGACCGGCGCAACGTCGTTACGGAAACTCGGTTTGGCGGTGTAATGAGCGAATTTGTACAGGATTCTTGGAGGGCCACACGGAATTTAACGATCAATGCGGGACTTCGCTACGACGTCACATTTTATCCACCCATGGGTACCGACAAGCAAATTGGTGTAAATGGTGGGCCGGAGACAGGGGACGTTGATTTCAACAACGGCAGCTATATCATTCAGAAGCTTCCTCCGCTCTGCAGTGTTCGCGGCTTTGCGCCTTGCCTTCCCGGAACCGGCGCGCTTCCGGCGCACGTTGTCGTGTCTCCAAACGATAAGATACTTCATACCGACTGGGCGAATGTCGGCCCCCACCTCGGTTTTGCCTATAGGGCGAAGGAAAGCTTAGTTGTTCGTGGAGGTTTCGGCATCGTGTATGACAATTGGGCGGGTGTGTTGCAGACAGCACAAAACATAAGCGGACTATGGCCGGACATTGGTCAACAGGAAGCTGCCAATTTGAACGCGCCGACCTCTAGCTCACCAACGCCGACGGTTACCGCTCAGAATCCATTCGCAATCGCCGCGAATAATAACTTCTTTCCGCCACCTACGCCATTCGGCCAGGTTGGCTTTGAATACGATCCGAATCTGAAGGACCCCTATGTGGAACAATGGAACTTTGGCGTGCAGAAGCTTATTAACCCGTCAACCACGCTAACAGTAAATTATGTTGGCTCAAGCATGCATCGGCTTGATGTTGGTGGCACCTACAATGGCGCGCTTACGCCGGGACCTGGCGACCCCCAGTCGCGCTCTAAGTTTCCCTACATTGCACCGACCTTCTACGATCGCAGCGTGGGCAGTGGTAATTACAACGGGCTGCAGGCCTCGCTGGATAGGAGGTTCATCAACGGTTTCTCATACGGGGTTTCCTACACTTTTTCAAAGGCCATTGATGTCGGAGGCGACGGGTTTTACGGTGTCGAAGGCGGCGTTCCGCAGGATGCTTATAACCCGGCTCGCTTTGATCGGTCTGTGTCAGGACTTGATTTGACGCACATTCTATCTGTGAATGCCCTTTACGCAATTCCTGTTGGGAGGGGAAAGAGATTTTCCACTGGACACGGTGTGCTCGATTACATCCTGGGGGGCTGGCAGATCAACAACCTGTTCCAAGCCCATTCGGGCATCGCTTTTACTCCCATCAGCACTAGCGATATCGCGAATACCGGGCAAGCAAGCTGGACTGGTTATGAACATTTGAATAAAGTGGGGAATCCGGGGCTTTCGAAAAGGACAGCAGCGGAGTGGTTCAATACCGCCGCGTATGCCACGCCAGCGCTTTACACCTTCGGCAACGCAGGACGCAATTCCCTCCGAGGCCCATCCTTTTGGAACTTGGATACGTCGCTCTTTCGCCTGTTCCCGGTGGGGGAAGGAAGGGAATTCGAATTTCGAGCCGAGGCATTCAATGTGCTCAACCACGTAAACCTAGGTCAGCCCGCCAACGACATCAATAGCGGGAAAGCCTTCGGTACGATCAACAGCACCGCAAATGCAGCACGGCAACTTCAGCTTGCAGCGAAGTTTATATTCTAAGACTCTTAGGTGCGGAGCAAAAGCTGATTGCATGGCGCGTTCGGATGGGCGGTGTCCAGTGTTCTGTGGACTGCTTCGCATACGTGCCGCAGCGGATCTCGCGTCAATGACGCGGTCCACGGAACACCGGAGGGAGTTCCCGGTTGGAGATGTACGAACCAAGATGGCGCGTGTTTCGTGTGGGGGCAATACGGCGAACGAATGCTATTCTCAAGCCAAGGACGGGTAACAACGCCTTGCACGACGAAGGTATCCCCGTCGTTCATCGGGCAACACGGCGAGCAGGCAAGAACAGTCGCTCTCGTGTTTTTGCACTGATCGTTGTATGCAGCGCTCTTAGCTTGAGCTCGATCTTTGCAGCCCAACAGGGGGCTTCGCCTTCAAGCGAACTCCTCGATCAAGGCCGAAAGTTGCTTGAGGCAGGGAAGGTCGCCGAAGCCGAATTGGTCCTGGATCGCGCTGAGAAACTCGATCCATCTGACTCGGTGATCCTGACTCTGGATGCCAAGGTCAAAGGTCGGCTGGGCGAATATGCCAGTGCTGTAGCTCTTCTCCAGCGCGTGATTCTGCTGATTCCGCAGTCCGCCCAGGCGCACGTCGATCTTGCGATTGCTCTCGCTGACTCTGGCGACCTTAAAAGCGCCTTGGCGGAAACGGCGACTGCAATTTCTGTCGCTCCCGCCCTGGCGATCGCGCATTTGAATCGGGCGCGGATTCTCAGTGACATGAATCAGGATGGGGAGGCTCGCGACGAATTCGCTCTTGCGGCCCGGCTCGATCCGGACAATCCGAACTGTTATTTCTACTGGTCGTTTGGCGAGCGGGCGCAGGGGAACTTCACTAGAGAAGCCGAATTGCTGCGGAAGGTTGTGAAGCTAGAGCCCGGAAACATGAAGGCTCATATCAAGCTCGCCAACAGCCTGCTGGATCAGAATCGGACTGCCGAAGCTGTAGCCGAACTTCGAATCGCCCTGGCGATCGATCCCGATTCAGCGCAAGCCATCTATAAGCTTTCGCGTGCTCTTCGCACCACGGATCCCGACGAATCAAAGAGGCTGCGGGCCCAGTTCGACCGGCTCAAGGCGCAGAATTCTGTCCTCGATCAGGCCAAGGCGTTCGCTAACGAAGCTTTCCACGCTTTTACGGTGCAGGACTGGCGCGAGGCAGTCCGCCTTTTTAGTGAAGCGGTTGAAACCTGCGGAGATTGCGAGATAGAGAGCACGCTGCACCGTGATCTAGGTCTGACTCTCTGCCGGGTCGGTCAGATCGAACGGGGCGCCGACGAACTACGCAAAGCGCTCGCGCTTAACCCCGAGGATCGGGACGCTGCGAAAGCCTTGGAAATGATTCGGACGCGATGAACAAGACGAGCGACCGAAGACAGCTGCGGCGGGATACGCCGGAAGTATCTCATACCGCAAAGTCGTGCGAGCAGGAGTGCGTCTAGAGCGAATCAATGACAATTCTCATACGACGCAGTGCAATACATAGACCTGGCGACTTACGCAGCAATTTGCAGGGCCCACCAATTGCAGTCCCAGGCGGCTCATTCGAGTTCAAACTGAGCTCTTTGCCCCACCTTCATTCGAGTTGGAATAGGATTCGCATGTGGCCGTAGTTGTCTCCCTGTGCACTGACGGAAATGGAAGACTTGACGAATGTCGCCTAGATCAAACTACGACAAATACCCCTGTACTCCCGTGAGTAACAGCGCCGCCCAATGCTGGGTGGGGTGGCGGAACATCATTGATCGATTGAAGTTTTCTTCGGCAGAGAGCCGATGCACTCTCGCTGTCGAATGCTACCCCGGTACTCTTGAAGGATCGATCAAAGACGCGCTGGTCGAGGGTTTGCGCCCTACTGAAGTTCTTTATACCCCGGACTTGCTGAAGGCGCCGAACCGTGTGGACAAGATGTTGGCCCCCGTTCTGGGCGATGACCCAGTCTTCGGACACATGAACGGCATCGGTCTCGAAGCATTTTTCGAGGAGGCAAAGCTCGGTAAGGCACGGCAGAAAGTCGCAAGCTGGCAGCAAGGACTGCTGCTCGTGGTCGGCGTCGGCGCGGCGATCGTTTCACCGGAGTCGGACGTGCTCGTTTACGCTGACTTGGCACGCTGGGAGATACAAGGTCGGCAGCGCCGAAATGAGATCCCAAATCTGGGCACAGACAATTTCGAGGAAAGCCCGAGTCTTAAATATAAGAGAGCCTTCTTTGTTGACTGGCGCGCCGCCGACCGCCTCAAAAGGGAACTCTTACCGAAAGCCGATTTCTTCTTAGACACGAACAGTTCCACGCCAAAGCTCGTGGCTGGCGATTGCGTGCGAGCGGGCATCAAGACAGTCGCGGGCGGGCCCTTCCGCGTGGTGCCTTACTTCGACCCCGGCCCGTGGGGCGGGCATTGGATGGAAGAGGTTTGCAACCTGCCGAAGGACGCACCGAATCATGCATGGTGTTTCGATTGTGTTCCCGAAGAAAACAGCTTGCTTCTTGGGTTTGGCGATGTGCAGATTGAGTTGCCTGCTGTTGATCTGATCTTTCTTCATCCCCGTGAATTACTCGGAGACTATATTTACAGGCGATTTGGCGCGGAGTTTCCGATCCGTTTTGATTTCCTCGACACGATGGGCGGCGGAAACCTTTCCCTCCAGGTCCATCCGCGCACAGAATACATTCGCAACCAGTTCGGAATGAATTACACGCAAGATGAAAGTTACTACTTGCTGGACGCTGGCGAGGACGGCTCCGTTTATCTCGGCCTGAAGAAAGGAGTCGATCGCGATGCAATGGCCGGCGAACTGCGGCTCGCACACGACGGTGGGTCGCCGTTTTGTGCAGAAACTTACGTGAACAAGTTTCCTGCCAAGAAGCACGATCACTTCCTGATTCCCGCTGGAACGATTCACTGTTCGGGAAGAAACAGCATGGTGCTCGAAATCAGCGCGACTCCGTATATCTTCACGTTCAAGCTTTGGGATTGGGGGCGGGTCGGCCTCAATGGCTTGCCGCGGCCGATTCATCTTAATCATGGAATCGCAAACATCGACTGGGACCGGCAAACGGACTGGGTGCAGCGGAACCTGATCAACCGAGTCGAGTTTTTGGGTAAAGGCGCAGGTTGGACCGAGGAACGAACGGGGCTGCACGAGCTGGAATTTATTGAGACACGCCGGAATTGGTTTACAGGTAAGACGCCGCTCGACACACAAGGCACGGTAAATGTCCTGAATCTTGTGGAGGGCAGGGAAGCAATCGTCGAAAGTCCGAAGGGCGCATTTGATCCATTTGTGGTTCACTACGCAGAAACCTTCATCGTGCCTGCTGCGGTGGGCGCGTACACGATTCGTCCAGGCAGAGAATCCGAGGGATCTAGGTGCGGAACAATCAAAGCCTTCGTACGATCGGGACAAATGTGATCTCTTGAGTGCGACTCCACAATCGTCGGAACAGAGTTCATGGCGATGTCAAGTACAAGGTCTGGAGGAGGAAGTATGCACGTACCGGCCGCAACTGAGAACGCTGATGTTGGGCAAGCAAAGGCCCACTCGCTCAGCTACGTCGTGCTCCTGGCTGCGACCACTGCAATTTCCGGATTTCTCTTTGGCTTCGACACTGCAGTTATCAACGGAGTCCTGCTTCTCCTGCGCCTCCAATTTGCGCTCTCGAACCTGCAAACTGAAATCGCGGCAAGTTCGCTCCTGCTGGGCTGTCTGCTCGGCGCTGCTGGCGCAAGTATGATCGGCGACCGCTACGGGCGTCGCAACTCGCTGATTGCTTCGGCTCTGTTATTTGCGCTTTCTTCGGCCGGTGCGGCGCTAGCGACCACAGTCACGCTCTTTTCTCTGGCTCGCCTGTTCGGAGGTCTCGCGATCGGCCTAGCCTCCGTGCTCACGCCTGTCTATATTGCGGAGATTTCGCCTTCAAGAAATCGAGGAACGCTCGTCTCGCTGAATCAATTGGCGATTGTCGTTGGCATCCTTTCAGCGTATCTGGTCAATTGGCAGATCGCTCGCCTCGGGGCGAGCAGCTGGCGGTGGATGTTGGCTGTCGCAGCGATTCCATCACTCGCGTTTCTGTTTGGACTGCTTCTGATTCCTGAGAGCCCGCGCTGGCTGGTCACCAGAGGCCGCCACGATGACGGTGAGCGCATTCTGTCCCGAATCTTCGGCGAGCAGGCCGCGAAGGAACAGATCGAGGCTGTCGAACAAGCTGTAGCGGGCGAGGAGGGGTCATGGCATGAGGTGCTTTCGCCGAACCTGCGCAAGCGTCTTGCCGTGGGAATGTTGCTCGCGCTTTTTTCGCAGATTACCGGAATCAACACCGTGCTCTACTACGGCTCAATCATCGTTAGCGAGCACTTCCCCGGACAGTCGACCAGCATGGCACTGATCGCAAACGTGATTATCGGAACCGTCAATTTCTTGCTGACCATTGTCGCCATGGTCTTTCTCGACCGCTGGGGGCGGCGGGCGATTTTGATGATCTCGAGCGGCGGGATGGGAGTCGCGCTCGCATTTCTCGTGATTGGGTTGAATGTTCCCGGAGTCTCGCCCTCATTGATGCTGGCTGGCATTCTGCTTTATGTCGCCTTTTTCGCCCTTGGCATGGGTCCGGGTCCCTGGCTGATCATCTCCGAGATCTTCCCCACAAAGGTACGAGGTCGTGCCGCCTCCATCGCGACGTCAATTCTCTGGTCGGGCACATTGCTGGTCACCGTTACATTTCTCGGCTTGGTCAAGGTTCTCAACCTCTGGGGAACATTTGCGATCTACGGCGCGCTTTCCTTTGTTTGTCTTATCTTCGTTTGGAAAATGGTTCCTGAGACGAAAGGTCGCACACTCGAGCAGATTCAACAGGCGTGGAGCAACTAGAACTGGGTTCTGTTCAAAGTGAAATACTTCGAGGAGTCATCTCCAGGTGAAAGCCTTAGCCATTGATTTTGGGGGAACACACGCAACGTGCGGTTTGGTCGAAGACCGTGTCGTTCTTGCGTATGAGACGATTGATACAGATTGTGCGAAGAGCCTTCACGCAGTGCTGCCGCGGATTCGTGATGCGTGCCGCGGACTCATGCAAGGGAGAGAACTTGCACCCGACGACATTGCCGGCATAGCAATCGGATTTGCCGCACTTGTTGATTCCCGCGTGAACCGAGTCCTCTCAACCGACGGCAAGTATGAGGACGTCAAAGACATCGATCTTGCGAAATGGATCCACGAAAATGTTGGCTTGCCAGCACGAATCGAGAACGATGCGCGCATGGCCCTATTGGGAGAATCCTACGCTGGCGCGGCGCGTGGCTTTACTGATGTCGTAATGATGACGTTAGGCACCGGCATTGGCGGCGCGGCAATGATCGAGGGGAAGTTGCTTCACGGCAAGCATGCGCAAGCAGGTTGTTTGGGCGGGCACATTCCGGCAGTATTCAATGGACGGCCATGCGCTTGTGGGGCGATCGGCTGCGCAGAAGCTGAAGCGAGTGGCTGGTCACTCCCCTTGATAGTAAGGGATTGGCCCGGAGCTACAGACAGCGTTTTGTCGAGATATTCGAACGTCGGGTTCAAAGAGCTTTTTGAAGAAGCAGCAAGTGGCGACAAGGTGGCCGTTGCGATCCGCAACCGTTGTTTGAACATCTGGGCGGCCACTGCCGTTGGGCTGGTTCATGCCTACGATCCGGAGATGATTGTGATCGGTGGCGGTGTAATGAAGAGCGCAGACGTTATCGTTCCTTACCTCGAATCCTATGTGCACAAGTATGCGTGGACACCCTGGGGCAAGGTTCAAGTCTGCGCCGCCGAACTGGGGAACAATGCCGTGCTTATGGGAGCAGTTCCGCTTTTGTTACAAGACATCGCAGCCAATGATTTGCGCACGTGGCCATCAGCCGCCTCGTAGACCGTTAGAGCTGATGCCTTTTCAATTCGTTAAGCCGAGGAAAGCGTCCGGCTTGATAGTCAGCAAACAGTCTGGCAATGTCCTGCTTCAGTCTGCCGCAGCCCCTCGCGCCGCGTAAACCACGGAACTCGTGCGACACTATGCGCAAGTGCGAAGTGCCGAGCAATACGCACGCCTTGAAATGGTGGACTAGTACCGCAGCGAGCGGACGAGCATTCCGAATCTTTTCGATAGGGGAGGGCACAAAATCGTTCTTGATGTAGTTGTCGCCGAGGTCCTCATTTGAGCGCACCAGATCTGCATAACAATCGATACATTCGGCGGAGCTCATAAACCTGCGCGTGCAGATCAGTCGGTATGCGCGCAGCTCGCTGCTCCTCTGCGCTATAGGTGAATTTGTCCGTTTCTATCTCGGACGGCGGCAAACCCACAGCTTGAATCACCCTATCGGGGTCGAATCCCCACACTGCCTCAAACGACATATTGAACTCCTTTTCATCCCATTGAATAAATACAGATGATCGAGATTGGCTAGTTCTGATATTGAACTTTGGTGATACCGAGGCGACGAATCTTGTTTTGCAGAGTCGTACGTTTCAATCCGAGACGCTCGCGGTCAGTCAGGACCACAGAATGCAACTGGCCATTCACGAACTGTAAGAACGGTTGCAAGGGAGGAAGGTGATCTAGTCGATCCGAAATCGTTCAACAGCGGAATAGCGGATCGACGACGTTGCGGGCGAGGCGTGAGAGATCGGAGACAACGACACAGCGCACGCGGCTCTTGTTCTTGCGGCAATAAGCCAACATCCGCTGAAAGGCGGGACGCTCTGCATTACGCGCAGACTGCTTGTCAACGAAAGAATCAAGCGGATCCATCGTGTTTCGGGCGCAGTGATCCTCAAACTTCTTCTGCTGCACGGGCAGGGAATTGTTAATCGACGCTTGCTCAAGTGTCGAAACTCTGAGATATCCAATTGCGCCCATTCAGTCCTCACAGTCCAACGGCAACAACCGAGGCACTACTGACCGCCGCGGCGAAAGCGGCCTCGCGGGCTGTGTCTGCGTCTTCGTCGGTTACATCTAGATACACCCTCGTATTGTTCAGATTCTTATGACCAAGGGCCTTTCCAATTTCTTCGATGGGACGCCTCGCTTTTCGAAGCATGATTCCAAGGCTATGCTTCGCACAGCGCATGTGAGCACGGGATTCGATGCCCGCCAGCACGCAGTACTTCTTAATGAGCCTGTCTGCCTGAAAGCGGTCGAGGTGTTCCCCGAAGTGTTCACCTTCTCGCGGAAACAGAAAGTCGCCAGCCTTGAGGTTGAAAATGTAGCGTTGCACGACTGTGGCTTCACGGTTGAAGGTTCATTGGCACTGAGTCCCCAGCGCCGTACGAGCGGAGCGCAATGACAGGGCACGAGGGGTCTGGTAAATCTTGAGCTTCTTTGGTTCGCTCACAATCTCAAAGTATCGCTTTTCCCTACCGCCATTCAGAAATAGTTCTTCGATAGCACATTGCACGGCGGCACGCGGCGCGTGCGAGACGTATTTTCCTCCCTCCCTCCAGTCACACCTAGCAGCAAATGCCCTTAGCCGAGCGCAACGAGAGACGAACTTCTTCGAGAGAGATTTATCTGTTTCCCACGAGGTGGATGCTTTTGATGCTTTCATCACCGATCTTCCTCAGTGACATGCACCAACCTTATCCGGCATGTATTCAAAACAACCACCTCGGTGGATGCTTAACCTCGCGCAATTGTCACGCGCGAACGCAAAGCGACCTTATTTCTCTTGCCTGGCACTTTGGGCTCTGACGATGGCTTTATCCCTTTCACGTCCTCGGTATAGGCACGCAGAATCTCTCCGACGCTCCAGGCTTGAGCGATACAGCCGCATGGCCGGTTTGGGAAGTCGCCTTCGAAGATCTCCGGAATGTGACCCAGCCCAGCGCTGGAAAGATGGAGTTGTAGGGGCGCCAACCACTCTTCGGCCTGATTGCGAGCCGACTCGCTTTCCTGGTTCACTCTGATGTAAGCGGTGATGAATGGCCCAAGGAGCCAGGGCCACACAGTGCCCTGGTGGTAAGCTGAATCGCGCTCGCGCGGGCCTCCCGTGTAGTGACCGCGGTAGTGCGAATTGTCAGGGGCGAGACTGCGTAGACCATATTGAGTAAGCAAGCTCTCGCGCACTATCTCGACTACGGCTTTGGCCCTATCTGCTGAAAGCATGCTGTAAGCTAGGCTGACCGCGAGAATTTGGTTGGGGCGGATCGATGGGTCAGGTAAATCACCGTCCACTACATCGTAGAGGCAATTTGCTTTTTCGTTCCAGAATAGCCGATTGAAGGCCCAACTTGCGAGGGTAGCCATGTTTCCGTAGCGCTTTCGGCCAGCTTCATCGCCGAACTTCTGGGCAAGATCCTCCATGATGCGGAGCGCGTTGTACCAGAGGGCTTGGATTTCCACCGGCTTGCCTCGCCGCGGAGTCACGACCCAGTCATCAACTTTGGCATCCATCCACGTGAGTTGCACGCCGGCTTCGCCTGAGGTCAACAGTCCGCTAGGTTCCACCTGAATTCCATGACGTGTTCCACGAATATGCCAGGAAATGATATCGGCGAAGATGGGGTACAACTCATTTTGAAGAAACTCCACATCGCCCGTATAGGCAAGGTAAGAACGCGCCGCTTCAAAGAACCACAGCACAGCATCGACTGTGTTGCATTCGGGAAATTCGCCATTATCAGGAAAATGGTTCGGCAACATCCCTTGATCGACATGCTGTGCGAATGTGCGCAAAATGCTGCGTGCAATGTCATGTTTGCCGGTTACAAGAGTCAGACCTGGAAGAGCGATCATCGTGTCTCGGCCCCAATCGCTAAACCAGTGGTAGCCTGCGATGATCGTTTTTTGGTTTCCTCGCGAGACGATGTATTGGTCTGCGGAGGCGGTGAGAGATTCCGCGAATGGATCGTTGATCCGAGACGAGGCTGCAACTTGTTGGCGACGGCTGATTTCGTTTTGCCGATACTTCCCGACTCGCGAGACTTCACGCACTTCAGTAGATGCTATGACTGAGGCATGCTCCCGAAGACGCAGGTCGAAACGCAAGGAGAAAGGGTTGAAGAGGTCTTCCGAAAAATCCAGTCCACGCTCGCGCTCGACACCCTACTCAAAGTTTCGGTACCAATAGCCGGTTGTCCTTAATTCAGACGCCTTGTGGGCAAAGTGCAATTGCGGTAAGCCCAGATAAGGCGTGATGGAGGCTAAACCCGGACGTTCCTCAACATTCGCGTTCAGCGCACCGTTTTCGTGTGTTGTGTTGTGGTAATCGCGGAATGCGATCAATGGCCGAATTTCGAGGTGCAGTTTCTGCGGGGACTCGGGGTGATTATCCTTTGTGACTTGGTACTGAATGACAGTGCTGTTTTCATTGTGGATCATGAAAACTGATTTCTCGATCTCGATGCCTTCGATTTCGTAAGTGAAAACCGGAAAAGGATCCAGGCGGAACTGTTTGAGATACCGGAAGCCCTGCGGATGCACGACGCCCGGATAGCGATTGGCGGAGAGCTCGAAAGCTTGTCCTCCGATAAAGAACGTTTCCTCCATTTTCGAAAGCAAAACAAAGCGGCCACCGGGAGGTTTCGTCGCGGCCACTAAAAGTCCGTGATAGCGGCGTGTGTTGAGACCAATGATGGTCGAAGAGGCGAACCCTCCGAGGCCATTGGTCTCTAGCCATTCGCGTAAGAGAGCAGCTTCCAAGTGCGTGCAAATTTCTCTGCTGAAGTGGATCATGAAGAATCGGGGCTTCCCCTTCCGCCTATTGATATCGCCAGCGCGTTAGTCGTGCATATCTGCTACTTGGCAGAACACCTTGATGCTTCCGTTGGACGATGTCAATTTGTTGAATAGCTCGGCATAATTGTGGAGACCATGTACTGGATCGGTGAGAAGTTTGCCTAACCAGCCGGGATACTCGAGTTCAGCCTGCGACATATCGCGCACACCAAGTTCGAAATGTTCTCGATTCGCATTCACCGTGCCAACCATCACTTTGTTTCCGAGGACAAATCCCAAATTAATGCGATCGGCAGGAATGGAGATCGCCTTATCTCCACCGGTAACGCTCGCGAGCACCAGAACGCCGTTTTTAGCGAGAGCCTGCATGCTGTCGAACACGACCGAGGAGTTCCCGGTGGCTTCCAATATGAGATCAAATGGGCCGTACTTCCGCTCTGCGCCCGAAATCGTTATCTCCTGGGCGGAGAGATACCGCGCACCGAGCGTTTCGATCAGATCGGAATTGAGATACGGCTTGGCGCTGCGGGCAAAGGTGGTCACATCACACCCCCGCAAGCGCAATACGAGCGATGCCAACAGGCCAATGGTGCCTGCGCCCATGACTGCTGCTTTACGCGGTCTCCAAACCTTGAGGCGGCGTTGGATTTCGAAGGCCTGCTGGATGCCCTTTTCAACCACTGTCATGGGTTCGAGCAGCACACCGACCTGCTTTAAGCCCTGCGGTATTTTAATGATGAATTCGGCATCGTCTACGTAGTATTCGGTCAAATAACCGTGCCGCAAACTGATACCGCGTTCGTAATAGGTCTCATCCGTGGTCATATCGTTTGTGCCAATCAGGTCGTAAAGACTCTTGCCCGGCCTGCGGACTGTCGCGACAACGTAATCACCCGCCTCGAATTCAGTGACTTCGGGACCCACAGCTTCAACCCGGCCAAAACCTTCGTGTCCAATGATCAAGTAGTCGTATCCAGGAGGAGCTGTTCCATATTCAGCGGCATTGATTTCTTTGTCAGTGCCGTCCACACCTACCCTCAAAACTTTCACCAGCACACCGCGACCGTTCGGAATCTGGTCGAGCGTTGGTTTAGTTACTTCGGTCAGGTGGACCGTGTTGGGCTTACCCGCAAAGACAGCGATAGCCTTCATGTCTTTTCTTCTCCTGAATGTTCAGTTCGAAACGGCAGTTGCGACGCCCGCGTGGTCGGTTTCTTTACCCGTGCGGCGCTCTCCGCTCTGCTGCATCAGCTTGGTGATCAGTCCAGTCCACCCCGTCTGGTGGCTCGCGCCAAGTCCCGCGCCGGAATCGCCGTGAAAATACTCGTGAAACAGGATCAAGTCGCGCCAGTGCGGATCGCTCTGGAATTTGTTTGAGCTGCCGAATACAGGGCGCCGACCGTCGTCATCCCGGCTGAAAATGCTTATCACTCGTCGGGATAGTTCCGCAGCTACTTCCCATAAGGTGATCATCTTCCCAGACCCGGTGGGGAATTCGATCGTAAAGCTATCGCCGAAATAGTGATGGAATTTCTGCAAGGATTCGATCAGCAAGAAGTTAACAGGGACCCAGACTGGGCCGCGCCAGTTTGAATTCCCGCCGAAGAGTCCGGTCGCTGATTCGCCCGGCTGGTAGTCGACGCGGTGCTCGGTGCCGTTCACGCGAAGCGTGTAAGGGTTCTCGCGATGGAAGCGCGACAATGCCCGTATCCCATAGGGCGAGAGGAACTCTTGTTCATCCAGCATGTACCCTAGGATGCGGCGCAGCTGTTCCTGGTTAGCGATCGAAAGCAGGCGGCGCGCTCCTGTACCTGCGGTTCTCATGCAAGCCAAGTGATCGGTGAGGTCAGGGCGGTTATCGATAAACCATTCAAGGCGGCGCTTGAAACTCGGCAGTTTGTCGAGTAGCTCGGGCTCAAGTGTCTCGACTGCAAATAGCGGGATCAGTCCGACCATGGAGCGGATTTTCATTGGGAACTGTGCGCCGCCCGGCAACCGCAGTACGTCGTAAAAGAAGCCGTCCTCCTCGTTCCACAAACCCATGCCGTCATCGCCGCGATGTCCCATTGCGTGGGCGATATAAATAAAATGCTCCCAGAATTTACTGGCCACGTCCTCGTAACAGGGTTCTTCTGTCGCCAACTCCATTGCGATCGCCAGCAGATTCAGGGTGTACATTGCCATCCAACTGGTTCCGTCCGATTGCTCGATATATCCGCCAGTCGGCAAGGGAGCGCTACGGTCGAATACGCCGATATTGTCGAGTCCGAGAAAGCCGCCCTGGAAAATGTTTCGGCCTTCAGCGTCCTTGCGATTCACCCACCACGTGAAGTTCAGCATCAGCTTGTGGAACACTCGCTTCAGAAATTCGCGGTCGCCAGTTCCCCTGCGTTTCTTATCTATCTTGTAAACGCGCCAGGCTGCCCACGCGTGTACGGGAGGATTCACGTCACCGAATGCCCATTCGTAAGCTGGAATCTGCCCGTTTGGGTGCATATACCACTCTCGAAGCATCAAGGTCAGCTGCTCCTTCGCGAAGTCTGGATCCACGAGCGCGAGGGGAATGCAGTGAAATGCCAGGTCCCATGCGGCGTACCACGGATACTCCCATTTGTCAGGCATGGAGATGACGTCAGAGTTGTAGAGGTGCGCCCACTCACGATTGCGGCCCTTTCTTCTTTCCTGGGGAGGAGGAGGATTGCCCGGGTCACCCTGCATCCAGTCTTTGATCACATAGTGATAGAACTGCTTGGACCACAACATTCCAGCGAAGCTCTGGCGCATCACGTTCTGAGCGTCGGCCGGAAAATCTTGCGGAATGATGGTGGCGTAGAACTCATCGGCCTCGCGATGGCGCTGCACCATGATCTTCTCGAAATCGGAGAATGCATCCGTACCTGCCTGAGAGCGCAGGAGACGGAGGCGGATGGTTTTCTGTTCAGCGGGTTCAATAGTGAGCGTGTAGTGGGCAGCTGCTTTGGTTCCTTTGTGGAGCGGGTTTACGGCATCCGTTGCGCGGTTGACAATGTAGTTGTTGATGCCATCTTTCACGTACGGTGTTCGACCTTCGACACCAAAAAGCCGCTCATAATTGGTTTCGTTCTCAGTGAACAGCAGCTCCGGGGAACCTTGGCAGTAGAGCCAGTGTTTTCCAACCTGAGGGTGATTCAATTCAATGACTGGGTTGGTTCCTGGTCGCGATTGATGTAATTCAGGCCGTACATTTGTACTCCCCCACGACCAGATATTGCGGAACCAAATCGTCGGGAGTATCCGGAGTTTGGCCGGCTCCGGACCACGATTCGCGACTGTGATCTTGATCAGGAGATCTTCGACGTCAGATTTCGCATACTCAACAAACACGTCAAAATAGCGATCGCCGTCGAACACGCCGGTATCGAGCAGTTCAAACTCGGGTTGGTCTTTGCTGCGACGGCGGTTCTCTTCGAGCAATCGAGCGTAAGGAAACTCACACTGCGGATACTTGTAGAGATATTTCATGTATGAGTGCGTCGGAGTGCTGTCGAGGTAAAAGTAGTGCTCTTTAACATCTTCTCCGTGATTACCTTCACCACCCGCTAATCCAAAGAGACGCTCTTTCAAGATAGGGTCACGCTCATTCCACAATGCCAGGGCGAAGCACATGAACTGGTGCCGATCGCAGATTCCCGCCAGGCCATCCTCGTTCCAGCGATAGGCACGTGATCGGGCGTGGTCGTGCGGAAAATAGTCCCAGGCGGTACCTTGAGGGCTGTAATCCTCGCGAACCGTGCCCCAGGCACGCTCACTCAGATACGGTCCCCAGCGTTTCCAGTGTTTCTTGCGCGCAGCTGATTCTGAGAGTCTGATTTGTTCGCGTGTCATCAAGAATTCATTCCTTGCTTCGGTTACGCATCTAACGTGATATCCCCCAGAGGCCTGCTGACGCACGGCAGGATGAATCCTCGGGACCGCATCTCGTCATTCAAAGCCTCTTCTCGTTCCATCTTCACGTTCCCGCTGAGCAGCCTGGTCGCACAAGTACCGCAAACCCCTTGCCGGCAACCGGACGGAATCAACACTCCGTTCTTCTCCGAGCTTTCCAGTAAAGTTTCGTCGGGTGAAATCTTGTACGCGACTGCGGAACGAGAAAACTTAATCTCGATCGGGCCGGAGTCGGCGGAATGAGCTTTTCCCGCTACTGTACCTCCGAAACTTTCTTGCAGAATTTTTGTGGATTCAACCCCCATATCTTTCAGCAACGAGCGGCTAAGTTCCATGAACGCCGGCGGCCCGCACAGGAAGAATGTCGAATCCAAAGGCTTCTCGACTTCAGCTTCCAAAATCTCGCGCCGCAATCGTCCTTTCCATCCCGACCAATCGGAACTCGGCCGAGACAGAACTAGAGCGTAACGAAAGTTGCTCATCCGTCCTTGCAGGCCGGCAAGCTCATTCTGGAAGAATGTATCTTCACGCGACCGAACACAATAGATGAGCGTGGTCGGAACCACGATGCAGAGGTCATCGATGTACCGCAGCATGGCGAGCATAGGAGTGATCCCGCTGTCCGCGGCAATCATCACGATCCGCCGATGTTTTGTTTCATCAAAATAAAATTTGCCGAACGGCCCTCGAGCCTTGACCATCAGTCCCACGTTGGCCCGGTCATTCAGAAATTGAGACACGCAACCGTTCTCAACCCGCTTGGGTGTGATCTCGATGTATCCCGTCTGAGCCGGGGAAGAACAAATCGAATATGAGCGGGTAACTGTCTTTCCCTCGATCGGCCATTCGAATGTCAGGAATTGTCCGGGACAAGTCTTAAGCTGCCGGCCGGGGGGCAGAAGAAACCGCAATGTCTTGGCATCGGGTGCTTGCGTATCGATCCGTGCCAACGTCAAGTTCAAGATGTCGAGTTGATTGTTCGGTTCTCGATCAGAGGGATTCTTGGGAGGGACGCTCACCGCTTGTAACGCAGCATTGGTTTGTTTCCCCCTCACAAAAAATGCGACCAACGCCAGCGCGATCACAACCGCAACGACCCTCAGCGAAATCGCTAAGGGCACCTTATGAGGCGTAGCGTTGCGCAGATAGTGTACAGACACATTCAGTGCGATCAGGGTGAAAGCGCTAAGAAAAATGCTGATGCCGAGAGCCATCAGAAGGCCCCAGGCGGCTTTTTGATATCTGACGACTATCACTTTCACCAGGAGCAACGGAGCCAGGGCCAGCGCCAGCCCCATATGAAGCACCAGTCGTGGCGAGAGCTCATCGGAAGACCCTCTCATGCGCAAGAGCATGAAATAGAGAAAAATCGCGAATAGAGCGATGAAGGTATAGCCGCAAACTCGGTGCGCTTGGGTCCAAAGCCTGCGGCCGCGCGGAGATGCACCACGGCTCGTCAGCATGATCCATGCATTGAATCCCGCGAGAAAGACAAATAAACCAGCTAGAGACAGGCTGCTGATGGCACGCACAGAAAGTCCTCGGATTCCAAATGACGAGCCAGTAAAATCTCTGGCTCCGACGTTTCGGATGCGGATCTTCGTGAACTCAAAGACTTGATCAACCGACAACTGTATTTGCTGCCGTGAGAACCCTACACGGGTCACATAGCCAAATGTCTGCGCCATATTCGGTCCTACGCAACGATTGCGGTCAGGTCGAAAACCCGCTCACCCAAATGGTGGTCTCCGACAATTTTAGTTTGTGCTCTGGCTGATTCACGATTGATTCCCCTGGTGAAGATGCGCCAGGCGATATCTTGCGGCATCGTCACCCGCGAAGCGAATTCTGTCGGCGATTGTTTCACCAGTTCCCAGCGCGAGGCTCCTTTCGAGAGAAACCACTGCCCTCCACAGTCTCCTATCACGCTCCAGTGGTAAAACAACCTCGGTTCTGCATTCTTTAGCTTGCGCAGCCACTGCGCACTGGCTCGTTGCCGTCCCGATAGGACTTTATATTTGCGCCTGGCCCATCGTTCTAGCGCACGATCAATGTGCCGATAAACATCAAGCATGGCCGAAGGGTAGAATGCCCCGTAGTAGTTCCACCACCCTTGGATGATTGGGTTGCATAGCTGAGCTAGCGCAGCAAGGTCCACATGTGTCTGACGATTCAGCCTCCATCCTCGCACTGCTTGTCGCATCTTCTTCATGGGAGCAGCTCCGCTTTTGTCACAAGGCGTCGCAGCCAATGATTTGCGCACGTGGCCATCAGCCACCTCGTAGACCGTTAGAGGGATGCCTTTTCAATTCGTTAAGCCGAGGAAAGCATCCGGCTTGATACTCAGCAAACAGTCTGGCAATGTCCTGCTTCAGTCTGCCGCAGCCCCTCGCGCCGCGTAAACCACGGAACTCGTGCGACACTATGCGCAAGTGCGAAGTGCCGAGCAATACGCACGCCTTGAAACGGTGGACTAGGACCGCAGCGAGCGGACGAGCATTCCGAATCTTTTCGGTAGGGGAGGGCACAAAATCGTTCTTGATGTAGTTGTCGCCGAGGTCCTCATTTGAGCGCACCAGATCCAGGAACTGATCCTTCTCCTCAGGAGTCGAAAAGGAGCAGAGCCGTTCGTAAACGCTGGCGTCGGGATCACCGAACCGCCAGAGAGCGCCTGTTGGTTAGATGTGCATGGGGACCAAATAGCCAATGAATGTTCACGGAATACAGTCGAGCTTCCGAGTCATCGGTAGGCAGGAATTCGACCGCAAAGACCCAGTCTTTCTCATTTTGCCACTACGGCTCGAAATCGTGTTTTGCCCTTGGTCCCCGACGTCGTCAGGATCCTTGTTAATCTTGGTCAAAACTCGCGGTACACTCGCAGTACACTGTGATCGGTTTCTTTCGGTTCTTCATAGCCTTGGTGAGCGACCCGGGCCTTGTAAATACTACGTGAGTCTTTACGCCATTTTTCTTTCACGGCGGTAACACGGGTTCAAATCCCGTCGGGGACGCCAACAATTCCCTCAGCCTCATTCTTGCCAGTTGTAGGAATTTACGCCGCGTCTCTGCGGTGGGGTTAACGGGTGGAGGCCGAAGTCGGGTCGAATGACTCTTTCTGCATTGGCCTAGCGTTGCAGCACGGCCCCGGAGGAATCGGCGCGCCGTGCGGGCACGTACGTGGATGGCCGAGGAAGGTGCATATCTTATCTGTCGCCTCGGGCGAAAGAATGTGCTCGAACTTGCATGCCTGTTGCTCGATTTCCGACTCGCTGTCCATCGCCAGGCTGTCGGTAAAGAGTCTTTCCGCCAGCCGATGCCGCCGGATGATGCTGCCCGCTCGCTCCCGCCCGCGCGGCGTGAGTTCGACAATCAGCGTGCCGTCGCCCAAAGACGCGGCCACCGGCTTCAGTGCCTCGTGGCAGGGATTCACGAACGGCTTGTGATCATGAGCCTGCGGTGGATGCGGAGCTGAGACCACCATCCCCATCTCGATCATCTTTTCAATGGCCAGGCTCACTGGCAGCGCGCCATGCACTTCCATGCGCTCGACTTCGGCGATCTCTCCATGCTCGGCCAGCACCCAGAGCTCTTCCAGAACTTCGTCGAGTTGCTCCTCATCGGCCATGGAGAAGGTTTCCTGCGACGCGATCTTGCCATGATGCAACTCAATGCGCCGGTCGGCCAGCCGCGCCACCACCGGATCGTGCGTAACCATCACGATGGTGCGTCCCTGCTGGTGAAACTCGCGCAACAGACGCAACACAATTTCTTCATTCACCGCGTCCAGGTTTCCCGTGGGCTCGTCGGCCAGAATGATTCGCGGATCATTAATCAGCGCGCGCGCAATACACACCCGTTGCTGCTCCCCGCCCGATAATTGCGACGGCAGATGGTGAGCCCGATCGCCCAGCCCAACGCGGGTCAGCGCTTCGACTGCTTCTTTCTCGTCGGTCATGCTATGAAAGTACTGCGCCAGCATGACGTTTTCCACGGCGGTGAGAAAAGGAATGAGGTGGAACTGCTGGAAGATGAATCCGATTTTTTCGGCACGCACGCGGTTCAGGTCGGCGGCGGAAATGCCGGCAACCTTCTGTCCGTCGAGCCAGATCTCGCCTGACGAAGGCCGATCCAGGCAGCCAATCAGATTTACCAGCGTCGATTTTCCCGATCCGGACGGCCCCATGATCGACAGCCATTCCCCGGGCGTGACGTGCAGAGAGATGTGGTCGAGAGCGTGGATTGAGTTCGCGTCCTTGCCCGAGCCGTTGCCCGATTCTTTGGCGGGGTAGAGTTTGGTGACCTCCTTGATCTGAATCATTTCACTCTCCCCTCAGGATTACCGCGGGCTGCACGCGGCGCAGCATCGCCATCGGCAGAATTGCCGACAGCAGCGTTACTGCCATGCTACCAGCCAGCACCACCGGCAGCACGCTCAAACGTGGCATCACCGGAGCATGAAAGTTAACCCTGCCGATCCATGCCGCGATGCCGATGCCAACCAGGAATCCGATCAACGCGCCGGTAGCGCCAAGCACCGCCGCTTCCGCGGCGAAAAATCCGTTGAGCAAACGCCCTGAAGCGCCCAGAGCTTTCATAATCGCAAAGTCGCGCCGCCGGTCGAACACCCATCCGATTAACGTGGAAAGTACGCACAGCGCCGCGGTCAAGATAATCAATGCCGCCGCAGCCAGCAGGGTTGCCCGAGTCTTGCCCAGGACGCGAGCTTCGCCCTCCATGATCTGACGCACCGGCCGAACATCGCTCGCCGGAATCGCGTGCGCCACCTGGTTCATGATGCCCGCCACTTCTTCGGGAGATCCGCTAGCGGCAATTTCAATCGTCGAGGGTTGCACACCAGTCCAAGCCATGAAATCGGCCAGCGAAATATAGATGCGGCTGTCTTCGGCCGCGCCCGTCTGCACCGTGCCCGCAGGAGTCACATGCAGCGTGCGACCCTGGAAGCTGAGTTCGAACGACTGACTCTTGGGCGCGACCTCAGGTAGGGCCCGTACGCCAATTAAGGCTTGCTTCGAAGTCGAAGGCCAATTGCTGACGGACCACCACTTATCCAATTGCTTTACTCGATCGAAATCGGTGCCCGCCACGACAATCGGCTGCCCGTCTGTGGTACGCCCGACCACGAGCCCAAACGGCGCCGCGATGCCGCGCCCCGCAAGAGCCGAATCCACATTCGCAAGCGCGTCCGGCGGCATGGAAGCGCCGCCTTTTCCGACGACAATAATATTCGCTCCATAGTTGCGAAACTCCCGCCGAAGTTTGGCCTGCACATCCACATAAAGATTCAGCATGGCTGTGGCCACCGCCGCCGCGACCACCATGGCAAACAGCGCCGAAGCAGCGCGCCCTCGCCGCAGGATAGCGGCCCGCACCAGCATTCGCAGGAACATCGAAGTGTGCGGCGCATTGGCGCGGCTGGCCGCCAGATCCCGCTCCGAATGGGATATGCTCGCGTTGGGCCCAAGCGCGCTCACAGTTCGCCTCGCAACGCAAACACCGGATCGAGCGCCACTGCTCGCCGGATGGCCATGGCGCTGCCCGCGAAAGTCACGATGACCGCGATCGCCAGAATCACCGGCAGCAATACCGGTGGGATCGAAATATCAGAATTGAAAATCGAGTGTCCGATCTCATGCGCCAGCGCACCACCCACGGCAAATCCTGCCAAGCCACCGAGCAACGCGAGCAGCGTTGCCTCGGCGAAAAATATCGACGCGACCGCCACCTTCCCCGCGCCCAGAGCCTTCATCAGTCCGACCTCGGCTCGCCGTTCGAAGATTGTGGTTGCCATAGCCGCCGAAACCGCCAGCGCCGACGCGAACAGCGCCGCCAGAGTAATCAGAAAAATCAGCCCCTCGATCCGCGTCAGAACCGCGCCTTCATTTTGCGAAACCTGGCGAATCTGCTCGGCGTGCGAATGCGGAATCGCCTCCGCCAACTGAAACGCAATCGACTGCGGATACGGTGAGCAGTACCAGCGATCGTAGATTGGGCCCGACAAACTCTTGGGATCGCGACGGGCGAAAGCATCTTCCGGCTTGGTCAGCGCACTGACATACACGCGCCGCACTGCGCCAGGCCTGCCCAGAATTTCCTGCGCCAGGAAAAGCGGGGCAACGATCTGATCATCTTCCGCTCCGCCCGTCGACAGAATTCCGCTCACTTTCAGCGGGTTCCCCACGACTGTGATTTCGTCTCTCGCCTTCCCACCTAGCCGCGCGGCTAGCCTTTCCCCCAGCAAAACATTTCTCGACGAATCCTCGGGCCACGCGCCCGAAACTTTCCACCATGGATGCGTGCTGCGTACGCCCGCGCTGAATTCTTCCTTACCGTAGGAAACTGGCTTCGCGAAATAAGTCCCTAACAGCGTGACATCCAGCCGCTTGCCTTCATGTTCCACTTCAACGTTCACCGGGAGCATCGGAGCAAAACCCGTAATGTTGTTGTGCCAGAAGATTCCCTTGATCTTGGGGAGGTCCGCTTCGCTGAGGAACGCTCCGTCGGTGGGAGGCTTGAGATTCACTCCGCCAATCTCGACATCGAGCGAGTCTTCCTGCGGGGTAACAACCAGGTTGGCGCCAATGGTGCGCAGTTCGCGGTTGATCTTGTCGCCGATGTCGGTGGCCACAGCAATCATCGCGGTCGCCACGGTCACGCCCAGTGTGATGGCCGCGCCCGCCAGCAACTTGCGCCGCTTCTGGCGCCGGAAAGATTCGTAAACCAACCGGACAAACATCGCTCGCTATTGTGCGAACATGCGACCGCCGGCCGCAACGTCCGCCTCCTCGATAATCACCGCATCCGCCGTCTGGGTCGCCTTCAGCGGGACCGGATTGCATCCCCCCGCCGTTCCCACCGACTGCGGATTGATGGGCGCTGCGCAATTCTTGCAGACCACGCCGTTGGGACCCTTGTAGAACCCGACGGACCCGCAAATCTCGCAGGCGTCAAATACCGTAGCCACCTTGCCATCGGGCTTCTGATAGAGCCAGAAGCGGATCGCGGTCCCATTCTCCGTCGCCTGAAAGCGGTGCAGGTCGCCATCCGCCACCTGCGCCAACGGAATGCTGACCTGACCGTTGTTGAAGGTTACCTGGGTCGCCGGCGAAAGGCCGCTCGTGCTCTTGGCGTAGACGAATTCCGCTGTGATTAGCGTGATGAAGATGAAGGAGAACGTGAGCACAGAGATCATCCACATGCGTTCGCGGCGGGCGCTCCATGCGGCCTTGCGACGCTCCGCGGGCGAAGCGGTGGCAAGCACGGGTTCGCGCCGCTTGGCTTCGAACAAGATCATCAACGCCGCCAGCGCAAAAATCGTCACAAAGAAAAACCAGTCGTTGCTGACGATAGGTCCGATGATCGCCATCTCGCGTTTCGAAGAAGCAATCACTCCGCTTTCCGAAAGCTCGTGCAGACCAGAAATCACCAACTGCGCCGCCACCAGGAACATGATGGCGGTCGTGATGCGGAAAAACTTTTGCAGATTGATGCGCACGCTGCCCTTGACGAACATCACGCCAAACGCAATCGCGGCCAGCACGCCCAGTAGCGTCCCCAAAAAACTCATCAACTCCGTCGAGTTCAAAGACACGGCAGACAGAATCAGCACTGTCTCCGCACCTTCGCGCAGCACCATTAAGAAGATAAAGGCGAACAACCCGAACCACGCGTCGTTGCCCGCCAGGAGCCCGACCTTGCCCTCGATTTCGCCTTTCATCTTGCGGCCCGTCTTCATCATGAAAATCACCATGGTGACGACGAAGAAGGCAGCCACCAGCATGATCCAGCCTTCGAACACGTCTTCATTCAAGTGAGTACGGGAGATGACGACGGCCACGCCGATGCTGCCCAAAAACGCCGCGATCAGCGCCGCGTAGACGGTTTTGCGCAGCTCCTGTCGCCCGATCTTGGTCAGGTAAGCCAGGGTGATGCCGACGATGAGCGCCGCCTCAACCCCTTCGCGGAGAGTGATAATGAAAGCCTGTAGCATTAGTAGGACCTATGATTTTGAAAATGAATTTCAATTTCAATTTTAAGGATATTCCCCCAGCGTTGGGGCCGTCAATCCGCCACCGCACAACCGCCTGTGATTAGGATCACACTGTCGGGATTGAGCCCCGAATGGCTTCTGACTGCAGGGAAGGGCTCGACTTCGGGTGAGCGCGAACTGCAACTCAACTAGTAGACTCCTCCACACGTGTATACGACTTCACTCGGAACTTCACCCCCTATCACAGAGCTTCGCCGTTGGAGTGTTGTGCAAGAAATCGCGCCATCTTTGAACCGTGTTAGTGCGCTCCTCATCAGTTGCGCCGTTGTAGATGAAACCGAAGTCCTGCCCGGTGACCTGGTTAAGAATGGCGGCGAGGGCGTCCACAACCTCTTGCGGACCGTAGTGGCGCAAACCCTCAAATGCTTGGGGCGATTTGTTCCTGAGCGAAATACGGGGATCGGGAAGTCTTCGCCTATCGTCCATGTGCTTAATGATTGCTGGAACGGCCTGACATCCAAGAGCTTCCAGATCAGCGAATGATTGCTGCTCAGTGGAGCGATTCCCAATCCTAACGATGAGGAGAGATACCTGCTTTTCAACTGTCGAAGAACTACGTTGACCGTAAGAATTCAAAGAGGGCAGGACGACGGAAAGGGCGATTGCAATTAATGCCCTTTTCTTGATCTCCATTGTAATTTTGCCCTCTGGCCGGGTTGGACCGAAAGCTTCGAGTACACAGTCAGACCACCCTCAAGCAAACATCGGCGCCATTGGCACCGTGCTGTGTTCCCGGCCGATGACGACGATCCCGGATTCCGTCACGTGCCATCCGCGGGCGCGGTCGGCGTCGAGATCATAACCGACTGTGGCGCCTTCCGGAACACGCACGTTCTTATCGAGGATGGCACGACGCACCTTGGCGTGGCGGCCGATGTCGCAGTTGTCCATGATCACGCAGCCCTCGACGAGCGCGCCGGTGTGCACGCGAACGCCGCGCCCGAGCACCGACTTGCGGACGAGGCCGCCGGACAGAATGCATCCGCCAGAAACGATACTGTCGATGGCCTCGCCGCGGCGATGATCTTCATCGAAAACAAACTTGGCAGGCGGATCGGGATAGCTCGTGCTGCGCACCGGCCACTCGCGGTTATAAAGATTGAGTTCAGGCTTGACGTGGTTCAGATCCATGTTGGCTTCGTAATAGGCCTCGATGGTTCCGACATCGCGCCAGTACGGGACGGAGTCTTCCGGCTCGCCGGGAATACGGCTGGCCTCGAAGTTGTACGCACAGATGGGAGCCTTGCCGGCAAGCTTGGGAAGAATGTCCATGCCGAAGTCGTGATGGCTGCCGGGGTGTTTCGCGTCGTCCGTGAGCAGACCGAGAAGAGTCGGAGTGGAAAAGATGTAATTCCCCATGGAGGCGTAGACGCGGCTGGGATCGCCGGGAATAGTCGGGGCATCGGCCTTCTTCTCGTGAAAAGCCATGATGCGTCCCTCGTCGTTGGCCTCAATCACGCCAAACTCTCGAGCCTGCGCGCGTGGAACAGGAATTGCGGCGACGGTTACCTGCGCCTGCTTCGCCCGGTGGAAATCGATCATGCTGGCGACGTTCATGCGGTAGATGTGGTCGGCACCGAAGATGGCAACCAGATGTGGATCGGACTGCTCGATGAGATTCATGTTCTGGAAGATCGCGTCGGCTGTTCCCTGGTACCACGATTCGTTCTGCGAACGCATCTGTGCCGGCACGTTGATGATGAAGTGGCTCTTCAGTAGTCCGCCGAACTGCCAGCCTTCACTCAAATGCTGCAGCAGCGACTGGCTGCGGAATTGGGTGAGCACATAGATCGAGTGGATTCCGGAATTGATGAAATTACTGAGGACGAAATCGACGATGCGGTACTTGCCTCCGAAGGGCACCGCCGGCTTGGCGCGTTCGCGCGTGAGAGGAAACAAGCGGGTTCCTTTGCCACCGGCCAGGACGATGCCTAACACGCGAAGGTGGAAGGGGCCAGGCGCGGGAACGGAAAAGTCTCGGTCGGAAGTTTTATCGTCAGGCAATCAGCCCTCGTCGAAACAGTTTTTCCTGCAAGATCTTATCAGAGGTCACAAGACTCTTGGCCTTCGAGGACGGACTATTTCAGTCGTTAAGCGTGGAGGGTGGTGATCACACCCTCGGAATTCGACCTTGAATGGCTCCCGATTGAGGAATGGCCTAACTTCGGGAAGAGCCACCACCGACGATGAGGTGAAGTCCCGATGTTACAAGCGTAACCGCTTTTTCGGTTCCATGGAACCTATAATTGCCTCACAACTGTATGTCCACTTCGCACACTGAAACTGCGTTCCTGGGCCGAAGTCGCGGAAAGCGTCAGTTATGGAGGCGGAATTTTGTCTCATGCACTTCGATGGCTTTGATGCTGACGGCCACTGTCGGAACGGCACACCTGTCCTCTGCCCAATCGAACGCCCCGTTGCTCCAAATCACGTCGCCTGCTGATCAGAGTCGAGTTGCTCCGGGGCAAACCCTATCTGTCACTGTTACATCTTCCGCTGACACGCCCATCACACAGGTCGGTGTCATAGGGGAAGATCCCATCGGCTTCAGCAACGTGGCAACGTCTGTCCCGGCAGAAATCAGTCTTGATATTCCCAGCGCTATCGCCTGCGGGCCTCACATGCTAACGGCGATGGGCACGACCGCCTCCGGGCAGAGTGTGGAGTCCGCCACCATTCTCATTGACATAGAACGCGCGGATTTACCGAGGTCCGTGGCGGCACTGATGTCATCAATCCCGTTCGAGTCTCAGGGTGAGCGGGCTCCGATCGGGCTCTTGGGTACCTTCTCCGACGGTAGCGCCCTGAACATCACTAAATCCTCGAATGTCGTCTTTGCTTCGTCCGACACTGGCGTCGCAACCGTGGATTCATCAGGAATCGTCACAGCAATTTCTACCGGGAATGCCACGATAACCGTCACTTATACCGTGGGAGGGCAAAGCGTCGCGACTGCTATCCCGGTCAGTGTCGCTTCACCGACGCTGAGCGCAACGCCTGCATCTCTCATTTTCACGAATCAGAAAATAGGAACCAGGAGCGCTGCCCAACAGATAATTCTGTCAAATTCAACCCAGGCGCCAGTGTCAGTTGTGGTCGTTCACACGGCCGGAGATTTCGCGGAAACAGACAATTGCATTTCGTCCTCTCCTCTTGCCCCTGCCGCCACGTGCGCGATTTCTGTCACTTTCACTCCCACCGCGGTCGGGTCTAGACTTGGCACCCTTACCATCGGGAATAGTATGAATATCACGCCTGCCACGTTGTCTTTGACGGGCACCGGCATTGGTCAACCAGCGACGAAAAGTACAACTTCGGCACAGCAGACTTCCCGGGAGCACCCCGCAGCGGGCAAAGGGTCGGTCATCGCCAATTGCCAATCGCTTCGCCCCGGTCTAACAAAATACGAGGTGTCGATGTTGTTCGCAGCAAACGTCAATATCTCGAGCGAGCAGTTTAAGCAAAACACTTGGCGCGTGCTGGGCCGTGAAATGGACTGCGTTGTGGATTTCGCTGCGGACGGCAAGGTGTTGCGATCGCGGTTTGTGGCTGCCGAACCGGATTAGTGGTATTGCGGAGTTTGTTCCGGTTACCCGTCTCGAGCGTGTTTCCGTCATGGAACTCTTCGTAGCTGTTGTCAGCTCGCTATATCCTTCATAACCCTTTCAGAAATGCGTTCGCCTCCGCCACGCGGGGGAACAGCTTTGCTTCTGCCTGGAACTCCGCTGAGTGCACGCACCGCCGGCTTCCGCGCAGCCGCACCGGATGCTTTAAGTGCAACATCTCGTGGTAGACAATGTATTCGAGAACATATGCCGGTACGGCGAAGTGGTCGAAGATGCGGCTGATGATGATGGCATTGTGCGCCGGATCGTAGTGGCCGAGAATGCGGCGCGTCTTGGTCTGGCTCCAGCTCATTTGGGGACGCGCCATTAATCCGTGAAAGAAGTGCGTATTCAGTTTTTCGAAGACTTCGTCCAGGTCATAGACGTGCCCGCGCGCTGAGCGCAGCCGCTTGCGTCCGCGTATCTGCCGAACCAGGTGCGCCTTGCGCACGATGTCGTGGCTGGCAACGTATTTCCGGTACCGCGCCGCCTGCCCGCGATCAATCGGCCGACGATACATCTTGGCCAGCAAAATATGCGCGATCGCCCGCAGAACCGCGTCCGGAGCCCCTTCCAGCAGATCCGACAGACGCACCAGCAGCTTTCCGTTGCGCAGTCGAATCGTGTTGTTGACGTTGGCAAAGGCAAAGAACTCGATCTTCAGCTCGGGAATGGCCGAAGCCGGACGGAGTTCTCTGTAAGTTTCGTGGAAGATTTCTAGCAGCCCTTCGCGCACGGTGAGGCTAGGTTAGCATGGCTTCGATGTTGTAGCCCCGCCGTCCCGGCGGCAACCCACTAGACGCCCTCGCCTGCCGCGCCGAGGGCGAGGACGCCCTCGGGACAGCCGGCAAAGCCTGCCCTGAGCGAAGTCGAAGGGATGCCGGCGCTACCAAAGGCCGCACCCTCACTCCGGTCTACCCCCATTCTTCGCACTCGAACTCGAATTCAATTTCTTATGCTTTGCCGCGTCTTCCTGGTCGGCCAGCAGCTTACGGTGATCCTCTGCCGATGAATCCACCGTCTCAAGCACGTTGGTCAGTACGAACTCATACTGATGAGCTTCTTCCGCCGGAATGCCGGCCGCATCTTTCAGAGCGCGCAACTTTGCCTGGAATTCCGTGTCGGCGTCGATGATCAGCTTCAGCGGCTTGCGAATGTCGTCTTTGCGATCGACATAGGTGTCGATATTGTCGTTGAGCTCGTCGTAGAGCAACTGGAAATCGTCGAGCAAGTCGTGGGTCTGCCGCACGCGGTTCGTAGTCTTAGAATCGTTCCGCATCTGCTCCATTTTCACCAGTCGCGCCCGGGCGAACTGCACGTAGAGTGTGAGGCGCTGTCTCGGTTCCCAGCTGGCATCGCGAATCTGATCGATCTCCGGTTGCGTAAGTGGTTCGCGGTGTCGCTGCGCCACGGAAGTTCCGACCAATAACAGAAAAATGAAGAAAACAAATCGAAGGCGGAAATTAATCATTTCGCTCCTTTCGGAAACATGGACGCGAGCAGATCGTCGCGCACGCGCTGCAGGCGGTTGATGGCGTCGCGCACGGGCGCCTGATCCGGACCACCGAGGGAGTGCAGCATGTCGTTGAGCTTACGCGTCATGTTTCGCGTCGCGATCTCGGTTTGCTTCTGATATTTGTGCGATTGGATGGCATAGTCTCTGGCCAGCTCCGAGAAAGCCACGACGTCAGTCAGGGCCGCCTGACCTTTCTCGAACTCAGAAGCCCCGTACAATTTGTCGGCCTCCGTTAATTGCTTTTGCGCAATCTCCACACACAGATGGGGGCGGTCCCGAACACTCGTCGAAGCAACCCGGGCCTTCAATTCCTCGACCGTAGGTTCGTTGCTGCGAGCCATCACCACCGCAGCCAGGGCCAGCGGTATCAACGTGCTCCACACTCGAAATCGATATCGCATCCCCACCATTTGTCCAGTCTCACGCCACGAACTACTTTTTGGGCTCGATGGCAATCAGGCGGTGCTTCGCCTGCCACTCCTGTTCAGGATACTTCCCGCTGGCCGTATTGAGGAAGAGGTGATAATTTGCCGACGCTCTTTTGAAGTCCTTGAGATGATCGTAGGCCGTGGCCCGCAGGAAGTATGTAAATGGAATCTCCGGCAGAAATTTCTCACGAGCGTCGAGCGCCTTGATGGCCAGCGGATAGTCCTTGTTCTCGCTAGCGGCGAACGCCAGGTCGCCGTAAGCAGCGCCCAGGTCCGGCTTGATCTTCACCGCTACAAGAAATTCCTTCTCCGCATCGGCGAATTTCTTTTGTTCCAGCAGCGCCTTGCCCAGATTTTGATGGAGTGCGGCGTCGTTGGGATTTGCGGCCAGAAGCTTGCGATAGGCTGCCTCGGCCTGATCGTTCCTTTTTGCCAGCACGTACAAATCGGCGAGATCGCGCTGCAGCGAAATCTCCGCTGGAGCCAGCTTCGCGCCAGCCTCCAATTCAGCAATCGCGTCATCGTTCTTGTTCTCAGCCGCCAGCACTCGCCCCAGTTGAATTCGCGCCGCGGCCTCATCGGGATGCGCCGCCACCAGTTTACGCAGCTCCGCCTCAGCCTCGGGAAAGCGGCGCCCGCGCATGTAGATGTTCGCCAGCCCCGTCACCGCGTCCGACCCTGAAGCGTCAAGCGCGAGCGCTTTTTTATACTCCTCCTCCGCATCGGCGAACTTGTCTTGTTTCTCCAGGAGGAGTCCTGCCGCCAAATGAGGCTCCGGATCCTTCGGCTGCAACTCCGCCGCATGGTGGTAGGCCGCAATGGCTTCGTCCGGATTTTTCTCTTCTAGCACGTGCGCCAGAGAAAGCCATGCCCGCGCCTGGCCTTCTGCCACACGACTGGTAGGTTTAAGCTGCGTTGCGGCGCGTAAGAACTGTTCGGCATCGGGTCGGCCGCCCTTGGCGAGTTGCAATCCCAAATTCAGGTTCGACTCAAAAACATCGGGCTTCGCCGCGACTGATTTGCGGTACGCGGCAATCGAGTCGTCCATCTTACCCAGCCCATTTTCCGCAAACCCGAGATCAAACCACGCTTCATAATTGGCCGGATCGGCGGTCACGACCTGGCGCAGCAACGGCTCGGCCGCGGCGTAATCCTTTTTTTGAATGAACTCCTCAGCCTTGGTGAGTTCGGGCGGCGGCCCGACTTCCTCGGCAACTTTGGTGTGATGCACCGTACCCGCTCGCTTGCGATGGGTGCTGGAGGACGACCCGTCCGCCTGCGATTGAGAATCGGTCTGCGGAGAGGCCGAAGGGGAATTCGAAGTTTGCGCACTCGCGAACGTGCCGGCCACGCCCGCCAAAAGCGCGGCGACCGCTATTTTATGACCGATCATTGGAACGCGCCGTGCCATTGCCGTTGAGAATACGCGCCAGATATTTTCCTGTGTAAGAACCGGCCACCTTCGCGATCGCTTCCGGCGGCCCCGCGCCCACGATCTTGCCACCCCGGCTGCCGCCTTCCGGTCCCAGATCGATGACCCAATCCGCAGTCTTGATGACCTCCAGATTGTGCTCGATGACCACGATCGAGCCCCCTGCTTCAATCAGACGGCGAAAGGCCGCCAAGAGTTTGCTGACGTCGTCAAAATGCAGCCCCGTCGTCGGCTCGTCGAAAATGTAGAGCAGCCGCCGCTTGAGCCGCCCCTCGCTCCTGGATCCGCTCCTGCCTGCTTCCCGCGAGGCCGGCTGCAGGTGCGCCGCCAGCTTCATGCGCTGCGCTTCGCCGCCTGAAAGCGTTGTGGCCGACTGCCCCAGCCGCAGGTATCCCAGGCCGACTTCCTCCAGCGACCGCAGCTTCTCGGTGATCTTCGGCGCCTCGGCAAAAAATTTCAGCGCCTCCTTCACCGTCAGATTGAGCACTTCGTGTATGTTTTTGCCGCGGTAACGCACCTCGAGCACGGCTGGCTTGTAACGCGTGCCCTTGCACTCTTCGCAAATCAGTTCCACGTCGGCCAGGAATTGCATCTCCACCGTGACCGTGCCGTCGCCCTGGCAAACCTCGCAGCGCCCTCCGGGGATGTTAAAGGAAAAGTGTCCGGCGCCGAATCCACGCTTCTTCGCCTCAGGCAGTGAAGCGAACAGGTCGCGAATCGCATCGAACGCCTTGATGTAAGTGACTGGATTCGATCGTGGGGTGCGCCCGATCGGCGACTGATCGACTAGCACCGCTTCCTCGATATACTGGTCGCCCTCAAGGCTCTCCCAACTTGCGGCTGGTCCCGTAGCTCCATTGGACGACTGCTGTTTCGCCTGAGCCAGCGCGCGGTACAGCACTTGGTGCAGCAGCGTCGACTTACCCGATCCTGAAACACCCGTGATCGCGACTAGCATGCCCAGCGGAATGCTGATGTCCACGCCCTTCAGATTGTTCGCCCGCACGCCCCGAATCTTGATCTGCTGCGTACCCGGTTTGCGGCGCAGCACCGGAGCCTGAATGCGCAAGTCCTCCGAGAGATAGCGCCCGGTCAGCGAGACCGGATTGTGCAGGATCTCGTCATACGTCCCCTCAGCAACCAGTTTGCCTCCGTTCTCGCCCGCACCCGGACCCAAGTCGAGAATCCGGTCCGCCGCGCGCATGATGTCGGGATCATGCTCGACGACCAGAATGGTGTTTCCGAGATCACGCAGCCCGTGCAGAATTTTGATCAGGCGGTGCGTGTCTCGCGGATGCAGCCCGATCGATGGCTCATCCAGCACATACAGCGTGCCCACCAGCCGCGATCCCAGCGAGGTCGCCAACTGAATGCGCTGCGCCTCTCCGCCCGATAGCGTGGAAGAAAGCCGGTCGAGCGTCAGATACTCCAGACCCACATCATTCAGAAAGCGCAGCCGCTCGCGAATCTCTTGCAGCAACTTGTCCGCAATCTCCGCTTCCTGCGGACTCAATTTCAGTTGCTCAAAAAATCGCAACGCCTCCTCCACCGTGAGTCCGCAAAGCTCGCAGAGATTGCGTCCGTTGATCTTGACCTGCCGCGCTTCCAGTCGCAGCCGCGATCCGTTGCAATCCGGACACAGCGAATAGCCGCGATAGCGGCTGAGAAACACGCGAACATGCAGCTTGTATTTCTTGCGCTCCAGGTAGCTGAAAAATCCCCGAACTCCGAGGAATTTTCCCTCGCCGCTGAGTACCAGATTTTTGTGCGCTTCCTCCAGATCGGCCCAAGGCACATCGAGCGGGATCCCCGCCTGCTTGGCAAACCGCTTCAGATCGGTGAACAGCGGACGATACTTGGGCTTGGTCCACGGCTCAATCGCGCCCTCGGCTAACGTCTTGATCTTGTCCGGAATGACGAGGTCGAGATCGAAATCGATCGTGTTCCCGAACCCTTGGCAGCGCGGGCACGCCCCGTAAGGGTTGTTAAAAGAAAAAAGCCGCGGCTCCGGCTCCTCGTAACGCAGGTTGCATTCCTTGCATTCAAACCGCTGGGCGAACCGCAGTGTCCGTGTAGAGCGGACGCCCCCACCCGCTGCATCAGAGTCATCCTCAGGAATCTCAAAAATGACCTCGCCTGATTCGCGATAAGCGGTCTCAATCGCATCTACCACGCGCGTCCGGGCCTCGGCCGAGACCACTAGCCGATCGACCAGCACAAACACTGGCTCGGCAAAGTTGATATCGAGCAGCGACTCGGGGGTTGAGAATTCATAAATCTCGCCGCGCTGGTACAGCCGGTTAAACCCTGCCTTGCGCAAATCGAACAACCGCGTCTTCAGCGCGTCGCTCAGCTCCACCGTGGGTGCCCCACTCTTCTCGCGCTTTTGGCGAGAGGGTGGGGATTTTGATCCCCGCTTGCTTGTTCGCGACCCCTCCGAAGCCCTAGCCGTTTCCTGCAGCCCCGGTCTCTGCAGCGGAAACAGCACCTGCAATCGCGTCTCCGGATCGAGCGCCAGGATCGCATCCGCGACTTCATCGACCGTATCCTTCTTCACCTCACGGCCGCAGTTCGCGCAATACGTCCGCCCAACCCTCGCATACAGCAACCGCAGATAATCGTAGATCTCGGTTGCGGTCGCGACGGTGGACCGCGGATTCCGCGTCGTATTCTTTTGCCGGATCGCGACCGCGGGAGCGATGCCGTCAATCGTGTCCGCATCCGGCTTCTCGATGCGCTCCAAAAACTGCCGCGCATAGGCCGACAGCGACTCCACGTATCGCCGTTGTCCCTCGGCATAAATTGTGTCAAACGCCAGCGAAGATTTGCCGGAACCAGAGACCCCGGTCACCACTGTCAAGGTATTGTGCGGGACTTTGAAGTCAATATTCTTGAGGTTATGGACGCGGGCACCGCGTACAACAATGCTGTCCTCGGGATTCGAAACTGTCTGGGTTGGATCGGAAGACATCGGATAAAGGGCCCCGGCAGACCAGGCTGACTCCGAGCGCAAGCGCACAGAGCTTTCCGCAAGGTCTACCGAATCTTTCTATTATAAGGCAGGAAAGCGCGGTCTGCTTTTGGCACAGCAAACGGTGAATTCGGAATGCGTAGGACGATTCTCTGCGTTCTCAGCGAGTCCTCGGCGCACTCTGCGGTTAAAGGCTTTTTTCAGAAGAGAGAAGGTTCCCAGCAGCTATTGCGAGTTGGACTCGTTTTCTCGGTCGCGCCGTTTTCCGTACCGGATGGCAAAGACGAATCCAAACACCATGATGCCCAGCGGCGGCGCCAGCATCACAAAAATGGCCCGGTTGAGCGAGCGCTGTGCTTCCTGCGGCGTAGCCCTCGCGTTGGCGTTGCACATGGCACAGCCTTGAGCCCACGCCGGCGCTGTCCACAAGGCGACAACCAGCAGCAGAAAAATCATTCGTAATTTCCCAGCCAGCTTCATCGCCGCCTCAGTGCACCCCAAGATTCAGAATCCGCCCCGCATCCGGGAAGAAGAAGAAATACATGATAATGAAGCACCCAACCACGGCGGTCACCAACAGCCAGCGCATGATCGCCGTCTCGAATTTCAGATGCATGAAATACCCAATAATCAGCGCCGACTTAATGACCGACAGCACCAGCAGCGCCTCCAGCATCCGTACCGGCTCAAAGATCTGCTTGTAGCCGAGCACGACTTCTACGGCGGTCAGTACCAGCAATGCTCCCCACACCCAGAAATATTGTGCCTTGCTATCGTCGTGCTTTGCGACATCGTGCATGGTCAGAGTCCTCGCTCAAATTCAAGATGATCTTTAACTGATCCTAGTCGACATCAGATACACCAGCGGGAAGATAAACATCCACACTAGGTCGACAAAGTGCCAGTACAACCCCGCGACCTCTACATCATGCGCATCGTAATCCTTCGGCTTCAGGAAGAGAATGATTGCCGCAACCAGCAGCCCCAAGCCCAACGCATGAACTCCGTAATGAAAGACGTTGTCGGATGGAATCAGAAAATATCCTGCGATCCAAAGCACTCCAAGAACCGGCAGGAACCACTTTCGGAACGCCACCACGCCAAGATAAATCACGCCGATCGTGACGTGCAGCATGTGCATTGCAGTCAGGCCGAAGAACGTCGCCGGAAACTGCGGTACATTTTTTGAAACGTCCGCCAATTCTCCTGCCGCGGCGCTGGCAGGTTTGGGGAACCCGGGAATCGTCAGGCCTTCGCCAATCAGCTTGGTCCACTCCATCCCGTGCAGCACGATAAACGCCGTGCCAAAGACCATGGTGGCCAGTAGCCAGTTGCGTGTCCACGCCCGATCGCCGCGCTGCGCGGCAAACACCGCCATTACCATCGTTAGCGAACTCGAGAGCAGGCACGCAGTCATGATGGTGGCGTTGGCAATGCTCGCCGCATGAAAGGGAGTGGGCCACGCAGTGTAGATGCGGTTATAGCTGAATGCGAAAAGCAGCGCTCCAAAGGTTAGCGAGTCCGAGGCCAGAAACAGCCACATGCCCACCTTCTTCGAATAGGCTCCAAACAGCGGCGCCTCGTACGCTCCCGGCATCCCGTGTTCGACGGCACCATGCTCCAGCGTGGCGTTAGACATTCCTCAAGTTCCCCTTTCGTCGATCCTGCGGCAAATCCTTAACCAGGAGGGACACAAAGTTCCACGAAGGAATTCCTTTGTGAGCCTTCGTGTCCTTCGTGGTTTATGCTTCTGTCTTTACCGTGCGAACCCCAGCAGCGCGAACACATAAATCCACAGCACCGCCATAAAATGCCAATACCATGCCGTGATATCGACCACAATGCGGCGCATCTCCACCGGCTTGTGCAGCAGGGAAGCACTCGCCGCCCAAATCAGCGCAATCATCCCTCCACAAAGATGGATCGCGTGCGCGATGGTCAGCAAAAACACAAAGGAACTGTTGGGATTCGTGTCTACAAAGAATCCGCGAGCGTGCAGTTCTCCCCAACCCAGCCATTGCCCCGCGAGGAATGCAAGTCCTAGCACGACTGTGATTCCCAGCCAGGGAAATGATTTCTCGTTTCCCAGCGAGACTCCTGGAATCGACCTCACGGGGGCCAACGCCGCTTCCCTCGCCGCCTTTCGCCGCGCCAGTTCCATACTCACGCTGCTCACCAGAAGCACTGCGGTATTAATCGCCAGCAGCAGCCACGGCAAATCGACCCGGCCCCAGTCGCGGACGTAAGTATTCGAAGCGCCGTCGAAAGTGGGCAGCCCCTTCCGCACGATATACGCGCTGGTCAGCGAGATGAACACCATGCAGACGGTGGCAATCGCGCAGATAAGTCCCAGCCGCGCACGCCGCAACCGCGCGCCATAATTCGGAATGTCGCCGCCGCCGCGCCCGTCATCGCCACCACCTGCGGGGGGTACCGGCGGTTTGTGGCCGTGGCCAACGTGATCGATCGGAGTTGGAGTATAAGTCGCCATACCTGAATCTGATTCCGTACCTGCCCGACTCGTTGCCGATCTTCTCAGCGTTCTTTCTCAGCGAACTTTGCGGTCCAACCTTTTGGGTTATTCGTAACTACTGACGGTCTCAATGCGCCGTGCTGGTAGCCGGATCCGTCTGCATGACGTAATCCTTAGCCGCACCCGGTACTCCATACTCATACGGCCCGTGATGCACAACCGGCGTCACACCACCGAAATTGTCGTGCGGTGGCGGAGTCGACGTCGTCCACTCCAGCGTGGTTGATTCCCACGGATTGTCGCTGGCCTTCGGTCCCTTGAACATGCTCCAGAACAGGTTGATCACGAAAATGAGCTGCGCCGCAATCGTGATGAACGCCGCGTAGGTCATGAAAGTTTGCAGCGGAAGTAGCTTGGTTTGATAAGCCACTTCGGTGAACTGCGAGTAGCGCCGTGTCTGTCCCGCCATCCCCAGATAATGCATCGGCATGAAAATGGCATAGGTTCCCGCGAGCGTGAGGAAGAAGTGCAGTTTGCCCCAAGTCTCATTCATCATGCGCCCAAACATTTTGGGGAACCAGTAATACGTCGCCGCGAAAATGCCGAAAATCGCAGCAACGCCCATGATCAGGTGAAAGTGCCCGACCACGAAATACGTGTCATGCAACTGGATGTCGAGCACCGGCTGCGCCAGGAACGGCCCGCTCAGTCCGCCGGAAACAAACAACGAGACGAACCCGATGGCATATAGCATCGGCGTGCTGAAGCGTATGCGCCCTTTGTACATCGTCCCCAGCCAGTTGAAAGTCTTGATGGCCGAGGGCACGCCAATGCACATGGTCAGAATCGAAAACGCAAATGCCGAGTAGGGGCTCATGCCGCTCATGAACATGTGATGCCCCCACACCATGAACCCAAAAAAGCCAATCGACAGCATCGCGTAGACCATCGCCCGGTAACCGAAAATCGGCTTACGCGAAAATGTCGACAGAATCTGCGAGGTCACGCCCATGCCCGGCAGAATCGCGATGTACACTTCGGGATGTCCGAAGAACCAGAACAGATGCTGCCACAGCAGCGGCGAACCGCCTTTGTGGCCCATCACTTGGCCATTCACTACCACCAGCGGCACATAAAAGCTGGTGCCGAGGTTGCGATCCATTAGCAGCAGGATTCCCGCCGAGAGCAGTACGCCGAAAGCCAGCAGCCCGAGAATCGCGGTAATGAACCACGACCAGCAAGTGAGCGGCATCCGCATCATCGTCATGCCCTTGGCCCGCATGTCGAGCGTAGTAGTCAGGAAGTTCAGCGCTCCCAGCAGCGATGCGATGCAAAAAATGGCAATGCTTGTGATCCAGAGATCGGCGCCAAGTTGCTCACCCGGTCCGGCCGACGGCAGCGCGCTAAGCGGAGCGTAGCCCGTCCAGCCATGCAGCGGCGCGCCTCCGGTCACAAAGAAAGCGCAGATAATGACCACGAATCCCACAAACGTTGTCCAGAACGAAAGCATATTCAAGACAGGGAACGCCATATCTGGAGCGCCGATTTGGATGGGCAGGAAGTAGTTTCCGAATCCGCCCTGCGGCGCGGTCGTCAGTACGAAAAACACCATGATGGTGCCGTGCATCGTCAGCAGGCTGAGATAGGTCTCTGGCTGGATAGTACCCACCAGCGGCAGCGAGGCCGTGGGCCAGATCAAGTGAATGCGCATCAACAGCGATAGAAACATCCCGACAAATACAGCCGTGAGCGCCAGGAAAAAATACTGAATACCTATGACCTTGTGATCGAGGCTGAAAATGTATTTCCGAATGAAACCCTGAGGAGCGTGCGCGTGTACCGAAGCCGGGGTCGCCATTTTATTGTTTCTCCGCCTCCCGTGCGGCTACCCACTTGTCGAAATCTTCCTGGCTGACGACGTGGACCATGCCGTGCATCTTGTAATGCCCGAGACCGCAAAGTTCGGCGCAGGCAATTTCGTATTCACCGATCACTGTCGGCTTAAAGTGCATGGGAATATTCAAACCCGGAACCGCGTCCTGCTTGAAACGCAGCGAAGGCACAAAGAAGCTGTGAATCACATCCACGGCTCGCAGGTTCAAATTGACTTCGCGATTGACCGGCAAATACATCGTTCCGGTGACGATGTCGTCCTTGGCAGCGGGATCCGAAGTGTCCAGACCGACAGCCGCTTCACCGCCGGCCGATGGATCCATCAGCTTGACGCTGGTCTTACCGTATTTCCCGTCTGCCCCCGGATAGCGGAAGTACCAGGCAAACTGCATTCCCGTGACCTCCACTTGCACCGCGCCAGCTTCGGCTGGTTCGAAGCGCTGGCTCGCCCACACGTTGCTGCCCATCAGATTCAGGCCGATGAACAGAATCGCGGTGAGCACGGTCCAAACGACTTCCAATGTTGTGTTTCCGTGAGAATACTCAACCGGGCGAGCAGAGGGACTCTCGCGATACCTCCACACGATGTATCCGAGCGAGAGTTGCGCCGCGAGAAATACAACGCCCATAATCACGAAGGTGAGAGCGAACTGGTGATCGATCCAGCCGGCGGCGGCGGATGCCCCAACAGGCAGCCACCACGTCTTGGCGACGAAGAAATATGTGCTGACGAGAGTGATCAGCCAGATCAAAAACAGTAACGCGAGGCCCATTCCACAGCCCTCCTAACCCTAAGGACGAAACGAAAAGGATTTCCCCACGGCCGCTGCTGCGCCCCACAGCGCAAGCACCAGTCGGCGGCGAGTGTACCACACCCACGCGTGAAAATATCAGTGGCTTAATCAGAAAAAATTAGCCACGGATCAACACGGATATCCACGGATTACAAAATCCGAGAAAAAAGTTCTGATACTCAAGTCATTTGGGCGCCCGCGGGGCTTAAGCCGAAGAAAAAGAAATCGGGAGGGGCAGAAGCTGACAAGCTATCAGGCTTTAACCCTTCAGGTTCGCTGTTGAATTTTTCAGCAACTGCTATGCGAGATACCGTCCCTAACGAAACCCGACCCGCTCTCGCTTTTTTGATCCGTGCAAATCCGTGAAAATCCGTGGCCAATGTTTTCTTACTTCTCCGACCACTCCGGCACGCGCCCCGGAGTCCAAGGCGCTCCCGCCGCCTCCATATCTTTCTCCAGTCTGCTGAGATCGACCTCCACGAGTGTATGCAGCTTGCTCAGTTGCTCGCCGAACTCGGCTGCTGCGATGTTGTAGGAGTCGATATGCGACTGCGTCGGCTTCGCCAGCGAGAACCGTTCGCCTTCCATGATCGAGATCACCCTCTGGTCGATCGACGACGGTACCGGCTCATTCCGCTTCGCGATATCCATGTCCCCGCGCAGGGCCCGCAGAATTTCCCGATCACGTTGCTCGATCCCATCCGCGACAGTTCCCAGTTGTTTCTCAACAGCGGGAGTTTCTCGCAGCGCCTCGCGAATCGTCTTCAGCCGTGACTCCACATCCGTAGCGGTGCGCAACGCTCCATTCACCGCACGATACAACCGCGCCGTCTTGCGCAGAAATTCCTCCTGGGCAGTCCAATCAGCCGCCGTCATCGACGCCGAACCCTCCGTTACCACTTTGAACGACTGCGGACCGGCCAAATCCGTCACCACGCCGCCGACTTTCTCGAACATCCGCACCGAGTAGTTGCCCGAAAGCACCAGCGGGCCCTGAGCTGTCGCGTCGGGAAAATCGTCTCCCTCCTCTTTCTCATCTGGTGTGTGCAACCGCGCCGCTGGATAACGCAGATCCCACGCCACGCGCTGGAACCCTGCCTCTGTGCTTCCATCCACGCGCCGGATCGCCGCTCCACTCTCGTCATACACCACAAAGTAAACTTCCGGCTTGGCCTCCTCCGCCTCGGCGCGCAGTTCGTCATTCGTCGGATATGGAAGCGTCTGATTCCTCTTGGCCGCATCTTTCTCCGCTTCCTGCCGCTTTTCTTTTTTCGTCTTGATCTTTTCCTTCATGTACGCCGTGAACACGGCGCCGTACGGAGGATTGTCGGCCGTGTAGAATGCATCTCCCTGAAATCCTTTTTTAGGCTCGCCCAGCGGATGCCTTTCCACATAGAGCAGCGCATCCTTCACTGGAAACACGTCCGCAGCCTGGTCGGTCGATTCCGGCTTCAGTTGCCGCAACGGTGTGATGTCGTCCAGCACGTAGAATCCGCGCCCGAACGTCGCAATCACCAGGTCGCCCTCGCGCGCCTGAATCACCATGTCGCGCACCGCGATGGTCGGCAGCCCGCCTTTCAGCCGCACCCAATGCTGTCCGCCATCAATGGAAAAGAATGCACCATACTCTGTTCCCGCAAACAACAGGTTCGGATTGACCGTATCTTCCGCAAACGCGAGCACGGGTCCATTCTCCGGCAGATCGCCGGCAATCGAAGTCCACGTCTTTCCCGCGTCCGTCGACTTCAGTAAATACGGTTTGAAATCTTCGTTCTTGTGGTTATCAAACGCCGCATAGACCGTATTCGCGTCATGATTCGAAGCCGCCAGGCGGCTCACGTAAGTCATTTCCGGAACGCCGGAAAACTTTTCATAGTTCGTCCAGCTCGCGCCGTCGCTCGTCACCTGAATCAGGCCATCGTCGGTGCCCACGTAAATCAATCCCTCTCGCTTTGGAGACTCCGCAAGCGCCACAATATTTCCGTAAAACGAAGTCGACTGATTCTTCGCCACTGCATCCGGCCCCCACACCTTGCCCATCACTGGCAGCTTGTTGCGATCGATTTGCCGTGTCAGGTCCCCGCTGATCGCCTTCCAGGTGTCGCCGCGATCGTCGCTGCGAAACAATTTATTCGCCGCAAAATAAAGCCGTGTATGCACATGCGGGCTGATGATGATTGGCGAATCCCAGTTCCAGCGCAGCGGCGGCTCGCCCTTGCCCTCCAGCGGCTGCAAGACGAGCTCTTGCCCCGTTGTCTTGTCGTAGCGCACCAGCACGCCATATTGCGATTCGGCATAAACCGTGTTCGGATCCACCGGGTCCACCTGCGATCGAAAGCCATCGCCGCCGGTCGTCACGTACCAATCCGAATTCATAATCCCGTTCAGATTGCGCGTCCGCGACGGCCCGCACCATGAAAAATAGTCCTGCGTTCCTCCGCACACGTTGTAAAACGGTGTCGCATTGTCTACGGCCACGTCATAGAACTGCACCGTCGGCAAGTTGGCCTTGAACTGCCAGCTCTTCGCGTCGTCGTAGGTCTCATACATCCCGCCATCCGATCCCAGCAGCCAATGCTTGGTATCGTCGGGATCGATCCACATCGCGTGATTATCTCCGTGATGATTCGCCTCGTTGATCTTGTGCAGAGTCTTGCCACCATCGAGCGATTCGCGTAGCGAAACGCTCATCACAAAAATACGATCCACATTCTTCGGATCGGTCACCACCCGCGCGTAGTACATCGCCCCTTGATCGAATTCGTTGCGGCGCTCCCAGGTCGCGCCCTTATCGCTCGAACGGAAGATTCCGCCCTTGCCATCGCCCGCTTCAATCGTCGCGTAAACCACATTGGGATCGGCCGCCGAAACTGCCAGCCCAATCCGCCCCATATCCACCGTTGGCAATCCCGCATTCAACTTCTTCCAAGTAGCGCCCGCGTCGGTCGATTTGTAGATCGCACTCTCCGGCCCGCCATCAATCAGCGTGTAAACATGCCGCCGCCGCTGGTACGCCGCCGCGTAGACAATATCCGGGTCCACCGGATCGAGCGCGACATCCACCACGCCCGTGTTCTCGCTGATAGTCAACACCGCCTTCCAGTTTTTCCCGCCGTCCACACTCTTGTAGAGCCCGCGATCCCCTCCCGGCCCCCACAACGGCCCCTCCGCGGCCACATAAACGACTTTCGAATCCCGCGGATCAACCACTACTCGGCCAATATGCTCCGACTTCTTCAGTCCCAGATTCTGCCAGCTCTTGCCGCCATCGTCAGAGCGATAGATTCCATCTCCATAGCTAACGCTGCGCTGCGAATTGCTCTCGCCCGATCCCACCCACACCACCGACGAATCATTCGGATCGAGCGTCACCCACCCAATCGAATACGATTCCTCGCCGTCGAATACTGGAGTCCATGTCGTGCCGTCGTTCACAGTCTTCCAAACTCCGCCCGACGCGACGCCCACGTAGTACTCGTTTTTATTCTTCGGATTCACCGCAATCGACATCACGCGCCCCGAAGCCGCCCCGGGCCCGATCAGGCGAAACTTAAGCCCGGCAAAAGTGTCGGCCGTCATTCCGCCTTTTTTCTCTTCCTTCTTTGGTTCTTCCTTCTGCTCCGGCTTCTTCTGATCTTTCTTTGGAGTCTTAGCGGCCGGCGGATTTTTCTTGTCGGCATCTTTGTCCTGCGTTGTCTGTGCGCGCAAAGTGAATGACCCGAACAGGGCCAAGACGAGAACGAAAATGGCGAATGATTTCATGAAGCGCTCCAATCCAATCTGACGTGTCATTCAAAAGCGGGTTCAGTTTGCCCGCCGAACGACCTATGCAATCTGTTGCGAGCGCCAAGGCCCTCTAACGAGGGAGCGCGCGCACGCGACGTATCCTTCACCAACCTGCCCCAAATCCAAAACCGATATGTATACAGGATTCTCATCCTGGAGAGAAGCCCAAGCTTTTCTCCGCGCTCTCCGCGCCGCGTTTCTCAGCGATCTCGGCGGTTAAAAGCTTTCCAGAAAGCCGTCAGGTTAAAATCAGTCCCATGTCCCGCAAGCCTCAAGTTCACGGCCACGACACGCGCTTCATGAAGATGCAGAAAAACAACTGCTTCGTCTGCGGCATGAACAATCCCGACGGCATGCGCCTCGAGTTCCTGCTCGACGAAGAACGCCAAACCTTCTTCTGCAAATTCCGCCTTGGCAAGCGCTATACCGGACCGCCCGGCCACTGCCACGGCGGCATCATCGCCAGCATTCTCGACGATGCCATGGGCAAAGTGAACAAATTGCATCACGTCGTCGCCCTCACCAAGGAGATGACCGTCGAATATCTCAAGCCCGTCCCACTCCACAAGCCGCTGCGCGTCGAGGGCAAAGAAGTGAGCGTGGAAGGCCGCATCCACATCAACGCCGCCGAAATCCTCAACGAAAAAGATGAAGTGCTAGCCCGCAGCAAAGGCACCTTCATCGCCATCGACCCCGAAAAAATGTTCGCCAAATTCGTAGAAAGATAGCGCGGGTGCCCCACGCTTCCTTCGCGTTTTTTTGCGAAAGAGGGTGGGGATTTTGACTTGAGTTGTCACCACGACGACCCATACTGCAGTTGGGCGCGCGCGGGGTTCCGCAAATCCACCCGCGGGCTGTAGAATGAACTAGCGGCGAAAACCCACGTGGCACCATCATCCAAAGGGTGAGCTGATAGCTGACAGCTGAAGGCTGACAGCTGCTTTTCGGAGTCCACACATGTCCCAACACAACGGCACCAACACCAGTCTCCGTCTCAAGACCGGCCTCGCCGAGATGCTCAAGGGCGGCGTCATCATGGACGTCACCAACGCCGAACAGGCCACCATCGCTGAAAAAGCCGGCGCCGTCGCGGTCATGGCGCTCGAACGCGTCCCCGCGCAAATTCGCGCCGAGGGCGGCGTAGCCCGCATGGCTTCGCCCAAAAAGATTCGCGAGATCATGGCCGCCGTGTCCATCCCGGTCATGGCCAAGTGCCGCATCGGCCACTTCGCCGAAGCTCAGATCCTCGAAGAACTCGGGGTCGACTACATCGACGAATCCGAAGTCCTCACCCCCGCCGACGAATCCCACCACGTCGACAAGCACGCCTTCAAAGTCCCATTCGTCTGCGGCGCGCGCAATCTCGGCGAGGCCCTGCGCCGCATCGCCGAAGGCGCTGCCATGATCCGCACCAAGGGCGAAGCCGGCACCGGCGACGTAGTTCACGCCGTCAAGCACATCCGCCAGATTGTTCAGGAGATGAAGATTCTCACGGTTCTCAGCGAAGAAGAACTCTACGCCAAGGCGAAAGAACATCAGGCCCCGTACGAATTGATCCGCATCGTCGCCAAAGCAGGGAAGCTCCCTGTCCCAAATTTCTCTGCTGGAGGAATTGCGACGCCAGCCGACGCGTCACTCGTGATGCAACTCGGCGCCGAAGCTGTCTTCGTAGGCAGCGGCATCTTCATGAAAGACTCCACCACCTTCGCCGATCCAGTGGAAGCGGAGAAGCGCGCCCGTGCCATCGTGAAAGCTGCCACGCACTATCAGGACCCTAAAGTATTACTTGAAGTCAGCGAAGACCTGCAGGGAGCCATGAAAGGCCTGGCAGTCGCAGGCCTGGACGAAGCCCACATGTTGCAAACCAGGGGCTGGTAATCTTCTCCGGGATGAATGGACGCCTGTTCTACGTTCTGCGCTAACTCGCGTCTTTCTCCGCGATAGCTGCTGCCTGGTCGCCGCCCAATGTAATGGAGCTATACCAGTCGATCGTACGGGTGAAGTACATCACCGCCGCGATTGCAAGGAAGCTAGCCACCGCTCCGACCAACAGAGCATTGTCCTCGAGCCGCAACAGCAGGTAGATAAAAACGTAAAGCAAGCTAAACACAACGAGAGCACGTAGGCCCTGCGCTCGACTGCCGAAGATCCACTTTGCGTTCGCCGATAGCAACAGCACGGTAGCGCCGCCCGCTACCAAAAAGCCCCAGTCAAACCCAATTCTTTCCGCCAGCGACAACAGAAGCAGATAGAAAATTAGTTGAGCCAGGCCGACCAGAACATACTGCGCAGGATGCACACGCTTGCGAGCTGTCACTTCGAAAATGAAATAAGAGAGAAACACCAATCCCACAAACAACAATTCGTACTTTAGGGAACGGTTCACTGACTGGTAAGGATCCGCTACCTCGACAAAGGAAACTCCCAGAGCAGCGCTGTCCAGGTTGCTCACTGCAACGTTGGTTCCCTCGGCGCGAACCCCACGTGCGATGAAAGGCACAAGCCATTCCCCACTAAAGCCGTGTGTAGAAACGGTACGTTTGACCGGAAGGAAGCCTCCATCGAAACCGGGACTTGGCCAATCCCCCTCGACGTTAAGATGTGAGGTCTTGCCATAAGCCAGCACGGCAAGCCGTTGCGCTCCAGAAAAACGCAAGGATGCAGTCACGCGAAATGCGGCATTAGGTTGGGCCATGTCGCCCGCCTTCACTCCCAGATAAGTGAGGGGTAGCCGTTGTTCACTGTTCGCGTCGGCAGCACTCTCTACTGGAACGAAGGTCATCGTTTTCCCATTTGCCGTCAGAGTTCCATCCGCTAGCGCTCCGTGAGCGTTGCTCACGCCTATAACGATTCCAGCACGAGACCAGTCAAGCTCGGCATCTGTGGGAGCGGCCGACGGCACGCCCGCCAGATCGAAAGCAGCATCGAATTTCAGATCTGCCTGGAAGACCGGGACCTTGAAAAGCGAGCGCCGGCGTTGCTCCGTGCGCACCTTTACCGAGGCGTCTCCCTGAGCAGGGAAAACAAGGTAGACTCCTGTTGTCGCAAACGCCCCTTTATAACGCGGCGGGATCGTGTAGGGAATCGTGAGCACGGGACCGAGAAATATCTGCTGCCCCCCGACGTGGTTGCTGATCTCCTGTATGACATCCTTGGCCCGATTGGTTCGGTCCTCGACGATATTGCTCACGAAAATGGCGGGAATTGCCATGAGCAAGGCGAGAAAGCTGACTACCACCAGCTTGATTCCCATCGAGCGGGACCGATTCCGGATCAGAACAGACACCGGCGTAGCAGAGATTTGGCTCAAACAGTCCTCCTGATTTTCCAGCCTCGCGCCAAGCTCAAAGAGCAACCGTAATCTTATTACAAATAACTTTGCGTTGTAAAGTACATTAAATGTTTCGCCTGACTTTTCTCCATTTTGCCATTTGTGCGGAGTTCGTTGGGGAGAGATGCAGAGATAACTTCCCCACAAGTAACTTGACTTCGAGCCTTCCTGACCAATGCTCCGATTGGACACAGTTCGCAACACCACGTCTTCGAATGGCTCCGGGCTTCCGGGGCCATTTCCATTTGATCGGGGGCAGCGTTTGGGTGGCGCGAGTGCTCCGGGCGCTCCTAAGGTATTCGAGGGACCCGGATCACGTTCGCCCTGCAATCCCGCAGATTCTGGCACGCCATCGGCTTCAGGTCTTTCGTGAGGCACAGCGAAACGGCCGTCAGGTAGTTGTTGCCGCAGCTAACGGTCAGTTCATCCGTCCTGAGGCTTGGGTTGGCCTGAACAAATTGGTTTTTGATCTCTTGGGGCGAAATGGAAAAGTTCTCTCGCGGAGCCGCAAACCGTTCCGGCACTTTCACCGACGTGAACGCGTGGCGCAAGAGTTTGAAGTAGCTCTCAGCATCAAGCCCGCTGCAGGTGCCGTGAACACTCCATTCGTGATTCACCAGCCCTGCGTCCGGCATGATGTCCGCCATCGCGGCTGGATTCGAGAGGCCAGGCGCCGTCGAACAGTTCTCGGGATAGCCGTCGGTGTACTGCGGCCACAGCCCGTGTACAACGAACCCATGATGTCCTGACTGGCACTCAGGCTTGTCCGCGTGCGAGTGGCAAAACTCCGGCGACCAGGAGAGCGTCAGCAGATAGTAATCGAACACACCCGGCGTCCCCTGCGTCGCCTGGCGAGAGCCATGATGTTTCGAATAGCCCGCCGCAGCGGCGAGCACAGCCAACAACAGGACAGCAACCAACACAGGCTTTCTCATTCTTCTTCCCAATCCCACTGGCGCCCGTTTCCAGTCAGCTTCGCGCGCTTTCTTACTCCAAGCATCGTTGATTTTGACCGTCGCGACTGTCCCGAAGAGGTGCCTTCGACCCCTACTTCGCCGGAAGAAACTCAATCGTCACGTCGCGGCTCGCCGGCTTAAAGTCAAAATCCGCGGTCACAAAAACGCGGTCACCCGTCTCCGCCGCGAGTTCCACGCCAAACGCATCTACGTAGGGAATCTGCCGTTTGAGTTTGATCAACGAAGCCCGAATCGCTCGCTCCGCATCCGCTGGGACAACTTCAAATCCAAAGGCACTCATTCGCGAGATCACCAACTCCATCGCGGCTCTGCCATGCGCCTTGCCCGTAATTCCGGCAATCTCGCCCCAATGCACTGCCGAAACCATGACTGCGCACCCTCCCGCCAGGTGCGATTTGATGATATCCGCAACCCGCTCTGCGCCGGCCTCGTTATCGAGATACCGCAAGATCGCGCTCGAGTCGAGGACGTAGGTCACCATTTATCCTTCCGCCCCCGCTCCCGTTTCAGCGCTTCGGAAAGGGAGGGCTTTCCCGAGAAGAGTCCGCGCGTCTTGTCGACCAGTGCTTCCGACACGGGTTCCAGAACAATGCGCGATCCCTCTTGCGTAACCGCAATGCGTGTCCCGGGCTTGATGCCCAGCGATTGCCGCATCTCGGAAGGAATCACAAACTGGCCTTTTGTGCTTACAGAAGTGATCTGTCGGATCATGCTTACATTATATCATCAAGTAAGACCTAGCGCCGTTCCTGGGTGCCTCGTCCAAGCTCAGCTTGGGGGATTTTCTGCTGTGTTCGGCCCCGATCCACCGCTGGTAAAATAAAGCCATGTCGCGAGGCGGTTCAACCCGATACTTCGCATATGCATTCGTAGTTCTCTGCCTCCTGATCCCACAGGCGTTGAGGCCCGCTGGCCGGGGCTTGCAAGCCGACAGCCTCGCCGCCAAAACGTCCAGCCCAACTCCCGTTCTCATCGAGCTATTCACCTCTGAGGGATGCTCCAGCTGTCCTCCGGTCGATGTCCTTCTCAAAAACCTGGACGCCGCCCAGCCGATTCCTGGCGCGCAATTGATCGTCCTGAGTGAGCACGTGACCTATTGGGACCAGGATGGCTGGAAAGATCCCAACTCCTCTGCTGCGCTAACCGAGCGCCAGAATTCCTATGAAGCCGCTCTCGGCCAGAAGGAGCTATATACTCCACAGCTCATTGTCGATGGAAGTCATGAAGTGAAGCCGGGGGATCCCAAACAAGTGGAGGAGACTCTGCAGAAAGCTGCGGCCACTCCTAAAGTTTCCGTGCGCATCGGCGAAGTCACCGTGGATCCCGGAAATCCAACTGTGTTGCATGCCCGCGTTGAAACCGACGCGAACTTCGAAAAACACAACGCCGACGTCTACCTCGCCGTTGCCCTGGATCACGTAGAATCCCAAGTCTTGCGCGGAGAAAACGGAGGCCGCCACCTGATACACGTCGCGGTCGTTCAGGAACTCACCAAAGTAGGGAAGCTTCCGAAAGGAAAGAGCTTCGCGCAGGACGTTCAATTGAAACTCAAGCCCGGCACCGATCCCAAGAACCTCCGCCTCGTAGCCCTTGTTCAGGAATCCGGCCCCGGCAAAGTCCTAGGCGCCGCCCTCCGGAAGCCCGCAATCTGACGAATAGTCTTTGCTGTGAATGGACGGAAGCCGCGAAGCGGCGAAAGAGTGCAGCCCACGATGCAAGTCGTGGGAATGAAAACAAGGTGATCGGTGCAGCCCCGTAGGGGCGCATGACGTACATCCTGAACCGTCAAGCTGCGAGAAACGATGAATCTGGAAGGACACCAGTTTCAGTCGTGCCGCAAAAAGCTACGCAACTTCGGCTTTAGCCGCGGATTTCCGCCCTTGCGGAAGCCTAAAATACCAGCCGATGAACCATTCCCACCAACACGACAGCCTGATCCCGCATCCTAGCGATGACTGATTAATAAACGGCCTTTTCCCCGCATGCAGAAGCGCGCCCCGATTATCCTGGCCCTCCTCTTTGTCGCAACCTCGTCCTCTTTCGCTCAAAAAATCGAAGCCGGAATCTTCCTCGATTACCTAGGCATCTCGCAAACCAGCACCAACAACTTTGGCCTGGGCGCACGCTTCGGATACCGCGTTCATCGCGATGTTCTGTTGGAAGGCGAATTCGCCTACGACTACGGAATCAACTTCGACGAAGCCTACCGCAACATCGTCAATGGTAGCATCGCCGCCATCGAACGCACCTCCATCGGCGTCACCCAAGGTCTGATCGGCCCCAAACTCCAGCCCTCGGGCGGCGGATTTCGCCCGTACGTCACTCTCAAAGCCGGGTTCGTGGATTTTCGCCTCAGCCCCAGCCTGTTCCCTTACAGTGACGTGGCCAGCGCCGTCTTCGGCCTTCGCACTTCCACGTTGAACGCCGCCATCTATCCTGCCGCAGGCGTCGAAGCGACCCTGGGCCCGGTCGGCTTGCGACTCGAAGCAGGCGACCAGATCTACTTCAACCGTGGCGCGCACAACAACCTGCGCATCACCTTCGGCCCCATCCTGAGGTTCTGATTCCAAGTTAGAGGTATACTGCTGCGGCCAACGATGATTGGGTCGAACGCCGTTGGTGGGAGGGATGAAACATGCCCGTTAAACAAGGGGATTTGAGCCTTTTGCAACACCCCGCATCGCGCCATCTTCTGGAATCAAAAATTCCGGCCCGACTGGCCTACGTGGCGACCGACGGCACGCCGCGGGTGATTCCAATCTGGTTTCACTGGAACGGAGCTGAGTTTGTCATGGGCACTCCGCCCAAGGCACCCAAGCTGAAGGCTCTCGCCAAGAATCCCAGAGTCGCGCTCACCATCGACGACAATACTTTCCCCCACAGAGTTCTGCTCGTCCGCGGCACCGCGCGCCTGCAACCGCTACAGGGGATCGTTCCGGAATATGCCATGGCAGCCGACCGCTATTTCGGACCCGAACAGGGTAAAGCCTGGGTCGAGCAAATGGGCAAGATGATCTCGTCCATGGTTCGCATCACGATCACCCCCGACTGGGTCGGCCTGCTGGATTTCCAGACACGCTTCCCTAGCGCTCTCCCGCTGTAAGTAAACCGGCGCGATCGCGGTCGTTCGTGGTCCCCCATCCGGCTTTCTTGAAGTCCGTTCCGGTAAAATTACTGCAGGATGAAGATCGGAGTCCTAGCCCTGCAGGGCGATTTCGACGCCCACCGCCTCCGGCTCGAGCAGCTCGGCGCCGAAGTCGTGCTCGTGAAAAAGCCCGAACAACTCGACGACATAGACGGTCTTATCATCCCCGGCGGCGAGTCCGGTACATTCTTAAAACTCCTGGGCGACGCCGGATTCGAGAAGCTAAAACAATTCGTCCGCCTGAAGCCCACCTTCGGCACCTGCGCCGGCGCCATTCTGCTCGCCTCAGAAGTCGAGAACCCCAAGCAGGCTGGACTAGGCGCGCTCAATATACGCATCCGTCGCAACGCCTACGGACGCCAGATCGACAGCTCCATCCGCGAAGGGCTACTTGGCAATTCTCCACTGGAAATGGTCTTCATCCGCGCTCCCAAAATCGAGCACGTCGGTTCCGGCGTCGAAGTCATCGCCACCGAAGGCCAAGATCCCGTAGCGGTCCGTCAGGGAAGGGCGATGGCCGCCACCTTCCATCCCGAACTCTCCGAGGACACGCGCGTGCACCAGGCCTTTCTCGATTTAGTCTCAAACGGAAAGAGGTCTTAACCGCAAGAACCGGTCTTGTCATCCTGAGGCGGGGTCCTTTGCCCGCCGAAGGACCGATGCAATTTGGCGGTTAAAAATATCCTTGACAATCTCACTCGCGTAACTGTAAGGTTACGTATAATGCGGAACCGATCGGTTACATATTCTTCGGAAGTCACCTTCCAGGCGCTCTCCGATCCCACGCGCCGCGCGGTCCTAGACCTGCTCCGCCGCGGCAGCCAGCCCGCTGGACACATCGCCGAAGCCTTCCCAGTCTCCCGCCCCGCCATTTCCAAACATCTGCGCCTGCTGCGCCGCGCCCACCTGGTCCGCGAACACCGCGAAGGCCGTAACCGCATCTACCAACTCAATCCCGAACCGCTCCGCTCCGTCGACTCCTGGATCGAGCAGTACCGCACCTTCTGGAGCCATAGTCTGGCCAATCTGAAATCTTTTGTAGAAGCCGAGCACGCCAAGGAAATGCAAGCCTCACGCAAACCAAAATGAACTCGAGAAAGGAAACTTCGATGACGAAGTCAATTCGCGCCCTATCGCTAATGCTCCTGATCACGCTCGCCTCCACCTTCGCTCTCGCCCAAACCGACGTCCAGAAGGCGTTCGCCACGCTCAAGAGCATGCCCGGATCCTGGGAAGGGAAGTCCGCCGACGGCCGCTCCCTGCAAGTGATTTTCAAAGTAGTTTCCGGCGGCTCCGCCGTGATGAGCGAAATCATGGGCCAGGGCCCCGAAGACATGATCTCAGTCTTCCATCTCGACGGACCTAACAAGCTGCTCATGACGCACTACTGCGGCTCCGGCAACCAGCCGCGGATGCAGGCCAGTGTTTCTCCTGACGGCAAGACCATCACCTTCAACTTCATGGATGCCACCAATCTCAAGAGCCTCGATGATGGCCATATGTACCGATTGGTCCTCACTATGCTCGACGATAATCACCACACCGAAGATTGGACGTTCATCGACCACGGCAAAGAGATGAAGGAATCGTTCGACCTGCATCGCAAACTCTAAGCTCGTGTTGGACGGACGCTCAATGTGGGGCGGGCACTCCTGCCCGCCGCTTTTGACTTTAGCTTTTGATTTTCAAAAGGAGCAGCACACACCATGGCAACCGCCACCATCACTCCGAACCAGGACACCGTGCTCGCCGAGATTTTCATCGCCGCTCCGCCCGAGCGTGTCTTCGAAGCTATCAGTGACCCAAGCCAAACGGCGAAATGGTGGGGCGCGAAAGGCCTCTACCGTCTCTCGGAAACCGTTGCCGACGTGCGTCCCGGCGGAAAATGGCGCAGCGCGGGCGTCGGTGACGATGGCACGCCCTTTCATGTCGAGGGCGAATATCTCGAAGTCGATCCGCCGCGCCGCCTGGTTCATACCTGGACGTCCAGCTACATGGGTCCGATGAAGACCGTGGTCTACTGGGATCTGCAACCGCAGCCTGTGCATGGCCTGCATCCGGGCGGCCCGCGAAAGGCTGGCACCGGAACCTTGGTCAAGCTGCGTCACGAAGGCTTCGCCGGCGCTGCCCAGGCTGCGATCGGTCATGGCGAAGGTTGGAAGCGGGTCATGGGATGGCTGGTGGCCTACGTGGAAAAAGGCGAGACCGTGGACACGCGCAAGTAAGCCAAGGATTGCATGGATTTTCGCGGATTCGAATGGCAACGGCGCATCGACGCTTTCAGGAATGTGGTTAGAATTCCTAACTTCATTCGGTAACTGAACAACTGCAATCAGCTGGGACGACATGCGCCAGCAAGAAGTCTGCGACGCGCGTATACGCGTCGATCTGGTTTTCGACGCGGGCAAATCCGTGTCCTTCGTTTTCGTAAATCTTGTAATCGACCTTGCCCCCGCGTTTCTGGATCGCGTCGATGACCTGCTCAGTTTCCGACTTGGGGCAGCGCGGATCATGTCCTCCGGCAAGCAGAAGCAGCGGCGCCTGGATCTGGTCAATAAAGTTGATCGGCGACCGCTCCTCATAGAGCGCTTTGTTCTTCACTGGATCCCCCATCGTCGCCAGATCGGATTCTTGCAGCACGGGATCTTCATTTTGAATTTCCGTGAACCAATTCACGAACGGCACAATCGGCACACCCGCCGCCCATACGTCCGGAGCTTTCGTCACCGCCATCATGCTTAGATAGCCCCCGTAGCTTCCACCCATCACCGCAATCTTTTTCAGATCGAGGTGACCGGTCTGCTTAATCCAGTCCAAGCCCGCCAGCACGTCCTGCAAATCGCCGCCGCCCATGTCGAACAAATTGGCTTGTTGAAATTCTTTTCCGTATCCGGTTGAGCCGCGATAGTTGGGCGCCAGCACCATGTATCCTTGATTGGCGGCGAACTGAATGAACCGGTTAAAAGAATTCATGGTCTGCGCCGCAGGTCCGCCGTGAATATAAACGATCGCCGCATTCTGCCCGTTGCGGGCCATGTTGAATGGCACGTAGAGAAGTGCGGAGATAGTCCACTTGCCGTCGCGGCTGGGATAGTGCACCAGGTATGGCTCAACCATATCTTCCGAATGCACGCCCGCGATCAGCGAATGCGTGAGTTGTTGTGACTTGCCGCTGCCAAGGTGATAGACCCACAGATCGCCGGGAGCGGTTGGGCCATTGTGGCTATAAAGCAGCCGAGAGCCGTCAATGCTGAAAGCCGAACGCCCGCCCGCAGGTTCGTTCACGCCTTTCGCGACGGGCAGAACGTTAGACTGGCCGTTTGCGAGATCGTGCAAGTAAATGTCGACGTTGCCATCCACGTTTGCGGTGAAGGTTATGTGTTTGCCATCGGGAGAGAATTCGCCGCCACGAATTTCCCATTTGTCTTTGGTGAGCCATCGTATCGTGCCTGGCCGAAAGAGCCCGGTAACAGATGCGCCCTTATCACTGAAAGAGAGGAGAGCGATATTCTCGTATCCGTTCGCTGCGTTAGAAGTAATGAGTATCTGTCCTCCGTCGGGAATCGAGCGAGGATCGATGCCGTTAGCTTTGTACAGCTGTTCGCCCTGATGCGAGGTGAGAAGCGTGCTTTTACCCGAGGCTAAACCGGCGATGAAAATATTCGAATCCGTTCCCTTTGCCTGCGATTGCGTGTAAACGATGTACTGGCCGTCTTTCGACCATATGGGATTCGTGTTCCGCTTATCCTGCGCTGTGTTGGACGTGAGATGCTTCACCTCGCGCATGACCATGTCGTAGATGTCGATCTCGTAGGCTGCGGACGTTTTCGGCTTCACTTCATACGCAAGGTAGCGCCCGTCGGGCGACCAGGTCGGATTGATCTCCGCAATCTCGCGCGTCTGGGTCAAATTCACGACCTTGCCAGTCTTCGGCGACACTAGAAAAATGTCCCATTGCTCATTGCCGTCATAGTCAGACTGGTAAGCGATCCATTTACCGTCCGGCGACCACGCCGGCGCGGCCTGCCGCTGGTCGCTCACCGTCAACTGCACCGGCCATCCACCCTCTGCGGGGACTAGCCAGAGATTGTTGCGTCCGCTCATGTTCGAGATGAACGCGATGCTTTTCCCATCCGGCGACCACGTCGCACGCCCGACCTGGTGCGTCATGTAAAGCTTTTCAATGGTGAGACTGCGCGGCTCGACCTGCGCGTTGGGCTTCGAGGAGATTTTCTTCGGATCGGTAATCGCCATAGGCGCAGGCAAAATCTGGGCAGCACTTTCAGCAACAACGGCACTCATGACCAGTACAATGGCGAACGGTGCGCTCACGCGCATGACGCGGAACTTCAAATGCGGGGCCTCAAAGATTGAAGTAGAAAAGAAAGTCTAGCAGAGGCGAGTTTTGTCTTGTCATCTTGAGCGGAGCGAAGGACCTATGCAACTCCCGGGGCCGCGGGCGACACGCTGAAGCGCTCTACGCCTTCGGGTTGTTATGTATTTCCACGGTGCTCCAGGTCTTATCCGCCGCGTGGCACAAGTTCTCCAGCGCGCAGTCGGCGCACTTGGGCTTGCGCGCGATGCACAACTTCCGTCCGTGCCAAATGACTTGATGTGAAAACAGAATCCATTTTTCCCGCGGAATGATCCGCATCAGATCCTGCTCGATTTTCTGCGGATCGTTTTCCTTCGTCAGCTCCAACCGTCGCGAGATGCGATGCACGTGCGTGTCGACGACTACGCCGACGGCCTTCTTGAACCACGTGCCGAGCACGACGTTGGCGGTTTTGCGGGCGACACCGGGAAGGGTCAGAAGCTTTTCGATGTCGTCGGGCACTTGTCCGCCGAACTCCGCTGCGATCTTTTTCGCTGCGCCCACCACCGACTTGGATTTATTGCGGAAGAAGCCGGTGGAGCGCACATCCGGTTCCAGTTGTTCCGGATTGAGTGCCGCGAAAGCCGCGACGGTCGGATATTTGCGGAACAACTCCGGCGTCACCCGGTTCACGTTCACGTCGGTCGACTGCGCAGACAGGATAGTTGCGACCAATAGTTCCCAAGCGCTGGCATGGGCCAACGCGCAGGTGACGTCCGGATATAGCTGATCCAGCCGCTTCAGAATCTCGGCCACACGTTCCGGTGCTATCGGATTGTAGCCTTTGGTCTTTGCAACAGAAGCGGTAGCTTTTTTGTCGTGGGCTTTCTCCCGCGACTTCGGGGCTGCTGCTGCCGATGGTTTGCCTCGGCTTGGGCGGGTAACCGCGCCCGCCCCTAGGCGAACTTTGTCCTGACGTCCGCTGCGCGCAGGCTGCCGCGGAACTATCCCACGAGGCATAACGACTCCTTGCGGCCAAATCTTACCAGAGCCGCGGAGTTTCATAGGTCGTTGGTAAACTCCAGCGCTGTAACTTCGTTTTGTAGAGACTCCGCACCCGGCTCATGGTTTGCTTTGTCAACTTCGCAAGTGGCTGCGGCTCTGTACCAGGCGCCGGTGTTCTTGCTAGAATGTCCGGTCGCGAAACCGCTGCGGTAGTAAAATAGAGCAGAAGACTCTCAGGAGACTGACACCCTTATGACTTACGTGATTGCTGAGCCGTGCATCGGCACCAAAGACACCGCCTGCGTGGATGCGTGTCCGGTGGACTGCATTCATCCCAAGAAAGATGAGCCCGCTTACGCGACCGAAGAGTTGTTGTACATCGACCCGGTGGAGTGTATCGATTGTGGCGCCTGCGTTCCGGTGTGCCCGGTCTCGGCTATTTTCGCGCTCGACGATCTGCCCGAGAAGTGGGCCGCTTTCACCGAGCGCAATGCCAAGTACTACGGTCGGTAGTGCGGCTTTTGGCTCCTGGCTTTTAGCTGTTGCTTTTGAGAAGGCGCGCGTCCTGACATGGGCGCGCGCCTTCTTGTTTCTACCGTTTGTCGGCGTTCCCTAGGACTTCAGCGTCTTTGCCGGTGTGGGCCTTCACTGCGTCGAGAATGCGGATATATTCGTGTTTGTCCATATGCAGCACGAACGTCTTAGGCAACTCGCCCACGTGGTAGTCGATCTGGAGCCAGTGACTCTTCCCTTTGGTCAGCATCATCACTGCGCCCACGCCAACCGCAGTCGCAAAAATCGATTCCTCATTAACCCGGTGCTTCTTGGTGTACTCGTAGGAGAATTTGTCGATCACGGAATAGGGAATGCTCAACGGAGCGCCCTTCTCGGGCTGCACCTCGATTGCCTGGTGGTCGTCGCTAAAAGTCAGGACGGCCTTGGACAGTTTCCCTTTGGAGTCAGGAGCGGCAACGCGGCTGAAGGAAGTTTCCTCGGCGACAGTGACAGAGCCAAGACTAAGGATTAAAAGAACCACAGCAAGAATTCTTTTCACAGTTTTGAAAGTATATCGAAAGGCGCGTTGCGGTGCAGATGCCTTGCTCTTGAGCTCGGCTGCTGACGGCTGAAGTCGCATCCAATAGAATCAAGCCTTCGTCCGCGAATCCCATGGCCCTGAGAGAGTCGGAAGCGATTGTGCTGCGCAGCTATCCGCTGCGCGAGGCCGATTTGCTGGTCACGCTGTTCACCCGCGAAGAGGGCAAAGTCCGGGGTGTGGCGCGGTCGGCAAAAAAGTCGAAGCGGCGATTCGGGGGAGCCCTCGAGCCGCTGACCTACGTGCGTGCGTTTTACGATGTCCGCGAGCGCCAGGAATTGGCGCGGCTCGATTCTTGCGAAGTGCTGGAGTCTCCCATGGCCTCGGAGGTAAGCTATGCGCGGGCCGTGGCCTTGGGGCACATCGCCGAATTGCTCGACGAACTGCTGCCCGACCACGAGGCCAATGACGCCATCTTCCGCCTCACGCTTTCGGTGCTGCACGTGCTTACAGGCCCGGATGTGTGGATGCCGGTCACGTATTTTGAGCTGTGGCTGACGCGGCTGGTCGGCTTCCTGCCGGAGCTGACGGAATGCATCGTCTGCGGTCGGAGCCTGAACGGCAGTCGCGCGTATTTTCATGCGCTGGCAGATGGGCTGATGTGCCCCGACGACAAGCGGCTGGCGTCGTCCGAGATTTCAAGCGAATCGCGTGCTCTCGCAGCACAAATGTTTCGTGCTCCGGTGGAAAGTTTTGTGGCGAAGCCGTGGCCGAAAGCACAGGGCGCGGACCTGCGGAGATTTCTGCTTCAAATCCTACAGCGACATATCGAGAAGAAACTGGTCACCGCGGGCATGCTGGAGAAGGGTGGGTTCTAGCGGTCAAGATCAAAATCCCTACCCTGTTTCTCCAAAGAGAGGAGAAACAAGGGCAGGGCACCCTGTGCTGTACTCCAGGCATCGTGTGTGTCTACTGACAACCAGTAAACGCCAGTGTCGCTGCGGTCACGCTAGCTCCAGGCATTACTGTGAGGTTTGTGTTGGTCGTAGTGGAACTTGTCTGCATCTCCGACGGGCTGCAGTCAACCGCGCCGCCTCCACCCGGAACGAAAGCCATCGCGTCGACGGTATATCCCACAGGACCACTGGCTGGGGCGGCAGGCTGCTGCGTTCCGCTCGTACTGAACCCGCCAACGCTCGGATTGGCCGCAGCTACCGCGAGAGTATAACTGGCGCAATCCGTTTTCGCGGGACAAGTGGCAGCGCTTGCCGTCGTCAAATTGGCAGTGGCGGCCGATTGTGCGGCCAGAGGAATTGTCACGCTCACGGTCGCCGAAATTGGTTGCAGAACCGACAGCGAAATATCGGCGGCGGTTCCTGCACTTCCAGTGCTGGTTGTAATCTGACCTGTAATCGATGCGGTCGACGTATCGGTTCCCGCTTGTGCCGCCAGCGGCACCGTGCCCAACGCATTGCCGGGCTGTACGCCAGTGATTACCGTGGCTCCGTAGGCCACTTGCGTTCCACTGACTGCAACCGCGACTACGTCATACGTACCGGCAGCGACTGGGCAGAAGACGAACGATCCGCTCGCATCGGCAACTGTTTCCATGATCACCCGGTCGATGCCTGCGCTATTTTTCTGCTCCAGCGCCACCACCGTATTGCCGCCGACGATGGGCTGTTTGGTGACGCTGTCCACAACTTTTCCGTTAATCGAAGACGAGGTCAGGCTCACCTCGCCCGCGTGCAAGACCGGCTTGAGGCGGAACTGGCCGTTGCCTTGTGCCACGATCGAGGCACAGGCGTTGAAATCAATATCCAGGTCTTTGGTTTCACCCGCGGCGATCACGAACTGGCCGCCCGCAATTTGTCCGGAGGGAATCTTCAGTCCGGTTTGCGCCTGGCTGGAAAGTAGCAGCGGCTGCGGCGTTTTGGAGGAATCGCTGCTCAGTACGACGCAGTTTGCAGTGCTCACGCACAGGTTGCTCTTGATTGGCGTTGAGTTGCTCACCAGCATGATTCGAATCTGCTGGTAGCTGCCGGGTTGAAGTTCGATTGCCGATCCCAGCATGGCCAGGAAGCATTGATTGTTGGCCTGTCCCAGCAAATCCACTTGTTGCGGATTCTGCGGAAGATTTGGGGTGAGGTCGATCCAGCTCGAATCATTATCCCCGGCGCTGGCACTGGCGTTGATCTGAACGTCGGCGATGGTGACGAAGATATGACTGAACGGACCCTGCGGTCCGGAGCAAGTCGCGGGATCGCTGACTGCAAGATTAATCTTCGCCGTCGTGTTTGAAGTCATGGGGTGTGAACCGCTGCTACAACTCGACAGCACAAATGCAATTCCAATCATCAAGGCAGGCGCAATGGCACAGATTAGGGCACGTTTTGACATGGCAGAACCTCGTACAGGGAGATTAGGGACGCACACAGCCAGGGGAGACTACGCTGATTTTCGAGCATTTTTCATGCCTTTCGTGCGATAAGACGCATATCTTATTGTTGACGAATGATTTACAGGTATGATCGTTTCTGTTGGCGAGGCTAGAATCCGTGCGATTTCGCGTAGATTTTTCCACTCGCGGCTGTGCAACTTTTCCAGTCGGTGTGTTGTTGTAACAGAACCTGGCGAGTTTACTGACGGCTGCCGTCAGCTTCCATTACAATCGGAGATTAACCTCGTTGCTTCGGCCTACTTGTAGGAGTTCGAGCGAGTACTTACGTTCTGGGGTCTAAGCTACCAGCCAAAAGCTAACGGAGCCAAGAGCCAAAACTGTGAATCCATCCTCGTCCAATCCGCTGACCTTTCAGGAACTCATTCTTCGCTTGCAGACATTTTGGGCGGAACGCGGATGCGTGCTGCAACAGCCCTATGACGTTGAAGTCGGCGCGGGTACTATGGCGCCGGAAACGTTTCTGCGCGTGCTGGGTTCGAAGCCTTATAAGGTCGCGTATGTGCAGCCCTCCCGGCGTCCCGCGGATGGCCGCTATGGGGAGAATCCGAACCGGTTGTTCAAGCACATGCAGTTCCAGGTGATCCTAAAGCCTCCGCCGGAGAACGTGCAGGAGCTGTATCTGGAGTCGCTGGGCGCGATTGGCATTGACCTGCGTCATCACGACATCAAGTTCGAAGAAGACAATTGGGAGGCTCCGACGCTGAGCGCGTGGGGCGTGGGCTGGCAGGTCATGCTCGACGGTTTGGAGATCACGCAGTTTACCTACTTCCAACAGTGCGGCGGCGTGGACTTGTTTCCCATTTCGGCTGAGCTGACGTACGGCCTCGAGCGTATTGCCCAGTTCCTGCAGGATGTGGATTCGATTTACGACATCGTGTGGGCGCGCGACCCGGAGTCGGGCAGCGTGGTCAAGTATGGTGATGTGCGTCTGGCCGATGAGTTGCAGTTTTCGGTCTACAACTTCGAAGAAGCGGACGTTGAAAAGACGTGGGAACATTTCCGTTTGTATGAGGCGGAGTGCAAGGCATTGCTGCAGCAGCATGCGATACCGGAAGAAGATCAAAATCCCCGCCCTGTCTCTCCAAAAATCGGAGAGACAAGGACGGGGCATCCAGATCAAGACAAGACGCGATTTCCGGTGCTCGCTGCGTACGATCTTTGTCTGAAGTGCTCGCACCTTTTCAACATTCTTGATGCGCGCGGCGCAATCTCGGTAACCGAGCGGGTGGGCGTGATTGCGCGAGTGCGAGCACTCGCGGTGGGAATTGCGAAGGCTTGGGTAGATCAACAAAAAAGTGAGCCTGCGCCGCTGGCGAAATCCGACGAGTCTGAACCTGTCCGCGAAAAGAAGTCGAAGAAAGAGAAATTCGCGCCAGTGGGTTAGTAGCGCCGCCGTCCCGGCGGTTTCGCCCGCACAGCCGAGGGCAAGATACCCTCGCGACAGCCGGCGAGTCGCCGGCGCTACGGTCGGCGCTTTGCACAGGCCAAGTGTGATGGATATCACATTCGAATTGGATCTGTTTTTGAAACACTGGATACTTTGAACGCATGCCAGACTTTCTGCTAGAGATCGGTTGTGAAGAGATTCCGGCTCGGATGATTGACGCGGCCTCGCAAGAGTTGCGCCAACGCGTGATGGCGTTGCTGAGCCGCGAGCATTTGTCGAGCGGCGAGGTAACGCAGTTCGATACTCCGCGCCGACTGTCGGTAATGGCCACTGGTCTCTCTGCTTCTCAGGCTGACGTGACGGAACAAATCACCGGACCTTCGGTCAGCGTCGCGTACAAGAATGGCCAGCCGACTCCGGCGGCGCAGGCCTTTGCGAAAAAGGCTGGCGTGGAAGTAGCGCAACTGGAAAAAGTGACGACGCCAAAGGGCGAGTACCTCGCCGCAAGGATCACGAAAAAGGGCCGGAGCGCCGCGGAAATTCTGGCGGAGGACCTGCCCAAAGAGCTTGCCGCGATTTACTGGCCCAAAAATATGTACTGGGGCAAGCTGAACGAACGCTTCGTGCGTCCCGTGCGCTGGCTGGTCGCGCTGCTCGATGATGAAACCATTCCGTTGGAATTCGACGGCATTCGTGCCGGGAACAGTTCACGCGGGCATCGGATTTTGAGCGCTGGTGGAGTGACGATTCCACGCGCCGGATCTGCATACGTTGATTCTCTTCGGGCCGCAAAGGTTTTGGGACGTACGGAGCGGGAGCATCAGATTCGCAAAGCGCTCGACACGGCCACGCGGACGGTTCCCGGCGCGCGCTGGCGTGAGGATAAAGCGCTCCTCGATACCGTGGTGAATCTCACCGAATTTCCCTCGGCAGTGCTGGGGGGTTTCGATCCGCAGTTTCTCTCTCTGCCCGAGGAAGTGCTGGTGACGGTGATGCGCGATCACCAGAAATATTTTGCCGTTGAAGACGCGAGCGGCAAACTCGCACCCTACTTCTTGGCGGTGCTGAATACCGATAGCGATCCGCAAGGGCTGATTCGCCACGGAAACGAGCGCGTGTTGCGAGCGCGCTTCAACGACGCACGCTTCTTCTGGGAAACCGATCAGAAAAAATCCTTGCTGGAACGGCTGGAATTGCTGAAGCATGTCACCTTCCAGAAAGATTTGGGCAGTTACTTCGACAAGACCCAGCGCGTGCAGCGGTTGTGCAGTTGGCTGAGCGAGATCCTCAAGCAGAATGGAATTACTGTGCGGCCTGGAGTGATTCACAAAGCCGCGTGCCTGTCGAAGACCGACTTGACCACCGAACTGGTGAAAGAATTTACCGAATTGCAGGGAATTATTGGAGGCCTCTACGCGCGGGCGCAGCAACTGGATCCCACGTTGCCCGAAGCGACGCGATTCGCCATCGCGGATGCGATCTACGATCATTACAAGCCGGAATCTACTGACGATACTGTGCCGCGATCGCTGGAAGGCGCAGTGCTTTCGATCGGCGACAAGGCAGACACGATTGCGGGAATGTTTGCCCTGGGGTTAGTGCCGAGCGGCTCGAAGGACCCGTTTGCGTTGCGTCGCCAGGCGAACGCGATCGTAAAGGTAATCGCCGAGAAGAAGTTGCCGTTGCGCCTGGGCGAACTGATGCGGGACGCGCGCGCCGGATATCAGGGCTTGGAGGCGGAAAAGAAGTTCGTTGCGGATGCAAAGTTTTCCGAATCGATCGCTACCTTCTTCCGCGAGCGATTGGAGTTCTACCTGAAAGACGTATGCGGTTATGCGTATGATGTAGTAAAGGCCGTGCTGGGAGCCGACGCGGAAGATGTGGTGGATGCCATGCAACGCGCCGAGGCGGTAAAACAGGTTCTGCACATGCCGGAGTTCCAGGCGATTGGCGCGGCTTGCAAGCGCATACGGAATATACTGAGACAAGCCGAAGAGAAGGGAATTGCGCCGGCGGCGACGTTCGAATACCTACCCGATTCCGCTCACGAAGAGAAGAACCTAAGAGCTTACATGGAACGGACTGGCCCAAGAGTCGAAGAAAATCGGAGCAAGAAAGAATACTTCGACGCCCTGCTCCTGCTATCAACCGCAAGAGAACACGTGGACGCGTTCTTCGACAAAGTGATGGTGATGGTCGAAGATGAACGGTTACGGGCGAATCGACTGGCGCTGCTGCGGACGTTGCTGAAGGAGTTTTCCACGATCGCAGATTTTTCCGAGGTTGTGACGGAAGGGAAGGCGTGAGTTTGTGTCGTCCCTCCGGGACTTGTTTCTGATTTGCGGTTGCACCCCACCGCTGAAGCGGTGGGCAATTATCGCGACGCCCCTCCGGGGCTGAGCAGATTCAAGTGCAGAGTTGGCTATCCGCTAGAGGTTGGCCAACGACACTTACTTTCGAAGCGAAACGAAATCTGAATCTAAAGAAAAGGACTCATACCATGGCGACGATTACCCTCCCTGAAGTTGAAACTCAAGAAACCAACAAGGCCACCACCAAGTACGTTTATTCTTTCGGCGGCGGCAAGGCCGATGGCAACGGCAAGATGAAGGACGTCCTCGGCGGCAAAGGCGCCGGACTGGCCGAGATGACCAATGCCGGCCTTCCTGTGCCTCCGGGATTCACGATTCAGACCGAGGCCTGCCGTGAATACATGCGCACTGCCGCCGTCTCGAAAGACGTCGACCGCCAGATGGACGAAGCGCTCGCAAAACTGGAAGCGCTGCAAGGGCAGAAGCTCGGCACGGGTGAGAATCCGCTGCTGGTGAGCGTGCGCTCGGGCGCCAAGTTTTCCATGCCCGGAATGATGGACACGATTCTCAACCTCGGGTTGAACGACAAGAGCGTGGAGGCGCTGGCCAAGCGCAGCAACAATCCGCGGTTTGCGGCCGACTCCTACCGGCGGCTCATTCAGATGTTCGGTAACGTCGTGCTCGATATTGAGAAGTCGGCGTTCGATGAAGTGTTCGACGCCAAGAAGAAGCAGCGCAAAACTAAGCTCGACACCGAACTTACCGCGAAAGATCTGCAGGAAGTGATCGCGGAGTACAAGAAGGTCGTCAAGAAGCACGCCAAGCGCGACTTTCCGCAGGATCCGCGCGAACAGCTAGTCATGGCGCGCGACGCCGTGTTCCGCTCCTGGCAGAACGATCGCGCCAAGCACTATCGCCGCATCAATAATATCGACGACATGCTGGGCACCGCAGTCAATGTGCAGGCGATGGTCTATGGCAACCTCGGCGACACCAGCGGCACAGGCGTGGGTTTCACGCGCAATCCGGCAACCGGCACGAAAGAGTTTTATGGCGAATTTCTGATGAACGCGCAGGGCGAAGATGTGGTTTCCGGCGTTCGCACTCCGGTACCGATTCTCGAACTGCAAAAGATCATGCCCGATGTCTACAACCAGCTCCGCGAAATTACTACGCGGCTGGAGAAGCACTACAAGGACATGCAGGATTTTGAGTTCACCATTCAGGACGGCAAGCTCTACATGCTGCAGACGCGCAACGGCAAGCGGACGGGCCTGGCCGCAGTGCGAGTCGCGATTCAAATGGTGGAAGAAGGGCTGATCACGAAGGAAGAGGCGATCTTCCGCGTCGAGCCCAACCAACTGTATGACTTCCTGGTGCCGCGTCTCGATGAGAAGAGCACGAAGGTGGAAGTGCTCGCGACCGGATTGCCTGCGTCGCCTGGAGCGGCCGTGGGACGAATTGTGTTCACCGCCGATGAAGCAGTCAAGATGGCCGGACACGACACCGCGAAGAATCCCGTGATCCTCGTTCGCGCCGAAACGACTCCCGAAGATATTCACGGGATGGAAGTCGCGAAAGGCATTCTCACTTCCCGCGGCGGCATGACGAGCCATGCCGCAGTCGTGACCCGCGGTATGGGCAAGTGCTGCGTGGCTGGCGCTGGCGACATTGACGTCAACGAAAAAGCCCGTGAGATGCGGGTGAAGGGTCAAACCTTCAAAGAGGGCGACTGGATCTCGCTGGATGGCACGACCGGCCGCGTGATCAAGGGGAAGCTGGGGACGCTCGATCCTTCTCCGGATGATCCGGAATTGCAGAAGTTTATGCATTGGGCCGACCCGCACCGCAAGATGAAAGTTCGCGCCAACGCCGATATTCCACGCGACGCGATTCAGGCCCGTGCGTTTGGAGCAGAAGGAATCGGACTCTGTCGCACCGAGCACATGTTCTTCGGCGAAGAAAAGATTCCGCACATGCGCGCCATGATTTTGGCGGATAACGAGAAAGATCGGCGGACCGCGCTGAAAAAGCTGCTGCCGATGCAGCGCGCCGACTTTGCCGGCGTCTTCAAGGCGATGGACGGTTTGCCGGTCACGATCCGAACGCTGGATCCACCACTGCACGAGTTCCTGCCGCGCCGCGAAGATTTGATGGTCGATATCGCCCTCTTGTCGTCCTATAGCGCGAAGCAGAAGAAAGACCTGGTGGCGAAATACAAGGACTACGGCGTGAAGGCCGCAAGCGATTTAAAGAAAGCTTTGCCTCCGCTTCTCGCGCGCGTGGAGCAGTTACACGAGTTCAACCCCATGCTCGGACATCGCGGATGCCGCTTGGGAATTACGTATCCCGAGATCACCGAGATGCAGGCTCGCGCCATCTTCGAAGCGGCGGTGGATTGCGCGAAGAAGGGAATCAAGGTTCTTCCGGAAGTCATGATTCCACTAGTCGCCACGCTGAAAGAAATGGCGAACCAGGGAGCAATCGTGCGACGGGTTGCGGACGAAGTATTTAAAGAGAAGGGAACGAAAGTCGAATACATGGTCGGCACCATGATCGAGTTGCCGCGTGCGGCGCTGGTGGCGGACGAGATCGCCAAGGAAGCAGAATTCTTCTCGTTCGGCACGAACGATCTGACGCAGACGACGTTCGGATTCTCGCGCGACGACGTGAACAAGGTGCTTCCGACCTATTTGGCCGAAGGCATTCTGAAGCAGGATCCGTTCGCCGCGCTGGATCAGGAAGGCGTTGGACAGTTGGTCAAGATGGCAACCGAGCGCGGTCGGAAAACGCGCTCGACACTCAAGGTCGGAATCTGCGGAGAACACGGTGGCGAGCCGTCCTCTGTGGAATTCTGCTATCGCACCGGCTTGAACTACGTATCCTGCTCTCCGTTCCGCGTACTGACAGCTAGGCTAGCGGCCGCGCAGGCTGCGGCAACAGAGACGCTGAAGGTCGAAGGCGGAAGAACAAAATAAGCAGTCAACCACAGAGGGCACAGAGATCACGGAGTAAATTTCGTGACCTCTGTGCCCTTTGTGCTTATTGCACTTTCTGCAGGCGTGAGACGAGTTTCTGAGGAAGGCTCTCTTCCGAATCGGACCACAAACGTCGCGACGCGGCCCGCGTATTCATTTCCACCTTCTTCGTAAATTCGACCAGTTTAGCCAAATTGTCGCGAATCTTGGCTTGCGTTTCTTCCGTGAGGGCGGCATTTTCTTGAACGAAAAGTGAGTCCAACCCAAAATCAATTTCGACGTGGCCGGTCTCCTGGTGAATACCCTCGTCAAATTCTTCGCCCTGCACGATGAACTTGACCAGGCTTGGAATCAGAAGCCACTGCTTGCCGCCCTCGTCGGGCGTCCAAAGATCCCAATAGGCTTCGAAGATATAGGCATAGTCGTCGTGAATAAGATCGGCGGCGACGACCATCGCTTCCTCCGGGGCGATGCCAGGCGAGAAACGACGTTCCAGAACGCTGGCTTCATTCCAGGAAACGGGCTGCACCGCGGCATAAGTGATGCCAGGACGCTGCGCCGAAAACGGAAACTGCTGCATCACAGCAAAGACGTGAGGCAACATCGCAGGACCAGAAAAATCGGGGAACCATACACTGAGATATAACGAGTCGGACATATGTCAAGACTGAAGCTGAGCCTTCTCCATCTCAATATTGTAAGGCCTCAATGATTACGCCAGTAACCGAGCCTTGCTACGACATCCATGCTACTGTCAGTTTCGATAACCACCTAAGTCATAAATGATGGACGTCGCTCACCTGCCATCGGCGTATTCCGCGCTGGAGGGCGCAGAGGCCGCGCACGGGACTCGGGCCGGGAAGTATGTCGACTTCCTGTGGCGGACAGATCCGCCTGCCGATGCCGTCATGCAGGAATTCGCGAGCCTGCCCGAGGGGGAATGGCGCGCCCTGCTCGAACTGGTGCTCGCCAAAGGGATTGAGAATGTTCCCTCGGCTCCGGAACCTTTGCGGGCTTTGTTCGAGCAGTTGGAATATGTTCCTTTTTGGGTCGACCGCGAGCGCTGCAATTTAGGCGGTGCCACGTTCCTGCGGTGCCGGCTCGGTTTCGCCGTTCTGGCGATGCTTTCCCTTCCTCTCATTTACAGTTGGCCGGCAGGAAATAAGGCTCTGGCTCTCTCCGGCCAGCTCATGCACCGTGCATCGCAACGCCTGAAAGATACCACTCGCTACGTCTTCGCGGTTTGCCAGCCCGATGGTCTCTCGCGCTTCTCTGAAGGTTTCGCGATGACGGTGCGAGTGCGGCTGATTCATTCGCAAGTGCGGCGATTGCTTCTCGAATCTGGCCAGTGGCGCGCCGATGAATGGGGCGGACCGATCAACCAATGTCACATGGCCGGCACGAACCTGATGTTTTCTGTTGGAGTGCTCGACGGGTTGTCTCGCCTCGGCTATCGTTTCGACCGAGTCGAGCGCGAAGCTCTCGTTCATTTGTGGCGCTACGCTGGTTACCTTCTCGGAATAGACTCCGAGTTGCTCATCGCCGATGAATTCGAGGGGAACCGGTTGCTGAACCTGATGTTTGGATTTGAGCCTGAGCCTGATGATGACTCGCGCGCTCTTGTTGACGCGCTCATGCAGACATCGTTCGACTATGTGCGCGGCTTCAAAGCCGGGCGATGTTGCAGCGTGAATCTCTGCTATGGAATTTCGCATGCGTTGATCGGGGACGAGCATGCCAAGGCCCTTGGGTATCCCAAGACGAGCTGGCGCTGGCTGGTACCTGCGGTTCGTCCTGCCACATGGATGGTGGAAACTGCCCGCATCTACAGCAGTCGAGTGCAAAAACTCGCAAAAGTAGCTGGCCCGAAGGCCTTTCGCCATCTGTTAAGCGAACGCGGCCTGAAGGGCCGCACCGGTGATTTTGTTATCCCCCGCAAGCTGGCCGTTCGCGCCGATACTGCGACGTCACAACAGCCGAGCGCAATCGCGCCTGAGAATGAGATCCGGGAGAGTTCGAAATGAATGAACCGACACGCGTGGTTTGCCTTGGCGGTGGATGGGTGGCGATTTATCTTGCCCGCGCATTGCGTCCGGCGGTGAGAAGCGGCGCGATCAAGTTGACGGTGATCAGTCGCGACAACTACTCCACCGTGCATGGACTTATCGCTGAAATGTTGACCTGCAAAATACAACCGCAGCAGATCAATTCTTCCGTGCGCGAAATGATTGCGCCGGCGCAGCTGCATAATGCGGAAATTCAGTCGGTGGATCTGACCAATCGCTGCGTGCACACGCGGCGGTTGCTCGATGGACGCGCCTATCGCGTGCCCTACGATCATCTGGTTGTGGGTGTGGGATCGGTTGAGGACTTTTCGCGTTATGCCGGAATTGGCGAGCATACGTTTCCGCTGAAAACCTTCGCGGACTGCTACACGCTTCGCAACCACCTGGTGAGCGTGCTGGAGACGGCATCGATCGAAACGGATCCCGCTGAACGACGGCGGCTGCTCACTTTTGTGGTGGCTGGAGGCAACTACGCGGGAGTCGAAGTGGCCTGCGACCTGGTGGATTATTTTCGTTTCCTCACGCGGCAGAGATATCCGGAGTTGAAATCGCAGGAGTTCAGGGTGGTGCTGGTGGAATCAGGCCCGCGAATCCTGCCGGAGTTGGGGAAGCGTCATCCCTACCTTGTGAGCTACGCTGAGAAGCGCATCGAGAAACTACGCATTGAGTTACACCTCGATACTCGTCTGCATGCGGCTACTGGGGAGGAAGCTGTTCTCACGTCTGGAGAGCGCATTCCGACCCGCAGCATCATCACTTGTACCGGCATGAAATGCTCGCCGCTGCTTGAGCAGTTCGCTTGCGAACGTGATCCGCGAGGACGTCTGGTGACCGATGCATTCTGTCGAGTTGCGGGTCTGACCAATGTCTGGGCCGGAGGCGACTGCGCGGCGGTTCCTCATCCGGATGGAGGCACCTGCCCTCCTCTGGCACATTACGCACAAAAAGCGGGGTCGAACATTGGCACAAACATCTTGCGAGAAGCTGCAGCCAAGCCGCTGAAAGCCTATTCGTTCAACGGACTCGGGGAAGCGTGCACGCTCGGCCATCGCTCGGCCATCGCGCATATCAAGGGCGTTCCGGCATGCGGCTTTTTGGCATGGATCGGCTGGCGGTTTATCGTGCTTACGATGTTTGTGCCCAGTTGGACTCGGCGCGTACGCCTGATGTTCGATTGGTGGCTAACGTTGATCCTGGGCCGCGATGTTGTGAATCCGCGCATTGAAGAGCGGGGAGCGATTTTTCACGTCCTCTATGAGCCCGGGCAAATCATTATTGCCGCCGGCGAAACCCGGCGCTATCACTATCTGGTCGAATCGGGGGAAGTAGACGTAGTGGGCAGCGACGGGGGTGGCGAGGTGATCCTCTCGTCTCTGAAGGGCGGCGACTATTTCGGCGAGGGCTGTCGCCCCGTATCAGAATGCTGCATTCGCGCACGCACGCGAGTGCGCCTGCTGGCAATCGACAGCCAAGCGGCCGACGCGCTCAGCTCCGTGCGACCCGATTTAGCAACAATTTTGAAAGAGCGCAAGAACGGCGCAGAAACACAACACGCCTGAAAATGTTTGTCGACCCGATGAAAACGACTCTCTTTGAAGTCTTGCTGCGCCGCCGATCGCGGCGAGTAGGACTCGGCATGGTCATTCCTGCGGGTCCATTCCAGTACTCGAGTCCTCACGAACCGGTCCCTCTCACCGAAGAGGAAGAGGCGGCGCTGGCCTTCGCCGCCTGCGGAGTAACGGGCTACGCGCTGGCTGATCTGTCATATGGCGCCGGACAGGGCGGCAGCATGTTGATGGGGAGGCTTGGCCGCACGATCGCCAGTCCGGATGCAGTGAATGCTGTCTCCGTTCTGATTACGAACGATCGTGGCACGTGGCTCATGAAGCGGCCCCAGGATTTTGCTCCCGCCGAATTCCTGGAATTGGTCCGCCTCGCAAAGGAAGGCGCGCTGACAGATCTCTATAAACGTGTTCGCGTTCAGATTTCTGACGGCCGTACTGCGCCGCCTCTGGATCCGGGTCACAACTTCTCCATTAATCGCTGGTCGCTCTATGCTCCAGGCACTACGTACTTTCTGCCGATCATCGAAACGACCGCGCTCGCGATTAACGCGCTGTTGGAATTGCTTAGTGAAGATATGGGAGTGTTTCTCCGCGACGAGCGAGCCTGGTTTCGACCCGCGGGAGTCGGCCGCTTTGCCCGCCGCAAGGGAGGCCACTTGCACGATGCCCCCGAGGATCTTCGCAGCGCTACCATCCAGATGGCCGAGACGGCTCTGCTCGAGTCCATGGCTACGGAGCACGGAATGGTGCTACAGAACCTCGCCCTCATGGCTGAAGCTCTGGGGTTGGGAGGATTCCCCAATTTCGCACGGCACGAGTACAGCTGGTTCCAGGCCGCGAGGTTCCGCATGGGATCGATGACGGCCAGCCGCTACGCCGGGGCGGGGAAGTTCTTGTCTGCCGTCGCGCGCTTATTTGTTAATGATCCTGTGGTTCCGTATCCTCTCGGACTCGAACGCGACAACCAGGTCTTGCTCCGACCTTTCTGCCCGCCGTATTACAAATCCATGGAGGAAGCAGTTCGAGCCTTTGTTGAAATCAAATTTGGCGGCAAAGGCAGCTACCGCGGAGGAGCCAGGGAGAGTACGTGGCGCGATCCAGAATCGTGTGCCGCTAAGATTCCCGCCCCTGCGGCCGCTGCGGTCGACGCTACCATCTCTTATTGTGATTATGTCTACCAACGCTACGGACGCTTTCCAGCCTATAGCGCTCCATTTCGCACGGTCATCGGGTTTCAGGTCTGTCACGTAGACGTCGATTTCTACGATCTCTTCTATACCAGGGAGAGTACTCCCGACACAGTGAGAGCCTGCACCACTGGCGCTCTAAGTCAGACATAACGGCATGCTTTCTGATTTCCTTCCTGAGGGCGTTGCCGCTGTCTACTGCGGTTAATCGGCGGCCTCGGCTCGACCTAGATCCTGCGCTCTTAAGGCTCTTCGAGTGGGTATCTTCCGCCACGCGACCAGACTGCTCGCTATGGCGAGCAGAGCGCAGAATACGACAACCAAGCGAAAACCAAATACAAATGCCTCTGCAATCGACGAACGAATGGCCAATGCGGTCTGCTCGTCAACGCCGGGCGGCGCATCGAGGCTACCGAGCATAGCTAGATTGGATTCCAGTTGATGAACAATACCGGCATTCAAATTCAAAGCGGCAAGCGACTGCCGCAACGAGTGACCGAAAGCTGCGGTCATGACGACGCCCAATATCGCCACAGCTAATACCCCAGCTAACCGGGCCACAGCATTGTTAATGCCCGATGCTGTGCCGGTCCGTCCTTCCTCAACTGAACTCATGACTACGGTTGTCAAAGGCGCGACACTGATGGCCATCCCAAGCCCGAGAACAACAAACGCTGGAAAGAAGGCGCTCCAATATTGCGCATGAATCCTAGGCGCAGCAAATAGTAGAAAGCCCGCCGCGGCAATCAACGGCCCCACAACGAGCGGTAGCTTTGGACCGTATCGGGAAATGAGTCCTCCAGACCATCGTGACAGAAGGAACATGAGTAAGATCATGGGAAGCGCAGCCGCTCCCGTCTCTGTTGCCGAGTACTTCTGGATCTGAATTAAGTTCAAGGGAAACAGAAAAAAGAAGATTCCCAACGCGGCATAGAGAAATAGCGTTAGCAGATTCGCGCCGCTGAAGCTCGCGGATTGAAATAACTGCAGCGGTACCATCGGTGCCCTAACATTTTTCTCGACGACTATGAAAAGAACCAGCAGCCCAACACCGCAGGCCACGCTGCCGATTACGCGAGGGTGGCGCCAACCCAGGATTCCTGATTCCAGAAATCCGTAGACCAAAGCTGTCAAACCGAAAGTCGAGATCGATGCTCCAAACAGGTCGACTCTCTGTGCCTCAGGACTCCGCGACTCGGGCACATGCTCGGAGGTAATGACGAAAGCAAGAACTGCGAGAGGAACATTAATGAAGAAGATCCAATGCCACGATATGTGCTCAATCAGCCATCCTCCAAGAACGGGACCGAGGGCAGTCGTAATGGTTGTGAATCCGGCCCAAGTTCCGATTGCTTTACCGCGAGATTCTTCATCGAAGCACGAACTGATAATGGCCAGGCTACCGGGTACCAGGAACGCCGCCGCAATCCCTTGAAGCGAGCGCCAGATTAATAGGCTCGCGATGTTCGAAGAGAGGCCACAGCCGACAGAAGCAATTGCGAAACCAACTACACCTGACAAGAACATTGCTCGACGGCCAAGTGAGTCACCCAGAGCGCCGCCGACCAGAATCAGGGCAGAAAGAGCTAGTCCGTACGATTCAATCACCCACTGCACATCCACGACAGTGGCGTGAAGATTGGACTGAAGCGCGGGCAGAGCAACATTGACGATCGTGCCATCGATAAACGCCATGCTTGAGCCGAGAATCGTAGCAGCGAGCACCCACCGGCGCGACTTCATCGCACATATGGCCGATGGCGCTCCAGTCCCAACTAGTGCTTCGCTGCATGGCAGCTTCATGTCGAATTCCGATGCCTGAGAGTGCGAAAGGATTCCACGAGTTGCAACCGGGGTCTCTGTAAAAAGGTGTGAACGGTGCTCACTGAATGCCGCCACCACCCTCATGGGCTTAGTCCAGCTGAACTGCGCTTGAAGAACCAGTTCCTTGGCGATTTCCGGTGGGGCTGAGCAGTTTTCTCCGGCAAGTCTCTATTGAGAGGTTGTTTCTGTCCCTCAGTGGTTTGTACAACTTTTATGTAGCCAACATTTTCAGTCGGCAGAGTTATCTCGGCTTAAGAGTCACTTCTTACTTTTATGTGCTTTCGCTCGGGCGGCCGCAGGCGCCTTTTTCTTCAATTTGATCTGATTGTAATCAACCGCGGCGCAGACGAGATTTTTCAGTGCACGCTCGTTAATCTTATCGCCTTCGAAAAAATCGATGGCTCGCCACATGTTGCCTTTGAGGTCCGCGTTGAAGAGACGGTCAGGATCTGGAAGGCTTGCGCCGTGGGAAAAGGTAAGCTTCACTTTATCTTTGTGGCCGTTGCCAACCGCGATGATTCCATCGTGAGACCACACCGGGCTTCCCATCCACTTCCATTCTTCGACGATGTCAGGATCTGCCTGGTGTATGATTTCGCGCACTTTCGCCAGCGTCTTCCCGCGCCAGTCTCCAAGTTCCCTGATCTTCGCGTCGATCAATGCAGAAGCAGATTCCGCCGCGACGGACCTTTTCATTCGGACCTCCAACTCTGCCCTAATTTAGCTACGCTCAGCGTAAGGTGCAACCTCCGCAGGTGGACGCCTTTTTTGGCGATGTTGGGACGGTGGCGCACTCAAGCCCGAGGGAAACAACTTCACTTTGCTTTTTTGAAAGAGTTCTATTTGGCATAGTTTTGTTATGCTGGCGATCTTTTCGAAATCAGTCGTCGAACGACATGGCCTTTCCACATCCACATGCCCGAAAGGATCATGACAGGAACGAAAACAAACCGAGTGGCGGGAGCGTAGTTTGGAATTTTGTCGAAGGGACTAGATATAACCGAGTATCGGAATGCTGAAGAGGAGATGAATCCAGCGAAATATCGAACGCGTGATGCCTCGGTTGACAATATTGCCCGCGTTGGCTGATGTGCCCATGACCTTACTCCTTGAATTTGGTGATCACCCATTCACTGTTTTGTGATCCACTTCCCTTCATGATTGATCCGCTTTAGGCGGCCAGTCGGGCGTTTCAATGCCGAACTGCCTGGCGTACTCCGCATTTAGCCGCTGCCAGCCGGGGAAGTTCATAGCTTTCGGGCCGGCGATGCGGCCGATGGGAGTTCCGCTGAGCAGGTGATCGAGAACATCGAAACAAACGTGCCACCCGGCAGCGCCCATCGCGATGAAGCGGTGACCGATGTTGGTCCACAGCGTCAGGCGCGTGCCGCCCCCTGAGGGTTCGAGCTCCCACCGCATATCGAAGCCACCCCACTTGTATTCAAGCACCTCGGGAGCGTCGGCTCGCGTCACGGTGGTTTCGGTAACGCGCGGCGCGGGTGCTCCCACGGTGGTCAGCTTTACCGTGGCTCCGGAAATACCGAGATTCCCATCGGCGTCGAACGGCGCCCACTCCCGCAGGTGCGCCGGGTCGGTGATCGCGTCCCAGACTTTCTCCGGCGAATGGCGTAGTTCACGGACGAGAATCAGCGTCCACTTCTCTTCGCCGTTTTCAGCTCGGTCTTTTTGTATCCTCGCCCCCTGGGCCGGACCGGGCATGTAGTGCTGGAGGTCGGTCATCATCTTCTCCTTGTCTCAGCAGCGTGGCCCACTGATAGCTTCGACGATCCTCGTGAGCGATCGGGCCCTGCACACGAGTCGTACCGCCCGAGTCGAACTCAGATCAAGTTGAGCACGGTCCAAACCACATCGGGCACAATGCGATGGAGTATGGCGGGAATCAGAATCCGTGTTACCGGATATGCGATCAGCAACACCGTGAGGGCCGCCAGCGCCCACCTGCTGGCTGAGAGGTGGCGTTCGAGGGCATCCACGTGAGAAGACCACAACCGGCAGAGCTGCGCGGCATTGGCCGCACGCATTGAATACAGCTCGTGATTGCGCATCGATTCCCCTCCTACGGAGTATCCGCTCTTACCAGCGCTTCAGCCGGGTGAGCTGAACGATGTTGCCGCAGGTATCCTTCAGCATCGCGATGGTCGAGCCGGTCACGTCAGTGGGCGGCATCGTGAACTCGGCGCCGCGGCCCTTGATCCTGTCGTAGTCGCCCTTCACGTCGTCGGTGAAAAACATGATTGCGGGTTGGTTCTGTTGAAACATCGCCTGCTGATACGCTTTGGCCGCGGGGTTGTTGTTCAGCGCGAGTTGCAACTCAGTGCCGTCCGGCTCCTCGGCCGGGGCCACGGTCAGCCAACGATATGGGCCCTGACTGAAATCAGTCTTCTTGGCAAAGCCCAGTACCTCCGTATAAAAGCGCAGGGCCTTTTCCTGGTCGTCCACGTATAGGCTAGTCACTTTGATTTTCATTTCGATTGTCCTTTGTCACGTCGCGGTTTGGGCCGCGTCGCTTTCTCCTTTGCCTTATTTTTCTTTGCGCTTAACTGATCCATGCGGTCGAGGTGGCGTTCGAGAGCGTCGATGTGAACGGACCAGAATAGGCGGAACTGAGACAGCCAGGCATCGACCTCCTGAAATGGTTCAGGATTCAGCCGGTAGAGGCGGCGCTGTGCGTCCGCGGTTGACTCCACGAAACCGGCCTCGCGCAACACGCGCAGGTGCTTGGACACGGCCGGCTGCGTCATGCGAAGCTGGCGCTCGATCTCCCCTACCGACTGCTGCGACGAGGCCAGGAGGCTCAATATCGCCCGGCGGTTCGGCTCCGCGATAATTTCGAAGGCAGATTCCACGTTCTGTATATACTCCACAGAGTATATACGTGTCAAGGCATATGTAAAGCAGGTCGCCGTCTGCCTTCGCATCGCAAGGAAGATTTCCCCAGGCGCTATTCTGTGCGCGCCGTTTCGCCTGGAAGCAGGAAGGAGAAGGGGTGAGCCAGCAACTCGCGTCCGACCTCGCGCAGAAAGCGCCGCGATTCTGCTTCTCCGATATTGCGCGCACGTACGGCCAGCAGGAAGCTCAGCACGAATGAGGTGACGATGTTCAGCACACCGACCACTCCAATCCCGGAGAATGCAAGCAGCGTCTCCCGCCAGTGCAGTTGACCGTATAGCAGGGAAGCATCCAGAGCGTAGCCTAGACTTCCCGCCGCCAACGTGACGTGGCGGACTTCGAGAGGAATTCCGAACAGTTCGAAGAAAATGGGGACAGATCCCAGCAAGAATCCCAGGACAATGTATCCGACGGATCCGGGAGCGTGGTGCCGCACCCAATCCGCGAGTTTGGCGGCGCGCTGCGGTCCTAGTTTGGCGCGGATGCGGAGGCTGTTGGAGATTGCGGTGGCCATACGGTGAAGGGCGAGATAATTCGCGGTCCAGCCCGTAGCCAACGAAGAGAGCCAAAGAAAAACACCCGTGGCGATGGCATAGGGAATGGTCATCGAGGCGTGCGGAAAGAGCATGTGAATGCCATGTTCCGCCGCCGGCTGCGTCAGAAAAGGATGACCGCTAACCGCATTGATGATTCTGTCGATGGCGATCGATGCCGGAACGGCGCCGATCAAATTACTGATGGTCACGATGAATTGCGTCTTGGAAATCGCCTGCAGGCTGGCCATGTGATCCTTTGCCGGATCTTCCATGGCGTCGACGAGAGTCGCCGCGGTCACGGCGGGCATTTTGGATGCCAGCAGGAATCCGCCCGCCTGCATCAGCAGAAAGCTGACAGCATAATTCAGGGAATGGGCGATCGCCAAGAGCAGAGGAGCGTGAATCACTGCCGCCAGCGAGTATTTGAACAGCGCGGTAAACGAAGTGATGATCCCGGCAAGAATCGCGCCCATGCCCATCACGCCCCATTGTTCGGTATTTTGAGCAATATAGTGTTTGCCGGCGCGCCCGGTTCTCTCCACGACGCTGCGCGCCAGCCGGCGCGTGGTGGCACTCACCACTCCGGTAATGCGTCGTTGCGAGGCAAAGCCGTGCACCACCGTCACCGCGAGCTTGCGCGCATCGGATTCGGGGCGCTTCAACGTAATCACTTGCTGTATGCGGCCCAGTAGAGACCGCAGCAGGCGCACACGAAAGATTAGATTTACCGAGGACCCCCGGTCCGCGAGTTGTTGATTCACCGTCTGCAATTGGGCCTCGCAAGCGTCATGCTGTTCTTCCCATAGGTGGAAGTCTTCGGGATGTCGCACCACATGCTCGACGACCGATGGAAGATGAAAGAAGGGGGATTTAGTGATGTCCTCATCGTCAGCAAACACGATCAAGTCTCGCGACAATGCAACATTGGCCGCCCGCAGAGCCAGAATCTTGCAGGATGCCAGAATCGAGAACCTGGACGGCCGAAACATATCCGCCCATTGAGCCACGAGTGCATCGGGCAACTCAGCCACCCAGCGGGCATCGGATTCCTTCAAGTTCAGGGAGTCCATCAGCACATAAAGGTCGCCTTCTACTTCGTCCACGGGCAGCAAATGCCGGACGGCCCGGGTCAATAGCTCTCGTGTCAGAAAAGCTTCATCGGGCAATCCCGCTTCGGAAATAACCCGAACATAGGAATGATGCGACCAAAAGTCGCGCAGAGTGGAATGAATGGAATCGCTGCACGGGTGGCGCTCGATCGCGTCCGTCAGTTCCCTCAATACTTCGGTTCGGTGTTCTACCGGCACATTCAGGATCTTGCGAAGCAAACCGTACACACGAGTAGCGCGCTCTCGGATGGAGAGGGATTCAAGGTTGGGGAGATTGTCGATTGCAATGGAAATATTCGCTCCACCAACGAATAGAAAATATGCCGCAACAGCGCCTCAGCTGATTGAGGGCCCAGAGCCTTAGAGTCAAACCGGATAATAAGTGCCGTGGTGCAGCAATGCGTCAATCCCTTCCACCACGCAGTTGATGTTTCCCTTGTCGCATGCGCCGCGTATGCCAATCCGTCGGGCCTGGTCTTCCAGTTGCGGGGACATGTGGAGGGTCACCATGAGGATTGGAATCTTTGGCAACCGTCTTCTGATTTCCTTTGCCGCATCCAGTCCGTTCATTATCGGCATCTGAAAATCAAGAACGATAACATCTGGGATCGCTTTCTGTGCCGTCTCGATGGCCTCTCGACCGTCGGCCGCCTCACCGCAGACCTTCCACGAATCTTGTTGCTCCAACAGAGTTCGTAGGCAACGGCGCATAAGTTGGCTATCGTCTACAACGAGGATCCGGACGGGTACCGGTTTCGACCTTGCGTCCCAGACAGCCATAGCTTGAACCTACGGGGCGCGACCCACGATGTCTATACCTGCCATCGCGTAGGCTCAAGAGCACTCCTGGCATCTCATCCAATCTCCTAGGGTCTTAAGGAAACTCTCGAGTGCTGCCAAAACATGCAAATCGAGCTAATGGCCAGTGAAGAATTCCGTCATATCCGGTGCGATGCCTGACGTTCCAGGGAAACTATCAACGCCGGAGGCCGCTAGAACCAGGCGCAGCAGGCTTTGATGTTGGTAGAAGGTGGTGGACTGGAAACCTGGCTTGGCAGCCGAACTGACGATAATCGTGGCGACTTGTCCGCCGCCATTCTTGATGTCGGACTGGGCTCCTTCGTCGAAGGTAATGATCAGTAGACCGCTACTTTGAAATGCTGGATTGGCCAGCAGCGGGGCGATACTGGTTTGCAGCCAGGCGTCGGCCTGGGCAAGCGTGCCGTTGTGGGCGTCGTCCATAGCATTGGGACTAATGAAGGAGAACTGCGGCAATGCGTCGTTGGCCAGATCGGCCGCGAATTGTGTGAATGGAACTATGTTCGCCGCCTGGGCGCTACTGTTCTGCACATCCGATAAATAGGTAAACGGGTTATGGCGCCGAAGGTATAGGCCGGAATCTTTCCCAAGATAGCCGGGAGAAGGAATCGATTCCGCATACGACTTCCAGGTCTTGCCTGCGTTTACCAGGATCCGAGCGATGTTGTTATCGCTGACCGTCCCGGAGAAATTGTCGTCGACGGTTTCCGGGAGCCCCGTAGTAAGCACAAAGTAGTTCGGAATCGAAGGATGTGCGTTGGCAAAGTACTGCGTAGCGAGACCATACTTTGTCGCCAGGCTGTTGAAGTAGGGCATCGCTGAATTGCCGATCACCGCAGAATAGCTATGGTTTTCTTCCATCACTAGGACCACATGACTGAAGGTGGGCTGGCCGGCGGCAACCGGCGTTTGAACGGTGATCGTATTGCTTTTTCCGCCGCAGGCAAGTTCGAGGGCAGCTACGCCGCAAATTAGGAACAATGCGAGCAAAAACTTAAGATTCAGGGTTGTGAAACGCGATGACATAGATCTCCTACGAACACTTGGATGTCGAGACCCAGTCAAATGTTTGCGGTAAAGGTCGACAATCGGCTATTTGCCGGTATGTTGCTGATCTTTTTGCTCCGTGAGATCCAGGCCAAATTGCGGGTGCTCGTAGGTTCCGGCGATATGGACCGGCACAACTTCGCCTTTCTTTTTTTTCTTGAAAAATGGATCCATAATCTTAAGCAGCAGCGCTTTCACGCCGGTGGTGGTCTTCGATATCTTTGTGTCCACCCGCATCCTGCCGTGCAAATCAATCTTGTGATTAAGCAGGTTGTAGGTGCCGTGCATGCGCGCTTGGGCGCCAGGAATCCCGAATGTGAGGTTGGAGAATGTTGCGATTCCTCTTTCCAGCACGACTTTTCCCTTAAGATCGCTCAGTACGGTTTCTGCGTCTTCCATTTTTTCGCCGCGCGCACCCGCACTTAATTCGTTCACGTTCTTCTGGGTCTCGGGCTTTGAGAAAGTGCTGTCATCAATGCCAAAAGCACCCTGCAGCTTCACCTTCTGGAGAAAAGCTTCGGTCCCGGACGGGATCTCGGCTTTCGCCCTGAGTGTGATCGGGCCGGACATAGGTGCGCGCGGTTCGCTGACAAAAAGCCCGAGAATATCTTCGATTCGTCCCTGCCGCGAAGTCAGATCGAGCACTGCGGTCTTGCCCTTGCGTCCCTTCACGCCGGCAACACTGCCTTCCACCGCGACATTGGTTCGCCGAAAATGCGCGTCTACATGTTTCAGGAATGTATCTCCGTGAATCGCGTCCACGTAAGCGGAGTACTCGGTTACGAGATTGACTTTGTGTTCGCCCGTTTTCACTTCGAAGTCGGGTACGTCGGTGGCGCCCGAGATGTCGATGTGTCTCAGCGGTCCGCTGTATTTTCCTTTGGATGCCAATATTCCGGCGATGCCGTGGTAAACGCCGAGGTCCGCGTGATCGAAAGTGTACTCGCCGGAAATTTGAGTTTCGCCCGGATTGCCTTTGATCCAGACCCCAAACTTGCCACGAGTTGCGATTTCGCCCGGGGGCTCGGGATTGTGAAACTTCAAGTCGTAATCAATAGGATCGCCCCACTGAACGTTGTGCAAGACGCCATGCTGCACTTCAAAGCGTAGCGGTTGCTTAGCCGGTGCGCCGGAAGCGAACTCTACCACCGTTCCGTTCGCAACCAGTTCCTCAACCACGAGCTTGGAGTGCTGCGTCTTAAAAGTTACCTTGCTGCCGACGGGTGGGACGAAAACATGTCCGCCCTCGGCTCGAATCCGGGGAACGCGATTGGCGAGAATCCCAGAATAGCTGCCTTCAATGGTCAATTTGTCGATGGTGATTAGAGTCCACTTGTCGGGGCCATGATGAAACTCGACACCTTCAAGGACGCATCCCGGAAAAGGGAAGTAAGTGCGATGCGAACCGCGAATTGTTACGGTGCTGTCGCTGGCTTCCGCCAGATCCTCGACAACCGCTTTCTCGGTAAAGGGCCAAAACCGGTTCCAGAACAGTGTGGCGAGACCCGCGGCAATACAGACGACTGCCGCCAGGATGAAAATAATTCTCTTGGCGCGAGAGGATGGAGGAGCTCCCTTTCGCGTCGTCTCATCGGGACCTGCGGGGGGCGCGACGCTACGCGAAAGGGCGGCGGGGGACGGCATAGAGCTTGGAGTCTTAAATGCCTGTGAAGTGTTGGAAACTTAATTCCGTTGATCCGAGGGGTGCCGCACTAGCGTTTCCGGGCGGAGCTTCGTTTCGAGGCAATCCTGTTACGGGCGGAGGCCTTGCGCGATTTTGCAGTTCGCTTCTTTGGAATCGCGCGACGCTTTTTGGCCGTCTGATTCTGGCGAATGGCAGGATTCTTCTTTTTGGACCGTTGCGGTTTACTGGCATTCGGTGTTGACGCTGACTGTGACTCTTCCGGTGTTGGGTCAGTTGTGAGCCTTTGCGTCACGTTGACCAGTGTTCCTGCAGCCTGTCCCAGCTTGCGCGCTACCGCTGTCAGCAAAGGTTCTTGTGCGTCGAGTTTGCGAGCCATTGCACCTCCAATTGCCACTTCCCGGCAGATGCTTTCCTACGAACGAAGTCCCGGCGCTCGGCCGGGACTCGTTCAGAATACCTTGCATCCGGTTGCGAAGCGCGTTCCGCGCTTTGCCTTCGTAGACTTAGTTGCCGTCGGCGATTGAAGGGTTGGGAGGAAAGACTGTGCCATGAAGGATGCGACGTCCTGACATGTTCGTTCGGGCCTTCGATGCCCGAGGCACATCGGCAGGCGAAAAAAAACCGCACAACCTTGAGCTGTGCGGTACGAGTGAGATGCGTTCAGAGGGTAAAGCCGGATAAAGGAATTAATTGCTTTCGTAACCACATCCAGATTACCAACGACGCCATTCATTAGGAAATGGCCCTTCCGTGGCGTTACTACAGTCACCGCGATCTTAGCAAATTAAAATGCTCCGAACCGCCTCACCAATCCGCCATCCCCCCTTTTGCTGCCTTTGGCTGTTCACAAAAGTCCAGAAGCCAGCGGCAGAAAGCCACGAGCTAAGAGCTTTTTGAGCCCACGATATTCTGGATATCTACGCGCTGTTGGCGTGCGGCAGTACTTCACGACATATTTTGTGCAAACACCTGCGCGGTCTGGTAGCATGTTGGCCATCAACGTACATAGATCCTTCGATTTGTGAAGGAAGAAGACCCTAGCAACGGCACTCCAACTGCATCTATGATGCATGGAGTCCCAGCGGTCACCCCCGGACCGGATCGTCAAAGGTAGGTAGCAGTTGTTTAATCGCCTGGAAGCAGGGCGCGCCATACTCCGGCGCCGTCCGACCCGCCGGCACCGCCGGCATCAGTTGATTCGCCGAGCACTTTTGTTTGTCATTTGCGCAGGCCTCGCCTTGGGATTTGCCTCCGTCGCGCTGCAGCATCTGAGTCCGTCGCTGTTCCGCGCCTCAAGTGTCGCACCCGCTGACCCCGGCCTTGGCGCGGGTAGCAATATCCTCCTGCTCACTCAGCGGGAATCCCTGCATCAGATGGCGAACCGGCCGGTTTACGCATATTCCGTCGTCCCCGGGGGCGTGAAAGACGCGCACGAATTGAAGTGGGTGGCGCAGCATGATCCGGTGGTCGCTTCTCACTACGCGGGGTTCGATTACGACCGCGCCCGCGTCGTACGGCTTGCCGCGGCGCGTAGCGTTTATGTTTCTTATCGTCTCGGGAACCGGGTTTACTGGACACATCGTCGCCTCACGCTGAAGAAGGGGGAGACGGTCATCACCGATGGCAAGCTTACCGCGCGTTCTCGGTGTGGCAATCGGGTGGAAGAAACTCCCCAACAAGCGACTTCCTCCGCCGAACCACCGGTGGCAAAGTTCGACGAGCCCCTGATGCCCGCCATCGGGCCCGGCCTGTTGAATCCTCCACTCCCATTCCAGTCCGCATTGCTGAACCCTCCTGCGTTCGGTCCGGCCTTGCCTTTGAACTTATATGACCCGTTCGGCAACGGGACGTGGGTTCCGACCCTGCCGCCGCCGCTCCCGGTCGGTTGCGCCGGAAAAAATGAGACGGCTGCCGCTAACGCCACGGACCAGGGAAAAGGAAATCCCTGCCTCACGACGACGAGCGGAGGGGGCGGAGGTGGCAACGAAGTCCCTGAACCGGGTACGTGGCTGTTGGTCGGTTCTGGGGTTGCGCTAACGTACTGGATGGCCCGCCGACGGCTGTATTCTTGATGACAATCTGCGGCGTGTCCCGAAGCGAATGGGGCCGTAGCTAGAACCTTTCAGGTTCTAATACCAAAGTAAGTCTCCATCCCGATAATCGCTGCTACAATCGGGGCTAGAACCACCCAAACAATTTCCCGGGCACAGGTATTCATGTACAGGCTTTCGCCAAACGTGGTGAATCGGCTGTTTCTGGCCGGACTCTGCGGGCTGCTCGCTGGACCATCGTTGCGTGCGCAGACGTCGGTTCGCAGCGTAAAGGTGCTCGGCGCCAAAGACGCGGTCGAGATCGAAGTGGAAGCCAGCGACCGTATTGTTCCGCAGACGCAAGTTCTCACCGGGCCCGATCGTTTGGTGGTCGATTTTCCCAATAGCGTTCCAAGCGCCCAGTTACGCAGCCAATCGGTCGATCGCGGAGAAGTGAAAGATGTGCGGGTTGGTTTGTTTCAAGGCAAACCTCCGGTCACACGGATCGTACTCGATCTCAAGACCGCGCAGTCGTACCAGATCTTTCCTTACGGACGCACTGTCATCATCAAAGTGATGGGAGGCGGTCAGGGCACTTCGGCAGCCGCAGGCAATTTTCCTCCTGAACCAACTCGTCCCGGCCTGATCGTCGCCAATTACACCACCGGGGCGACCCCCGCGAGCGTTGCCAGTTCAGCCCCAGGCCCTGCACAACCGACGCTCGAGGTCTCGTTTAGCGATGGGCTCTTGGGGATCAGAGCCAGTAAAGTGACGCTGTCGCAGGTCTTGTACGCCGTGCAACAGCGCACCGGCGCCGAGGTTTCGATTGCTTCAGGAGCGGAGCAGGAACAAGTAGTTGCGGACATTGCGCCTGCACCCGCGCCGGAGGTTCTGGCGCGGCTGCTGAATGGTTCGAGATTTAATTTTTTGATTTTGAGTGCGGCGAACGATCCGGCGAAACTCGACCGCGTGATTCTCAGCACACGCGCCGAGGGTGTCGTTATGGCTGCGCCTCTGCCGCCAGTACAAGACGCCACGCAGGTTGAAGACGCATCGGCGGCGCCCGCGCAAAGCAATCCGCCCCCGTTGACAAATCCCGTGGGAGCGGCTGAAGTCAAATCTCCGCCGCCGCCCGAAAACAACGCCGCGCCGAACTAAATAAATCCCCCTGCGTGAAATAGAGTGGGCTGACGTCCTCGTGTGTTTACGGAGGCGTGATTAACCGCACTGGCACCGGAGAAGACCCGGTCACGGCGGTCGAAGCGACGGGTTGCCCTCCGCCGTTGCTGCAGCCTGCCACATTCAGCACGACTACGTCAACGTTTCCGTATTGGTCCACGCCGTTGATGAAGACCTGCAGGAATCCCACGATCGTGACCGGGCTAGTGCCGCTGCTGGCGATCGGATTTGCCGGATCGTAGATGGGTACGGAAACGATGGAGTTGCTGGAAGTGATCGGAACGCCACTAGCTAATCCAGGCAGCGGATTACTGCTTCCCGGCAGAATTTGGAATGGATATGCCGTGGGATATCCATAGGGAGAAGCAGACGGGTTGAAATAATCCTGGCCAGTCGGCTGGCCGCCGTTTGGATTCGGATTGCCCTCGTTGATCAGCGCTTGGACGCCGCTGGTTGTGTCATCTGCGGGATATATGCCGAGATCGACCATGTTTGGACCGTTACCAATCGGAGACGAGCTTGGGACACCACAATAATAGACCGTGGTCTGGTCGCAACCAGCAATAGCTTTCTCAAAAAGGGAACCCCCCGACGCTGCGCTAGGAACCGCTACCGAGGCGTTTTCACTCTGACCGGGCAGAAACTCCAGATTCGGGGGACCGGGAACAGTGTTGCCGTTGGGATCGTGGTTCGCCTGGATCGTGGCGTTACGCAGGGAGCAGGCCCCCCTGGCCCGATGCAGGCAGTTGGGGATTAGCAGAAACCTCTCGCCAATGACGCCGCTAGAGTTCGTCCCATTCAGTGAGATTCCTGGGTTCACAATATGGCCGTCATTGAGACTGATGAAAGGTTGACAAGCGTTCGCGCCACTCGTGCAACTGGTGTTGGGATTCAGCGGGTCCAGATTGGGCACGATCCACGGTTTCACACATCTAGGTTGCACAGGAGTAATGGTTCCCGAGGTTTGGTTCCCAACGTTTCCCGAGTTTGAAGGATTAAAAGCCTCCGCGGTGGCGGTTGCGCTCACCGTATTGGTGGTGCTTCGCCAGATGCGAGAAAAGAAAGTAGGCAAACTGGTCTGTTGAATTTGCACCGTCACCATCGGGTTAACGCCAAATGCGTCGGACAAGGAGGAGCAGTCGGTGTTTGAACTGATCGAGCCGCCATTTCCGGCAGAGTAGGTAACCGTGACTGTCGCTGCGACATTTCCAACCGAATTCTGCGCCCCCACGGCCTTCGCCGCTTGCGTGGCGATGCCTGAATTTTTGCCGCAGATGGCCTGCCAATAGCTAGGCTCGGTTGTTGTACTTGCGGCGCCAGTAATGCCAGACACCGAAATTACTCTAGCCGCAGCCAAGGCGGCCGCATCCGCGGAGCGCTGAGCCTCCTCTCTTGCCAAATACAGGGTCACCACATCGATCGATAGAGCGGCCATGGCGATGATGGCGACCATCGCGATGGCAACCAGGATCATTGTGATGCCGTGCTCATCGTGGCCGACACACTGGGTGCCGCGGAACCGGCGAATTGCGGATGCTTTCATGGCTGATTCAGTTCTCGTTTAAGGCAACGGCCGTGCCGCTGATCAGAGTGGGCAGTGCCGCCGCCGACCCCAAGAGGCTCGCCACGCGTCCGAACCTCCAGGGATATTGATATTGAATGCTCACGCAGGTCCCGACGACCGCTGTTTGCCCGCCACCTGGAGCTTGTGAAGTACAGGCCACTGACGGCAGCGTGGTTGAGTTCTGGGGAAAATAGTATCCGCGATTGATGGTAAACGTGAGGCTGCAACCACTCCCGCTGGCCGTAAACGTCCACGTCAATCCGCTCGGAGAGCCGGTGGCTGTAATACCGCAATCGTTAATCTGGTTCGCAGCCAGGTAGTTCTTCGCCGCCAGAAAAGCGTCGTTTACCGACATGGGTAAGGTCCGGCCCAGGTCGCTGACCGGTTCAGCCGCGGCGGCGCGGGCGGCATCGCGGGCGGCGTTGGTGAGTTTTTGTTTGAGAGTGAAGGCACCGCTGAAATCGAAGATGCCGACTACAAACACCATCATCAGTGGCAGGGTGACGGCAAATTCCACCAGCTGCGCTCCGCGGTCGTCGCGCCAGCGGCGTCGGATTAATAGCGCCATGCGAGCCGCAATCATTACTGGTTCTCCACGCGGGCGTGAGCCGACGCCGTCAACAAGATTCTTTGCTTGTTCAGCGAAGTGAAAGGCAGCCAGAACTGGAACGGATATTGAAAGCTGATGGAGATGCCGCAGACCCCGCCCGAACTCGCATTCGACGACATCAGGACCTGATTCTGCACGCAAACGTTATTGTTGTTCCCGGTGATTCCGCCATCGCATCCTCCGCTAGCTCCGCCGCCACACAAGTTAAAGGAAGGCGCCGTAGAGGGGTATTGTGCCTTTGTTGGGTCGAGCTTGGCGGCGGCCATAGAGACTTGCACCGCATTGAACGCATTCTGATCCTGCGAAGTCGTACCTGGAGTACAGGTGGTGCAATAGGGCGCGGCTCCCGCGCGTGCGCCATCCTGGGCCGCGCGCGTGATCGTGCCATAGATGCTGAACGCCTGTCCGAACCAGAAAATTCCCAGCAGGATCATGAACATCAACGGCAACACCGCCGCGGCTTCCGCGATTTCAGCGCCGCGGCTTTCGGCGACCAGCCTGCGAATAACGAATCGTGCCGAGTCGAGCATTCTAGGCCACAACTCCCACTTTCCAGAGAACCCCATAAAGCACCACGGTGAATGCCAGCGCCACGCCGTAGGGAATTTTCAGCGAGTCGGGATTGTCGAGCGAGACCTGCGTTCCCGGCAGGCGGAAGGTGACCAGCGAGACCAGGATGTGCCCGATGTTGCGAACCGTTTGACGCATTCGTCCTTTGTAGATCACCAGAACCACCGCCATCACTCCGGCCACGAGAATCGATGCCAGCAGAAGATCAACCAGCAGCCCTGGTCCGGTGAAAGCGCCCAACGCTCCGGCCAGCTTCCAGTCGCCGGCTCCCAAACTGCGCAACAGCACGAACGGTAACAGCAACGCCAATCCCAGAGCCGCGCCGAGCAGGGAAGTCTTCAATCCAGACCAGCCAGCTAGAACTGTATTCGCAATGACCCCGATCAACAGCGCCGGGATCGTCAGCCAGTTTGGAATGCGACGCCAGCGCAGGTCCGTCCATGCTGCGAAGGCCGCCAACACCACAGCGCCCGCCAGAACCAGCGGTTTCAAATGAGCCTCAGGCCGAGCGAGCGGCGCTCAAATCGCGCACGTGCCCCACGATATTGAGAAAGACCCATTTTTTGACGGTTCAAAACCAGCGTTGCATCCAGGGACAGTTGCTTGACCCGCCATTGCCGTTACCCGGTAAGGGCGGCCTCTTGCGCGGATTTTCACATACAGGGAAGCCGAAGTCAATGAAGACGGGAGCGCGTTCGGGTGGTCGAGAATCGTGAATAATGTATCGCGTTTAGGAATTTCGAATGGGGATCAGAATCGATGTCTGATCCCCAGACTTAGCACACGCGACTCCAGACCTATAACGCCTTTACCTGCCGAACGCCGGCGCCGAGTTGTGCTCAGCGATGATCTTGCGCGCGTTTTCCGCCAGAGCCTTCGCCTGGGGCAGAAGTTCAAGACCCTTGACCACTTCCGGATCGGATTCCGCGCGAACCTTCATGCCTTCATCTTGGCCGAAGGCGTCCGTGAAAATTTCCGACTTGATGTTGGAGCGGATCCAGTCGTTGTTGTCAATCAGGTCGGCCTGAGTGTAGGGAATGTTCGCCTCGTCGAGCGACTTGCGAAATTCCTGCATTGTCGCGTCGTCAACCTCAAAGCTCTTGGAAGGCTTGTGGCTCACCACGTAGCGCTTGGCAAAGTTGAAGAACGCGTAGTGCTGCAGCAGCGTGTCCTGGAAGTGATTGCTTTTCACCGCGGGAATGTTCACGTCGGGAGTAATGCCGCCACCGCCGTAAACAGTGCGGCCGCTGTCGGTGAGCTTTACCTCGCGATTGGCCGTGTTGGAACTCTCGGCGCTGTCGCGGCTGTAGTAGTAGTCGTAGAGCGAAATGTTGCTGTAGTCGCGCTGGATAAGGCGTCCGCTAGGAGTGTAGTAATGAGCAGTGGTCAGTGCCAGACCAGTGTTCTCTGACAGCGGATATACAGTCTGCACCAGACCTTTGCCAAACGTTACTTCGCCAGCGATCAGGCCGCGATCGTGATCCTGGATCGCTCCCGAAACAATCTCCGCCGCCGATGCTGTCTGCCGATTCACCAGCACCACAATCGGATAATCCTTGCCACCGTTGCCGTGCTGCGCCACGTAGCGCTTCTCGGCCGAAGCGCGCCCGTGGTGAGAGACGATGAGTTGTCCCTTCTTCAGGAACTTGTCTGCCACGCCCACGCCTTCACTGAGCAAACCGCCCGGATTGGAGCGCAGGTCAAGGATCAGGCCCTTGAGGTCGCCAAACGAATCGAGCGCGTCAGAGACTTCATGCTCGGTGGTTTCATTGAAGCCGTTGACATGCATGTATCCCACGCCCGGCTTGATCAGGAAATGAACGTCGACACTGTAACGCGGAATTTCATCGCGGATGAGAGTGAACTCCATCGGCTTCTCGACGTCTTCACGCGAGATGCTGATGTGAACGGTCGTGCCCTTGGGGCCCTTCAGCAAGTCGGCAACGTCGGTGGTGCTCATGTTCTCGGTCGACTTGCCGTCGACGGCGATAATCACGTCACCAGGATGAATGCCCGCCTTGTAAGCTGGGGTTCCCGTGAAGGGATAGATCACGATCACTTTGTTGTTGCGCGGACCGACGGTCATGCCCACGCCGTAGTACTTGCCGCGCTGGTCTTCACGCATCAGCGCATACGATTTGGGATCGAAGAAATTCGAGTGGGGATCGAGCGCGTGCAGCATGCCTGGGATGGCGCCGTTATAGATGGCCTTATCCGCGTTCACCGGCTCGGCGTAGTTGTCTTCGACGAGCGCGTAGACGTCGGTGAACTGCTTCAGGCTGTCCTTGACCTCGGAGTCTGTGCCTAACCCCGATTGTTGACCGGAACGCTGGGCAAACAGAATTCCCAGGAAGCCGCAGGCAAGGAGAAAAACTACCAGAATGAGTGAACGGCGTGAACTACGAGCCATCTTAGAGTTCCTTCGTTGAGGGCGAGCTTGCACCCCAGCTACTGCACTGAATTCAAACAGTATATCACTACCCGAAATTGCCCCGAAGCGGGATTATCACCGTTGGTAACCGTCCCCAAAGACGACTCATTATCAGATGCGGCGGGAGTGGATTAGGTTCCCATCAGTCTGAAAACAACTCAGTTTAGGGTGACAGCGGCCAGCAAAGATCGTTCAGGTTGCCTCTGATGCTGCAGCTGTGAGGGGCATCCTATACGAGCAGTGAGTTTTGCTCCGATTTGCCACGAGGCCGGACGCACTTTTCTCAAATGTCACATGAAGGAATAACGCAATTATCCGGCACTCACGGACTTCGCTATCCTGATCATTGCAGCCACGCTGCGCTCGACGTCTTCGTCGGTGGTGGCCCAGCAGGATACGGAAATTCGCATTGCGGTATGTCCGTGCCACACGGTGCCGCCGCACCAGCAGGTTCCTTCGGTCTGAATCTCGGCAATAATGCGGCGAGTCTCCTCCGAAGTGCCGAACGATACCAGCACCTGGTTCAAAACAACCTCGTTCAGAACGGTAAAACCCGCAGCCCTCAAACATTGGGCAAACCGGTTGGCTTGCCGGCAATTGCGCTCGATCATTTCCCGCAAACCGCTTCGTCCCAGCGACCGCATTGCCGCCCAGAGTTCAATTCCACGTGCTCGCCGCGAGGAGTCCGGAGTGTATTGCCAAGGCTCACGATCGGCGCTTTGGGCCAAATAGGCGGCGCTGCCCGCTGACAGCGCTCTACGCAAATGCTCGGGCTCGCGCACCACCACCATTCCTGAATCGTAAGGAACGTTGAGCCATTTGTGACAATCAATCGCGCAGGAGTCCGCAGCGCTCGCGCCCTCCAGCAAGGGAGCGTAGAGTGGCGAGACAGCGGCCCACAATCCAAACGCTCCGTCCACGTGCACCCACGCTCCCGCGTCCCGCGCCCGCGCGCAGATTTCTTTTGCCGGATCGAAAGCCCCTGTGTTGACGTTGCCCGCTTGAATACAAACGATGGTGTGGTCGTCGAGTGCAGGCAAGGCGTCGGTTCGCATGCGTCCCTGGCCATCCGCCGGAACCCTAGTCACGCGCGAGCGGCCCAGACCAAGCATCGATAATGCCTTCAGCAATGAAACGTGAACTTCTTCGCCGACCACGACCCGAATTGGCGGAGCCCCAAACAGGCCGTCCTCTTCAACGTTCCAGCCACTGCGCTGTAGCAAGGCCGAACGCGCAGACGCTAGTCCTGAGAAATTCGCCATCGTGGTACAGGTGACAAATCCCACTCCACTATTCGACGGCAAGCCGAGCAGATCCAAAGTCCATTCACGTACGATATCTTCGATCTTCGCAGCCACGGGCGACATGACTCGCATCGACGCATTCTGGTCCCATGCGCCGGCGAGGCAGTTTGCCGCCAACGCTGCCGGAAGCGTGCCGCCGGTCACAAATCCAAAGTAGCGCCCGCCGGTTGTCGCCACCGTCGCAGGTGATCCTACCGTGTCGAGCAATGCCAAAACTTCCGCCGGACCGGTGGGACCGTCAGGCACGGGCCCTCCGAGACTCGATAAACGCGCAATGCTTTCCGCTGACGGCACAACCGGGCGCTCATCAAGCTCCCTTATGTATCTCGCGGCCCGCGTCGCAGTCTCTGTCAGTAATTCCTTCACACGTACCTCCACGGGTGGGCAAAACAGAATGGCGTCGAGGCAACATTTTAACCGCTACATTTCTGCTCTCGCCATGATTCGGGTTTAGAGCGTGAGTTGTCGCGAGAGAGTTCGACGGGCTCTCTGGCGCTGCCTATGCGCTGACTGATCGCGTTTCCGCCGCCTTCATCGCCGCTGTAATGATGATGGCGATGGCCTTGGATTTGCGATGCCTGATTCTGGGACGCCTGCCGGACCTGGGCGAAGTCCTGTTGCGGACCTGAGATGTTTCCCGACTTCAGGTGCTGCTCCAACCGGTTAAACGTTTGTGTGATCGGGCTGTGGCTCTGGGCCGGCCAAGTGAAGCTGCTCTCCGGGCCAAGCTGCTGAAAGATCAATTCCACTTGCAATGATTGCCGCTTTTCCGGCTCCGGCAGTATGATGAACCGCATGAGCTTTTCAGAAACGATCTTCCTGTTCTTATTGGCCCTTGTCGTGTTTGGGCCTAAGAAGTTGCCGGAGATCGCGCGCCAGATCGGCAAGGCGCTCAATGAATTCAGGCGCGCCTCAAATGAGTTTAAGGCGCAGATCGAGCAGGAAATTTCGAACCTGGAGGTCGAGAAGCACCACACGATTCTTCCTCCCAGCCCACCGCTGGAGGGCGTTGCCAGTCGCACGCTGGATGTCGCGCCCGAGCAAACGACTCCGGCCGAAGCTCCTGCCACTTTAGCGGCCACGGAGGAAACCCCGGCCGCCGCGATTGAGCCACCTCCGGTTGCGACCGAAGCGGTAGGGCCCGTCACGCCTTCCGATGAGATAGCATCTCCCGCCTCGCAGGAATCGCATGTTTGAATCCGCAGCCGCGTCGGTCAGCGGTGATCCTGAAAAAGAGCCGATGCCCACCATGGGCTTTCTTGATCACCTCGAGGAACTCCGCAAGCGCATTGTCTATTCCATCATCGCCGTCGGAGTAGGTACTGGCCTTTCGTGGGGATATCGCGAGCGAATCTACGCAGTCATGCAAAAACCCATCATGGATGCGCTTCACTCGCGGGGGTTGCCCGAAAAACTCGTGTACCTGAATCCCGTCGATCCGTTCAATCTTTACTTAAAGATTTCCATGCTGGCGGGGCTTTTCCTGACCTCACCCTTCGTGCTCTATCAAGTGTGGATGTTCATTTCTCCGGGGCTCTACCGCAAAGAAAAGCGCTACGTCATGCCGTTCATGATTTCGACGATCACGTTGTTTACGTTGGGCGGATATTTTGGGTACCGGATCGCGTATCCGCGGGCTTTGGACTTCTTCGTCGTCAAATTCAACGGCCAGTTCCAGCCGATGATTACGGTCGGTGAATACACGCAGCTTTTCCTGAGCATCGTTGGCGGCATGGGGCTGATTTTCGAGATGCCGATCCTGGTTTTCTTTCTGGCGTTCATGGGCATCATGACGCCGTCGTTCATGGTGAAGAATTTCCGCTACGCCATTCTGGTTATTTTTGTGCTGGCGGCGATCGTTACTCCGACTCCAGATATCGTAAATATGTGCGTGTTTGCTGCGCCCATGCTGGGTTTGTACGCACTGAGCATTGGCGTGGCATGGATGGTGCATCCCAAACAGCGGGAGGCACGGCGAGAGAAGCAGTCGCAGACATAATCACCATGATGGGATCGAAATTTTCGCGGTGGATTCTGCTCGCTGGCGTGCTAGCTGTCGTTGCCTGTGACCGCGATAAGGATTCCCACGACAAGCTTCCCTCGACCCCCGCGCCAACTTCGGCTTCAGCGGACACATCCCGTCCGGCGCTGACGCTCCCGCCCGACAACGGTCCCTCTCCCGCATTCGACGGCGATCGCGCGATGCAGTATGTGAAAGACATTGTGAAGTTCGGCCCGCGCCCGGTCGGCAGCGCCAATCACAAGAAGGTTGAGGAGTACATCGCGTCCCACCTGCGCGGCGATCAGGTCGAGGATGATACCTTCACCGCTGATACGCCTGAAGGTAAGTTTCCGGTGCACAATATCATCGCCAAGTACCCCGGCACAAAAGATGGCATCATCGTGGTTGCCAGCCACTACGATACGAACTATCCGCTGCGCAAGACCTCCTACGTGGGCGCCAACGACGGAGCTTCTTCCAGCGCGCTGCTGCTCGAACTTGCCAATCAGTTGCGTGGCAAGCCCCGCGACGGCTACAGCGTATGGCTGGTATGGGACGACGCAGAAGAAGCGATGAAACCGGACGGCTCCGGTGGTCTTCCGCAGGAAATGCCGTTTAATGAAGACAGCCTCTATGGCATTACCCATGTGGCCGAGAAATGGCAGGCTGACGGCACTTTGAAAAGAATCAAAGCTTTTCTATTAGCGGACATGATTGGCGACGCCGATCTCAATATCGATCGCGACACGAACTCGACGCCCTGGCTCGAAGATGTCATTGGCGAAGCGGCCAGGCGTCTCGGATATCAATCGCATTTTTTCGAGCGCACCAATGAGGTCGGCGACGACCACGTCCCGTTCGTGAAGCGCGGCGTCCCCGCCGCCGATCTGATCGACTTTATGTACGGCTACAACAACGTCTTCTGGCACACGCCGCAGGATACTGCCGACAAACTCAGCCCCAAGAGTCTGCAAATCGTAGGCAGCGTGATCCTCGAAACCATTCGCATCCTCGACAAGATGAATCCGATTCCGCCGAAGTGATGGCGGCGAGCAAAGCCTTTAACCGCCAGGATCGCAGAGACAGCGCGCCGAGAACGCAGAGAATATTGGGAGATTTTCTCAGCGCTTTCGGCGCGTCTTCTCAGCGTACTCGGCGGTTAAAAGCTTTTTGCCGAAAACCCATCGCGGAATTCGTCTTTTGCGCTTTTCGGAAATTTAATTTCTAATGCAGCCCATATGCGCACTGTGAAGACCCTGTTCTTTGCGAGCGTTTTGAGCCTTACCTCTGTTGCCGCAACACCTGCCGCGGATACTAGCGAAGCCAATCGAGTGATTCAGTCCGCGCTGCAGCCTTCCACCCTCGAAGCCAACCTTCAACGCTTAACGGACGAGATCGGCGGCCGCGTTCCAGGCACACCGGCGATGCAGCATGCCGTGGCGTGGGGATTGCAAGCCTTGACGGCGGCCGGAGCCGACAGCGTTCACACCGAGGGATTCACCATTCCGTTTTCCTGGTCCGAGGGCGCTACCGAAATAAGCGCGACGACCTCGTTCCAAGTCGATGCAACGAAAGTGGGCGGTGCAACTGTGCTTTCCTCTTTCCGCGTCCGTGCAGTGTCCGTGGCATGGGCTCCCGCGCTCGCCCCGGTGAAACACGTTCCGGTCATCGACGTTGGCGGAGGCTCTGAAGCCGACTTCAAAAAGGCAGGCGACATTTCCGGCAAGATTGTTTTAGTGCACACGGTGGTCCTGAAAACCTGGAATGACCTGTTTGACGAATACGCGAAGGCTCCGCCAGTGATCGATCTCGCCGTGAAAGGAAAGGCCAAAGCAATCGCATTCATGGCCACGCGCGAGCACGACATTCTTTATCGGCACACGAATTCGTCCGCAGGAGAAATTGACCGCCTGCCGATGGTGCTGATGGCGCGCGAGGATGGCGAGCGCATGGCGCGCCTGCTGGCCACAGGAAACCTGGTGTGGGCCGACCTCTCCATTCCCAACCAGATTGGCGGCCCCGTCAAGGCTGCCAATGTTGTCGCAGAAATCAGGGGCAGCGAAAAGCCGGACGAGTTCGTGATCCTGGGCGCTCACCTCGACTCCTGGGAACTCGGCACCGGGGCCCTCGATAACGGCTGCAACGCCGCTCTGGTGGTCGACGCGTTGCGGGCGATCAAGGCCTCAGGGGTGAAGCCACTTCGCACCATTCGCTTCATTCTTTTTTCCGCCGAAGAACAAGGATTAATCGGCTCCCGCGTCTATGCTTTCGTCCACCGCCCCGAACTTGATAAAGCTGCGGGTGTGGTCATCTACGACGCGGGAACAGGAAAGACAACCGGCTTTTCGGTGGGGGGACGTAAAGATGTGCTGTACACCGCGAAGGAATTGATCGCCCCGCTCGCGCAATTCGACGTGAAAGAACTGAAGACGGACATCGAATGGGGCACTGACCACTTTGATTTCATGTTGGAAGGCGTGCCCACTTTCGTTGCCGATCAACTGGAGGCCAATTACCTCGAAAACTACCACGCCGTCTCCGACACCTACGACAAGGTGGATTTCCCACAACTGAAGAAGCACGTGGCAGAAGCTGCCACCCTTGCGGTTGAACTGGCGGATCTACCCGAAAAAATTGGCCCGCGCCTTACTCACGATCAGATTGAGCAGACGATGCGCGAGACCAATAGTGTGGACATGCTCAAAGCCAACGGCATTTGGGAGGATTGGGTCAGCGGCCAGCGTGGACGGCAGAAATGATTGATGATTGCTGATTGTTGATTCGAAATCAAAGGTGCACTCGCCGGTTTTCTCAATCAACAATCACAAATCAACAATCATCAATTCCTGATTCCCTTGCTCTATTTCTGGATCCTCTTCAATATTTTCGCGCTGGGAATGTTGGTGGCGGACCTGCGCCTGCATCGTTCCGGGCGGGCCGTCAGTTTTCGCACAGCCCTGGCCTGGAGCGCAGTATATGTCGTGCTGGCAGCCGCATTTGCGGTGCTGCTTTATTTCTGGCAAGGACGCCAAGTAGCGCTGGAGTTCGTTACTGGTTACGTTCTGGAAGTTTCTCTCAGCGCCGATAACCTTTTCCTCTTCCTCGTTATCTTCAACTTCTTCGCGGTGCCTGAACAGCAGCAGCATCGCGTCCTCTTCTGGGGCATTATCGGCGCGCTGATCTTGCGCGGCATCTTCATCGGCGCCGGGGTCGACCTGATCTCCCGTTTCCATTGGCTGCTTTATGGTTTTGGAGTGCTGCTGATCGCAAGCGGCATCCGTTTTTGTGTGGCCGGAGAGCACAAAATCCGTCCCGCGGCGAACCCGTTGGTGAAAGCATTGCGCTACTTCGTTCCGGTAACTGAAGACTATCGCGGCGGCAACTTTTTCGTTCGAAACCGGCAGGACAATTCACGCTTATACGCCACGCCGCTACTGGTGGTGCTTCTGGTCATTGAAACCACGGACTTGCTATTTGCGGTCGATTCCATTCCCGCAGTCCTCGCCATCACTCTGAACGCTTTCGTTGTGTATACGTCGAACGTGTTCGCAATACTGGGCCTGCGCTCGATGTATTTTGCCGTCTCGCGCCTGATGAAGCTTTTCCGCTTCTTGCGCTATGGACTGGCGGTCATGCTGGTGCTGGTAGGTTTGAAGATGCTGACAGCCGATTATTTCCGGGTTCCCACGGCGGTTATGCTGGGCGTGGTGGCGGGATTGATTTTGATCTCGATCGCCATCTCAGCGGCATTTCCGGCGAAGAGTACTTAGGCCAACTGTCCAGTAGAGTCGATCAGAACTGCAAGGTAAAGAACAAAGCAGAAAAATCCATCATCCAATGTGCCAGAATCAGCGGCGGCAATCGCCGAATACGCAAGTATAGAAGTATGAACGCTATGACTCCCGGTAGAAATCCCACGAAGCGCCAGGCAACATATTTCCAATCGAGGATGAAGGGAATGAAGCTGTGCTGTAGCGCCCACCAGAAGCCGACAATCGCGATGGCCTTCCATCGGCTCCCGCAAAGCACCTCGATCCGCGGCAGCGCGTAGCCGTTGTAGGTCATCTCTTCCGTAGGCGACCACACCAGCCACCAGACGCTAAAGCTGTAAACCACTCCCCACAGAGGCAGAACACGGCCGGTTAGCATGCCGGCAAACGAAGGCGGCTGGATGCTGCGATAAACCAGCCAATTCGCCGCCGGGAAACCCAAATAGAAAAAAGGGAATACCAGCAACAAACATCCGATGCCCACGAAGACATCGCGTCCCCAACGAAGCCTTACACGCCCAATCAGATCGCGAAGGCTGGTTCCTTCTTTGCGCGTATAGACGGCCATAAGAGCAAGGCAACCAGCGTCGACGAGCGTAGCGTAGACCGTCCACCACTTAGCGGCACCATTCCATGACCAGACGTGAAATCGCGCCCATGCCAGGCCCGCGACGAACGCCTGTGCGGCAATGATTAACAGACTGCGCCCTGTTACCACGACCAGTGGCCCTACCCACGCAAGCCGGCCTGCACGGGCGCGGAGCGCCAGCGCGGACTTGGAATTTGCGTCATCCGCCGCACTCGCTGGAATTGGAATCTCGTGATCGACCGAGCTAGTGGGCATTTTGTTTGCTGCGTGGCTGTCTACAGAAAAACAACTCTATCGCCCCGTACGACCGAATGCTTGAGGAACTTCTTGTCATCGTGGTCAGGATATTCCATTCGATAGTGCGCCCCGCGGCTTTCTTCCCGCGCCAGAGCCGATCGCGCGACCATCAATCCTGCCAGATGCAGGTTCGACGCTTCGTACGCTCTCCGCGTTTTGGGGTGAGCCAGCTTCGGAGCCATCTCTTCCAGAGTCTTAACCGCTTTCTGCATCCCCATGCGCGTGCGCACGATGCCGACTTCGTTCTCTAATGTCGTTTGAATTTGGTTGATCACTTCTTCCATGCCCGCGTCGACCGGCCCATTGGAATAAGCGGCCCTCGGTTGTGCGTGTTGCCGCGACACTGGCCTCAGTTCCCCTCGCATGGCCATGCCCGCGCGTGCACCATATACCAAGCCTTCCAACAGAGAATTGCTGGCCAGCCGGTTCGCCCCGTGCACGCCTGTGCACGCCGCTTCGCCCGCAGCGAAAAGACCAGCGACATTCGACTTGCCGTCAAGATCGGTTCGCACCCCGCCCATGCAGAAATGTGCCGCCGGACGCACCGGAATCACATCTTCGGTAATGTCCACGTTGTGCTGCATGCAAGTCGCGTAAATTCGCGGGAAGCGTTTTTGCACTTTCGTGGCGCTGAGATGTGTGAGGTCGAGATAGACGAACGGATCTTTGGCTCGGCTCACTTCCATTTCGTGAACGATCGCTCGCGCCACCACGTCGCGCGGCGCTTGCTCGCCCATGGGGTGATACTTTCCCATGAATCGGTTTAACTCAATGTTGCGCAGGCAGGCGCCCTCCGCCCGCAACGCCTCTGACAAAAGAAAGCGCGGAACTTTCTTCATGTAAAGCGCGGTTGGATGAAACTGCACAAACTCCATGTCGCTCAGTTCTGCTCCGGCCCGATATGCCAACGCGGCGCTGTCCGCAGTCGCGGCTTCCGGATTAGTCGTGTTGCGATAGAGTTGACCCATCCCTCCCGTAGCCAGCAGTACGGCGGAGCAGGCAATTTCCTGAGGCACACCTTTTTCATCGAGCAACTCAATTCCAGTGATGCGTCCGGCACCGGTCAGCAGGCCGGTGGAAAACGCGAATGGCGCGATCGAAATGTGCTTCAGTAAATCTGCTTTGGCGCGAAGCGCTCGCAGGATCTCCCGGCCTGTGGAATCTCCCTGCGAGTGAAGACTGCGGTGGCGGCTATGGGGGCTTTCCAGGCCGAAGACCAGCTTGGTTCCGTTGTGCTTGCCCCAGGAGATTAACTCGTCGATGCGCTGCGGGCCTTCCTCCAGCAGAATTTTCACGGCTGCCGGATTGCACAATCCATCCCCCGCGGTGAGCGTGTCCTGCAAGTGGAGACTGACTTCGTCTTCGTCGCTCAGCGCCGTGACTAGCGGAACTTGTGAGAGCTCGGCTTGTTTTTTTTCCAGGACGAGCACACGTCCAGCAGCCGCCAGTTCAATAGCGGCGCGCAGGCCGGCAACGCCCGCACCAATTACCACGAAGTCGGTCTCGGCTGGAAGACCCTTCATAGAGAGGCAAACAATTTAGGACGGAAAATGGTATCACTTCGCCGCAGGGCCGTCTCTCGACCGCATACGCTATCATGGAACCGCATGCCGCAGGTAACTATCCACGTTTTACCCCGGCCATATCAGGCCTGGATCGAAAACGGCCTGCTCACGCGAGCCGGTTCCGTCCTCAGCGAACTGCTACCGCAGGCCAGCCGCATTTTTGTGGTGACCGTTCCTCCGGTGCGCAAGCGTTGGGGAGGGAAGTTGGTGAGTTCCCTGAAGGCCAACGGGTTCACTCCGCAGGTGATCCCCATGCCCGATGGCGAGCCCGCCAAACGCCTTGCGACGATAGAAACGCTGGCTGAGAAACTGGCGCGTCTGGGCGCGGACCGCAAGGCTGTGATCATCGCCTTGGGCGGCGGAGTCGTGGGCGACGTCGGCGGACTGCTGGCCTCGCTCTATATGCGCGGAATCGAGTTGGTGCAGGTACCCACGACGGTGCTCGCCCAGGTGGATGCTTCCATCGGCGGAAAGACAGCGGTCAACCTGGTTGCCGGCAAAAATCTGATCGGAACCTTTCACCACCCGCGCCTGGTGCTCATCGATCCCACGGTCCTGAAAACGTTGCCGGATCGCGAGTTTCGCGCTGGACTCTACGAGGCGCTGAAGTGTGGCATTATCGGAAGTGTCGAACTATTCCTGCGGTTTGAGCAGAATCGCGCGCGGATTCTGAAACGCGACCCTGTCGAGCTCGAATGGCTTATTGCGCAGTCCGTAAGGTTAAAAGCCGAAGTGGTTTCCGCCGACGAGCGCGAGGACGGCCTGCGCCGCGTTCTCAACCTTGGTCACACCATCGGGCACGCGCTCGAGGCCGAAACCGGCTACCGGCGCCTGCTGCACGGCGAAGCTGTCGCCTGGGGAATGATTGCCGCAACCAACATCGCGCTCAGTGTGGGTCGCACGGATAGCGTTACCGCTGGCCGCATCGCCGACGCCGTCTTGAGCCTGGGCCGCCTGCCGGAAGTAAATGTTAGTTCGCGCAAGATTCTGGCCCGGCTGCAGTCAGACAAGAAGACGCAAAATGGAGTAGTGCACTTCATCCTGCCGCGCGAGATTGGCAAGGTTGAAGTTGCCAGCGATGTGCCGAGCAGCGCAGTGACCGATGCTGTCGAGGAGCTTCGGCGTTTGTCGCGCGGCGGCTGGGTTTGGGGAAAATAAATCAATTTCACAGGAAGAAAATATGCCGGAAACAGCGCAGCAGTACATCCAGCGAATCCTGGGTCACGTCGAAGGCCAGGACGCGATAAAAGTGCAGCGGGCCTCCGCCGCGAAGCTGAAGAAACTGATTCAGGGCCTTGGTCCAAAGGAAATGAAGTGGAAACCCGAGCCGGGGAAGTGGTCGATCGCGGAGATCGTCGCGCACCTGGCCGATGTTGAGATCGTCGCCGGTTGGCGGATGCGCGCCATTCTCGGCTCGAATGGCACGCCCATCCAGCCATTCGATCAGGATGCGTGGGCAGCGGTGTTTCGATACGCCGAGCGCGATCCTAAACAATCGCTTGAAGTATTTCGCGTGCTGCGCGAAAACAATCTGGCGATGTTGAAGGCGCTGCCGCGCGAAAGTTGGGACAACTACGGCATGCACGCCGAGCGCGGAAAGGAAACCATTGCGCATCTGGCGCGAATGTTCGCAGGGCACGACACCAACCACATCCTGCAAGTCGAACGAATCGCCGGGCAATTGAAGATCGCGCGAAAGAAAACCCCGGCGAAGAAAATCAAGACAAAGCGAAAGTGAGCCCCGGCACGCAGGAAAGCATTGTGGGGGAATCCAGCAAAACCACGGTTGTCGGCGCGGCGCCAGAAGGAGCCAGGGACCCGCGGTCGGCGGCGCGCGCTGTTCGCGATATATTCACCTCCGTCGCGCCGCGCTACGATCTGCTCAACCACCTGCTGTCTTTTAACATCGACCGGATGTGGTGGCGGCGGACGGCGCGCGCTTTCCGCCACGTGCTAGCTCGGCCGAATGCCCGCATCCTCGACCTATGCTGCGGAACGGGAGACATGACGTTCGCGTTGCGCCGCCAGGCAGGGAAGTGCTCGCCGCAGATTCTGGGCGCCGACTTCTCTCACGCCATGCTGCTGCGCGCCTATGCCAAGTCTTCAACGGCCGCGCAGAACGGAGCAAGGCCCAGGTGGATCGAAGCCGATGCTCTCGGCCTTCCGTTACCCGGCGCGCATTTCGATCTCGTCACTTCGGCGTTCGGTTTCCGCAATCTCGCCGACTACGATGCCGGGCTGCGCGAAATCGTTCGTTTGCTGCGTCCAGGAGGCGAGTGCGGCATCCTCGACTTCGGCGAACCCAAAGGCGCCATGGGCGCGCTCTACCGCGTCTATTTCAAGCAAGTGCTGCCGCGCGTCGGCACCATGATTTCCGGCGTGCGCGGGCCCTATGCCTATCTGCCGGCCTCCGTAGAGCGCTTTCCCGCGCCAGAAGAAATGCTCGAAAGAATGAAGCGTGCAGGGCTTGCGGAAGCCACTTGGACACCCTACACCTTCGGAATCGCAGGCCTCTATCGTGGGAAGAAGCTCGCGTAGCGACAGCCGCCTCGGCTGTCAGCGAAAGGGAAGCGGAGCAGCAGAAGACCTTCGTCAAGAGTCGAGTCCAAGTGGATGAAGAAAACACAATGGACATCCCTAATTTTCACGATGGTTTTTTCGACGGTTTTCGGATCAAGCCCGACAAGGCTGTGCACCTATTCCTAAGGACCAGCGATCAAACTGTCTACACTTTGATTTTAAGCGGCGTGCGCGCGATGAAGATCTCCGGAGTAATGAAGGGCAATATCATCCTCGATATTGTTGCTCGCACGGCGGAAGAGATGAGCCCCGCTGATATGGAAGAGCTCTATGGACTGGCCAAGAATGTCGCTCAAGCTTCCGCATTGCTGGTTTCCGCGCGTGAACAGCATCTTCAGTTGCTCGAACTGAATCCATCGTATGGCGCGGAAGGATTGATTTTGTTCGAAAAATGGGAAATCGCCCCAAACGCCAGCCAATCCGCTGAATAACGTAGGAACCTGATCGGCCAGCTTCAAGGAAACCGAGTTCTGACTGCCACCGTCCGAGGTCCGAAGTCCGAGGTCTCTACCCCGCACCGCGCAGCAGCTTGCTCAAAGCCCGAATATCTTCCGCTCCCACATCGCCCACCACAAAATACCGCAACCCATTTTGCGTCCAGGTCTGAACGTTAAACGATTGCGGATGCTCTAACCCCTCCGGCAGCCCGGCCCCTTCTCCGCGATCCTGAAAAATGAAAACGGAAATCTCGTGCTTGCGCACGTGGTAAATCAACTGCGCCCCCGGCGTCTGCGCCAGATAAGTGACGCGCCCTCCCAGCAATGTGAATTCCGATCCTTGCAGCTCCGGCAGATTGAAAGTGAACGGTATCTTTCCCTGAAACCACGGCTTCACCGTATGCCGGTCAGTCGAGACCACGTCAACAGGCGTGGAACCGGCCAGGGCGGCCACGTGCAGGTCGGCCAGTTCGCTGTAAACTCGCTGCCGGCGCGCATCCTCGTGGCCCACGTACAGATTGACCGCAACCGCCAACATCAGCAAAGCGAAAGCGGGAAGGGTCAGAATCTTCCAGTACCAACCGACTCCATGGCGCGGCTTCGCGGCGATAGTCTTCGCAATTCGATTCCGCAACTCGGTGCTCGCTGTGTAGCGCTTGCCGGCCATTTGCACGGAACGCTTCAACTGCACTCGCTCCAGCGCGTCAGCGGCACAATCTGCGCACCCCCGCAGATGCGCACTCAATGCACTCGCCTGCGCCGGATCAAGTTCGCCGTCGACGTAGCGGTCAAGCTGCTCGCGCCATTGTTCACACGCCATGCCGGACTCCCTCATTCTTCTTGCGCAATAAATCACGCAACGCCTTGCGTGCGCGGTACAGCCGCGACATTACAGTGCCCATGGGAATGCCAAGTGTTTCTGCGATTTCCTGGTACGACATCTCCTCAACTTCGCAGAGCAGCAAAATCTCCCGGAAGTGCACGGGGAGATCGGTCAGCGCCTGTTGCACCATTTCACGGCTTGCCTGCTGGATCAAACTACTCTCCGGCGTCGTATTTTCCACGGGAAGCAGGGCCTCGTCCGTGTCTTCGTCAATCGCAACCGTGTTCTTGAGTCCCGTCCGCGAGGTCAAAAACGTGTTTCGCAGTATTCGGTACATCCACGCGCGAAAATTCGTCCCCATCTGAAAGGACGAAAATCCGCGCAACGCTTTCGCGTATGTTTCCTGCGTCAAGTCCTCCGCCTCGGCGGTATCCTGCGTCAGCCAGCGCGCGAAGTTATAGAGTTGGTCAAACAGCGGCATGGCCAGCTCTTCAAAGGTCGTGTCGCGCACGGATTTTTCGGGCACCTTCATATGCAAACCAGGCACGCGCCAGTTTATTCCCTACGTGAAGGAAAATGTTTAATCACACCGGAGTCAGGGTTTCCGGCATCAGAATGTGATTCAACCACAAACTACAAAAGATAGCCGCTCGGCGGCTGACCGCCGTCGCGCCGGAAAGAATCCGCGAACGCGTCGGTAATGGTATAGCGGATCACGTGCTCGTATTCCGGGCCTAGGAAACGGCGCAGGCGATCGGTATTCATAATGTATTCCCCGGTCATGTAAGGGACTGCCTCGGGTGGAATGGCCGAAATCTTTCGCTTCCACAAAAACTTCAGCACCTGCCGCATCGCCCACTTTCCCGGAACGCGCACCAGCTTAGCCTGAGCCATCTCTACGCAGCGACCGAACGTGAGAGGCTCTCCGCGCCCCGCAACGTTTAACACAGTCAGGCGCTGCGTCTCCGGCTCTCGCTGCAGGATGTGCCGAATCAGCCTCGCCATATCATCGACGTGGATGAACTGAATCTTGTTGTCGAGATACTGTTGGCCGCGCGGAAACATGCAGGGCAGGCGCTTGCCCTCCTGGCGCATCTTCTCAGCGCGTGCGCTTTTGCCGTTGGGCGTGCCGCGGAACGCTCCCATCAGATAATTTTCGACGCTTGCGCCGGAGAATATATGTGGGCGCAAAATGTAAGCGCTGCATCCGCGCAAGGCGTGCGAGCGAGTCTGCACTACCTCGTCTGATTGCTTCTTGTGAATTGCGTAGGGCAGGGTGTGCGCTGCCAGCACTGAGTCTTCCGTCGCTGGCGCGGGCAGGTTCGGTCCGTACGCCGAAACGCTGCTGGGAAAGATGAACTGCTTCACTCCATCGTCCGTGGAGCGATTGGTCTCGGTCACCGCTTCCATCACTCGCGCCGTTCCCGCCACGTTGATCTGCCACATACGCTCCACGTCAATTACACCGGTGCGCACAGGATCGATCACGAATGCAAGGTGAATCACGGCGTAGGCGTGCGTGTCGCGGAGAAGTTGGTAGAGAAGCAGAGTCGACGATTCCTGGCCCAGGTCCAGGTTCTCAAAGCGCAGCTCGTAATCGGTTCGGGGCGGACTCACGTCCACCCCAATTACCGAATAGCTTCCCAGCATCGGCAATAGCCTGGAGCCGAGGTTGCCCGAGATCCCGGTGACGACGACGACTGGTTTGGCCATCAGTTCGGTGTTGCGGCCGGAGGTTGTGCCGGCGGCGCAGTTTGCGGCTGAGCCCGTGGTGCGGTCGGAGGAGCCAGACGCGAAGGTCGCGGCCCGGGCGTGGGCCCAACGCCACCCGGACCAAAATAGGCTTCGTTGGTTTCGATCTGGGATGGATTGCTGAGCTTCTCCATCATTTCGCGCATGCGATCGTTTTGCATCTTACTGTGAATCTCATTCTTCACCTGATCGAGCGGAATTTCGCTCTTGCTGTTCAGCTTGTAAATGTAGTGACCGCCGGCGTCGTTGATCACCTGTGAAACCTCCCCTGGCTTCAAATCGAGCACCGTCGCTTGTGCCGGAGGCAAGCCCGTACGGCGTACCGAGGGCAAGTTCACCGTGGGGGAATCCATCTTCATTCCGGCGGCGGCAAATGCCTCCTTCTGCAGCTTGACGAAGTCTTCTCCGGCTGCGGCCCTGGTGCGCAGGCTCTCGGCCAGTTGAGTCATGGCCTGCTCGGCTTCATCCGCCTTGGCTTTCTGCTCAGCTTGCTTGGCCTTCTGCGCTTCGTCGCTCAGCTTTTCGGGCTTCTCGTTTTCTCCTTTGGCATCAGGTTCGATCTGTTTAGTGCGGGGCACAAACAGCCGGTCCAGATTGAATTGTTCGTAATCGTTTGCATGTTCCTTGTAGTAATTCTCAATCTCCTCCGGCGAAATCTTGCTAGCTTCGTCTTGAATGTTTTGCCGCAGTTCCTGGCTGAGGATCTGCATTTTCAGAACTTTCACGCGGTCTTCATACTGAGGAGTCTTGTCCAGGCCTTTCTTCTTGGCCTCATCCGACATCAAAATCCACTGCGGCAGAATGGCGGCTAATTGTTTCTTCATCTGCGGCGTCACGTTGGGGGCAAGATGGCTGGCCAGAGTCTCAAACTCGGCCTTGGTTATGACCGTCTTGCAATCAGCTGCTGAAGATTTCGTGGCCGTGGTCTTAGCGCCGGTCGCCGCCGTTCCTTTGGCCGCCGCAGTCTTGGTCTGCGCCGGACACACTCCCTTGATCGTGATGACCGCCGCCGTTGGGGGAACCGACGCGGAAGGATCCGCCGGAGCCGCTTCGGTTTGGGGCGAGCTCGGAGTACCCGGCACAGCCTGTCCCCATGCCAGCGTTCCCAACAAAACACACATCAGCCACCTCTTACGCATAAATCATTTCCTCCAGGATTGGTCCGTCAGAAAGATAAAAGTGCTAAGCATTAAATCCTAGCATAAGCCATTGGATCTGCTCTCGGCAGAGGTGACTCAGAGTGTCCGCGAATTATCGTCACGCACGTGCCTGACGGTCGCGATTTGCTTGGCGCTTTCCTCGCGCAACAGCGATAATTCCTTCATGTCGGGAACTCCCGCCATTCCTTCATCAGAGTTGATGCGCGCTGAAAAGCGATCCGCTGCCGGCAGTTCGGTATTGGCTGCGCTGGTAATCACGACGCTCAAGATTGTGGTGGGTTTGAGCACCGGCAGTCTCGGCATTCTCTCTGAAGCGGCGCACTCAGGGCTGGATCTGATCGCCTCTCTTCTCACATTTTTTTCTGTCGGCGTCTCTGACAAGCCGGCCGACGCCGACCACCAATACGGCCACGGAAAAGTCGAAAACTTCTCTGCCTTCGTTGAAACCGGCCTGCTCCTGCTGACCTGCGCCTGGATCATTTACGAAGCGGCGTTGCGACTCTTTTTTCGCCGAATCGAAATCGAGCCCTCCATCGCCGCTTTCGCCGTGATGCTGTTCTCGATGGGGATTGACTGGTGGCGCTCCCGCGTCCTCGGCCGCATTGCCGACAAATATGACAGCCAGGCTCTGGAAGCCGACGCGCTACATTTCTCCACCGACATTTGGTCGGCCGGCGTCGTCGTGCTCGGACTGATCCTGGTTCTGATCGGGCGCACTTATCACATCGATTGGCTGCGCGATTCCGATCCCATTGCCGCGCTCTTCGTGGCGGGCGTTGTCGTGTCGGTGAGTTGGCGCCTGGCACGCCGCACCATCGATGCTCTGCTCGACGCCGCGCCGCCGGGCGTGCGCTCCAAAATCTACGACGCGGTTTCCCGTGTCGATGGTGTTCTCGAAGTCGATCGCGTCCGCATCCGCCGGGCAGGGAACCGCTATTTCGCCGATCTCGCCGTGGGCCTGGCGCGCACCGTAACTTTCCAGCGCTCAGGACAATTGGCCTCCGCCGTCACCGAAGCGGTGCACCGCGTGCTGCCCGATGCCGACGTCACCGTGCAACCGCTACCGCGCGCGCAGCATTCGGAGAATATTTTCGACCGCATCCGCGCCGTCGCCACCAACAACAACCTCAACGTGCACGATATCAGCGTCCAGGACCTCGACGGCCGGCTGCACGTGGAGCAGCATATTGAACTCGACGAACGCATGTCGCTAAAAGACGCGCACGACCAGGTCACCGAATTGGAAGCCGACATGCGCCGCGACGTGCCTGAAATTTCCGACATTCTCACTCACATTGAAAGCGAGCCTGCCACCATCGAAAGGCCCGAAGAAGTAGTCAGCGATGCTGAACTCGAGCATCGCCTGCGGGCCGTGGCTTCGCAGTTTCCCGAAGTCCTCGATGTTCACGATTTCATCATCAAGCGCGTTCGCGGACGCATGTACATCTCGTGTCATTGCACGCTGTCCGACAATCTCTCTCTGGCCCGGGTGCACGACATTCAGACCGAACTGGAAACCCGCTTCAAGCAGGACGCGCCCGAGTTATTCCGCGTCTTGATTCATCCCGAGCCCAGCACCGACAACCGGAGGTAGGTTGTGATTACTGCCAAAGCAATCTGGACCGATAACGAGCGCTATGTTGGCGAGGCCAGTTCGCGCCATGCGATTGTGATGGACACGGCCACTGAGAAAACCGCGAGCACGCCGATGGAACTGGTACTGATCGCGCTCTGCGGCTGCACCGCCTCAGACGTTGTCGGAATTCTTCGTAAGAAGCGCGAGCCCTTCACCACTCTCGAGGTCAGCGCCAGCGGCGAGCGCGCTTCGGGCTATCCTGCCGTCTACACGGAAATCAATCTGGTGTATCGCATCGCCGGTAAGGTCTCTCGCAAAGCAGTGGAGGACGCGGTGAAACTTTCTAAAGAAAAATATTGTTCTGTTTCGGCCATGCTGGAAAAGACCGCGAAGATTTCATTCAAGATCGAAATGGTGGAATAGATGCTGCCCATGCGCGTTGTGCTCTTCACCCAACCCGGCTGCCTATCCTGCCAACTGATGAAAATCTTTCTGGAAGCTAAGGAAATCGCTTTCGAAGAACGCGATATTAGCACTAGCCCCGAAGCCCGCCGCGAAATGATCGAACAGCATGACAGCACCGAAACTCCTACGATGGTCATCTTCTCCGGCGAAACTCAGGAGGTCATTATTGGCTTCGATCCCGTTCGCCTTGACCAGTTCCTCGACCCCGCCCCATCATCGGACTCGGTGACTGAATCCTGAACGCAGCCCCTTCCAATCGAAACCTTCATCCACTGCGTGGATATCTCTTCATCGGCTCCGCGGCATTTCTATGGGGAGTCTCCGCCGCGCTCGCCCGCGCCGTCTTCACAGGCAAACTGTCCTTGAGCGGCGAGGCCCTGCATCCCATCGACGTGCTCATCCTGTCGCAGACGCGGACCTCCTTCTCTCTGCTGGTGCTGCTTCCACTGCTGGTGGGCCGGCGCGGATGGCAACGCATCAAGCTTCCCAGGCCCGATCTCATCCAATGCCTGGTGCTCGGAATGCTCGGCGTAGCTGCATCGAACTATTTTTATTACGTCGCGATTCAGAGAACGAGCGTCGCCATCGCCATCATCGTTCAATACACCGCGCCGGTCTGGGTGCTGCTTTATGTAGTCGCTCGCCGACAGCAGAGGCTATCGCTGCAGAAAGTCGCCGCCGTGGCAGTCGCCATCACCGGCATCGCCCTGACGATCGGCATCGGCGGCGCAAAATCCGCCGCACATTTGCGTCTCGACAAATACGGTTTCATCGCCGCGCTGCTGGCCTCGTTCTCCTTCGCTTTTTACAACGTTGGCGGACACCGGATCCTGGCCCGCTACGATCGCTGGCGCGTCCTGGTCTGGACGCTGATCTCTGCCTCAGTATTCTGGCTGCTCATGAATCCACCGTGGAAGGTCGTTGCCATGCACTACGCACCGGCCCAGTGGGCATTCCTGTTCATCTTTTCCATGATCTCGGTGCTGGGACCGTTCTCGCTTTACTTCCAGGGCCTGCAGCATCTGGAGCCCACGCGCGCGATTATCACCAGTTGCCTGGAACCGGTCTTCTCGATCCTGCTCGCGGCGGCCTTTTTGAGCGAAGGCGTGCGTCCGATTCAGACGCTCGGAATTGTTTTGGTGCTATCGGCGATTTTGATCGTGCAGCTCCCGGTGAAGGGCGTGATAGGGCAAGAATCCGTTGTGGTTGACCCAATCGAATGAGGGTGATGGTAAACTCGCACATCTGAATTGGGCTATTCCAAATGAATCTTACTGGTGCTTCGCGGCGGCAATTTGTGCGGACCTCTATCTCGAGTGTGACCTCCGCTTGGGTCGCGCTGCGTTGGCCCGCGATTCTCGCGGCCCGGGAGCACGCTCAACAGCAAGCAAAAACCGATTCGGCCCCAGAGTTTGAATTCTTCTCGCCCGAACAGGCGGCCGAAGTCGATGCCTTGTGCGCACAAATCATCCCCAGCGACAATTCGGCAGGGGCAAGAGATGCTCACGTCATTTATTTTATCGATCGGGTCCTGGTGACGCTGGATCGCGATAGCCAGACCAAGTATATTCAAGGCCTCAAAGTTCTTCAGGAGAAGACGCATAGCCTTTTTCCTGGTCCCGCACAATTTTCATCTTTAAGTTCTGAGCAACAGATCCAGGTTCTAACTTCGATTGAAAAGACCGACTTTTTCGAACTCGTACGCTTTCACACCATCCTGGGTTTTCTTGCCCGGCCAGAATACGGTGGCAACTACAACAAGATTGGATGGAAACTGATCGGCTTGGAGGATCAAATGATGTTCCAGCCGCCCTTCGGTTACTACGACGAGGAAGAGGATAAACCACATCACCCATGATCAAGTTCGAGGACAAAACAGCAGTTGACTTCGTCATCGTCGGGGCCGGAGGTGCCGGTGGTGTGATGGCGAAAGAGCTTTCCACAGCGGGGTTTCAGGTCGTTGTTCTCGAACAGGGTCCCTATCTGCACGAAGACAGCTTCGATCACGACGAACTCAAATTCAAAGACGTCTTCGACCCGCCGCCTTCGATCGGTCAGGAGGTCTTAACCAACGATCATTCCCTTCAACCCAATACTTATCGGAAATCGGCCAGTCAAAGGGCCGTCCCCATGCCCTTCGCGCAGTACGGAAGATGCGTGGGCGGCGGTACCGTACAGTTCACAGGTAATTACTGGCGATTCCATGCGGTTGATTTTCAAGAGCGTAGCCGCTGGGGAGCGGTGGAAGGTGCGGCTCTGGCGGACTGGCCCATCACTTACGCCGAACTCGAACCGTACTATACAAAAGCCGAGTGGGATCTTGGTGTTTCCGGTTTGGCAGGAGCCAACCCGTTCGAGCCTCCGCACTCCAGGCCGTACCCTCTGCCGCCAATGCCGGTCAAATCCTCCGGTGTTCTTCTCGAACGCGGAGCCCGCAAGCTGGGCTGGCACCCTTATCCGGCGCCGTTGGCGATCTTGTCGCAACCGTACAAGGATCGCTCGGGCTGTCAACATTGCGGATGGTGCGAAGCCTTTGGTTGCGAGTGGAGCGCCAAGTCCAGCACTCTCGCCTCCGTGATTCCCGTGGCGGAGAATACCGGCCGCTGCGAGATCCGCGCAAATTCGTACGTGCGCAAGATTTCGATCAACCACAGAGGCCACGTTGAAGGCGTGCTGTACTTCGACGCTCAAAGACAAGAACATCTACAGCGAGCGAAAGCTGTAGTAGTTTGCGCAAATGGGGCGGAGACGCCACGCTTGCTTCTGATGTCGAAATCGAATCTGTTTCCAGAAGGCTTGGCGAATTCCAGCGGACTTGTCGGGAAGTATTTCATGCTCGATCTCGGTAGCATGGCGCTTGGGACATTTGAGCATCCCCTCAACGAATTCAAGAGTGTGCGTGTGACCCGCGTTGTGCAGGATTTCTATGATTCCGATCCCAAGCGTGGCTTCTATGGCGGAGGTGGAATTGATGCCCGCTTCGAGTTTTATCCCATCTCGTTCGCGCTGAACGCGCTGCCGCCCGATGTGCCTCGCTGGGGTACAAAATTCAAGAAAGCCCTCGCCGAGAATTTCAATCGCACGGTGACCATATTCAGTCACACAACCTGCCTTCCGCGGGAGACCAATACGGTCAGCCTTGATCCCGAAGTTAAAGACGCGTGGGGTCTGCCTGCATTGCGGTTTACCTATAAGAGCCATCCCGATGACTTCAAGACGCTCGACTTCTTCAGCGAGCGGTCACTGGAACTGCTCGAAGCTGCAGGCGCACTCCAAAAGTGGACATTTCCCAACACGGACACCATCGCCGCTGGACATCTGATGGGTACCTGTCGTATGGGAGGGGATCCGAAGACCTCTGTGGTGAACAAATTTCATCGTGCCCACGACGTACCAAATCTCTTCATCGTGGACGGAAGTAGCTTCGTGACCAGCGGCCGGAATCAGCCCACCTGCACAATTCAGGCCCTGGCGTATCGAGCCGCCGAGCACATCTCTCGAATGGCGAAAGACGGCAGCATGCGCACCTTTGCCTGATCCGGCGGGCAGAATTTCACTTCGGGCTCACGTCCGGCAAGAATGTCGTCATCAACGTGGTAGCCGATAGAAACTACTCCAGCTCTTTCCCCTTCGTCTCGGGCAATTGTGTCGTCGTCAGCGCCGCCAGTAAATATCCCGCCGCGCACAGATAAAATGCCCAGCCCAATCCCTTCGTCTGCCCCACGCGGCCAATCACGAGCGGGGCTAGGGAACTCAGCGCACGCGCGCCGTTGTAGGTGACCCCAAGCGCCCGCGCCCGCACCGCAGTCGGGAAGATCTCGCTGCCCATGATCCCCGAGCCGGAAAAAATTCCGGTGCCGAAAAATGCCACCAACGCTCCCAGTACCAGCAGCCCCCACTGCGATCGCGCCGCGGCATAAAGCGGAATCAGAAGAGCTGTCATTAACGTGTAGACAATAAACGCTTTGCGCCTGCCAAGATGATCCGCCACCCAGCCAAAACAGATATATCCGGGAAACATCCCGCACAGATTCAGCACGACCAGCAAAGTCGTCATGCCCATCACGCCGAACCCGCGCCCACCCTGCGATACAGGAAGTGACAAGTAAGGCGGAATCCATGTGAACAATCCCCACCAGCCGAACAGCCCAAAGAAATTAAAGAGCAAAAGCGCAATCGTATGCCGGACGTAAGGCGGCCGAAAGATGACCCAGAAACTCGTCGAGACGGAGCTTGTTACGCCGCCTGCGGGTGCCCCATTTCTCGCGTCGTTTGCGAGAAGTGGGTCCTTGTGCTGCCGCCACATCCCTGACTCCGGCACGCCCCGCCGAATCCATAACGTGGCAACCGCGGGCAGGATGCCGACAAAGAAAACGGCTCTCCATCCGTAATACCGCGCCACCGGACCCGCCACCAGCGCCGCCGCCGCAAAGCCCAACGCCCATGAACTCTGCACGATGGCAATGGCTTTGGCTCGAACCTCCGTAGGCCAAGTCTCTGCCACCAGCGTCGCGCCCGTATTCCATTCGCCGCCCATGCCTAGGCCCAGCACGAAACGCGCCGCCGCGAGCATGGCGATGCTGGTCGCCAGCCCCGAGGCAAACGAACATACCGAGTAGGTCAGAATGCTCGCCATCAACGCGCGCTTGCGTCCGATGCGGTCCGCCAGAAATCCAAACAGCACACCACCGATCCCGGAAGCCAGCAGCGTCAGAGTTCCGAGCGTCCCCGCCACGGTCTTGGTCATGCCCAGGTCGCGCATGAGCAAGGCCAACACCAGCGAATAGAGCATGGCGTCGAAAGCGTCGAGTGCCCATCCCAGCGCCGCGGCCAGCAGTGTTCGCCGCTGCGCAGTCGTCGCCTGCCGCACCAGTTGCAGAGGACTCATCGCCATGAGGGATTGAGAATAAGTCTGGCGGATTGTAAAGCGTGGGGAATCGTATAGCGAGAAAGAACTGTAGCGAGCAAGCGCTCAGGTTCTTGCAAATTCGATCGCTTGCCTCACGTGCCCGCGGGATTTTTTCAACGCAGCGGCAGCCCGCGACCGATTCACCCCCGCAGCCAGCATCACCACCGCGACTGGAGTTCGGTTCCCGCTGGCTTCCAGCGCCGTACGGGCAGCCTCGTGATCGGCTCCAGTGGCTTGTTCCAGGATTCGGATGGCACGTTGGATGAGCTTCTCGTTCTTCGTCCACACATTGACCATGAGATTTCCATAAACATATCCCAGCCGGGTCATCGCTCCGGTGGAGATCATGTTGAGCACCATTTTGTGCGCGGTTCCAGCTTTCATGCGCGAAGATCCGGCCAGCACCTCCGGCCCAACATCCGTGACGATGGCGAAATCGGCGGCATGTTCCAGCGGCGAGTCGCGGTTGCAGGTGAGCGCAATCGTGCGCGCTCCACGGCGGCTGGCGTATTCGACGGCGGCGATGGTGAACGGCGTGCGTCCGCTGGTGGCGATGCCCAGAACAATGGTTCGCTTCCCGGGCTTGCGTTTCTTCATTTCCTCGATCGCGAGCGACGTGTTGTCTTCACTGGCTTCGGTGGAAGCGCCCAGCGCCCTGGGTCCTCCAGCCATAATGAATTGCACGGTGCGGGGATCGGTATTGAACGTTGGCGGGATCTCAGAAGCATCCAGAGCGCCGATGCGGCCGCTGGTTCCAGCTCCGACGTAAATGAGGCGTCCGCCCTCGCGCAGTCCGGCGACGACTACGTCAATGGCGCGTGCGATCTCCGGCAACGCACGGCCCACCGCGGCGGCAACGGTTGAGTCTTCGTAGTTCATGAGGCGCACGATCTCGAGCGACGACATCAGGTCGAGATCGGCGGCCGCGGGAAGAATCTGTTCAGTGGGAAGCTGGCGAAGGTCGGTTTTCTCTAACTTCTTGAGGGATCGCGTCAAGTCGGGCGCCTTTCGTGGAGTCTGGAAAGCAAGTCATTCTATTACCTCCACTGGAAATGCGGGCAGTATGCAGACTGGCTCACGTGAGTTTTCGGCCCAGCCGCTACACTCTTGCGCTCAGCGCCTCGACTACTGCATCGTGAACCCTAGGACGCACCTGCTTGATCGCGTGATTGGCGCAATCGGGCCAGGTACGATTCGTCAACAGAACAATCGAAAGTTGGCGCTCCGGATCAATCCACAGCGACGTGCCGGTGTAGCCAAGATGGCCGAAGGACTTAGGTCCGAAATATTTTCCGGATTGAGATGGCACAGAGGGCGTATCCCAACCCAGGGCGCGGGAAGTGCCAACGGGCGCGAGTTCGCGCCGGGTAAACAGGGCAATCGTTTCGGAGCGAAGAATGGGGCATCCGCTGCGCAAGATGGCGTGCGCGAATCGAGTCAGATCGCCAGCAGTGGAGAACAGCCCGGCATGCCCGGCGACACCACCTAGCACGCTGGCATTCTCGTCCTGAACTTCGCCTTGAATGATTTTCTTGCGGATGGTGCGATCGTCCGCCGTGGGCGGGATTTTTCCGCGCGCGCCAGCCGTAGGATTGAATCCGGTATTGATCAGCGACAGCGGGCTGAAAATTTCGCGCTGGCAAAAAGTGTCGAGCGATTCGTTCGCGATGCGTTCCAGAGCGGCGCCCAGCACGATGAACCCGATGTCGCTGTATTCAGCGTGCGTGCCGGGATCACTCGAAAGGGAAGTGGTAAAAGCGGCCCGTAGCAATTCATCGCGCGAGTGCGCCTTGAGAAACAACTTTTCGTATGCCGGCAGACCGGAGCAATGGGCAAGCACCATGCGGAACGTTATGTCCCGGCGCCGGGGATCGGGCTCTCCGCAGGAATCGGCCAGAAACTCGGGGACAACTCCGGCAACGGGTGCGTCGAGGTCCAAAAGGCCGCGTTCGTAGAGGATCATCGCCATCGTGGTAGTGGCGACACCCTTGGTGATGGACGCCACGTCGAACAGCGTCGCGGGCATCACCCCGGGAGACTCCGCATCATAGGTAAAACGACCAAAGGATCTTAGAGCGACAAATTGGTCACGGTGCGCAACGGCTACGCATCCACCGGGAAAGGCCTTTTGCTGGACAGCCTCGGTCAGCACCGAAAATGCCGAGGAAAAGGCTTCGTTCTGATGATCCAGAACTGGGACGAGAGTGCAGGCGTTGTTCACGGGGTTCAACCGCTAATTTCGGTCTGAGGGGTTATAGCATGGCAGGAAGCGAGGGTAAAGGTTACCGCGGAAAGGAAAAACCTCCGGCTCGCGGAGTGTGTGCGAGGACGCTTCGTCCTTCCCCATTAAGTCGCTCGATCGTGTTCTGACCTTCGATTCAGTGCTTTTCAACGTTTTATCTTCTTGCCGGGATAACCCCGAGTTGATCGAGAGCGTCTAACTTCATGGTCACAAGCGTCTAATTTGGAGACAAAAATTGGACATTTGGCGCGGTCTATCGGGGTTATAATCAGCTTAAGGAGTACCCTATGAAGTTCAAATGGCTGGCAATTGCCGTGGGATTGGCGGCGTTCAGTGTGGGGCCATGGACGTTCTCGCAAGTTTCCGATCAAGACAAAGATCAGCCGAAATCCGGCGATGTGCAGAACGCGCCGAAACAGGCGCCTGCCTCGCTACCGACGGCCGACGACAGCCAGATCAAGCACAACGGCGGCAAGACCGACGTCGATGCTGTCGGGAACCGCAATATAGGGTGCGGTCGCGGAGTCGGCAACTGGTACACCGTAGAGGGCCAGGTTGCACGCGGGCGAGTATATGCCCAGCAGATCGAGTCTGAGATCAAGTTGGTCAACGATCCCGTGATCACCGAGTACGTGAACCGGATTGGCCAGAATCTGGTGCGCAATTCCGACGCCCAGGTACCCTTCACCATTAAAGTGATCGATTCCGACGTGGTCAACGCTATGGCGCTGCCGGGCGGATTCTTCTATGTGAACTCCGGGCTCATTCTCGCGGCCGACGAAGAAGCGGAAATGGCGGGCGTGATGGCGCATGAAATCGCTCACGTTGCTGCCTGCCACTATGGACGCGAAATGACGCGCGCCAACCTGCTGCAGATGGCGTCGATCCCATTCATCTTCATGGGAGGAGGAATCGGCTACGCAGCGTATGAAGGCATGGGCCTGGGAATTCCGCTGGCCTTCCTGCACTTCTCGCGCGGATTCGAGGCTGAGGCCGACTACCTGGGCATCGAGTACATGTACCGCGCCGGCTATGATCCGTCGGCTTTCGTCTCTTTCTTTGAAAAGATTCAGGCGATGGAGAAGAAGAAGCCCGGCACGCTTTCGAAAGCCTTCGACACCCACCCGCAGACTCCTGACCGGATCGAGAAATCGCAGGACGAAATTCGCAAGATTCTGCCTGCCAAGCAGCAGTACGTCGTGACGACCTCCGAGTTCGATGAGGTGAAGGCTCGGCTGGCGGCAATCGAAAACAAGCACAAAGTCATCGACGAGAAAGATTCCAGCAAACCCAGCCTGCGACGGACTGCCAATACGACCGACAAGACTGGCGACACCAAGAGCGATGACGATCGTCCCACCCTGAAGCGGCGCGACGATTCGAACTAGTTTGCGTAGAGACAGCCGCCTCGGCTGTCAGGTTTTGAGCGTATTTGACATTAATCTTACCGGCGGCTGCGGCCGCCGGTTTTGTTTGGTCAGAAGCCAATTAGGCGTAATATCAGTATTCGAACGTCGTCACAGACGCCTGTGATGCTGATCACAGATCGAATCTGAGAACAAACATAGGCTCCCTATGTAGAATTTCGTGCAAACAAGGCGGAATAATCCCATGCCAGAAAACAACACACTCACGATTACCGATAATCGCACAAACAAGACCTACACCGTCCCGGTCGAAAATGGCACGATCCGGGCCATGGATCTACGCCAGATTAAGACCAGTTCCGACGATTTCGGGCTCATGACCTACGACCCCGCGTTCATGAATACTGCGTCATGCAGAAGCGCCATCACTTACATCGACGGGGACAAAGGAATCCTGCGTTACCGCGGCTACCCCATTGAAGTTTTGGCCGAGCGCTGCACCTTCCTGGAAGTCGCCTTTTTGCTGCTGTTTGGCGAACTGCCCACTGAGAAGGAACTCCATACGTGGGTCCACGACATAACCCACCACACCATGCTGCACGAAACCACCAAGAAGTTCATGGAAGGTTTCCGTTATTCCTCGCATCCCATGGCGATGTTCGTAAGTACCATTGCGGCGTTGTCGAGCGTCTACCCCGATGCCAAACACGTGCACGACCCCGCCAATCGCATGCACCAGATCCAGCGCCTGATCGGCAAGGTCCCTTCGATTGCGGCTATGTCGTACCGGCACAACGTCGGCTTCCCCTACGTCTATCCCGACAACGATCTCAGCTATACCGAGAATTTCATGAACATGTTGTGGAAGATGGTCGAGCCGAAATATGTCGCCAATCCCGCAATCGCTCGCGCTCTCGATATTCTCTTTATTCTGCACGCCGATCACGAGCAAAACTGCAGCACCAATGCGATGCGGTCAGTGAGCAGCTCGCAGGCTGATCCGTATCTGTCGGTCGCTTCCGCGGCTTCGGCCCTGGCGGGTCCTCTCCACGGTGGCGCCAATGAAGAAGTTCTGAAGATGCTCGATGAGATCGGCTCGAAAGATAAGGTTCCCGCTTACATCAAGCGCGTCAAGGAAGGACAGCTTAAGCTGATGGGTTTCGGGCATCGCATCTACAAGAATTACGATCCGCGCGCGAAAATCATCCGCTGGAGCGCCGAGCAGGTCTTCCAGGTCACCGGACGCAGTCCCAAACTCGACATTGCACTGGAACTGGAGCGCATCGCGCTGGAAGACGACTATTTCGTGAAACGCAAACTCTATCCTAATGTCGACTTCTACTCCGGCATCATGTATCAGGCGATGGGCTTCCGGCCCGAGATGTTCACTGTGCTCTTTGCGATTCCGCGAACTGCGGGATGGCTGGCTCAGTGGCAGGAACTGATCACCGACCCCGAGCAGAAAATCGCGCGTCCCCGCCAGATCTACACCGGACCGGGCGAGCGCGAATTTGTGCCCATTGACAAGCGGGTTCCGGTGCCGATCCCGGCAGAGTATCCCGCGGATTGAGCGGATCGAACCCGGAAACAATTTGCCCCGCCGTGAGGCGGGGTTTTTTATTTCGATGCTCAGTCGACAGGAGAATGGAAGGCGGCGTAAGAGGGAAGGGCACAGCCGTCATCGGCCGGCAACAAGCACGGCTGGATCTCTGCTTCGATGCTACGCGGCGTGTTTTGCCAATTCCGCCAAACGCTCGCGATGACGTTCCGGCGAGGTGATGACCTGCATCTCTTGCCAGTCGTATGCAAACTCTCTGCCGCATTCGAGGCAAACCACGTAAGTTCCTGTGAGCATTGCGGCCTGAGGTCGTCGCTTAGAGTGCCGAACAGTTACCGGAAAGCTGTAGCGGGGGTGTCTGCAGCCGAAAAGCGCATCCAACAGTTTTCCAATCATGACCCACCTTCCATACCTGAGCGTGTATGCCGAGTCCCTGGGTTTTGCTGAGCGTTTCTTACGAGAGTGTTGCGTTTCCCCCTTGCTACGACGCGATCACTCAACTACTTAGATTCACCGATTGCCAAAAGGGTTGAGGTTTTCATGATAGAGGTTCTAAGACCTAAGCCAAAGAACCGGAACCCCTTGTACGAGATATAGTTACGCGGGAAGGAAGAACGTTTCGTCTTGGCCGCCAAATATTTTTGGACTTGCGTCCCGGAGTTTGAGAGCGAGCTGTTGAGAAGAATTACACGCTTTGCGGACCGCGCTTTTTTTGCTGTTGGCACTTTGTCATGATCGCTGATCGGAGCCGGCTGCGCAGGTCTTCTGGGAGTTCGTAGAGTTGGGAATCGCGGTAGATCTCGATGGTCTTCTTGGTCGTATCACAAACAACGTAACAGTTGTGGCACCAGGAAAGATGATTTTCTAACTCGACCTTGGTCTTCTCGTCGAGAACGCCGTCCAGATAATTGGTCAGCTCGTGCAGGAATTCAGCGCATTTCACTGGTTGCCATCTCCGCTCGCATTGTCCGTTTTAACCTCAACCGTTTTGCCATTTTCTCGTCTCTGAAAGTATCGTCCCAACCGTTCGCGTAGCTGCAAGCGGGCCCGCAGCAACCTTGACTTCACCGCCGGAACACTCAACTCGAGCGCCGCAGCGGTCTCTTCCGTAGAAAGACCTTCAACGTCTCGCAGCACAAACACCGTCCGGAAACCTGGGGGAAGGCCCTGGATGGTCTTACTTAAAATCTCGCGCAACTCCGCTTGCGTGTATTGCTGCTCCGGATTCGGACTCCAATCCGCGATCTCGCGGGGAAGGGAATCGTCTTCCGTTTTAATGTCTTCGTCGAGCGATACCGTGCGCTCGGGCTTGCGCCGGCGCAACTTCATCAGCGCTTCGTTGACCGCGATCCGGACCAGCCATGTATAAAATTTCGACTGTTCCTGGAACTGCGCCAGGTTGCCGTAAGCCTTCAGGAACGCTTCCTGCACCACGTCTTCCGCGTCTTCGCGGTTCTGCGTGATGTGTTGCGCGATCCGAAAAACGTTCCGATCGTAGCGGCGAACCAATTCCTCGAAAGCTGAGTCGTCGCCGCGTTTTGCGGCCTGGACGAGCGTCAACTCTTCGCTTACTGGTCCGGCTACTTTATTTTGGATGGCTCCCATGCGCTTGGCGATGCAGTATTTTCCGGCGATTCCAAAAGCGAATCCAGATTGAACATGGCCGGAAAATTACGAAATCGAAACTGTTATTCTACTTGGTAACCCGTCCGTTTGCCCAATGGCTTTCAAGTAGGCGGCAAGAAAACTTTGCGATAGAGTTTGAAGAGTCGGACGTAACCCGAATGAGCAGGTACCGAAGTACCCTGATGTGACAGCACAAGTACCGTATAATCAGCGATTAGGACACTGTCCTTTCGGGTAGACATCGTCCTGAGAAAAGACTCGTGGCTGAAATGGTTCCCTGAGAATGGCGGACAGCAAGCAGATTCAGCAAATCGTTGAGCATGCGGTGGCGCAGGTGCTTGACCGCCAACTTCCGAAGTTACAGGCGGAGATAGTAGCGCGCGTTACCGCCGAGTTGCCTGCGCTTTCCGCCCCAACGGGAGGGCGGGGCGGGCCAACTCACGGCAACCTTGTTCAAGCTGTCGCCAGCATTCATGCCGGAACCACGCAAAAAGAAATCTTGCGAGCGCTGCTGGATGCCGGCGCCCTCTATGCATCTCGGGTCGCGCTCTTCGTTGTAAAAGCCGGAGCCGCTAATGGCTGGCAAGGTCGCGGTTTCGGCGGGGAAGATGCAGTTAAAGATTTTCCTCTGGATCTCAACGCGGGTCCCGCCGCTCACGCTTATCACAACCGCAGCGCAACCCCGGCGAACATTGCCGAAATGGATCGTCGGTTCGTGGATCAGTTTGGCGGACCGCACAACGAGCAGATTCTTGTGCTGGCATTGGTTCTCAAAGATAAAGTTGCGGCCATGCTCTATGCAGACGGCGGCGCGGAAGGCATGCTCGACGGAGCTTCCCTCGAAGTGCTCGTGCTCGCCACCAGCGCGTGGCTGGAAGTGGTTTCGCTGCGTAAGCAAGCGATGCGCGACTTCGATTCGGCGCCCGCCATGGCGCCGCCTCCCGTAGCAGCCCCAGTGCAGACCGTCTCTTCTTTTTCGGATCCCTTCGCGGCGCACTCCCCCCGGCACATTGCCAAGCCCGCGGAACCGGCTGCTGAGGTGGTCGAAGTCGCGTCGCGTGGAGCCGCAAGCGCTGCAGGATCCGCTCCAGCCGTGGCCGCGGATCCCTTCGCCGGAATGTCTCCTGACGACGCCGACACCCATCGCAAAGCGCAGCGCTTTGCCCGCTTGCTGGTGGACGAAATCAAGCTTTACAACCAGGCGAAGGTCGCCGAGGGCCGCCGCAACAAAGACCTTTATGACCGCCTGAAAGAAGATATCGAAAAAAGCCGCTCCACGTTCCAGAAACGTTACGGCAATACCGCCGCCGCGAGCGGCGACTATTTTCAAAAGGAAGTGGTACGCAGCCTGGCCGAAGACGACTATTCGGTCATGGGCGCCAACTTCCGCAAATAACATTCACGTAGGGACAGCCGCCTCGGCTGTCCGTCGAGCGAAGCTCGATGGTTTTGGCGAGGGCGTTAGGGCAATTAATTTCAGCAAGGCCGAAGTAAGTTTTGGAAAAAGGGACGCGGAACTCAGCGGTTGTTTGGGAAAGGGCTTCAGCCGTGCCGCGGGCTTTAGCCCCTGAGGTCCGCTCCTCTGCGGAGATCTTTTAACGCACTTCTCGCATCACACGATTCAGGTTCTGGCATTCGCGCTCAGCGCGAAAAATGATTAAGGTGGGTCGATTGGGTCTCAAGTGGTGGTGGCTAGTTGCCCTCGGAGTTCTGTGCGGGCTCCCGAGCAGCACTCTTTCTCTTGCGCTTCCTCAACAGGCTTCGTCCCCCACGGCACAAACTCCGTCTACTCCCGAGAAGCCGCCGGCGCAATCCAAACCGGCGACGCCAGCAACGAAACGCAAAGCCGCCACTAAAGCCTCCGCCAAGAAATCCACTCACGCAGCCACGAGAAGAAGACGCCGCCCGATGTCTCCCCGCGTGCGTCGCATCCACCAGGCATTCGTCGCGTCCACGACTTTGCGTCCCATGGCGCAGCAGTTGATTCTGGACCGGACCCCTGCGGGATACGCCGGAGTGCAATCCTATGCTCGCGCTCACTCCAAGGAAGATGCCGGAGCGCTGGCCTGGCTTGTCCTGGGATACGCTCACATCCTCGATCATGACTGTGCGAAGGCCATCGACCCGCTGAGCCGCGCTAAGCCGCTCGCCGGAGATCTCGGAGACTATGTCGCGTACTACCTGGGAACTTGCTACCTGCAAACTGGGCATCAGGCCGAGGGGCTCGCGGCGCTGGCCAACTTCAGCACCAACTACCCCGATTCGCTGCTAATTCGCGATGTACATCTGACCTTCGCCAATGCGCTCTTGTCTGAGGGCCGCGCCGCTGAAGCCGCCGAACTGCTTGAGAAAGATCGCCTGCCGGTCCGATCCGACATCGAGTTCGCCCTGGGACGAGCTTATGCAGCGATGGGTCAGACCTCGAAAGCGGCCGAAGCGCTCGCGAATGTCTACTACAACATTCCGACGGCGGCGGAAGCGGACTCGGCATTCGCGGAGCTAAAAAAACTTCCGTCCGTACCGCCCCCGACTCCAGCGCAGCTCAAGACTCGGGCTGACCTGTTGATGAAGGCGAAGCGGTACAACGACGCGGTCGACCAATATCGCGAACTCGCCAGCCATGCCGACCCGGAGGCTCGCCCTGCGGCGCAACTCGCTCTGGCTGACGCTCTCCATCGCAGCGGACGCAACCGCGAGGCCAAGACAGAGTTGACCAACCTCCCAGGTGCGACTCCCGACCAGATCGCGCAGCGCCTCTACATTCTGGGCGAAGTTGCTTGGGCCAGCGACGATAATGACACCTTTTACCGCACTGTAGAGGAACTTCGGCAAACCGCGCCCACCAGTTCCTGGTTTGAGCAGGCATTGCTGCTGAATGCCAATCTGCACCTCGTGCATCACGAGTATGACAAGGCGCTCGACGCTTTCCGCGAGTTGCAGCAGCGATTCCCCACCGGAGCGCGTGCCTCATTTGCGCACTGGAAAGCGGCGTGGCTCACGCTGCGCTTTGGAAGGAATGACGAAGCCAAGAAACTCTTCGACGAGCAGATCGGGATGTATCCCGGAGGCAACGAAACCTCTGCGGCTCTCTACTGGCGCGCGCGCTTGGCGGAAGAAGACCACGAAGTAGGCATGGCTCGCGCCTACTATCAGAAACTGTCGGATCGCTATCGGAACTATTATTACGCCGAATTGGGGCGGGAGCGCTTGCAGAAAATTCCCGAGACCGGCGATCCGCCCGGGCAATATCCGTTACTTGATCACATTCCACCGCTCGACCATGGCGGTGACAAAGTTACCTTATCGGACCCGCCGACCGACGATCTCCACCTCCAGAAAGCAGCGCTCCTGGGGAACGGAGGTCTGGTTGATTTCGCCGTGCGGGAATTGCAGGCTGCCGCCAGCGCTGACCCTGGGAATTGGGCCCCGGCCGAGACCGCGCAACTCTACATCGACACCGGATATTACGATCGTGCCATTGAAGTGATGAAGCATTCCGTTCCCAGTTATTTTGCGGTCGACATTCCAACTCTCCCACGAATTTACTGGGAGGCCCTGTTTCCGCGTCCCTACTGGTCTGACCTGAAAAGATTTTCTTCCTCCAACGGACTCGATCCCTACCTCGTGGCCTCGCTGGTGCGGCAGGAATCAGAGTTCAATCCGCTCGCGGTTTCACGAGCGAATGCGGTAGGCCTTATGCAGTTGCTGCCAAAAACGGGCAAGACAGTCGCCCATCAGGAATCGCTAAAACACTACAATTCCACGCAGCTGTTTTCCCCGACGGTTAATCTGCAACTGGGCACGCGCTACTTCCGTGGCATGGTCGATAAATTCGGTGGATCATTCGAGCACGCCCTAGCCGCCTACAATGCGGGTTCCGACCGGGTCGAAGAGTGGATGGGACAAGGCCCCTACCGCGACTCTCCCGAGTTCGTCGAGTCGATCCCCTTCACCGAAACCCGTGAGTATGTCCAGGCCATCATGCGCAATGCCGCCGTCTACAAACAGCTCTACGGCAGCCCGTAGAACTCTGCTCGCGGGGATTCCCGTGAGTTCCTTCTGGAACCCAAGTTTACCCTTCAGCTTCCGTCACATTGTTCAGACGAATCACTCCAGCCGGTTCGTTATACTCCTCGGCATGGGCAAGGAAACCCCCGCCTGGCTGCAACAAGCGCGCGAATTCTGCCGCAGTTCACAAATCAAGATCGTGGGCTGGGGACCTGACATGCTGACTGTAGAAGCGAAATCTCCGGAACGCGCCCAGCAGATCGCATCTCAGTTCGGGCAGTTGGGTTTCAAGGTTATTCAGGACGAAGACGACGCCTACGCCGGTCTGCTGAGTTTGTCGAACAATCCGGCTGCGGTTCAGGCAAAAATCGCGGCGTTCGATATTTCTCGGCGGCGCTGGACTGATCAGCTTGTTCCGTTGATCTGGATTGTCTGTTCGCTGGCATTGATTTCCGGTAGCCTGGATCGCAATAGCCACATTCCATACTGGGTTCGCATGTCCATAGGAATCTTGCTGGCCGTTTTGTTCTTGAAGGACGCGGGCCGTATCTGGGGTTGGAGAACTGAGACCGATCCCGCTGCACTTCGAGTCCGCCGCTACTTTTGCTGGAGCATGATTCCGTGGGAGCAAATCAGTTCGGTGGAGTCGGCTACCGCGCACGGTCGCGGCCAGGAAACAGTCGTACTGCAGTTGCGTTCCGGCGCGCGCGAGCACCTGGGAACATTTGACTACGTATTTGCCCGCTGCCTTCGCGACCGGCTGCGAAGCGAAATTGCTCGGCCAGACAAACCAGCGTGAGATTTTGTTGCGCCGGGATTTGGGTCAAAGTGCCGGAGTCGATCTTTCAGATTTTCCCCATAGGATCTCGATCACCAGCAACGCCGCCCCAACCACGATCGCGCTGTCTGCTAAATTGAAAACCGGCCACTGGTACTGCTTCACATAGAAGAGCAGAAAGTCCACCACCCGTCCGCTCGCCAGCCGGTCCCAAAGATTCCCCACTGCCCCACCCAGAATCAACGAGAGTGCAATCCCTGTCATCGTCAGCGCGCGCGTCTGCTTCCACAACAAAACTGAAACGATCACCATCGCGATCATGGAGAATCCAATCAAAAGCACGGTCTTCCAGTGCGATGGCGAGTCGGCAAACAAGCTGAATGCCGCGCCGGTGTTCTCGGTATGCGTGAGCCGAAAAAATCCCGGAATGATCTGGATGTGCGCGTACATCCCGATCCGAGCAGCCACCAACCGCTTCGTCCATCGGTCGAGCAGGACGACGAGCAGAGCCAACAGAAAATGGACGGTGCGCGCGGAGTTGGTAGTCATCAATTAGCGTTGTGCTTCCAGTTCTTTCAGCACCGCGCTGCAGCGCTCGCAAACTGCGGGATATGCCTGGTCTTCGCCGACGTGAGTGGAGTAGTTCCAGCAACGGTCGCACTTAGCTCCATCCGCTTTCTTCACTTCGACGCGCACGCCGCCGGTGCCGTTGCCCGACCCTTGCACCAGCGTCACGGCTGACACAATGAACAGATATCGGAGTTGGTCGCGATGTCGCGCCAGCATGGAATACGCAGGCTCGGCCGCCGTGATGATCAGTTGCGCCTCCAGACTCTTGCCTATCGACTTCGTATTCCGTGCCTCTTCCAGCACTTTCAACACTTGTTCCCGTACCGCCAATAGGGTTGTCCACTCCTGCTGCTTCGGATCATCCTCGGGAACGGAGGCGCTACCGAGCACGTCAGCCGCGTCTGGAAATTTTGCTACATGCACGCTCTCCAGCCGCTGTGCCATCTTCGGCAAATGCTGCCAAACTTCCTCGCAGGTAAAAGTTAAGATTGGCGCCAGCAGTCGCACCATTGCTTCACAGATACGCCAGACCGCGGTTTGTGCCGAGCGCCGTCCCTCGGAATTCGGAGCATAGGTATAGAGTCGATCCTTGATGACGTCGAAATAAAACGCGCTCAGCTCAACCACGCAGAAATGGTTCACGCGCTGGTAAATCCTGTGGAAAGCAAACTCGTCGTACCACTTGCGAACGTCACGCGCCAGGGCCCAGGTCTGACGAAGCATGTATTGATCCAGCGGATCCATCCTGTCGAAAGCCACGGCGTTGGCTTGAGGATCGAAATCGTACAAGTTTCCCAGCGCATTCTTGAAGAGCTTGTTCCGAATCTCGCGATAGTTCTCCGCCACGCGCAACATCAGCGCTTCCGAGCCGACCACATCCTCGCGGAAATCGACCGAAGCCACCCACAGGCGCACGATCTCACCGCCTAGCCGGCTCGCGATATCGACCGGGTCTACATCATTCCCGCGCGACTTCGACATCGCCTGGCCCTTCTCGTCCAGCGTCCAACCCGGCGTCACTACGCCTTTGTAGGGTGGCGTCCCGCGCGCCCCCATGGCGCAGAGCAGGGAAGACTGAAACCATCCCCGGTATTGATCTCCGCCCTCGAGGTACAAGTCAGACGGCCATGGATACTCCGGTTCGTCCGCAATTAGCGCGAGATAACTCGCGCCCGATTCCAGCCACACGTCGAAGATGTCGGTTTCTTTTTCAAACTTCGTGCCTCCGCAGTGCGGACACTTCGTACCTGCAGGGAGAATCGTGTCGGACTCCGGCGTGAACCACGCATCGGCCCCGGCTCGCGCGAACAACTCCACCACTTTGCGGTTCACCGCGTGGTCGTTGAGTGGCTTGCCGCACTTCTCGCAAAGAAAAACTGCAATAGGCACTCCCCACACGCGTTGTCGCGAGATGCACCAGTCCGGCCGCGTCTGAATCATGTTCGACAATCGCTCTTCGCCCCAGGCCGGATCCCACTTCACCTTCTTGATTTCTTCCAGCGTGCGGGTGCGCAGGGTGTCGTTTTTCCCAGACCCTCCCGGCATCGGCGTTTCCATGGAAATGAACCACTGCTCGGTAGCCCGGAAAATCACTGGATTGTGGCAGCGCCAGCAGTGGGGATACGAATGCTCGGTTTTTTCCGTGTGCAGCAGCGCCCCGCGACTTCGCACTAGATCGACGATCGGCTGGTTCGCGTCCCACACCCGCTTGCCCGTATACTCCGGCAGCCCATTACGCAGGACGCCCTTCTCGTCGACGTTGCTGGTGGCGTCGAGCCCATATTTCATGCCGGTAATGAAATCCTCGGCGCCGTGCGATGGAGCTGTGTGCACCACGCCGGTTCCTGTGTCCATGGTGACGTAATCCGCCAGCACGCCAAGAATCTTGCGGTCGAGGAACGGATGTTGAAAGTTGAGCCGCTCCAGCTTCCGCCCAGGAAAGTGCGCGAGCGGCCGCGGATCTGCCAGCCCACACTTCGCCGCCACGTCCCCGGCCAGCTTCGACGCAACGATGTAAACTTCGCCCCCGGATTCCAGCGCGACGTATTCTTCCTCCGGATGAAACGCCACCGCCATGGAGGCCGGCAGCGTCCATGGAGTCGTCGTCCAGATAATCGTTGAAACTTTTTTCCCCGCAAGCGCCGGATCAATCTTCGCCGGATCGTCCAGCAACGCGTACTTCACCCACACTGTGATGCTGGTATGGTTCTCATACTCGACCTCGGCCTCGGCCAGCGCGGTCTCATCATGCATGCACCAGTAAACGGCGCGCAGCCCCTTGTATACGAAATCGTTTTCGTAAAACGAAAAGAACGTTGAAAGCACTACCGACTCATACTGCCGATCCATCGTGGCATAGGGCCGGTCAAAGCGTCCGAACACACCGATGCGCTTGAACTGCGTCCGCTGCAAGTCGAGATATTTCTGCGCATACTTCCGGCATGCGGCCCGCACGTCGATCGGCCGCATCTGCAGCTTCTTTCCGCCCAATTCCTTATCGACTTTGATCTCGATGGGCAGCCCGTGGCAATCCCAACCGGGCACATAAGGCGCGTCGAATCCCGCCATGGTCTTTGATTTGACAATGAAATCTTTCAGGCACTTGTTCAGCGCCGTGCCCATATGAATAGGCCCACTGGTATACGGTGGTCCGTCGTGCAGGACATAACGCGGCGCGCCTTTGCGCGACTCGCGGATGCGCTCATAAATGCCGGTCTGCTCCCAGCGCTCCAGCATTTTGGGCTCGTTCTGGGGCAGATTGGCCTTCATAGGGAAGGCAGTTTGAGGCAGATTAATGGTCGCTTTCAGTTCGAGCGGCACTCGGTCGCGTCTCCCAAATGATTGAATCTTTTCATTATAACGGCAGTCCCGCCGTGTACGTCCACGCCATCCAACAGGCGTAGCGCCAGCTGTTGCGCGGGCGTCTCGCCCGCGCAGCGGAAGATTGTCAGTATTGCCAGTCGAACCTAGGAATTTTCGCGCGTCATCCTTACCACGGCTGGTCTACGGGGTGCCACAACGCAACGGGATTAGAAAAAGGACATGTCTCCCCGGCACTTCCTCGGCCCTCTGAAATGCACTGTCGAAATCGCCCGACTGGAGGTACAATTTAAGGGAGCAAGAACGCTTCTGGCCCGATGTGTCCGTGGGGGACGGCCGCCGGTTACCTCATTACAAATCGGGCTGAATTGGAAGCAACTTACCGGGTGCGTTGATCATCTTTGTAAAGAAGGCGATACCCGGATTTCGCCTGGGAAGTTACCCTAGGGAATTGCGGAATTCTAGCGAGGACGTCCAGACGGGAATTATGGGATCCGAATCGATTACTCCGAACGCCCCACACGAGCCAGAACTGCACCTGCTCATTGCCGACAAGGGCTTTGAAGAGCCTCTCTACAAGTCCCTATTCCGCGGATTGGACGAATTCTTTTTCCCGAAGAAGTTACCGCCTCTCGTGCTGGAGTCCAAACCTGAACCGGTCAAAGATCTTTGGGGTTTCTACTCCTACTGGAAGGTGGGGGCTTTGGGCGTGGCTGGATATTACACGCTGCTGATCGCAGTCGTCGTAATTGCAGTTTTTGTCGGACATCGGATCGTTAAGGCCGCGCCTGCGCAAAAAGTTACTGTCACTCTGGTCGATCCTGCAGATTTGCCGGCCCTGAAACCTTCGAAAACGCAAGTGGGCGGCGGCGGTGGTGGCGGTGATCGCGATGTACTGGCGGCGACTCGCGGCAAGCTGCCTAAGTTTTCCATGGAACAGATCACGCCTCCGGTGGTGGTCGTTCGCAATGAGCATCCCAAACTAGCCGTCGAGCCCACGGTAGTGATTCCCCCGCAAGTGCAACTCGCCTCCAATAACATGCCGAACCTCGGCGATCCGATGGCGCACGCGCTCCTGCCGTCGAACGGTACGGGTTCAGGCGGCGGCATTGGTTCCGGCAGCGGCGGCGGCGTTGGATCGGGCAAGGGACCGGGCTTTGGCCCGGGTGAAGGCGGCGGTACCGGTGGAGGCATCTTCCATGTGGGTGGCGGCGTTTCCCCGCCACGCCAGATTTATGCGCCCGAACCGGAATTCTCCGAAGAAGCTCGCAAGGCGAAATACCAGGGTGTGTGCACACTCGGTCTGGTTGTCGGGACCGACGGTCGCCCCAGCAACATCCGTGTGCTGAGCAGCCTGGGCATGGGTCTCGACGAAAAGGCCATCGAAGCCGTGAGAACCTGGAAGTTCGAACCCGCGATGAAAGACGGTCACCCAGTGCGGGTAGAGATCGCAGTAGAAGTCGACTTCCATCTGTACTGAGATCTGTCAGCTAGTCGTAGCGCCGCCGACCCTGCGGCTGTCGTGGCGGCGTCCCGCCGCCACAGCGTGAGTCGTCACCCTGCTGTCCTTTCAAACCTTCCGCAAAACCGCGTAATGCACCGTGCTGCGAGTCCGAAAACCCAAGCGCTCATACAACGCCACGGCCCGCGCATTATCCTGCCGCACGTGTAGGAACGGAATCTCTCCGCGCTCGCGAATTCCTCGCATAACCTCCGCCATCAGCACCCGCGCATAGCCCTTCCCAGTGTGATCCGGGTGCGTGCAAACCGCGCTCACTTCCGTATAGCCCGGCACCTTCAGTCGCTCCCCGGCCATGGCCACTAACTGCCCCGCGCAACGAATGCCCACATACGTTCCCAGTTCATGCGTGCGCAGCCCAAACGGTCCCGGCTTCGTCAATGTCGCCAACTCCACCATGTCGGCAGCGTCCTGCGCGCCCAGCTGGATGATGCCTGGAGAAGAATCGGATATCGACTGCCGTCCGCTTTCGCAGACCATCTCCAACAGCGGAGCCCCAGCCAACAACTCCCAGCCCGGTCGCGCTTGGTAGGCATTGTCGAGAAACACCGCGGCGGTACCTCGAACTCCGACCAATTCTCCCAAAGCTTCATAACCCTGCGAGCTCGGTTCCTCGAATGCACACAACGACGTCACTTCGCGCACAAATCGCCGCGCCTGCCTGAAGCTTTCTGCAAACTGCGCCTGCCGTGTAGTTAGCGCCTGCCAGATGCAGTTGTGGAGTGCATGCATACTATGCCTGAGTTTCTGGTGCTCGATTCGATTTGGTTTGACCTTCTGAGGATAGAAAAATTTCGAAGACAGACTAATGCGGCTCGACTGCGTGCGGCTATCCGAACCTTGCGCGCAAAGCCTACCGCGAAGGGACGTAAGAATGATGCCGCTAAGGTCTAGTGACTACGGTCACTATCGACTGCGGGTGGCTAGTTCTACTTGTTCGAAGAGTTCGGGCAGGCGCTGCGCATCTTCAATGGAATTGCCGAAGCGGGCGGACTCGTAGACCTCGGTAAAGCGGGCGACGGGTTCGCGAAGCAGGGAGTCTTCAATCTTCTTCAGGAATTCATGGGGCGTTTGGGCCGCCGGTTTTTCGACGCCGCGGCGGGCGAGGGCGCGGGCCATGCGCTCATACCACATCGCCGCCGCCTGTTGTGGAGAGCGCTCGGGATGGGCCTGTAGCCATTTTTCGTGCAGCCAGCGCGCAATGCGTCCCAGGTTGCCCAGGAGCGCAAAGGCGAGCGCGATCCCTACGCCGAAGATGGCCCAACGTCCGGGAGAGTGTTCCACACGAGTCTGACTTCGCCGCGCCCACTTCAGCATCTCTGCATAGTGGTCACGGGCCCAGTCGCGTGCGCCTTCCCACGTGGCGCGACTCCGGCCGATTGCAGTCTGGGCGAGCACGTATTGGTGAGACGTGTCGTAGCTGACAATCCAATCGCGCCAAAACGATGCCATGGCATCGAGATAGAGCGAGAGGCGTCCCCACCCTTGAGGATTTCCGCCGCCGCCGCCGGGAGTGGGATCGAAAGTCTGCCAGCCGTAGCTGGGGAAATAGGCCTCCACCCAGGAGTGCGCATTTTTGGCACGTACGACGTAGTTTCCGGTGAGGTCATTGAACTCGTCGCTGCGAAATCCGTTGACCACGCGCGAAGGAATGCCCAGCGTGCGCAACATGACAGCCATCGAGGACGCGAAATACTCGCAGTGTCCCTGCTTGCGCTCGAAAAGGAAATTTGCGATGGGATCTTTCGGTTGCGTGCGCGGCAACTGCAGGGTATAGCCAAAGCGCGTGCGGAGATAGTTCTCGACGACGGCCGCCTTGTCGAAATCACTGTGGGCTGAAGTTGTGATCTGAGCCGCCAGCTGGGGAACTCGCGGATCGAGCTCGGGCAGCCGAAGGTATCTCGCGCGAATCTGCGGCGGATAGTTTTGTCCAGCAGAGCGCAACTCTTCGGGCGAGGGCGCTGCAAGGTCCGAGTCCGCCTCATAGCGGCTGAGGGTGCGCTGGCTGTCGAGATCGTAGACAGCGCCAGCTAAATCAGCGGCCAGGATTCGATAATCGCCGCGGATGCTGCGGCCCCAGGGCGCCAGGAAGAAGATGTTGGTGCCGATGGGTTCCATCAGAACTCGGTAATGGATTATCTGCTCGCGCGTGAGAACGGTGGTCCCGGAGGGGCGTAGGGGCGGGTTGGTTCGTGGCAGGAGGAACGTGTCGGCTTGCCGAGGCAGCATGAAATGTTCTGGCGGATTGGACCAGGTGGTGCCGTCGAAATTCTCCAGAGCCACCCCGCGCCAGTGCAGGTCGTAACGTCCCACTTTGTCGCCGTCAATTTGAATGTGCATCACGACCGCATTGGAGAGCTGAATCCGACCGATCTGTCCCAGTTGAACGTGGTCGCTGAACCCGGACGAGAGATCGGTGCCCAGGGAAAGATCGCCCATGTATCCCGCCGACATGCGAGGCATCAGGAAAAACATGACGGCGCCGATGAGCAGAATCATCAGCATCAGTGCGGGCGTGACTCGCGCCAAAGAGAGCGCCAGGCGGCGGTGCTCGTAGGGATCGTTGGAATGCGTTGCCTGAATGTTGGCCGCATGCCCGGAACGGCGCATTTCCATCAGAACGAAGGTTCCCACCGCGACCAGCATGAATGCGATGAAACAGAGCAGGAAGATGCTGTCGACGGTGAGGACAGCGGCGGCCAGGACCATCAAAAAAGCGAGGATGGCCAGAGTGACGTGGTCGCGCTCGCGGCGCAGGGAGAACATTCTTACGACCACGCCGAACAAGGCCAGGTGCACGGTTGCGGGCAAGAAAGCCCGGGAAAACATGAAATAGTCGGCGGCGAAAAACACGAAGTAGGCGATGGAGAGCGGTGCGGTCCAGCGCTCGGAGATTACGAAAGAACGGCGCTTCGCGAGAAGATATCCGCGGAATGCGAGTGCGGCGCCCACCAGAATGATCGAGAGTAGGTCCAGGCCACCGGTGCTCGCCAGAGTTACAAAGCCAGTGCAAACAAGCAGATACAGGGCCAGCTCGAAGTAGTGGTCGATGGCCCGCGCCATGGGGATTACGCCGTCGAGTGAGGAATGGGACGACATTTGAGAGCGGACTTAGACCTTGGACCTCGGATTTTGCAAACCCACACTTACATGCAGATCCACGCGGTTCGATCACTATTGTTCGACAAGTTGCTGCAGAAGGGAAGGCTTTGCGGCGGATTTCTTGCACCGAAAGTCACATGACTTGGGTTCGAGAATGGGTTGAGAGTGCGAGGCCAGGATGGCCTCGCGACAGCCGGCGGGGCGCCGGCGCTACGTTAGAGCGGCAAGTTTCGGATGCTAGAATGATTCAGGTCAGGCATCGGTCTCACGCGACGTCTTCCCGCCAACCCCGCCAGGTCCGGAAGGAAGCAACGGTAACGGGCTCTTGCGTGTGCAGTGAGTTCCCGGTGCCTGGCTTATTTTTTGACGACTTTCGCGTTTCATATCACGAAGTTTTACATATTTTTTACGACTCTTTTCGCAAGAAACCTTTTCTCGCGCATCAAGTAAGTACGCGGCAAAACTGCCCGAGCGCGAGGAGAAGAATGATGAATCAAGGTGTTTCCCCCAAGCCTGCTCCCAATGTCACGATCCGAGTTTCCGGCAAGTTGTTTGAAGGACATCTGGCGTATTTGGAGCAGTTGGTACATTCTGCGGGCGAGTGCTCGTTGTGGCCGCTCTTGAATCTCTCGCGCCTTGATGAATTGGATCACGCTGCGCTCTCCTACCTCGCTCACGGCGAAAATCGCGAGTTCGGGATTGTCTCGTGTCCGAACTTCATTCGCGAGCGGATGGATGATGAGCACCGCAGAAGTGCGGCTTGAAAGGCGGCGGAATTTCGGATTACACAACTGCACCTGGCGCGTCTAGAATCTTGTCCGTTTAGAATCTGGATCGATTAGGAGGATGCAGTGATCATCTCTCGCCGCTCATGTGTGTTGCTTGCGTTTCTGATCCTGGCCGCCGCTGCCGGTGCCCAAACCGCCCAGGTGAACTCCGTGCTCGACATGGCGGATTTCGTCCACGACTGGCAGATCTCCAAGCAGTTCACGCTCGACGTGGCGAATGCCATGCCCGCGGAGTTTTACAGTTTCAAACCCAATCCCGAGGAAATGACGTTTGGCGAACAGATGATTCACATTGCCGGCTCGAATGTATTCCGCTTCAACCAGATCACTGGCATCAAGCCACCCTTTCCTTTCGATCCTGCGAAACCGCCCGCTTCCGACAAGCAGAGTGTGCTGAAGTTGCTCGATCAATCGTTCGACTACGTCATTGAAGTGCTTCCGAAGATTACTCCCGAGCAATTGCAGCGTACCTGGCATATTCCGTCTTGGAAGGGCCGCAACGATCCGGATGGGCGCGCGATGATCATGAATATGTTCGTTCATACGGCGCATCACCGGGCGCAGTGCGATGTTTACTTGCGCGCGAAGGGAATCAAGCCGCCGGATTACAGGTTCTGAAGGTGACGCGCCGAGGTTGCCTGGCTTAAACAGCCGAGGCGGCTGTCGCTACGTGATTCGATCTGGTTAGACATTCTGCTCCTGATCCTTGAGAATACTCAGTTTCATATTTCAGGAGTTCTCATTGAGCAAACCGATCCGCGCCAAGATCAGCGCTTTGGGCACCTACCTGCCTCCGCGCGTTCTTACGAACGCCGACCTGGAAAAGATGGTCGACACCACCAATGAATGGATCATGGAACGCGTTGGCATCCGCGAACGCCATCTGGTGGACAAAGGCGTCGCCGCCAGCGACCTGGCGGTGGCGGCGGTGAAGAACCTGCTCGAGTCGCATCCTTTCGATTTGCAGCAGGTGGACCTGATCGTGGTGGGCACGGTCACGCCCGACATGATGTATCCGTCGACGGCTTGCCTGGTGCAGCATAAATTAGGCATCGAGAGAACGTGGGGCTTCGATGTTTCTGCGGGATGTTCCGGGTTCTTATACGCGCTTAACACCGGGGTGAAGTTTGTTGAGTCGGGACAGTATAAGAAGGTGCTGGTGATCGGGTCGGACGTAAATTCGTCGATGACGGATTACACCGATCGCGCGGTGTGCATCATTTTTGGCGATGGAGCTGGAGCGGTTTTGCTGGAACCGTCGGAGGATGAAGAGGTCGGTGTCCTCGATCATGTGGCGCAGATTGAGGGCATGGGGGGACAGTTTCTGTGCATGCCGGGCGGCGGAAGCCTGAATCCAGCGACGCATGAGACGGTGGACCAGAAGATGCATTACATCCATCAGGATGGCAAGAATGTTTTCAAGTATGCGGTGAAGAAGATGGCGGAGATGACGGAGCGCATCCTGGAGAAAAATAAACTTACTGGCAAGGATATTGATTGCTTCATTGCGCATCAGGCGAACCGGCGGATTATCACTGCGACTGCGGACCGCCTGGGCATGCCGATGGAGAAAGTGATCATCAATATCGATCGCTACGGCAACACCACAGCGGGCACGATCCCGATCGCCATGCAGACGGCGCTGGAAGAGGGAAAATTGAAAAAGGGCGATCGGCTGCTGATCGCGGCGGTGGGCGCTGGGTTCACGTCGGGGGCGACGCTGCTGCGGTGGGCGTACTAAGCAGACCGGTGAACTTCAGCGGCGCGAGGAAACTGCATAGCTCCTTCACTTTCTCAGGATGACAAGAGTTAGACATTCTTCGGGCAATCCTTCAGAATTGTTGCAGCTTCAACTGGGGAGTTCTTGTTGACGAAACCGATCCGCGCCAAAATCAGCGCTCTGGGCACGTACGTGCCGCCTCGTCTGCTTACCAATGCCGATCTGGAAAAAATGGTCGACACCAACAACGAATGGATCATGGCGCGTGTCGGCATTCGCGAGCGGCACATTGCGGCCAAGGGCGTAGCCACCAGCGATCTCGCGGTGGAGGCCGCCAAGAAGGCGTTGGCGCAACGCGGACTGGCTGCCACCGACATCGACGCCATCATTGTCGGGACGGTAACGCCCGACATGTTTTTTCCTTCGACCGCTTGCGTAGTGCAGGACAAACTGGGCGCGAAGGGAGCGTGGGGATTCGATCTTTCCGCGGCCTGCTCCGCCTTCGTTTACTCGCTGCAGGTGGGAGCGCAATTCATCGCCAGCGGCGCGCACAAGCGAATCTTGGTGATTGGCGCGGATGTGATGTCGTCGATCATCGATTACGCCGATCGTGCCACGTGCGTGATCTTTGGTGATGGAGCTGGTGCCGCGATTCTGGAACCAGCAGAAAATGATTCCGTAGGCCTGATCGACTTCATTCATGAAGTCGACGGTTCGGGCGGGCAGTTTCTCTACATGCCCGGTGGAGGCAGCCTTCACCCGACGAGCAAACAGACGATCGAAAAGAGGATGCATTACGTGCATCAGGATGGGCAGCAGGTTTTCAAGTTTGCAGTGCGCAAGCAGACTGAACTCTGCCAGAAATTGCTGGAGCGCAACGGGCTGAAGGGCTCAGACATTGATGCGTTCATTCCGCATCAAGCGAACTTGCGCATCATTAACGCCACCGCCGACCGACTGGGGCTGCGCCCCGAGGCCGTGGTCATCAATATTGATCGCTACGGAAACACCACGGCGGGAACAATCCCGCTGGCCATGAATACAGCGCTCGAGCAGGGCAAACTGAAAAAGGGGAGCTTGGTCATGCTGGCAGCCGTGGGGGCGGGATTTACTGTCGGCGCGACGCTGTTGCGCTGGGCGTTCGGCTCGGATTAGTCGACTTGGCGTTCGCGATAGCAGCGACCCAGCACATAGCCGGCACCGTCGAGTTTGGGATTCATACGAGTGATGTAGTGACAGCCGCCTCGGCTGTCCGATCTTCTCCCCACGATCCGCGGCGACCGCAATTCTTTTCCGCTCAATGACAAAGAGGCCCAGTTGAAGGGCGTTTCCCGGCATTTAGCCGCGCGGGTTTGCAAAACTCCCACGCAATACGAGAACATACAAGGTTTGCACATTCATCCTGATACCTACTGAGGAAGCGGCCAACCTATGGCGACACGGCAGAAGTCTGCAAAGACGAAGACAGCACGCGCGGAAGTGAGCCAAAAGAAGTCAGAAGCGAAGGCGCGCAGCAGTTCCAAAGCCAACGGCACTATCGAGCCCGCAAAAGGCCGCTTGGGGGTGATGATTCCCGGCATGGGTGCTGTGGCCACGACTTTTGTCGCTGGTGTGGAGGCGATCCGCAAAGGTCTCGCCAAGCCCATCGGATCGTTGACGCAGATGGGCACGGTTCGCCTGGGCAAGCGCACCGACGGCCGATCGCCCAAGATAAAGGAGTTCGTGCCGCTCGCTGGTCTCGACGACCTGGTCTTCACCGGCTGGGACATTTTCGAAGACAACATGTATGAGGCTGCGTCGAATGCGGGTGTTCTCGACCACCGCCTGCTCGAGCAGTTGAAGCCGTTTCTCTCGTCGGTGAAGCCGCGCGCGGCAGTCTTCGACCACAACTATGTGAAGAAGATCGATGGACCCAATGTGAAGAGGGGCAAGACGAAGATGGATCTCGCCGAGCAGTTGCGCGACGACATCCGCGACTTCAAGAAGACCACTGGCGTTGAACGCCTGATCACCATGTGGTGCGGTTCGACCGAGTCTTATATCGAGCCAACTGCAGCTCACCAGACGGTGAAATCTTTCGAGAAAGCGCTGCGCGAGAACGACGAACTGATCGCGCCCTCGATGATCTACGCTTATGCATCGCTGATGGAAGGAGTGCCGTTCGCCAATGGGGCGCCGAATCTGACGGTCGATCTCCCCGTCATGCTGGAACTTTCACGCCAGAATGAAGCGCCCATCTGCGGCAAGGACTTCAAGACTGGCCAGACGCTGATGAAAACGGTTTTGGCGCCCGCGTTCAAAGCCCGACTGCTGGGCCTGAGCGGATGGTATTCCACGAACATCCTGGGAAACCGCGACGGGGAAGTGCTCGACGATCCCGGTTCATTCAAGACCAAGGAAGAGTCGAAGCTCGGCGTGCTGGAGCACATTCTGCAGCCCGCGCTGTATCCCGAACTCTACGGAAATATTTTCCACAAGGTTCGCATCAACTATTATCCGCCGCGCGGCGACAACAAAGAAGGCTGGGACAACATTGACATCTTCGGATGGCTCGGCTATCCCATGCAGATCAAGGTCGACTTTCTGTGCCGAGATTCCATCCTCGCCGCGCCGATCGTGCTCGATCTGGTGTTGTTCCTCGATCTGGCGAAGCGCTGTTCGGAGTTGCGCGGACGGGGCATTCAGGAGTGGCTCAGCTTTTACTTCAAGTCGCCGATGACCGCTCCGGGATTGTATCCGGAACATGATCTGTTCATACAGCTGATGAAGCTGAAGAACACGCTGCGGCATTTGAAGGGCGAAGAGTTGATCACGCACCTGGGGCTGGAGTACTACGACTAGGTCATGTGGAGCGGACACTCTTGTTCGCTACCTCTGATCGAAAGTGACCGCAATCTTCGGCGCCGCTTCTGCAGAGGGTGCGAATAGCGAGAGCGGTACGGCTCGCGCCATGGCGGCGTAACCTGGCGGCGAGGGATGGAGATGGTCGCCGGAATCATATGCAGGAAGCAGGCGGTCGGAGTGTTCGGGATCACGCGTAATCTTGTCGAAGTCGATCACTGCATCGAAGTGTCCCGGGGTTCGGATCCATTCGTTGACCGCCTGCCGGTCCGCCTCATTGGCGGTCGCGGGATGATAATAATTCGATCCTACAAAGGGCATGATGGTGGCGCCGATGACCTTGATGTCGTGACTGTGAGCACGCGCGATCATCTGCTCGTAGGCGGCGGTAATCCGCCGCACCAGCGCTTCGTGCTCGGCGCGAGGGGCATCGCCTGCGCGAGCCAGCAGGCCGATATCGTTGATTCCTTCTAGAACAATCAAGTAGCGCACGCCTGCCTGCGCGATCACGTCATCATCGAAGCGCGACAACGCATTCGGGCCCAAGCCGTCGGTGAGCAGATGGTTCCCGCCAATGCCGTGGTTGAGAACCGCCAGATTCCGCGTGCTCGGATCGGATTGCATGCGCTGTGCCAGAACGTCGGTCCAACGATCGTTGCCGTTGGTAGTGGCGCCGTGGCCATCGGGGATGGAGTCGCCAAGCACGACGACGGAACTGGCTGCGGGCGAGGCAGCCACGTCAATTCCGGTGATGAAGTACCAGTGATCAACGGTTTTTGCGATGTGGAACTCGGGTGCGGAAACTGGATCTCCGTGTGCGATATAGGAAGTCGCTCGCGAGCCGGGATGCCCCGTTTGCTCGACTGGAGCTGTGTCGAGGTGCAGCGTAATCGCGACATTGGATAGCGCGCTCGCAGAAAAGGGGAGCGGATCAGAGAGGTAGTCTGCATGGGGCGGAATGTTGAGATCGCCGGAGCCAGAGAAAGTGAGCGCTTTATCGCTGGCAGGCACGATTTTGTCGGAACTGGAAGAAACGGGAGTGGCGACGTGCACGGCCGTCAGGTGCAGCGGGGTAGCCCCGAACCGATTCGAGAGCCGCAGCCGAATTTCGCTTCCACCGAGAGATAGGCGGACGATTTGGCGCAGAGTGAGATCGCGGAGATCCGCTGGATCCAACGCATTAGCGGGCTCAACCAGTTGCTGAGATGCGGCCCACGAGCCGACCCACACGGTTTGGGCGGCGCTGGCATCGACGGTCTTCGCTGGGCTCGAGAGAAAAAAGATGGATACGAGGAGCAGTATTGAGCTCACATGGAGTCCGGGCAGAAATCGCTTCATAGACTTCGCTGTCCTCTGAACCTTCGATTTTTGCAGTACAAACATAAGCAGGCGACTGCGAGTCAAGACTAGTGTTCCCGTTCCGGGGAGATAGAGTATAGGCGGACGCGATAAATGTGCGGTTGGTGCGGATCCAGCAACAACTGCCGACCCTGATTGGTTTGATCACCATTCAGTCGCCGCTCTGTGGTCCATTGCCCGGATGAGCGGGAAACTTGCTCGACACTCTCAATGCCGGCGATTCCAACATCGACATCAGGGTCACGAGCAACGCTGACGGTCAAGCCGCTGCCTGCGATGTAGAACTCTCCGGGTGCGGTCTGCAGGATCAGCATGGCGCCATCGTCAGCAATGATTGACCTGGCTGGCCAGGATCGTGAGAGCGTGGCCTCGAACAGATATCCGCCCAGCGCAACGGTCTGACTTGAACGTGGGCTGGTCGAATGCAGAACCAAACCGCGCGTCATTCCTGCGGCTTGGGCGCCGGGCAAAAGATCACGGATACTGTCGAGCACTTCGTAGACTTGCATCATATCCGGTTTGGGATCGGTTTCTTTTTCCGGCATTTTCAAGTTATCGATGGCGAACGGGCTAAAGCCAAAGGCACGCGCCTGGCCGTAAGCATAGAGTGCATTGTACAGAGCACTCTCCATGCGTGCTTCCGGTATGAATATCGCATTGCCGGAAATTTTGTACCGCTGTACCCAGTATTCGAAGTTGGGCCAGTAGATATCGGGCGAGTAGAAATCGATGCTGGGCGCGCCGGCGCGCCAGACTTCCAAATAATACGGATGCGGTCCGCCGCTGGGGTATTCTCCAGCCCTCTCCTGCGGCGCGGGAAGCTGCGCGTTTACATACATCGGAAGCGCATACTCTTTCTTTCCTGCCTGGATGACCGCTTGAATAAAACTTGCATAGTTCCATGCCATGAAAACTTCGTCGGCGGCGTCTCCAAATACTTCGCTCCATGTGCTCCCGCGCTGATTGAAGTGAGCCGCAAGTTCCGGCGAGAGCTGAAGGCGCTTTGTTGCGAGCGCATGGATCAACTGCTCCGGCACGGGACCGCGAAAGAGTTTGTTCGATTCTGGAGATCGGTCCCGGCCGGGCCCGAGATAACCGACTTCATTCTCCACCTGGACCATTAGGAGGGTCTGCTGCTGAGAATCTTTCTCGCGAACGTGCCGCATCAGTGCGGCGAATGCTCGACCGTCGCACCGGCGCGTTTCCCGTGATAGCGTCGAGAGAATTTCCACCGGCCTGCCGTCGGCGGACTCGGCGCGAGGGAAGCGCTTCGCATCCGATTTGACCCACGAAGGAGCATAGTTGGAGAAAGCGTTTTTCCAACTCCCAAACCAGAGCAGGACGAGATGCAGGTTGTGCCGTCGCGCCGTTTCGATCCAGTGATCGAGAATGCTGAAGTCGAAGCTGGCTTCTTTCGGTTCGATCTGCTCCCAGGCGACGGGCATCAGCACGGTATTGACGTGCATGGCGGCGAGCCTGGGGATGATCGAATCCGCCTGCGCGGCAGTTCCCGCCGAGGAGTTGCCCAGTTCACCTCCGAAGACGAGAAAGGGCTGGCCATTCACGATGAGACGTCCAGTTCCGTTCTCAGTTGTGATGTGCGGGAGTTCGGTGGCATGCAAGGCCAGTGCGGAAAGGAGAAGGGAAGCAACGAGAGCTACTTTGTATGAGGCGATGTTCACCGGCTATCCTCCAAACCATGGAGGGTAGCTTCCCGCCCCATTCAATTGCAATTATGCGTTTCGGTTTCGGGTCATCACGCAGGCGCAACAACTTTCCGAATTTCGCACCATCCTCGCGCAAAATATGCCAAGGCATTGATGAGACCATGCTAACGCCAGAGCCGTTTGAATCGTTGGCGAAACATCTCCATCACGTCAAAATCCGCATGGAGCGTAAGGCCTCATCATAAGACTTACGACAGTTTGCTAGAATACCCGACCGATAGGAGGTCGTTATGCACATGCCGTCGTTGCTGACGTTCACGGTTCTCTCGTTGGTCCTTGTAGCTCAAAGCTCCCCAACAACCGCCGATAACCCCGCAGAACAACAAGTGCGCCAAGCTAGCGAGGAGGAAGTCCAAGCGTTTCTTCACAACGACGCAAAAACCATGGAGCGGCTCTGGTCTGACGACTTAGTCGTCACCAATCCATTGAACAAGTTCGTGACGAAACAACAGGTGCTCGGCATGGTGCAGTCAGGATTTCTGGTAATGACCTCATACGAACGCCGCATCGAATACGCGCACGTTTACGGCGATACTGTGATCCTGGCGGGTAGCGAAACGGTGGTGTGGGGCGGCAAGATGCCGAATGCCGGAAAAACCGAACAACTCCGATTTACCGCGATCTGGATGAAACAGCAAGGTCGTTTTCAAGAGGTTGCCCGCCACGCGAATATCGTTCCGCAACCGTAACTCACGGACTGGCGAAGCGCCTGTTTTTCGCCGGTCGTCATCATGTGCAACATGCGGCGTGGATGGACTCGCCGCTCTGTTGGGCAAAGTGAGTCTGCATCAATACACATCGAGGTCGTGCGCAGAAACCACGGCACCTTTGTACCCTGCACCGCGCAGAACGTCGAGCAGGACGCCGTCGATAACCGGCTTTCCCGCTCCCATCTGGTGATACAACACAAGTAGCTTGGGCCGGGCTTGGGCCGCAATTTCAGCCAGCTCTTTTGGACTGGTGTGAAACGCGGAGTAGTACTCTCTCGACGGAGTATCGTCACTCCCGAACCTTTGCGGTTCCGAATCGTCGTACATCTCGTGCAGCAGAACGTCGCAGCCGTTGCAAGCTTTCGCGATCGAGTCAGCCGGTGAGGTGTCACCGGAGACGACAATACTCCGGTCGGGCGCGTCGAAGCGGTAGCCGAATGCTTCGTCCCAAGAGCCGTGCTTCACCAGAAAAGCGGTAACGGTCAGGTTGGGATCCCGGTAGACCACACCCGGCTTGATTTCATGGACTTGTACCATTGGCGGCCCGGATCGCTTCTCCAGACCATGGATTCGTACATCGATATCCTTCTTCCAAGCCTCAAGAATGTGCCCCGTCATCTCTTTGAGGCCAGCCGGGCCATAGACGTTCAGCGGACCATCGCGACCCAGTACCCAGGGCGACAGGATCAAGTCAGGATAACCGACCGTGTGATCGGAATGCAGGTGAGTAATAAAAGCTACGTTGAGGCGGCGCGCGTCGAGAGCAGGAATACCGTTACGCTCGGCGGCAGCGGCGCGACGCACCACACCAGAGCCACAGTCGACCAAGTACGCTGTTCCGTTGGTGACGATTGCGACGGCAGGACCGAAGCGGTCCGGATCCGCATTGGGCATCCCCGAACCGAGAACGATAACCTGAGTTGCAGGACGGACTCCTGATTTCATTTGTGCGCTCAGCAACGATGTCCAAAGGAGAAGGGCAGAAAAAAACAGACAACGCATGTTCATTTCCTCGAGTATCTCAAGTTCCAGAATTTTTTCTGCGCGCGAGGCTGCTGGTGACGTCTTTCCCCGCGCGGATGTCGGACAGCAACTGGTCGAGCCTCCGCGCCGCGCTCTTTAATGCTTGCTGATCGGCGTTTGCAGCGGCTTTCAACATCTCATCGAGGCGGCTGGCTGCACTCTTGAGTTTTTGCAGTTCCTCCGCTGGGATCTGCTTCTTTGGTCCTTTCTCGATCGACTGCATCAGGTTCACGATCCTTTCGCGCACATCGCGATCCGGATCCTGGTTGTCCTTACTGTTCATGGCCACCTGCATAAAGAAGATATGGACACTATCAGAGGAATTTCAGACGAGGTGGCAATCAAGACTATCATCCGGCGACAGTCAATGCGGGAGAACAGCGCGTGAGCATCCCGGATATGGCCATGTTCCGAGGAACGCTAGAGTGCAATGGCTTGCTTTCGCCACCCTTGATGAAGGGTGATTATTGGGGGGTCTCTTGCCGAAGACCGTGCCATAATGAGGCTCTAAGTTTCGTAGGTAAGCAGGCAAACTCGGAGACAGTCATGGCACGTTCACAGTTGCTCATTGTGGTTATCTTAATAGCGCTGTCGGTTATGGTGGTCTCAGCGCAGAGCAAGCCCGACCTGGCAATTCCCGACCGCACTGTAATTCCGGCCGTCGTTGGAACAAGCATCGACGCCAAAAGTGTAAAGGTTGGAAGAGAACTTGAACTTGCAGTGACGGAGGACGTTCGTGACAGCACTGGAAAACTTCTAATCCCGAAACAAGCAAAATTGACTGGTCGAGTAACGGAAGCGGTTCAATGGGCGAAAGACAAGCCTGAGTCACGGGTGTCTATTGTTGTTGAGAAAGCAGAATGGAAGAAGCACTCGGTAAGACTTCGTGCTTTTGTCGCGGGCGATCTCAAAATCTATACAGCAGGTGGCCATCCTGAACCTGGCGTGTCGGAAAGAGTGGCCGCGATTACGACCACGCCCACAATGCAACTGCCGGTCAATCCAACTCTGACTGAAGACAGCAGTGTAACCATTCAAATGGCGGCATCAAAGGAGCTTGTTACAGAGTTTGTCTCACTAGTCCACAATGTAAGAATTGAACAAGGGAGCACCTTCTCGCTTCGCCAGTTGAATCCATAAGTCGATTCCTAACGACCGTTAGTATCCGTACAATCACCCAGCGAGCGCACCCCATGGGAACGGCGATGGGCGCGTCGCGCTGTGTCGTCTAAGGCTTTGCCTGTCGCACGCTCTGCGGGAACGCAAGACGCAGGTTCCTAAAAGATGGGCCAATACTGGAGGGGATGCAGATGATGGGTCTTTTAAACGCTCGAATCGATAGCTGGTGAAACATCCCCCCAGCACTAATCTACTATTGCAACCGAGTTCGTGAGTGTAACGCCTGATTGCCCATCAGTTCGCCTGCCGCACTATCTTCCTGCAAAAGCTGCCGTTGATTCTGCCTGGGTATGTTCGCTCGAACGACGCGCGGGCAAAGGCTGATGTAAGATCAGCGCGGCAATCGAGTCTCTGTCGCGGAAGATGAGAACTACAATGCCGGCCAGCAAGCACGCGGCGACTGCAAAGAAGCTCCACAGATACACCGGCTTGATGTCAGGCCATGCACGTGTTACGGGTTTGAAGTCCGTATATGCGATCCCCGTAATGATCAGAGAGACCAGGCTAGCTGCCATGTTCCCAAAGCTTGAAATGGGGGGAAAACGGACAAGCAGGTAGGTGCGAATTTCGATTGCGAAACGGACCAGCACAGAGAGCAGCAGCGCATCCACTACGATTATTACGCTGGCCTGCACCGTTAGCTTGTCTTTGACAATCCATCCGGCGTCATGAAACATGGGCAGGACCGAAGCGACCAAGCGAACAATCACCAGGCCAACCCCACCAATCGCTAAGTTCGTAGCTACCCGCGCAAGTTGGCTGTCCGATTTTGCTCTCATGGTCACCATTACACCTCTCCTGACGCTTCAGCGGTAATCTTCGCTGTGTCGAGATGCAATGTAAAGAAGCCGAGCGTCCATGTACCTACGTGCCGCGTCGATGTGTCGATAGGTCACGGGCTCTGGTTGGCGATCAATGTGATCTCACTTGCGCCCGGCTCTCACGGTCGGGGACGCGGTCGCGCCGAACCCCTGCGCCGAAACCACCAGGCGCGCAGATGTTGGCCCCCGATGAACGCTCTTTCGAAATACCACGACTGACTTCCGGCTTCATGGTGCAGGCTGGCATCGAACCCCGAAACGAATTCAAGTTCGTCAGGAAGCGTTTCTACGTGCAATGTTGCTCCCAGTGTGGCCTCATCGAGATCGGTTATGTCGCAATATTGTTCAGGCACAGTTAAGCCATATCTCCACGTGACCTGACACGCGGCTTTCTCTCCTGCCCTGACCGGTTTCAGACTCAGCGCTGGCAAGGCGCTCCGAGGTACTCGTGTCACGCCAAGGGTGTCTTCGATCTCCACCTTGGAGGCGAGATTTTCGTCAGAAAATGTGTAGATTTTTCTTCCCGCAATGCCGTACTCCAGAAAACGAAACTCAGGCTGGAAAAAGGTCTCGGTGGTCAACTCCGGCGCATAATCGCGCACCGCCTCCGAATAATTTCTAATCTCATATCGAACCTCGACGTCCACCTGAACGTGCCCATCCTCGGGAGTCGAAAACGCGTAGCTTTTCACATAGTGATCCCGCACCAGATCGGTGGAAACCACATCGCGAACTAGTCCCTGCATTTCGATGGGCAGACCTCGCCCGACCAATGTTTGCGCCAGCCCGTCAGAAACTCTTTCCACCAAAAGCTTGGCCGAGAAAAGATCGAAAGCTACGCCCAAAATCATGGCGACGATCAAAGCGTCAGCCGCAAAGTAAACAAGCTCATTGGCCGGCCACCAGTAGGGATACCGCACCCGCGCCAGCACACCCACGGCGCCGGCCAGCAGGAACGGTAAGAGCAGTCGTACATGGTCTTTGAATGAGAGCGCATAAAACCGCCGCCGCGCCGGCACGCGATCCCTCGCCGGAACCGTCGTGGGAGTTGCGCTTTCGCTGGCCTCTTCAACGCTCAGAATCTCGATCGGGGGCATGGTATTACCTCAAGGTCTGATTTGGTCGGTCGGGCGTGGTTGATTAAAAGGAGCTTGCAATTCGATTTCCGGTTCTCGGCTAGACGAAGACGCACAAGGGCTTCCTTCGTCTCTCGCGGGCAGCCCGAGCGCAACTGCCGTGGAATCGTGAAACCTCTTCGCTGGCAACTCGCTGCGGTACAAAATAAAAACTCCGTGCATCCAGGCGTACCCAATTCGCCGTTGGCCAGAGTTTTGCGAGACCGGCGCTCTGTTGGTTTGGTGGTGTTGGAAATTGAGTATACAACCGCTGAACTCGAGCTACAAACGCCTGCCAGGTCTCTCTTCTCATAAACCCTCGCTGAATCCAAACACACTGGAAGAATTATCGCTATCTCACTGATTCATCAGTTTGGGAAGAAATTGCGTGGCGCGATGCTTACCGCCTGCGGAAAATTTCGAAGATCAGATTGAAGAATTGCACCAACGATATCCCAATGGTCACGTACACCGCGATCTCCAGCCGGCGGCCCGCTTCTTGGGTCCCACGCAGCAGGTCGGCGACGTCTTTCGTGGACTGTTGCAGCGTATCGGCCAATTGCTCAAAGTGCTGCAGTGAAGCCCTCATTTTGTCCGATGTCCTCGACATAGCCAGCGACGCTTCCCCGAGTTGCTGTCCATTGCGCAGATCGAGTTCCGCGCGGCATGCGGTCCACCATGGGCTTCCCGGAGCACTGTCATACATCCGCTGTCGGATCTCCACATACGAACGGTTGCGCAACAACTCCACCAGCGCCGAAACTTTGTCGGAATCCTGGTCGGGCTCGCCTGCTTGATTTTTCGAAACTTTAGCGTCACTAACAATAGCCGGCATATACGCAGCCTATCAGCTCATTCGTGCCGAATTGAAGTGCCCAAAGTCCATGGCCGCCTATCTACTTCCGAGCATTCCGGCCCCTGGTAACAACCTTGCCCATGCCCTTTCAGGCATGCCGCGTTTCGGCCTTTTGTGTATGACGGCTTTAGTTCGCGCAATCTACGCTATCGCGCTCGTTGAGGGTCGCTGCAGCCAGTGCAGGAAAGTTTTGTGAGCCTCGCGGACGATCGGCTGATCTAATGCTTCGAGGTGCGGCATGCAACTGAAACCCTTCCGGCTGGACATGTGGCTGGCCGCTTACGAGCACGACATCGAATTCAATCTGGCCTCAAGCGAAGGCCCGCGATGGTCCCTGAATGACCTGCTCAACCTCGCCAGCGAGGAGGAGCGGCAGCGCTTCCTGAATCATAATTTGGTCTACAGCCGCCCGGCAGGAGCCGACGGCTTACGCGCAGCCATCGCCGAGATGCATGGCGTGAATGTCGACACCGTCCAGGTCGTAACCGGTGCCTCTGAGGCTCTGGTTGTTCTGTTCTGGCTGGCCGCGGAACCTGGAGCCAACGTTGTCCTGCCTCGGCCGGGCTATCCGCCCTTTTCCGCTCTGCCCGAATCCCTTGGGATCGAGATTCGTTACTACACGCTACGCAAGGAGAATGACTTCTGTATCGACCTCGATGAGATCAAGCATCTGACGGACCGAAATACCAAGCTGATTCTGATTAACAGTCCCCATAATCCCACCGGTGGCACGATTAGCGATGCTGAACTCGACAACCTGCACGAGTTCACAGCCTCTCGCGAAATTCAACTGGTTAGCGATGAGGTCTTCCACCCTATCTATCATGGACAGCCAACGAGATCGGCCTCCCGTCTGCCGCATGCCACCGTCATCCATGATTTCTCGAAAGCCTTTCCTTTTTCAGGAGTGCGTACCGGTTGGATGATCGAACACGATGAAAAGCGCCGCGAGCGTTACTGGATGGCGCGCACCTATTTTTCCATTTCCAACAACACTGCTGGAGAAATGCTGGCGGAGATTGCCATGCGCCGTCGTGACATCGTCCTAGGGAAAACTCAACAAACTGCAACTCAGAATCTTCGCCTGATAGCCGCCTTCATGGCCGAGCATCGCGAGACGCTTGCCTGGGTTCCCCCTCGCGGCGGAATGTTCGCCTTCCCCTGGCTGGCCAGCGGAGAGAACAGCCGCCCCTTTTGCCAGGCGGCTGCGGACCGAGGCATCCTGCTTGCACCCGGGGATTGTTTCGACGCGCCCTCGCATTTTCGCCTCGGCTTCGCGGCCATGAGCGACAGACTTCCCGAGGCCCTCGACCGGCTGGGAGAATTTGTTAAAAATTGGTCAGCCGTCGCCCATTGACCTGATTCTGCACGAGCTTGGAATGCGGCGTAGCAATCGAACGCGGCTCGAAATTTGCGCATCTAACCGCTGGTATGCTGTTTGTACAAATAAGCGCCCTCGATGGGAGATTCTAATGTCGATTCGTACCCTGCGTCCTTTCTTGTTCGTTGCTCTGATCGCTCTCTTCTGCGTGTCGATGGTGGCGCAAGATGCTCCCCCGGCGCAAGAAGTGCCGCCACCGCCGGCCGCCCCGCCCAACGCCGTGCCGCAGGGCACCATCTTTATGATCCAGCTTTTGGATCAGCTTGATACCCGCATCGTGAAGCCGGGCGCTCGTTTTAATGCCCGTTTGGCCGAGCCGCTGGTGACTGGCGACGGCCAGACCATTGACACTGGCAGGAAAATCAAAGGGCACGTCAGTGCGGTCTATCCCGGATTCCGCACGCGGATGCTTTTGAGTTTCGACGAAATCGAGACAGGTCGAGGATGGGTCCCGCTCATTGCCACCGTCACGGGAGTTCCGGGCGAACATGGTCTGAGGCAGATCGGCGAAGAGGGAGAAATCGGCCGGCAGGGAATGACCAAGGAGCAGATCGCTGAAGCCATCGTGGTAGGAGCGGGCCGAGGCGCAATGGAAGGGGAGAGAGCTGGCGGCAAGCGCGGAGCCGCGGCCGGCGCAGGTTCCGGCGCAGCCGACGCTGCTGCGACAGCATTTGAATCGGGACATGACCTGATCCTTGAGAAGGGAACTGCGCTCGAGATTCGCCTGGATCGCAACCTGCTCGTTGCCCCGCGATGAGTTTCTCCGCCTGGAATCAGACGACTCAAACGCCATACCGAAATCGCTCGCATCGCGAAAACACCGGAGCTCACGGGGAGCGTCGGCATCTGCGGGCGGGGCGCCCGCAGGACAGCCGCCGGGACGGCGGCGCTACAGGACGGCGCTACTCTTCGAACATCGGCACTTGGCGTTGATCTTGTGCTCCGCGGCGCTGCCGCCGGGTTGCGCCGATCACCGCTAATACCGTTAACGATTCCAGTGCGGTGCGTGGAACGAAGATGCGCTGAGTGTTTGAGCGCTGGTCGGGAGGATTTACTAGAAATCCCTCGGGCGTGGTCTGAGTCAAATCAGCTGGCATCAGGCCTTCCAGAGTTTCGCTGTCTTTGAACCGGAGTCGCACCCACAGGCCTTCTGATCGTGGACGTGACGTAAATGTTTTGCGCGTCAGCGACTCGGAATCTCCGAACTCACGGACAAAATAAACTCCCTTGATCTCGCGTAGGTCCATCGAAATCACGGTGCCCGAGGTATTCAGAAGTTCGAGTTTGCCCTCATGCACGAATTGCTCGGGCGACACGTAGCCCGAAACCGTGTCCCGGTCCATTTTGCGGACGATCACTTTTTTGTGCGTTGAAGGCATAGACGACAGTGGCTAGTGATCAGTGGCCAGTGGTCAATAAGTCGCTGATCAATCCCGGATTCCGAACGGCCTGCTTGTCGCCATTCACTGAACACGGGCAACTGGGAACTGGCCACTTGCCCACTGATTCTCGCACTTTTTCACTGAAAAGCGCCGGAATCCGCCTTGGCAGTAGCCAAAACGTAAACGGTGTGTTATTTTCTTTAGCTTGCCGCGAAGTTTCCATTTTATATAAGTACTTTGTATTTAGCCACTTGCATGCTGGTGGCCGAAGGGCCAAAAGGTGTGGCTGCGGTGGCTGTGGAAATCTTGTGGAAAGTTTTGGCGGGTCCGGCCCTCTCCCAGTCGCGATTATAGCCTGAATCGCGCGCGGAATCAGGGTCAGACCGCCGCCTAAAGCGAATGGCTGACTACATTTACACGATGGAGATCCGGTTGACGCCGGACCAGTTGAAGGGCGTCGGCCTGGTGCAAGACGTAGCCCGCGCTGCCGGCATGAATCTCTATCTGACGGGCGGCGCCATCCGCGACATCATCAGCGGCTTTACCATCCGCGACCTGGATTTCACCGTTCAGGGAAATCCTCTCAAGCTGCAAAAAGAATTGGAGAAGGCCGGCGCGAAGATCACCGCAGTCGAAGAGGACATGCGGACCATTTTCATTTCGCTGCCGGGCAATGCCCGCGCCGAAATCAGCATGGCGCGCACCGAGCGTTTTGAAAAGACGGGCAAGCCTCCGATCGTTACGCCTGCGACCATCCATGAGGACCTCCGCCGCCGCGACTTTACGGTCAATGCCATGGCGCTTTCGTTGAACGAAGGATCGCGCGGCCTGCTGCTCGATCCCTTTAACGGCGTGGCCGACATCGAAGGCAAGGTCATCCGCATTCTGCATAATTATTCGTTCCTGGAAGATCCCTCGCGGCTGATCCGCGCCACGCGCTTTGCTGCGCGTTTTCACTGGCCGCTCGAGGAACGCACGCAGGCGCGCTACGACTCGGCGAAGGAAGGCAAGTACATCGATCACATCCTGCGCTCGTCGATCGGCCATGAAATCGCGGCGCTGGCGCATGAAGACGACCCGCTGCACGTCGTGAAGATGCTGGAGAAAGAGGGCTGGCTCGAAGTTTTGCACGATCACTGGACGGTTGCGAAAGTCGACGCCAACGGCATCACGCAGCTGATGAAGACTCGGCAGCAGATGGTCGACCTGGGATACACGCCCGATGCCGGCCCGGCGGTCATGTATTTTCTGACCTCGCACTTCTCCGAGAAAGATATTTCGGACATTCAAAGACTGATTCCCCGGAGGGATCTAGTCGAAGCCTGGCGAGATATTGAAGACCATGCCAAACAACTCGCCAAGCGGTTGATGGGCAAAGAGGCCGCTACCCCCTCGCGCACCTGGCAGTTGCTGTCTTCGGCGCGGCCGGAGATGGTGTTGTTTCTCGCGGTGACGGCCAAGCAGCAGGCGGTGGAGCAGAAGATCAAGAACTACCTCACGAAGTGGCGACAGGTGCAACAGAAGCTGCCGTTGCCGGAGATGACTGAGCTGCTCATTACTCCGCAATTGCCCGAGTATCCTAAACTCGCGCATGACGTGTTCATGCTGCTGCTGGACGGAAAGCTCCGCTCGCGCACGGAAACGCTCAAGTTCTTGAAGCCCTTTGCGCCTCCGCCTCCACCTCCGCCGCCAGCACCCAGACGGGGACGCGCTGCCAAGGCGGCCGCTGGGGAAGCACCTGCCGCAGCAGCGCCAGGAAAGCCCGGGCCAAAAGCAGGGAAGAAGGCGAAGGGCGCCGTCGCGGCCGCAGCACCGGCAGCGACGCCCGCAGCGGCAGCCAAGCCGCAAGCCAAGCCGCCTGAAAAATCGAAGCCCGTCAAACCTGCGCCCAAGCCGTCGAAACCAGCCCCGAAGACTGCGAAGAAGGCGGCTGCGAAGTCCTCACCGAAATCGGCTAAGGGAAAGAAAAAGAAATAGAGCGATCCCGCTAACAGATTCTCTTCTTGTTCTCTTCTTTCGGCGAGACCGGGCCGCATTCTTGCCCTACTTGTTTGGGTTCGATGCCGCTTTATGGTAGTTGAAGTAGGTGTCATCTTCTTCCCCGTTCTTGGGAATCAGCTTTAAGACTTTGGCGCGCGACCGCATGGAAAAATGTTTTGCCAGCCAGATGCCCGGGGCCACCGGAATTTTCTCCAGTTCGAAAAAAGTGCCGGGTTCCACCTCCGCGAGAAAACCTTTTATCGATACCGGATGCGTGACCTCCGCTACGACCTTTACCCACTGAAAAGTTTTCTTGTCGATCCAGAGCTTTCCTTGCATCCCGGTTAGCGCTTGCGTTTCCATGTTCGGCGGATGATACCCGGGGCGCGGAGACGCTTGTAGAAAATAAACCGCATGACCGCCCAATTTGGTTTGACCCATCAGCTTGAAGTCGAACGCCTTCACCATTTCTTCCATCATTGAACGGTCACGTTTGCGCTCTTCTTCGTACTTGGCAATGCGCTCGGCTCGCTTCTGAGGCGACTCGTTTTTTCGCTCGGAAAGTGCATTTTCCAGCTTGCGTTTCTCTTCGGCAGCCTGCGATGGCGTCAAGGGTTTGCCGTCCACGGCTATCAGCCGCTGGTACGGCGATCCGAGGATCATCGTGTCCTGGTAGGTTTTCGTTCCGTCGTGGGTGCGATCGCGTTCCGAACAATCAAACTTAGGGGCAGCTTCCCAGTCGCGCTTGTTCGCCTCGACAGACCGTTGAATGATGGTATTGGCATCGTTCTGGCCCATCGCCGAGCCGCCCAATGCCGAAGTGCAGAATGCAAGAATGAATACAAATCGAAAACCCATGACTACTCTGATCATAACGAAGGTCCAACGAGGAAGACTGTCGGAGAAGAAACGTTCGGAAAATGGTTTGTCAAAGGCAAAAGGCTTGATCCTCACCGGTAGATGCTACAGAGATGACTATTAGCCGGGGGAAGTTGTCGGCATAACTATTGCTATGTGCAGACGCGGCCGCTATGATGTGGCGCGCCAATCGCCCCGTGGCGTAAACGCAAAGGGAAAATGAAGAAGCCGGTGAGAATTCTGCTCATCCGTCTGTTCACGATTTGTCTCCTTTTGGTTGTAGCCATCACGTTCACTGTCGGTTGGCGGCCGTTCTTAGGGCCGAGGAAGCGCGCTGTGACCAAGCGCCAGTTCAAGCGCACTCCGGAGCGGGTGGCTCGGGGTCGATATCTCACGCAAGCACTCTTAGGTTGCGAAACCTGCCACTCGCCCAAAGATTGGTCGCAGCACGGCGCTCCCACGATGCCAGGCGCGGAACTTGTCGGACAGGCCCTGCCCATCCCGGGTTTTCCCGGAACCATCGTTGCGCCGAACCTAACCCCGGATCCTGAGACTGGAAGTGCCAACTGGAGCGATGACCAGATTGCCCGCGCCATCCGCGAAGGCATCAAGCACGACGACAGCATCATTTTTCCCATGATGCCGTACTCCCAATACAAAGAACTCTCGGATGAAGATGTGGCTTCCGTCGTGGTTTATCTGCGCTCGCTGACGCCGGTGCGAAATCCGCTGCCGCCATCGCACATCAACTTCCCAGTTAACTACCTGGTTCGAAGCGCCGCTGAGCCGGTTCTCGAACCGGTGCCTGGTCCCGCTGCGTCGGATCCGCTCGCGCGCGGAAAATACATGGCACGACTGGGCTGTGGTTGCCACACCGTCGACGACAGGCTGGGCTACGCCGGCGGAGAGCGTTTGGCAGGGCCGTGGGGCGATATCGTCAGCGCCAACATTACGGCGGATCCCTCTGGCATCGGATATTACAGCGAGGCGGCGTTCATTACCGTTCTCCAAACCGGAAACGTCGGCGCGCGCAAGCTCAACTCCATCATGCCCTTCGGCGAATTCAAGGACCTGACCGACGATGACGTCAAGGCCATCTTTGCCTATCTTCGGAGCTTGCCGCCGGTGAAACACCGCGTCGACAACTCGCTGCCTCCAACTTACTGCAAGCTGTGCAAACACAAGCACGGAGCCGGCGATCAGAACTGAAGGCAAGGGCAAAGCAGGAACAAATTTGACAACTCGACGGTAAGGGGCGGGCGTATAATCTTGCTATGCGCCGCCTAATGACGATTACGGCGTTCGCGCTCTTCTTGGCGGTGCCCGTGTGGGCGCAGCGCGGCGGCGGAGCTCGTGGCGGTTTCAGCGGCGGCCATGCCAGTGGCTTCGGTGCACACGCTGGGTTCAGCGGTCGCGCTGCCGTCGGTGGTAGTCATTTCTCAGGCGGAATGCGCTCGGGCGCCGGAATTTTTCGCGGCCCGGTTCATGTCTCGCACCTCGGTTCGTCTCGCGCGCCATTCTTGCATGACGGTTTTCGTGGCGACCGCTTCCGTGGCGACCGCTTCCGCGGTGGATTTGATCACCGCTTCCATGGGCACGACCGCAGGTTTCGCAACCACTGCTTCGGCTTTGGATGCTTCGGCTATCCCTGGATCTACGGCGGGTATTACGATCCGTTCTGGTGGGGAGATTCTAGCTCCTCGTATGACCAGGACTACGAGCAGAATCTAGCCATCGCCAACGAGATGAACGAGCAAAGCCTGCGAGAGCAGCAAATGCGACGCCAGGAAGAGGCCGATGGAGATCGCGATTCCTACGCGCGCTCAGATCCCGCGCCGCGCTCTGCTTCTGGTAGCGAACCAAAGGGAATGGCAATCATGCCCGCCACGGTTCTGGTTTTCCACGATCAGCGTCAGAAGGAAATTCAGAACTATGCGATCGTCGGCCAGACGCTGTGGAATTTTGCTCCCCACCACACCGAAAAGATTCCGCTATCAGATCTTGACTTGGCCGCTACCACCAAGGCGAACGACGACCGGGGCGTGACCTTCCGGGTTCCCAGCGGCAACGAAGCTCAATAGGGCTTGCGGTTCAAGCCTTGCTGGCGCCCACTCACCGCATGCTTTCACCTTTCGCTGCATTTCAGCGCCGTTCAAATCAACGACATTCCCTTTTAGCGATCAAGCTAGTACAGTGAAATCAAGCGTTTAGGTCATGTCCGACGGATGTGGGGAACCTGCAGCAATACGGGTCTAAACCCGGGGCAAGCCCTGTCCGAATGCTAAAATAAACGAATACCCACTATGCCTCTAAAAACACTGTTTCTCAATCCTCCTTCGTTTGAAAACTTCGACGGAGGCGCAGGGTCCCGTTGGCCCGCGACGCGCGAAATCGAAAGCTACTGGTATCCGGTCTGGCTGGCGTATCCGGCGGGAATGCTGGAAGGCGCGCGGTTGCTGGATGCGCCGCCGCATCACGTTTCCGGCCAGGAGACCATTGAGATCGCGAAGGATTACGAGTTCCTCGTGCTGTTCACTTCCACGCCTGGATTTCCCGGCGACATTCTGCTGGCGCGGGCGATCAAGCAGGCGAATCCGAAGATCAAGATTGCTTTTGTGGGGCCGCACGTAACCGTGTTGCCGGAAAAGTCTCTGCGCGATTGCCCGGAAATTGATTTTGTCTGCCGTAAGGAATTTGACTATTCGGTTGTGGATTACGCGAAAGGCAAGCCGCTGGCCGATATTCCGGGCGTGTCGTTTCTGAAAGACGGACAGATCGTGCACAATCCCGACTCTCCGCAGCTTCAGGATCTCGACGCGCTGCCGCACGTCACTGAAGTCTACAAGCGCGACCTGGACGTCACACGCTACAACGTACCTTTCCTGCTGCATCCGTTCGTGTCGCTCTATACCACGCGAGGCTGCCCGGCACAGTGTACGTTCTGTTTGTGGCCCCAGACGCTGAGCGGGCATCCGTGGCGCAAACGTTCCACCGATGACGTTGCCCGCGAAATGGCGAAGGCCAAAGAGTTGTGGCCGAATGTGAAAGAGTTTTTCTTTGACGACGATACCTTCAATATTCAGAAGGCGCGGACGATCGAACTGTGCGCCAAATTGAAGCCGCTCGGTTTGACATGGTCCTGCACCTCTCGCGTGACCACCGACTTCGAAACATTGAAAGCGATGAAGGAGGCGGGATGCCGCCTGCTGATCGTAGGTTACGAGTCGGGCGATCAACAAATTCTGAAGAACATCAAGAAAGGCGCGACCATCGAGCGCGCCCGGCAGTTCACCAAAGATTGCCACAAGCTGGGCCTGGTGATTCACGGCGACTTCATCATGGGTTTGCCCGGCGAAACGCATGAGACTATCAACAACACCATCGCGTTTGCCAAGGAACTCGACGTCGAGACGATTCAGGTTTCCGTGGCGCACGCATATCCCGGCACCGAGCTTTACGATTACGCGGTGAAGAACGGGTTCATGGTGGGCGACAACAAGATGGTCGATGAAGGCGGACATCAGCTCGCGCAGATTCAATATCCCGGATTGCCGGCTGACGACATCATGTCGGCGGTTCATCGGTTCTACGACGAATATTACTTCCGGCCGAAAGCGGTATTTCGCATCCTGAAGAAGGCGGCATTTGACAGCAACGACCGCAAGCGCCTCTACAAAGAAGCGAAGTCCTTCTTAAAGCTGCGCTCTGCGCGCAACAAGATGGTGAAGAGCCATCAGGCGGCGTCGGCGGAGCCGGTCAAAGCGTAGCGTCAGGTTTCAAAGTTTCGCGTTGGGGTCTGAAACTCTGGAACCTTGAAACTCTGTGGCCTTGAAAACCTGAGTCCTAAGTGACCTTTCGCAAGTATCTGGTGCTGGCTGGAGTAACCGTCTTTGCAGCGGCCGGGGACTCCATGCTCTCGCACGGGATGAAGCAAGCCGGCAACATCTCTCTCTCTCATCTGCAAGGCGTCATTCTCGCACTGCTGAATCCGTGGGTAGCGGTGGGCATCCTTCTACTGCTCGCTTTCTTCGCTTCTTACATGAATGCGCTCTCCTGGGCTGACTTGACTTATGTGTTGCCGGCGACGTCGCTGGGCTATGTCCTACTGGCGCTGGTGGCGAAGTTTGTGCTGCATGAGCAGGTGAGCCCGCTGCGCTGGCTGGGGATCGCGCTGATCTCCGGTGGCGTGGGATTCGTTGCGGGAGGGCCGGCGCTTACGTCGGATGATTCAAAATCTGGGCTTCTCGCAAAGAACGCGAGAAATGGAGCACCCTCTGCAGAAGATGTGCCAGCGGTTTCCAGCGGGGTGCGGCGATGAAGCATGCTTACACCTGGGGCGGGATTTTGGTGGTTGTGTTCGCGTCGGTGGTGGGCGATGTGCTGCTGGCGCGCGCCATGAAGCAAGTTGGCGACGTGCATGATCTGTGGCGCCGCGCTGGACTGTGGTCCGTGGTCTCGCGTACTTTGCGCAACGCGAACTTTTTCCTGGGCGTGACTGCCATGGCGGTCGCGTTCTTCAGTCTGCTGTTTGCACTCTCATGGGGAGACGTGAGCCTGGTCGCCCCGGCTGCCGCGTCGCTCACCTTCATCGGCAACGCATTCGCGGCGAAAATCTTCCTGCATGAAAAAGTCGATCAGCGCCGGTGGCTCGCCGCCCTGCTCGTAGCGGCTGGAGTGGCGCTGCTAGCTGGTTAAGGCTTGCTGGAAATCCAGACCTCCACACGGAACACAACTTCCTCTTGCATCGCGATTCTGACGGGTGCATACTTTCGCGCGATAGGGGGTGGTTCTATGCACAGAATTGCATTGCTGATTGTTATCGCCCTGCTCGCGGTAAGCGCCGGTCATTCGACGCCGCCGGCTGCGGACTGGGCGATTAACGCTACTGCAATTGAGGCTTGCAGTTGTCCACACTTCTGCATCTGCTATTTCAACGCGCATCCCGCGGTTCATCACGAAAACGGCAAGGCGGAACACTTCTGCAAGTTCAACAACGCCTACAAAGTCAATAAGGGACACTACGGCAACACCGATCTCGCCGGCGCCAAGTTCTGGCTCAGCGGCGACCTCGGCGGCGACTTTTCCCAGGGCCAGATGGATTGGGTATTGGCAACTTTCGACAAGGGTACGAGCGCCGAACAACGGCAGGCGCTAGGAGAGATTCTGGGACACGTATTTCCTGTGAAGTGGAAGTCATTCCAGACAGCCGAGGGCGATATCGACACCTGGACCTTCGACAAGGATCAGGCCCACGCGACTCTTAACGGCGGCAAGACAGCAGAGATTAAGTTGAAACGGTTTCAAGGCATGACCGACGAACCGGCGGTGCTCAAGAATGTGAAGTATTGGGGAACGCCGCGCAACGATGGCTTCGTGATGATGCCGAATGAGTTGGAAACCTACAAAGAGGGCCCCAAGGCTTATGAATACAAGGGAACGAACGGGTTCATGCTCACTTTCGATATGACGTCAAAGGATGTGCCCGCGCAGAAGGGCTCGTCTATGAGCTACTGAGGGATGTTGTCTGGTATGTATGCGCCAGATTTCCCTCTGGCGCATTTTTTTATGCCGAAGTGCTGCAAAAACTCAACGTCAAAACCAGGCGGGCAGGAGTGCCCGCCCCACATGGACAACTTAGATCCCATTTACCGTACGGCGGTTTTTGTTGCTGCCGGGGTTGGAGTGAAGTAGCGCACCGTTACATCGTCTCCGTATTGCGCGGTTCGGCCGGCTGCAGCGCGGGTCCGCTTCGTGGGAGTGTCGTATGTAAAGGTCCGCACGGTGACATCGTCGCCAATGTAGTCCACCTCATTCGAATTCACGCGTACCCGCTTCGACGTGTTCCTCGCGCTGGTAGCGCTTTTCATTGGAACTGGGACGGGCTTAACGGCCGCCGCAGGTTTCGCCGCGTCTGGTTTCGGGAGAGATGTCGGATGATCGGCTGGACTCGCGCTGGGCAGCGTGGATGACTCCAGGGACCTGGCGGGACTGTGGCTCTTGTAGACAATCCCCGCGACGAATGCAAGTACGACGGCGACTGTGGTCACAGCCGCGTTCCGCCACCCGCTAGGCAAAGTGAAATTCTGTGCACGCTGGGTGAGCCGGGTTGCGGAAGAACGCGCGCGCCCGAGGATTGCTGCGAACTCCGCAGCCATGGCCTGGGCAAAGTTCTGCCAGCGATTGGGTACGGCAAGATTCTGCGCGCGGTGGGGAAGTCGGGCCGCCGAGGAAGCGGTGCGCTTAAGGACGGAAGACACCTCTGTGGCCGCCGATTTCGCCGAGTTCCGCCAGCGGTTGGACAACCCATTAGTTCTCGCTTGCCGCACGCGCACGACGTCGTGGAATGCTGATTTCCTTAAACTGGTTGACAATTCCTGGGCCGCCGCTTGGGCGATGCTGAGCATGTGCTGGATGACGTGCTTCGCGCGCTCCCCGAGTATGGTTGTCGAAGTTGCGGTGCGCTTCAGCATCAATGAAAGCTTTGTGACTGCCGCTTGGGCCGAACGCCTCCCACGCTCGGGCCAGGTCGCGATTCTCGCGCGTTGCGCGAGCAAGGCCGCAGGCAAAGTCGGTGGCCTGAATGTGTGGGCCCTGCTAGCTGCAACTGTGGTCGATGCCCGAGGGCTGGGCGAGGCTAGTTTTTTTGCACGCTGGGCGACGCTTGCGGAAAGCCAGGCTGTCTGCCTGAAGATGGCCATTTGCCTTATATCTGCGAGTACGGCAGCGAACCGCGCGTAGAGAGAATGCTCGTTTTGCGGGAGCATCATGAACGCGGGAGCGTCGACGTAATCTTCGTCCAACGGAGCGCCTTCCTCAAATTCTTGCGAAGCATCTTCCTCAAGCTCAAGCAAAGGTGACGCTATTTCCTCAAGCTCCGGTGTGGCCACTTGCACAGGCACATTAGGTATCGAGGCCGCATCAGCAGCAGCCGCCAAAGCGGCTTCCACGGCCTGAGGACGCTCTGGCTCGTGTTCCAGTTGGGCGACGCGACTCAGGGCCACTTCAACTTGTTCGGCCATGGAGCGATAGGTTTGTATTTCGTGATCCTCGAAGCTGTGCGCTCCATTGAACCTGACGTCAAACACTCCCGCCACAGCGCCTTCGCGATAGATCGGAAGGATAAGAAGGGCGTTCGCTCCAAACTGCCTGCAAATGTCGGCTTCAATTCGCGTATCGGTCTGCGCATTCTCGACCCGAAGAATTTCGCGATTGGTTTTGGCGCCGGCGCAAACGGTCAACGAGGCCGCCACCTGCAGACCCACGCAGTTGGCGCAACTCCCGATTCCAGCACGGTAGGTAAGTCGATCGCGCTTTAACAAAGCGATGCCTACTCCGGCCGCATCGGCAACTTTTTGCGTTGCCTCCACGATATAACGCATGGCGCCATCCAGATGGAGGTCCATGGCGGCGGAAAGTGATTCGGCGCTAATCTGGCTTTCCTGCGTCGCCGATGCGTTGGCCAATAGCTGCTGGAAAGTTTCACGATCGGGGCTGGGAGGAATCTTCATTGCCGCAGTACCTAGCGGGCTTTGAGCGGGGCGAGCGGGCCGTACCACAGTTAAAGCCGGCAAGCGAAGTTTCTCACCGCGCAAAATCCACTGTCAATACAAATTCCAGCAAATTGCCGAATGGTTTGGATGCCAACCCCCGCACGGTCGTTGCCGGGTAATTTGGGTTTACGTTTCCCGGTAATTGGGATTTCTTGCCCAGTGAGCCCGCGCGCAGGCAGGGTGAGAGCCGGAATTTTACGACGTGATCTCCCCTTGCTATTTAGCTTTCGAGGGCATGCTTCGTGGAGGCGCGGCGCTTGCCGGTTCCACGTGGACCGAGGGGTTCGATGACGCCGCGGCCGCATTGTTAAGCGGTGCCGCTGCAGTCGGCTGTTTTGCGCACAGTTCGATGACTTCAGCAATCCGCTGGCTCTCGTATTGCTTCTGCGCTTGCCAGGTGCGCAAGGTTTCTTTCTCTCGCTCCACTTGATCCTGGTTATGCTGGATGCGCTCGGCGTAGTGCGCGGTGACACTCTCCATCTCGGCTTGAATCTGTGCGTTTTCCTGGGTCTTGCGTTTCTCGAATTCTTCCAATTGTTTCTGCTGGCCAGCGTCGTAAGAACTGAGGGCTTGCTGGCGCCGGGTTGCATCGCGGAGCAGGTCATCGGTAGAAGTGCCCGCCGCATCGAGAGCCATCAGCACGGAGGCGCGCTTGATCTCGGGCGACAACGTCCGTATGCGGTCGCTGTTCAGCATATCGACGACTTTATGAATACCGTACCCTGAGTCGCGACTTAAGATTCCTGCGGCGCGATAAATGTCTTCGTAGGAGAGCAGATTGGTTTGGGGGCCCGTGAGGCCTTCCGCGGGATGAGGATTCGATGGGTTCATAGTAGCCTCCGTGGTTGCGACTTGTTCGAGCGCGCCAGTAGCTTCTTGTTTGCGCCAGAAATAGGGAAAGAATCCTTTGGACTGCATACCTTTCCTTTCTTGGCGTGGGGACGCGCCTGCGGGATGAGACAGATCGGGTCGGGCCGGATCGGCGCGATGAGCCTGGCGGCTTTGCGAATTGCTTTTGGATGGTTCGGGCGTTCCCGGTCTGAGACGGCGCGTCTCCGGAACTTGCATTGGGAGAGTTTGAGCCTTGGCCAGAAGACTCTTCGGCTTGGGCGCAGTTTTTGAGGCCTCCCTTGACGACGCCGGAAGATCTTTTGAAACAACGCCGGTGACTTCGGACGGCGCCGGTTGCGATGCCTGCCCAGTTTCTTTGGGCGGCGACTTCAGTAGTAACTGCTCTCCATCTCGTCGGACTCCAAGAAGGAAATCTTTGCCATCGCTGCGACAGTTTCGGGCAATGGCAGAGAATTGCTCTCTTTTCCATTTCACAACCAGCCGGGAGCCAATTGAGATGGGACTCTTGAGCCGAATGCAGGCTCCGGACGGAGAGGTGTCTTCCAGCGTGGCCGGAGCGCGATAGGGCGTGCCCGCGGGATCCTCCCAGGTAACTTCGGCAACTGCCCACAAGACCGTTCTTGGCTCAATGTTACGCCCGTCCATGCCATTTGTATCGGCACTGCACTGGCGACAGTTTAGTTACTACTGGGTCGGGGAGCGCTCGGTCGAGAAAAGTGGTCGTTGGAGATCAAAACGGCACATTTCCCAATTCGGTCGCCGTGCGAGCCTTGACGCTATACAAACAGGCGCATGAACCCGGTGGCCGAGAGGTCGGCGGAAAGGAAGAGGGAATCACTTCGGCCAGCGGCGCGAGCCAGAGCTTGCGCAGCCAGATATCCACTGCGGACTGCGCCTTCCATCGTTGCAGGCCAGCCAGTAGCGGTCCAGTCGCCTGCCAAAAAAACGCGCGGCCACATGGTGGCTGCAGCGGGACGGTGGGCCTCAATTCCTGGGCGCGGCGAATAGGTGGCGTGGAGTTCTTTGATCACTGTGGACTTTACGAGATTGGCTTGGCGTGCGGCAGGGAAGAATTCACGCACTTCCTTGAGAGCGAGATCGACGATCTCCGCGCGCGATTTATCGATCAGCGTTTTCGACGAACTTACCACCAGTTCGATATAACTTCCCGCCGGGCCGGCGCCAGCTTGCGTGCGAATCGGCTGCAGGCGGGATTTGTGGAACATCCATTGAATGGTGCGGTCGAGCAGCACGGCGTGGTCGAGATCGGAAATCTGGCGATCGAACCAGAGGTGGATGCCAGTGATGGGTGCGGTCTCGAAGTGGCTGAGTCTCTCGCGAATGGGCGCGCTCTCGGGCGTGTCGGGAAGGACACGGTCCAGAGCTTCGAACGGGAGCGCGAGGATCAGGAAGTCAAAGTCCCCACCCTGTCCCTGCAAACTATGCAGGGACAATGGTGGAGCACCCTCGTTTTTTTCTTCCTGAGTCCGGAGCTGCAGTTGAACGCGTGAAGCATCGGCGGTGAAGCTTTCGATTGGTTGGCGGAAGTGCAATTCACCGCCGCGGGCGCGGATGTAATCGCCGGCGGCATTATAGAGATCGGTGAGCGGAACGGTGGGCACTCCCATTTGCCGGGCCGCAGGAGATTTCATCGACTCGCGCACGACTTGTGCCGCGGCGGAGATGGAAATGAGATCGAGTTCCTCGCTGAGCGCGCTGACCAGGATGGGGCGCCAGAAACGCTCGATCGCTGTTTTGGTCTGGCCATGATGATCGAGCCAGTGCTGAAAGGATTGCCCGGTATCGCGCTGCTCTGTCAGGGTGAGTGGGACCATTGCGCGCGCAATGGCAAACTTGTCGGCTGCGTTCAGGAATTTGAAGTTCAGAAACGATGGCGCAGTGTGCAGCGGCGCCGGAAGCGGCGATGATTTCATCACTGAAGTGCGGCCGCCGGGTTCGATGAACGTCATCGTGTCGTACCAGCGGATTTGGTTGGCGACTCCAATGCGCTGGTAGAACTCCATCAGATTGGTGCACACGCGGAAGAGCACGTGCTGGCAGTTGTCGACGACTTCGCCGGTGCCGGGATGTTCCCACGAAGACGCCCGGCCACCGAGGAAGGGACGCTTCTCGAATAAAGCTACGCGGAAACCCGCGTCAGATAAGGCACATGCGGCGGCGAGTCCGGCGAGGCCACCTCCGGCGATGGCGACTCTGGGTTGAGGTGCGGAGGGTGGCATCGAGTCAGATGAGCCCTGTCATCCTGAGCGTAGCGAAGGACCAATGTAGTGGGCGTCGAGTACATCGGTCCTTCGCTGCGCTCAGGGTGACACACCATGCCCTCACGATGACAAAGCTTGGTGGCACGGGATTGCAGCGGGACGATTGCACGATCGAGGTCACTTTACCCGCTTGAGGAAGCCCTTGGCGAGGATGCGCAACTTTTCTGAGGTGCTCAGGGCGATTTTCGCGCTGAAGACGTCGTACTGCTTTTCGGCGATCTTCTCGAGCAGGCGGCGATAAATTGTCACCAGAACCCATAGCGCGGGCTGGCTGTCTTCGGCGATGTAGTGCAGGAGCGCGTCGCCGGACGCGTAGAACTCGCGGGCGCGGTCGGCTTCGAGGGCGAGTAGCGGGCGGAAGCGCGCAGGGTCCGGCGACTCGAGCAGTTCGGCGGCGGACAGGTTGAACTTCGTCAGGTCTTCTTCCGGGAGATAGACCCGGCGCATGCCGGCGTCTTCTTTTACATCGCGAATGATGTTGGTGAGCTGGAAGGCCAGGCCGCAACGCTCGGCCAGTGGCTCGGCCGCCGGATCGCGATAACCAAAGACGTGAATGCAAACCAGGCCCACGACCGAGGCCACGCGATAGCAATAGAGACGCAGGTCCTCGAAAGTCTTGTACTGAATTGTGAGGCCTTCAGCACTGGTAGTGTGGCCGGCAGCCTCGGATTCTTCCACGTCCATGGCCGTGCCGTGGGCGAGTTCATCGAGCAATCCGGCGGGAATCGAATAGCGTCGCTGGGCGTCGGTCAGGGCAAGCAGGATGGCGTCGTCGGTGGGCTGCCCTTGCTGGGCGCGGTGCAGAGCGTCAAGCCATACGTCGAGTTTCTGACGACGCTCGGGCAAACTCAGCTTGGGATCGTCGGTAATGTCATCACACAGACGCATGAAGGCGTATACGGCGCACAAAGCTTCGCGCTTGCGGCGCGGCAGGACGAGGAATGCGTAGTAAAAATTCTTCGCCGCCCTGCGCGTGATCCCCTTGCACACGGAATACGCCATGACGAGCTGGGGATGGGCAGGCGTCCAGCGCACAGGGACCTGCTGCGTTCCGGCGCTCACGGTTTTCCTCCTGCTGTGATTCCCACCAGTTTGCCAATTGCGGCACGAGCGACCAGAGCTAGCTTGCGCGGCTTCGAAATGACGGGACGATTTCCCAGGACAGCGTAGTTCTGGCTTTCAATGGCGTTCAAGATTTCCAGGCCACCCCGGCTGAAAAGATCGAGATCGACGGCCAGTTCGCGGTCGACCTTCCCAATCAGCGGCAAGCCTTGGCGAAACCAATCACGGGCGCGCTCCACTTCAAACTTCATCATGGCGCAGAAGGCTGGAGTGTTCTGGTTATTTGCAATTTCAGACTGCGCGACGTTGAAGCGGCGGAGATCTTCGAGCGGGAGGTAGATGCGTCCTTTTTCGTAGTCGACGCTGACATCCTGCCAGAAGTTGGCGAGTTGCAGCGCAGTGCAGGTGAAATCGGCGAGATACTGACGTTCGACATCGCGGTATCCGCAAAGATAGAGAACGAGATGGCCGACCGGATTCGCCGAGTAACGGCAGTAGGCCAGCACGTCATTGAAGGTTTCAAAGCGAGTGATGGTCTGATCCTGGCGGAAAGCGCGCAGGAGATCGGAGAACTCATGCTTGGGGATATCGAACTCGCGCACGGTCTCGGCGAGAGCGACGAAAACCGGATGTCGCGGGTTGCCGTCGTAACAGGCGTCGAGCTCACCCTGCCATTGATCCAACAATGCGAGCGAGGCGGAGGGATCACCGACTTCGTCGCTGAGGTCGTCGGAGATGCGGCAGTAGGCGTAGACATTGAAGAAATGCTGGCGCAGCCTGCGAGGAAGAAACCAGCTCGCAACAGAGAAATTTTCGTAGTGCGTGCGGGCGAGGCGGGCACAGTATTCGCGAGCTTCGGCCAATGTCGGCGGAGTGGAGGGGATGGCGTATTCCGCGGGCAGGCGGTTCCAGCCCAACGCGGCGTTGCGTGCGGGCGAGGGCAGCGGATTTGGGGTGACGAGTTGGGTCACAGTTTAATAGAACATTGATGATTGTTGATTTCTGATTGTTGATTGGGCTGTAGGCTTTGTGCTTTCAATCAACAATCAAAAATCAACAATCATCAATTCTTATCTCAGTGGCCGGGAATGATTGCGGTTTTGATGTCGCCCCCGCGGTTCAGCATGTGCCGCAAAACCTGTTGCAGGCGCGACAGCGGCGCCTCTCCGGTGATGTAGTCGGTGGGGCGAATCTTTTTAGCCGCGATCAATCCGAAGGCTCGGCGAACCGTTTCCGGCGTGTGGTGGAACGTCGCCTTCAGCGTGATTTCAGAGTAGTGCAGGCGATTGGTTTCGAGTTGCACTTTGGTTCCGCTGGCGCATCCACCGAAGAAATTGACAGTGCCGCCTTTGCGGACCATGTCGACGGCCCACTCCCAGGCTTCGGGGCGGCCGACCGCTTCGATCACCACATCGCATCCGCGCTTCTGCGGGGAAATCGCGCGGACGGCTTCCACCACATTCGGAACTTTTGTGGTCTGAATAATCTCGTGCGCGCCCATGTGCTTGGCGGCATCCACCTGGCTGTCGCGCTTGACAACGGAAATCACGTTGCAGCCGATGGCACGCGCGACCTGGACGAACATGAGGCCGATGGGGCCACCGCCGAGAATGGCGACTGTATCGCCGATCTCGACTCCCGTTTCGTGCAAGCCACGCAGGACGCAGGCCAGAGGCTCGGTCATGGCAGCGTCTTCCACGCTGACGTTGGGGGGGATGATCAGCATGTTCGCTTCAACAATTCGGCGGGGGACCCGAATGTACTCCGCATAAGCCCCATTGTTGAAGAGCAAGTCTTCGCAGAGATTCTCCTGATGCTTGGAGCAATAAAAACACATCTGGCAAGGCGCGGAGTTGAGGGCGACCACTCTCATGCCCTTCTTGAAGCCATTCACCCCGGCTCCGACTTCTTCGATGACGCCAGCCAATTCATGTCCGAACAAGGCAGGAGGAACGATCATGCGGGCGTGATAGCCGCGCTGGTACACTTTAAGATCGGTGCCGCAGGTCAGCGCGACTTGTACTTTGACTAGAACCTCGCCTTCTCCCACGCGAGGGATGGGTACTTTTTCAATCTTCAAGTCTTCTTTGCCGTACAAGACGGCAGCTGTCATTTTTCCATTCACAGCGGGTTTCCTTCCCAAACACTGCCGGGCTGAATCATGATCTTCATTGACGAAGACTGCGGATGCGCTGCCAGATGCAAGGCCTGGGGGCTCTGCGCCAGCGGGAAGCGATGACTCACCAGTCGTTCTAAATCCATCTCACGGCTCAGGACGAAACGCACCGACTCCTCCTGCAAATCGACCGATGCACTGTAGGACCCCACCAGGGTTTTCTCGTCGACGCAGATAGCTGCTGGATCGATCACAGCTTCTCCGTGCTGCGTTTGCGCAAACAGCAATACTCGCCCACCGGGACGGGCCGCATCCATCGCGGTGCGAATCAGGGAATTGCCTCCGACCGCGAGGATGACCGCGTCGGCGCCACGCCCTTCTGTATGCTCGCGGACGCGCTCCACCACATTCGACCGCGAAGCATCAATTGTAAGGTCTAATCCGAAACTTGATCCTATTCTAAGCCTCTCGGGATACAAATCGGAAGTAATTACGGTGGCCCCGGCCCGCTTGGCCAGCACACTCAAGATGATGCCGATGGGGCCTTGGCCGATGGCCAGGACCGTTTCACCTCGGCGCAGGCGCAGGGCCTCGATTCCTTTCATGCAGGTGTTTACCGGCTCGACGAAACAGGCCTGCTCGAAGGAGACGCTGTCGGGAATGCGCACGGTGCCGTGCTCGACAATCCAGTCCATGACGCGGACATATTCGGCGAAACCGCCGCCGGAAGGCTCAAACCCGGCGGTGCAACCGACCTTCTTGTAGGTCGCGCATTGGGCGAAGGTCTTGTTCTGGCAGTAAAAACACTGGCGGCAGGGGATGTGGTGGAAGACCATCACGCGGTCGCCAGGGCGGTAATTCTGCACCCCCTCGCCGATGGCAGCGACTACGCCGGAAGTTTCGTGCCCGAAAATGCGCGGCGAAGAATGCGATCCGGTTGAAATCTTCTTGAGGTCAGTGCCACAGACGCCGCACGAGTGGACCCGGACAAGCATCTCCGCGGGGCCAATCTGGGGAACAGGAACGGTTTCCAGGCGTATGTCATTCACGCCGCGGTACACGGCAGCCAGCATAGTCGCAGGGATCGAGCGGGAATTGGTTTCGAGCGCAAACTGTCCGGCTATCGCCATTGTTTCTATTTTAAATGATGCCGGGGTCGGTTCGTTTCGGGTCAAGGGCATAGGTGAGCTGTTGGTAACGGGCCTCCAGCCAGCGTGCGGTGGCGTACGCAACTTGTTGGCAGCGACTTCTGTGAGCTACCGGCTTCGAGAGCAAGGACGCCCCTTCGACAAGCTCAAGGGAGGCTCTGGCGACAGCCAGCAGGATGCCGACGCTACTCTTTGCGCTGATGGGCCGCCGCGCGCCGCCACGGACTTTGCAATCGGTTTCATGCTATGCTGCGCAAAACTTTCGGTTTTCCCAGGACTGAACTGTGCTGATTGAAATGCGGCTCGAAAACTACGCGGTGATCGACAACCTGTCGGTGGAGTTCGGGCAGGGATTGAACCTTCTGACCGGCGAGACCGGGGCGGGGAAGTCGATCCTGGTAGACGCCTTGGCGTTGCTGCTGGGCGACAAGGCCTCAAGCGACATAATTCGCACCGGCGCCGAGCGCGCTGTAGTGTCCGCAGTGTTTGATGCCGAGGGCGCGGCGGAGAAGCCGCTGGCTGAGATTCTGGAAGCTAATGGATTGGACGAGTCGGACGACGGATCGCTCATCCTGAGGCGCGAGATTGCGGCCGGAGGCAAAGGCCGTGTGTTTGTCAACAATCAGCCGGCGACGGTCGCCGTGTTGCGTTTGCTGGCGCCTTATCTGGCGACGGTTCATGCGCAGAACGAATCCCTAGCATCGTTTGACGGTCCGACGCGACTCAGTTTGCTGGACGCATTTGCGGGCAGCCAACTGGAAGCAGTAGAGGGCCGCTTTGCGGCATGGAAGGAGATTCGCACCCGTATCTACGACCTGGAGCGCGGCGAACAGGACCGGTTGCGGCTGGTAGATCTTTGGATTTTCCAGAAAAAGGAGATCGACGAAGCGCGGCTGCAGAGTGAGGAGGACGAGCGGCTGGAGACGGAAAAGCGCGTTCTTGCCAACGCCGAAAAAATCTACAACGCGGCGATGAATGCCTTTGACCTGCTGTATGAGGGCAACGGCTCGACCGCGTCGTCGCTGCGTGCGGCGCAAAAGCAGGTGGAACAACTGGTTCGTTACGAGCCCAAGTTTCAAGAAGCGCTGGCAGCGCTTGAGACGGCGCGCATCAGCGTGGAGGACGTGGGCGCAACCGTGCGCGACTATGCGGGAGGAATTCACGCTTCGCCGGAACATCTGGCGCAGGTGGAGGACCGGCTCGCGCTGCTCGATCGGCTGAAGCGGAAATACGGACCGTCGCTGGATGAGGTGATGAAGTTCGGTGCGGAAGTCACGCGCAAGTTGGCCGAGGTTGAGAACAAGGACGAAATTCTGCGCGGTTTGCGAAGCGAACTGGCGAAGACGGCCGGGGAATATCTGAAGGCGGCACGGGCGCTCTCGAAAAAACGCGCGGACGCCGCACGACGGCTAGAAACGCTGGTGGAGGCGGAGATCAACGACCTGGCAATGAAGTCAGCGTTCCGTATTGAGATGACCAGTTCGGAGGACCAAGGGAACTGGACTGGGTCGGGCTTCGATCAGGTGCTGTACATGATCTCGACGAATCCCGGAGAGCCGTTGCGGCAACTGGAGCACATCGCGTCGGGAGGGGAGTTGTCGCGAGTGATGTTGGCGTTGAAGGCTAGCGTGGAGGCGGGTGCAGGCGAGAAAGTCAAAACTTCCGCCCCTCCGGCAGGCTCGGGGCAGGCCCTGCCGCAAAAAACGCGACAAGGACGGGGCACCCAACGGACGCTGGTTTTTGATGAGATCGACACCGGGATTGGAGGACGCGCGGCGGAAGCCGTGGGCAAGAAGTTGAAGACGCTGGCGCGATCGAATCAGGTGCTGTGCGTGACCCATCTCCCGCAGATCGCGACCTTCGGCGATCATCACTACGTCATCGAGAAAAAGGAATCCGGCGGACGCACGCGCACCAGCATTCGGAGAGTTATCGGCGAAGAGCGCACGGAAGAAGTAGCGCGCATGCTTAGCGGGGCGAAGCTGACGGAGACTTCCCGGAAACATGCGGAGCAGATGATTAAGGCTAACGGGTGATGATGAGGCGGTCGGTGGCGCGGCTCTCGGCCAGCGTGGTCTTCTCCGAGTTATCGGCGACCCTGATGCTGAAGTTAACGACGATCTTGGCCATTGTTTCGACCGGCTGTCCGTCGCGCAACATCGGCTTGAAGTGCCACTCGCGGACCGCCTGCTGAGCGGCTGCCGCCAGAATCGCCGGACCACTCAGTATGTGCAGATCCTGAATAATGCCGTCTGCGCCGATTACGGCCTTCAACACCACCGAGCCCTGCACGTTCATATGCTGCGCCAGCAGCGGATAAGAAGGCTCGGGCCGGATCGCGTCAGGGGAGATCGGCTCACGCTCGGCTGCGTTGTTCACCGGAGCCGCGCTGGGCTGCATAATCTGTATCTTCGAAGCATTGCTCCCTGGACGCGCAACGCGGTGAGTGGTGCCAGCCACTACTTCCACATTCAACGGAGGCAGCACGGTGCGGGTGACCACAGGAGCGGCGGATTTGGGTGCAGCGGACTTGGGTGTGACGGACTTTGGGGCAACCTGCTTTTGCGCCACGGGCGCGGGAGTCGATGGTTTCACGGCACTCGGAACCGGCTGCGACCGAGGCGCCGCTGCTTGCTCCGTTCCATCCGAATCCAGGATGAGAGGGTTCGATCCGAACCAGAAGTCCCGATCGGTGACCAGAAGAACGCCTATGGCAGCGATCAGAATGACGAGGGCGAGCAACAGCCTGTGGGATTGCCGGGTCTGAAGGGCCGCCCGATCCTCTAAGGTTGCGCTCGGTCTTGTTTTTTGCTGCGTCATTTTCGCTGACCCGAACCCGGCTGATCTGGAAGTCTGCCTAACGACCTTCATATGTTGCGCGAACTGGCACGCCATGACAATGGCACGCGCCGGGGGGAAGGGGGCACGACCGGGCCATGCGACTGAGCCGACGGGTTTTGTGCTTCGGGAGGACCCCTGTTGTGATTTCCGTCACAGCCCGGCGCTCTCCCGTGGGATATACGGTGAAGCATGAAACCGCATAGTCAGAAAGATCGCGTCACTTGGCTCCGGGGGCCCGCAGTCCATTGTGAAGATATGCCGACAGATTCAGAGACCCCGTGGCGGCTGGTGCTACTGGGAGCGCCCGGCGTGGGCAAAGGCACGCAGGCCGAGCTCCTCAATCAACGAATTGGCGCCTGCCATCTCTCCACTGGCGACATTTTTCGGGCTGCCGGGAGCTGCGGTGAATGCGGGCTGAGCCCTGCGATGCAGCAAGCGCTGGAGTACATGCGGCGCGGCGCCCTGGTGCCGGATGCAACTGTGTGGGAGATCGTTCGCGAGCGACTCAGCTGCCTGCAATGCGATGGTGGCTTCATTCTCGATGGGTTTCCCCGAACGTTGGGGCAGGCTGAATCCTTGAAGCAATTGATGGATAGCGAAGGGCTAGGACTGACCGCCGTCGTGAGTTATACGCTGCCCTTGTCCGAAATCGTAGACCGCTTGGGCGGCCGCAGGACTTGCGAGAAATGCAAGGCGGTATATCACGTGATCGAGCGCCCGCCCAAGGTTGCGGATCGCTGCGATCGCTGTGAGGGCAAGCTGTTTCAGCGCGAGGATGACCGGCCTGAATCGATCAAAGTGCGCCTCGAAACCTACGAGAGGAGCACGGCACCGCTGATCGAGTTCTATCAAAAACTTTGCCTGCTCATCGAAGTAGAGGCCAAAGGTTCTCCTGAGGAAATCTGCCATCGGACGCTGAAGCAACTCAGAGCGCACCACGCCCGAAGAGTGGGTTCGCTGGCGGCGCTCGACTAAGGCCCTTGGCCCCGTGCCATTCAAGGGTCAGATTTCCCTGTTCGCTGCTAATCCCCGCGCTTTCTGTGGCTTACGTTGACCACCCCGGCACTTTCCGGTAGTTTATTAGTATCGCCACAATGGGGATCGTGTACCCTAAGGGCAGGGGTTTGTGGCGGCTTTTGAGACTGAGAAAGCAGATTCCTCGCTTCGCTCGGTATGACATGTAAGGGACGAGTGCTTGTGAAGGGGCTTAGTCCCGAAGAGTTGACGAGGCGGAGCGTTTCTGGAATTTGGGGAGTGGGCTAAACATCGTGGCTGGAATTCTAGGCAAGACCGACGGAAAAACTCTACTGTTGCTGAAGCCGAGAGGTTTCTGCGCGGGCGTGGTGCGGGCCATCGATGTCGTCCGCATTGCCCTGGAGGCGTTTGGGCCGCCGATTTATGTGCGCAAGGAAATCGTCCATAACAGCTTTGTGGTCGAGGAACTGCGCGGCAAGGGCGCGATTTTTGTCGATAGCGAAGACGAAGTGCCCAACGGCGAACGCATCATTTACAGCGCGCACGGAGTTTCTCCGGAAGTGCGCGAACACAGCGCGCGGCGCGGGTTGCGGGTGATTGATGCGACTTGTCCGCTGGTCACCAAGGTCCATGTGGAAGCCGTGAAATTCGCCAAGGAAGGGTATTCGCTCATCCTGATCGGCCACAAAGATCACGATGAAGTGGTTGGAACTCTGGGCGAAGCGCCGCTGGTCACGCAGGTTGTGGGATCGCCTGAGCAGGTGAAATCGCTGAGCGTGCCTGACCCGGATCGCGTTGCTTACTTGACGCAGACTACTCTGAGCCTGGATGAGACCAAGGACATTATCACGGCGCTGAAGAAGAAATTTCCCAACATCAAAGGCCCCGCCGCGCAGGATATCTGCTACGCCACCGAGAACCGCCAGGTCGCGGTGAAGCAAGTAGCTTCGGAATCCGACTTGCTGCTCGTCGTCGGGTCGGAAAACAGTTCGAACTCCAACCGCTTGGTGGAAGTGGCGCGCAACCTGGGCACGAACGCGCATTTGATCGACAGTTGCAACGACATTGAGGCGGAGTGGCTGAAGGGCGTGAAGACTATTGCGTTGACCGCCGGAGCCTCCGCACCCGAGTGCCTCGTCGAAGAAACGGTGACGTTCTTGCGCAACAAGGGATTCGACAACTTGCAGGAACTGGAAGTGATGCCTGAGAACGTACGCTTTGGGCTGCCGCCCGAGATCGTTGAGGCGATTGCAGCCGCCCCGTCGAGCGCGACTGCTGATTAGTTGCAAGCGTTGTGTTTACAAAGGTGTGAGATATGAACATTGACGAGCGCCTTGATCGGTTGACCGAGCGGCACGAAGCCCTGACCCAAACGGTGGAGATTCTCGCCCGAACCACCCACGAACATACTCAGCAGATCACCGACATCATGGAAGCCGCTGCTCGCCTCTTACACATCGCCCAAATCCACGAACAGCGCCTGACGCGTCTGGAGGGTGGCGAACAATGAACGTTCGCGATTGAAACGGAGTAGTGAATTCATGGAGAATAGCTCCCCCGATTCCAACATAGTTTCCGTACCTCTAGGTTCAAACCCACAGCTTCGCTTCGGAAAAATTGAGGAACTGGGCAGCCGCGTAGGCGCGGCGATTGCCGCTGCGCGCAAGTATCTTTTTTCGCAGCAGCACGAAGATGGATATTGGTGTGGAGAACTCGAGGCGGATACGACGCTCGAGTCGGACTACATCCTGCTGCACACGCTGCTCGGTACCGGGAATCAGGAGAGGTTTCAGAAGGCAGCCAACTGGATTCTGCGTCACCAGAACGAAGACGGCGGGTGGAGTATTTACGCCGCCGGGCCGTCGAACATCAGCGCGTCGGTGAAAGCCTACTTTGGCCTGAAGCTGGCGGGATACACGGCGGATCATCCGGCCCTGCAGCGCGCCCGCAAGAAAATCCTGGAGATGGGCGGCGTCACCGAAGTTAATACATTTACCAAGATCTATCTGTGTTTCTTTGGGCAATACGACTACGACGCAGTCCCGGCGATTCCGCCTGAGATCGTGCTGTTCCCCAACTGGTTCTGGTTCAACATCTACGAAATTTCTTCGTGGTCGCGCGCCATTCTCGTTCCGTTGTCAATCTGCTACGCCAAGAAGCCGTTCAAGAAAATTCCGCGCGAGATGGGCGTGGAGGAATTGTTTGTCGGCGGAATGCAGAAGTCGCGCATGCACTTGCATTGGGCCAAAAAGCTGGTTTCGTGGCGCAATTTCTTCCTAGTGCTCGATCGCATGACGCACTGGCTGGAGCGCGTACACGTTCGGCCTCTGCGCTCGATCGCCTTGAAGAGCGCGGAGAAATGGATGCTCGAACGCTTCGAGATGAGCGACGGGCTGGGCGCGATCTATCCCTCGATGATGAACGCGATCATCGCGCTGCGCTGCCTGGGATATTCGCTGGACGATCCGCAGGTGATTCGCGCGATGGACGAGTTTGAAAAGTTGGGGATCGAGGAGGAAGACACGTTCCGCATGCAGCCTTGCATGTCTCCTGTATGGGATACAGCGTACGCAATGTTTGCGCTGGGCGAGGCAGGAGTGCCGGCGGATGATCCACGGATGGTGAAGTGCGCGGACTGGATTCTGCAGAAACAAGTACGCAATGTGGGCGATTGGAAAGTGAAGAACAAGACCGGGCAGCCGGGTGGCTGGTACTTCGAGTTTAACAACGAGTTTTATCCCGATGTGGATGATAGTGCGATGGTTTGCCTGGGGCTGAGTCGGGTCGAGCACCCTAATGGGCGCTACCAGCGCGAGTCGGTGCAGCGCGCCATCGACTGGATCTTTTCCATGCAGTGCAAGAATGGCGGCTGGGCGTCGTTTGACAAAGACAACGACAAGATGGTGTTCCAGTACATTCCTTTCGCCGATCACAATGCGATGCTCGACCCGCCGACCGTGGACATCACCGGTCGCATCCTCGAGATGCTCGCGACCTACGGGTACGACAAAGATCATCGCGCGGTGAAGCGGGCAATTCAATTCATTCGCGACGAACAGGAGCCGGATGGCAGCTGGTTCGGTCGCTGGGGCGTGAACTACATCTACGGCACGGCGCTGGTATTGCGCGGGTTTGACGCGATCGGCATGGACCTGCATGAGCCCTGCGTGCAACAGGGCGCCGAATGGTTGCGCATGGTGCAGAACGCCGACGGCGGATGGGGAGAGACCGTGGGCTCCTACGACGATCCGAGCTTGCGTGGGCAGGGCGAGAGCACGCCTTCGCAGACCGCGTGGGCGATCTTGGGATTGCTGGCAGCGAACGATATTCGCAGCGACTCTGTGGCGCGCGGTGTTGCCTACCTGCTGCGTACGCAGCGAAAAGACGGATCGTGGGATGAGCCGTTCTTCACAGGCACTGGCTTCCCGCGCGTGTTCTATTTGATGTACCACCTCTACCGCGATTACTTCCCCCTGCTGGCGCTGACGACGTATGCCAAGGTGATGGAGAAGAACGGGGCCTAGATGGTTCGCGTTTCTTCGCTCGATTGATGCAGGCTGGTCTCTATTATCCTGATGGCGATGGCCTTAGCTATGCCGACACTCGAAACTGTTCTGAAACGTTTTGAAACGCCCGACGAACTGCGGACGTTCGAAAAAGGAAAGTTCGAACTGGTTCGCCTCGGCGGTATGACGATCGGTCGGGCCACTTACGAGCCGGGATGGAAATGGTCACTACATGTTGGGCCCACCGTAGGCGCGTCGCGCTGCAACGTCGAGCATGTTGGGCTAGTGCTCTCTGGCTGCGCCACAGCCGCGATGGAGGATGGCACAATCCACGAACTTCGCCCCGGAGTGCTCTTTCACATTCCACCCGGGCCGCCCGGCCATGATAGTTGGGTCGTGGGAAACGAGCCCTATGTCTCGCTCCATTTTCTCGGCGCGGACCAATACGCGCATAAATAGTCTTTTTCACGGAACAGGGAAGCCCAGTGCCGGCGGCTGGAGTTCCTCATCTGACCAAGAACTGAGAACCTGCTTTTGAAAGCTTTCGTCACAGGCGCAACCGGATTTCTGGGCTCCCACGTGGCCCGCGTGCTGGCCGATCAGGGCGCTGAGTTGCGTCTGCTGGTGCGTCCCACGAGTAATCTGCGTAATCTGGAAGGGCTGAAGGCTGAGACCGCGACCGGGGATCTGCGCGATTCCGCTTCGCTTGAAAAAGCCATATCCGGTTGCGACACGGTATTTCATGTGGCGGCTGACTATCGGCTCTGGGTACGGGATCCGGCCGAGATGTACCGCTCCAACGTCGAGGGCACGCGGGCGATTGTGGAAGCGGCGCGAAAAAATGGCGTGCGACGTGTGGTGTACACCTCAAGCGTGGCGACCGTAGGTTTCACCGGCAACGGGCGGCCCGCGGACGAAGATTCTCCGGTGTCTCTCGCCGACATGATCGGCCACTACAAGCGATCGAAATTTATGGCGGAGCAGGTTGCGCTCGAAGCCGGTCGTGGCGGGATGAATGTGGTGACGGTAAATCCGACCACCCCAGTAGGCGAACAAGATGTCAAGCCGACGCCGACTGGGCGCATCGTCGTCGACTTTCTGAAGAGGAAATTTCCCGCCTATGTGGAAACGGGATTGAACCTGGTCGACGTGAGGGAATGCGCGCGGGGGCACGTTGCTGCTTTGGAAAAAGGGAAGACTGGCGAGCGCTACATTTTAGGTGGGGAGGATTTGACGCTCAAGCAGATTCTCGACAAGCTGGGAGAGATTACCGGCCTGCCTTCTCCCACAGTGAAGTTGCCCTACGTGTTCGCCTTCGCGGCGGGAGTAGTGGACGAGGCGATCACCGGGCGCATGCTGCGCCGCGAGCCTCGCGCCACTATCGATACAGTGCGTATGGGCAGAAAAAAAATGTTTGCCAGCTCCGGCAAGGCCGGGCGGGAACTAGGCTGGAAGATTGTGCCGGTTGAAGGGGCGTTGCGGCGGGCGGTGGAATGGTTCAAGAGCAACGGATATGTCTAGAGTCGCCATTGTCGCAGCGCTCGAGCGGGAGGTACGCCCCCTGGTCAAAGGATGGCGCGTCAGCCAGAAGGAAGTGGACGACCGGCAATTTCGCTTTTTCGAGCAGGGCAACTTTGTTGTGGTTTGCGCAGGCATTGGAGCGGAAGCGGCGCGGAGAGCGGCGGAGGCGGTGATCGCCAGCTACGCGCCCGCCGTTATTTATTCTGCGGGCTTTGCCGGTGCTCTCGATCCCGCGCTCAAAGTTGGCGATGTCGTGCAGCCGCGAAGGGTCCTGAATGCGAGCGACGGCAGCAGCGTCAATTTCGATCAAGGAGAGGGCGTGCTGGTCAGCTTCGGGTCGGTTGCCAGCCCGGCACAGAAAGCGAGTCTGCGAGATTCATATGGAGCGCAGGCCGTCGACATGGAGGCGGCCGCTGTTGCTCGGTCGGCTGAGGCTCGTGGAGCAGCGTTCGTGGTGGTGAAGGTCATTTCTGACGAGTTCGATTTCAACTTCCCCGCGATGGAACGCTTTGTCGATTCCAACGGCCAGTTCATGGAAGGTAGATTCGCGATGTTCGCAGCCTTGCGGCCGTGGCTGTGGGCCAGAGTAGCGAGGCTGTTGCGGAATAGCAATCGCGCCTCGCGAGTCCTATGCGACCGGTTGCGAACAACAATGGCCGCAAATTCCACGTCTTCTGGCGTTCCTGCTGAGGAGCCGGCCAATCGCCGGTGAGCCGGCCAGGCCCATGATCGCCGGCACCGTTCGTTCGCAGCAAATGTTTCGTTGGCAGATTGGGTACATGCGGAAAAGTGCGTGGCGTAGTTCATCTATAATCGCGAAAGGCATTCTCCAACACACACGATGCATTTTTTCCCCTTGCTAGCAATGTTCGTCGGCGGCGAAATCGTCGACATGCTCTCCAATACGGGTGCCGTGGCGAAGCTGGTATTGCTTTCGCTGCTGGTGTTCAGCCTGATTTCGTGGGCCATCATCCTCACCAAGTGGAGCCTGCTGCGGCGGGCTCGAGCACAGAGCGGGCGATTCGTGCGAGCCTTCCGCAAGGCGCAGCGACTGCAGGACATCGCCGCGGTGGCCGAGCAATTCAGGCCTAGCCCGCTGGTTGGCGTATTTGAAGGCGGGTACGAGGAATACAAGCGGCAGGCCGGTACATTCGGCACTCTGCGAAATCTTGTCACCATCCAGCGCGGGATGCAGATTGGGGCATCGGAAGAGATCACGCGGCTGGAGCGGAATCTTCCCTGGCTGGCAATCACTGCTGCCGTAACTCCCTTTATCGGGTTGTTTGGCACCGTTTGGGGCATTATTGACGCGTTTCACGGGTTGGGAACCGCGGGAGCGGCAACGCTGCGAGCGGTCGCGCCTGGCATTTCGGAAGCTTTGATTACCACGGCCGCCGGACTGGCGGCTGCGATTCCCGCGGTCATTGCCTATAACCTGATCGGTGCGTCCATCCGCGAGTTCGCAGCGCGCAGCGACGATTTTGCCCTCGAGGTGCTCAATGCGGTGGAGCACAGCCAGGCACAGGCTGCGGCTCAAGTGCCGAGTGAAGTGAGGCGCTGATGGCATTCACTGCTTCCAATGGACGCACGCAGACCTCGATTGCCGACATCAACATCACGCCGTTGGTGGATGTGGTGCTGGTGCTGCTGATTATCTTCATGGTAACGGCGCCGGTACTGCAGTCGGGAATTGACGTCAGCGTGCCGAAAACGCGAACCGTGAAAGAGATCACCGAAGAGCGGACGGTTATAACCATCAATAAAGATCAGCGCGTGTTTCTGGGCAACGAAGCCATCAACATCAACGAGATCAAAAATAAGTTGCGGCAGAGAATTCGCGATCCGCGCAACCAGTTCATTTTTGTGCGCGCGGACGAAAATGTTCCCTTCGGAGCCTTTGCCACGGTGATGGATGCAGTGAAGGGGGCGGGAATCACGAACGTCAGCATTGTGACGCAACCGTTGGAGCAAAATGGCGGCAAGCGCTGAGATTTATTTCGAGCATGACCGCTGGGGCCGGGCGCTCGCCTGGTCCGCGGGGCTGCACGTGGGGATTACGGCCGCTTTGTTGATCTACTCGGCGGTGATGTCGGGGCCGAGCGGTGGCACCTGGGGCGCAGGTGGAGGCGGAGAAGCGATTGGCGCGACGCTGGTGAGCACGGTCCCGCTGCCGGCAAATCCGTCGCAGACCAAGAACGTTCTGGCCAACGAATCGAAGGGTATCACGCAGTCGCAACCGAAGGTGGAAGAGAAGCAGCCGGAGCCGGATGCGATCGCGATTCAGGGCAAGAACGCAAAGATAAAGCCGAAGAAGAAACAGGAAACCGCCTCCAAGGAAAAGCCGCTCCCCGCGCCGGAGGAAGAGACGAATCAGGTTGCCTTCGGAGAAGGCGGACCGGTTAGCGGACCGTACGGAACGTTCAGCGCAGCCGGAGCCAAAGGCGGATTCGGAATCACCGGAGGCGGCGGCGATTTTGGCACGAAGTATGCGTGGTACGTGCACGTAATCCAGCAGAAGGTTGCGGAAAACTGGCTGAAGTACGAGGTCGATCCGAGGATCACGAGCGCATCGCGCGTCTATATCACATTCGATATCGCACGCGATGGACATCCTTCGAATGTGCAGGTCGAGCAGTCCAGCGGCGTACCTTCGCTGGATATTTCGGCAGTGCGCGCACTGCAACGGATTGATACTTTCGGTCCGTTGCCGCCGGATTATTCAGGTGGCAAGATTTCAGTAGAGTACTGGTTCGATTACAAGCGGTGAATCTTCCCGGTAAACAGCATGTACTAGTGACTACTTTGTGCCTCATAACGCAGGCACAATGACAAGGAGTATTCAAAGCAGTGAGATGTGGCAGGAGGGAACTAGAAACCTTGCAAAGCAATTCCTATCGGCATACGATATTCTCTTACAGAAATCCTTTCACCCCCATACGGATGGACGAAGGCGATAGACCTGCTTCGTGGTATTGGCCAAGCGGCCGGATGCTGGCGCTTGTTCTGATTTGCATTTGCTGCACTCTTTCTTCCCAACTGTTCGCACAGGATTGGGTTAAAACCGGGACCAGCCTCGGGGTGGAGAAGGTACGGCTGGCAGTGCCAGACTTCAAACCTTCGACCGGCGATCCGCAGAACGCCGCCTTGCTCAAGACTTTCAACGACACACTATGGAACGACCTTGATGTCTCCGGCGTAGTCGAACTGGTTTCCAAAAGCTTCTACCCGCTGCAGGCCCCCGGTCAGCCCACCGAGGTCAACAATCTGCTCTGGAACGCGCCGCCTCCCAATGCAGCCATGCTGGCGTTCGGAAGTCTGGGCGTCGCGAGCGGGAAGCTGACCGTCCAGGGCTGGCTGTATGACGTCAAGAATCCGCAATCGCCGCAGATTCTGGGCAAGCAATACACGGATACTGCCAGCGACGGAGCAGCGCGATTGATGGCTCATAAGTTCGCCGATGAAATCATCTTTCGGCTGGGCGGAGGCATTCAGGGCATTGCCGAAACGCAGATTTATTTTGTCAGCGATCGCACCGGCCACAAGGAAATCTGGGCGATGGACTATGATGGTTCGAACCAGCACCAGATCACGCACCTGGGTTCCATCTCGTTGTCGCCCCGAGTTTCCCCCGATGGGTCTCGCATCGCATTTAGTAGCCTGACGAAAAGCGGTTGGGAGATTATGATGTATTCTCTCGACCTTAACCGGGCAGTGAGCTTTCCGCACATGGGAGGGACGAATCTGTCGCCGGCGTGGTCGGGGGACGGGTTGAAGTTGTCCTTTTCTTCGTCGCGCGGGGGCGCGCCTGAAATTTATGTGGCCGATGCATCCGGGGGAAATTTACGCCGCATGACCACCGACAAGGGGCCGGACGTGTCGCCCTCGTGGAACCGGAAGACGAATGCGCAAATCGCCTTTGTCAGCGGGCGCACCGGATTGCCGCAGATCTATACCATGGAAGCTGACGGCACCAACCAGCAGCGCATGACCGACCAGGGCTATGCCGTGTCGCCGAACTGGGCGCCCAACGGGCAGTTTCTTAGTTTCGCATGGGTGCGGAAATACGGCCCGGGCGAACCGGGTGCCTCCGACCTTTATCTGATGGATATTGCCAGCAAGCAGTGGGTGCAGTTGACGCACGATGGCGGGCGCAACGATTTCCCTTCCTGGTCGCCCGATAACCGGCATATCGTGTTTCAGTCGAGCCGGTCGGGGAAGGAAGAAATCTGGAGCATGCTGGCGGATGGCAGCAAACTCCAGCAACTGACTTTTACAGGACGCAATACCCAACCGAATTGGAGTTGGAAATAGTAAATACACTTCGTCTGACTCCTTGGGGGGCAAGCCTTTGGGGTCGCAGGAGGAATAAAAGTGAATCTGAAAAGTATGAAGTGGTTCGCACTGGTAATCACACTGGGCACCATCATGATGTTGGGCGCCTGCGGAAAGAAGAAAGCTCCGCCACCGCCGCCACCACCGCCGCCACCGCCGACGCCAACCGCTTCGATTTCGGTGAGTCCCAACGCGATTCAGGCGGGACAGTCCGCGACACTAACCTGGGAGACCAGCAATGCCACCGACGTGTCGATCGACGGCATTGGCGCGGTTCAGCCCAACGGGTCGCAAAGTGTCTCTCCGACCGACTCGACCACTTATCACCTGACTGCCAAAGGATCGGGTGGAACGCAGGAGGCAACCGCGCGGCTCACAGTGACGCAGGCGCCGGCGCCCCCTCCACCGCCAACTCCGTCGGTGACGGACGAAGACTTGTTCAGCCAGAACATCAAGGACGTTTACTTCGATTACGACAAGTCCGATATCCGACCCGACCAGCAGTCTTCGGTGCAAGCCGATGTGCAGTTCCTCAATCAGCACGGCAATATGAACGTTCTGATCGAAGGACACTGCGACGAGCGCGGATCGACCGACTACAACCTGGCTTTGGGCGACAAGCGCGCCTCTGCCGTCAAGGATGCCTTGACTGCGGCCGGCGTCAGCCCCAACCGCGTCAAGACCATCAGCTACGGCAAGGAAAAGCCCTTCTGCACAGAGAGCAACGAAGCTTGCTGGCAGCAGAACCGCCGCGGCCATCTCGTCTATCAGAAGTAGGGATTGTGGGGACGCTGTGAAGCGTCCCCGCTTTGTTCTCTCCCACAACCTGGCATCAGTGTGCGCGAGTACACCTTCACTAAGGCAATTTCCCTATTGAATCTAACGGTTCTACGTCAATCGTTTCTGTGTGAATCCTTCCCGCGTGTGGGACAATGAATGCATCTAAACGTATAGGTGTGTTCAGGGAACCTTTATGAAACTACATCGCATTTTCGCAGTGTTCGCGGTATCCATGCTGTCACTCGGAGTGGCCCCGGCTTGGGCTGCCAATAAAGACATGGTGCAACTGCAGACGCAGGTGCAGCAACTGCAGGAGCAGATGACGGCCATGCAGCGCAGCTTTGACGAGCGCATGGGCGTGATGAAGAACCTGGTCGAGCAGGACACCGACGCCGTCAATAAGGTCGCGAACGCCCTCAACGGGCTGCAAACGACTCTGCAGAAGCAGCAGGCCGAGGGAGGCTCGAAGACCGAACAGCTCTCGGGCCAGATTCAGGCACTTAATGACACTCTGGATGAACTCAAGGTTCGCCTGGCAAAAGTCAGCAAGCAGCTCGAAGACATGCAAGCCACACAGCAGAGTCTGACCGCTCAGCAGGCCCAGCAGCAACAGCAACAGCAGGCCATGGCGCAAGCCCCCGCCCCCGATGTGCTCTACAACAACGGTGTCCGGGATTACAACGGCGGCAAGAATGAACTCGCCTTGCAGGAATTTTCCGATTACATCAAGTTCTATCCCAACACCGATCTTGCGGGAAACGCCTATTTCTATTTGGGGGAGATTCAATTTAAGCAGGGAAACTACCAGCAGGCTACGCAAAGCTACGACCAGGTGTTGCAGAACTTTCCCAGCGGAAATAAGGCTGCATCCGCGCAGCTGAAAAAGGCCTTTGCCTTAATCGAACTGGGCAAACAGGATGACGGGGTCAGCGAGTTGCGGCACGTAATCCAGCGGTATCCGCGCTCTCCGGAGGCGCTACAGGCGCGCGATCGGCTTCGCAAGCTGGGAGTCTCGACAGGAAGAAATTCTTAAGCGCTCTCGCAGGCTACGCAGGCATAAACGGCTAGACCGAGCGATGATGCGAATGCCTGGCACGATGATGCCTGGCGGCTTTGTGGGCATGATGGCGCTGCACCCGCTGATGAGTCGCCCTCACCGGAATGAGTGCCGCCTCCGAAGGTGCCGCTTGTGAGAAAACGCCGGTTAAGACCGCGAGCATCAGTACTGAAAAGAACCGTTTCATATACCATTTCTCCGTCAGGCTTCTCCTACTTTATATCTATATTATTCAGAAAGCACCAGAACTAAACTCTTGTTGTTGGAATCGAGGATTCAGGATGCCACATAGCACGCCCGATCAGGACACGGCGAAGGGTGCCACCGAAGCTGAGAACCATAAGAGTCCAGGGAATGTGGGCCTGGAAGAACAGCTTGGGCATCGCGATCAGGACCCGATCTTGAAAGATGCGGATTCCGATTTTCCCGAACCTGGGAATAATCCAGAACATAGCGGCGAGCAGGAACGCGAAACGGCGTAACCAGCCTGCCGGGAGTCAACCGTAAAAGGCCCTCTCTTTGAGAGGGCCTTTCTTGTCAGTGCGCTAGCGTCGGTGTCCTCGCGCTGCTATCGCAACTCTTCCATGACGGCGTCCAACACTTCCTTGCTTGGCCGCGTCAGCGATTCGGGCAGAGTGGCCAGAGGCTGGTCGACGACATTCAACATGTCGAGGAAATTTGGGGCCTCCGGGTTTACGTAGAACACTCCGGTCAACACTTCGCCCTTGTCGTGAGCTTCGGTAAGGCGCGTGATGGCGCGAATCTTATCCGTCGGGTCGTAGTCTTCTTCCAGTTTGCGCAGGTGCAGCCGGGAGCCGTCGTGCATGGTGACTTCCACGGTTGAGCCGGGATCGTATTCGACCGCAATGTCCTCGAAGTGTGGGACGAAGCTAACGTCTTGCAACGTCTCTTCGTGCTCCTTCACGTACTTGTAGGACTTCGTCGAACCCTCGTGGTCATTGAAGGTGACGCAGGGCGAGACCACGTCGAGCATGACCGTCCCCTTGTGGGCGATCGCAGCCTTCAACATTGCGCTCAACTGGCGTTTGTCGCCAGAGAACGAGCGCCCGACCAAGGTCGCGCCGAGTTGAATCGCTAGCGCACAGGTGTCAATCGGGGGAAGGTCGTTTACGACGCCGGTTTTGAGCTTCGAACCCAGATCGGCAGTGGCCGAGAACTGGCCCTTCGTCAGACCGTAAACTCCATTGTCCTCGATGATGTAAATGATCGGAAGATTGCGGCGCATGAGGTGCACGAATTGCCCGATGCCAATGGAAGCGGTGTCGCCATCGCCGCTGACGCCGATGCAGACCAGTTTGCGGTTCGCCAGCATCGCACCCGTCGCCACAGAGGGCATGCGGCCGTGTACCGCGTTGAAGCTGTGAGAGCGGCTCACGAAGTACGCGGGCGTTTTCGAGGAGCAGCCAATGCCACTGGGTTTGATGAGCAGCTCCGGCTGCACGCCCATCTCATACATCGCCTCGATGATGCGCTCGGAGATGGCGTTGTGGCCGCATCCGGCGCAGAGCGTGGTCTTGCCGCCCTTGTAATCCATCACGGTCAGGCCGATCCGGTTGGTTTTTGGTCCGGCTGCTCCGGGCTCAACGGTGGTCGTCGACATTTACTTGCCCTCCATGCTGGTCAGTTCGTCGGTAATGGACCGTGCGTCGAGCGGCAGCCCCGTGATGTGGGCGATGCTGCGCAGGCGCGTGGTCAACTCGGGCTTCAGGTCGAGTCTGAGCAGGGTAAGCATCTGGGCGTCGCGGTTCTGATCGACTACGTAAATGCGATCGTGCTGCTCGATGAACTCATGCACCTCGCGCGTAAAGGGATACGCTCTGAGCCGCAGGTAGTCGGTTTCGATGGTGTATTCGTCACGTAATTGGTCGCGGCTCTCGGTGATGCCCCAGTGCGAGGTTCCATAGCCGATGATGCCAATTTTTGCGTTGTTGCCCTTGGTAATCTCGGGACGCGGAACGAACGAGCGTGCGGTTTCAAACTTGCGGTTCAGGCGCTCCATGTTGTTTTCGAAGTCGTCGGCACGCTCGCTGTATTGCGCCCTCTCGTTGTGGCCGCTGCCACGCGCGAAGTAAGCCGCCGCCGGATGAATCGTACCCGGAAGCGTGCGGTAGCCGATGCCGTCTCCGTCCACGTCTTTGTAACGCGCGAATCCGCCTAGCCGGTCAAGATCTTCCTTGCCCAGAACTTTGCCGCGATTGATCGGTGTGGTCGGGTATTCGAACGGATCGGACATCCAATTGTTCATCCCCAAATCCAGATCCGACATAACGAAAACCAACGTCTGGAATTGCTCGGCAAGATTGAAGGCTTCGGGCGCCATGCTGAAACACTCCGTCACCGAGCAGGGAAACAGCATGATGTGCTTGGTATCGCCGTGCGACAGAAACGCTGTTGAAAGAATGTCGCCCTGGGAAGTGCGCGTCGGCAGACCAGTGGACGGACCAACTCGTTGGATGTCCCAGATTACGCCGGGAACTTCGACATAGTAGGCAAGTCCGGCGAACTCCGACATGAGTGAGATGCCCGGGCCTGCGGTGGCGGTCATGCTGCGCGCACCCGCCCATCCCGCGCCGATAACCATCCCGATCGCGGCCAGTTCATCTTCGGCCTGCACAATGGCGAACGTCGCTTTGCCGTCCGGGCCGATGCGGTATTCCTTCATGTACTCAATCATCGTCTCGACCAGCGACGACGACGGTGTGATCGGATACCAGGTCACGACAGTGCATCCGGCAAACATGCAGCCGAGGGCGGCGGCAGAATTGCCGTCGATGATGATCTTGCCGGCGGTCGCGTTCATCCGCTCAATGTAAAAGGCGCCGCGCTTTTGCAGGTTCGCCTTGGCGTAATCGAATCCTGCCTGGGCCGCAGCCAGATTCAGATTGGCCGCTTTCACTTTTTTGGCGAACTGCTTGCGGATGGCCTTCTCGACCTCGGCCATGTCGATAGTAAGCAGGCTGGCGACTACGCCAACATAAACCATATTCTTGACCAGCTTGCGCAGCTTGGCTTCAGGGCAAACCGCAGCGACCAGCTTGTCGTAGGGAACGGCGTAAAAGATCAAATCATCCCGCAGCTTGTGCAGGGCGAGCGGTTCGTCGTAGAGAACCGAAGCGCCGGCAGCCAGCGACATTGTGTCTTCCTGAGCGGTCTCTGGATTCATGGCCACCAGGAAATCGATTTCCTTTTTGCGTCCGATGTAGCCATGCTTGTTGGCTCGAATCGTGTACCAGGTGGGAAGTCCGGCGATGTTCGAGGGGAACATGTTCTTGCCGGAGACTGGTACGCCCATTTGGAAAATGCTGCGTAAAAGAACGGTATTCGAACTTTGCGAACCGGAACCGTTGACCGTCGCGACCTGAATGCTCATGTCGTTGACGATCCGCTTTTGCCCCACGCCGCCGGCGGAACCCCGAGGCGTGACATCGGTAGTAGCCATCCCAACACCTTCCTTCAATTAGCAGGCGGAACCCTGTCGCCCATTGATTTATGGATCACAGAGGAGGAAAACATTCCATTATAACGGCGGCGCGCCGCTCCGTGTCGTCAAATCGCCCGTCCCTAGCCCGAGGAATCCGCTTTTGAACACAACACATGTCTCTTATCCCGAGCGAAGCGGAATCTGATTTTTTCTGGCCGCGGGCAGAAACGAGATTCCTCGTGTCGCTCCGAATGACATGGCGTAATGTGCGCGCTACTCGGTCTTGTAGAACTGGGCCATGCTCCGAAACTTATTATATCGTGACACGAGCAATTCGGCAGGAGGGACCTTCTTCAGTTCTGCGTAATGTTTTTGCAGGCTGGCATCAAGCAAAGCCGCAGCAGCCTCATGGTCGCGATGGGCTCCGCCCTCAGGCTCAGGAACGATATCATCGATGCAGCCAAGTTCGCTGAGGTCGGTGGCCGTGATGCGCATGGCCTCGGCCGCCAGTTCTTTTTTGGACGCGTCGCGCCACATGATGGCGGCGCAGCCCTCGGGAGAGATCACCGAATAAATCGAGTTCTCCATCATGAGCACGCGATCCGCAACGGCAATCGCCAGGGCGCCGCCGCTGCCGCCCACACCGATCACGGTCGCAATGATCGGCACCTCGAGGCGTGCCATCTCGCGTAGATTATAGGCAATCGCCTCGGCCTGTCCGCGCTCTTCCGCATCAATGCCGGGGTAGGCGCCATCGGTGTCGACCAACGTGAAGATCGGGCGCCGGAATTTTTCCGCAACCTGCATCACCCGGATCGCCTTCCGATAGCCCTCGGGGTGTGGCGTGCCAAAGTTGCGGTGCACGCGCTGCTTCATATCGCGGCCTTTCTGGGTCGCGACAATCAGAATTTCATCGCCATGAAACCGCGCCATGCCGCAGATGATGGCCGCGTCGTCGCCATACTTACGATCGCCGTGAATCTCGCTGAAGTCGGTGAAGACGCGTTCAATGTAGTCAAGCGATTGCGGGCGCTGCGGATGCCGCGCCAGTTCGGTCTTCTGCCAGGCTGTGGGAGGAGCGTTCATCTGCTCGCGTAGCTTCTCGATGCGGTCCTGCAGGCGCGCGATCTGGCGACGGGTCGCGTCGTCGGCGTCCGGCGACCTCAGTTCGGCGACCTGGCGCTCGATCTGCTCCAACTCTTGCTGCGCTTTTTCGGCGGATGTCATGCGTTGAATTCAGGCGATGATGCGCACGCTGCCCCGCCCGCACAATTGTTCCACGCGGGCGATGAAGTTGCGGTCTGGCAGGACATTATAGCCTTCCGCTTCCATCACCACCATGAAATCGCCCTGGCGCTCCACGTCGAATAGCACCTTAGCCTCTCCCTTACGCTCCAGGAAGAGCGTGTGCAGGTCGTCAACGGTGGTTTCGCCTGAGGACTCAAGCGGCACCCGAATGCGTATGGCGCGAGGCAGCGGAACCTTGGCCTCCTCCAGCGGCTGAATTTCCGCCGCCGTGATCTTGGGGTTGGCGCCTTCCTCGATGCGCACGCCGGATCGAACCAGCACCGGAACTTCCAGCTTTACTTTGTCGCCGATGCGTTTGAAAGCCTCAGGAAAGACAATCATGTCAATCGAGCCCGACATATCTTCAAGTGTGGCTTGAGCGTAGAAGTCCCCACGTTTCGATTTCAGCACCCGCACGTTGCTGATGATGCCGGCAGTCACGATGGTTTCGTCTTTGCCCGTGGATCGGGTCATCGCGGCGATTTCTTCGATGCTGAGCGCCTGCAGGTCGGTGAGCTTGTCTTTGTATTTTTGCAAAGGATGGCCGCTGATAAAGAAGCCTAGAATCTCTTTTTCGGCGGCGAGGCGCGTGTGCTCGTCCCAGTCGGGAATGTTGGGCAACTTATCGTTGTGCGCTTCGGAATCCTCCTGCTGAAAGACTCCGAACAGGCCGTGCTGGCCCGATTCCGCGTCGCGCTGCGCTTTCTGCGCTCGCTCCATCGCCTTGTCCAGCATGGCCATTAACTGCGCGCGGCGGCCCAACGAATCCATCGCGCCGCTCTTGATTAGGGATTCCAGCACCCGCTTGTTGAGCAAGCGAAGATCGACATGCTCGCAGAATTCGAAAATCGATTTGAAAGAGCCGAGTTTCTTGCGGGCGGCCACGATCGATTCGATGGCGTTGCCGCCGACGTTTTTCACCGCGGCCAGGCCGAAACGGATGGACTCGCCGTGCGGAGTAAAGTTGGCATCCGAGACGTTGATGTCGGGCGCTTCGACGGCAATGCCCATCTCGCGGCATTCGTTAATGTACTTGACCACGTCGTCGGTCGAGCCGGTGACTGACGTCAGCAGGGCCGCCATGAACTCCACGGGATAATGCGTTTTCAGGTAGGCGGTGTGATAGGCCAGCAAAGCGTAGGCCGCGGAGTGTGACTTGTTGAAACCATATCCTGCAAACTGCGCCATGAGGTCGAAAATCTTTTCAATCTTCTTTGGCGGAAATTTGCGCTGGGCAGCGCCTTCGACAAAACGTTCGCGCTGTTGCGCCATTTCCTCGGCCTTTTTCTTGCCCATGGCGCGCCGCAGCAAGTCCGCCTCACCCAGGGAGTAGCCGGCCAGCCGGTTCGCGATCTGCATCACCTGTTCCTGGTACACAATCACGCCCAGCGTTTCTTGCAGGATTTCCTTCAACTCCGGCAGTTCATACTCGACTTTCTTGCGCCCGTGCTTGCGATCCACAAAGTCGTCGATCATGCCGCCCTGGATCGGGCCGGGCCGGTACAGCGCGTTCAGAGCGGTGAGATCCTCAATCGAATTCGGCTGGTACTTGCGCAACACATCGCGCATGCCGTGCGATTCAAACTGGAAGACGCCGGAGGTGAGTCCCTTGTGGAAGACCTTTTCGTACGTTTCGTGATCCTCCAGCGGAATCTGATCCAGATTTAGCAACGTGCCGCGCGTCTGTTCAATCAGCTTCAGCGCGTCGGTCAGAATCGTGAGCGTGGTCAGGCCGAGGAAGTCCATCTTCAGCAGGCCCATCTTTTCGATGGCGACCATATCGAAGGCAGTTACGATTTCGTCGTTCTTGGTGCGATGCAGCGGCACCAGGTCAGTGAGCGGCCGCGGGGAGATCACTACTCCGGCGGCGTGCACTCCGGAATTGCGGACCATGCCTTCCAGTTTTTTGGCGGTCTCAAACAGTTCGCGAATCTGCGCATCTTTTTCGATCGCTTCGCGCAGCTGCGCGGAATCCTGAATCGCCTGCTCCAGCGTGATATTCATCTGCGTGGGGACCATCTTGGCGATGCGGTCGACGTCGGCATAAGGAATGTCCATCGCGCGGCCAACATCTTTAATCGCGGCCTTCGCCGCCATGGTGCCAAAGGTGATGATCTGGGCGACATTGTCCCGGCCGTATTTTTGCGTGACGTAGTTGATGACTTCGCCGCGGCGGTTCATGCAGAAATCGATGTCGATGTCGGGCATGGACACGCGCTCAGGATTCAGGAAGCGCTCAAACAGCAACTCATGTTGCAGCGGGTCGATATCGGTGATACCGAGCGCGTAGGAGACCAGCGAACCCGCGGCTGATCCGCGGCCCGGGCCAACCGGAATGCCTTGCTCCTTGGCATAGCTTATGAAGTCCCAGACGATCAGGAAATACCCGGGGAACTGCATCTGCTGGATGATGGCGAGTTCGCGCTCCAGGCGCTGTTCGTAGTCGGTAATGGAATGTTTCAACTTCCCTTGCTCGTGCAGCGGGCGCAGCGTCTGCAGCCGGCGCGCAAAGCCCTCGCGCGTAACGTGCACGAAGTAGCTGTCGATGGTGTAGCCGGGCGGAACCTCGAATTGCGGAAACGGATTCGCAACCTTTTCCAGGCGCAAACTGCAGCGTTCGGCGATGTCAAGCGTGCGCGTGACCACCTGCGGGGCATCCTTGAAGACGCGCGACATCTCGTCGTGGCTCTTGACGAAAAACTGCGTGCCGTCAAACTTCATGCGCCCGGTGTCGTGAATGGACTTGCCGGTCTGGATGCACAGCATGACGTCCTGCGCGTGAGCATCGTCTTCGCAAAGATAGTGGCTGTCGTTGGTAGCGACGAGAGGTAGGCCAAGTTCTTTTTCCAGCTGGAAGAGGCCGGGATGGATGCGGTGCTCCATCTCCAGGCCCTGATCCTGAATCTCGAGATAAAAATTCTGTTTGCCGAAAATGTCGGCAAACGTTCCGGCCGCCGCGCGCGCCGCGTCGTAATTGTTCTCCATCAGGCGCTCGGCCACTTCACCTTTCAGGCAGCCCGAGAGGCCGATCAGCCCACGCGAATGCTCTGCAAGAAACTTTTTGCTGACGCGCGGCTTGTAGTAAAAGCCGTGCAATGAGGCCTCAGACGTGATCTTGACCAGATTGCGGTAGCCTTCTTCGTTCTCGGCCAGCACCAGCAGGTGGTTGTAGGTGTCGCCTTCGGGCGCGGCCCGGTGATCATCTTTCTTGCAGATGTAAAGTTCGCAACCGACAATCGGCTTCACGCCATGCTTGTACGCCGCATTGACGAAGTGCACCGCGCCAAAAATGTTGCCGTGGTCGGTCATGGCCACGGCGGGCATGCCCATTTCTTTCACCCGCTGGCAGAGTTTTTCGACATCACAGGCGCCGTCGAGCAGGGAGTAGTCGGTGTGCAGGTGCAGGTGAACGAATTGGGACATGGGTTGGGTAAAGCTAGTTTACCGCAGTGGGAGCAGAGGAAAAGTATTCGTTTCTGTGGTTTTAGCGTCCTGGAACACACAACAGGGGTCTCGACGAGTGCGACGACGGCGTCACTCTCTGACGGTAGAATGCTGATGCTATTGGTTCATCAACGCTTTTGATATGCAGCACTGGCTAGATCAACATCAATCCGCCCTTTGGTTCATATTTCCCGCGTATTTCGCGGCGCTTTGGCTGCTCGTTTCCGCAGTTATCAGCTTTATCGGTGGCTGGACAAAACTAGCCGGGGTATTCCGCTCAGGCAAGCCTTTCATTGGCCAGCAATGGACAGGGCAGAGTGGTCAAATGCGGTGGATAGCTGGGTACGGCAACTGCCTTACCGTAGGCTGCAACCCCGAGGGTCTATATCTTGCGACAATGGCACTGTTCCGTTTCAGACATCCGCCGCTCCTGGTTCCATGGAGTGAAATCAGTATCTCGCAAAGAAAGATTCTGTTCTTTCGTTTTGTTCGGTTCAGCTTGGGACATGAACTCCATATTCCGCTCTACTTGCGATGGAAATTGGCCGACAAGCTGAGACGGGCTGCGGGAGATCGATGGCCGATTGAAACAATCGCATAAACCCGACAATCGGTCGCTGATAGACCATTTCACGTTTGACCGCTGGCCCATGAGTCAATGAGTTCTATGGGGGATGTTACGTCAATCGCCCTTGTGGCAAGATGCTTGCGGCACGGAACTATGAAATATCAGTTGGTCTTGCAGTTCGGAGCAACGTCGACGGAGGACTTTGATCGCTTAGTCGCTCTTGAGGATACGCTGATTGGAGAGCTGGACGACCTTGCGACAGTGGACGGTCACGACTTCGGTCTTGGGGAGTTCAACATTTTCATTCTGACGGACGATCCTGCCGAATCCTTCGATAAAGCGCACCGAGTTGTGACCGATCAGGGCGTCCCTAACGCCATGCGCTCAGCGTACCGACAACTGGATGGTGAGGACTACGTGATCCTCTGGCCTTCATCGCTCAAGAAATTTAAGGTCTTGTGAAGACGCGACTTTGTCGGTGAGTGATATGGCGATTTTGCGACAGTTACGACTTGGACGGCGGCGCGATCTCCTTATCCCGCAGATCGTTAATGTCAAACCGCGCGACCCATGTGTGCTCTGAATCCGAATATTCGATGATGCCCTTGACCGGAAAAAAATCTCCCGCCGTCAGTTCGACCTCCAACCCGTTTCGCAGCGCGACCTCCGATTCGTTGAGGGACCGTGTGGCCCCAATCGTGTTCAGGCGCACTCTTCCTTCCTGATCACAGTTGTTGAAATCGACATCGATGCTCGGCATGACTTGTCCAGTCCTCTGGATCTTGTTGTTGATTGTAATTGAGCCGATTTAACGCCACTTATCACTCGGTGCCTCGTAAGAACGCCTCTGCACGTTGGATAATCGCGTCGCGCAGTTCGGGCGTGACGGATACCGACCCGTTGGGGTCAATGCCATCAATTCGCACGAAAGCGCGCAGGTCGGGCATTTGCAGGTGTGCGTGTCGTTGGAAGATGCCACAGACTTGCAGAAAGCCTTCGTAGGGGTCTAGCGTGCGTTCCACGATTCGCTTCATCAAATGCTTCGCAGCGATCATCGCATCTGCTCTTTGCTGCACGAATCGTTTCTTGCGACTGTGTATCTGCATTGCCACCGACCGTAGATCGTTGACCTCAGTAGCTTGGCCCCTCGCAACGAGCCATTCTAACGGATGGTTTACGAAACCAAGCCTTAGCAAGCTTGCGCCCTTTCTTCGCCTTCTTCCGGGGAGTCAGAGTTATGGGGAACAGCGCTCAAAACGCGGCGCGATCGTCAGCGGCGAGAGCCAATTTCCTCAAAAGCGTGACAAGTTGGGAACTTCTAGCTCAAGCCGGCCGCTGCGGCTTGCGCTTGTTGCAGCAGCTTGCGGGCTTGCGCTATCAACTCTGCCACTTCGAAGGGCTTCACCAGGCACGGGACGTTGTTTTCCTGCAGGTAGGCCCGTCCATTACCCGTTTCCACTCCGTTCGAGAACGTGAACAGGACGTGGCCCTTCATGCCCGGGCAATTTTCTGTGAGCCACTGATAGGATTCTTGCGCCGTCCACTGGCCCGGCATGTTGCCAAGAATCAGTGCGTCGAAAGCTTCTGAAAGGAGGCGGGTTTTCACATCCTGCGCTGTCTTGGCAGTCACGACCGTGGCGCCTGCGCCCGCGAGCACGTCGCGCTCAAATTCCAGCACCGCTTCTTCTTCCTCCACCAGCAGCACACGGCCGTGGGTGGCTCCCTCATGCGGTCGCGGAACCGGCTTGGGCGCCTCGGCTTCGACCCGAGCTGTAGCCACCGCGGGCAGTCGTACCTCAATGATCGCGCCGCCGTCAGGACCATTGTTGGCGGTAATGTCGCCGCCATGTTCTTTCACAATGCCGTAGCAGATGCTCAACCCGAGCCCGGTGCCTTTGCCCACGCTCTTGGTGGTGTAGAAAGGATCGAAGATGCGCTTCGGCTCCTTGATTCCGGCGCCGTCGTCGCTGAACTGCGTGCAAACGTGTCCGCCCGCGTTGGAGATCTTAATTTTGATCTTGCCAGTGCGCCCTGTTTCTTGAATGGCGTCGACGGAATTGTTGATGATGTTCAGGAACACTTGCTCGATCTGATGCGGGTCGGCGACCACCAAGGCAGGTTCGGAAGGGACGTCGCGCTCGACCTTGATGTTGTTGATCTTCAGGTCGTAGTCGCGCAGGGCCAGCGTCTCATCGAGCACTTTCCGCATGTCGACTTCATCGCGCTGCGGCTTGCGCTGGCGCGCGAAGGATAAAAGATTCTGCACCACCCGGTGGGTGCGCTGTGCCTGCTTGAAGAGCTTGCTGACATAGTCCTGCGCGCGGGTGTTCAGGCCTTCGGTCTCGAGCAGCTGGGCGTAGCCAAGGATCGCGGTCAGCGGATTGTTGAGTTCGTGGGCGACGCCGGCAATGAGTTGTCCGACGGCCGACATCTTCTCGCTTTGCAGCAGTTGTTCCTGAGTCTTGCGCAGATCTTCGTAGGCGCGGCAGGTCTCTTCGTAGAGCCGAACTTTTTCGATGGTGGTGGCGAGCTGGCGGCTGATCGCGACCAGAAGATTCTCGTCGTTGTTGGAATATTCGTGTCCGAGGTTGTTGCACAGTCCCATAATGCCGACCGGGCTGTCCTTGCCCCAGAACAGAATCCAGATCCAGGAACGGTCTGCATCAGATCGCAGGAAGTCGGCAACTTTGGGCGGCAGGTGCGGCAAATATTCCGCTGTGACCACTTCGGTGCGCGAGCGCATCACCAGATCGCCAAAGCCTTCGGTGAAGGAAATCTCCGCCGTCCGCATCTTGTCGCGGCTGCGCGGGCCCCAGGCGGCGCGGCGGCGATAGGTGGTCGTGTCGGTATCGGATAAATAGACGGTTCCACTTTCTGCGCCAAAGAGCGTGACCACCTGCCGCAAGGTCAGGTTCAGAATTTCATCCAGGTCGAAAGATTGCGCCGCGACCACGGCCATGGCGTTGAGCGCGTTTAGTTCGCGGTTGCGTCGCCGCATCTCGTCTTCGGCGCGCCGCTTCTCCGTCATGTCGAGAACGAATCCCTGGTAGCGCTCCACCTTGCCGGTCGCATCGCGCGTGGCGAAGCTGCTCTCCACCGCCAGCAGAAGCGTCCCATCCTTCCGGCGCAGCGTAGCTTCGAAATTCCGTACGTAGTTGTGGGTTTCAATCTCTCTGCGGAAGGCATCGCGCTGGTTCGGGTCAACACAGATTTCGGAATCCAGGTTCAGAACTAGCAGTTCTTCGCGGCTCGCGTAGCCCAGCATGTGAACGAACGCGTCATTGCAGTCAATCAGCTGGCCGGCGGGACCGGCGATGTAAACGCCCTCCTGCACCTGCTCGAAGAGCAAACGATATTTTTCTTCTGCGGACCGGCGCTCGGTAATGTCGCGGACCACGTGAATGGTGCCTTTTTGCGGGCTGCCTTGCTCGGTGTAAGAAGAAGTTGATACCACCGAGAAGCCGCCGAAGCAAGGGTCGGCGCCCTCGGTGAACTCTTCGTCCCCGCCCATGGCGCAGTACGGGCACCCCGTCCACTCGCCCAGCGTGTGCGGCAAGGTGGATTCACAGCTGCTGCCGATTACGTCCGCTGCGGCCTGACCCAACTGTTCGAGCAGAACCTGATTGGCCTTAATGATGCGGTAGTCGGCGTCGTGCGCCAGGATAATGTCGTGAATCGAGTCGAACGTATTCATCCACTGACGCTGCGAGCGCAGGTTCTGCTCGAGCAGGCGGAAGTTTTCTACGGCGATTGCCAACTGCTTTGCGCAGGCCTGCAGAAAATCTAACTCCTCCGGAGTCCACTTTCGGGCGGTGGAATCGCCGAGCATCAGCAATCCGACGGGAGCTTTGTTGCCCGTGACCGGGACTGTCACGAGTTGGCGAATCTTCTCGGTCGCGAGTGATTCTTTCGGTTCGAGAATGGAGGCGGCGCCGGTTGTGATTTTTGCTGGAGATTGCGCCAACAGTTTCTGCACTTCGTCGCCGATGGGAGCAAAGCCTGCATCGCGCAGAAAATCGGATGACAGCCCGACCGCATGGGTGGCGACCAGGTGCCCACCCTCGAGCAGCCGGAACCAGGCGGCCCGCACTCGCATCGCGCCCTTCAATTCTTCGACGGCGGATTGGACCACATTTCCATATTGCTGAGCGCTGATCAGACTGCTGGTGATGGCGTGGACGGCGTACAGCCGGCGCGACCGCGACCGCGACTCATCAAAGGTGACCAGCAACATGCTCACGCCAAGCGCAATCTCCATCGCGAGGAACGCCGTTGGGGACACGCCGTCCGTGAAAGGCGACCAGGAAAGATGAAGCAGCGGCAGACACAGCGCCAGCAACCACGCTGAGGGCTCCCAGCGTCCGCGACGCGCCCGCAACAGGGCCAGCGATGCCGTCAGCAAAACGATCCGGTAACTGACTTCAACGGCCATCCGCACGGGCAGGGAATCGGGCCACAACAGCACCCGCGCCCCGCCAAAGCCCACCAGCAGCGGCGTAATCACCGTCAACGCCAAGATAAGATCGCGGCTGCGGGTGTAAAGGAGAACTGCGCCCGCCAGCAATCCCACGGAGAGCAAGAACGTCGTCTGTACCACGACTTCATCGAATGGAGCGGGTATTTTCGCGGCGAAGCAATGTTCGGCCATGCGCGAAGCAACGAAAGCGGCCCAGCCAAAAATCCAGATTTTAAGATAGTTTTCCCTGAATGCCCGGAGCGCGAGCAGCGAGGCACCTAACAGAATCAGCAGAGACAGCTCCGCCGCTGTAGGCCGGGCGAGGCCAAGCCCTGCAACCGTGTTCCAAATCGACCAAAGGGACGCGCTCATCGCATTGCGGACGTACGTCTTCCTTGTTTGTGAATATCATGGTCCGGCCCTTTCTGGATGCAGTTTCCGGACCACAATGATTACTTTCGGCATCTCCACGGTGGGTTACAATCGCCGATAGACTTTCGTGTAACCCCATGGCAGATCGCATTCTTGTAGTCGACGACGAAGAGCCGATTCGGGAAATTGTTGCCTCCATGCTGGGCACTGCCGGGTACTCCTGCAAACAGGCCGCTTCCGGCATGGAAGCGCTCGCCGTTCTTACCTCTGGGGAAGAGTTCGAGTTGATGCTCTCGGACCTGATGATGGCGGACCTCGACGGCATCGGCCTGTTAGAGCGCACCAAGGAAAAGTATCCCGACATGCCGGTCGTGATGGTCACTGCAGTGCACGATATTTCTGTTGCGCTAGCCGCCATTCGGAACGGGGCCTACGACTATCTGTTGAAGCCCTTCGAGCGCGAGCAATTGCTCAACACCGTCAGCCGCGCGCTCGAGAACCGGCGCCTGAAAGTCGAAAACCGAACCTACCAGACGAACCTGGAGTCCCTGGTCAAGGCCCGCACCGATCAATTGCAGGCCGCCATGGCCAGCCTGGAGCGCTCCTACGACATCACGCTCGAAACCCTGGGCGACGCGCTCGACTTGAAGGATCGTGAAACCGAAGGCCATTCGAAGCGCGTAACCGCTTTCACGATTGCGATCGCGCGCGCCATGGGCCTGCCTAGGGAACAAATCAACACCATCGCCCGCGGCGCCTTCCTGCATGATATCGGTAAAATCGCGATCCCCGACAAAATCCTGAACAAGCCAGGAAAGCTCGAGCCCGAAGAATTCAACGTCATGAAGGAGCACGCCTATCACGGCTTTCAGATCGTCAAGAAGATTCCATTCCTTGCCGAGGCCGCCGAGATTGTCTACTCACACCAGGAGTGGTTCAACGGCAGCGGATATCCCCGTGGCCTTAAGGGCGAGCAGATTCCGCTCGGAGCGCGCATCTTCTCTGTCGCCGACACGCTGGACGCCATCACTTCCGATCGCATCTACCGGCCGGCACAGACCCTGCAAGCTGCCAAGGTTGAGATCGAGAAGTGGGCTGGACGCCAGTTTGATCCCGAGGTGGTGAAGGTCTTCCTGGAAATGCCCGACAACATCTGGGAGGATTTGCGCCGGGAAATTCAAGACTCCCAGATATACAGAGTGGCGTATTCGGTCACCGCCAAGGGCTAAAGCCTGCTTGCAGAGGACTATTCTGTGTTTCCTGCCCAGTCGGCCACAGTCTGCGCGTCGAGTCGATCATCCTTGCGCCCGCTCTCTCCAATCAAATGGTGTCTAATTAACGGGCGCAGAACGCCAGATGAAGAGCGAGTCGACATGGGGAATTGTGCCTTGCGGGACGCAACTTGCAAAAAGCTTCTAAGAATTGGAGTCTTGTGCTGGTTGCACGCAATCGCATACTCACTCTCCGCGCAGAACTCTGCCTCGGAAACACTCATCTCCTTCGGTTCCTTCGACACTCCGTTGAAGAAGAAAGTTGTGGATTTTGGTCCTTCTCCCTACTATCCCAGCCCGAAAACGGCCCCCCACATTAAGCTGTCATGCTTTTACTTCCCTACCTTTATGGTTAACGAATATGACGAAGGACAGAAGGGTGCGACGTGGCTTAGGATTGTTCCAATCAGCAACGGGTCCATGCTTTCGTGCACGCGATCGCATCACCCAGATGAAAAGGCTATTGACTGGTTTGGATACTTTGAAGCCGTCAAAGCGAATCTAGTGTTCTTTAATGGCGCAGACGGACAGGATGGAGGAATGCCATTCGCCGTCTTCGATTCAAGAACTGGGAAGAAGATTTTTGAGGATTTGGCCTACGATTCAAGCTTTGTGAATATGCGAGTTGAGGTTTCTCAGTTCAATAAGTTGCGCGTCGGTGGCTCTAAGGATGGGATTTCTCTGAGGTATCTCCGCGTCGTCGCCGCGGATTGCGACCTAGACAAGGAAAAAGCCACCTGCTGGCAGCGGATGAAGGCGAAGCTCGGAGTAGAGAGTTCTGAAGTGCCGGTTTGTGTCGGTTACAAAGACATACCGACACCCTGCGTTTCGGCAGTCGCCTATCCCGTTGAGGTTCGTCTTTCCTCTGAACCAGTGATCAAAACTATCACTGGCCCGGTAAGGTGCTGGCCGGTGGATTAAGTACGTCCGAAGTATGGACTGGATAAATCCATCGTTCGCGATAAATCCCATCGTCTCCATTGCGATACATCGCCATTCCTTTACCTCTGAAGCCCGTGAAATGGGCCATCCTGGAAATCAAATTGTTTGTCGCTTCACCACACCAATCCCCGAATCGGTCGCCGTTTTGCTCGAACGACGAAACACCGAATCGCAAACTCGGTTGGTGAGTTCGATAGTGGTCTCGACTTGCGATAAAGCACCCGTGATCAAAACCGCCAACGGAAGCGACAGTGCGTTCCGCGCTTCGGGGTCCAGTAACGCTTGCATTACTTTGAGGGAGGGCTCGTATGCCATTTGGTACTCCTAAAGGATCGTGAGTATTCTCTTAACTACTTCGATTCTGCCGCATCAACATGCGTCGCTTCAATACAGTAGACACCTAATTACCAAAGTACATGTCCCAGCGCTGGCGCGGACTGCCTATTGACCCTGAAGTGATGAAGGAGTGGAACCATTCACCACGGCCAGCACCAACGTCGTGTGCGACTGAACCTTACAGCGCCGATAAATTTGGGCAACGGGGCGCTGCCGCGAATGAGCGTTGGAGGAAGAATTGTTCTTGTAACCAGCCATGGAACCGGATCATCCCTTCATTCCACGCCGACATGCCAATTTACATCTAGTTGCCAGGACTAGGATTCCAGCAACGCCCGTAACTTGTGAGCGTATCTGCGGCTCGACGTGACCACCGTTCCTTCTGCCACTACGATGTCGTAAACGCCATCGAACATCGGACGAATCTCGCTAATGCAGGCAGCGTTCACGATGGCTGATTTCCGCACGCGAATGAAGTGGTGTGGCGCCAGCTTCTCTTCCAGATGCGCTAGGGTTTCCCGCAACAGGTGACTGTCTTTGGCGGTGTGTATGCAGGCATAGTTTCCTGTGGCTTCGATCCACAAAACGTTGGAAACGGGAACAAAGAAAATCCGCTTCTTGTCCTTCACTACAAAGCGTTCGAACGGACGGAGACTCCGAAGAGATTGGAGCAGTGGTTCGAGACCTCTATTTCCTTTCCCGCGCTGTTCGAGAACCTGGAGTGCGTGCGCCAGCGCCTTGGCAAATCGCTCCTTATCATACGGTTTCAGGAGATAGTCAACAGCGTGCACTTCGAAAGCCCGAATGGCGTGCGCATCATGAGCGGTGACGAAGACATAAACGGGAGACGGGCTGGTCGATGGCTCCACATTTTCGATGACTCCAAAACCATCCAGATCGGGCATCTGGACATCGAGAAAAACGATGTCAGGATGAAGTTCGTTGATCTGCTCCACCGCAGTGATTCCGTTCGCCGCCTCGCCTACAACTTCAATGTCGTTGTGTCTGGCCAGATAGCGGCGGATACCGCGGCGGGCGATCGGTTCGTCATCGACGATGAGGACTCGGGTCTTCATGCGAACTCCGCAGTGGAATGGTGATGATGGCCTCACAGCCTCGACCGTCGCCCCGGGTAAGTTCCAGCGACGACTCGTCCCCGTAGAGCTGTTTCAAGCGTGACTGGACATTGGTGAGTCCGACGCCGAATCGCAGGCGCGATACTGGTGCTGGGCCCGGGCCGTCATCGCGAACGCAGAGACAAACTCTGCCGTTGTGGCGTTGCACAGCGATCTCTAGCCGGCCTGCGGCGGAATCGGCGCTGATGCCGTGCTTGATGGCATTCTCAACCAGTGGCTGAAGCGCCAGGCTTGGGACATAGACTCCGAGAAGGTCAGGTGGCACTTGCATGTGAACTTTCAAGCGATCGTGAAAGCGTGTCTGTTCGATCTCCAGGTACTTGCTGACGAACTCGAGCTCGCTCTGCAAGGTGGTCTCGTTCTCCCGCCGTTCGAGGGCCATGCGCAGCAAGTCGCCGAGGCTGACCAGCAGATGGCTTGCCGCATCGACGTCTTCCTGCATCAGGACTCCGATGGTGTGAAGACTGTTGAACAAAAAGTGCGGATGTAACTGGCTCTTAAGGTTCTCAAGTTCGGCGTGGGAGAGCTGCGTTTCCAGTTGCGCCGCTACAGTCTGGCGCTCCATAGCGGCCTGGTAAAAGTGGACCGACTGATACAGTCCCACAACTAACCAGTACGTAAGCACGCCGGTGAGGCTCATCGATACAACACTGCCTGTGAACGTCGGAAGAGGGCGTGGTGCACCAGGACCGGTTATGCGAAAAAGGAGTCCCAGAATTCCATGGCTCAGAAAGTATTCTGTGACCGATACCAGTGGAGCCATCAGGAATGACGCGACTGTGTGGATCGCTATATGAGATACAAACCTCGGCCCCGTCAACGGGAACCGTTTCGCCAGAGCAATCACAAGCGGTGTGAACGCCGCCCATACGTTCCAGTAGACGAGTTCGATCACACCCACGAACATCCAACTGACGTGCCCGCCGTGAACCTTCGCCACCGCGATCTCCTGCACCGTGAACAACAGTCCTACAATCGTCCACGCACACGGGATCAAAATCCATCTCGTTCGTCCCATATCTGTCGTGGCCTCGAGCAATGGGTGTGTCGACCTCTCCGGGACGGATTATAGCGGAGCCTTCGAAGGAGACATCACTGAGGGCAGACCGCTTGCCTCACTCCGGACGCCGCATATCACTTTTCCTGCAAACTACTTGCGTGATTGCGACTTCTGCCGATTCGGGGGCACACCTGTTCGGTGTCTCGTCACGGGCTTCGGGGTGTCGGCCGCCTCAAGCAATTGCCGAAACCCGTGTTCCAATAGTTCGACGGCCTTCCCCAAAGCACCAAGTTGCCCAGCCCGCACTATCGCGACGGCCGGGCGCAAGTCAAACGATGGAGGACGCAATACTTTCACTGTGTCCATAGAGCGATTCCTGGCAATAAAGCGAGCAGGCAGCAGCCCAACACCATAACCGGACTGAACGAATGCTAGCTGCAAATGCATGTTGTGGACTTCAGCCGCAATCATTGGGGTGAAGCCGTCACGTTCCATCCGATCGAGGAGTCTTGCCCGAAGCGGGCACCCGGGCGGATTGAGCACCCAGGGTGCGCTGCCTAAACTTTTCCAATCACCGTCAAGGTTGCCCGCGGCGCCTTGAACGATCTCCATGCGGTCGCGAGCGATGATATTCGTCAGAAGAGGTGGAGGCGCGTTTTTACCTTCGGGCAAAAGCACGCCTGCAACGTCGAGCTCACCCGAGAGCAGCCGGTTGAACAATTCACCGGTAAGTTCGCTAACCAGCCGAACTCGGACCTTGGGGTATTTTTCAGTGAGCGCCAGAATAGGGTCGATAAGCGTCCTCTCGGCTAGAGGATGCGCGAGGCCGATACGCAAGAGGCCGTGGGGCTCGGCATGGCTCGAGGTAAGAGATTTCAGCGTCTCCGTTCGCAGCAGCAGATCTCGTGCTTGTTCGAGGACTCTGGAGCCAAGCGAGTTCAGGCGAGGCGGCTTCGTTGAGCGGTCGAGTAACTCAGCGCCCAATTCAGCCTCCAGCCTTTGGAGTTGCCGGGTTATCGCGGATGGCGTCCGGTATAGACGATCGGCTGCGCCGGCAATGGACCCGGCCTGGGCAAACTCTACGAGCGCGTGTAAATCGTTGAACACGGGATCCTCCTAAAGTAAATAGCAGAATCGTGCTAAAGCAGCAACATTATTGTGATAATAATGAACTTGTTGAATGTTGCTTGTCCAGCGATACTACATAGGATTCGTGCGTTTGTGGAGATTGATCAGCTACGAAACTAGCTAAAGGAGTTTGTTATGAGCAAAACAGCAATTACCTCGCCGGAACTCACGCCGCCGGTTGGCCCGTTTTCTCAGGCGATCCAAGTTGATGGTTTCCTCTATTTCAGCGGACAGGTCGCCCAAGATCCGTCCACGGGCAAGCTGGTGACCGGAGGTATCGCTGCCGAGACGGAGCGCGTCTTCCAGAACCTCTCGGCGGTTCTCAAGGCGGCCGGCAAGAGTTTCGATCACGTTGCGTGCGCCCGCGTGTTTCTCACGAACATGAGTGACTACGCCGCGATGAATGGCATCTACGCAAAGTATTTCAGCCCGCCCTTTCCCGCCCGCACGGCGATCGGGGTAGCCGCGCTGCCGCTTGGGGCCTGCGTCGAGATCGACCTCGTCGTCAAGGCTTGAGGTGACACACGGAGGTTGATCTCATGAAGTACGCATTTCAAATCGTCGATGTTTTCAGTTCGACACCGTTCGGCGGGAATCAACTGGCGGTTCTGCCGGACGCGGCTGGCATTTCGACCGAAGGCATGCAGAAGATTGCTCGTGAATTCAATTACGGCGAAACGACCTTCGTTCTGCCGAAGAACGACCCTGCGAACACCTGTCGAGTGCGCATCTTCACACCTCGGGTGGAGCTCAACTTTGCGGGGCATCCCTCGGTCGGCACAGCCTGTGCCCTCGTGATGAAACAGTATGCAGGGCTCAGTGCTCCAGTCCGGCTCATTCTGGAGGAGAATGTCGGTCCTGTAACGGTTGATGTCGATTACCGAAACGAGGCCATCTACGGCAGGTTGACGTTGACGCTGACGGAGAAGATCGAGGCACCGAGCGGCGCACCTTCTCCGACTGATCTCGCCGCCGTACTATCCGTCGAACCCGCCGAGGTGAACCAGGTCTTTTTCGCGGGCGTCGGTGTTCCATTTTGTTTTGCGCAACTAACCTCGAACGAAATGGTTGATCGGGCGGCGATGAATCGGGCTGCCTGGGCAGCAACGCTCTCACGAGCATGGTCTCCCCAGATATTCTTCTTCGCAGGAGATCTACGGGATGGCGGCAAGCTTTATGCTCGCATGTGGGCACCCGCGATGGGCATTGAAGAAGATTCCGCGACCGGCGCTGCTTGTGCCGGCCTCGTCGGCGCCATGGCATCGAAGCAAGATTTTGGCGGAACGACCTATCGCCTTTCAATCCAGCAAGGCGTCTCAATGGGTCGCAGAAGCGATATCGAAGCGGAGGCGCGTAAGAGCGGAGGCGTCGTGACCTCGGTCAGCGTTGGTGGTGCCGCGGCCAACATCGCAAGCGGCGAAATCGAGGTGCCGCCGTCTGCGCTCGTGTCTTAGACCGTCGAAGGCGCCCAAACGCGCGGACGCGACGCCAAGCTACATCCTCCAGACCTTGGACGATTGGATCGCCCGCGTTCTGATGCCTTGACCATGGTTTGATCGGAGCAAGCCGCACCTGGGCTGGATCCAGTCTCATCGCGGGCATCTTGGAGGCTTCACAATGCAAATACTGATAGTGGGCATCGGCGCATTGGGTGGAACAATCGCCGCGCGCGCCCTCCGCGCTGGATTGCCCGTCCGGCTTGCGGCTCGCAATACCGAATCCGCGGAGTTGCTGCGCAGATCGGGCCTGCGAGTGTCCGGCATCGGAGGAGAGGTGAGGGCAGACGTTATCGACATTGCCGCAGTTGAGGACTACGGAAAGGGAGACCAATTTGACTTGATCCTGCTTGCCACCAAAGCGCAGGACACGCTGGAAGTCGCGCCCCGCGTGCTGCGCCTACTCGCGCCCGGCGGGGTTATGTTGCCTATACAGAACGGCGGGGTTGCGCGGGTGCTTGCGGACGGTCTCGGCGAAGACAAGATCCTTGGAGGATTCTCAAATTTTGGCGCCACGATGGTTGAACCCGGTGTCTACGAGCAGAAGAATGCCGGGCATCTAGTGATAGGCGAACTTGCAGGTGGCGTCAGTGAGCGCATCGATTGGGTTGCGCGCACGTTGGGTCGAGCGATTGAGGTCAAGGTATCTTCAAACATCACCGGTGCCATCTGGTCGAAGCTGCTGATCAACTGCTCCGTGACAACCCTTGGCGCGCTTTGTTCTCAGACCATGCGCCAGTACATGGAAACAGAGGCAGGAAAGAAGGTCTTCCGACGGACGTACGAGGAGGCGTTGTCAGTGGCATTTGCAACCGGCACTCGGCCGGAGCGCCTAGCGGTGGACCCTATTCCACCCGGCTGGGCGAGCAATGTCGCGATAGAGCAACGCTATGAGTCGTGGGTTGAGGAAATAATTGCCTTCTACGGAGATGTCAAACCCTCGATGCTCCAGGACTTCGAGCGTGGCCGGAAGACTGAGGTCGATTTCATCAACGGCTATGTGGTGATGTTAGGCCACGCGTCCGGAGTGCCGGTACATATGAACGCCACAATTACAGACCTTGTACACCAGATCGAACGTGGAGTCCTCCAGCCGACACGAGACCGGATGAACGACCTAGCCGCTCAAACTGCGGACTAAGGCGGGAGAACATTTTTCGACAGAAAAGGTATCGTACCGGAAACAGTCTATGAAAATCCGTCTTTTTGCTTCACCTATAGTTGTCGCGTTCTTAGTGTTGAACTGCTGGGCTCAAAACGCGCCCGCGAGCACTCCGCCACCTAAGTCCTTTCTGGACCGTTTAACCAGCCTTACCGAATCAGACTCGAGACCATGGACGGCAGAACAATTTGCAACCATGGGTCGCATCCGCGATGCGGCAATGACGGACCCGAGTGCATACAACATGCTTGCGCACCTCACGGACAATATAGGTCCGAGGCTCAGTGGTTCGCTCCAGGCTCAGGCCGCCGTCGAATGGGTAGCTGCCAAGATGCGGGAGATGGGGACGAGCGTCACGCTGGAAAAAACGACTGTTCCTCATTGGGTACGAGGAAAGGAAGACGCAGTCTTAATCCGGTGGCCGGGAATGCCGCCGGGGACAACGCAGAAGATCGTTGTCACAGCATTGGGAAACTCTGGGCCAACGTCGGAGGATGGTCTTACTGCAAATGTGATAGTCGTAGGCTCCTTTGCAGAATTGAAGAGCTTGCCCGTTGGTGAAGTCAAGGGAAAGATCGTCCTGTTCAACAAGCCTTTCGATAAGGAATTAACTGCGCAAGGGTTTGGTCTTGATGCGTATGGGCAAAATCTAGCTTATCGTGGCGTCGGCCCATCGTTTGGCGGGTCGCTTGGAGCCGCAGCTGTGCTGGTTCGCTCTCTGGGCGGCGGAGACTTTCGACTTCCGCACACAGGTCTGACTTTGTACGGCGAGGGAGTCGACAAGGTTCCTGCAGCTGCAATTACCGCAGAGGATGCAGATTTGTTGGCGCGACTGTCAAAACAAGGACCCGTCACGATGCGGCTCACTCTTACGCCGAAAACTCTTCCTCCGACAAGCAGCTACAACGTAATCGCGGATTGGAAGGGGTCGGAACACCCCGAAGAGGTTGTATTGGTCTCCGGACATCTGGATTCATGGGATCTTGGGACAGGTGCGATCGACGATGGCGCCGGGGTCGCTATTTCAATGCAGACGATCCATTTATTGCAGTCACTGAACATCCATCCAAAACGCACAATCCGTTTTGTCGCCTGGATGAATGAGGAGTTCGGCGTCAGTGGCGCGACAACATATCTCCAGGAACACGCCAGCGAACTCACTTATCACATAGCGGCGCTGGAAAGCGACTTAGGCTGCGACCATCCAACAGGCCTCAGTTTCTTTGGCGCGCCTGAGGCCGCCAGATATCTCGCGCCCGTTGCGAACGCACTGGCACCGATTGGAGCAAGCGTTCTTACCAGATCTGACGAGGTAACCGCCGAGGATATCGCCGGTATGGTCCAACTCGGCGTTCCCGGTCTCAGTCCCTCGCAGGATTCGCGGTTCTACTTTAGCTATCATCATTCTGCCGCGGACACTCTTGATAAGGTGAATGTGCAGCAATTGAATGAGAATGCAGCGGTGATGGCTGTGACGGCATATGCCCTTGCTGATGCGTCGGAAGCCATACCTCGAAGGAAATAGATTCCGAAACCTTGGTCACGGAGGCTAAAGTCTCCTGCCAGGAAAGTCTCTTAGGATGTAAGCAAGCACACTCGATGGTCCGTGGCACCAGTATGTGACGGCCTAACTCTGACCGCTTGTCTCATTTCGGACACCGCATGTCACTTTTCCCGCAAACACTGGTTCTTCGCGGCATATTGTCCAGGCAACAGGGGCGAGCAGTAGAGTCGTTTAGTGACGCAGAGGAGTCTCACATGAAGAAGAGTCTGACTCAGTACGGAGTGTGCGCGCTTGCAGTCGCTCTGATGTTGCCGCTGGCGCAGGCGCAACTGGCAGGGATGCAGGCCGCCTTCGGAAAAGATGCCGGAACACTTTCCGACAAATTCACCGGACTCGCGCGCGTTATGTCGGGCAAGTACGACTGGAAGCCCGGCCAGGGCGTTCGCTCCGTCGGCGACGTGTTCAACCTGATCGTTAAGGAGAACGGCATGCTCGTCGGTGTGCTTTCGGGCATACCGAATACGGAGGCAAAGCCCGCGCCCATCACCGATTCGGAAAAATTGCAGGAAGCTCTGAAGGCTTCTTACGTCAATCTGCAAAAAGCGATTATGGGACTTTCCGACAACGACCTGCAGGCGCCGGTGAAACTGTTCGGAAGAGATATGACGAAGCAGGGCGCGCTCATGCTCATTCTCGAAGATCAACACGAGCATCTAGGGCAGTCGATTGCGTACGCGCGCAGCAACGGCGTGGTTCCACCCTGGTCTAAGTAGGAGCGCCGCTCGCTCCGTAAAGCATTGCGTGCACGGAATCGCTAGTCCTTAACGATGCAATCTCCAAGTCAAGATCTGAAAGCAAATGCCATATGAATAAAAAACGAATGGGTGTGGTATTCCTTGCACTCCTTATGTGTGGCTTGGTTTCTCAAGCGTCGGCGCAGGACGCGGAACCCAAATTCAACTCCAATGCCGATGACCTAATGAAGATCCGCGGCGTATTGGAGGAGTTCCGTCAGGATATTATCCGCAAGGACGGGTACGCTTTAACGAAGCTCGTGCTGAACCCCGATGTGCTCTTTCATCACACCAACACCCAGGAAGAGATTGATAGCGCCCGCAAATATAACGCTCAGTTCGATGGGATTGGCCCGAGCCAACTCGATGGATTTGCGAAGCTCCTCGCTACGTCGAAGGACAAACTCGAAGAGAGATTTCGCAACATCGAGATTCGCCAGGACGGTCCCCTAGGGCTGGTGACATTTAATTACGATTTTGTCATCAACGACAAGGTTCACCATTCAGGCCTCGAAGTCTGGCAAGTGTGCAAAATTGATGAGCAGTGGAAGATCTTGTCCGTTGCCTGGACGATTTATTGACAGTCACAGCTGACAGCCAACAGCGCTTCAGAGAACAAGGCGAGCTTCCGTCCGTTGATTGCGCTGGACCGCTGAAGAAAGTGAAGTGAAGTCAGTGAAATGTGGGACAGACGGAATGACCCCAACTGATTGGTCCCGAGTCGGGAAATCAGCCTTTCTGTGATTCCGCGATATTGACCGAGGGGAGCGCCTTCGTGGGGACTTTACTTCAGGATGTTCGCTATGGTTCGCTCATGCTGGTCAAGAAGCCCACATTCACCATCGTGGCTGTCCTGACGCTGGCTCTTGGCGTGGGAGCCAACACTGCGATTTTCAGCATCGTGAATGCCGTGTTGCTGCGTTCTTTACCCTACCCCGATCCCGATCGTTTGGTACGAATCTTCTTTAACGAGCCCGGCGTGGGATTGCGGGACGTTAGATTTTCCAAGCCCGAACTGGATGACCTGCAGACGCAATCGGGTGTATTTGAAGATGTGAGCCCGATCTTAGAGGGTAGCGAGGATTTGACCGGCGCCGGGCAGCCCGAGCGTGTCGAGGGGGTCAATGGCAGTTTTAGCTACTTTGCCATGCTGGGTGTGACCCCGCAAATTGGACGGTTGTTTGGTCCGCAGGACTTCGTGCCTGGTTTCGCCGCAGCGGCCGTGATCAGTGATGGCCTGTGGCACCGTGCCTATGGCGCTGATCCGAAAGTTCTCGGCCGTACCATCCGGATCGACAATGATCCTCTTACGATTATTGGGGTTCTGCCACGCGGATTTCGCCATCCTGGACCGACGACTTCCGGCGACGCGGAAGTGTTTTGCGCCGGCGGATTCAGCGCAGATCCCTTTCCCCCGCCAATGCGTGGTACCCGGGTTTTAGTATCAGGAATCGGACGACTTAAACGTGGCCTGACACTGGCGCAAGCTCAGGCGCGGCTCACTGCCATGGCTGCCCAAATACGCCACGACTTTCCCACCGACTACCCGCCGCAGGCGCAATGGACAATTGAGATTCAACCATTGCAAGAAACTTTGGTGGGCAAGGTTCGGCCGATGCTGCTGGTGTTACTGGGCGCGGTAATCCTGATCGTTTTCATCGTATCGTTGAACATTGCCAATCTCCTCTTAGCGCGCGCTTCGGGGCGACAACAAGAGATGGCGGTGCGGTCAGCGCTTGGGGCGAGCCGCGGCCGCATGGTGCGCCAAATGCTGACCGAGTCTATGCTGCTGTCGCTTGTCGGCGGTGCTGCGGGAATCGTAACTGCGGTTGGCACTTTGAGTTTCATCCTGCGCTTCGTGCCGTCGAACGTTCCCCGGCTCAATGAAGTACGAATCGACTGGGTGGTGCTGGCGTTCGCTTTGTTGATTTCCGTTCTCACCGGCTTAATGTTTGGACTTGCTCCAGCGCTTCATTCGGCAAAAGGCGCTCTCTCCTCGGCCATTCGGGAAGGCGGTCGAGGGTCCGGCTACAGCACAAAGACCGGCCGACTGCGAGATGTTCTAATCGTTTCTGAACTGGCTTTCGCCGTCATACTGATGGTGGGAGCCGGCTTGCTGCTGCGTACATTGCGGGGTCTGTTGCAGGAAAATCCAGGCTTTAATCCAACTCAAGTTGTCACGGCAAACATACAGCTTCCGAATCCCAACGAATCGGAGGCGGATCCCTATCTCACTATTCCTCGCAGAGCCATCTTTGATCGTGAGTTGCTGCGGCGCATGAAGGCAATTCCGGGAGTGGAACTCGCCGCAATCACCTCAGCTCTTCCGACCACCAATACCAACCCCAACGCGGTCGGTGGCGTAGCGAGTGAAGGGTTCGCGATTGAAGATAGACCCGTCGAGTCCTCGCAGGATCTGAGCGCCGAAAGAATTCGGATAAGCGCCGATTATTTCAAGGTGTTACAGACGACGCTCCTGCGCGGCCGTTCATTCACCGAGGCGGATGAAGACGGCAAACCGCTGGTCGCCATCATTGACGAAAGCACCGCCCGTAAGTATTGGCCAGCCAGCGATCCGTTGGGCCGCCGAGTGCGTTTCGGACGAGACCGTACCAAGCCTTGGACGAGCGTTGTGGGTGTTGTTAAGGATATCAAGAGTGACGGTCTCGATATCGATGGCGTTCCCCACATCTATGTTTCGACCTATCAAGACAACAGCAAACGACTGAGCGTGGTGTTGCGGACGTCTCTGCCCGCGACCCTCCTCGAACCACAGATTCGGCATGAAATCCTGAGCATTGATTCCGGCTTGCCGGTATTCAATGTTTCTTCGATGAACGATGTCCTTGATCGGTCACTGGCTTCACGCCGTCTTTCTGCCGATCTGGTGGGCGGATTTGCTGGACTGGCGGTGCTTCTGGCCTCCATCGGAATTTACGGCTTGTTGGCTTATATCGTCGGTCAAAGATCGCGCGAGATCGGTATCCGCATGGCGCTGGGGGCGCGACGAGAAGACATTCTGAGAATGTTCTTACACAAGGGGGTGGCGCTTGCTGGCATGGGCATCGTTGCCGGATTGGTCTTTTCTGCAGCCACTGCGTCCATGATGGCAAGTTTGCTCTATGGGGTGCGCCCCCATGATCCGGCTGTCTTTCTGATCGTGCCTCTGCTTTTGCTGGCAGTGGCCGCGCTGGCAAGCTATCTCCCAGCACGCCGCGCGACGAAAGTGAATCCGATGATTGCCCTTCGCGACGCATGAATTCACGGGTTGGCCTATATGGTCGGTCAGCGGGCTGGGGCGCGAAGTCTGGCCGGCACCGGACGGCAATCCGGTTGGGTGCCTTCTAAATTCGCTCAGCTGAAGGAGTAGGAAGCCAGTGTCTGTTCTTCGGTACATCCGTCTCGATGTTTTTTCGAATCAGCCATTCACCGGTATCCGTGTGAGTGCTCAGGTTGTTGCCCCGCTTGCGCAGCACTAGCTTTCATGGCTGAAGGCTGCGTGATGGTCGCACTTGGCGTGAAGGGGCCCTTTCCCTGAAGCACCGAAGATGCAACGAAACCAAAGAATATTATCGCGCTCAAATCCCAACACGAGAACGACTGGCTTCCAGGGAACGAGAATCTGCATGGCAGAACCTCGGCGTACGAAGAGCGGCTCGCGATTAACGCTATTATAATGCGAAATCCCTAGACATTTTTCCGTGAAGCATCATGCTCACGTGATTGTCGGAGACATTCCCACAGTCGCTGCTCCTGTACTGATCTGAATTTCCTCTGCTACAATTCAGTCACGGGGCAGGGACAGCTGCTCTTGGTTCGTGCTGCTTGTAGCACAGTCTTGGACGGCGGTTTAACTTGGTGTCCTGGTGTTCATTAACCTCGGAATGTGGTTCTACGAGGTTGAACCTGGTGATTGCAGGCGAAACGATTGACAGCAACAATAGACAGTAAACATGCGGGTTTGGCCTTAACCGTATGAAAAACAAAGTGGGGACGTAGTTCAGTTGGTTAGAACGCTGCCCTGTCACGGCAGAGGCCGCGGGTTCGAGTCCCGTCGTCCCCGCCATTCTTTTCAAGCCTTTACAGAATGGCACTTTTCGAATCTGGGTGCAATTAGGGTGCAACCACCTCGGCGGTTTTCCCTGGCAGCAAATGCACCGGCAGAATCGCCTCGACCAGCCTCGCCTGAGCATTCCGCTTCGTCTTCGATGCCGCTTGCAAGTACTTGTTGGTCACGCTGAGATTTGCGTGACGCAAGTAGTCGCGGATCGTCAACTGATGCTCGCCCAGTTCGGCCAACACCGTCCCTGCCGTATGGCGGAACGTGTGCCAACCTACGCCGGTGATCCCAACCTTCTCGAACGCTGGCCGAATTTTCCTTTTCAAGACCGCGGCCAGATCGAGAGCCTTTCGACCACCGTAGAGCCGAGACGGGAACACGAAATCCGCAGGTTGCGTGCGGTGACTTTGTGTTCTCCATTCCAGCAGCGCCAGCTTCAGTGCTGGATGCATCGGGAGAGGCTTGGCGGAGGCTTCCGTTTTGGTGCTTTTCAGAATGCCGCCGCGTCGCCAGTAGTAGGAATGCTCAATCTGAAAAGTGTCGTTTTCAAAGTCGCAGTCCTGCCACCGCAAAGCCGCCAGTTCACCCCGGCGTGTCCCGAGTGCGCCATCCAAAAGCACCAACAATTGATCCCGGAACTCAAGCATCGTGAGACCGAGCTTGACTTGTTCCGGCAGCAAAACCGTTGGCGCTTTTGCCCGCTTTGCGCTCACCCGAACCCCCGTGCTGGGACCGCGCTTTCCACCCGAACCCACTGCGATTCCCGAAGAGATCGGATTACCAGAAGTGAACTCCCAGCGAACAGCGTGCGAGAACAGAGCAGACATGACGCACTTGACCTTGGCCTTTGTGCCGTTTGAACCAGTCGCTTCTCGCAACCAACGCTCGACTTCGACGGTCTTTATCGACCGAAGAAGCACGTGACCCCAACGGGGAAGGATCCAATTCTTGGCATAGGAAATGTATCCATCCTGCGTCGAGAAATCTTTGAAGGGCAGTTCCTCCCGGCAGTAGTGCTCCCAGAGAGACTGCACAGTCATTTGAGTCACGCCGTTGCGCTGCGACTGGTGATTGATTGTCAAACGAAGAGTGTCGACCGCGGCCTTGGCCGCCGTTTCGTTCGGGTACTCGCTTAAGTCCCCGACCTGTTGCTTGCGGTACACTCGCGTGCCGTTGGCATCGGTGTCCCACCATCGGAAAACCCAAACGTGTGGCCCTCGTTTGCGCTCTTCAAGTTTTAAACTTCCTTGTTGATACGTCGTCCGTCTAAACAATAGACCTCCTTGTTTAAACGGCGCCGATCGCCAGGGCACATCATAGCTCAGATCGCGCCGACGTTCGCAATGTTTTGGCCCTGGGATCACCATTGCTTCATCTCGCGGATTCTTCTTCTAGCCAACGATTGAGCGCCGAAGCCCGGAAGCGCCACAGCTTTCCGATCTGGATTGCGTCCACCTTCCCAGTGCGGGCGAGTTTCTGCAGAGTCTTGGGATGAATTTTCAGTAGTGCAGCAGCTTCCTCGCTGTCGAGTAAGGGCTCAAAAACAGTACTTCCGATCCGAGCAGGGGGTGCTGGATGGGGATCGGTATGGGTATGCTTTTCAAGGTGGATGTTAGTCGAACTGTTCATTTGAATGCCTCAGCTTTCGTCTACAGCCCTCGCTTGGTGATGCGTCATAAAGCAGTGACAGTGGGAATGCCCGTCACTGGTTAATGGGCCCGGGGCTAATCATCTCGGAGGGGGTGCTCTGCCCACTTTCTTGTCCGAACACCGATTTCGACATCCTCCGCGCAAGAGCCTAGGTGGCAGCTTGTGGCACCTCGAAGGGAAGGTCAAGAACTTTGGTGCAGCACTAAGTTCTGCACTGAGTGCAGCACTACGGTGCACTAGTTTGCACTGGCCTGCACCAAAGTCTTGTTCGCCCAGAAAGGTACGCGAGAATGAGTAGGCTTTCGAGGGACAAATTAGCGAGGGTCTGGCACTTTCGCTGCTCGAATTTCGTGAAATACGGGACACGCTCTCCTCCAAATTCACCAGTATGGGTGTTTTCTTACGTGGTTTGGGCGACGCGCCAGTCCCAAACAGTCCTCGCTCACTCCGGAGGGCAGATTGAGGCAGATAGGAAGCACAGTCAAGAACTTCGGTGTAACACTACGGTGGAACACTAGTGTTAACACTGTGGCGTTCGCGGGCAACACCGGTCGAACACTCACCAACACCAAAGTCTTTCGTAAATGAATTTTGGAGTGAAACTGCTACACAAGTGCTTGTGTGTGCTTTCGCTGCGTGCACAAGCGAGGTTCATTGGTGCTGGGTGGCAGGAGCTATGCGGGTTCTGGATTCATGGCCGTTCAGTGGATCATGGAAGGCAGAGGGTAAGACCTGGGCTCAAAACGTTTGATCTAACTCCCTATTTCAACGCGCCATGCGACTGACGGCCGATCAGTCGAAAACAACAACTTTGTAGGACTTTCGCCCAGCCCCATGTGCCCGCTGTCGGCGTGCAAGTGGGAACGTATTTGCAGTAGGGCGCACTGGTATGGACACGATTTGGGATCAACTATCGGAGGAGCGCAATCACTGGGGAAAAGAAATAGAACAGCAGATTCTATGAAGCATTGGGAGGGCTAACCTCCTGCCACGTCTCGAATTCACCCGGCTGTTTCTTTCCCAGCATGAACTGCCTCACGGCAATCTGACTGAATACTTCGACTTTCAATGGAATCGCTGCGAACACGTTGTGATAGATAATCAGTCCCTCACCGTTGATCACTGAGACTGCGCTGATTGTGGTGTTGAACTGAGAGCCCATTTTTCGTCCAGGCCCTGATTTTCGATCAAGGAGTCTCGGTTTCCTTCGCATGTGGATCGGCGAGAGGCCGAGGACCAGTTGGTCAAAGCCATACATTGCGGCCTTAATTGCGTGAGGCTCTGTGTGATGACTTAGAAGAAACGAAGGGTTATAGATCACGATTGTGGCCGGTGAAGTGCCCCCGTTTGCTGGACCAATCGCAATGTGAGTTCTCGGTTGATTCTTGGGTTCAGCGGGGATGAGGTCCGGAGCAGGGGACGGCGTTTGAGTCCCCTGCTCTGGCAGCCTTGTACTAGCTTTCCTCATGCCCGCATCTCCGTTGCTGTCCGTGCAAACTCTGCGGGCGGCAAGTAGTTCAACGAACTTTGTGGGCGTTGTTCGTTGTAATCCTTCC